>Ga0182742_1000156_pt1 | contig 129002 bp, 97 predicted proteins | sample eDN5th37CBELigMG_FD_128880 | JGI IMG/M metagenome (GOLD analysis project Ga0182742, IMG submission 128880) | Enriched Miracle-Growth compost microbial communities from Emeryville, California, USA - eDNA 5th pass 37_C BE-Lig MG (version 2)... ... | reverse complement strand
GCTCGACTTGCATGTGTTAAGCACGCCGCCAGCGTTCGTTCTGAGCCAGGATCAAACTCTCCAATTGAACTTGGATGAGCTTGGTGGACCGACCTGCTAAGGATCGGCCCGGGCTCTGATTTGCTTCTTCGAGTCCGCCCCGAAGGGTCGGCTCGATGGAATTGCGGTTACCCCGCGACTTCGAACGTATGGCTTGCTATTCAGTTTTCAGAGACCGACCGCCGGGGCTTCGCTGCCCCGTCTCGGGTGGGCGGGGCTTCTAACCCTGGTGCCCACCCGCGTCAAGCGGGAAAGTTCGCGACCGACTGCGTCGCGAGTGGGCGGCTTTGTAGCCGCACCCCCGTCGGCGGTCAACCCCCCTCTGGTCGATTTTCTTCCGAGCCGCTCGATCCCGCCGGCCGGGCCTTCAGGCCCGCTCGGTCCCGAAGCGGCGACGGACCATGCGCTCGGCCGGTCCGAACAGGAGCTTCTCCGTCCCGAAGCCGATCATCGTGATGACCGCCATCACCGCGAAGATCCGGGGGACGTCGTTGAGCTCGCGTCCCGTCTGCAGGAGCTGTCCGAGTCCACCCGAGACGAAGAGCAGCTCAGCGGCCATGAGGCTGCGCCACGCGAAGGTCCAGCCGAGCTTGGCGCCCGCCAGCACGGCAGGGAGGCTGCCTGGCAGCAGCACGGTCCAGTAGAGGCGCCAGCCCCTGCTCCCAAGGGTGAGAGCGGCTCTGACCCACAGAGGGTCGAGGTTGCGGACGCCGGAATCCGCGGCGATGGCGATGGAGAGCACGCTGCCCAAGACCACGACGAAGAGGATCGCAGTCTGCGAGAGGCCGAACCAGAGCAGCGCAACGGGCAGCCAGGTGATCGAGGGAAGGGCCTGCAGCCCCAGCACGGGGGTGCCCAGGATCTCGTCCGCCCAGCGGTTGCGGCCGATGAAGAGCCCGAGCGGAATGCCGATGGCGAGGGAGATGCCGTAGCCGATTCCGAGACGCGCGAGGCTGCGCCCGATCCCCGGCCAAAGGGTCCCCGCCCTGGCGAGTTCGCCCAGAGAGGCGGCGGTGGCGATGGGCCCCGGAAAGATCCAGGGCGGCCACGGCCCGTACCTCGCGACGAGCTCCCAGAGGACCAGCAGCATCAAGACGAAGCCGGCCCGTCGAAGCCCCGAGATCATCCAAACCCCTCGCGGGGCTTAGGCTGGTGGCTGAGCGCTCGAACCGCAACTCGCCCGTTTGCTGCGGAACAGGAGCAACGCCGCGAGGGCCAGGCCGAGCGCATCGCCGGACGCCGAGCGGCAGCCACAGCCCTGTCCCGGATCGTCGCCGGGCTCCGCCTCGCCCCCCCCTGCGCCGCCGCCGGACGCGCCTCCGACGCCTCCCGCGCCCCCGGTCCCTCCGCCTCCGCCCGCGCCTCCCGTCCCCTTGGTGCGGTGGGCGACACGCACGAACGCGCGGCCGTAGGCGGACGACGAGAGGCCGCGCGAGTCGACGATCGTCGCCTTGATCATCCAGTCGCCATTCCCCACCTCACGGGTGTCCCAGACGAAGCTTCCGGCCGGGTCGGCGGGGAGATCCTGCGCGATCATCACGAGGTTCTCGCCGTCCAGGGAGCGGGTGGCCTCGAGCGTCACCCGCGCGGTGCCGTCGGGGTCGAAGCTCTCGTAGTGGAGGAGCACGGACTCGTCCCCCACCAGCGTCGAGCCTTCGTCCGGACGGCTGACGATCACGGCGGGCCAAGGTAGCTCGCCGTCGCGCGAAACCGAGACGACGCCCCGCGCGAACGCCCACATCTCGAAGGGATCGTCGTGGGCCACCGTCCACACGAACCACGTGCCCGGCGCGACCGACGAGGTGTCCCAGTCGAGCGCGTTGGCGAGGTCGCGCTCGGGGATGGCGGCCGCGACGAGGACGTGATCGGAGTCGTCCTGGAACCGGGGAACCACGCCCATCCTGTAGGTGGGCGGCATCCGCCGCGTCGCGTAGATGTCGATCGTCGTCTCACCCGTCGTCGCCTGCTCGTCGAAGTCGGTCCACGAGATCCGATACGACTCGTCCGCGACCTTGCCCACACCGCTCGGACTCTGCGGCCACGCGATCGTCGGGATCCCGTTGAGGTGGGCGGTGGCGATTCCTGGCGCGGAGACGGCGACGGCGGCCGCTGCGATGGCACCCGCGAGGCGGAGGCTGGCGCAGCGCTTGCGTCGCGGGGAGGGCGCCAAATCCTTCGTGTCCTCACGCATCACGGAGGATCGCCGATCCGGCTCATGGAGTGAGCCCGTAGAACGTCAAGAGCGCGGCGAGGTCTTCGTCGGAGAGCGCCTCGACCGAGTAGAACGGCATGGTCCCGCCCACCGAGAAGAACGGGCCGTGCCGCACCTTCTCCATGAAGACGACCGCCGGCGCCACGTCGGGAAAGAGCACGGCGGCCTCCGCCGACGCCTGGTCCGGGAGGATGGGAGCGTCGTCGACGGCGCGGCCCGCCCCGGAGCCCGCCTCGCCGTGGCAGCCGGCGCAGGCGAGGCGGTGGACGGCCGCGCCTCGCTCCGCGTCTCCGGGAGGCAGCGCGCCGCCGATGGAGGCGACGATGGTGACCGCCAGGGCGTCCTGCTCTCCGGCGCCCCCCAGCGTGGCGAGGTAGTCGAAGAGCGCGCGCGCATCGGCGGCGGCAGGATCGAGGCGCTGCCCCTTCATGAAGAAGAGCAGGCAGGAGTCGACCGCGCCCCGGAGGTCGGTCTCGTAGCCGCCCCAGAACGACGGGCGATCGATGGCGCCGATCAGCGAATACCCGGGGAGGATGCGCTCGTCACCTGCGGCGACCTCGTGGCAGGTGGTGCACGCCACCTGGTTCGACGGGGATCCGGAGAAGCGAGGGCTGGACGCGAGACGCGCCCCCCACTCGGCGGCGGGGGGCGACTCCGCGCCGCCGCAAGCCGCCGCCAGGAGGAGGGGCGCGAGCCTGAGCGTCTTGGCGATCACGGCGAGGGCTCCGGCACGAGGACGACGTCGTCCGGGAACAGACCGAGGACGAGGTGCCCGGTCGGCTCGAGGGTCCGTCGGTCGAGCCGCTCGAGGGTGCCGGGCAACGAGAGGTGATCGCCCTCGCAGACGATCCAGATGGCCTCCTCGTCGGGGGAGAGGACGGCGGTGTGTGCGTTGAGGCAGCCGAGGGGCGACAGGTCGATCTCCGCTTCGACGGACGCGGTCGTCGGGTCGACAGCGAGGAGCATGTCGGGCTTCTGCGTCACCACGAAGTAGCGTGATCCGTCGCGGAGGAACGAGCCGAACAGCGGGATGCCGGCGGTGGGGATCCGCCGCTCCGGCACCTCGGAGAGGAGGTCCGGATCGACGACCCTCAGCCCCGTGTTGATCCTGCCGGTGTTGCTGATCCACACGTCGCCGCCGGGGGCGACCGCCAGCGCGTAGGGCTCGTAGCGCGGCGTGGGCGGGACGCCGGGATCGTCCGCGACCGGCACCCTCGTGACGGCAAAGGTGGTGGCGTCGATCGCGGCGACCTCGTCGCTGAAGCCGCAGCTGATCCACGTCAGCTCGCGCGCCGGATCGAAGGCGATCCCGTGCCCGGCGGGGCAGATGGAGAACTCTGCGATCCGCTCCATGGTCGCGACGTCGGTGACGACGACCATCGAGTCCATCTTGGCGAACCAGGCCGCCTCCTTCTCCGGATCGAGATCGGGTTCTCGGGACATGCCCTCCAGCGCCTTGGCGATGCCGACCAGGTCGTAGTGGCTCTGCCAGACCCGCGCGCCGCCTGGCTCCAGGCGCACGTCGCCCGGGCTGCGGTGGACACGGGTCCAGCGCCGCTGCCTGCCGGTCAGCGCGTCGACCTCGAGGAGGTATCCCTCCACCGTGCCGGTCCCGTGGCTGCCGTGGGGCCCCGAGGCGTTGACGGGCACCGTGTTGGAGATGCCGACGAAGAGGGTCGCGCCGTCCCTCGTCGCGGCGAGGTGATGCGGCCCTTCGGGCTCGGCGGGGTTGCGGCCGATCGGGATCCGCGCGATCTCGGTGAACGAGACGGGGTCGACGAAAGAGAGGGTGTCGTCGCCCGAGTTGGTGATCGCGAGGCGAGGCCCGGTCACGGCCGGCAGGAGCGATCGCTGCGGCCAGGGATCCCCTTGCGCGAACACATACTGGCCGTCGTCCGCCGTGCCGCACGCGGCCAGGACCGCGAGGGCGATCGGCAGCACGGTCGTTCGGCGGGTCGCGATCACGTCCCCTCGATGGTGAACCGTCCCACCCGCGGGCTGACGAACGGCCCGTCGGAGGCCTCGAAGATCACGCCCTTCTCCAGGTGGGCGCTCCAGACGGTGACGCGGATCTCCTTCATCGCGACGAGGCGGCTCCACTCCGCGTCGTCAGGGGTCCACGCTGTGTCGGCCGTGAACACATGGAGCGGGGCGCCGCCGGCGGCGGGCGCGAGCTCGACGAGGTACACGTCGCCGGTGATCGGCGGGAGGTGGGCGTGGGCCCGGGCGATCCCGAGGCGCAGGCCGAGGAAAGCGCTGCCGGCCGGCGAGGCCTCCCAGCGGATCTCCACCGGGGCCGCCACCGGGACCACGGCGCCATCCTCGGGAGAAGACAGCACGAAACCCTTCGCGGTGGTCGCGCGGCAGCGGGCCTCCCAAACCCGCTCGAGCGCCTCGTCGGACGCCCGATTCTCGTCGGGGTAGATCACGCCGGACGGGATCGCTCCCTCGCAGCGCGTGTCGTCCGGCTCGTCGCCACCTCCGTCGCACTGGAGGAAAAAAGCTGCCGCGAGAGCTGCGGCGACGATCGTGATCGAGCGGGACATCCGGGCCTCCTGGAACCGGCGAGGGGCCGCCGGGACGGCGGGGAGTGTACCCCACGCAACCCTTGCGGCAACCCGCCCGAGGACCGGCGGGACCGGGAAGCGGGGCCTGGCGCCCCCCGCGGGGCGGCTCGAATGGGCGCGTCGGGCATCCGCCGCGGGTGAGAGATCCACCACGGGTTGACGGCGAGGTTGCCGGGCGCAATCGTAGGTGGGTGAGGCGAGCCGCTCCACCCATCGGGCAGCAGACCGTCCTGGTCACTGCGTTCGAGCCGTTCGGCGGCCGAGCGAGCAACCGCTCGCAGCTCGTCCTCGAGCACATCGCGCGGGCGGCGGCTTCACCGAAGGGCGTGCGGGAAGGCGTGCGCGTGATCACGCGGACGCTCCCCGTCTCGTTCGCGCGCCTCGGACGCGCGATCGACCGGACCCTCGCCTGCAAGCCGGACGTGGTGATCCTCCTCGGAGAGTCCGCTCCCGCCGAGCAGCTCGAGCTCGAGCGGGCCGCGGTGAACCGGGTGCGGGCGCCGATCCCGGACAACGACGGCGAGCAGCCGGTCGATCAGCCGATCGTCGCCGGCGGCCCGGACGCCTACTTCTCCACCGTGAAGCCGAAGGGCGCGCTCGCGTCGGTGCGGAAGGCGGGCGCCGCCGCGAGGCTGTCGGGTGACGCCGGCGCGTTTGCGTGCAACGCCGCCTACTATCACGCCCTCCATCGGATCCACTCGATGGGACGCTCCGACGTCCCGGTGATCTTCGTGCACGTCCCCACCAAAGGGCGGGCCCTTGCCCTGCGCGACGCGACGAAGGGCGTGCTCGCGCTCCTCCGTCACCTGGCGGACGAGGTGGCGCCCAAGCCACAGGGCGCCCGCAGGCGCAACGCGGCAGGGGGGCTCCGGGCGACGCGGAAGGCTTGAAACTGCACGACTGGCGCGGATATAGAGCATTCGCAAACCAACCTCGGGCGTCGGGGCACACGCCCGAGGGCCCTGCGGCGCCGACCCGATCTCGCGGCGGTGACCGACAGGGGAATGGAGAGCCCGATGCGCCGACACGTCTTTCGGTCGAAGCTCCACCGCGGCACGGTCACCCAGGCCGACGTGGAGTACGAAGGCTCGGTCACCATCGACGAGGAGCTCCTCGCCGCGGCCGACATCCACGAGTACGAGGCGGTCCACGTCTGGAACGTCACCAACGGCAGCCGCCTGATGACCTACGCGCTCAAGGGGCCGAAGGGCTCGGGCGTGATCTGCGTCAACGGCGCGGCGGCCCACCTCAACTCGCCGGGCGACAAGGTGATCATCGCCACCTTCGCCGACCTCGAGCCTCACGAGCTCGACGGGCACAAGCCGCGGGTCGTCCTCCTGGACGACGGGAACCGGATCAAGGATCCGAGCGCCACCGAGGTGCCCGGGCCCCTGCGCCGGGTGTCCTGATCGCAGGGCCGCCTTCGTTCACGAACTCTGCGAGCCGAAGGCGAGCGGACGCAAAGAAGAGCCCTGAGCGCCAGCGCGCGTGAATCGATCGCCTCCGCCTCGCGCGTAGCGATTGATTCACAGGCTCGCGCGTCAGAGCCGGGGCGGGATACAGGCGGCGAAGTCCTTGTACACCGCGTCCGTGCCGTCGAATCCGTGGTACAGGCTCATCGCCGCCGGCTCGCAGAACATCCCGTCGGCGCAGTCGGCGGCAGCCGTGCATGCCTCGAAGCAGAGCGACCCGTCCCAGAGCGGCGTCGTGCCGCAGGTGCCGGACCTGCAGCCGTCGTCGCCGAAGGAGCAGGGCTCGCCTCCCCGGCGGGGCCCGAACGGCGGCGTGCAACGCAGCCGCATCTGCCCCACGCTGGGATCGTTGCCGTCGCTCTCGGGAACGCAGGCCCAGCCGTCGCAGTCGCCGTCGGAGGTGCACGGTCGGCCGCGGCACATCCCGAAGGGCTGGAAGAGGTCGTCGGAGGTGTAATAGGTGCCGTCGGGGCCCGGTCCCTGCCGCCAGGTCGGCGTGCAGACGGTGGATCCTCCGCAGTCTCCGTTGTCGCGGCAGCGTCCGTTGCAGTAGCCGCCGTCGATCCCTCCCTCGCATCCCGAGCTGCGGCAATCCGCGAACGACGTACAGGCCTCGCCGGCGGAGACGGTCCCGGTGGACGGGCTGCAGATCGAGATGAACTCGTCCCGGGCATAGGACAGGACGACGTTGCAGCCTTCGGTCGGCCGGCAGTCGCGCTCGGCGCCACAGGACCGCATGCAAGCAGAGACGAACTCCGCTGGACCGTTGTTGACGCTCACGAAGAGGGTGGAGCACGCCGCCCCGGGGCCGCAATCGCCACCGGTCGCGCAGGTTCCGTAGCAGATGCCGTATTCCTGGATGCAGTAGCCGGTCGCGCACTCGTCGTGCAGGGTGCAGGTCTCTCCGCCCTCCTTGGGCCCGTTGGTGGGGACGCAGGCGAGCTCCACGGTGTCGTTGGGTCCGCCCGCCACGGTGCAGGACTCCCCTGCGGCGCAGTCGGCGTCGGTGGTGCAGTTCACCCGCTCCTTGGTGCAGACGTGGACCGCCGGCGTGTTGGGGACGGTCGAGAAGCGGACCGCCTCGCAGGCGCGTCCCTCGCCGCACGTGTCCTCGGCCTCCGGGTCGCAATAGCGCACGCACTCGTTCACGTCGGCGCCGTAGTTCACGCAGATGAGGTTCGCCTCGCAGACGGGATCCGCGGCGCAGGCCTCGCCTTCCTTCGGGCCTCCGTTGGGCTCCATGCACAGGCCGATGGGATCGAAGGTCACCGAGTCGAAGGTGACGAGCTGGCAGTGACGCCCCTCTTCGCAGCCGGTCTGCGTCTCCAGTTCGCAGATGGTCTCGCAGGTGCCGAAGAGCGCGCCCTGGCTCCAGTTGACGCAGATGAGCCCGTCCTTGCACGGCACCTCGTCGTTGCAGGCGTCTCCCTTGGCGCAGACGTTGGCGTTGCAGATGCCGCTCTCGCAGTCGCTGCCGCTCATGCACTCGACGCAGCGCCGCGCAGACGTACAGCGCCCGCCGCCGCAGTCGGCGTCTTCGACGCACTCGACGCACGCCCCCGAGATCGGGTCGCAGTGGCCCCGGCCTTCGCAGGAGATCTCGTCACCGCAGAGCAGGCACGCGCCTTCGAAGCACGAGGGGGCGTCCAGAGGACAGTCCGCGTCGCCCAGACAAGCAACACAGTCGCCGTCCGGGCTGCAGAGGGGGAGCTCGTCGGAGCAGTCGTCGTCGACTACACACTCCGGAGGCACGACGCCGCCGGTGCCGCCCGTCCCACCCCCCGTGCCGCCGGCGCCGCCCGGATCGGTCCGGTCGGCCCCGCCACAGGCGACGACGAGAGCCAATGCCATGCAGACCGACAGCGCACGCAGCGTGTTCGCGAACTCCATTCGGATCCTCCTGTCGGCAACCGGAGGATCATAGCAGCCGCCCGCAGCGGTAGGAAGGCGCCGCGCCCCTTTCGTTCCAAGGGGGGCGGCAGCGCCCTGGGCGGGCGCGCGTCAGAGGCGCAGCCACTTGCTGGCGCGTTCACCGAAGAAGGCGACGGCGCCGGCGACGCCGTACATGCGGACGGTGCGGCCGAGGAGCGAGGCGAGGACGAATTCGGGGAAACCCACACCGACGATGCCGCTGCCGATCGCCACGACCTTGTACGGCGTCGGGAGGATCGAGCAGAGGAGCGCGAGCATCCAGAAGTTGTCGGTGAGCAGCGCGCGCAGCGTGGTGTCCAGGTTGATGATCCACCAGTGGACGACGATCGGCAGCTCGGTGTCGACGCCGACGAACTCGATGAGCCGCTGCAGGCCCAGGTGCCCGAGGCCGTACCCGATGAGCCCGCCGATCAGGCTCGCGATGGTTCCGGTGGTGGCGTAGAGGAACCACTTCCGCCGCTCCGCGAGCACCATGGGCACCAGGAGGGTGAAGGGCGGGACCGGGAGGACCGAGCCGTCGACGACGCTCACGGCGAGCATCGCGGCGTGGGCATGCTTCGACCGGGAGAGCGCCGCGATGCGCGCTTGCTGCCGGGCCCACCACGCCCCGAGGCGGGTGCGGTGGATGCGGCCGGCGGGAGCGATCGGGCTGGGGCCGGGCTCGGTTCGGGTCGGGTCGATCATGTCGGCTGCTCGCTCCCTCGTCTCGCGCTTCGATCCGTCGTCGGGTTTGGGACACCAACCGGCGACCGGCGGTGCGGATGCCCCGAAGGTCTACCATGCGACCTGCCGCTTCCAGGCAGAAGGGTTGCGCGGCGACCGGTGGTTTTCTACTTAAGCGGCCATGTTCTGGGAAAAGCTGAAGGCCGCGGAGGAAGCCCCCCGCGCGGTGTCCGTGGAGGTCTCTCCCGCAGGCCAGATCCGCGTCGCGTGGAGCGACGGGAAGGTCGGCCAGGTGCCCGCGGCGCAGCTCCGGCTGGAGTGCCCCTGTGCCGCCTGCGTGGACGAGTGGACGGGGGCCAAGCTGGTGGACCCCACGCGCATCTCGCCGGACGTGAAACCCGTCGCCATGGAGGCCGTGGGCAACTACGCGGTGCAGATCCGCTGGAGCGACGGGCACGAGACCGGCCTCTACAGCTGGCGCCAGCTCCGGGGCTACGTGGGCCGCGACGCCTGATCACTTGATCCGTCGGAGGTGGCCGCCCCCTCGCGGCGGCGGAGGAGGCGGTTCGTCTCCCTCCGCTTCGGGTTCGGCGCCCTCCTCCCTCTCGGAGACGAGGGTGAGGCGCGCCCTCCCCTTTGCACGGGGCGCGTCGTCTCGGGCGACGACCTCCTCCGGGAAGAGATCGTCCGGCACGTCGCCCGGGAAGACGAACTGCTCCGACGTCGTGTGGGACATCACCTGGTAGATCGAGTTCCAGGGGAGCTTGCAGGCGTGGGGCATGCCGCCGAAGGTGAGCGTCGCGTGGACGCCCCAGTCGTTCAGCTCCATGGCGTGCCCGAAGCGGTGGGAGAGGTTGAGGCGGAGCCTCCCGTCGTCCCGGAACCGCGCCGGCACGTCGACGCCGGGGAGGCGGGCATCCAGCGTCACCATCGCCATGCCGCGATCCAGAAGGCTCTCCAGGAGGTCTCTCTTGGTGGCGGGTCGTCTCGAGTCCAAGGTGGCCGCATCATCGCAAAGGGTGGTGAGCGACGGCAACGGAATCCAGCTGCCGATTCGTCCGCTGAAGGGGTGCTGGCGGACGATCAGGCCGCCACGCGCTTGGACTGCCAGCGATCGCGGATCCCCCAGGCCAGCTTCGTGGCGACCGCCATGATCGGCATCTGCGAGTTCACCCCGATCGAGCTGGGGAAGACCGAGCCGTCGATCACGTAGAGCCCCTCGACGTCGTACGTCTCGCCGGAGGGCTTGACCACGCTGGTGGAGGGATCGAGGCCCATCCGCGCGGTGCCCAGCGGGTGGAAGGTCACGCATTCGAAGCGCCGGGCTGGGATGCGCTCGTCCTCGAGGAAGCGGAGCTCGTCGACCGAGCGGATCGGCCGCACGCCGAAGACGGGGAGCAGGACCTCCTTGGCTCCGGCGGCGAAGAAGGTCTCGGCGAGGATCCGGATCCCCTTGAGCATCCGCAGCTTGTCGCGCCTGCCCATGCGGTAGGTGTAGACGCCCTTGCCACCCGGCATGCGCCACACCCGCCCGCCGCCCTCGTCGTGGATCATCGCCCCGAAGGTGGCGAGCTCGCGCATGTTGCTCGTGTAGGCGTGCAGCTCGGGGCCGACACCCGGCAGCATCGCGGCGAGGACGTTGATGGGGGCGAACACGCTGTTGAGCGTGATCCCCTCGTCCTCGAACGCATCGCTGTAGGCGCTCTGCAGCGCGCCCTTCCACGCGGAGACGTCGCGGTCGAAGTACGCCGCCACCCGGAAGCCGGGGTGCAGGGTGAGGTTGCCGCCGACCGCGCGGGTCCACCGCCCCACCCCCGCGCCCTTGAGCAGGAGCGGGGTGGAGAGCGCGCTGCCGGCGATCAGCACCTTGCGGGCCCGGACGTGGACCTTGCCGCGCTTCCTTCTCTCGGCGTCGAGGAGCTCGCCCTTCACGCCCGTCGCGCGACCGCCCTCGATCTCGAGGCCGGTCACCCGGCAGTCGGAGATCACCTGGGCGCCGTACGAGCGGGCGGTGGCGAGGTAGGTGACGTCGACGGACATCTTGGCCTTGTTCGGACATCCGAAGTTGCAGCGCGAAGATCCGAGGCAGCCCCTGGTGTTCCGCTTCATCGACTTGAGCTCGTAGCCCAGCTTCTTCGCGCCCTCGCCGAAGAGCGCCGTGGACGCCGAGCGCATGTTCTCCGGGACCGTCTCCACGAAGGTCTCGCGCTCCACGCTCAGGTAGGCTTCCTCCAGCTTCTCCGGCGTGTAGTCGACGAGGCCGTGGTCCTTCACCCAGCTGTCCAGGATGGCCTCGGGGATCCGGAAGATGACGCCGCCGGTCAGGGTCGACGAGCCTCCCACCGTGCGGCCCGCGAGGATAGAGATCAGCGGCGTGTCGCCCAGCCCGATCGCCGCGGTGGTCCCCGCGTCCCGGTACATGTGGCGGAAGGTCTCGGTGGGCCGGTACCTCGCATACTCGTCGGGCGTGTGGTTGCCACCCTCCTCCAGCACGATGACGGAGTGACCCGCCTCGGCGAGGATCTTCGCGGCGACGGAGCCCGCGGCCCCCGAGCCGACGATGGCCACGTCGGCCTCGGCGGTGAGGGGACCGGGATGATCCCGGCCTTCGAGGATGGGGGTAGGCGTTCGGTACAACTATGCTCCTTTGGCGACCGTGGCGGGCCGCAGCTCCGAGGAGGGCTCCTCGGGATTGCTCGGGTTGGGGCTCGACTCGAGCACGCGCAGCCGCGAGGTGGGGGGCGCGGCTCCGACGGCGTACGCCGGGCCGAGGAGGCCCTGAGAGTCGTAGCCCGTGCCCGCCAGCGCGTCGGGATGCTCGAAGTACACGAAGCTGAGCAGGGTCTTGACGAGCACCATCACGATGCCGAAGCGGCTGCGCTCGAGCTTCTCGAGGTATTTGCGCCTCGCCTCGCCGGACAGGCGGGTGAAGCGCCTGATCTTCCCGATGAGGAGGAAGGGAGCGTGCTGGAGGACGAAGAACGCGGCGCCGAGCGCCAGCCTGGTCTGCAGCCCCACCCTCGAGACGTAGGCGCGCAGCTCCTGGAGTGCGAAGTCCAGCCGTTCACGCGGGACGGGGTGCAGCGCGTCGGCCTCGAAGAGGGTCGCGGCGATCGCGCGCGCCACCGCCAGCTGTCGGGAGGAGAGGGTCTTCATGTCGATGGCGGATGAACCCATGGCGAGACCTTTCCACTCCAAACGGGAGCACCAAAAGGATCGTTGGGCCCCGATCGCCCTGGCGCAACGATCGGGCGGGAACTGTGCGATCAGGGGAGGCCGCGCTGGGAGGGCAGCCCGCGGAAGACGTCGGCGAGGGGGGGGCGCCCGGGGCGGGTGGGCGCCCGCAGCTCCGTCGGGGGCAGGCGCGCCCTGCCGCCCAGGACGATCAGCCACAGGAAGCCTGTCACCATCGCCAGCCAGACCGCCCAGACGACGGCCGCCGGGATCAATCCGATCTGCGCGCGCCGGAGCAGCTCGGAGAAGCTCGTTGCGGGGACGGGATCGAGCTCCAGCTTCACCACCCACGCGATGAGCAGGCCGGCCAGGATGAACGAGTAGGTGCGTCGGAGGCGGAAGGCGAGCGACTCGAGGCCGGAGATGCGCAACCTCGGCTTGGAGAACTCCGCCGCGAGCGCGGCGTAGAAGTCCACGGAGACCGGCTCCCGCCTCGCCAGCGGCAGGAGGTAGCCGTGCTCGACGAGGGCCACGCGCCTCGCCCAGATGTCGTAGTAGCGGTACCTCCGCGCCTCGATCCAGAGGAACATGAAGACGGCGCCCGCACCCACGAGCAGGGTGAAGTGCGGGGAATCCCGGCTCGTGAAGGCGAACGAGATCACCGCCACCGTCGCGGTGATCGCCCAGTTGGACGTGGTGTCGAGCCGATCGCGCCACTGCGTCGAGCGCGCCACCTCCGCCCTATAGAAGTGGATGATCAGGGTCTCGGTCATCCCGGGCGCTCGCCTGCTCGCGATCCGGCCGGTCCGACCCGTCATCGTTTCACCTCCACCTGCACAAGATCCGTCCGCCTGACGGTGAACGCCAACCGTGCCGATGTTTGGGTGGTGCATGGCACCGGCGAGGGTCGAAACGAAGAGGCGCAGGCGCTCGCCCGCTACCTCCGCGAAGGGGCCGACCGGATCGCGCGGCAGGCGGCGCGGGTGGCGACGACCGACCTCCCCCTCGCTGGGACGGGGACGAGGAAGCGCCTCCGCGCGCTGTACCAGGGCCAGATCGAGGAGCTGGCCCGCAGCCTCGACAGCTACGGCGCCGACGGGCCCCAGTTCTACGCCGAGACCCAGCGCCGCTTCGCCACCAGGCGCCTGTCCGAGGGCGCGCGCATGACCGAGGTGATGGAGGAGCGGGCGATCCTCCAGGACGCCGTCATCGAGGTCTGCGGCGCGCGAGGGATGTCCTTCGACTCGGGGACGGTGAGGCTGCTCGCCACCGTGTTCGCCGAGCTCGCCCGGCAGATCGGCGACGTGTACCTCACCTACCAACGCGCCGAGAGCGCCGGCTTTCGTGAGGAGGCGCTGCTCGAGACGATCGTGGGATTCCTGGACGAGGCGATCGTGGTCGTGGAGCGCGACGGGATGATCAGCTACGCGACGCCGGCGATCGAGCGGCTGCTCGGCTACCCGGCCGTCGCGTTCGTGGGCGCCCATCTGGATCGGCGGGAAGGGCTGGTGGAGCGTATCGATCCGCGGGATCGATACGGCGTCCGGATCGACGCGCAGGATCTGCCGCACGCCGTGGCGCTGCGCACCGGGCGGCCGGCACACGTCGAGGTCCTCTTCGCCAATCGGGCGGACGGCACCGAGGCCGTGCTGGAGACCTATGCCGCGCCCGTGCCCGACGAGGAGGGTGCGCTGCGCGGCGTGGTGATGACCCTGCGGGATCGGACCGAGAGCTTTCGAAAGTCGAAGGCGCTGGAGGACGCGTACCAGGAGCGACGCAGGATGCACGCGCGGCTCTTGTCGCGCTCCCGCCTCGAAGCGGTGGGGAGCCTCGCGCGCAGCACCGCCCACGCGCTGAACAACCAGCTCAACGTGATCGCGCTGCGTCTGCGACGCCTCGAGGAGGTCCCGGAAGCGTTCGACGAGGCGGATGCGATCGATCGCTCGGTCCGCGAGATCACCACGCTGGTGGGCAGGCTCCAGGAGCTGGCGTCCGCCGCGCCGAAGGCGGGGGAGGTCGGGCCCATCGACGCCGCGGGCGTGCTCGAGGAGGCCCTCGCCCTCACCCGCCCGGAGTTCGACGGCAGGCAGGTGGAGGTGCACGCGACGATCGGCGAGCTGGGCCAGGTCGTCGGCGAGCGTGAGCCGTTGCTCACCCTCCTCACCGCGATCCTCTCCGGGGCGCGGGACGGAACTCCGGCGGGAGGCTGGGTGGATCTCGACGCCTCCCGCTCGGATGGCCAGGTCGAAATACGGGTGACCGAGCACGGCCCTCGCCTAGACGAGACCGAGCTCGAGATCCTGTTCGAGCCGCTGGCAGGCGAGTTCGAGGAGCGCACCCTCACGCTCGCCGCCGGGCGGGAGGCGGTCCGCCGCTGGGGTGGCGACGTGGTGGCCGAGCCGCTCGACGAGGAGGGGAACGCCTTCACGATCCGACTCCCGGTGGCACGGGGAGCGGCGCCGGCCGAGGCGGTAGAGAAGCCGGCCCCTGGCCCCACCGCCTTGCCGTCTCCGGCGAGGCGGGTCCTCGTCGTCGACGACGACCCGGACAACGCCGCGATGCTCGCGGACCTCGTGGAGGGCGCAGACGCCGACGCCGAGACGGCGGCGACCGGCGCCGCAGCGCTCGAGAAGGCGTCGCGGGACAAGCCCGACGCCGCCCTCGTCGACCTCCTCCTCCCGGACATGAAGGGCTGGGACGTGGTCCGCGAGCTCAAGGAGCGCGTGCCGGGGATCCGGATCGCGGTGGTGAGCGGCCTCGCGGTCCGGCGCGAGGAGCGCGATGCCGGACTCGCGGACGACGTGTTTCGAAAGCCCGTCGACTCCGACGACGTCCTGCACTTCCTCGGTCTCTGAGGCGGGACGTCCCGCCACCCGAACGGCGAGGAGACCTACAGGGGTGTGGCAATCCGGCAGCTCCGGCCTCAACTCGACGCCATGGGAGACTCGTCCTGGAAGGTGGTGGATCCGTATCGAGGAGAACTCGTCGCAGAGATCCGGCGCTCGACGCCGGAGGAAGCGCGAGGCCTCGTGCGGCGGGCCGCCCGGGCCCAGAAGGCGTGGGCCGGCTCCCCCCTCGAGGAGCGGAAGGCGCTCTGCCTCGCCGCGGCGGCGGCGATCGAGGCGAAGCTGGAGCCGATCGCGTCCGACGTCACCCGGCAGATGGGCAAGCCGATCTCGCAGTCGCGGGCGGAGGTGCGCACCTGCCTCGGCCGCGCGAGGCGGATGATCGAGCTGTCGGATCGTGGCCTCTCGCCCAAGGAGCTCCCGGCGCCGACGGGCGAGAGGCGGCGGATCACCCGGGAACCCGTCGGCGTCGTCCTGGACGTCGCCGCCTGGAACTACCCCCTGCTGATCGCGGTGAACGTGGTGTTCCCGGCGGTGCTGGCTGGAGACGCCGTGCTGATCAAGCACGCCTCTCGGACGCCCCTGTGCGCGGAGCACTTCGCGGCGGCCTTCCGAGACGCCGGCGCGCCGATGGACCTCGTCCTCCCCCTCCACGTGGATCACGAGACGGCGGGTGAGGTCCTGGGCATGGAGGAGATCGGCTACGTGTCGTTCACCGGCAGCGTCCGGGGCGGACACGAGGTCTACGCCCTCGCCTCCCGCCGGTTCATCGACGTCGGGCTCGAGCTCGGCGGAAAGGATCCGGCGTACGTGGCGGAGGACGCGGACCTCGACGCGGCGGCGGCCAACCTGGCCGAGGGCTCTTTCTACAACGCGGGGCAGAGCTGCTGCGGTGTCGAGCGGATCTACGTCCACCGCCGGGTGCACGAGCGCTTCGTGGAGCGGCTCGCTGCGGCGGCGGCGGAGTGGACCGAGGGAGATCCGGCGGACGAGGCCACGAGGATGGGCCCCTTGGCGGATCCCGCAGCGGGCGCCTTCCTCTCGTCGCAGGTGGACGAGGCCCGCTCCATGGGCGCCGCCGTGGTGTGCGGAGGACGCCCGCTCTCCCACGGGCCCTGTGATCGGTTCTTCGCTCCCACGGTGATCGATCGGGCGGACGCGCGGATGTCGGTGGTGCGGGAGGAGTCCTTCGGCCCGGTGGTGGCGATCGAGGGCGTGGCCTCGGACGACGAGGCCCTCGCGAAGATGAACGAGAGCCGCTACGGACTCACCGCCGTCGTCTGGACGAGGGATCCGGAGCGGGCCGAACGCCTCGCCTCCCGGCTCCAGGCGGGTACGGTGTTCACGAACCGCTGCGACTTCCTCGACCCCTCGCTGGCGTGGACGGGGGTGAAGGACTCCGGCAAGGGCGTGTCTCTCTCGGAGCTGGGCTTCATGCCGCTGACTCGCCCCAAGAGCTGGAACTTTGCGAAGATCGGCTGAACCCACGAGGCGAGAGGACGAGTGGCCGTGCGACATGGGAGCGAGGCGGGGGCCCCGCGGCGCGTGCGGTTCCTCGCCCGCTCCCACACCGGCTCGGGGCTGCCCTCGCGGGAAGCCTTCGTGGGGGTCGAGGCGTTTGGCAGGGAGGTTCCGATTCAGAACTTGCTACGAGGGGAGACACTGATGCCTTTGCCACGAGTTGCCTATTTCTGCATGGAGTACGGCCTGCACGAGGAGCTGCCCATCTACGCGGGCGGGCTGGGGATCCTCGCCGGCGATCACATCAAGAGCGCGGGGGACCGCAAGCTGCCGCTGGTGGCGATCGGGCTGCTGTGGCGGGAGGGCTACACGCGGCAGAAGATCGGCGCGGACGGCAACCCCTACGACGAGTTCCCGACCTTCGATCTGGAGGGCCTCGAGGACGCGGGCGTCCGCTTCCACGTGCGGGTGCAGGGCAACGACGTGGAGTGCCGTGCGCTCCTCTGCACGCGCTACGGCAACGCGCCGCTGTACCTGATCGAGCCGGTGGACGAGAGGTACTCGTGGATCACCCGGCGCCTCTACGGCGGAAGGCACCACGACCGCATCGCGCAGGAGCTGCTCCTCGGCGTGGGCGGCGTGCGGCTGCTGCGGGCCCTGGGCCACGAGGTCGACGTCTATCACTTCAACGAGGGGCACGCGGTCTTCGCGGGCCTCGAGCTGATGCGTGAGAAGGTCGCCGCCGGCTCCACCTTCGAGGAGGCGTGGAAGGCGACCCGGGATCAGATCGTCTTCACCACCCACACGCCGGTCCCCGCCGGGAACGAGTCCCACGACCACGGCGTGCTCCGGGAGATGGGGGCCTACCTTGACTTCTCCTACGAGGAGCTGTCGCGGCTCGGTGGCGATCCCTTCAACATGACGGTGGCGGGCCTGCGCCTGGCGCACCACGCCAACGCGGTGGCGCAGCTCCACGGCGAGACGTCCCGCGAGATGTGGAAGCACGTGACGGGCGCCGCGCCGATCGGCGCCATCACGAACGGGGTCCACCCCGGCACGTGGCAGGACGCGCGGATCCGCGCCGCCTTCGAGGCGGACGATCCCGCGGCGCTCTGGGCCGCCCACCAGGAGGCGAAGCGGGAGCTCTGCGCAGAGGTCAAGGCGCGGGCCGGCATCGATCTCGATCCGGGGCACCTCGTGATCGGCTTCGCGAGGCGCGCCGCTGCCTACAAGCGCAGCGACCTCATCCTCCGGGATCCGTCCCGGATCGAGCCGCTCCTGCAGCGAGGGGAGCTGCAGCTGATCTTCAGCGGCAAGGCCCACCCCCAGGACGAGATCGGCAAGCGGATCGTCGCCAACCTCGCCCGGCTCGCCAGGACCTACCCGAGGTCGGTGGTCTTCCTGGAGAACTACGACATGGCGATCGGCCGCGCCCTCACCCGCGGCTGCGACGTGTGGCTGAACAACCCCATCCGGCCCTTCGAGGCGTCGGGGACGAGCGGCATGAAGGCCGCCATGAACGGCGTGCTCAACTTCTCGGTCCTCGACGGCTGGTGGCCGGAGGGCTGCGAGCACGGCGTCAACGGCTGGCAGATCGGCGACGCCTACGAGGGCGAAGATCGGGACGAGCACGACCTCCGCTCACTGATGGACGTGCTCACCGGCGAGATCCTCCCCACCTACTACGGGGATCCGGCGCGCTGGATCGGGATGATGCGCGCCTCGATCGAGATGAGCCGGTGGAAGTTCTCCTCCGATCGCATGGTGGAAGAGTACTACGAGCGCCTCTACTCGGCGCCGAAGCGGCTCCGCGCCGTCGGCTGATCCCGGCGTTCGCCGCCGGCCGATCGCTGCTCGAGCGGCCCCGCCCTCCCGCAACCGCCGGAGGCCGGGGCCGTTCTTCGTTTGCCCTACTCCGCGCCCTGGAACGGGTAGCCGACGGTGGTCGGCGGCACGAAGGTCTCCTTGATCGTGCGGGGCGACGTCCAGCGCAGGAGGTTCAGCGGCGAGCCCGCCTTGTCGTTGGTGCCGGAGGCGCGGCCGCCGCCGAAGGGCTGCTGCCCGACCACGGCGCCGGTGGGCTTGTCGTTCACGTAGAAGTTGCCTGCGGCGTGGCGGAGGAGGCGCGAGGCCGTAGCGACGGCGGCGCGGTCGCGGGCGAAGACTGCGCCGGTGAGGGCGTAGGGCGTGGAGGCGTCGCACGCCCGCAGGGCGTCCTCGAAGGCGGCGTCGCGGTAGACGTGGAGCGTGATCACCGGCCCGAAGATCTCCTCGCACATCAGGCGGCTGTCCGGCGTCTCGCTGAGGATCACCGTGGGCTCGACGAACCAGCCCTTGGTGCGATCCGCCTTGCCGCCGGCGAGGATCTTCAGGCCCGGCGTGCGCTTGGCGTGATCGAGGTAGCCGGAGATCTTCTCGAAGGATCCCTCGTGGATCACGGCGCCCATGAAGTTGCGGAAGTCACGCACGTCCCCCATCCGCAGCTCCCTGGTGAGGGCGACGACGCGCTCCTCGAGCTTCGGCCACAGCGAGGCGGGGATGAACGCCCGCGACGCCGCCGAGCACTTCTGCCCCTGGAACTCGAAGGCACCCCGGACGATGGCCACCGCCAGCGCCTCGAGGTCGTCCGCGGCGGAGGCGTGGGCGAAGATGAAGTCCTTGCCGCCGGTCTCGCCGACGAGGCGCGGGTACTGGCGGTACCGCGAGATGTTTTCGCCCACGCCGCGCCAGATCGCCTGGAAGATCTTCGTCGAGCCGGTGAAGTGCACGCCGCCGAGGTCGGGGTGCGCGAGCACGTGGTCCGTGATCGCCGCGGGATCGCCCTGCACCATGTTGACGACGCCGGGGGGCAGGCCCGCCTCGCGGAGGAGCTCCATCACGTACCAGTTGCTGTACGCGGCGGCGGGCGACGGCTTGAACACCACCGTGTTGCCCATGAGCGCCGGCGCCGCGCAGAGGTTGGCCGCGATCGAGGTGAAGTTGAACGGGGTCACCGCGTACACGAAGCCGTCGAGGGCGCGGTAGTCGAGCTGGTTCCACATCTGCGGGCCGCTGATGGGCTGCTCGGCTAGAACCCCTTCGGCGAAGGCGACGTTGAACTTGAGGAAGTCGATGAGCTCGCAGGCCGCGTCGATCTCCGCCTGGTGGGCGGTCTTGGACTGGCCCAGCATCGTGGAGGCGTTGATGATCGGCCGGTAGCGGGTGGTCAGCAGCTCGGCGGCGCGCAGGAAGATCGCGGCGCGATCGGCGAACGGCATCGCCTCCCAGGCGGGCTTCGCGGCCAGCGCGGCGTCGATGGCCTTCTGCACGTGGGACGCGTCGCCCTGGTGGAAGGTGGCCAGCAGGTGGGCGTGGTCGTGGGGCATCCGCGCCTCGCCCGTCTTGCCGGTGCGGATCTCCTCGCCCCCGATCACCATGGGGATGTCGATCCGCTCCGACGCCATCCTCTCGAGGGTCTTCTTCAGCTCGGCGCGCTCCGGCGTGCCCGGGGCGTAGGAGAGGACGGGTTCGTTGACGGGCGTGGGGACGCGGACGGTCGCGTGGATCATGGCTGCCTCCTGGGTGCGGTTTGGCGGGGTTTATACCCGCACGTCCTGCCGGCGACCATCCCTTGCGGCGATGCGAAGTCCCTCAGACGCCGTAGAGCGGCCGGTACTTGTTCCCCAGGTACTCGAGGAAGGGCGCCACGGCGAGGCCGCTGCCGGTGGCGCGCCGCACGATCTCCTCGGCCTCGTACAGGTGGCCGACCTCGTGGACGTTCGTGCGCAGCCACGCGCCCACCCGGTGCAGCTCGCCCGCGCGCAGGACGGCGTCGATCCCGCCCAGGTCCGCGTCGAGACGGCGGTGCAGCAGCGCCGCGTAGAGGTTGCCCAGCGAGTAGGTGGGGAAGTAGCCGAACTCCGCCCAGGCCCAGTGGATGTCCTGGAGGACGCCCTCGGCGTCGTTGGAGGGACGCACGCCGAGCATCGACTCCATCAGGTCGTTCCAGGCGCCCGGGAGCTCTGCGACGGGGAGGTCGCCCCGGAGCATGGCGAGCTCGAGCTCGTAGCGGACGAGGATGTGGAGGTTGTAGGTGACCTCGTCGGCCTCCACCCGGTTGAGCGAGCGCTCCACCCTGTTCACCGCGGCGTACACCTCCCGCGCCGAGACGCCCTCGAGCGCCTCGGGGAAGGCGCGCCGCAGCGACGGGAGCTCGTGCTCCCAGAACGCCAGCGAGCGGCCGATCATGTTCTCCCACAGCCGGGACTGCGACTCGTGGAGTCCCATGGACGCGGGCCTGCCCACCGGATCGCGGACGTGATCGGCGGGGAGGTTCTGCTCGTAGAGGCCGTGGCCGCCCTCGTGGATCGTCCCGAAGATCGCGGGGAACGGGGTCTCGGGCACCAGGCGGGTGGTGAGACGCACGTCGCCGGGATCGATGCCGTCGGTGAAGGGGTGGGTGCTTCGATCCTGCCGGCCCTTGTCGAAGTCGAAGCCGATCGTCTCGAGGAGGTGGATCGTATAGTCCCACTGGCGCTCGGCCGGGTACCGGTGGGCCTCGAACCGCCAACGCCGCGGCGGGGGCGCGTCGGCGAGCGCGCCGACGAGGGGGACGAGGCCGGCGCGAAGCTCGGCGAAGATCGGAGAGAGCCGCGCCACGGTGAGACCCGGCTCGTAGTCGTCCAGGAGCGCGTCGTAGCGCTCCCCACCGTGGCCGATGGCGTCCGCCTGCTCCCGCTTGAGCTCCAGGAGGCCGGCGAGGTGGGGCGCGAAGGACGCGAAGCCCCCCGCCGGATCGGCCTTCGCCGCGCGCCACGCTACCACCGCTCGGCTCTGCCGCTCGGCGAGCTCGCGGACGAGGCGCGGCGGCAACTTCACCGCCCGATCCCGCTCCTTGGCGAGGTTGCGGACCGCCGCGCGGCGCGCCTCGTCAAGCGATGGATCGGAAGCGGCGACGGAGAGCAGCTCGCCGAGGACCGGATCGATCCTCCGCTCGTGGAGCAGCGCATGGATCGCCGCGAGCTGCCTCGCCCTGGCGGAGGCACCGCCGGCGGGCATGTACGTCTCCTGATCCCAGGTCAGCAACCCGGCGATCGCGCCGTAGTCCCGCAGCTCTCCCATGCGGCGGGCGAGCTCGTCCCAGCTCCTCTCGTCCATCGATCGCTCCCGTGCGTCGGCAATGGATCCGGTGTAGCACGGCCGCCGGCAGGGGCGACGTATCGGAATCACGAACCGAAAAAGGGCGCTCCGCCACAGATGCGGGAGCGCCCTTTCGAGAAAAGGCCCCTGGGCCCCGTCCTTACTGCGAGACGATCTCGAGGAGCTGCACGTCGAAGACGAGCATGCCGGCAGGGCGCCCCGGCATCCCCTTGTACGCGAGCTCCTCGGGGATCCAGATCCGGCGGGTCTCGCCGGGCACCATGAGCTGCAGCCCTTCCGTCCAGCCGGGGATCACGCCGTTCAGCGGGAAAATGGCGGGCGAGCCCCGCATCACGGAGCTGTCGAACATCTTCCCGTCGGTGGTCCAGCCGCTGTAGTGCACCTTCACGGTGCTGGTGGCCTTGGGGTGCTCCTTGCCGGTGCCCTTCTCGATCACCTTCGAAGCGAGGCCGGACTTCGTCTTCTGGGCGTCCTTGGGGGCCGCGGCCACGTCGGCCGGAGCGGGGATCGGCTTGGGAGCCGGCGTGACGTCGATGAGCTCCACGTCGAAGACGAGCATGCCCTGGGGCGCGCCGGGGCGGCCGCCGTAGGCGAGGTCCTCGGGGATCCAGAAGCGGCGCTTCTCGCCCTTGACCATGAGCTGCACGCCCTCGGTCCAGCCCTTGATCACGCGGTTCAAAGGGAAGCGCGCCGGCTGGCCGCGGGTGACGGAGCTGTCGAACATGTTCCCGTCGGTGGTCCAGCCCGTGTAGTGCACGAGCACGGTGTCCTCGGCGCCCGGGTGCTCGGCGCCGGTACCGGGCGTGAGGACCTTGGATGCGAGGCCGGAGGCGGTCTTCTGGGCGTCGGCCGGGGCAGCGGCGACGTCGGCGGGGGCGGGGATGCCGGAGGGCTTCATGTCGGCGCTCTTCTCCTCGGCCGCCTTCTCGGCGGCCTTTTCGGGCTCGGCAGCGGCGGCCTTGGCCTCCTCCGCCTTGACGGCAGTGTCGGCGGAGGCGTTGTCTTTGCAGGCGCTCGCGCCCAGGGAGAGGGCGAGCAGGGAAACCACGAGGGCACGGGTCGGATTCATGGTGTGGGAGAGAAACACAACGCAAATCCCGCGTCAAAGGCAGCCTTGCACGAAGGCGGTAGACTGCTCGCCATGATCTCCCTCGACGAGGCCCTCGCCCTGGTGGCCGAGAGCCTGGCTCCCCTCCCGCCGATCGGGCTCGAGACGCGGCTGGCGCTGGGCGGCCGGCTCGCCGCGCCGATCGTGGCGCGGATCGCCCTCCCCTCCAGCGACGACGCCGCGATGGACGGCTGGGCCGTGCGGGCGGAGCAGGTCGCGGTCGCGTCACGCGAGGAGCCCGCCTGGCTGGAGGCGCCGCGGGAGGCCAGGCCGATCGCCACCGGCGATCCGATCCCCGCAGGCGCCGACGCCGTGGTGCCGCTGGAGCTCGCCAGGCAGGAGGGGAGCCGGGTGGGCGTGCTCCTGCCGGTGGCGAAGGGCGCGAACATCCGCCGCGCCGGCGAAGACGTCGCCGCCGGGAGCGAGCTGGTCCCGGCAGGCGCCCTGGTGGACGCCACCGTCGCCCTCGCCGCGGCCGCCCTCGGCGAGGCGGCGCTCCCGATCCGGCCGAGGCTCCGGGCGGCGGTGCTGCCCGTGGGCTCCCACGTGGCGTCCGGCCGCCCCGACGCCGCCGGGATCGCGATCCACGCGGCCCTGGGCGGAATGAACGTCTCCTCGACGCTCCTCGATCACGCGGCGGGCGGCGCCGCCGAGGTCGCCGAGCGGATCCGCGCGTCATGCCGCGAAGCAGACCTGCTCATCACGGTGGGAGCCGCGTCGGTGGGGGCGAATGACGTCGTCCCCGCCGCCCTCGCCTCCCTCGAGGCCACGAAGATCTTCCACGGGGTTTCCATCAAGCCTGGAAAACCCGTGGGCCTGTGGCGCCTCGGTGATGGCGCGATCGTCGTCCTGCCCGGGAGCCCGTCCGCGGCGCTGGCCTGCTTCGACACCATCGGCCGGGCCGCCTGCGCCAGGCTCGTCGGAGGGCCGCCGCCTGCCCTGCTCCACGCCGCCGCCGGAAGGGCGATCGGGAGGCGCAAGGGAAAGACGGGGCTGCTGCGCGGGCGGCTCGCCTCGACACCGTCGGGGCTGCGGTTCCATGCGTCGCCGAAGCAGGGACCGTCCCAGGTGTCGGCGGTGGCGGGCACCAACGCCCTCGCCGTGATCCCGCCGCAGGTGGAGTCGATCCCCGCAGGCGGCGCGTTGCGGGTGCTGGCGCTCGGGGAGATCCCCGCCGAGACGATCGAGCCACGGGCGGTGGCGATCTGCGGCCTCTCCGGCGCGGGAAAGACGTGGCTCGTCGAGCGCCTGGTGGAGCGGCTCACGGCGAAGGGCGTGCGCGTCGCCACGGTGAAGCACGACGCCCACGGCTTCGATCCCGATCCGCCGGGAAAGGACACGGCGCGGCATCGCGCGGCGGGAGCGGTGTCGACGATCCTGGTGGGTCCGTCCCGCGCGGCGCTGGTGCACGAGGGGGCTCTCGAGCTCCGCGAGGCCGTCCGCCGCTGCGCGATCGACGCCGACCTCGTGCTGGTGGAGGGTTTCAAGGCGGATCGGACGCTGCCGAAGATCGAGATCGCAGCGCGGGGGCGGGAGCGCGTCCACGCTGCGCCGCTCCTCGCCCTCGTCACCGATGCCGATCATCGCGACGCGGGCGTCCCCGTCTTCGGCACGAGCGAGGCCGAACTCGACGCGCTCTGCGCGATCGTGTCGGACGCCTGAAGGATGGGGAGCCCCTGTCGCTCCACGTGGACGCGGGCGTTGTAGTCGGGGACCAGGGCGTCGGGGTCGATCGGGCCTTCCGAGACGAGGACGTTCGCCTCGGGCCAGTGCGCCTGCAGGCTCCCTGGTGCCACGTCCGCCGCGAAGATCCTGGCGTGCATCCGGCCATGCTCGTTGTGGAGGACCACTCGATCGTCCGTGGAGAGGCCGAGCCGCGCCATGTCCTCGGGAGACATGAAGACGTGATCCCGGTCGGCGCCGGTGAGGGAGTCGTACTCCGACTGGACGATGCTGTTGAACTGCTTGCCCCGGCGGGTCGCCAGGAAGAAGCGGCCGTCGGCCTCGCGAGGAGGCGGCGGCGACACCGGGACGAAGCGCGCCTTGCCGCCGGGTAGCGGGAAGTCGCCGCCCTCGCAGAGCCGGGGCCCTCCCCACTGGAACTGATCGCCCTGGCGCACGAGCGCCTCGATGCCGCGGTACGAGGGGATGGTCGCCGCGATGTCGTGGCGGATGGCGGCGGCGTCGGGGAGACCGAGGAGGTGGGCGCGCTCCGGGAAGGCGGCCTTCGCGATCTGGAGCGGGACCCACCACTCCTCCCGCGCCTCGGGGATCTCGTGGCCGGGGACGTGAGGGCTGAAGATCACCCGTCGCTCGGTGCTGGTCTCGGTGACGCCGCCGCGGTGCTCGTAGCGGGTGCGGGCGGGGAGCACGTAGACCACGTCGGCGGGGTCGACGAGCATCTGCGAGGTGAGGACGATGTCCTGGTGGATCCGCATGGGGATCTTCGCGAGGGCGTCCTCCACCCGTGCGGGCTGCGGCATCGTCTCGAGGAAGTTGCCGCCGATCGAGTACAGCACGTCTACGAAAGCCCGCCTCGCCGCCTCGAGCATGGCGACTGTGTCGAGGCCGCGCCGAGCCGGCGGCCGGAAGCCCCACAGGGCCTCGAGCCGATCGGCCGCTTCCTCCGTGATGGCGGCGCCGCCCGGGAACGCGGTGGCGTAGGCGCCCATCTCCGCGCCGCCCTGCACGCCGGAGTGCCCCCGGATCGGCATCACCCCGCAGCGATCGCGGCCCACGAATCCCTTGAGGAGCGCCAGCGCGAGGAGGCCCTCCACGGTCCTGGTGCCGTGTGCGTGCTGGGTGAGGCCCATGCTCCACACGAAGACGCCGGTGCGGGCGGCGGCGAGCAGATCGGCGATCTCGTCGATCGCCTCCGGATCGGCGCCCGACGAATGGACGAGCGCGTCGTCGTCGAGCGAATCCAGGTGGGCCAGGTACTCGTCGAGGCCTTCGGCGCGCTCCCTCGCGAAGGCCCAGTCCACGGCGCCGCGGGCCACGAGGCGCTTCTGCACCGCGAGGAGCAGCGCGAGATCGCCTCCCGGCGCCACCCGGAAGAAGCGGTCGGCGATGCGGGAGCCGAAGACCGCCGAGTCGGCGTTCGACGGCACCCAGTAGCGCTCGAGGCCCGGCTCGCGGAAGGTGTTGATCGAGATGACCTTCGTCCCCCGCTTCTTTGCCTCGACGATGTACTTGAGGGCCACGGGCTGATCGTTGGCGACGTTGCTGCCCATGAGGATCAGCAGATCGGTGCCGTACCAGTCGCGGTAGCTGCATGTTGACGCCCCCACGCCCAGCATGCGCTTCATCGCAGACGTGGACGGGCTGTGGCAGAGGCGGGCGGCGTTGTCCATGTGCGGGCTGCCGAGGAAGCGCCAGGCCTTCTGGGCGGCGTAGTACACCTCGTTCCCGATCCCGCGGGAGGTCAGGTAGAGCGCGAGCCGATCGGGGTCGGTGACACGGACCCTGCCGCCGATCTCGGAGAGGGCCGCGTCCCACGAGATGGGTGTGAAGCCCTCCTCGCCCTTTCGCCGGCGGAGCACACAGGGGATCCGCCCCAGGTCCCGCAGGCCCCGCGAGTCCCTGGCGCGGAGGGAGCGGGCGTCCGCCGCGATCGCGGGATCGAAGGCGCCCATGGTGTTCAGGCGCATCAGGTTGAGGCGGATGAGGCAGAGGTGGGTGCCGTCGATCGTCCAATCGGACAGGCCGCTTGTGCCGAGCGCGCAGCCGTCGCAGACGCCGCGGTTCAGCACCTTCCAAGCGTAGCGGAGGTTGTCCCGGTTCCGCCAGGCGATGCGAAGCATCTCCCGGTAGTGGTTCGGCTTGGTGGCGCCGATACCGAAGGGCACCAGGCCCGCGCGGCGGTTCCTTGGACGTTTCATGGTGAGACCCAGGCTATCGCGCCGTGCTGGGCCGATCCATGATGGGGGCGTGAGCGCTCCCGACGATCCTGGACACTCCAGGTTGCCGGGCGTCGTCCTCCGGGACGCCGCCCGCATCGCGATCGACGGGTCGAGCGGCTCGCGACCGGACGCCGTCGTCGAGGAGGAGCCCCTCGAGATCCGCGTGGACGGCGACACCGTCGCGGTCACCATGCGCACCCCCGGCGACGATCGCGATCTCGCCCTCGGCTTCCTCTTCTGCGAGGGGATCGTGCGGGCGCTGGACGACGTGGGCGAGGTGGCCCACTGCGGCAGGCCCGACCGCGGATATCGCAACGCCTTGCGGGTGTCGTCCGCTCCCGGCACGAGCCTCGACGTCGATCGCGTCATGGAGGGGCGCCGCTGGCTCCCCACCAGCTCGGCGTGCGGCGTCTGCGGCAGGCGATCGATCGAGGAGCTCATCGAGCGCTGCGGCGTCGTCGAGGGCGGCGCGATCCTCTCCGCGCGGGCGATCGAGAGGAGCCTCGACGAGATGCGCGCCCGGCAGTCGCGCTTCGATCGGACCGGCGGGATCCACGCCGCCGCGGCGTTCGGCGCAGACGGCACGCTCCTCGTCGTCCGCGAGGACGTCGGCCGGCACAACGCCGTCGACAAGGTGGTCGGCGCGCTCCTGCGGAGCGGTCGCCTCGGCGAGGCCGCCCTGCTCACGGTGAGCGGGAGGGCGGGGTTCGAGATCGTACAGAAGGCCGCTGCCGCGCGGATCCCAGTGGTGGCGAGCGTCTCGGCGGCGAGCTCCCTCGCGATCGATCTGGCGAAGGACGCGGGGATCACGTTGGCCGCCTTCGCGCGGGGCGGCTCCATGAGCGTCTACGCGCACCCACGGCGCATCGTCCCGCCGCCTCTGGTGGGCCTCTTCGTCGGCGGGCGGTCGACGCGGATGGGTCGGCCCAAGGGGCTCATCGAGCTGCCGGGTGGCGAGACCATCGTGGGCCGCACCGTTTCGCTCCTCGAGGGAGCCGGCCTGCGCTGCGTCCTCGTCGGCGGCGCTCCCGCCTACCGCGAACACCTCCCAGCCCTCCCCATGCTGGACGACGCGCCCGGTCTCGACGGCCCCATGGCGGGGCTCGCCTCGCTCCTCGCCGCGGCGGGTGACGCGCCGGCGATCGCCCTCGCCTGCGACATGCCCTTCCTGGACGCAGCGCTCCTGAATCGTCTGATCCGGTTCGATGCGGGGAGGGAGGTGGTGGCGCCCCGGGAGGAGGATGGCAGGTGGCAGCCATTCTTTGCCAGATACGACGCGGCCCGCACCCTCGAGAGGATCCGGGCCGCGGGATCGGCGAGGCTGCAGGCGATCTTCGCCGGCGACCATGCGCGGGAGCTCCCGCTCGATCCGCTCGAGCGCCGCTCCTTGCAGGACTGGGACACCCCCGAGGACGTCGCCGCGGGACAGGAAAACTCGTGACTGGATCGTTCACTACGAAGATCTTTGCGACCTTGCTCGCCGTCGCGGCCCTCGGCGGCTGTGCCCACGCCAGGCCCGCGCCGGAGCCCACGGTCGAGCGCGGCTTCTTCGGGCCGGACGGCGGGCTCATCGGCGAGGCGGAGGTGGCGAACGCCGCCGCCGGCGCCGCCTACGTCCTCGTCGGCGAGGCCCACGACTCGGCCTGTGATCACGAGATGCAGGCGGCGCTCCTCGAGGCCCTCGCCGCGAACGGGAGCCCGCCGCTCGTGGGCCTCGAGATGGTGGCGGTGAACCAGCAGGACGTCCTCGACCGCTTCGGCGACGGCTCGATCGATCTCGCCGAGCTCCCGGACGCCCTCGACTGGCGCAACAACTGGGGCGTGGACTTCGCGATCTACGAGCCGATCTTCGCCACCGCCAGGCGGTGGGGCCTCCCGCTCCTGGGCCTCAACCTCCCCCGCGGGCTGGTCCGCGACGTCGCTCGCCTGGGTGTCGAGGGGTTGCCGCCGGAGGAGCGCGCCAGGCTCCCGGAGATCGTGCCGCCACCTCCGGAGCAGGAGGCCATGCTCCGCGAGTCCTGGGAGGCCCACGCGGGCCAGGGTCACGCCGGCGGAGGCGAGGAGGGCTTCCGGCGCTTCGTCCTCGTGCAGTCGCTCTGGGACTCGCAGATGGCAGCCGCCGCGATCTCCTGGCGGCGGGCGTTGGGCCGCGAGCCCGTGGCGATCCTCGCGGGCGCCGGACACGTCGTCCACGGCTGGGGGATCGCCTGGCGGCTGCGCGCGATGGAGCCCGAGGCGACCATCCTCTCGGTCGTCCCATGGAGGGACGAGCCGCCGACCAGCGAGCCGGGGACGATCGCCTTCCGCTGCGGCCCCTGAAGGATCCCGGCGCGAGCGATGTCGAGGCGGAGGCGGTCGCGTGGGGGAGGCCGGGCGCTCGGGGAACGACCGTCCGGAGAGGCCGCCGGGATCCGACGGATGCAGGTTGAGGCAGACCCGCCCGAAAGGGCGCCCCACCAGGGAGGCATTCCGTGATTCGCCGTCTGCACACACTCATCGGAGGCGCGGCCATGGCCGCGTTTCTTCTCATCGGCAGCCACGCGCTCGCGCAAGGGGCCCAGGGAGAAGACCCCCAGTCCCCGGACGGGCCGATCGAGATCCTGATCGTCCAGGGCTACGTGAAGTCGATCGACGCGAACCACCTCACGCTCACCGCACCGGGGGCTCCGGCCGACCTGCCGCTGCGCCTCGCGCCGGACACCCGCTTCATCCAGGCCGAGAACGACATCTCCAGGAACGACATCAAGGAGGGCCAGCTCGTTCGGGCCGCGCTGGTCCCAGTAGGCGAGGACTTCATGGCGGTGGTGGTGGAGCTCGTGCCGGAAGAACCCGGCGAGCAGCCCCAGCCGGATGGGCAGCAGCCCGCCCCGCCGAGCGGGGATCAGCAGAACGCGCCTCCGCGCTCGACGCTCTGACAGCAGGCAGGGGCTTGCGGCCGGCCTCGGTCGTCCCCACCAAGAGGGGCGCGATGAGCCGGCTGCACCTCCCGAGCGGACGCGACCTGCGCGCGGCGCTGGTCCTCCTCGGATGCGCCGCGACGCTGGGCCTCACGGCCGGCTGCACGAAGAAGAAGGCGCCGGGCCCGCCACCTCCTCCTCCGGTGGCCGTGGCCCGCGCCGAGTCGATGGAGGTGCCGATCGAGATCGGCACCATCGGCACCGGTGAGGCGATCGTCACCGTCGAGATCCGCTCCCAGGTCACCGCCCAGCTCGAGTCCATCCTCTTCGAGGAGGGGCAGGGCGTCGACGCGGGCGACACGCTCTTCGTCCTCGATCGGAGGATCCTCGAGCAGGCCCTCGACTCGGCGAGAGCATCGCTCCGCCGCAACCGCGCCCAGGCCGTCTACGCCGCCCGCGAGGCGGAGCGGTTCACCACCCTCGCGAGGCAGGGCGCCGTCTCCCAGCAAGACGCCGAGTTGCGCCGCACCGCCTCGAAGTCCGCCCAGGAGGCGGTCGCCGTAGACGAGGCAGCGGTCCAACAAGCGGAGGTCAACCTGGGCTTCGCCCGGATCGTGGCGCCGATCCAGGGGAAGACGGGATCGCTCAACGTCCACGTCGGCGATCAGATCAAGGCCAACGACACCTTGGCGATGGTCTCGATCCGGCAGATCTCGCCGATCTACGTGTCGTTCTCGGTGCAGGGCGATCGGCTGAACGAGATCCGCGAGGCGGACGAGAAGGGCGAGCTCGAGGTGATCGCGCTGCCCCGCTCCGGCCAGAGGGACGAGCATCGCGGCAAGCTCACCTTCATCGACAACGCTGTGGACGTGACCACCGGCACGATCCTGCTCAAGGGGACCTTCCCCAACGACGACGAGGAGCTCTGGCCCGGGCAGTTCGTCGACGTGACCCTCGTGGTCGGACACCTCCATGACGCCGTGGTGGTCCCCTCCGCCGCGGTGCAGACCGGGCAGCAGGGCCTCTACGTCTTCGTAGTCAATCGGGAGCGGAAGGCGGACGTCCGCCAGGTGGAGCTCGGGCCCACCTTCCGGGATCGCTCCGTGATCGCCAAGGGCGTGCAGGCAGGAGAGCTGGTGGTCACCGACGGGCACCTCCGCCTCCAGCCCGGGATCGAGGTCGAGGTCCGGGAGCCGCCCGGGGCTCCGGCGCCATGAACGTCTCCCGGCCCTTCATCGTCCGGCCGGTGATGACGACGCTGGTGATGCTGGCGATCCTGGTCTTCGGCATCGCCGCCTACCGGCTCCTCCCGGTGAGCGATCTGCCGAACGTGGACTTCCCCACCCTGGTCGTCACCGCCGCGCTCCCAGGCGCGAACCCGGAGACCATGGCGGCGTCGGTGGCCACCCCCCTCGAGCAGCAGTTCACGGCGATCCAGGGGCTGGACCAGATGACGTCCACCAGCACCCTCGGGATCACCCAGATCACGCTGCAGTTCGCGCTCACGCGCAGCATCGACGCAGCCGCGCAGGACGTGCAGGCCGCCATCAACGCGGCCCAGCGCCTGCTGCCTCCGACGCTGCCCAATCCACCGACCTACCGGAAGGTCAACCCGGCGGATCAGCCGATCCTCTATCTCGCCCTGACCTCGGCGACGCTCCCCCTGGCCGAGATCGACGAATACGGCGAGACGCTGATGGCGCAGCGGATCTCGATGGTGAGCGGCGTCGCCCAGGTGGAGGTCTTCGGCAGCCAGAAGTACGCGGTGCGGGTGCGCGTCGATCCGAACGCCCTCGCCACGCGAGGCATCGGCGTCGACGAGGTCTCCAGGGCCGTGCAGGCGGCGAACGTCGACCTGCCGAGCGGCGTCCTCTGGGGGACAAACACCGCGTTCACCCTCGAGACCGAAGGCCAGCTCTTCCGGGCGGAGGCGTACCGCCCGATCATCGTGGCCTGGCGCGACGGGAGCCCGGTGCGCCTCGAGGCGCTGGGGAAAGTGATCGACAGCGTCGAGAACGACAAGACCGCCGCCTGGTTCAACCGCGATCGATCGGTGATCCTCGCCGTGCAGCGGCAGCCGGGCACCAACACGGTGGCGGTCTCGGACGCAGTCCGCGCGCTCCTGCCGACCTTCCGCGAGGAGATCCCCGCGTCGGTCTCCATCAACCTCCTGTACGACCGGGCGGACACGATCCGGGCTTCGGTGAACGACGTGAAGACCACGCTCGTCATCGCCCTGATCCTCGTGGTCCTGGTGATCTTCCTCTTCCTCCGCAACCTCTCCGCCACGATCATCCCCAGCCTGGCGCTGCCGTTCTCGATCGTCGGCACCTTCGCGGCGATGTACCTGCTCGGTTACAGCTTGGACAACCTGTCGCTCATGGCCCTCACCCTCTCGATCGGCTTCGTCATCGACGACGCGATCGTGATGCTGGAGAACATCGTCCGGCACATCGAGATGGGGGTGAAGCCCCTCCGGGCGGCGCTCGACGGTTCGAGGGAGATCGCCTTCACCATCGTCTCGATGACGATCTCGCTCGCGGCGGTCTTCATCCCTCTCCTCTTCATGGGCGGCGTCGTGGGCCGGCTGTTCCGCGAGTTCTCCGTCACCATCGGCGTCGCCATCCTGATCTCGGGATTCGTCTCCCTCACCCTCACGCCGATGCTCTCGAGCCGCTTCCTCCGGGTGCGGACGAAGCCGCCGAACCGCCTCTACGCCTGGTCGGAGCGGATCTTCGACGGGATGCTGCACGCCTACGATCGCGGCCTCGGCTGGGTGCTGCGCCACCGGATCGTGGTGCTGATCGTCTCGGCGCTCGTCCTCGTCCTGACCGTCCTCCTGTTCACCTGGATCCCGAAGGGCTTTCTCCCCACCGAGGATACCGGCCAGATCTTCGTCTTCACCGAGGGGCGCGAAGGGATCTCGTTCGAGGCGATGGCGGAGCACCAGCAGGCCCTCGCGGCGATCATCGGCGACGAGCCGGGCGTCGAGTCGTACATGTCGACCGTTGGGGCGGTCACGGGGCAGGCGCCGAACTCGGGGATCATCTTCGTGAGGCTGGTGCCGAAGTCGGACCGCTCCCGCTCGGCGGACGAGATCGTCACGGCGCTGCGGCCCAAGCTGATGAGCGTCGTCGGGGTCAACGCCTTCCCCCAGGTGCCGCCTCCGGTGCGTCTCACCGGCGTGCTGACGAGGAGCCAGTACCAGTTCACGCTGCAGGGCACCGACAGGGATCAGCTCTACGCTGCGGCGCAGGCGGCGGAGGCGAGGATCCGGGCGCTGCCGCAGCTTCGGGACGTCACCAGCGATCTGCGCCTCAAGAACCCGCAGGTCACGTTGTCGGTGGATCGGGACAAGGCGTCCGCCCTGGGGCTGAGCGTCGCGCAGATAGAGAACACGCTCTACGACGCCTACGGCTCCAGGCAGATCTCGTACATCTACACGCCCACCAACACGTTCCAGGTGATCATCGAGGTGGAGCCCCGGTTCCAGCTCGATCCCGCCGCGCTGTCTCTCCTCTACGTGCAGTCGGGGGGTGGCGCGCTCGTGCCCCTGGAAGCGGTCGCCAAGCTTCAGCGGACGGTGGGCCCGCTCTCGGTGAACCACTCCGGGCAGATCCCGTCGGTGACGATCTCGTTCAACCTCCCGCCCGGCGTCGCCCTCGGCGACGTGGTGGGTACGATCCAGGAGGCGGTGCGTCCCGTACTGCCGCCGACGATCAGCACCAGGTTCCAAGGGACCGCAGAGGCGTTCCAGTCGTCGTTGGTGGGCCTCGGCTACCTGCTGATCGCGGCGATCCTGGTGATCTACATCGTCCTCGGGATCCTCTACGAGAGCTTCGTCCACCCGGTCACCATCCTCACCGCCCTGCCCTTCGCCGGCTTCGGCGCGCTTCTCACCCTCCTCGTGTTCGGCGAGGAGCTGAACGTCTATGCGTTCGTCGGCGTGATCATGTTGATCGGCCTCGTGAAGAAGAACGGCATCATGATGATCGACTTCGCCCTCGAGGCGGAGAAGGAGGGTATGTCCACGCAGGACGCCATCCACCGCGCCTGCCTGATCCGCTTCCGCCCCATCATGATGACGACGGTGGCGGCGCTGGTGGGCACCCTCCCGATCGCGCTCGCGTGGGGCGCCGGAGCCGAGTCGCGGCGGCCCCTCGGCCTCGCGGTGGTGGGCGGCCTCCTCTTCTCCCAGACCTTGACGCTCTTCGTGACGCCGGTGTTCTTCGTGTACGGCGATCGCTTCCAGCGCTGGGCGTCGCGCACCCTCTCCAGGGGCGACGGCCGGGAGGCACGGCCGTGACCGACTGGCTCGAGCACCTGCTGCTGCGGTTCCATGCGCCGCTCGCGTACCTGATCGTGGCCGGGCTCACGTTCCTGGAGGGCCCGCTCTTTCTCGGCCTCGTGGTGCCGGGAGAGCTGGCGACGATCCTGGGCGGCGCCCTCGTCTCGTTCGGCAACGCGGACTTCATCCCCATGGCGATCGCCGCCTCTTTCGGCGCGATCACCGGCGACTCGGTGGGCTACTGGATGGGTCGATGGATCGGCCCCTGGTTCCTGAGGACGAGGCTGGGGAGGTGGATCGAGAGCAGGCACTTCGACAAGGCCCGCAAGTTCCTCGAGAAGAGGGGCACCTGGGCGGTCGTGCTCGGACGTTTCACATCCGGAATCCGCGTGATCATCCCCGGCCTCTGCGGCATGGCCCACATGCACTACGGGAAGTTCCTCGTCGCGAGCCTCATGGCGGGGACCCTCTGGGGGACGGCCTTCGTGGCCCTGGGGTACGCCGCGGGCACCGCCTGGGAGCAGGCGTCGAAGCTGGCGGGGGCCGGCAGCCTCGTGGTGTTGCTGATCATCGTCGGCGGCTGGATCGCCTCGAAGGTGATCAAGCGGATGCGGGCAAAGAAGCGGGCCCATGCCGCCAGCGGTCGTCGAGGATGAGTTCCCCGGCTCCTCCCCCGCTGCAGACGGGCCGGCGACCGAGGCCGCGGCGTCCGCGCGGGGCGCGATCCGCGTCGCCAGATTGGAGGTGAAGACCATCCGGAGGCCGAGTTGCACTTGCGCTGGATCGCCCTGGCCGGCGGCGTCGCCGGCGCGACCGTGGCAGGCGCGGGGATCGCCGCGTCGGCGCCCAGGTATCGCGGGCCGGCGACCGACCACTTCGACGGCCGCAGGTTTCGCAACCAGCCGCCGGTCGGGCGGGCGGGCCTGGGAGAGGTCCTTCGCTGGATCGCGACCAGGCGGCCGCCTCCCTGGCCCGAGGTCACGGGGGGACCGGCCGGCGCGCCGCCTCCGCGAGAGGTGGCCGGCGACGCGATGCGCGTGACCTTCGTGAACCACGCCACGGCGCTCGTGCAGGTGGAGGGGTTCCATCTCCTCACCGATCCGATCTGGTCTACGCGCTGCGGCCCCGCCGGCCTCCTGGGCCCGAGGCGGGTGAGGCCGCCGGGGGTCCCCATGCGCGATCTGCCGCGGATCGACGCGGTGCTCGTCAGCCACGACCACTACGATCACTTGGATCTGGCGACGCTGCGCCGGCTGGACCGGGCGCACCGCCCGCGGATCGTGACGACGCTTGGGAACCGCGGCGTCCTGGTGCGGGCCGGACTCTCCCGCGTGACCGAGCTGGACTGGTGGCAGCGGATCCCGCTGCAGGCTGGAGTCTCGGTCACCTGCGTGCCGGCGCGGCACTTCTCCGGCAGGGGGCTCCTCGACTCCGACGGGACGCTGTGGGCGGGGTTCGTCGTCGGCACGCCCAGCGGGAAGATCTACTTCGCCGGCGACACGGGCGCGGGGCCGCACTTCGCCCGGATCCGCAGGCGGTTGGGTCCGATGAGGTTGGCGCTGCTGCCGATCGGCGCGTACCTGCCCCGCTCGTTGATGGAGGCGGTCCATCTCTCGCCCGAAGAGGCCGTGGAGGCGCACGTCACGTTGGGTGCAAAGGTGAGCGTGGGCATCCATTACGGGACCTTCCGCCTGGCGGACGAGGGGCGGGACGCTCCGGCGGGCGAGGTGGAGGCGGCCGTCGCCGCGCGGCCGGAGGCGCAGGGGTTCCGCGTCCTGGGCTTCGGCGAAGGCCTCGACGTGCCGGCATAGCGGGCGCCTTGGGCGTCCCGTGCCGGAGACCGCCTCCCTCGGCCCGAGGGTCGGCCGGTGGACGTTCCCCTGGCGCGCCGGCTGCCGCCCCTCGGCCGGCCGGTCGCAGGAATGGAAACCACCGGTTCAATGTTGCGCCGGCCCATGGTACGACCGGGCCCCCCCGTGCCCGAAGGAGGACCATCCGATGCGCTCCCTCGTCTTCGCCGCGCTGCTGGCCGCGACGCCGTCTCTCGCCCTGGCCGATCTGGCGCCTGCTCCGGCGCCTGCGCCCGCGGCCGTGCCCGCCGCGGCGGCGCTCCCCGCCCCCGCCGAGGCCGACGACCACCTGTCGATCCCGTTCACGAAGTACCGCCTCGACAATGGCCTCGAGGTGATCCTCTCCGAGGACCACCGGCTGCCGATCGTGTCGGTGAACATCTGGTACCACGTGGGCGCGTTCAACGAGCAGCAGGGCCGCACGGGTTTCGCGCACCTCTTCGAGCACATGATGTTCCAGGGCTCGCGCAACGTGGAGGACGACGCCCACATCAGCATGCTGCAGTACCTCGGAGCGACCGGCCTCAACGGCACCACGAACTTCGACCGGACGAACTACTTCCAGACCGTGCCGTCCCATCACCTCGAGACCGCCCTCTGGCTCGAGAGCGATCGGATGGGCTTCCTCCTCGACACCCTCACGCCGGAGAAGCTCGCGAAGCAGCAGGAGGTCGTGAAGAACGAGCGCCGCGAGCGCACCGACTCTGCGCCGTACGGCCTCGCCAACGAGAAGTCGTGGCAGACGCTCTTCCCTGCGCCGCACCCGTACTACGGCAGCGTGATCGGCTCGATGGAGGATCTGGACGCCGCCACGCTGGACGACGTCCGCTCCTTCTTCGAGACGTGGTACGCGCCGTCCAACGCGACCCTCGCGGTGGTGGGCGACTTCGATCCCGAGACCATCCGCGGCACGATCGAGAAGTACTTCGGGACGCTGCCCTCGCGGCCCAAGCCGGAGGCGCGCAGCGTCGCGCCCATGGAGTTGGCCTCCACGGTGGAGCTGCGGGTGGACGAGAAGGTGGCCACCCTCCCCAAGCTGCGGATCTCGTGGCTCACGCCCTCCGTCTACCAGCCGGGCGACGCCGAGGCCGACGTGCTCGCCATCGCCCTGAGCGGCGGCAAGTCGAGCCGGTTGTACAAGCGGCTGGTGCGGGAGAAGAAGCTCGCCCAGAGCGTGAGCGCGTGGCAGCAGAGCCTCGGCGCCCAGTCGGTCTTCGTCGTCGACGCCGTGGCCCGTCCCGGTGTCTCCACCGACCGTCTCCTCGCCGAGGTGGACGTGGTCCTCGACGAGGTCCGCGCGAGGGGCATCAGCGCCCGCGAGGTGCGGCAGGCCCGCAACAAGCTCGAGACCGGGACCGTCGCCGGCCTGCAGTCCGTCGGCGGCTTCGGCGGCAAGGCCGATCAGCTCCAGTCCTACAACCACTTCCTCGGCGAGCCCGGGAAGATCGAGTGGGATCTCGACCGCTACGAGGCCGTCACCAGCGCCGACGTGCAGGAGTTCGCCCGCAGCGTGCTCGATCCGTCGCGGCGCGTGATCCTCCACGCCACGCCCGCCACCGCCGCCGGGCCCAAGGCCGCGCCCCCGCCTGCCGGGAAGAAGCCTGCCGCCGGCCCCACGACGGCGCCGGCGCCCGCCGGAAAGGGAGGGCGCTAGACCATGGCTCATCTCTCGGAAACGAACAGCGCCACCATGAACGAAGGAGCGACCATGCGCCGCAACCTCCCCTTCGCCGCCGTCCTCACGGCGATCGCGTTCCTCGCCGCCGGCTGCGCGGCGAGCCAGACCGTCCCGGACGCCGCCGAGGCAGTCGCCGATCCCGAGGCGTGGCGCGCGACGCCCCCCACCCCGGGCGAGCCGCCCGAGCTGGTGACTCCGAAGTTCGAGCGCTTCGCGCTGCCGAACGGCCTCCAGGTGCTGGTGAGCGAGCGGCACGAGCTGCCGATCGTGTCGGTGGGCGTGGCGCTGCGCGCCGGCACCGCCGCGGATCCCGACGGCAAGGAGGGACTCGCGCAGCTCACGTACCAGCTCCTCCTCGAGGGCGCCGGGAAGCGGGATGCCGTCGCCCTGGACGACGCCTTCGCAGACCTCGGCACCAGCGCCAACGTCTCCGTGACCCAGGACGGCGCGCTCGTGGGGACGCAGGTGCTCACGCGCAACCTCGACGAAGCGATGTCGCTCCTCGCCGACATCGTCCAGCGGCCCAGGCTGGAGCGCGCGTCGTTCGAGCTGCGCAAGGAGCAGCAGCTCGCCAACCTCGCGGCCCAGGTGGGCAACCCGCGCTACCTCGCGGGCGAGGCCTTCGCCGCAGCGGCCTTCGGCGAACACCACCCCTACGGCAGGCTGGGGACGGGGACGCCCGCGAGCGTGGCCCGCCTGCAGGTCGCCGACGCGAAGCGGTTCTACGAGGGCGCGGCCGGCCCCAAGGCGGCGGCGCTCGTCTTCGCCGGGGACATCACGACCGAGCGCGCCCGCGAGCTGGCCCAGGCCTGGTTCGGTGGCTGGAAGGGCAAGGCAGTGGCGCCGAAGGCACCCAAGGCGCCCGAGGTGGCCGCCCGCGCCGGCGTCGTGGTGGTGCCCAAGCAGGGCCTCTCCCAGACCGTGATCATGATGGGCCGCCCCGCGATCGCGGTGGGCGATCCCGACGAGTACAACCTCACCCTCGCCAGCATGGTCTTCGGCGGCACCTTCGGCAGCCGGCTCAACATGAACCTGCGCGAGGACAAGGGCTACACCTACGGCGCCTCGTCGTACGTGGACTCCCGGCTGGGCGTCGGCCCCATCGTGGCGTCCAGCGCGGTCCGCGCCGACGTCACGGGCGCCTCCATCGCCGAGTTCATGAAGGAGATGCAGGATCTCGAGTCCCGGCCCATCTCTCCCGCCGAGCTCGAGGCCGCCAGGGAGGGCCGCATCCGCTCGCTCCCCGGCTCCTTCGAGTCGGTGGGCGGCCTCTCCTACGCCGCCGCGAGCCTCTTCTGGTACGACCTGCCCCTCGATCGCTTCGAGCGGCTCGTCGAGGGCTACGAGGCGGCGACGCCGGAGACCGTGCAGGCCGCGGCCCGGCGCTTCTTCGACCCGTCGCTGATGCAGATCGTGCTGGTCGGCGATCCGGAGGTCATCTCCGAACAGGTCGGCACCATGGGCCTCGGCCCCCTCGTCGAGCGCGCGCTGGACGCCGCCCCTGCGAAGAAGGGCAAGGGCAAGGCGGCAAGGTAGCTGCGGATCGGCTGCCGCGTCCAGGCACGCGTCAGCCACGCGCCGACGACGCCGCTGCCGGGGCACCGCGTGACCCCCTGAGGGAAACGCGGCGCCGCAGCGTCAGCCGATCTGCGCGATCCGAGCGGCGATGCCGGAGTGGCGCTCGAGGCGGTTGACGACGCCGCTCTCGAGCACTGCCCGCGCACCAACGATGACCGCGCCTTTGCGGCTGCGAGTCAGCGCGGTGTAGACGAGCTCCCGGGTGAGCAGCGGCATCGGCGCCTCGGGGAGGATCAGCGCGATCCGATCGAACTCCGATCCCTGCGCCTTGTGGACGGTCATCGCGTACGCGTGGCGCAGGTGCGCCCGGAGCCCGTCCAGCCCGAAGATCGCGAACCCCCCCGCCTTGCGGAAGACGGCCTGGAACCGATGGGACGCATCGTTCACGTCACGCACGCGCACCACGAGGCCCTGATCCCCGTTGAAGAGGCCGCGGGCGTAGTCGTTGCGCTGCAGGATCACGGGCTCGCCCGGCAGGAACGTCCCCTCCCGATGCCCGCCGCCCAGCCGGGCGAGGGCCTCGCGGTGGAGGGCGAGGTTCACCGCCTCCGCCCCGGTAGACATGGAGTCACCACGGGTGACACAGAGGATTCGCTGCTCCTCGAAGTGGCGGAAGAGTCGCGACAGCGCCTCCTCGTCCTCGGGGAGGAACGCGCCGCCCGTGTGCACGTACTCCCGCTTCGTGAGCTCCGCGAAGCCCGGCAGGCCCCGGATCCGCGCGCGATCCCAGCGATCGAGGAACGAGTCCAGCCTGCCCGCCGTGTTGCCGGGCTCCAGGAGTTCGACTCCGTGGAACTCCACCGCGTCGGCGTCGGGCCGGCCGCGGATCGGCTCATCGCCCTCGAAGAGCCCGGCGACGGCGCCGTCGTTGATCGCGCGGGCGACGGTGAGGATGTTCCGTCCGGCGGGATCGGAGGGATCCATCCGGAAGCTCTGGGTGAGCCGCGAGGAGAACTTCGACCGGGCGTCCTTCGCGCCGGGCGGCGGGAGGAGATCGCGCAGCACGGCGCCCGCGTCGACGGAGGGGAGCTGCTCGGCGTCGCCGAGGAGCACCAGCCTGGCGTCGGGACGCAAGGACCGCAGCAGGCGATCCATGAGGTGGAGATCGATCATCGAAGCCTCGTCGACGATCACCACCGTCTCCGGGAGCGGGTTGCGCTCGTGGTGCACGAAGCCGTCGGTCCGCGGCGAGTAACCCAGCAGGCGATGGAGCGTCCGCGGCTCCGGGCACGACGCGGCCAGGCCCCGGTCCGCGTCCTCGGGTTCGGCGATGGCGCCCAGATAGGCGAGGATCGATTCGGCCATGCGATGGGCGGCCTTCCCCGTGGGCGCGGCGAGCGCGATGCGCTCCAGGGGCGTGCCCAGACGGACGAGCATCCGCAGGATCGACACGACGATCGAGGTCTTGCCCGTGCCCGGCCCCCCCGAGATCACCGCGAGCGGCAGACGCATGGCGGTGAGGACCGCTTCCCGCTGCTCGTCCGACAACCGGATCGGCGCGCCTCCGCGCGCGGGGACCCGCTCGAGCATCGCGTCCATGGTCCGGGAGAGGAGCGCGGGATCGGGTGCCTCCACCTCCAGCTCCATCCTGGCGCGAAGCGCGTCGCCCAGGCTCTCCTCGCGGCACCACATCCGGTGCACGTAGAGGTTCCCGCCGTCCAGCAGGAGGGGCTTTCTCTCGCCCATCGAGCCGATGACCGAGAGGGGACGATCCCCGCCGGACCTCGCACCGCCCAAGGCGCGCTCGAGCGCATTGCGATCGGCCGGCGTGGCGCCCAGCTCGTCCAGGATCCGCTGCAGCGTCCCGTCGTCGAGCGGGAGCCTCGAGCTCCCCCGACGCTGGTTGACGAGGACCGCCGTGACCAGGAAGTAGAGCGCCCGCGCCTCGCGCGGATCCAGCCCCGGCTCGCAGCGAAGGAGCTCGTCGGCCAGGAAGAGCACGCCGTCGTCGAGCTCCCAGCCCCCGGCGGCGGCCGCCTTCAGCTCGGCCGGGATCCTATCGTCGAACCTCGCCCTCATGCCGCGCCCTCCAGATCGCTCCGCGCCAACAGCTCGGCCTCCCAGGACAGGACCTCATCCCACGTCGGACGCTCGAAGTGGATCCCTTCGCCGCCCCGCCGCAGCCCGCGCAGGTACACGTAGAGGAATCCACCGAACCTCGCCTCGAAGTCCGCCTCGCTCCGGATCCCCAGCATCTTCACCAGCGCGATCGAGTAGAGCCGGGCCTGGAGGCCGTAGGCCGCCTCGGTCCTCTCGGCGACCGTGCGGGCGTCGTAGGCCGGCAGCACGTCGCTCTTCCAGTCGCCGAAGTACGCGAGGCCGTCGTGCTCGAAGAGGAAGTCGACGAAGCCCTTCACGAAGCCACGGCGGATCTCGAGCGACGCGCCGGGCGGCCCCTCGTCCAGGCGCGGGTGGGTCCCTTCGGGGATCGGGAAGAGGAACTCCATTTCCCGGAGGAGGCGCGGGGCCGCGCCGATCCCCGCGAGGGCCCTCCCTCCATGCAGGGACGCCCGGGTCGTCAGCGCCTGGTGGACGAGCTCCGCCGCGTGCCCGAGGTGGTCCGGATCGATGCCGCCTCGCGCCGCTTCCGTCCGCAGCAGAGCTTCGATATCCGGGATGGCGAGGAGGTCCTCGGCCGATCGCGTGCCGCAGACCGACGCGGGCTCGACCCTGGCCAGCACCTCGTGGAGGAAGATGCCCGTCGCGGCGCCGCCGGGGAGCTCGCCGGCGGGGAGCGCCGGCGCCCTGTCCCGATCGGCGGCGAACTCGTCACGATCCGGATCGTGGGAGACGGCGGGGGAGCCGCCCGGCTTCATCTGGGTGTAGGAGGTGATCCGGTAGCCCCGTCGTCTGTCCAGGAGCGCTGCCGCGTCCTCGGCGCGGTCCCCGTCGTCGGCGAACGAAGCCGCCGGCGGCTCCCATCCCTCCACGGCGGCGACGGCGTCGTCGCCCGGCTCCTCGGGCGGTGACATCACGATCGCCTCCCGGGAGAAGCCCGCAGCCTCGAGGCCGAGCTCGCCGTCCAGCGCGTGCAGGCGATCGTCGACCGAGCGGTAGCAGCCGTCGACGGCGCCGCCCTCTCCATCGGGCCTGCGGTACATGGGGAGGTAGAGGCGCGCCTTCGCCCTGGTGAGCGCCACGTAGAGCAGGCGCTGATCCTCCCAGCGCTCCTCCTGCTTCGCCTGCTCCTTCACCTCTTCGGGCGCGTCGCCGATCCACGCGATCCGCTCGCCACCCTCGGCGTGGAAGCTAGTGATCTTCAGTGAGGCCGCACGCTTGGGTCCGCCTCCCGCAGACAGACCGCCCACCACGAAGACGACCTTCGCCTCCAGCCCCTTCGACGCGTGCATGGTCATGATCTGCACGGCGTTCCGATCGCTCTCGAGCCGCTGCTGGTTCCCCTCCTCGTTCTCCGGCCTGGCGTCCTCGACGATCCACCTGCCGAGGAGCCGGACCAGCTCGGGAAGGGTCCTGCACGAGGCTCCCACCGCCTCGTGCAGCAGCTCGACCAGGTGCAGGTAGTTCGTCAGCTCGCGATCGCCGCGGTCCGAGAGGATGAGGCGGCGGGTGAGGCCGCTCTCGTCCAGGATCCTCGCGAACAGCCGCTCGAAGCGGCGCTCGTCCGCGTCCCGCTTCCAGCTCGCCAGCTTCTCGATCAACGGATCGGTGCCCGGGAGCTCGAGCAGCTGGGGCAGGTCGCGCAGGCGGAACTCGAAGAACGGCGAGAGGAAGGCCCGCAGCCGCTTCGAGCGATCGTCCGGATCCGCCACCGCCGAGAGGAGATCGTGGAGCGCCACCGCCTCTGGTGTCTGGAGCAGCCCGTCCTGCTTGTAGAACGCGTGCGGGACACCGGCGGCCCGAAGCTGCCTTCCGATCTGCACCCCTTCGCTCGAGGTGCGGCACAGGATGAAGACGTCTCGGTGGTCGATGCGCTCAGGGCTCGTCGACTTGCCGTCGCAGAAGCGGAGCTTCGGCGCGACGGAATCGGTTATGGCGCGGATCTCGGCCGCGATCCTCGCCCCCAGCGGCGGCAGCACGTGCTCCTGCCCCTTCAGCACCCTGCCGCCCTTCTGGGGGAGGCGCACCTCCAAGACGTGTACGGGCGCGGCGTCCCGTCCGTCGGGATCCACCAGCCGGAGCTTCGGCTCGCCGCAGGAGACGGGCTCCGAGTAGTCGATGCCGCCGCTCGTGAAGAAGGGGGGATCCGCCCGCTGATCGAGGATCCGGTTGTATCCATCTATCAAACCACTCGTTGAACGGTAGTTCGCCCGGAGGGCGACCCTGGCTCCACCGGCGTCGAGGATCTCCCGCTTTGCGTCGAGGTACGTCTCCACGTCGGCGCCGCGGAAGCGGTAGATGGCCTGCTTCGGATCGCCGATGAGATAGAGGTGGTTCGTGCCCGGGCTCTCGAAGAAGACGCGCCGGAAGATCTCCCACTGGACCTCGTCGGTGTCCTGGAACTCGTCGATCAGCGCGTAGGCGTATCGTCCGCGCAAGATCCGCACCAGCGCCTCACCGTGCTCTCCCTGCAGGTTCCGCTGCACCAGCGTGAGCATGTCGTCGAAGTCGAAGAGCCCCTGCTCCCGCTTTCGCCGCTCGAGCCGATCGCGCACGACCGGCAGGAAGCGCTGCACCGCCAGGGCCTCGAGCGCCGCCGCGCCCTCGTCGATCGCCGCGAGATCCCGCGAAGCGTCGTCGTCGTGAAAGGGCCGGAGCTCGGCGCGCTCCCGCATGGCGCCGTGGAGCAGCTCCTCCAGCGTGTCCAGGCTCCGTGCCGCGAGCCAGCGGTCGAGGAGGGGACGGCAGGCGGGATCCACGGCGAGGGTGTCACGGACCGCGTCGAGGAACGCCGCAGCGAAGGCCTCCCTGCCGTCCACGTTCTTCTCGGCGAAGAGCCGCTGGTTGGCGAAGGCATGCTCGGTGAGGACCCGCCTGCAGAAGCCGTGGATCGTCGAGATCGTCGCGGTATCGAACTGCCGCAGCGCCCGCTCGAGCCGGGCCCGGGCTTCGTCGTCCAGGATCCAGCAGGCCTCGTCCGGGAGACCGGCCGTGCCGGGCTCCTCCTCTCGAAGATCGAGGAGGCGCTGCAGGATCGCCCGCACACGCTGCCGCAGCTCGCTCGTGGCGCGCTCGGTGAACGTGACCACGAGGACCTGCGCGATGGTGACGTCGGTGGTGAGGATCAGATCCACCACCAGGTGCTCGAGGGTGAATGTCTTCCCGGTACCGGCCGAGGCCTCGATCACCGCGTGACGATCCTTGGGGATCTCCCGGAGGATCTCGGGCTTCCGATGACGCAGCCTCATCGCTTCCCTCGCTTCCCGGCCGTCTGGCTCTGCGCCGCGAAGTAGGGGCCGAACCGACGCTCGGCCAGCTCCTCCGCGCGGGCAGGCGCCGGAAAATCGACGACCCCTCGCACGGGCCCGTACCTGCTGGAGCAGGGCTTGAACGGGCTGCGAAAGGCGTCGATCTTCTCCTCGAGCGCCGCGGGAGCCTTGGACAGCCTCGCCTCGAACACCGCCTCGCATGGCAGCAGGTAGTCGTGGATCGAGCCGAGGAGATCTCCCACGAGGACGCCGAGGTGGGCGAGTGCATCGCCCTGCCCGATCGCCGCGAGCTCCATCGGCTCCATGCTCTTCCCGTCGGAGGCGGGGCAAAAGTACGCCACACGGGCGACTCCACCACCGTCGATCCCGGATGCCGCAAGCGCGAGGTGGGTGATCCACGCCCGCAGGCCTAGCTTCTGCCGCGCCACCTTGTCGGCCTTCGACGGCGTGGCCAGCACCAGGATGCGACTGCCGTCCACGAGGAGGGGTTCGGTGGCGCCGTGAAGCTCGACCGCCACCGCCTTCCCGCCGGTCGCCCGGATCTCGAGCGGGATCCGATCGCCGACCCGATCGCTCTCGTCATCCACCGTCGCCGCCCCGAACCGCACGACCTCCAGCTGCGTCGGCGCCCCACCCGTGATCGCGTCGACCGTCGCTCTCCAAGCCTCCAGGTCCCGGACGTGTTCGTCCCGCGCGGCGTCGGCGAAGATCCCGAGCGGGAACCTGCCGGCGAGCCTCGCGTCCCGCGCCGCCGCTTCCCACCCGGATCGGATCGCTTCGGCGCCCATCGGGCCAGTCGCCCCACGGGCGGCGGAGAGGAACACGTCCTTGAGCAGGATGCTCCTGTCCAGGCGGCTCACCTCGAACGACTCGTCCTCGAGCGACTCCGTACTGGCGTCTTCCTCCTGCCGCAGGCCCAGGAGGATCCCGGCGCTGGCCTGCACCGGGCACTCGAGGAAGGCACGGAGCTGCCGCAGCGGGATCGAGATCGCCCTGCCGTCCGCCCGAGCGGGCGAAGCGATCGCGCCGTCTCCGTTTCCCCGCCTCCCGTCGAGACCGAGGTGCTCTTGGAGCGCCTCCCGCCGTCTCGCCGGGAGCGCCACGAGGATCTCGTCCACAGCCGGGATCGCGCTGCCTGCAGGGAGGCGGAGACGCAGCGCTTCCCGCAGCGATAGCGTCCGGGCCTCCCGCAGCGCCTGGGGCGACGCGAACGCCGCCGGCGCCTCGAAGCGACGCAAGGGGATCTCCCGGACGAGCCCGCTCGCGCCATACCCGCGGACCAGCATCCGCTCGAGCTCCGCCAGCACCGTCGAGGGTCGGAGCCGATCGCCCGTGAGCTGATCGCGCGCGACGTAGGAGAGGAACAGGTTCTCTCGCGCGCAGAGGATCGCTTCGAGGAACATGTACTGATCGCCTTCGCGCTGGGTGACGTCCCCCACCCGCGGCCGAGCGAGGCGCAGATCCAGGTGGTTGAGTCTGTCCGCCGCGGGGAACCTCCCCTCGCCGAGCCCCGCCACGAAGATCGCGCGGAAGGGAATCGCTCGCATCGGCTGCAGCGTGGAGACGACGACGCCGCCCGCGAGGTACTGCCCCTTGGCGCCGCCGATCCCTTGCAGGGCGCGCCGGGCGAGCTGCAGCGCGAGCTGGTAGCCGACGGCTGCTCCCCCCAGCTCCATGGCGCCGATCCCCCGGATCGCCCGCAGCGCCCGGTCGAGATCCCGCTCCTCCGCCTCGCCCCTGGGCACCACGTGCCGCTCCACCATCTCCGCGAAGACGCGCGCCCACTCCCCCGTCGGCAGGTGCCGGCGCCGGGCGTCCTTCGCGTCGTCCATGAGCCTCCGGATCGACGCGCCGAACGACGCGTAGGCGTCCTCGGGGAGCGCCTCGGGGGCGTAGGCCTCGCCCGGGATCTCGAAGGCTTCCTCTCCGCCCAGGAACGCGCCCAGCGCCATGCGCCGCAGCCCCTGATCCCACGAGAGGAGATCCTCCTCGACGTAGCTCCCCTCGAGATCCTCCCTGTCGATCCCGCGGACGATGCCGAGGCGCTCGCACCACCTCACCCAGTCCGCCGGATCCGCGTCCGGGTGGGCGGCGAGGACGTTGGGGTGGGTGACCAGGTCGAGCACCTCGGCGCGCGTGGCCCGGCCCCCGGGCAGCCCCAGGAGGAGATCGACGGCCTCGGCGATCCGGCTCTCGGCCTGGAAGGACGTGCCCGTTCGGTTGAACGGGATCCCGTAGGTCTCCTCGAAGACCGCGGCGAGGTGCGTGAAGTACGCCTCGGGATCGCTGCCCGCCACCAGCACGGCGATGTCGTTGAACCGCAGCGGCTCGCCACCGCCCTGCAGGGCGTCCCGGTGCACCAGCTCCCAGATCGACTCGGCGATGGTCTCGACTTCGCGCCGCACCCCGGGACAGGCGAGGATGCGAACGCTCTCGTCGCCGCCGAAGTCGAAGTCCGGTTCCGGCTCCTTGCGCTCGGGCTGGCGGACGAGGATGTCCTGCTGGAGCTGGCGGAGCAGCGAGGGGTGCTCGTCCTCCGGCTCCTCGAACACCGCGCGGAAGTCGCAGTCGGCGAGCTCGTTCAAGAGGCGCACGTTCTCGCGGCCAGGCTTGCCCCACAGCGAGAGGGCGGGGGTGTCGCCCCCGTCGGCGAGCCTAAAGGGATCGGTCGATTCCGCCAGCCGCTCGGCACCGAGTCGGATCCGCTTCGAGAGGCGGGCTCTCGCCTCGTGGGAGGCCTCGACGTCCTCCCAGAACTCCATGCAGGGGTTGAGCGCGTACACGTTCAGCTCGGTGTCGCGGGCGAGCCTGGCGAATATCCGATGGAAGGCCGACGCGACGTACGAGATGCCCAGCATGTGGATCGGCCTGCCGACCTTCCCCAGCCCGATCTCGCCGATGCGCTCCAGGAGCTGCGGCAGCGTCCACCACTGCTCGCCCGCCTCGCGCGCCCGCTGCTCCGCGAGCCCGCCCCTGCCGAAGAGCTCGAGCCACAGCCGCCGCTGCCAGGCTTCCGTCTCCTCCTGGGGCGTGCCCGCGAGGATCGCCTCGCGGGGCCACGCGCCGATCATCTCGGGGCGGGAGTGGCCGTATTCGTCGAAGAGCCTCGCCAGCTCCGCCGCGAGCTGGAACCTGCGCAGGTCGAGGGCCTCGGCGCCGTCACCGGCCGCGTGGAGGTAGGAGCGAAGCCGCGTGAAGGCGGGATGCTCCATGCGGCGCTCGTCGAGCAGGCAGGAGAGCACCAGGTCGAGGAGCATCTCGCCGTCGACCAGCCTCGTGCCAGGGAGCGCCTCGCGCAGCAGCTCCCCGACGAACCGCCTGAGCTGCTGCACCTCGAGGTTCGCGGCGATGCCCAGGCGGCGGGCGAGCCCGTGGCGCAGCCACGTCTCCACGTTCCGGTTGGGCACGACGATCCGCACGGGCTCGAAGGGGTTCCTGCCGGCCGCCGCCGACGGCGACAGGTCCGCCGCGAGGGCGTCGAGGAGCTTCTCGGTCCGGTTCGAGTAGGTGAGGCGGATCATGGGGCGCAGCATGCCAGATCGACCCGACATTCGACCCGCCGTCCGCAGGTGCCGCTCCGGGAAGGTCTCGGTCGCCAGGTGGCGCGACTAGCCCGGCCGCTTACCTTTCGAGGAGAGGGGGTCGAGCATGCGCCTGACGGACGAGGAGATGCACGGACGGACGGTCCTATCGTCGGACGGTCACGCCATCGGCGAGGTCACGGGGCTGAACCTGACCGAAGACTGGCGGATCGAGTCGCTCGAGGTGAAGCTGCGCAAGGACGCCGCGCAGCTTCTCGGCGCGCAGAAGTCGATCTTCCACGGATCCTCCATGGACGTCCCCACCCGTCTGGTGAAGTCCGTGAAGGACGCGATCCTTCTCGGGTGCTCGGTCGAGGACCTCCGCCGGCTCCAGGCGGGCGCCGAGGTCCACGCGCCCTGATCAGATCGGCCGGCGCCAGAGATCCGCGACGTCGGGAGGGAGCTGGTTCGCGACCCAGTGGACCTCTTCCTCGGGGAGCCTGTCGCGGAGCGCCGTGAACACCGCCGACACGATCTGCAGCGTGCTCGTCGGCTCCGTCTCCAGCCGATCGCCGATGTCCGCGAGGAAGGTGCGGGCGTCGGCCCGCTGCGGGGGAGCGCCCTCGACGATCGGACAACCGGCGAGGAGGATCCTGAGCTCGACCGGGAGGTTCATGTTCAGCTCGCCGCGCTTCTCCTCGCCCGTCAGGCGGCGCTCGAGCTGACAGAGCACGACCGCGGCGGCGTACGCCGCGACCTCGGGCTTCTCGAGCACGGGTGTCCAGCGCAGCTCGTCCACGAAGGCGTGGAAGTCGTCGGCGGGCTCGCGGCTGAGCTGCACGGGGGTCGAGCCCACGTCGGGGGTGCCCGCGCCGGTGGTGGGAGTCTCGTCTGCCATCGTTCCTCCTCCTTTGGACGAAGATGATGATCGTCCCGCGATCACGGGCGTGATCGGGCGATCGACGGTCGATCGTCCGGAAGCGATCCGCCCTCTCCGCCGTTTTCGGAGGAGCGGCGTGTGGTACCGTCGCCAGCCCGGCCGCACCTTCTTTGGCCGAGAAAGGAACGAGCGACATGCGCATGCGCTCCGGCAACCCGATCCTCAAGGAGGGCACCTTCGCGGGCTCCTACGCTTCGCCCGGCGAGGCGATGACCGTACAGGGGACGGTCAACCGCACCCTCGTCCTCCTCCTCCTCGTCCTGGCGGGCGCGTTCACCATCTGGAACCGGGCCTACGCGGAGCCGGGCGCGCCGGTGGTGGGCGTCGGAATGCTCGTCGGCGGCCTCGGTGGGTTCGTGATGGCGCTCGTCACGATCTTCAAGCGGACGTGGGCGCCGTACACCGCGCCGATCTACGCGCTGCTCCAGGGCGTCTTCCTGGGCGCGATCTCCGCGTCGTTCGAGGCGCGTTACCCGGGGATCGCCATCCAGGCGGTCGGCCTCACGTTCGGCGCCTGCTTCGTCATGCTGGCGCTCTACAAGACGGGCGTGCTCCAGGCGACGCCCGCCTTCCGCCGCGGCGTGATGATCGCCACCGGAGCGGTCGTCGTCCTCTACCTCGTGAGCATGGTCGCCAGCCTCTTCGGCTCGCCCTTCTCCTTCATGCACGACGCCAGCCCCTTGGGCATCGGCCTGAGCCTCGTCATCGTCGGCGTGGCAGCGTTCAACCTGGTCCTCGACTTCGACCTCATCGAGAACGGCGCCCGCCACGGCGCGCCCAAGTACATGGAGTGGTTCGGCGCCTTCGCGCTGATGGTGACGCTGATCTGGCTCTACATGGAGATGCTGCGCCTGCTCTCACGCCTGCAGCGGCGCTAAGACGGCGTGCGCTCACGGCGGCGGGTCGTGCCCGTCGTCGACGCGTTTCCAGTCGATGTCCAGGCCGATGTCCTCGGTCCTGTCGACGTAAGCGCGGATCGCCGCGCCCACGGTAGGAAAGACGTTCTCCTCCCCGACCTTGTCGAGGAGCCCGGACTTCCGCAGCGCGCGCCGCAGCGGCGCATGCGGCTCGGCGATCGCCAGGGTCGTCCCCGCCTCGCTCAGCTCTGCGTGCAGCTTCTCGAGCATCTCGGCGGCGGTCATGTCCATGTCGAAGATCCCGCCCGCATCGAGGACGAGCATCCGCACGTCCTCGTTTGCGGTGAGCTCACAGACCTGCTCCTTGACGAAGCGTGCGTTGGCGAAGAAGAGGGGCGCGTCGACGCGGTAGATCACGAGGCCCGGCAGCGTCTCGCTTCCCGGCCTGTTCTCGACGTCCTGATAGCCGGGGCGGCCCTTCAACCTTCCCAGGACCGCGTCGTGCGGGAGGGTCGCCCGCCGGATCAGAGCGCCGAGCGACAACGCGACGGCGATCAGGATCCCCTCCAGGATTCCGAACACGAGCACGGCCGCCATGGTCATGAGCGAGAGCGCGCCTTCCCAGGACCGCACGCGCCACAGGCGCACGATCCCCTCGACGTCGATGAGCGAGATCGCCGCGACGATCACGACGGCGCCGAGCATCGCGGTGGGCAGGTAGGCGAAGACGGGCGTGAGGAAGAGGAGGACCGAGAGCACCACCACCGACGCGGCGAGCGACACCATCTGCGTGCGACCGCCCGCGGAGTCGTTCACCACGGTGCGTGACTCGCTGGCGGCGACCGGGAATCCCTGGAAGACCGCAGAGAGGAAGTTGGCCGTCGACAGGCCGAAGAACTCCTTGTTCGCGCTGGTGGAATAGCTTCGCTTGTCGGCAAAGCTCCTGCTGGTGAGGACCGCGCTCGCGTAGGCCAGCAGCGCCGCGCCGAATGCGCCGGGAATCAGCCTGACGAGGGTGCGGAAGTCCACGCTCGGCAATGCGGGCGCGGGAAATCCCCGGTCGATCTCGCCCACCACTGCGATCCCCTTCCCCTCGAAGCCGAGCCAGGCAGAAAGCGGGAGGGTCACGACGATGACGACCACCGCGCCGGGGATCTTCGGGGCGAAGCGCCACAGGAGAACGAGCAGCGCGATCGTCGCCAGCGAGAGCCAGAGCGTCGGCTCGTGGATCCGGTCGAGGCCACGTGCCACCTCCACCAGCTGCGGGATGAAGTCGCTCTCCTGGCGCCGCAATCCGATCAGCACCCCGAGCTGCGACGCGATCAGCACCCAAGCGATGCCGTTGAGGTAGCCGACGAGAATGGGTCGGGAGAGGAAGTCTGCGATCGCCCCTGCGCGCGCCAGGCCCCCGATGAGGAGAAGGAGGCCCACCAGCACCGCGAGCGCGCCCGCCGCGCTCTCGTATTGCGCACCCTCGAGGCCCAGCGGCGAGATCACGGCCAGCGTCAGGATCGCAGTCCCCGCTTCGGGGCCGACCATGAGCTGCCGCGAAGGACCGAAGATCGCGTAGGCGACGAGGCTCACCATCGCCGCCCAGAGGCCCGCGGCGGGACGCATCCCGGCCAGCTCGGCGAACGCGAGGCCCTGCGGCACCAGCATCGCGCCGACCGCGACCCCTGCGGCCAGATCACCACCCAGCCGGGCCGGCCGGTATCCGCGCAGCATGGCGACGCCGGGGATTTCGTTCAGCAGCTTGCGCGCCCCATCTGCCGACATGCGCTCTCCGCCCGACTGGGTCACCCTCGGCGCCTCGGCAAAAACCGCAGCGCGACCCGGAGGAAGAAGGTGGGGCGCGTGCGGCCCACCAGGCAGGCGTGAGCGGGGGTTGCGTTATTCTCGTCGGGAGGAGGCCGCCATGTGCCGAAACATCAAGACTCTCTTCAACTTCGAGCCGCCTGCCACCGAGGACGAGATCCGCGCGGCGTCGGTCCAGTTCGTGCGAAAGCTGAGCGGATTCAACAAGCCCTCGCAGGCGAACCAGGCTGCGTTCGACCGTGCGGTGAACGAGGTCGCCGCTGCGGCGCACGCGCTCCTCGACTCGCTGTCGACAACGGCGCAACCACGGGATCGGAAGATTGAAGCAGAGAAGGCGAAAGAGCGGTCACGCCTCCGCTTCCAGCGGGGCTGATCGAGCCACTGCCAGTCGACCGGAGTGCGAGTCGCGGAGCTGATACCTGGGAGCGCGTCGGCCCTGATAATTAGGAGCGAAAGGCTTGATGATTAGGAGGAGGCCTCGAAGAAGCAGCCTCGAATCGGCAACTTTCCTAAAGGGCCCGCGGCACCGAAAAGCCGAAGCAGCGCCCATCGAAGAAGGAAAGGTGAATGGTGGAGGCGGGGGGAATCGAACCCCCGTCCGAAAGTGCTCTACACCTCGGCCCTACGTGCGTAGCCCTTGGTTTGATCACCGCTCGGGCGCCCAAGGGCAGGCTCCCGCTCGGAGTTCCCCGGATGGTACGGCCCTTCCGCGCCCGGGGCGTCTTGGAAGGATCGGCCGGATTTGATGACGGAGGTGACGATCGCTACCGGCTCGCGACCGGCCTCCGCGCTATGCGCTCGCCTTAGGCGGCGACAGCGAGCTCAACGTTGTCGTTGGCTTTTGTGCTTTGCCTACAGTGAATTTACGTGCTCCGTTGGCCAGCACGGCACGCGCCTCGGGCTTCGCTACCCTCGTCGAAACCAGATCGCCCCCGAAAAAAGCCGGGGAGGCTTGCGGCCCCTCCTTTTCGTGGCCGCTCGCATCCAATACCGCCGCCCAAACTAGTCAGCCGGGGGGCGGTGTCAATCATCTTCGAGCCAGTAGAAAAACCGAGCCGCGGCGGCGGGCATTTCCCGGCCTCCAGCCCGCGCGTCCCATCCGCGCACCCGCCAGGTAGGCCGAGCGGCGTGGCGACGCCAAGCCCATCGCGACGCCCAGCAGGAGCGGCGCCAGCAGGCCGAGCGCGAGCGCGCCGACCACGCCTGCGAAGCGCATACCCATCCGCTCGCGCGAACCCCAGGAGCCGAAACGCACGGGCTCGGGATGAGGCGGCATCACCTCCGGATGCTCGAGGACCCTCTTGCGCGCCGCCTCCACGTCCAGGCCCTGAGCGGGGTGCGGGTAGAACATCCGGTACCGCTTCTTGTCGACCTCGCCCATGGATTCGGATCCCCTCCTCCTTGATCGGATGGCCAGCCTCTCGCGCCCTTGCAACCGGCGCCCGTCTCGACTCGGACGTGCACGCCCCCAACGGGGCGACGGGCTCCGGGCAGGCGCCCGTTATTCTCCGACCCGATCCGACCCGGCAGGCCCGCGTGGGGCGCGCCATCGGCCGGACGACCGATGGACACGGGAGAATCGATGCGGAACCCCACCCCCCACTCCGGCAAGCCCTCGTCTACCGCCGAGACGGTGACGGTGCGCTTCTGCGGCGACTCCGGCGACGGCATGCAGCTCTCCGGCGCGGAGTTCGCGCGCTCCTCCGCATTCGCCGGCAACGACCTGCGCACCTTCCCCGACTTTCCCGCGGAGATCCGCGCGCCCACCGGCACGCTGGCCGGCGTCTCCGGCTTCCAGATCCAGTTCTCGAGCAGCCAGGTGTTCACGCCGGGCGACCGCCCCGACGTGCTGGTGGCGATGAACCCCGCCGCCCTGCGTACGAACCTCGGCGATCTGCGCCCCGGCGGGACGCTGATCGTGAACGAGGGCGCGTTCACCCCGGCGAACATCACCAAGGCCGGCTACCCCTCGAACCCCCTCGAGGACGGCAGCCTCGCCTCCTACGCCGTGCACTGCGTGGACATCTCCAAGCTCACCGACGCCGCGCTGCACGGGAGCGGCCTCTCGACCAAGGAGATCGCGCGCTCCAAGAACATGTTCGCGCTGGGGCTGATGCTGTGGCTCTACCAGCGCCCCCACGAGCCGGTGCTGAAACACCTGCGCGCCCGCTTCGGAAAGCGCCCGGAGATCCTCGCCGCGAACGAGAAGGTCCTCCTCGCCGGCCACGCCTACGGCGAGACGGCCGAGCTCTTCCCTCGCACGTTCGAGGTGAAGCCGGCGGCGATCGAGCCCGGCCTCTACCGCGCCGTCTCCGGCAACCAGGCCCTGGCGCTCGGCCTGATCGCGGCGACGAAGCTGTCCGGGCTGAAGGGCTTCTACGGAAGCTACCCGATCACGCCGGCGTCGGACGTCCTCCACGAGCTGGCGAAGCACAAGAACTTCGGCTTCACCACCTTCCAGGCGGAGGACGAGATCGCCGCGGTCTCTGCCGCGATCGGCGCGTCGTTCGGCGGGAACCTCGGCATCACCGCGTCCTCGGGCCCCGGCATCGCGCTGAAGCAGGAGGCGATCAACCTCGCGGTCATGGTCGAGCTTCCGCTCCTGGTGATCGACGTGCAGCGCGGTGGCCCGTCCACGGGCCTGCCCACCAAGACGGAGCAGGCGGATCTGTGGCAGGCGATCTTCGGCCGCAACGGCGAGTCGCCGGTGCCGGTGATCGCGCCGTGCACGCCCAGCGACTGCTTCGCCGCCGCGATCGAGGCCGCCCGGATCGCGATCCGCTACATGACGCCGGTGTTCCTGCTCTCCGACGGATCGCTGGCCAACGGGCAGGAGCCGTGGAAGGTGCCGGACGCTGCGGCGCTCCCGCCGATCGAGGTGAAGCACCGCACGGATCCCGCGGGCTTCCTCCCCTACCTGCGCGACGAGGCGACGCAGGCCCGCGCGTGGGTGGCGCCGGGGACGCCGGGGCTCGAGCACCGGATCGGCGGCCTGGAGAAGGACGCCCGCACCGGCGCGGTCTCCTACGACCCCGCGAACCACGAGGCGATGGTCGCGCAGCGCGCGGCGAAGATCGATCGGGTGGCGCAGGACTATCCGCCGTCGCAGGTGGACGGCCCCGGATCGGGAGAGCTGCTCATCGTCGGCTGGGGCTCGACCTTCGGCGCGATCCGCTCGGCGGTAAACGAGCTCCGCAAGCAGGGGCGTCAGGTCTCGCACCTGCACCTGCGCCACCTGAACCCGCTCCCCCGCGATCTAGATCCGATCCTGAAGAGCTTCCGGAAGGTGGTCGTCCCCGAGCTCAACCGCGGACAGCTCTGCGAGATCCTGCGGGCGCGCCACCTGGTGGACGCGCGCCCGATCTCGAAGGTGCAGGGGAAGCCGTTCCACGCGTCGGAGCTGGTCGCCCGGATCGAAGAAGCCCTCGGATCCGCGGGGTGAAGGAAGTGGCGCCGCTCGAGGAGAGAGGGCGCGAGGAGGAGTGCCGGTGGCGGCTACGTTGAGCAAGAAGGACTTCCAGACCGACCAGGACGTGCGCTGGTGCCCGGGCTGCGGCGACTACGCGATCCTGGCGTCGCTGCAGAAGGTGCTGCCGGAGCTCGGGATCCCGCGGGAGAAGTTCGTGTTCGTGTCGGGGATCGGCTGCTCGAGCCGGTTCCCGTACTACATGAACACGTATGGTTTCCACACCATCCACGGCCGGGCCCCCGCGATCGCCACCGGCCTCAAGGAGACCCGCCCGGAGCTCCAGGTGTGGGTGGTGACCGGCGACGGCGACGCCCTCTCCATCGGCGGAAACCACTTCGTCCATGTGCTGCGCCGCAACGTCGGCGTGAAGATCCTCCTCTTCAACAACCGCATCTACGGCCTCACCAAGGGCCAGTACTCGCCCACGTCGGAGACGGGCAAGAAGGCGAAGTCGACTCCCTACGGCTCCGTCGACACCCCGCTGGATCCCGTGCGCCTCGCCCTGGGGGCCGGCGCCACCTTCGTCGCCCGATCGATCGACGTCGAGGCCGCGCACCTGCAGGGGATCCTGCACCGGATGGCGCGGCACGAGGGCGCGGCGCTGGTGGAGATCTACCAGAACTGCAACGTCTTCAACGACGGCGCCTTCGAACCGCTCACGAACAAGGGGACGAAGGCGAACGAGCAGCTCCGCCTCGAGCACGGCGAGCCGCTCACGTTCGCCGGCGGCACGAAGGGGATCCGCCTGCGCGGCCTCGTGCCGGAGGTGGTGTCGTTGGGCCCGGGCGGCGTGCCGGAGAGCGAGCTTCTGGTGTGGGACGAGAAGGCGCCCGCCGCCCTCGCCTTCCTGATGGCGAACCTCCCCGCTGGCTTCCCGACGCCTATCGGGATCTTCCGCGCTGAGGAGCGGCCCGCCCACCACGAGCTCGAGGAGGAGCAGCGGCGCCGGGTGACCGCGGAGCGCGGCGAAGGGGATCTCGCCAGGCTCCTCTCCTCTGGCGACACCTGGGTCGTCGATTGAGCCTCTCGCGGTCCCGGCGTGGATCGCGCCACCCCTCGTCCGCGAAGCCGTTCGTAGACGATCCCGCGGAGACATCCACCCGAGAACGATACGCCCCACCCGGGCGTTGAGATTCCGCGGATCGCCCGCCACCTTGGTCGGATGCCTGCCGAGAAGAGGCCCCCGACGGGGACGGATGGACCGCCCGCCCTGGGCGCGTGGCGCGTCGAGGGGGACCGCTGGTCGTTCGGCGTGTGGGCGCCCGAGGCCCGCGGCCTCGCGCTCGAGGTGCTGCGCGAGCGCGACGGCGGCGGAGCCGAGCGCATCGCCCTGGAGCGCAGGGGCGACGCTCTCGTCGCGACGGTGGGCGGACTCGTCGAGGGAGACCTCTACCGCTACGTGTTCCCCGACGGCAGACGGCGTCCCGACCCTCGGACCCGACGGCAGCCGGAGGGCGTCCACGGTCCCAGCGCGCTGGTGGACCTCGCGTCTCTCCCGCGCCGCCCTCTCGAGCGCAGAACGCCCGTTTCGGATTGGGTGATCTACGAGCTTCACGTGGGAACCTTCACGCCGGAAGGGACCTTCGACGGCGTCGTCGACGAGCTCGGCTACCTGCGGAACGAGCTGGGCGTGGACGCGATCGAGATCATGCCGGTGTCGCCCTTCCCCGGGACGCGGAACTGGGGCTACGACGGCGTGCACCCCTTCGCGGTGCAGGAGAGCTACGGCGGCCCCGCGGGCCTCGCGCGCCTGGTGGCCGCGGCGCACGAGCGGGGCCTCGCCGTGGTGCTGGACGTCGTCTACAACCACCTCGGCCCCGAGGGGAACTACCTGCGGGAGTTCGGTCCCTACTTCACCCACAAGTACGAGACGCCATGGGGCGACGCGCTCAACTTCGACGACGCACGCTCGGACGGCGTAAGAGCGTTCTTTCGTGACAACGCCATTCAATGGATCCGGGACTATGGCGTCGACGCCCTGCGCCTGGACGCCGTGCAGATGATCCACGACGCGAGCCCTCGCCACGTGGTCGCGGAGATCGCGGAGGCGGCGCAGGCCCACGGAGGCTTCGTGATCGCCGAGAGTGACATGAACGATCCGGTGACGGTGCGGCCGCGGCCCGAGGGTGGCTGGGGGGTAGACGCCCAATGGAGCGACGACCTCCACCACTCGATCCATGATCTCCTCACCGGTGAACGCAGCGGCTACTACATCGATTATGGAGAGGCGTCGGACGTCGCGACGGCGCTGCGGCGCGGCTTCGTCTACGACGGCACGCGGCAGTCGAAGTTCCGCGGGAAGGCGTTCGGGAGGTCGACCGCAGGCATCCCTTGCGAGCGCCACGTCGTGTGCCTGCAGAACCACGATCAGGTGGGCAACCGTGCGCGCGGCGATCGCATCGCCGCCCTCGCCGGGGTCGAGGGCGCGAAGGTGGGGGCCGCGGCCGTTCTGTTGTCGCCGGAGATCCCGCTCCTCTTCATGGGCGAGGAGTATGCCGCCCCCCAGCCGTTCCCGTTCTTCACCTCGCATGGCGATCCCGGCCTCGCCCGGGCGGTGACCGAGGGGAGGCGCAACGAGTTCGCCGCCTTTGCCTGGGTTGGCGAGGTGCCCGATCCCCAGGCCGAGGCGACGTTCGCCTCTGCAGTGCTGCGGCTGGGCGACCGGCACGAGCCGCCCCACGACGGGGTGCTGGCCTGGCATCGCGAGCTCCTCGGGCTGCGGCATGGCCACCCTGCCCTGGGAGGGAGCCGCCGGGGCGACCGGATGATCGTGCGGGGCTACGACACCGACCGTGTGGTTACGATGGAGCGCTGGTCCGAGGACGGCCGATCGCGCCTGATCGCGATCCTGGCGTTCGCGCGGGAGGGCCGCGTCCCTCGCCTCGCGATCTCGCCGGGGGAGTGGGGCCGAAAGCTGGATACGGGAGATCCCCGTTTCGGCGGCGACGGCGTCGCGTCGCCGGCCGAGCTGCGCGTCGAAGGATCGGGTGAGATCGAACTGGCGCTGCCGCCGCTCGGCGCGTGGATCTACGAGTCGTGCTGACGCCCGGCGATCACGCGCCTCGAGCCGGTCGAAGCAGCCGGGGCGCCTCGCCGTCGGCTGGCGGCGGCATGTGCCACGCGAGGAGGCCTGCGCCCTCGTCGTCGCGATCGACCGCGAGGATCGCGCCCGGTTGCACCTGGGCCGGCACGGTGCTCCACCCGAGGAGGAACGCCGCGATCCCGCCCATGAGCGGCTGGTGGCCCACCAGGGCCACGCACGCTGGCGCCTCCGCCCCGATCCGCTCGATCGCCGTGGAGACGCGCGCGTCCGGCACGAGGCCGCGCCAGGTCCCGATCGGCGCGTCGCTCTCGAAGGCGGCGGCGCAGACCTCCGCTGTCTGCACGGCGCGCACGTAGGGTGAGACGATCCAGAGCGCGGGGGCGGGCTCGCCGCTCGCGGCCCACGCCGCGGCGGACCTGCGCACGCGCGAGCGCCCCGCCGCGGTGAGCGGCCGCTCGTCGTCGCGGTCGTACTACATCGGATCGGCGGCTTCGCCGTGGCGAATCAGGTAGACGCGCATCGTCACATCTCCCGCCGGCCGGTGAGGGCGCGGGCGAGGGTCACCTGATCGGCGTACTCGAGATCGCCGCCCATGGGCACGCCCTGGGCGATGCGGGTCACGCGGATCCCCGAGGGGCGGATGAGGCGGGTGAGGTAGAGCGCCGTCGCCTCGCCCTCGACGTCGGGGTTGGTGGCGACGATCACCTCCTCGATCGCCGTCTCGCCCTTGGCGCCGAGGCGGCGGAGGAGCTCCTGGATCCGGAGCTGATCCGGACCGACGCCCTCGAGGGGCGAGAGCGCGCCGTGGAGGACGTGGTAGCGCCCGCGGAACTCCCGCGTGCGCTCGACGGCGAGCAGATCGGGCACGTTCTCGACCACGCAGAGGACGCGGTCGTCCCGCCTGCCGTCGCTGCAGATCCCGCAGGGATCCGCCTCGGTGAGGCTGCAGCAGACGCTGCAGAGCCGCACCTTCTCCACCACGTCGACGATCGCGCGGGAGAGCTCGTGGGCGTAGCCGTCCTTGGCGCGCAGGATGTGGAAGGCGAGCCGCTGGGCGGTCTTCTCGCCGATGCCGGGGAGCTTGGCGAGCTCGACCGTGAGGCGCTGGATGGGATCGGGCGTCAAGCTACGAGGCTCCTACATGGTGAGGCCGGGGATCTTGATGCCGCCGGTGAGCTTCCCCATCTCGGCGTCCTCTTTCACCTTGGCCTCGGCGAGCGCCTGGTTGACGGCGGCGATGACCAGATCCTCGAGCATGCCGAGGTCGCTCGGATCGACCGCCTTCGGATCGATCTTCAGCGAGACTAGCTCGCGCACGCCGTTGACGGTGGCGACCACCAGGCCGTCGGCCGCCTTGCCCTCGACGCGCACGGTGGCGGCGAGCTCTTCCTTCTTCTTGTTCGCCTCCTCCTGCATCTTGCGGACCTGGCGCATGAGGGTGTTGAAGTCGAAGCCGGGCATCGTCTTGCGTTCCTTTTCGAGAGGGAGGCGCGGAGTCTACCGCTCCTCGAACACGGAGATGTCGTCGATCTCTCCGCCCATCACCGAGAGGGCGGCGAGGACGGCCGGATGCTCCCGTGCCTCGCCCCGGAGCCGGCGCGCCCTGTCGTCGCGGGCCCGGCGCTCCTCGTCCGCCACCGACTCGGGGGCGTCCGCCATCGCCGCCTGCACGAGCAGGGAGGTGGCCCGGCCGAACCACGCCGAGAGCAGCTCCTCCGCCTGCCTGCGCGGCTCGCCGCCCGAGAGCTGCGCCCGGTGGAAGTCCTTGTCCGGCGTGAAGCCCAGGGCCACCTGTCCGTCCCGCAGCCAGGCGAGCCGACCCTCCGACAGCAGGGAGAAGATCATCGCGTCGCGGCGGCGGACCTCCTCGAGGGCCGCCCGCCAGCGCGCCGGGAGCGGCTGGGTCGGATCGTCGGAGGCGACGGGATCACCGCATTCGCCGGTGGCGCAGCCGCCGGGAGAGGCGTCGGGGAGGAAGGTGCGCGGCGCCTCGCCGTGGCCTTCGGATTCGTCGTCGCCACCCGAGGTGGGTCTATCGCTCGCGCCGCGGCCGCCCGCCTGCCGAGGCGCCGCCTGGGCCCTGGCGAGCCGCTCCACCTGGCCGATGAGATCATCCGCGGAAGTTGCCTCGGACCAGCCGCCGCTCGGGGCGCCGGCGTGGGCCTGCCTCGTGGCGGGCCAGCCGCCACGAGATCCTTCCGCCGGCGTCGCGGATGCACCGGACGGTCCGGCGCCGGTCGCTGGTGCCCCATACCCAGCGGATCCGCCGCGTCCTGCGGGTGCGCCGCTCGGACCGCTGCGTCCCGCAGGAGCTCCGCTGTTGCCGCCATGTCCCCCTCGTGCGCCGCTCGAGCCCGCAGGAGCGCCGCCGCCTCCAGGCCCCGATCCCATGCCCCCCGAAGGGAATTTGCCGGAGGCGAGGGCCTCCAACCTCGCGGCGAGATCGGCGATCCCCTGCGCCGGCGCCAGGTGGACCGCGGTGAGGAGCGCCACCTCCAGCGCGAGGCGCGGCTGGGCTGCGTAGGAGAGCTCGCGGATCGCGCCGTGGACCCTGTCGAAGAGCCGGGCGAGCTGCGCGGGATCCGCCTTCGAGGCCTGCTCGGCGAGGGCGGCCGCCTCTACGTCGGCGCGCCCCTCCGGCGGCGCCCCCACCGCCTGCACGTAGACGAGATCGCGCAGGTGCTGTGCCAGCTCCTCGCACAGTCGCTTGGGCTCGAAGCCGCGGTCGAAGACGCCGGCGAGGATCTCCACCACCCGCTTGCCGTCGCGATCGATCAGCGCGCCGGCGAGCCCGTGCACCACGGTGGAGTCCACGAGGCCCAGCGCCTCCTCCGCCGCCGCGTCGGAGATCTCGGTGCCGGCGGAAGAGAGGAGCTGGTCGAGGAGCGAGAGCGCGTCTCGCATGCCGCCATCCGCCTGCCTCGCCACGAGGCCGAGGGCGCGATCGGAGATGGAGATCCCCTCCTCGGTGCAGATGGTCCGCAGCCGCTCCACCATCTTGGAGCCGGGCACGCGCTTGAAGTTGTGCCGCTGCACCCGGGAAAGGATCGTCTCCGGGAGCTTCTGCGGGTCGGTGGTCGCGAAGATGAACTTCACGTGGGCGGGCGGCTCCTCCAGCGTCTTCAGGAGCGCGTTGAAGGCCGCCACCGACAGCATGTGCACCTCGTCGATGATGAAGACCTTGTGCCGATCGCGCTGCGGCATGTACCGCGCCGCCTCGCGCAGGTCGCGCACGCTGTCGACGCCGTTGTTGGAGGCGCCGTCGATCTCCACCACGTCGACGGAGGAGCCCGCCACGATCTCCCGGCAGGGCGCGCACGTCCCGCACGGCGTGGCGGTGGGGCCGTTCGCGCAGTTGAGCGCACGGGCCAGCAGGCGCGCGGTCGTGGTCTTGCCGACGCCGCGGGGGCCGCAGAGCAGGAAGGCGTGGGCCACACGATCCTGCGCGATGGCGTTCGACAGGGTGCGGACGACGTGCTCCTGACCGGTGACGTCGTCGAACGCCTGTGGCCGCCACTTGCGGGCGAGGACGAGGTAGCTCATCGATCGACTCCTGTCGAAAAGGCGCAGGCCCAAAATGAATCGGGCGGGATCCCCGCGAAGGGGATCCCGCCCGAACATACTAAAAGGTGATGGCCGGGCACCCCGAGTACACGCGAAGGTGCGCTACCGTTGCTCCCTTCCGGGCCTGGCGGGATTCACGTCCCCGCGTTACCCGGACCCGGCCATCGCAAGTGGAACAGTTGGCGGAGAGGGAGGGATTCGAACCCTCGGTACCGTTTCCAGTACACACGCGTTCCAGGCGTGCACCTTCAACCGCTCGGTCACCTCTCCTATTCGATTGTGCTGCCCAAAAAGTGGCGGAGAGAGAGGGATTCGAACCCCCGGTACCGTTACCGGTACACCTGATTTCGAGTCAGGCGCCTTCGACCAGCTCGGCCATCTCTCCCAAATCCCAAACGCTCGGACCCTGGTGGCCCGAAGAACCTACCGCCCCGCCGCTCGCTTGCGGCGAAAGAACCCGGTGAGGAGCGCGCCGCACTCTTCGGCCATCACGCCCTTCACCACTTCGACCCGGTGGTTGAGCCGCGGGTCGGTGCAGATCTCGTACAGCGATCCCACCGCACCCGCCTTCGGATCGGAGGCCCCGTAGACGAGGCGATCGATCCTGGCATTCACCACCGCCCCCGCGCACATCGCGCAGGGCTCCAGGGTCACGTAGAGCGTCACTCCCGACAGGCGCCACCGGCCCAAGGTACGCGACGCTTCCCGGATCGCGTCGAGCTCGGCATGCGCCAGGGGATCGGCCCTGCCTTCCCTGGCATTTCGTCCCGTGCCGACCACGGCGCCGTCGTAGACGGCCACCGCACCGACCGGGACCTCGTCCTCCCCTTCCGCCTTCCTCGCCTCGGCGATGGCCAGCTCGAGGAACCGTTCGTGGGGGAGGGACATCGTCAGTTTGGCGGGCCCTGCAGGATTCGAACCTGCGGCCTTCGGATTCGTAGTCCGACGCTCTATCCAGCTGAGCTAAGGGCCCGTCGTCTTCCTTCACTGTTGGCGGAGAGAGAGGGATTCGAACCCTCGATACAGTTTGACCCGTATGCCGGTTTAGCAAACCGGTGCCTTCAGCCTCTCGGCCATCTCTCCAATCGCGATGGGCATATACCATCCGCCCGTCGTTCTCGACTATTCACTTGTTGGCGGAGGAGGAAGGATTCGAACCTTCGGGACGCCTTTGGAACGCCCAGCGGTTTTCAAGACCGCCGCCATAAACCGCTCGGCCACTCCTCCAGCGCCTCGCCGGCGGCCTCCGCTCGACCAGCGTGGGCGCGGTCTCTAGCACGCCCCCGTTGCGCCTCGCAAGCGAGATCAACGGATCTCGGTGACGCCGCCCATGTACGGCACGAGGGCGGCAGGGATCTCCACGCTGCCGTCCTCGCGCTGGTATTGCTCGAGGATCGCGACGACCGTGCGGCCCACCGCGAGCCCCGAGCCGTTGATGGTGTGGGCGAGCCGCGGCTTGTCGCCGGGGGCCTTGCGGAAGCGGATCCCCGCGCGCCTCGCCTGGAAGTCCTCGAAGTTGGAGCAGGAGGAGATCTCGCGGTAGGCGCCCTGCCCCGGCAGCCACACCTCGAGGTCGTAGGTCTTCGCCGCGTTCGCGCCTAGGTCGCCCGCGCAGAGCACCATGACCCGGTAGTGGAGGCCGAGCCGCTTGAGCACCTCCTCCGCGTCCGCCGTGAGGCCCTCGAGCTCATCGTAGGAGCCCTCGGGCTCCACGATCTTCACGAGCTCCACCTTGTGGAACTGGTGCTGGCGGATGAGCCCCTTGGTGTCACGGCCGTAGCTGCCCGCCTCCCTGCGGAAGCACGGCGTCCAGGCGCAGTTGCGGATCGGCAGGCTGCCCGGCTCCAGGATCTCGTCCCGGTAGAGGTTGGTGACCGGCACCTCGGCGGTGGGGATGAGGAACTTCACGTCGGCCGGATCCTCCTCGGCCGTCTTGAAGGCGTCCTCCTCGAACTTTGGGAGCTGGCCCGTGCCCGTCATCGAGGCGCGGTTCACGAGGTACGGCGGGAGCACCTCCGAGTAGCCGCGGGAGGCGTGCAGGTCGAGCATGAACGCGGCGAGCGCCCGCTCGAGGCGCGCGCCGAGGTTGCGCATCACCACGAAGCGCGAGCCGGAGATCTTGGCGGCGGCGTCGAAGTCGAGGATCCCGAGGGCGACCCCAAGCTCGTCATGGGTCTTGGGCGAGAATTGGTACGACTTCTTCTCACCCCAGGTGCGAACGACGACGTTGTCAGCCTCCGACCTGCCGTCGGGCGTGGAGTCGGCGGGGACGTTCGGGATGTAGAGCAGCGCCTGGCGGATCTCGTCTTCGACCCCGCCGAGCTCCGCCTCCAGCGCCTTGATCCGATCGGAGCGCTCCTTCGCCTCGGCGCGGGCGCGGGCCATGGCCTCGCCGCCCTCCTTGGCGAGGGCCTTCATCGCTTCGTTGGCGGCGTTCTGCTGCTGGCGGAGGGACTCGCTCTCCTGGAGGAGCTGGAGGCGGCGGGAGCTGAGCGCCTCGATCGGCGCGAGATCGACTCCGCCTCCACGGCGCGCGAGCTTGCGCGCGACTTCGTCCAGGTTCGCGAGAACGTATTTGACGTCGAGCATGGCCGCGAATCTAGGGGGAGCGTCCGCATGCCGTCAACGACGGCGACGGCCGATTCCTCACTCGGCCCACTCGGGAGGCTCCTCGCCCTCGACGGGCTCCTCGAACGGCTCCCCGCCGCGGACGCCGTAGTAGATCCACGCGCACGCGTCGGAGTCGTAGACGCGGTCCTCGTAGTCGACGGGTCGGACCGGCGCGAGCGCCTGCTCGAGCGCGGCGAGGGCCTGGGGCCAGTCGGTGCGGCGGGACTCGTCGCCGCAGAGGAAGCAGCCTCCGTCCCCCGAGAACAGGTAGCCTTCCGTCACCTGCCGATCGGGTCCGCAGACCAGGAGCGGATAGGTGTAGGCCTCGCTCGCCGCTTCCGTCCGGTAGCAGGGGCCCCCCACGGCGGCCTCCAGCTTGCCCCGCAGCTCCGCCGACGACAGATCGATCGGCAGGATCGGCTTGCCGAGGATCGATACCTGTAGATCCAGCTCGGTGAACAGGAAGGCGTAGCCGTCGGCCGCCAGCGTCCGGGGCGGCAACGGCGAACCCTCCAGCGCGGCGCCGCGCGACGATCGTAGCGAGGCCTCCGCCTCCGCCCGACGCTCCTTCAAGCCCATCTCGTCCTCCTCTGAGCCTGCGGGGGACTCGCCTCCCGCTCTGCGCAGGATCGAGTCCCTCGGCTCGCGCATGCGCGAGAAGGGCTCATGTTTCTTCAGCTCGTCAATCGGATTGCGAGCTCGTGAGGTTCGTCACGAACTCTCAGAAGCGCAGCGTGGCGATCTCGTCCTCGATCTCGGCGCGGTCGTCGGCGTCGGGCGCCATGGCCAGGTAGGCTTGGAACGCCTCGACCGCCTTGCGGATCTGGTTCTTCTCCTTGTACGCGAACCCGAGGTAGCGGTGGGCCGCTGCGTCGCTGGAATCCTCCGCGATGGCCTTGCGGAACTGGGCGATCGCCAGGTCCGTCCGGCCCTGCTCCTGGAGCGCCCTCGCGAGCTTGAACGAGAGCCCCTTGGCTCCCGTGACGCGCTGCTGCTTCTCGATGGTGTCGATCGCCTGCTGGAACCGGCGGGAGCGCAGGTAGCCGTCGGCGATCGGCTCGAGGAGCCCGGTTCGCTGCGGATCCTTCGCGAGCGCCGCCTCGAGGCTCTTTACCCCTTCGACGATCGCGCCCATGGCGAGCTGCGTCCGCCCCTGGCCTTCGAGGACGTCGGGGTCGCCCGGGGCCAGGGCGAGGGCGTCGCGGTAGGCGGCGAGGGCGGTCGCGGGGGTCCCGGCCTTCTCGCGGATCCTGGCGAGCTGCAGGTGGAAGCGCATGGCCGACTTGTCCAGGGTGATCGCCTTGCGGGCCTCGGACTCCGCTCCCAGGAAGTCCTTCCGGGCGAGGAGGACGTCGGCGCGGACCCCGTGGGCGTCGGCGAGGTCGTCCCGCCTCTCGATCACGGAGTCGATGGTGCGCAGCGCCTCGGCGGGTTCGCCGGCCGCGAGCTGCGTCCGGGCGAGGGAGATGCCGATCCCGGGGATCGTCGGCGCCAGCTCCCGGGCCCTCGACAGCTTCGCGAGGGCGCCCTCCCAATCCTCCTCGGCGGCGGCGATCCGCCCGAGCCCCGCGAGGGCCTCCGGGGAGGCGTCGTTCATGGCGAGCGCCTCCTCGAACAGCGCCCTCGCTCCTTCGTGATCGCCCGCCTCCAACCGCAGGTACCCTCGGCCCGCCGGGACCTCGTCCGAGGTGGGATCGAGCGCGGCGGCCCGATCGAAGGCCGCGAGCGCGGCCTCGGACGCGCCCTCGTCGATCAGGTGGAAGCCGAGCAGGAGCTGGAGCCGCGCGAGCTCGACGGGGGCGAACGAGGGGCGCTTCGGCCCCTTTGCCTTCTTCTCGTCGACGCGAGGCGCAGCCTCCTTCGCCTCGGTGGGAGGGGCGTCCCCCTTGGCCTCCTTCGATCCGTCGGCCTGCTTCGCCTCCGCAGAGGCATCGGCGCCGGCGGTCTCCACGCCCGGCGGGGCGTCCCCCGGAACGGCGGCCTCCTCCACTTCACTGTCAGAAGCATCGTCGCCCGCTGCTTCACCCGAAGCTTCGACCTCGGCGAAGATCGCCTCGATGCGATCGACCGCGGCCTTCACGTCCGCCGGCTTGCCGCTCTCGAACTGCAGCGACACCAGCGCGACCTGCGCGGCGGCACGATCCGGCTCTGCGGCGACCGCCTTCTCGAGCGCCGAGAGGGCCTCCGGGAACCTGCCCGATTCCCGCAGCACGAGGCCCCGCAGGAGAGAGAGAGGCAGCCCCTTCGCGCCCTTCTTCTCGAGCGGCTGCAGGTGACTCTCGGCGGCTGGGACGCCGCCCGCCATCAGGTGCGCCTCCAGGAGGAGCACCGAGACCGTCGCGTCGTCGGCCCGAGGCTTCAGCACCTCGACCGCGTCGGCCCCCCGATGCCTCGCGATCAGGAAGCGCCCCAGCGCGATCCGCGCGGGCTCGCTCCCCTCGTCGACCGCCGTGCGGAACGCCTTCTCCGCATCGGCGGTCCGTCGGGCCCGCAGCGCGATCTCTCCCTGCAGCAGGAATGCGGAGGCGCGCTGCGTCTTGTCGAGGAGCGGGAGCGTCTCTTTGCCGAGGGCCAGCGAGACCAGGCGCGCGGCCTCCTCCGTCTCGCCCCTGCGGAGCGCAGCGGCGGCGCTCTCCAGATCCTTCGTCGCGGCGGCGCGCTTCTCCTGCCGCGCCTTCTGTTCCTGGAGCTGCGCCGCCTCCGCGGCGGCGGCCTGCGCAGGATCCTCCGCAGGAGGAGCCTCGTCGCCGCCAAGGAAAAGGAACGCGCCGCCGCCGAGCAGCGCGGCGCCGGCGATGCCCCCTCCGACGGCGGCCAACAGCTTGCGGGATGGCGCGAAGGGCAGCTTGAGCCGACCGCCGGTCGCGGCCTCGACGGCCTCCACGACCGTCGGCTCCTGCGGCAGCGTGGCGACCGGCTCCTCGACCACCACGCCCCGCTGCAGCACGGGCGCGACCGCAGGCGCGATCCGCGGTTTCGGCGGGGGCCGGTTCTTCAGCAGCGTGGCGACGTCGGGAACGTCGGCGAGGAGCGACCACTCCTCGCCGTCCTGGGAGATCTCCTCGGTGCCGTCGAGCTGATCCTGCCGGACCAGCCGGATCAGGGTCTCCTCGTCGAAGGGGCCGATGCGCTTTCCCGACTTGCGGCGGACGTGGAACATCGGGCCGTTGTTGGGTCGCTGCACGGGCTGTGGCGGCGCCGACTTCTCCGGCGGAGGAGCGGCCTCGTCCTCGAGGAGGAAGTCCCTGAGCAGCTCGGCAGTCCCCGGCGCCGTGGGTGCGGGCGCCTCCATGAGGGGAGGCAGGGTCAATTCGAGATCGGGGAGCGGCTGCCCTCCGGCGCCGGGCGAGAGATCCGCGAGCGACGGCTCGGCACCGAACGCGGATCCCGCAGCCGGTGGTTCGTCGCCGAAGAGGAGCTCGGGGGTCAGCGGAGAGAGCGACGGCGCCGAGAAGGCGTCGGCGCCGATGCCGCTCGGCGGCGGCGGAGGCGGCGGAGGCGCGGCGAAAGGATCCGAGTCGGGCGCCACCGGAGGAGGCGGAGCACCGGCGAAGGGATCGAAGGCAGGCGGAGGCGGCGTCTCGGGCGGTGGCGCGAAGGGATCGTACCCGCCGCCGGGCGTCGCCTCGGAGTACCCGCCGAGGTCGCCGTCGCCGAAGTCGAACTCGTCCACCGCAGCGCCGGGCGTCGGGGCGTCCGTGGGATCGCCGAGATCGAAGCCGCCGAAGAAATCGGGAGGCGGAGGGAGGGGAACGGACTGCTGCCCGCCGACAGGCGGGGTCGCACCGGGCAGTGGGACGGCGTCGGTGCGGGGCGCGGCCGCCGCGGAAGGAGGGGGCGGCGTGGTGGCGCCGGGCAGCGGGATCGAGCCGGAGGTGTCGCGCGGGTGGGTTGCGCCCGGCAGCGGGACCGGCGGCGGCGCCTGCGCCGAGCCGGGCTTGCGCACGACGAAGTTTCCGCCGCAGCTCGAGCACTGCAGCTCGAGCCCCTCCGGCGGAACCTGCGCGTCGTCGACGTCGTAGGCCGCCTTGCATGCAGGACACCCGACTCTCATTCCATCCTCTTGAATTTTTTGGAGGAGGCTACCACGCGGGTGCCCTCGCGCAAGAACTGGCGCGGGCGTTTGGCGGTACACTTCGCCGCATGTCGGGACTGGCGTGCATCTCGGTGGACCTGCTTGGCCTGCCCGCCCTCTGCAGGCACCACTCGATCCCCGAGTCGAGCCTCCCGCCGGCGGGTTTCCGCGCGGTCGGGCTGCGGGCGCCGGAGCGGTTCGCCGAGCTCCTGGATCGCCGCGGCCTGCCCGCCACCTTCTTCGCCGGCGCCGACGACCTCGAGGATCGCGCCTCCGCCGCGGCGATCGGCGACCTCCCGCGGCTCGGCCACGAGCTCGCGCTCCTCGGCCCTCCCCTCGCGGGGCTGCCGCCCGTCTCGATCGCCGCCGCCCTCCGGACGGGTGGTGACGCCTTGGAGGCGGTTGCGGGCCGCCGGCCTACCGGCTTTCGAGCGGTGGACGGCGAGCTCGACACCGCGCTCCTCGAGGAGCTGGAGGTGCAGGGATTCCTCTACGACTCGTCGATCCGGTCGGGCCTCCGCGCGTCCGGCGCGCCGTACCGCCCCAGCCCTCGGGATCCCCTCCGCCCGGGGAGCGCCAAGCTCGTCGAGCTTCCGTCGGGGACGGCGATCCTGCCCGGCGTTCCCCTCACCGGGACGCTGCTCGCCTCCAGCCCCAAGTCCCTGGCCGCCGTCGCGTTTCGGATGGTCCGCGCCCGAGGCTTCGTCGCGCTGCACCTGCAGGGGGTCGATCTGCTCGACGAGAGCGACGGCTTCGGACACGTGCTCGCGGCAAAAGCGCGTTCGTACGCGATCCCCGCGTCCGCCAAGCGCCAGAGGATCGACGAGTTTCTCGAGTGGCTGCGAGACGCATTCGAGGTCGTCACCCTGGAGGAGGCCGCGAGGCGACTCGCTCCCCGGCTCGGCGAGCCGATCGGTTGAGATCCGGTCGTTCGCTCGTCGCGCTTTCGCTCGCGCCGACGCGCCCGTACCATGCCTTCCATGCACGCGAAGCGGCGGCCCGGGATCGGGGGCCTCGTCCAGGACGGTCTGCGGGACCTCACCTTCTGGCTCGGCGGCGCGGAGATCGAGTCCCGGCTCCGCGCCGTGGCCCGCCGCGCGAACGAATACGGGGTCGACCCCTTCGGGATGGACCTGGACTACACGGTGGCGGCCATCGGCCCGCTGCTGTGGATGTACAAGCACTACTTCCGGGTGCAGACCTACGGCATCGAGAACGTGCCGCAGGGGCGGGTGCTGCTCGTCTCCAACCACTCGGGGCAGATCCCGATCGACGGCGCGATGATCGGGCTGTCGATGCTCGTCGAGGCCGATCCGCCTCGCCCCGTGCGCTCGATGGTGGAGCGGTGGGTGCCGACGCTCCCGTACGTCTCCACCTTCATGGCCCGCTGCGGGCAGGTGGTGGGGACGCCGCAGAACTGCATCAAGCTGCTCGAGAACGACGAGGCTATCCTCGTGTTCCCGGAGGGCACCCGCGGGATCAGCAAGCTCTTCGCCCAGCGCTACCAGCTCGCGCCCTTCGGCCAGGGGTTCATGCGCCTGGCTCTCGAGACGGGCAGCCCGGTGGTCCCGGTCGCCGTGATCGGCGCCGAGGAGCAGGCGCCGGCGCTAGTGGACGTGAAGCCCCTCGCCCGCATGCTCAAGATGCCGGCGTTCCCGATCACGCCGACGCTGCTTCCCCTCCCGCTGCCGGTCCGCTATCACATCCACTTCGGCGAGCCGATGCGGTTCACCGGTCGTCACGATGACGACGACACCGAGCTGGCGCGCAAGGTCGGCGAGGTACGGGCGGTGATCCAGTCGATGGTCAACGAGGGCCTTCGCAGCCGCAAGCACGTGTTCTTCTAATCCCGAAGCGGAGCGAGAGACTTGGCATCCTCGGAGGCCCCCGCAGTCGCGATCACCGGCATCTCCGGCAACCTGGGGCGCGCGCTGGCCAAGCTGCTCCACGGCCGCGAGCGCATCGTGGGGATCGACCGCCGCCCTTTCCCAGGCAGGCCGAAGGACCTGGACGTCCACCAGGTGGACATCCGCAAGCGCGCCGCCGAGGAGCTCTTCCGCAAGGGCCGGATCAAGGCGCTGATCCACATGGGGATCATGCACGACCCGCGCATGAACGCGGAGGAGCACCACCAGTTCAACGTCCTGGGCACGGCCAAGGCCCTGGAGTACTGCGCGCGGCACGGCGTCGAGAAGCTGGTGGTCCTCTCCTCCGCCAACGTCTACGGCCCGCACCCCACCAACACGAACTTCCTCACCGAGGACGCGCCCCTGATGGCCGCCGCGCGGTTCGGGGAGATCCGGGATCTGGTGGAGGTGGACATCCTCGCCCAGTCGTTCATCTGGAAGCACCCCGAGGTGGAGACGGTGATCCTGCGGCCGGTCCACATCGTCGGGCCCACGATCCGCAACGCAGCGTCCCACTACCTGCGGCTGCGCCGCCCGTGGATGCTGATGGGGTTCGATCCGATGGTCCAGCTCATCCACATGGAGGACGCCTGCCGGGCGATGGCGCTCGCCCTCACTCCGGGCGCCAGGGGCGTCTACAACGTAGTGGGCCCCGGCGAGGTCCCCCTCTCCGCCGCGGTCGCGGAGCTGGGGCGGCGGCCCACGCCGATCCCGCACCTCCTCGCGAGGCCCCTCCTCGACAGGCTCTTCAAGCTGCGCCTCTCCGACTTTCCGCCGGGCGAGCTCGACTACATCCAGTACCTGTGCACGATCGACGGATCCCGGTTCGCGAAGGAGCTGGGGTGGAAGCCCGCCCACTCCCTCCGCGCCACGATCCGCAGCGTGGACCCGCAGGGGCCGTGATCTGGTGTAGGTACCCTCGCCCTCGCGCCGCGCGCGCTCCCAAGCGGCGCGATCGTGCGGGCGTCGAAGTGACCCCCTCTCGCGCGCCTCCCGCGCCCAAGCATTAAGGTTCGCCCATGTCCCGGGACCACATCGTCCGAGCGCTCCTCTCCGACCACGACCTCCGCGTCCTCGTCGCCCACGTCACCGGTGTGGCCACCCACGCCGCGACCATCCATGGCTGCGAGCCCACCGCCGCGATGGTCCTCGCCCAGACCCTCGCCGGCGCGGCGCTCCTCGGCGGCCTCGGCAAGGACTCGCAGCGCGTCACCCTGCAGCTCGAAGGCCAGGGTCCGCTCAAGGGCCTGTTCGCCGAAGGGTCCGCCGACGGGAGCCTGCGTGCCTACGTACGCGCGGTGCGGGTGAACTTTCCCGATCGCGATCCAGCCGACCTCGGCTACTCGCTGGGTCCCGACGGATACCTGTCGGTGCTGCGGGAGTTGCCGGATGGAGAGTTCTACCGGGGCGCGGTAGGGCTCGATCACCCCCGCCTCGATCGCAACCTCGAGCACTTCTTCGACGTCTCCGATCAGGTCCCGACGGCGGTGGCGATCGAGGCGATACCGGGTGACGACGGCATGCCGGCGCGGGTCGTCGCGATGCTCGCGCAGCGGCTCCCCGACGGCGACGACGCCGCGCTCGCCGCGATCCGGGAGAGGCTGCGGGCAGGCGCGCTGCGAGAGGCGATGGAGGGAGGCGGAGGAGGCGGCTTGCAGCTCGCGCTCCCCGCCCTCGAGGGGCTCGGGCGGGTGGACGTCCTCGAGGACGTCCCCCTCGCCTACCGGTGCACCTGCTCCAGGCAGCGGGCCGAGCGCGGGGTGATGGCGGCGGGCGAGGACGAGATCCTCGAGATGGTCGCCAAGGACAAGGGCGCTGAGCTCTCCTGCGAGTTCTGCAAGACGGTCTACCGGTTCAGCGCCGAGGAGCTCCTCGCGATCCTCGACTCGATCCGCCAGCCCGACGACCTCTCCTGAAACGGAGAGGATCCGGCCCGCAGCGGGTGACGCGCTGGCCGGTCGCGAGCGGCGATGGCCCGGGCCCCCGGCAGGCCTCCTGCGCCCGGTCGAAAAAGAAGGGGCGCGCCGAGCCGGTGGCTCGAGGCGCGCCCCGTGCGGCAAGCGAGGCCTGCCGGCTACCTGTCAGGCGATCGCCTTGGCCTTCTTGGCGGCGGCGAGTCGCTCATCCACGATCCGATCCGCGACGACCTCGGGGCGGGAGCCCTCGGCCTTCGCGCGCTCGAGGATCATGTAGATGGTGTCGTAGATCGCGGAGCACATGTCCCGGCTCTTCTTCTCGTCGTAACCCTCGACCTCGAGGGCGACGTTGATGAGGCCGCCCGCGTTGATGGCGTAGTCGGGGGCATAGACGATGCCGCGCTTCTGCAGCTCGGCGCCGTGACGATCCTCGAGGAGCTGGTTGTTGGCGGAGCCGGCGATCGCCTTGCAGCGCAGCAGCGGAAGGGTGGTGTCGTTGACCGTCCCGCCGAGGGCGCAGGGGGCGAACACGTCCACGTCGAGGCCGATGAGCTCCGCGGTGGAGACGGCCTTGGCGCCGAACTCGTCCTGCGCACGCTTGACCGCCACTTCGTCGATGTCGGAGACCCAGAGCTCTGCGCCCTTCTCCTTGAGCATGCGGGCCAGCGGGAAGCCCACGTGGCCGACGCCGAGGATCGAGACCTTGAGGCCCTCGAGATCGCTGCGGCCGAGCGAGAACTTCGCCACCGCCTCGATGCCGCGGAGCACGCCGAACGCCGTGAAGGGCGAAGGGTCGCCGGAGCCGCCGCGGGCCTTCGCGAGGCCCACCACATGGGACGTGCCCTTGCGGATGGAGTCCATGTCCTCGGTGGAGGTGCCGCTGTCCTCGGCGGTGATGTAGCGGCCGCCGAGCGACTCGACGGCGCGGCCGTACGCGTTGAACAGCGCCGTGCGATCGAAGGGGGTCTTCGGCAGCATGATGACCGCCTTGCCGCCGCCCAGGGGGAGTCCGGCGAGGCAGGCCTTGTAGGTCATGCCGCGGGCCAGGCGGAGGGCGTCCACGACGGCGGCGTCCTCGGACTCGTAGGTCGAGAGGGCGCGGGTGCCGCCGAGCGCGGGCCCGAAGGTCGTGTCGTGGATGCCCACGATGGCGCGCAGGCCGGTCGCCGCGTCGTGGAAGAAGTGGACCGATTCGTATGCCTTGTCCGACAGCGTCCGGAAGAGCTCCATCTCGACTGAAACCTCGTCGCTCGCGAAGAGCGCAGCGCCAAATTTGCGGCGGGGTATAGGGTGCCTTCGCTTGCCTGTCAAACCGCAACGCGTCAGCACGGGTGTTTTCGTGCGACAAGCATCTTGCGGCGGGTTCGCGTCTCGACTACTTACGGAGCACTCCACGACCGCGTTTTTCGAGCGCGGGATGCAGGTTTTCAGGCTTTCACGGACGAGGTGGAAGTTGCGACGAGAAGCGGCCCGGAAGAACGAGAAGAAGGCGACGAAGACCGCGACGCGAAGCACTGCTTCCAAGGCGCTCGCGAAGACCGCATCCGCCAAGCTGCCGGCCAAGAAGGCGGCCGCGAAGGCGCCGGCCAAGAAGCCGGTCGCGCGGAAGACGGCGGCGAAGGCGCCGGCCAAGCAGGCTGCGGCGCGGAAGGCCACCGCGAAGGCGCCGGCCAAGAAGACCGTGGCGCGGAAGGCCACCGCGAAGGCGCCGGCCAAGAAGACCGCGGCGCGGAAGGCCACCGCGAAGGCGCCGGCCAAGAAGACCGTGGCGCGGAAGGCCACGGCGAAGGCGCCGGCCAAGAAGACCGCGGCGCGGAAGGCCACCGCGAAGGCGCCGGCCAAGAAGACCGTGGCGCGGAAGACCACCGCGAAGGCGCCGGCCAGGAAGACCGCGGCGCGGAAGGCCACCGCGAAGGCGCCGGCGAAGAAGACCGCGGCGCGGAAGCCCGCCGCCAAGGCGAAAGGCCCTGGGACCGCGGCGCGGAAGGCCACCTCCAAGGCGCCGGCCACGAAGTCTCCCACTCTGAAGCCCCCGGCTCCCAGGACCGCGGCGACGAAGACCGCGCCACAGGCGAAGGGCGCTCGTCGCCCGAGCGCCATGCCGACGGATCGCTCCCAGGGCCGCAATGCCGGCCTGCGCGAGCTCGACTGGCCCGGATTCGCCGCGGCGGCCCGCGCCGTCGCCGGCAAGGTCGCCGGGACCTTCGAGGCCGAGGTGGTGGTCGGGGTGGCGAAGGGTGGCGTGTTCGCCGGCGAGGAGATCGCGTCGGCCCTCAAGATCCCGTTCTTCCCGGTGCGCCTCCACAGCCGCAGCCGCGATCACGGCGCGCTGTCTCTCGGAGCCTCCACCACGATGCCGGCGGAGATCTCCGGACGGCGGGTCCTCGTCGTCGACGACATCGCAGGGACCGGCGCGTCGCTCGGCGCCGCCAGGGAGGCCGCGACGGCGGGCGGCGCGGGTGAAGTGCGCACCGCCGCGATCTCCAGGCGCGAGGCGGGGTTCCGGCCGGATTTCTGGGAGCTGGAGACGGACGACCTCGTGGTCTTCCCCTGGGACTACGAGCCCACGACCGGCGCGGTGGGGAGCTTCGGGGACGACGAGCCAGGTGACGAAGATCCCGGCGACGCTGGCGTCTGATCGAAGCGGGGAGCGAGCCTCGCTTTCGAGAATACCGGGGCCGCGCCGCGCCTTGATCTGCAGATCCCTCCATGGCTTCCTCGGAGGGGCGGACGGGCGCGGGGTATCTGGATGAAGAGCACGAGCACCACGCCGGGCGAGCCCCGGCCGGCGGAGCATGACGGCGCACGCCTCGCCGACGCTCACAAGCGCGCAGAGGAGCTTCGCATGCTCCTCGACGTGGGCCGGGCCATCACCGGCACCCTCGATCTCGAAGAGGTCCTCGACGTCTCCGCGGGGATCCTCGCCGAGCTGGTGGACGCCTCCAACTCCTTCATCATGCTCCACGACGAGCGCAACGAGGAGCTGCGCGGGGCCGGATGCTCGAACTCCAGCTGGAGGGAGTCGTTCCGCCAGGTCCGCCTCTCGCTCTCCGGGACGTCCATCGCGGCGCAAGCGGCGCGGGACCGTGCGCCCGTCGCGGTGGACGACGTGAGCGTCACCATCCACGCCCAGAGCGTCCGCACGCGCATGTACGGCGAGAAGAGCCTCCTCGCGGTCCCTCTCCTCGTCCGCGACTCGGCGATCGGCTGCATCATCGTCGACGACGTCCGCGCGCCGAGGGCTTGGGGCGCCGCGGAGATCGAGCGGGTCACGCTCATCGCTCACCAGATCGCCATCGCCATCGCCAACGCCCGCCTCTACGACGACCTGCGCCGCACCTACGCCAAGGTGGCGGAGGCCCAGGTGGAGTTGGTGAAGCGCGAGCGTCTGGCCGCGCTCGGCGAGCTGGCGGCCGTGGTGGCCCACGAGGTGCGCAACCCTCTTGGCGTGATGTTCAACTCGTTGAGCGCGCTCTCGCGGCTCCTCCACCTGGAGGGCGACGCGAAGGTGCTCTTCGACATCGTGGGCGAGGAGGCCGAGCGGCTGGATCGCATCATCCGTGACCTGCTCGCCTTCGCCCGGCCGAACCAGCCCAGCCTGGTGACGCGCCCCCTCGGCCCTCTCCTCGCAGAGGCGCTCGAGGCCGCGACTCGCGACGCGCCGCAGGTCCGGGGCGTCCTCGAGCTCGATCCTGATCTGCCCGAGATCCCGCTCGACGAGCGGATGATGCGCCAGGCGCTGCTCAACCTCTTCTCCAACGGCGTGCAGTCCATGCCCAAGGGTGGCGAGCTGCGGGTCGCCGCGGGGCTCTCCGACGGCCCGAACCCGTCGGTGCAGGTGGAGGTCGCGGACCGCGGCGGCGGCGTCGCCCCGGAGTTCGTCGAGAAGATCTTCCAGCCGTTCTTCACGACCAAGGCCACCGGCACGGGACTGGGTCTGGCCGTGGTGAAGCGGGTGATCGAGGGCCACCGCGGCCGGATCGAATTCGAGAGCGCGCCGGGGGAAGGGACCACCTTCTCCATCCGGCTCCCAGCATCCGAGGGAAATCGATGATCGGCCAGTCCGCCCCGCGGCACGCCCAGGCACAGGGGCGCCTCCTCGTCGTGGACGACCAGCGCAACATGCGGGTCACGACGGCGATGCTCCTCCGCCAGGAGGGCTACGAGGTCACGGAAGCGGCGGCAGCAGAGGAGGCCTTGCGCGTCCTCGAGCGGGAGACGTTCGATCTCCTCCTCACCGATCTGCGCATGGAGCCGGTCGACGGGCTCGAGCTGCTCCGCCGGGTCCTCGAGTCCAGCCCCGCCACCCAGGTCATCGTCATGACCGCGTATGGGACGATCGAGAGCGCGGTCGAGGCCATGCGCCTCGGCGCGGCGGACTACGTCAGCAAGCCGTTCAAGGAGGGCGAGCTCCTCGTGCGGATCGAGAAGGCGCTCGAGAAGACGCGCCTGATCCGACAGGTGGGCGCGCTCACCGGCGAGCTCCGCGAACGCTATGGCGTCGACAAGATCGTGGGCCAGAGCGCGCCTGTGCGGGAGATGGTCGCCCGGATCGTCCGGGTGGCCCAGACCGACAGCACCGTCCTGATCACGGGCGAGTCGGGCACCGGCAAGGAGCTGGTGGCCCGGGCGGTCCACACCGCCAGCGCGCGAGCGGCGGGGACGTTCGTCGCGGTGAACTGCGCGGCGCTGACCACGTCGCTCCTCGAGAGCGAGCTCTTCGGCCACGCCAAGGGCGCGTTCACCGGAGCGCTGCGGGCGCGGCGGGGGCTCTACGAGGAGGCGAACGGCGGCACGATCTTCCTGGACGAGATCGGCGAGACGGACACCGGCTTCCAGGCGAAGCTGCTTCGGGCGCTGCAGGAGCGCGAGATCCGCCGTGTGGGCGAGTCGAGCGCGGTCCGCGTCGACGTGCGCGTGGTCGCCGCCACCAACCAGGACCTGCGCCGCGCCATCGTCGAGAAGCGCTTCCGCGAGGATCTCTTCTACCGGCTGAACGTCGTGCCGATCCGGGTCCCGCCTTTGCGCGAGCGGAAGGCGGACATCCCGCTCCTCGCGACCCACTTCCTCGCCAGGTTCAACCAGCGCAACGGCAGCCGCAAGGAGCTCTCCTCGGGCGCGCTCGCGCGGCTGGAAGCCCACGACTTCCCGGGGAACGTACGGGAGCTCGAGAACCTGATCGAGCAGGCCGCCGCGCTCTCGCTCTCGGATCGGATCGCCGCGGACGACATCGGCGTGGAGCCCGCTCCGGCGCCGAAGCCCGAGGCCAACGCCGCATCCCCCGGCGCGCCCGCGCGGCTGTCGGACGTCGTGGACGAGGCGGAGCGCGCGGCGATCCGGTCGGCGATGGCGCGCAACCACGGCGACCTCGGCGCGGTGGCCCGGGAGCTCGGCGTTTCGCCGACCACCTTGTGGCGGAAGTCGAGGAGGCTCGGCGTCGATCCTTCGTGAGCGACGCCGGAGCCAGCGATTGCAGAAGTGAAATGCGACCTTGCAATCGTGCAATCCGGCCACGACGAGCGCCGAGGGTCCGCCAGCGACTCGCGCCCGGAAGAGTCGACCATCGGACCGGCGAACCCTGCGGGAAATGGGCCCTACGGCCCTTTCCGCCGATCTCGCGCGGTCGATCCACGAAATGCTGGACAAGTGGCACGCGCTCTGCAAATCATACGGCCGAAGCTCAGGCGCCAGGAAATGGTCGGTCCCCCCCCCGCCACTCCGTTCGGTACCGGGCTTCACCCCTGAGCGGGCTCAGCAGTCCCCCCCACTGCTGAGCCCGCTCTTTTTTTTCGCGAGCCACAGGCCCGCGCCCCCCGAACCTACGCCGCCCTCCTCCACCGCCCAGCCCCCGCCTCGCAGCCGACGCCGGTTGCCGGCGCCGGCTGCGAGCCCCCCGATTCCCCCCGGGGTCCCCACCCCTCGAGATTCGAGCGCGCGATCGTGGATGCGCCCGCTCGGTCTCTAGAGACGCGCGAGCCGTCCGGATCCCTGCAAGGAAATGTTCGATTCGTACAAATGCCGGCCTGGCCGGCGGGGGGACGGGCCGGTGGCGCGAGCGGTGCAAGGAGAGAGCGCGATTCCACATCGTGCGCGCCGGCCCTGACCGGCGGTCGGGAGCCGCTTGATCTCGGGTCGGCCATCGGTGCTGCTCGTCGACGACGACGCCAACTTCCGGCGGGCCCTCGCGATCGCGCTACGGCTGGACGGCCTGGAGGTCGGCGAGGCCACGACGGCAGCGGAGGCCCGAGACGTCCTCGCGGAGGGCCGATTCACCGCGGTGCTGGTCGATCTGCTCCTCCAGGACGGGGAGGCTCACGGGCTCCTCGAGCAGCTCTGCCTCGAGTCCCCTGCCCGGCTCGCGATCGCCTGCAGCCCCCACCCCGAGGCGCTCGCGGCGGCCAAGGAGCGTATCCCCGGCGTGGCCCCCTTGCGCAAGCCGTTCCCCGCCGCCCTACTGCGCGCCCTGGTAGAGACCCGCGCCCGCTCTGAGGCCGTCTGCTCGTAGCGAAGCTGCCCAGCAGCCGTCAGAGGGTCGCCAGAAACCGTCGCGAGCGCCGCAGATGCGAGGCGGAGCGAGCACCGGAGCGGAGCGTACCCAGCACCGGAGCACAGCTCCAACGAAGCAGCTGCGGTGCGCAGCAGGTTTCTGGTGACCCGATCAGCCGCCGAGGGCCAGCGATGATAGCTGCGCGGCGTCGCCGATGAGGCTGGGGAGGATCCCGAGCGCCACGGTGGCGATGGCAGCGGCCACCACGGCGACCGCCATGGTCATGCGCGGTGCGGGCAGCTCGCCCACAGACTCCTCGGGCTCGCGCATGTACATGTAGACCACCACGCGCAGGTAGTAATAGATGCCCAGGAGGCTGGTGAGGATACCCGCCACGGCCAGGCCGTAGAGCTCTGCGTCGATCGCGGCGCGGAAGACGTAGAGCTTTCCGACGAAGCCCGCGGTCGGCGGGATGCCCGCCAGCGACACCATGAACACCGCCATCGCGAACGCGAGGGCCGGACGCTTGCGGGCGAGGCCCGCGAAGCGATCGAGATCCCAGGTCATGGGTCCCTCGCCGTCGAGGCGCTCGAGGGCCGCCACCACCGCGAAGGCGCCGACGCCCGTGACGGTGTAGGCGGCCAGGTAGAAGAGGATGCCCTCGGTGGCGACGGCGCGCACCGAGCCGACGGCCGCCGCTGCCACGCCGAGGAGCACGTAGCCGGCGTGGGCGATCGAGGAGTAGGCGAGGAGCCGCTTCACGCTGCGCTGGGGCACGGCGAGGAAGTTGCCGACCAGCATGGTCACGAGCGCGAGCACGCCGACCACGTTGCCCCACCCGGACTCCAGGCTGGCGAGTCCCTCGCCCCCGAAGCCCACCGTGAGGACCCGCACGAGCGCGGCGAAGGCTGCCGCCTTCACACCCACCGCCATGAAGGCGGTGACGGGAGTGGGCGAGCCCTCGTACACGTCGGGCGTCCACATGTGGAAGGGGGCTGCGGCCACCTTGAAGAAGAAGCCCACCGCCACGAAGGCGAGCCCAGCGAGGAGCAGCACGCCGCCGTCGGCGACCTTGGCGATGTCGGCGAGGGCCGTCTTGCCGCCGGTGGCGCCGTACACCAGCGCCGCGCCGTAGAGGTAGATCGCCGTCGAGAAGGCGCCGAGGATGAAGTACTTGAACGCGGCCTCGGCGGGCTTCACGCCCTTGCGCATGTAGGCCGCCAGCGCGTAGGTCGAGACGCTCATGATCTCGATCGCGACGAAGATCAGGAGCAGGTCGGTGCCCATCCCGAGCAGCGACATCCCGGCGGCGCCGAACATGGCCAGGGCGTAGTACTCACCGCGATCGGCGTTGCGCGCCTGGAGGAAGGCGCCGGCCACCAGCGACGAGAGGGCGAGGCCTGCGCAGACCGTCAGCGTGATGAACGCGCCGAACTGATCGGCCACGGCGAACGCGGCCCGACCCTCGACCGCCAGGATCGGGTGCGGATCCGAGGCGAGCATCGGCAGCGCCGCCGCTCCGGCGATCGCCGACACCGCGACGGTGAACCACGCCTGGTAGCCGCGCTTGCCCGAGTCCTGGAAGACCTCGAGCATCAGGAGCACCAGGCCGCCCAGGGTCAGCACCAGCACGGGTGCGAGGGCGAGCAGGTCGATTGAGGAGTACGAAGGCATCTTCGGTTCTTTCCCTAGCTGATTTCCGGCTGCCTGGGCTTACGGAGTCGTCGGGGGTTTCGTGAGCTGCGGGCGCCTGGGCGCGTCTTCGCCGCCCTGGAGCCCGCGCGCCTGCTTGATGGCCTCGAGCCGCTGCATCGCCTCCGGGCTGAGCACCGGCCGGCGCGTCGGCATCAGCCGCTCGACGCTCGCCTTCGGAGGCGCGGCCTGGGGAGCAGCGGCAGGGGGGGCGGCGGCCGCCACCGCGGAGGTGGACGAGACCGGGTCGCCGGCGAGCGCGGGGTTGGCCCGCTCGAGGTGGGCGACGAAGCGGTCGACGGACGGCGCCGCGATCCGCAGGAACGGGGTCGGGTACAGGCCCATCACGAAGATGAGCACGACCAGCGGGGAGAGGATCGCCCACTCGCGGACGGAGAGGTCGCGGACGTTCTGGTTCTCCTCGATGCGCACCGGACCGTGCCAGATGCGCTGGTACATCCAGAGCATGTAGACCGCGCCGAGCACCACGCCGGAGGTGGCGAAGACGCCCCACCAGATCGAGCCCGGGACCTTGGAGACGAAGGTGCCGGAGAGGATCAGGAACTCGCCGACGAAGCCGTTGGTGCCCGGCAGGCCGATCGAGGAGAGGGTCACGATCAGCCAGATCGCCGCGAACGCGGGGACCACCTTGGCCAACCCGCCGTAGTCGCTGATGAGGCGGGTGTGCCGGCGCTCGTAGATCATGCCGATCAGGAGGAAGAGCGCGCCCGTGGAGACACCGTGGTTCAGCATCTGGTACACGGCGCCCGTGGTGCCCGCGGTGGTGAAGGCCGAGAGGCCCAGCATCACGAAGCCGAGGTGAGCCACGGACGAGTAGGCGACCAGCTTCTTCATGTCCCGCTGGGCCATGCACATCAGCGAGCCGTAGACGATCCCGATCACCGACAGGGCGATGATGAGCCAGCGGAGCTCGAAGGTCGCCTCAGGGAAGAACGGGAACGCGAAGCGGAAGAAGCCGTAGGTTCCCATCTTCAGGAGCACGCCCGCGAGGACCACCGAACCCGGCGCCGGCGCCTGCACGTGGGCGTCGGGCAACCAGGTGTGGAGCGGGAACATCGGGACCTTCACCGCGAACGCGATGGCGAACGCGAGGAAGAGCCAGAACTGCGCCTGGGGCGCGATCTCCAAGGCGAGGAACGCGGCGTAGTCGAAGGTGCGCGCGTCGCCCTGGGCGCCGGTGAGCCAGTACATGTACAGGATGGCGACCAGCATGAGCAGCGAGCCCACCATCGTGTAGAGGAAGAACTTCACCGCCGCGTAGATGCGGTTCTCGGAGCCCCACACGCCGATGATGAGGAACATCGGGATGAGCATGAGCTCCCAGAAGACGTAGAACAGCACCATGTCGAGGGCGATGAAGGCCCCGAGCATGGCCGTCTCCAGTACGAGGGCGGCGACCGCGAACTCCTTGACCCGCTTGTCGATCGTGGACTTCGCGGAGGCGATCACGATCGGCATGAGGAAGGTCGTGAGGAGGATCAGCAGCAGCGACACGCCGTCGATGCCGACGTGGTAGCCGATCCCCGCCGACTTCACCCACGGGACGTTGGTCTCGAACTGGAACTGGGCGGTCGACGCGACGTCGAAGCCGCCGAGCAGCCCGAGGCTCGCGCCAAAGGTGAGGATCGACGTCCAGAAGGCGATGCCGCGCCCGAGCTTGCCGTCGGGCACGAACATCACCACCGCCGCGCCGAGGAGCGGCAGGAACGTGACGATCGAGAGGAGGTTGTGGAAGGCGGCACCCACGTCGTCTGTGCTCCTAGAAGAGGAAGACCCAGAGGACCGCCACAGCCGACACCGCCATCACGACGGCGTAGCGCTGCACGTTCCCATCCTGGAAGTAGCGGAAGAGCTGCGCGACCCAGCCCGAGAGCACCGCGGTCCCGTTCACCAACAGCCGGTCGATCGCGAAGCTGTCGACCACCTGCCACAGCACCCGGGCGAAACCCTTGAGCGGCCGCACCACCACCGAGTCGTAGAACTCGTCCACGTAGAACTTGTTCGCGAAGGCGGCGTGGAGACCCGGCGCCTTCTCGGCGATGAGCGCGCTCTTGCCCTTGCCGGGGCCGAGGTAGAGGTACCAGGCGATCCCGAAGCCGACGAGGGCGACCACCAGCGCGATCAGGTAGCCGGGCAGCATGGCGGCCAGATCGTGCCCGGGGGCCGGAGGCACCGCGACGCCGAGCTCCCTCGCGGCGAGCTCCGTGACCCGGCGCAGGTTCGCCTCGGCGGGGGCGAACACGCCGTGGAGGAAGCGCTCGAAGCGCGCTCCGCTCGCCAGCGGGAGGCCCCACACGGCCGCGCCGACGGCGAGGCCCGAGAGGATCCAGAGCGGACCGGTCATCGCCGGGCCCGACTCGTGGGCGTGGTGCTCCTTCATCCCGCGGCGCTCACCGTTGAAGGTGAGGTTGAACATGCGCCACATGTAGAAGGAGGTGGAGAGCGCAGCGATCAGGCCGAGGACGTAGGTCACCGTCGGCACCCAGGAGAACCAGAGGTTCGGGTTCGCGTGGGCGGCGTGGAGGATCGCGTCCTTGGAGAAGAAGCCGGAGAGCGGGATCACGCCGGTGATGGCGATCGTGGAGATCCCGAAGGTGGCCCAGGTGTGCCACATCTCCTTGCGCAGGCCGCCGAAGAGGCGGATGTCCGTCTGGTCCTTCATGCCGTGCATGACGGAGCCCGCGCCCAGGAAGAGGCACGCCTTGAAGAAGGCGTGGGTCACCAGGTGGTAGATGGCGGCCCACCACGCCCCCACGCCCACGCCGATGAACATGAAGCCGAGCTGGGAGACGGTGGAGTAGGCGAGGACCTTCTTGATGTCGTTCTGCGCGTACGCCATCAGCGCCGCGAAGACGGCCGTGGCCGCGCCCACCACCGCCACGGTCGCCATGGCGCCGGGGGCGTAGACGTAGAGGAACGACAGCCGGGCGATCATGTACACGCCGGCGGTGACCATGGTGGCCGCGTGGATGAGGGCCGAGACCGGGGTCGGGCCCGCCATCGCGTCGGGGAGCCACACGTAGAGCGGGATCTGCGCGCTCTTGCCCGTGGCGCCCACGAAGAGGAGGAGGCAGGCCAGGGTCAGGGCGGCGGTGACGGTCCAGCCGGCGAAGACGCCGCCCTGGAGCACCGCGGACGGGATCAGGGTCGCGGCGGCTGTCTGCAACTCCGCGAAGTCGATGGTCCCGAAGAGGGCGACCAGGGCGAAGATGCCCAGCAGGAAGCCGAAGTCGCCGATGCGGTTGACCACGAAGGCCTTGCGGCCGGCGTAGGCCTTCTCTTCATCGGTGTACCAGAAGCCGATCAGCAGGTACGACGCGAGGCCCACGCCCTCCCAGCCCACGAACATCACGAGGAGGTTCGAGCCGAGGACCAGGGTGGCCATCGCCGCCACGAAGAGGTTGAGGTAGGCGAAGTAGCGCCAGTACCCCTCGTCGTGGCTCATGTACTCGGTGGAGAAGAGGTGGATCAGGAAGCCCACACCGGTGACGACGCAGATCAGCGTCGCCGAGAGGCGATCGACCGACAGCGCCATCTCCACCGGCACGCTGCCGATGGTGAACCAGTGCCACCAGAGCTGGGAGATCTTCTCGGCGCCGCCGAAGGACACGTTCCACAGCGCGGCCGCCGAGACCACGAACGCGCCGAAGATCGCGCCCAGGGCGACGAGGTGGACGTTGCCCCGGCCGATGCGCTTGCCGAGCAGTCCGTTGATCGCCGCGCCGATCAAGGGCAGCAGGATGATCCAGTGAAGCGACTGGGGGTTCATTCGAAGCGGCTCCCCTTCAGTACTTGAGGGCGTCGACTTCGTCGACGTTGACGGTCTTCCGGCTGCGGAACACGGCGATCATGATGGCGAGGCCGATCGCCGCCTCGGCGGCGGCCACCGCGATCACGAAGAACGCGATCGCGTGGCCCTCCTGCGCGCCATGGGCGCGGCTGAAGGAGAGGAAGGTGAGGTTGGCGGCGTTGAGCATCAGCTCGACGCCCATGAAGACCACGAGCGCGCTGCGCCGCACCAACACCGCGGCGAGCCCCACGGCGAACAGGGCCGAGGCGAGCGCGAGATAATGAGCGAGGGGTACGGTTGCCATCGCTAGATCTTTGCCTTGGCCACCACCACCGCGCCCACGATTGCCGCGAGCAGGAGGATGGAGGTCGCCTCGAACGGGAGGATGAACTGGGTGAAGAGGAGCCGGCCGACCGAAGCCACCTGGCCGAAGCCCTCGGGGAGCGTCGCGGGCATCGCCTCGGGGAGGTGCTGGAACACCATCCAGGACACGCACCAGAACGCCAGCGCGCTGCCGCCGCCCACGATGGTGCCCACGGAGAGCCTGGGCATCTCGAGGTCCGCGTCGCCCAGGTTCAGGAGCATCACCACGAAGAGGAAGAGCACCATGATGGCGCCCGCGTACACGATGATCTGCAGCGCGGCGATCAGCTCCGCGGAGAGGAGCACGTACAGACCCGCCAGGCCGAAGAACGTGAGCACCAGGCTCATCGCGGCGTAGATCGGGTTGCGCGAAAGGAGCATGGCGAGCGCGCCGCCCACCGTGAGGACGGCGAGCGGGTAGAACACCCATGCCTCGGAGACGAGCACGCCAAGAAGCGGTGTCACTTGCGGACCCCCTCGTCGGCCAGGATGCCAAAGGGATGCGGGAACGGGCAGCGCTTCTCGGTGATGTGCTGCTCGAACTCGGCGCGGAACTTGTCGACGAACGAGTGGACCGGGAGCGCGGCCGCGTCGCCCAGGGCGCAGATCGTGGTCCCGAGGCCGATGGGCGGGTACGGAGCGATGGCGTTCACCACCGACTTGAGGAGCGCGAGGTCCTTCATCTCGCCCTGCCCCTCCTCGATCTTGCGGAGGATCCGCTCCATCCACGGCGTGCCCTCGCGGCAAGGCGTGCACTGCCCGCAGGACTCCTCGGCATAGAACTTCGAGATCCGCCACAGCGCCCGCACCATGCAGGTGGAGTCGTCCATCACCACCACGGCGCCGGAGCCCGCCATGTTGTCCTTGGCCTTGAGGGCCTCGTACTCGGCGGCGACGTCGAGCTCGCTGTGGTGGAGGACCGGCGCGGAGGACCCGCCGGGGATCACGGCCTTCACCTTGCGCCCGCCCGGGATCCCGCCGCACCACTCCTGCTTGTGGATCAGGTCGTTGAAGGAGAGGGTCATCGGGATCTCGTAGACCCCGGGCTTGTTGACGTGACCCGAGACGCACACGAGCCTGGTGCCGCCGGACTTCGGCGTGCCCAGCGCCGCGTAGTTCGCAGCGCCCATCTTGATGATGGTGGGGACGGTGTTGATCGTCTCGACGTTGTTCACCACCGTGGGAGCGTCGAAGAGGCCCACTACCGCGGGGAAAGGCGGCTTGAGCCGGGGCCAGCCCTTCTTGCCCTCGAGGCTGTTGAGGAGCGCCGTCTCCTCGCCGCAGATGTAGGCGCCGGCGCCGCGGTGCACGTAGACGTCCAGCGCCCAGCCGGAGTCCAGCACGCTCTTGCCGAAGATGCCGGCCTCGTAGCACTCGGCGATCGCCTTCTCGAGGATCTCGGCCTGCTCCAGGTACTCGCCGCGGATGTAGATGTAGCTGGTGTGGACACCCAGCGCGTAAGAGGCGATCGCGATCCCCTCCATCAGCGAGTGGGGATCCTGCTCGAGGATGAGCCGGTCCTTGAAGGTGCCGGGCTCCGACTCGTCCGCGTTGATGCAGAGGTACTTCGGCTTGGGCGAGTCCTTGGGGACGAAGCTCCACTTCATCCCGGTGGGGAAGCCGGCGCCACCGCGGCCGCGCAGACCCGACGCCTTGACGGCGTCGATGATCTCCTGCGGCTGCATCTTCAGCGCCATCGGCAGGGCCTCGTAGCCGCCGTTCGCCTTGTAGCCGGCGTAGGTGTGGCTGCCCGGCTTGAACCAGTCCTTGGTCAGGACCTTCGAGAACTGGGTCACGACTTCTTCCCTGCCTGCTTGCGCAGGTCCTCGATGAGCTGATCGGCCTTCTTCAGCGTCATGTCCATGTGGAAGCGGGAGTCGACCTGGCAGACCGGCGCGTTGCCGCAGGCGCCGAGGCATTCGAACTCGCGCAAGGTGAAGAGCTGGTCGGGGGTGGTCTCACCCATCTGGATGCCGAGCTTCTCCTCCATGTGCCGGATCAACGTCTCCGCCCCGCGGAGCGAGCAGGAGATGTTGGTGCACACGTCGATGACGTGCTTCCCCTTCGGCTTCAGGAAGTACATCACGTAGAAGGAGGCGACCTCCCGAACGCGCTCGGGGGTCGATTCGCACTTCTCGGCCACCTGGATCATCGCCTCGGGCGGGATCCAGCCGATCAGATCCTGGACGATATGGAGGCCCGGGAGGATCGCGGCTGCCTTGCGACCCTCGGGGAAGCGCGACAGGTGCCGCGCGATCTCCTCGTCGAACTTCTTCTGCTGGTCCGTGGTGAACGGCGCCGCCATCGTTGACACACCTTTACCTGCTGGTCTCGAAGCAACTGCGGGCGGAAAAAGGCGGCCCAAGATCATCTCGGGCCCTTCTGTTGTCAAGCGAAACGATCCCGGCCCGCCGCTCGCCGAAGGATCGTGCAAGTAGGCGTAACCAAGGGAAATCCTCTACCTCGAATGCTCGCCGGTGGAACCATCGGCGGCCGCCGTATCATCCGGCCGATCGGACAGTTCACGTTCGCCGGCGGGACGGGCGAGCAAGGCCGCGGCCGCCGCCTCGGTGCCGCGGGTGAGCCTCCCCACGAGCGCCGAGCCGAACCATGAGTAACGGGAGGAGAAGACCCGCGCCTCCACGTCTTCGGGGAGGGGCGCGTAGCCCACGTATCCTTGGGCCAGGGAGACGATCCGGCCCCGCAGGCCCATGCGGCCCACCGCCTCCTCCGCGAGACGCGCGGCGCCGAAGGTGGGCTCGGCGGGGACCGCGAGCAGGACGAGATCGTCCAGGCGCAAGGCGGAGATCCGCGAGGTGCCCGGCGCCTCGACGGAGGCCAGGTTGGACACCAGCCTCCCCATCGGCCAGGGGACCATGGCGTCGAGGTCGGCCTCGGGCAGGTCGAACTCCGCCGCGGCGCAGCCCATGGCCACCGGCGCTGCGACCTCGTGGAAGCCGAGGGCCGCAGTCGCCCGGGCCACGGCGCCACCGAAAGACTCCGCGTCCCGTGCGGCCTCGCCGCCGGGATCGCGGGCGGCGTCGAGATCAGCCCTGACGTCGCCGACGGCACCCTGGAGCACGAGCGCGACCCCGCCCTCCTCCTCGAGTGCGGCCATCGCCGCACCGGGCCAGTCGCCCGCTGGGCCGAACGCCCGGGCCTCCAGGGTCGGGTGGGCGGCGAACCGGACGATCCGCGCCACCCACGCCCCGTCGGGCCGCAGCAGCCGGACGCCGGTGAGTCGATCGTCGACGGGGCTGCCGGGCCGGTCCCGGTTGCGACCGAAGGGGAGCGTGCCCTCTCCCGTGGCCAGCTCGGCGGGGGCCAGCTCGGCCCTGGCCAACGCGAGGGAGGCGGAGACCGCGTCCAGGATCGCGTCCTCCACCTCGACGTCGAAGCGGCCGACCGCGACCGCCTGGGGGAGCAGCGCCCGGTCGTAACCGCCTGGTCCCGAGTGTGTATGCGTGGCCGCGATCACCGAGCACCCCACCCCTGCCGCCTGCACCCTCTCATCGATCCGGGACGCCAGCGACGGCGGGAGGGTCATCAGCTCGACCAGCACGATCGCCGAGCGCAGGCCCCCCACCTCGAGGATCAGCGAGCGTGCGTGGATGGCGCGGCCGTCGTCCCCCGCCTCCCGGCCGAAGGGGCGGTAGCCGGCGAGGACGGCTCCATCCGGGAGGTCCACCCTCGCCCGCCCGGCCCCGGCCAGCAGGGCGCCCGAGCGGGTCTCGGCGGAGAGGATCCGAGGCGCGCCCTCTCGACGGGGCGAGCGCCAGTCGATCGCCCCCGCCGCGGCGACGGCCATCGACAGCACGGCGATGGCGACCGTCCACCGGAGCCCGGCGCGGCGGGAGCCGGGAGCGGGCGCGTTCGAATCACGCGGATGCGCCACGCGCGTCGTCCTCTCGCGATGCGGCGCCGGTGACGCCGACGACCGCCAGCCTCCCTGCGTCCGCCATCGTCCGGACCGTCGCCTCGTCGAGCATCACGGTCCGTCCGGCCTCGAACGCCAGGCAGCTCGCGCCGATCTCGACGCAGCTCCGGATCGTCCCGGGGCCGACGCAGGGCGCGTCGAAGCGCAGGTCCTGTTGCGGCATCGCCACCTTCACCACCACCACGCCCTTCCCCGCGAGCTCTCCTGCGCGGCGGATGCAGCGATCGGTCCCCTCCATCGCCTCGATCGCCACCACCATACCGCCCTTCACGCAGACCGACTGGCCCGCCTCCGCGCCGCCGAGGGCCTTCGCGATCCGGAAGCCGAGGGCGATGTCGGATCGCATGGCCTCGGTGGGGAGGCGCGAGGCGTACGGGCCCTCCCGCGTCGCGAGGTCATGGCAGACCTCCAGCGGATCGACGATGCGGATGCCCTCGGACTCGAACGCCTCGGCGATGGAGCGGAGAAGGCTGTCCGTCTCGTAGCTGCGGAGCCGGGGCAGCAGCCGCAGCGCCCTTAGGTCGGGGTGGAGCCCGCCGAACAGGCTGGCCTTGGGCAGGCCGCCGGCCATCGCCGCCTCCTTCACTCCGCCGGCCTGGAGCGCATCCACGATCTTTCCGAGCTGCCCGAGCTTGACCCACGTCACGCTGTCGCAGAGGTCCACGATCGAGCGGTCGGTCTCGCCTTCGTGTGCGACTGCGATCACCCGCAGCCCGGAGCGGCGCGCGGACTCCGCTACGCGGAGCGGGAAGACCCCCGATCCTGCGATGAGACCGAAGGTCCGATCCGGAGCTCGCTCGATCAGGGTGACCTCCTGGCCGCCGTGGGCGGTCGCGACGCGAAATACCGCACGGTCCGCCGAAAGTCGAGGCGAGCCGCGGGGCGATGCCGCGCCGAAAAAATCGACGTGACCCTCTTTCCACCTTCCGGAGGGTTTGTTACTACGCGCGTTCCGGAGGTAGCGCACACATGCCCCGCCGGAACGACATCCACTCCATCCTGGTCGTCGGTTCCGGCCCCATCGTCATCGGGCAGGCGTGCGAGTTCGACTACTCCGGCACCCAGGCCTGCAAGGCGCTCCGCGCCGAAGGCTACCGGGTCGTCCTCCTCAACTCGAACCCCGCCACCATCATGACGGACCCGGAGATGGCCGACGCCACCTACGTCGAGCCGATCACGGTGGAGGTCGCCGAGAAGATCCTCGAGGCGGAGCGCCCGGACGCCCTGCTCCCCACCATGGGAGGCCAGACCGCGCTGAACCTCGCCAAGGCGCTCGCCGAGCGGGGGATCCTCGAGAAGCACGGCTGCAGGCTGATCGGCGCCTCGCTCGACGCGATCCGCAAGGCCGAGGACCGCGCGCTCTTCGGCGAGGCGATGGCGCGCATCGGCCTCGCGGTGCCGCGCAACGGCGTGGCGCGCTCGGTGGAGGAGGCCGGGACGATCGTCGAGACGACGGGCTTCCCCGCGATCCTGCGTCCGTCGTTCACGCTGGGCGGGACCGGCGGCTCGATCGCCTACAACACGGTGGAGCTGGAGCCGAAGGTCCGGGCGGCGCTCGACGCGTCGCCCGTCGGCAGCGTGCTCATCGACGAGAGCGTGCTCGGGTGGAAGGAGTACGAGCTCGAGGTGATGCGCGACGGCAGGGACAACGTCGTGATCGTCTGCTCCATCGAGAACCTCGATCCGATGGGGGTCCACACCGGCGACTCGATCACCGTCGCGCCCGCGCAGACCCTCACCGACAAGGAGTACCAGCGCATGCGCGACGCCTCCATCGCGATCATCCGCGAGATCGGGGTGGAGAGCGGCGGCTGCAACATCCAGTTCGGCGTGGACCCTGTGACCGGCCGCATGGTCGTCATCGAGATGAACCCGCGGGTGTCGCGCTCCTCCGCCCTCGCGTCGAAGGCCACCGGGTATCCGATCGCCAAGATCGCCGCGCGCCTCGCGGTCGGCTACACGCTCGACGAGATCTCCAACGACATCACCCGCGGCACCAGGGCCTCGTTCGAGCCCAGCATCGACTACGTCGTCACGAAGATCCCGCGCTTCGCGTTCGAGAAGTTCCCCGCGGCGGACGCCCGCCTCGGCACGCAGATGAAGAGCGTCGGCGAGGCCATGGCCATGGGGCGCACGTTCCAGGAGTCGCTGCAGAAGGCCCTGCGCTCCCTCGAGACCGGCTCCGCGGGCCTCGAGTCGCCGCTCGGCAAGCGCCCGGGCGCCCCGTATGACGGCGGCGAGCTCGATCGGATCCGCGACGGCGCCCGGACGCCGGCCCCCGGTCGCATCCATTGGGTGGCGGAGGCGATGCGCGCCGGGTCGTCCGTGGAGGAGGTCCACGCGCTCACCGCGATCGATCCCTGGTTTTTGCGGGAGATCGAGGCGATCGTCCGCGAGGAGGAGGAGATCGCGGCGGGAGGCCTCGGCGACGCCTCGACCTTGCGCGAACGCAAGGCCCGCGGGTTCTCCGACGAGCGCCTCGCCTGGCTCACGGGAGTCGCCGAGGCCGAGGTGAGAGCGCTGCGCCGGCGGCTCGGCGTTCGGCCCGTGTTCAAGCGGGTGGACACCTGCGCCGCCGAGTTCGGGGCGCACACGCCGTACCTCTACTCGACGTACGAGGAGGAGTGCGAGGCCCGCCCCACCGATCGGAGGAAGATCCTGATCCTGGGCGGCGGGCCCAACCGGATCGGCCAGGGGATCGAGTTCGACACCTGCTGTGTCCACGCTTGCTTCGCGCTCCGGGAGGCGGGCTTCGAGACCATCATGGTGAACTGCAACCCGGAGACGGTCTCCACCGACTACGAGACCGCCGACCGGCTGTACTTCGAGCCGCTCACCCTCGAGGACGTGCTCGAGATCGTTCGGGTGGAGGAGCCGCTCGGGGCGATCGTGCAGTTCGGCGGGCAGACGCCGCTGAAGCTCGCCGCGGAGCTGGAGGCTGCGGGCGTGAAGATCCTGGGCACCTCCCCCGACGCGATCGGACGCGCGGAGGATCGGGAGCGCTTCGCCGCTGTGGTCGAGAAGCTCGACCTGCGCCAGCCCGCCGGCGGCGTGGCCCGCTCCGCCGAGGAGGCCGTCGCCGTGGCGGCCAGGATCGGCTTCCCTGTGATGGTGCGTCCCTCCTTCGTGCTCGGCGGACGGGCGATGGAGGTCTGCCTCGACGAGGCGCACCTGCGGTCCTACCTGGCGTCGGCCATCGAGGCCTCCGTCGAGGGGCCGGTGCTCATCGACCGCTACCTGCGCGACGCCACCGAGGTGGACATCGACGTGCTCTGTGATGGGAAGCGGGTGGTGATCGGCGGCGTCATGGAGCACATCGAGGAGGCCGGCGTCCACTCCGGCGACTCGGCATGCGCACTCCCGCCCTTCTCGCTGCCGCCTGCGATCGTCGCGCGCATCGAGGCCCAGACCGTCGCCATCGCCCGCGAGCTCGGGGTGGTGGGGCTGATGAACGCCCAGTTCGCCGTACGCGAAGGCGAGGTCTGGGTGCTGGAGGTGAACCCTCGCGCGTCGCGTACCGTGCCCTTCGTCTGCAAGGCCACCGGCGTGCCGCTCGCCAGGTTCGCCGCCCTCGCGCAGGCCGGGCTCGAGCTGCCGGCGGACCTCCCGGATCGTCCAAAGTTGCGCCACTGCGCGGTGAAGGAGGCGGTGTTCCCCTTCCTCAAGTTCCCGGGCGTCGATCCGATGCTGGGACCCGAGATGAAGAGCACGGGAGAGGTGATGGGGATCGACGCCGACTTCGCCCGCGCCTTCTGGAAGAGCCAGGTCGCGGCGGGCAACGCGCTCCACCGCGACGGCGGCTGCTTCGTGTCGGTGGCGGACCGCGACAAACCCGCGGCGGCCCTGCTCGCGGCGCGGCTCGCCGCGCTGGGCTTCGAGCTCGTCGCCACCAGGGGCACGGCGGCGTTCCTGGCCCGGCGAGGCATCGAGGCCACCCCGGTGCTCAAGGTCGGCGAGGGCCGCCCCAACGTCGTGGACCGGATCCTGGATGGCCGGATCCAGCTCGTGATCAACACGGTGGCCGGCAAGCGGGAGATGGCGGACAGCACCTGCATCCGGCGCGCGACCCTCGACGGGCTCATCCCCTACTTCACGACGATCGCCGGCGCCTCAGCGGCGATCGCGGCCCTCGAAGCCCTGCGCGAGGGCGATCCGGATGTGCGCCCCCTGCAGTCCTACGGGTCGCGTTACCGCGCGAGCACCATCGGGAGCCGGACGTGAGGCACGCCGCAAGACGCCAGGCCGTCCTCGCCCTCGCCGACGGGACCGTCTTCCACGGACGAGCGTTCGGCGCCGCGGTCGAGGTCGCGGGGGAGGTGGTCTTCAACACCGGCCTCACCGGCTACCAGGAGACGCTGACGGATCCGTCCTACGTGGGGCAGATCGTCGCCTTCACCGTCCCGGAGCTGGGCAACGTGGGGGTCAACGCCGCGGACGCCGAGGCCGAACGTCCCCTCGCCAGCGGCGTGATCGCCCGGCACGTGTCCCCGGCGCCGTCGAGCTGGCGCGCCGAGTCCTCCCTTCCCGCGTGGCTCGAGCGCCACGGCCTGCCGGGCATCGAGGGGATCGACACGCGCAAGCTCGTCCGCCACCTGCGCGAGCACGGCGCCATGCCGGGGATCCTCTCTGCGCTCGACGGCGCGGAGCCCATGGACCTCGTGGAGCGGGCGCGAGCCGCCCCGGACATGGACGGCCGCGATCTCGTGACCGGCATCACCACCCGCTCGGCCTACGAGTTCCGCGAGGGCCTCGGCGATCCGCTCGGGGGCCCTGCCCTCCCGCCGGAGCCGCGCTTCCACGTGGTCGCGTACGACTACGGCCACAAGGAGGCGATGCTCCGGATCCTCGTGGATCGGGGCTGCCGCGTCACCGTCGTCCCGGCCCACACCCCGGCTGCCGACGCGCTGGCCCTCCGCCCAGACGGCGTGTTCCTCTCCAACGGCCCCGGCGATCCGGCGGCCGTCGGATACGCGGCGCCGATCGTGCGCGAGCTGCTGGGCAAGCTCCCGATCTTCGGCATCTGCCTCGGGCACCAGATCCTCGCCCTCGCGGTCGGCGCCCGCACCTTCAAGCTCGACTTCGGCCACCGAGGCGCCAACCATCCGGTGCGCGAGGTGGCGACCGGGAAGATCGAGATCACGTCGCAGAATCACGGGTTCGCCGTCGACCGCGCGTCTCTCCGGGGCACAGGCGCCGTGGTGACCCACGAGTCGCTACACGACGGCACGGTGGAGGGGATCGCGCTGCCGGCCCTCCACGCGAGCAGCGTGCAGCACCACCCCGAGTCGTCGCCAGGGCCCCATGACGCCCGCCACCTCTTCGGCCGCTTCGTCGACTCCATGGAGGCGTTCCGATCGTCCCGCTGAGGACGCGGTCGGAGTGTCCGAACGAGCCGAGGTCACCGAAGCCGACTCGAGCGGCGTTCCTTCTGGCGGAGCAAGGCCGCCGCGAGTAGTGTTCACCACGCTCATGTTCGACAAGCTCAAGGAAGAATGCGGCGTCTTCGGGATCTGGGGAAATCCGGAAGCCGCGAACCTGACCTACCTCGGCCTCCACGCCCTGCAGCACCGCGGGCAGGAGAGCGCCGGCATCGTCTCCAGCGACGGCAGCACGCTCCACCTGCACAAGGAGCTGGGCCTCGTCACCGACGTTTTCGACGCCGACAAGCTCGCCCGCCTGCCGGGGAGCGCGGCCATCGGCCACGTGCGCTACGGCACGGCCGGCGGGCGCGGCATCAAGAACGCCCAGCCCTTCGCCGTCGACTGCGACGGCAAGCCGGTGGCCATCGCCCACAACGGGAACCTGGTGGACGCCACTGCGCGGCGGGTCGAGCTGGAGAAGGACGGCGCGATCTTCTTCTCCACCTCGGACACCGAGGTGATCCTCCACCTCCTCGCCAGGCAGCAGGCCGCCGGGTTCTCCACCCGGATCGTGCGGGCCCTCGAGCGGGTGCAGGGCGCGTATTCGCTGCTCTTCCTCACCGACGACGCCATGGTCGGCGTGCGCGATCCTCGCGGCTTCCGCCCCTTGATCCTCGGCAAGCTCAAGGACGCCTGGATCCTCGCCAGCGAGACGTGCGCCCTCGATCTCATCGAGGCCGAGTACGTGCGGGAGATCGAGCCGGGCGAGCTCGTCGTGATCGACGCGGACGGCGTCCACAGCTCGTTCCCCTTCCCCAAGGCGCCCCCCGCCCGCTGCATCTTCGAGCACGTCTACTTCGCGCGCCCCGATTCGCTGGTCTTCGGCACCAGCGTCTACGAGGCCCGCACCCGACAGGGCGCCCAGCTCGCGAAGGAGCACCCGGTCGACGCGGACGTCGTCATCCCCTGCCCCGACTCCGGCGTCCCCGCGGCGATCGGCTACGCCGAGGCCAGCGGCATCCCCTTCGCCATGGGCCTCGTCCGCAGCCACTACATCGGACGCACCTTCATCGAGCCCACCCAGTCCATCCGGCACTTCGGCGTGAAGCTCAAGCTGAACGCCCTGCGCAAGGTCCTCGAGGGCAAGCGCGTGGTGGTGGTCGACGACTCGATCGTCCGCGGCACCACCAGCCGCAAGGTCGTCAAGATGCTGCGCAGCGCGGGGGCGTCCGAGATCCACCTGCGCATCTCGAGCCCGCCGACGTCGTGGCCCTGCTACTACGGCGTGGACACCCCCTCCCGCGCCGAGCTCATCTCGGCCTCGCATACCGTCGACGAGATCGCGAAGTACGTCACCGCGGACTCGCTGGGCTACCTCTCCCTCGAGGGCCTCCACCAGGCCGTCGGCTCGATGGAGGGGTACTGCCACGCCTGCTTCAGCGGCGACTACCCCGTGTCGTTCCCTCACGACGAGGTGAAGCGCTCGCTGCGGGTGCTCGAGGCCTGACGCCCTCACGGCCGCTCCAAGGAGGATCGCCGCTGTCCGGATTCGTCCGGGAGCGGCGATTTCTTTTTCGAAGGACGCCGACCATCCGCCGTATGAGCCGGGCGCCCGCTCCCTCCCCGGCGGCGCGAGGCCCTCATGCCCTCCTTGAAGAAAGGCGCCGCCTCGCACGGATGCGAGAGCGGCGCCCTCGAGCCTACGGAGGCGGACGGCCATCGTGAGGCCGCCCGCTCAGGTTCCGGCGGCTTTAGTTGCCTTCGACCACGACCAGGTCGTCGACGTAGAAGCCCGGGTACTGGACCGAGCCGTCGGTGCGGTCGGCGAAGCGCAGCTTCACGGAGCTCCCCGCCACCGAGGTGAGGTCGACCCGGAAGAGCCTCCACCCCGCGGACGAGTGGTTGCCGCCCCACGCCGGGTTGCTGCTGATCGTGAAGGGATACCCCGGGCTCACGCTGGTGACGTTCTGGAAGCTCGTGCCGTTGTTGGTCGAGACCTGGAGCAAGCCGCCGTCGGCCGTGGAGCCTTCGGTGTTCACCCACATACGGAACCACAGGATCGGGGAGATCGCCGCGCTGAGGTCGATGCTCGGCGAGGTGGCGTGCGAGGTGGCATAGGCCCGGTTGATCGAATAGTAGCCCGCCAGGGTCGTAGCGATGACCTGGCTATCGCCGAACGCCGAGGACGGGCCCGCGTAGGGCTGGCCGGTCAGGCCGGGCGTTCCGCACTGCCAGTCGGTGGCCGTTCCAAAGGTCCACGCAGCGGCGGCGCAGTCCTCGAAGCCCTCGGCGTAGTAGACGGCGGCGCCGCTCACGTCGAGCTCGACCTCGTACTCGTCCGCCATCGATGGATCGTTGGGATCCTCCGCGCGGACCACCACCGACGCGGGGCCGATGTCTCCGAGACCCGGCACGCCGTAGAGCACGCCGGTCACCGGATCGATGGAGAGCCAGCTGGCGTTGATGCCGCCGGTGATGCTCCAGTCCACCGTGTCCGGCCCGACCGTCTTCTTCATGTGGTGCGAGTAGGGCACGCCAACGAAGGCGGGGCCCGCGATCTCGGGGACGATCGCCGGACCGACGGCGTCGGCGGGCTCGACCATGACGTCGTCAACGTAGGCGCCCGGTCCTGCTGCGTAGGAGCTGGTGGTCGTCATCCCGAACGCCACGCGGATCATCTGCCCGTCGAAGGCGGAGAGATCCACCGAGTACTTGCGCCATCCGAGCTGGCTCATGTCGCCGCCCCAGTGGTTGTGGGTGCCGGGCTGTGTGTACGCCGGGACCACCGTCGCTGCGGGGGAGATCAGGTAGCTCGGCTCTCCGATCCTCAGCACCTGGATCTGGAACCAGTGGCTGTGCGCGTGGGTCGTGCTGATCCATGCCCAGAAGGTGAGCTTGTAGGGCCCCCCGGCCGGGACGGCGATCGGCGGCGAGTTCGAGTAGTTCGTCGCGAAGGAGATCCCGGTGGTGGCGTTCGTGTCGAGCTTGGTGGCGAGACAGCGCGTCCCCGACCGGCAGGAGGCGGGTCCCACGACCGTGGGCGTGCCGACCTCCCAGTCGCCCCGGAGGGTCCAGCCGTGGGTGGGGGCGTCGAAGTCCATCACGTAGGCGCTGCCGGTCGGAGATGCCGGAACGACCTGGAACGAGTAGGTGCGCTCGCTGAAGTTCGCGAAGCCCGGCTCTTCCACCCGAAGCGTGAAGGAGACGGTGCCGACCTCCGAGGCCGTCGGCGTGCCGGAGACCCGCTTCGTCACCGGATCGAAGCTGAGCCATCCCGCGTTCGTCACGGGGGTGAAGGTCCACGTGGCGTTGGACGTGCCGCCTTCCGCAACGAAGCCCATCCACAGATCGGCGCCCACCACGACCGTTGCAGGGATGCCGTTCGTCAAGAGGGACAGCGGGTTCAGCGACGCGGTCTGGACCTGCAGGTCCGAGATGTACACGCCGGGGGCCGTCGTGCTGCTATCGGAGCGGAAGGCGAACCGCAGGCGGATCTCCTGCCCGTCGTAGGCGGACAGGTCCGCCTGGAAGCGCATCCAGCCGTTCGCCGACTGCCTCCCATACCAGCTGGGGATCGAATCGGTGTTCCCGTTGTACGCCGGGGTCACCGCGGTCACGTGATTGTACGTCGTGCCGTCGTCGGCGCTGACCCGGAGGTGGAACCCATCACCGGAGCCAGGAGTGTCGATCCACGCCCAGAAGACGAGGTGCGACCGCGACGCAGCGGACAGGTCGATGACGGGAGAGGTCGCGATGGACGTGGTGAAGGAGGCGCTGTTGGCGTAATCGCCCGCCAGCTTCGTCGCGAGGCACTCCCCGCCGGAGCGGCAGGCGTTGGGTCCGCTCGTCGGCGTTCCCATCTGCCATTCGCCACCCACGGTCCAGCCCCCAGTCGAGCTGAAGTCGGCCTGGTAGTAGGGCCCGGTGGGCGCCGGCACGATCGTGAGGTCCAGGGTCTTCACCGCGGCGTTCGAAGGCGCGCCCGGCTCGTACACCCGCACCGTCACCGAGTCGGAGCCCGGGGCAGGCGCGGTTCCGAAGAGCCGCCCCGCGTTGGGATCGATGTCGAGCCATGCCGGGCCCGAGACGATCTCCCACACCCTGTTGGTCGTTCCGCCCGACTTCTGAAGCGCGTGCGACCACGGGACTCCCGCCATTGGCGGCGCCAGGCTCGAGGTCGTGATGACGAGGGGATCGTAGTCGCTCTCCCTCACGCGGAGCTCGTCGATGTAGACGCCGGCGAAGTTGGTGCTGCCATCCGAGCGGAAGGCAAACCGGACGATGATCGGCTGGCCGACGTAGGAGGCCAGCCGGACCTTGTAGGGCCGCCACTCGGCGGCGAGCCTGCCTCCCCAGCTCGGCTTTCCGTCGACGGGCCCCGTGTACGCCGGCGAGACCTCCATCGCGTGCTGGAACGTCTGCCCGGCGTCGGTGCTGACCTGGACGTGGAATCCGTCGTAGAAGGTGGTGGTCCCCTCGGCGTCGACCCATGCCGAGAAGGTGAGCAGGGGATCGACGGCGGTCGTCAGGTCGATCGCGAGCGATGTCGCGTTCGCCACTCCCCAGCCCTGGGTGTTCGAGTAGTTCCCGCTGAGGTTGGTGGCGAGGCATCCGGTGCCCGATCGGCAGGAGCCGGGCCCGCTGGTGGCGGTCCCGCACTGCCAGTCGCCGGTCATCGTCCAATCACCACACGTCGCCTCGAAGTCGTCCAGGTGGAACAGGCCGTCGAAGCCGATCGCCACCACCTTGAGCGAGAACGTCTTCTCGTCGAAGTTGGCCGGGTTCAGCGGCTCCTCGACGCGAACGACGACGGTCGCCGGGCCCATGTCGGCCACGTCCGGGGTTCCGGACAGCGCGCCCGTCGCCTGGTCGATCTGGATCCAGGCGGGGCCGGAGACGAGGGTCCAGACCGAGCCGGTCGAGCCGTAGACCTTGTTCAGACGCCTCAGGAAGGATGCGTCGGCCAGCGCCTCACCCAGATCCGAGCCGGTCGTGATCTCCATCTGGTCGAACGCCGCGTCGACCACCTCGAAGTCGTCCACGTAGACGCCCGGGAACACGGTGCTGCTGTCCGAACGGAAATGGAAGCGGACGCGGATCGACTGGTTCGAGTACGAGCTCAGGTCGGCGTGGTACCGGCGCCAGCCGAAGCCCGAGAGGTCGCCGCCCCAGGCCGACTTGCCGTCGATCGTGCCGGTATGGACCGGCGAGACGCCGGTGAGCTGGGTGTAGGTGGAATCGTCGGTCGAGGCGCTGACGTAGAACCCATCGGACGTGACGCTCTGGGTGTGGACCCATGCCCAGAAGATCAGCCGCGGCTCCGAGATGTTGGTCAGGTCGACCCACGGCGACGTCGCGATCGTCGCCGCATACGTCTGACTGTTGTTGTAGTTCCCGTTCAGCACGGTGGAGAGGCAGTTCCCCGCGCTTCTGCAGGTCGAGGGCCCGACGACGCTGGGGGCGCCGCACTGCCAATCGCCGCCGAAGGACCAACCCGCGGTGCAGGTATCGAAGGAGTCGGAGAAGAGCTCACCCGGCGCCGGCGCGATCACCTCGAGGATGAACTCCTTCTCGGCGTGATTCGTGGGCCTCGTCTGCTCCTCGATGTGGACGGTGAAGGTGACCATTCCCGCGTCGGTCGTCGAGGGAGTGCCGGAGAGCACGCCGGTCTGTGGATCGATCTGCAGCCAGGCAGGAGCGCCAGCACCCAGGCTCCAGACGGTCCCGGTGGGCGTGCCGCCAACCTTCGCGAGCGGCATCCGGAACTGACGGTCCGCGAACGCGCCAGGCAGCCGCTCCCCGGTCACGATCGAGAGAGGATCGGCGTCCAGCTCTGAGACCACCACGTCGTCGATGTACATGCCCGGCCGGTCGTTGCTTCCATCCGAGAAGAAATCGAACCGGAGGCGAACGCTCGCGCCGACGAAGGCGGTGAGGTCGACGCTGAACTTTCGCCAGCCGGCGGCGGAGCTGTCCCCGGTCCACGCGGGCAACTTTCCGCCGGTTGGGCCGGCCGTTCCGTAGGCCGGGGTCACCGTCGTGACGGTGGTCCAGGTGGTGCCGGCATCGGTGCTCGCCTTGAGGGCCACACCATCCCAGTTGTTCTCGAAGTTGAGCCAGGCCCAGAACTGGAGCATCGGGGCCGAGGCGCTCGTGAGATCGACCGTGGGGAGGTCGGCGACGTTGGCGCCCCACGCCTGGTTGTTCGTGTAGTTGGCCGCCAGAACGGTCGCGAGGCAGCCGCTGCCGGAACGACACTGGTTCGGCCCGCTGGTCGCGTTTCCGCACTCCCAGATCCCGGTCAGGTTCCAGCCGCGGGAGCAGGAGGAGAAGTCGTCGGCGATATAGACGCCGGGCGGGCGGTAGATCACCTCGAACGTAAACGTGGCTTCCGCGAAATTCGAGGGCACGGACGGTTCCTCGACCCGCACGGTCACGGACACCGGCCCCTCGTCCGTCATGGTGGGCGCGCCGCCGAGCTCTCCCGTCGCGGGATCGATCGTGAGCCAGGCGTGGTTCGTTCCGCCCTCGATGCTCCAGACCGGAGCGACCCCGCCCCTCCGGAGCAGCGTCGCCTGGTAGTTCGAGCCCACGGCAGCGTCCGGTAGACCGGTCGAGATCACCTCGAGCTGTTCGATGTTGCATTCGAGGTCACAGCCGTCGCCGATCAGCGCGTTGCCATCGTCGCACTGCTCGCCGGAATCGAGCTGGCCATCTCCACAGGTGCCCAGGATCGTGCAAGCGAGGTTGCAATCCGCCTCTCCATCGCATCGCTCGCCGAAGCTGACGAATCCGTCTCCGCAGATGCTGTTCAGCTTCACCGTGATCTCGAACGTTCCCGAGGCGGTGGAGCCGGAACCGTCGGCGATGATCCAGTAGGTCTCGCCGGCCGTCATCGAGATGGTGCTCGCGCCCGTGTCGACGCAAGCAATCGCATTGAGGGGCTCGCCACAGGTTCCCCTGCGCACGTGGAAGTAGTCGTTGTGGCTCGAATCCATGTCGACGACGTAGGTGCCCGTGACAGGCGCGACGAAGGCGGCGGTCTGGTCCGGGCTCGTCGGCGAGGAGGTGTTGCAGCTCCCGTGGGAGTTGGTCTTGCCGACGGTGGTTCCGCTCCACGCCCACGAACCGGGGCCGACCGTCATCGAGTTGAGGTCGTAGGGGGACCGGCAGCTCCTGCCCAGAATCCCACAATTGACGCACGACGGATCGGTGGAGTCACAGTCCTCCGTGCCGACGACCAGGTCGTCGCCACAGATGGGACCGCAGGCGCCGCCGCCGGGCGTGCACTCCCAGCCCGCGATGATGGTGCAGTCCTTCGCGCAGCCGAAATTGCCGGCGGCGATGCCGTCGTCGCACTGCTCGCCCGGATCCACGATCCCGTCGCCGCAGGTGTCGATCATCGTGCAATCGGCGCTGCAACCAGGGGTGCCGTCACAACGCTCGAAGCTCTGCACGACCCCGTCACCACAGCGGTCGCCCAGCGTGATCGAGAGGGTGAAGGCTCCCGAGCGGTTCTCGAAGTAGTCGTCGGCCACCACGCTGTAGGTCTGCCCCGCCTTCAGGAGGAGCGTCCCCGTGCCGGAGTCGACGCACAGCATTCCGCCAGCCGGCTTCTCCTGGCACGGACCTTCGTAGATCTGCAGGTAGTTGTCGTTACCCGTCGCGACCTGCAGATTGAACGAGTACATCCCGGTGACGGGAGCGACGAACGCACCGGTCATGTCGGGGCCCTTCGCGCCGGTGCCGCCAGCGAGGCAGATGTTGTCGTAGTTCTTCGGAGCGCCAGTCGTCGTGCCCGTCCACGACCACTGGGTGGGCGAGGTCTGCGTCGCGTTGATGTCGGCAGGCGCCGCGCAGCTCCAGCCGATCTTGTGGCAGTTCGCGTCGCAGGTCGGATCGGTCGGGGCGTCGCATTCCTCACCGGCGGTCACCTGACCGTCACCACAGAGGCTGGCGACGCAGTGGTTCGACGTCGGGTCACAATAGGTGCTGGGTGCGCAGATGACCGTCGAGTCGCAGGGCGCACCCTCCTCGACGATCGGGGTCAAGGTCGCGCTCAGGTCGAAGGGACCGCCAGGGAAGGTCTCACCAACGGCCAGGAACCGATCGGCGACGATGTAGAGCATCGTCCCCGCGGCGACGTCGTCGAGCGACGCCACCTCCGGCGATCCAGCTGCCGGCTCGTCCCTGCAGATGAGCTCGGTCGTGTGATCGGCGCAGTTCGTCCGAACCACGAGGATCGAGTCGACGGCCGGACCTCCAAGGAGGCTGAAGTCGATCTTCGACCGCTGCGGCACGTGGAAGGCCATCATCAGGTCTTCGGTGTGCCGGGGCCGGCAGGTGGAGGTGAAGTTGTTCCCGCGTCCGAAGGAATCGCCGGAGTAGGTGAAGCCGGTCGCCGTGAAGGTCGCCTCGACGTTCAGGTCGACCATGTTCAGGTCGCATACCCAGCGCTCGAGCTGGCAGGACGAGCTGCACCCGTCGCCGTCCGTCGTGTTGGAGTCCTCGCACTCCTCGGTGCCGGACAGGATGCCGTCGCCGCAGACGGGGCACGCCGCCAGGTCGCTCGCGCAGACGGGGTCATCGCAGTCGGTCTGCCCATTCTGATCGTCGTCGATGCCGTTTCCGCAGATCTCGGGCCGCGTGCAGGAAGACGTATCGAAGGTGCAGTCGGTGGCGCAGCCGAGCGCACCTCCGATGAAGCCATCCACGTCGGAGCAGGTCGTTCCCCCGAGATCCGATCCGTCGCAGAGCTCGTCGCCTTCGCGGGCGCCGTCGCCGCACACGGCGAGCCTGCACCCGGTCGTGTCGAAGCCGCAGGACTCGTCGCAGAGCAGCTGCCCGTCGATGAAGCCCAGGGAGAAGCAGGTGGCGCCGTCGAGGTCGAGGCCATCGCAGGCCTCTTCGCCCGTCCGACGATCGTCGCCGCAGACCAGACAGGCCGGCTCCTCCGAGCAGGCGGGGTCGGAGCAATCGGTGAGGCCGTTCCCGTCGTCGTCCTCCTCGTTGTCGCAGAGCTCGACGAGGGCGCATTCGGTGGCGTCGAACCAGCAGTCCGTCGCGCAGCGTAGCGTTCCGGTGTTCCCTCCGAAGTCGCTGCAGGTGAGGCCGGCGAGCTCCTCGCCATCGCACTCCTCGTCTCCGACGACTGCGCCGTCGCCGCAGATCGGGGCGCACGAATCGCCGGAGCAATCCCAGCCGGCTTCCACCGCGCACTGCGCCGAGCACCCGTCCCCGTCGTCGGTGTTGGCGTCGTCGCACTCCTCGCCGTCCTCAACCTGGCCGTCGCCGCAGGTAGGCCCGGTGCCGCCCGTGCCGCCGACGCCGCCGCCGGTGCCGCCGGTGCCGCCGGTGCCACCCATGCCGCCGGTGCCACCCATGCCGCCGGTGCCGCCGTCGCCGCCCGTGCCGCCGTCGCCGCCCGTGCCGCCGACGCCGCCCGTGCCGCCGTCGCCGCCCGTGCCGCCGACGCCGCCCGTGCCGCCGTCGCCGCCCGTGCCGCCATCGCCGCCCGTGCCGCCGACGCCGCCCGTGCCGCCGTCGCCCCCGGTCCCTCCTGAACCACCGCCGCCGATGCCCGCGCTGCCACCGCTGCCGCCCGTGCCGTCGGGCTCACCGCCGCCGCAAGCGGCGAGCGTAAGGGTGAGGGCAGCGGCGAGTGTAACGGCCTTTGGCAAGAGCCACCTTGCCCCGGAAGCGAGAGGCCACTGCAACCAAGCTTTGACGAACTGAGGGCTCACCAACTACCTCCACGATCGATTGAACGAGCGTCCGGGGCGCGCGAAGGCACGCACAGTCCGTCGAGTGGCGGCAGGGAACTCGAAAAGGGGTTTCGACCACAAGAGCCAGATCGCAGCCCCCCCTGTTTGGACGGAAGGCCCTGGGGCCGGCCCCAGGGGGCGAGCGCAAAAAAAACCAACATTTCGACGAGTGCGAGGCTCCACCCCTTCTCGCTCGCCGGCCGAAAACGCTTGGCGTTCCAATGTTTTTTTGGGGGCACCCGACGGTACGTCCGCAGCCAGGACCAGCGGTCCGGAGATGCTCCAGACGAAAGAAGGGCCTCCGGCGGCCGCTCGACGCGGACCGCGAAGGCCCTCGACGGGCTGCGGGGGGTGATCGGCCCACCAACTACGGGCGGCCTCCAACCCGGGATGCCCGGTTGGAGGATCGACGAGTCGCTCGAGGCAGCGTTCGGGACGCCGCCCCAGGATCAGATGGGCGCTGCGGTGCTGGCGATCTCGTCCGGGTAGTGCGAGTCGGCGAGGCCCAGGACTTTCGTGAGACCCGTGCGCCACGTGCGGGCGAGCTTCGCCACGGGCACCCGCAGGGCGCCCTCGATCTCGAGGTCGTCGCCGCCCACCGTGCCGAGCACCGCGAAGGGTGCCCCGGACTTCCGGGCGATCGCCTCCACCTCGGCGCGCCTGGCGGGATCGTACGAGACGAGCACGCGGCTCGGATCCTCGGAGAAGAGGAGCAGGTCCGCCCGGGCGTCACCCGGGATCCGCAGCTTCGCGCCCAGCCCGCCCTCGGGCCGGCCCATCACGCAGCTCTCCGCGAGCGCCACCGCGATGCCGCCCTCGGCGCAGTCGTGGGCCGACGCCACGAGGCCCGCCCGCACCAGCTCCCGAACCGCCGCCTGCACCGCCTTTTCCCTGGCGAGGTCGAGGCGGGGCGGCAGCCCTTCGGTCCTGTCGAAGATCGCGGCCAGGTACTCCGAGCCGCCCGCCTCGCCGGTGCAGGTGCCGAGCAGCGCGATCTCGTGGCCCTCCTCCTTCCACCAGGTGGTGGAGGTGTGGCGCACGTCGGGCACGAGGCCCACCACCGCGCACGTGGGCGTGGGGAAGATGCCAACGCCGTCGGTCTCGTTGTAGAGCGACACGTTGCCCGATACCACGGGGACGTCCAGGGCGCGGCAGGCGTCGGCGATGCCCCGCACCGCCTCGGCGAACTGCCACATGATCTCCGGCTTCTCGGGGTTGCCGAAGTTGAGGCAGTCGGTGAGGCCGATGGGCTCGCCGCCCACCACGCTCACGTTCCGGCAGGCCTCCGCCACGGTGAGCATGCCGCCCATGTACGGGTCGAGGTAGACCATCCGCGACGGGCAGTCGGCGGACAGCGCCACGCCCTTGTTCCCCTCGACGCGCACCACCGCGGCGTCGCCGCCAGGCCGGACCACGGTGCCGAGCCGCACCATGTGATCGTACTGCCGATAGACCCACTCCTTGCTGGCGATCGTGGGGCGCGCCAGCAAGCGCAGGAGCGTGTCCCCCAGATCGGCGGGCTGCGGCACGGTGCGGGGATCGAAGGCCTGGAGCGCGTCGAGGTTCGCCGGGCGCTGCCTCGGCCTGTCGTAGACCGGGGCACCTTCGGTGAGAGGATCGATGGGGAGCTCGCCGGCGAGCCGACCGTGCCAGAAGAGCTGCAGGCGGCCGGTGTCGGTGACCGCGCCCACCACGGCCACGTCGAGGTCCCACTTCCGGAAGATCGCCTCGACGTCTGCCTCGCGGCCCTGCTTGGCCACGATGAGCATGCGCTCCTGGGACTCGGAGAGCATGATCTCGTAGGGGGTCATCCCCTCCTCGCGCATCGGGACGCGGTCGAGGTGGAGCTCGAGGCCGTTGCCGGCGCGCCCGGCCATCTCCACCGAGGACGAGGTGAGGCCGGCGGCGCCCATGTCCTGGATGCCGACGATGGCGTCGGACTTCATCAGCTCGAGGCAGGCCTCGAGGAGGAGCTTCTCGACGAAGGGGTCACCCACCTGCACCGTGGGGCGCTTCTCCTCGGTGCTCTCGTCGAACTCCGCAGACGCCATGGTGGCGCCGTGGATGCCGTCGCGTCCGGTCTTGGCGCCGACGTAGATCACCGGGTTGCCGACGCCGGAGGCGTTGCCGCGGAAGATCTTGTCCGACTCCAGGACGCCCAGGGTGAAGGCGTTCACGAGGCAGTTGCCGTCGTAGCTCGAGTCGAAGGCGATCTCGCCGCCGACGGTGGGCACGCCGATGGCGTTTCCGTAACCTGCGATGCCGGCGGTGACCCCCTCGAGGAGCCAGGCGGTCTTCGGATGCGAGGGATCGCCGAAGCGCAGCGAGTTCAGCGACGCGATCGGCCGCGCGCCCATCGTGAAGACGTCGCGGAGGATGCCGCCGACGCCCGTGGCCGCGCCCTGGTAGGGCTCGATGTACGACGGGTGGTTGTGGCTCTCCATCTTGAAGGCCACGGCGAGGCCGTCGCCGATGTCCACGACGCCGGCGTTCTCTCCCGGGCCCTGGAGGACCCGCGGCCCCGTGGTGGGAAAGCCCTTCAGGTGCTTTCGCGAGGACTTGTAGGAGCAGTGCTCGCTCCACATCACGCTGAAGATGCCGAGCTCCAGGAGGTTGGGCTCGCGTCCCATCGCGTCGAGGATGCGCTGGTACTCGTCGGCTTTGAGGCCGTGGCTCGCCACCACCTCCGGCGTGATTTCGCTCACCATTGACTCCTTGAAGATCAACTGCCGATCAGGGCTTCGAAGATCCGCCTGCCGTCCACGCCGCCGAGCACGCTCTCCGAGAGCCGCTCGGGGTGGGGCATCATGCCCAGGACGTTTCGGCGGGCGTTGACGATGCCGGCGATCCCGTTGCGGGAGCCGTTGGGGTTGGCGGCGTCTGCGAGGTTCCCGGCCTCGTCGACGTAGCGGAACACGACCTGCCCCTCGCCCTCGAGGCGCGCGAGCTCGTCGTCCGGCAGGTAGTAGTTCCCCTCAGCGTGGGCGATCGGCATGCGCAGCACCGTCCCCTTCGCGATCCCCCGGGTGAAGTCGGTGTCGGCGTTCTCGACCCTGAGGTGGACGTCCTGGCACACGAACTTGAGCGACCGGTTTCGCAGCATCGCGCCGGGGAGGAGGCCCGCCTCGAGCGCGATCTGGAAGCCGTTGCAGATCCCCAGCACCTTGCCGCCGCGGCCGGCGAAGGCCACGACCTCCTCCATCACCGGCGAGGAGCGCGCGATGGCGCCGCTGCGCAGGTAGTCGCCGTAGGAGAAGCCGCCGGGGAGGATCACGCAGTCGAGGCCCGAGAGGTCGCGGTCCTTGTGCCAGACGTACCGCGCCTCCTGCCCGAGGACCTCCTCCACCACGTGGAGGGCGTCGTGATCGCAGTTGGAGCCGGGAAAGACGACGATGCCGAAGCGCACGGGTTCCTCCTAGGCTCCGATGATCTCGATGCGGTAGTCCTCGATCACCGTGTTCGCGAGGAGCCTCTTGCACATCTCTTCGATGCGCGCCTTTGCGGCCTCCGGGGTCCCGTCCGTGAGCTTCAGCTCCACGAACTTGCCGAGGCGCACGTCCTCCACCTCGTCGAACCCCATGGAGCCGAGCGAACGGGCGACCGCCTTGCCCTGGGGATCGAGCACCCCTCGCTTGAGCGTAACGTAGACGCGAGCCAGCATCTGTCGCCTCCTCCTCGTGTTGGTGCGGCCCGGCATCCGCCCCGTTGCGAGTCGGGGAGGGCCGTTCCCGGCGCGTTTGCGGCGGGCCTATAGCACGGACCTCCCCGCAAGCGAAGGGGCAACGGGCCGGCATGCTCTCGCGCCGCCGGGTGGGATATGCTGGGCGTACTCTCGGATGACGCTCCAAGCTGCCCTGGCCCTGCTGGCCGCCCTCTCCGTCGTCGTCCGCGCGCTCTGCGTCGCGGCGGAGGCTGCGCTGATCGGCGTCTCGCAGGAGCGGGCCGAGGAGCTGCACGAATCCTCCCCCGGCGTCCGCACCCGCGCCCTCCTCTCGCTGAAGCGCGACGTCGAGGCGGCCTTCGCCGCCACGAGGCTCGGCTCGATCCTCGGCCTGGCGATGGGCGCGGCCGGCGCCGCCGCGGCGGTCCTCCCTCGGCTCGAGGTCGCCCCCTCCTCCCCTTGGGCGCTCGCCGCCGCTGCCGGGGCGTGCGGGGCCGGCGCGGCCCTCGCCTTCTCGATCGTCGACCTCCTCCCCCGCTCCCTCGCCATCGCGCACCCCGACGCCTGGGCGCTGCGGACCGCCCTGCCGATCCGTCTGTGGGCCGCCTGGGTGGGGCCTCCCTCTCGCACCCTCCGCGCCTTGGCGGATCGCCTCCTCTCGCCATTCGGCGCCAGGGCCACCTTCAAGGCGGCGGACCCTGCGCTGGAGGACATCGAGCGCATCCTCCTGGACGAGGCGCGGGAGGTGGACGACGGGCCGGCGCCCAGGCTCGTCCATTCTCTCTTCGAGTTCCCGGGCAGGATCGCGCGGGAGGTGATGGTCCCCCGCACCGATGTGGTCACCGTCCCGCTGGACGTGGAGCCTGCGTCGCTCGTCCGACTCCTCGCCGAGGAGGGCCACTCGCGCTTCCCGGTCCACGACGGCGCGATCGATCGGATCGTCGGCGTGCTCCACACCCGTGACATCGTCCCCCTCCTGGTCCACCCCGAACTGATCAAGGTGCGAGACGCCATCCGGCCGGCGGTCTTCGTCCCATGGGCCATGAAGATCGGCAGGCTCCTCGAGCAGATGCAGGGGGACCGGATCCACATGGCGATGGTGGTCGACGAGCACGGCGGTTTCATGGGCATCGTCACCCTCGAAGACATCCTCGAGCAGATCGTGGGCGACATCGAGGAGGACGACGACTCCCCTCCCGATCCCGTGGTCGAGCTCGGCGACGACGGCAGCCACAGCGTCTCCGCCGCGATCGGGATCGAACGGTTCAACGGGATCTTCGGCGCCGACCTCCCGGAGCACGAGGACTTCGGTACGCTCGCGGGCTTCCTCAACCACCTGGCGGGCGAGATCCCGGAGGCGGGCGCCACCCTCCGCAGCCACGGCCTCTCGTTCACGGTGCTGGAGCGAAACCCCACCCGCGTGATCCGGGTTCGGGTGGAAGCGCGCGAGGCCCGCGCCCGGATCGCCTGATCAGGCGATGGCCCGCATGGCGCGGCGGTACGCGGCCTCATAGCTCCTCGCCGCTGCGTCCCACGAATGATCCTGCGCCATGCCCCTGGCGCGAATCCCTTCCCACGCGCCCCGATCGGCGAACCACACCCGCGCCTCGTCGACCGTGGCGAGGAGCGCGTCGGCGGAGAAGTCGTCGAAGAGGAAGCCCGTCCCGTGGTCTCGCGTCGCCTGCGCCACGGTGTCGGCGAGGCCGCCGGTTCGCCGCACGATGGGCACCGAGCCGTAGCGCAGGGCGTAGAGCTGGCTCAGGCCGCACGGCTCGTAGAGCGACGGCATGAGGAACGCGTCGGTCCCCGCGTAGATCCGGTGGGCCAGGCCCTCGTCGAAGCCGGTGCGCAGCCCGATGCGTCCGCCGCTCGCCGCCGCCGCGCGCTCGAGCCGATGCTCGTAGCGTTGCTCGCCGCTGCCGAGGATCGCGAACGCGACCTCGCGCTCGAGCAGGCGGGGCAGCGCCTCGAGGAGGAGGTCGAACCCCTTCTGTGCGGCGAAGCGGGAGACGATCCCGATCACCATCACCTCGGGCGGCGCGTCGATCCCCAGCTCGGCGGCGAGCGCGTCTCGGCAGCGCCGCTTGCCCGCGGGGATCTCGCGCGAGTAACGGGAGGTGAGATACGGATCGATCTCCGGGCTCCACACTCCGTGGTCGACGCCGTTCAGGATCCCCATCAGCCGATCCGCCCGGCTGCGCAGCATCCCGTCGAGGCCGAAGCCCTGCTCCGGCCCCTGGATCTCCTGTGCGTAGGTGGGCGAGACGGTGGTAATGAGGTCGGAGAACGCGAGCCCCGCCTTGAGGAGGTTCACCTGGTCCCAGAACTCCAGGCCGTCCGACGTGAAGGCGTCCCAGCCGATCCCCAGCTCGTCGACGGTCTCCTTCGGGAAGATCCCCTGGTAGCCCAGGTTGTGGATGGTGAAGACGCTCCTGGTGATGCCCGCAGCGGCACCCTTTCGCCGCGCCAGGTCCAGGGCCGCCAGCCCCGTCTGCCAGTCGTTGAGGTGGAGGATGTCGGGCGCCCCCCCGAAGCAGGCCTCGGCGATCGGGAGGAGGCTCCGTGAGAAGAACGCGAATCGCTCCGCGTTGTCGGGATACTCCTCGCCTCCCTCGCCGTAGACGCCGGGCCTGCCGTAGAGCGCGTCGTTCTCCACGAAGACCACGCGCGCGCCCCCCAGGTCCGCCTCCATCCCGCCGCCGTCGCGGCGCCGCAGGCCATGGGAGCCGCGATCGACGCTGCCGTAGAGCGGCGTCGCCACCACCACCCGATGCCCTCTGGCGACGAGGGCGGGGGGGAGCGCACCGGCCACGTCCCCGAGGCCGCCCGTCTTGGAGAACGGCGAGACCTCGGCCGACGCGAAGAGGATCTTCATCGCGCCGCGACCTTGCGCAGGAAGGCGGCGGCGTCCTCGGGAGGCGTGGAGTTGATCCAGCAGCCGGAAGCGCGCTCGAACCCGCCCGAAGTGGTCATCGCAGGCGCCACTTCGAGGCGCCAGTGCGCGCTGGGGGAGGCCCCGCCGCGCAAGGAGCCGCTCACCAGCACCAGGTTGTACGACGGATGCTCGAGGGCCGACCCGATCTTGCGCAGCACGGACCGCAGCGTCCCCGCCAACGCGGCGAGCAGGTCGTCGGAGGACGACTCGTAGTGGGACGCGTGGGCCTTGGGGAGGATCCAGACCAGGAACGGCGTGGGGGAAGCCCACGGGCAGAGGGCGACGAAGCGCTCGCCCTCGTGGACGATCCGCACGCCCTCCCCCCGCTCCTGGCGGACGATGTCGCAGGTGAGGCACCGCTCCTTTCGCCTCCAGTGATCGGCGCCTCCATCGAGCTCGATCGCTACGTCCCGCGGCACGTTGGGCAGCGCGAGGAGCTGGCTGTGCTCGTGGGCGAGGGTGGCGCCTGCGGCGGCCCCCTGGTTCTTGAAGACCGACACGTAGGAAAAACGCTCGTCCCGCGAGAGGTCGATGATTCGGTCCCGCCACACCCGAAGGACCTCCGCGATGGCGGGGAGGGACATGTCGGCGAAGGCGAGATCGTGCCGCGGTGTCTCGACGATCACCTCGTGGGCCCCGACGCCGGAGATCCGATCGAAGAGGCCGTGGGCGGCGCGGACGAGGTCACCCTCGACCCGCAGCGCCGGGTATCGGTTCGGGAAGACGCGGATGGACCAGGCGTCGCCCCCTTCCGCGTCGGCGGCCCGCCGCCGCAGGATCTCGTGCGGGGTGGAGCCCTCGTTGCCTGGGCAGAACGGGCAGAACCGGCCCTCCTGCTTGGCCGCCGGCGCCGCGAAGTCGCTCGGCCTCGCCGCGCGCTCGGCCGCGAGGATCACCCATCGTCCGGTGATCGGATCCCTGCGGAGCTCGGACAAGTCGTCACCCGATCGTTCGGCCCCTGCCGAAGCGCTTGGCCGTGAGGAGGTTGGCGTCCGCCGCGTCGATGAAATGCGACGGCTCGGTGAACTCCCGGGACATGGCGGCGATGCCGATCGAGATCGACACGGCGATCTCCCGTTCGTCGAAGACCACCCGGCGGGCGGCGATCTGGCCGAGGAGCCGCTTCGCGAAGAGGCGGGCGTGCTCGATGGTGCTCTCGGGCAGGACGATGGCGAACTCGTCGCCGCCGTATCGGGCGATGAGCTCCTCCCGGCGGATCATCTTCGTGCGGACCAGCGTGGCGATCTCCCGGAGGACAGCGTCGCCCGCGAGATGCCCGTGGTCCTCGTTGATGTTCTTGAACCTGTCCAGGTCGAAGAGCAGCAGCGACAGGGGTCGATCATGGCGGGAGCAGCGGGCCATCTCCCGCTCCAGGAACTCCATGAGGTAGCGGCGGTTGTTCACCTCCGTGAGGCCATCGATGATGGCCATCCGGTAGATCTCCTCGTGGTAGAGGGCCTCCACGCTCCCGGCCCCCAGGTACTTGAAGATCGTGCCGCCGACCTTGATCAGATCGCCGGAGCGGAGCGGCGCCTCCCGTGGCGGCCGCACCTCCTCGTCGTTCAGGAACGTGCCGTTGGTCGAGCCCAGGTCCTGCAGCACGAGGGCGCCGTCCTTCGTGCGCACGGCGCAGTGCCGGCGGGACACGCTCTCCTGCTCCACCACCACCTGGTTGGAGTGATCCCGTCCTATCGAGAGCTCTTTCCCGTCCACTGGGATGAGCTTCCCCATGCCGGAGCCGTAGATGATCACCAGGCTGCCGGCGGCGCCGCCGCTACTGGAGGGCAGCTGGTTCGCTCCGCCACCCGTGCGGATGACCGTGGTCTCCTGCCCTCGCTCGTAACTCATCAGACCTTCCAAGTGCGTTGCTCGAAGCTCTCGTCAGGGACGTCGAACGTCAGCCAGCCGCTCGGCGGGAGGCGCTCGACCTCGACGGCCCCGCGCATCCCTCGCACGGCGAACCGGGCATGCTGACCTGCCTGGAGGCCGAGCTCCGAGAGACCGAACGACATCTCCACGATGCTGCCCAGGCAGCCGGCGCCGAGCGTCGTCCCTTCTCCCGCACTATAAGGCAAGAGCCGGCCGGCTCGGAGTTTCACGCCCACTTCGACGCGCCTTTCTTCGACCTCGATGTCGATGCGCACCTCGTCGACTTCAGCGAGCAGACGTGTGGATTCATCCCACCTCGGATCGAGGCGCAGGTGGAGGTGCGACGGATCGAAGCCGATCCGCAGCTCATCGAAGTTGCCCACCGCCTGGTGCATCGAACCTCCCCGCGCCTCGGAGGCATGGTAGGTCCCGGCTCCGAGCCACTCCAGCCAGCTCGTCTCGCGACCGTCGAGGCTCGGACGGACGAAGCCTGTGGGGGGAACGAAGGGGGACGGCTCCACGCCTCGGCCGAGGCCGATCGGGGTGAAGGCCGCCGTCGGGGTGGAGCGACCCAGTAGACGGAAGACCGCCTGGATCCTCGAGCGGAACAGCCGATCGAAGTCGCTCTTGGTCTCGGTGAGGAAGTCCTCGCCGTACCACCAGAACCAGTCGGACGCCTGGGCGGCGAGGAGCTGCTCGCGGGCGGCCGCCAGGCTCTCCTCGGGGACGCCGCTGCGCTCCGCCTCCCGCAGCGCCTCCTTCGCCTCGCCGACCAGGGCCCACGCGGCGCGCTCCTCGGGGTGCCCGATCCAGATGCGGAAGTTCGCGTCGATCCAGGAGCCGGAGTGGATCTGCTCGATCCGTCCCGGCGGCGCGCCGCGGGCCACCCTCGCGCCGATCGAGGTGGTGGAGACTCCGGCCTCCTTCGCCTCCAGGCGCGTGAACAGGTCCTCCAGGAAGTAGCGCCCCGACTCCGGGTAGTACTCCCAGGGGTTCTCGCCATCGAGGATGACGGCGACCACCGGCGGCTCGCCGCCTGCGCGCGGCGCGGCGTCCGCGATGCGCGAGAGGTTCCCGAGCAGGTCGGAGACTGCGTCCCGCGCCGGGCTGCGCGCGTACTGGAAGCCGATCGCGTCGGAGATCCCCCGGTCGCGAAAGACCATGGTCACCTCCGCGTCGCCGGCCCGCACCTTCCACGGGCGGTAGAGCGACGAGACGCGATCCGCGCCAGGCGGCAAGGAGCGGAAGAGCACCTCCTCGTCGGACGCGAGCCACCTGGCGCCGGCGCCGGCGAAGACCTCGAGCGCCTCCGGCGAGACACTCCCCTCCGCCGGCCACATGCCGATGGGCGCCGCGCCGAACAGCCGCTGCATCTCCTGGCGGGCGCGCGCCACCTGCGCCTCGGCGTCGTCCCTGGCGCGCAGCCGCGGGGGCAGCTCCACCCCGGGCATGGCCACCCGCGCCACGTCGGTGTCGCAGATCAGCGGCAGGATCGGGTGGTAGTAGGGCGTCGCCGACAGCTCCACCGCGCCGCGGCTCGCCACCTCCCGCCACGCCGGGATCACCGACGCGACGAGGCGCGCCTGGACGTCGAGGAGCGACCGCTTGTCGTCCTCGGTGAAGCCCCTCCCCTTGCGGATGAGCTCCCGGACCGCCTCCTCCTCCGCGCGGGCCGCGAACCCCATCCACGCCAGGTTGAAGAGCACCTGCAGATCCCGGAGCTCGTCGTCGCCGAAGCGCTTCGCCACCTCGTCCAGATCGACGTCGGTCAGGTCGGCGCCGCGCAGGTGGAGCAGCTCCCGGTATCGGGGCAGCGGGCGGACACCCTGCTCCCAGCTCACCATGAAGAAGTTCCGCAGCACGAACTTGCGCTCGAGGGCTCCGAGATCGGAGGCGGGGCGCTCGGTCAGCTCGAGGTAGCGGTCGCGCCCCTGGCCGGCGGCGTAGTCCTGGAGCTGCTGCAGCAACACAGGCGTGAAGTTGACCGTCCCCCGCACCGTCGGATGGCGCGCATGGATGTGCGCCATGTCGAGGTACCCGCGGGTCGCGTGGAGCCGCACCCAGGGGAGCACGTAGGATCCGCTCTCCGGGTCGCGGTACGGCGGCTGGTGCATGTGCCAAAGGAAAGCCAGCTCGACCCGTGCCATGGCGTCTAGAGCCTCTCTCGATCTCCGGCAGGGGCCTTCGCGCCGGGGAAGGCGAGCGCCGCGATCGCGAGGCACAGCAGCGCTGCGCCGACCCGGTAGCCCAGCCTCTCCGCGAGCGGCTCCACCGCCCGTCCGCCCAGCACCAGGGGCGCGTCGAGGATCGCGTCGAGGATCGACGCAACCCCGAGGAGCCCGAAGGCGACGCTGCCGAGGAGGCGGAGGCGGCTGCGCGGCCGCTTGCGGGCGAAGAGCTCTTCCACCCGCGCACGATGCCAAAGGATCCCCGGCGGATCCAGCGCGCTCGCCAGGGTCAAGCCCTGCCCCCCTCGATCCGCATGCCCTTGGGGATCACGACGAGCCCGCCGGCCGTGACGTGGAAGCGGCGGCGGTCCTCCTCGGGGTCGTAGCCGATCACCGTCCCGGCCGGGATCTCCACGTTCTTGTCCACGATCGCCCGGCGGATCCGGCACCGCCTGCCGATGTCCACGTGCTCGAACAGGATCGACTCCTCCACACGGGCATAGGAGTTGACTCTCACCTGGGGTGACAGGACACACCTATGCACGCTGCCGCCGGAGAGGATGCACCCCTCCGAGATCAGCGAGTCGGTGGCCTTGCCCACCCGGGCGTTCTCCGCGTCGGCGAAGACGAACTTCGCCGGCGGGTAGTTGTGCTGCATCGTGAAGATCGGCCAGCGATCGTTGTAGAGGTTGAACACCGGATCCACGTCCACCAGGTCGAGGTTCGACTGGTAGAAGGTGTCGATCTCGCCCACATCCCTCCAGTAGCCCCGCTCCTTCGGCCCCTGGCCCGGCACCGAGTTCTGGGCGAAGTCGTAGACGAAGACGCGGCTCCGCCGGAACATCTCCGCGATGATCGACTTGCCGAAGTCGTGCGCCGACTCCTTCCCTGCGTCCCGCACGATCTCGCGGACCAGGGCGTCGGTGGTGAAGATGTAGTTGCCCATCGACGCCAGGATCCTCGAAGGATCGCTGGGCATCGTCTTCGCCTCGGAGACCGCGGGCTTCTCCTGGAAGCCCACCATGCGGCCGGTCGGCTCCATCTCGATCACCCCGAAGCTCGGCGCGTCCGACCGCGGCATGGGGATCGCCGCGACGGTGCAGTCGGCCCCCACCTCCCGATGGAAGTGGAGCATCTGCCGCAGATCCATCCGGTAGATGTGGTCCGCGCCGAACACGAAGACATGGTCGGGCTCCTCGTCGGTGACGAGGTTGAGGTTCTGGTAGACGGCGTCCGCCGATCCCTTGAACCACTCGGGACCGGTGCGCATCTGCGCGGGCACCGTCTCCACGTAGCTCCCCAACATCGCCGACAGGCGCCAGCCACGGCTGATGTGGTTGTTGAGGGAGTCGGACTTGTATTGGGTGAGGACCTTGATCTTGGTGAAGCCGGAGTTCGCGAAGTTGGAGAGGACGAAGTCGACGATCCGGTAGCGGCCGCCGAAGGGAACGGCGGGCTTCGCCCGATCGCGGGTGAGGGGCTCGAGGCGGCGTCCTTCGCCACCCGCCAGGATCAAGGCGAGCGTTCTCGACATGGCGGATTGGTTCCCGATCGGTCGCGTGGAGCCGACGATCTAGGCACCGTCCCCCCGATCCTCAAGCACGCCGCCGAGCGGCCTGTCGGCTTTCCGAAACGGCGGAGGATCCCGATGACCGATGGCCCGCCCGGCGCCCGCTTTGGGATCCGTGCCCCACTGCACATCTTTGGGGCGGCCGAGTTTTGGGCGGCCGGGAGGAAGGCCACAGATGAAGTGTCGCGACGTGATGTGGAGCAGCCCCGTCACCCTGGCGCCGGAGGAGACGGCCCAGGCCGCGGTCCGCAAGATCAAGAGCGCCGACGTGAGCGCGCTCCCCGTCGTCGACGAGGACGGCCGCTACCTCGGCCTGGTGACCGAGCGGGCGCTCGTGCGGGAGGTGATGGCGGAGGGCCTCGATCCCAAGCTGACGCGGGTGACGCTCATCCTCGACCGCCGGGTCCCCTCCTGCGATCCGGACGATCCCGTGGCGGTGGCGCTGCGGCGGATGGACGAGGCGCGGACGAGGTGGATCGCGGTGCTCGAGAAGGATCGGGTGGCAGGCCTCATCGGCACCCGTGACATCCGCAAGGCGGCCCGCGAGTCGGACGCCCAGGATCTGCACGCGGTCACCGACGCGGCGCTCCTCCACTGACCCAAAGCCACGGGCTCCCGTGATCGGTCCCGCTGCGCGAGGCCGATCAGGTCGCGGCGAGCGAGCGAAGGTACGCATCCGCCTCGGCGAGCTCGTCCTCGGCCTCCGAGAAGACGTGGATCCCCTCGGCGCGGAGCAGCGCCGCGGTCACGCCCATTCCGTCGATCCGTGTGCCGGTGAAGGCACCGTCGTAGACCGACGAGCTGCCACACGAGGGGCTCCGCTCCTTGAGCACCGCGACGCGGATCGAGTGCCTCCTCGCCAGCTCGAGCGCAGCGCGGGCGCCCGATTGGAACGCCGCCGTCAAGTCGCGCCCTCCGATCGTCACCACCCGCGCGTCGCCCGCCCAGACGCCACGGCCGTCGCCACCGCGCAGCTCGGCGGCTGGGCGTGGCACCCGCAAGCCACCCGCGACCTCGGGGCAGATCGGTACGAGCCGCCCCTCTGCTCGCCAGCGATCGAGCGTCCCCCCGGCGATCGCGGCGCCCCTGCCGTCGTAGCGGACGCGCTCACCCAGGAGGCAGGCGCTGATCAGGATCTTCTCCATGGGGCTCCCGACGACCTTTCGGCCTCTCTCCAGACTCCCGCGCCTCGGGGCCCGTGGGCACCCGGTACCGGCCGATCGGGCGGCCCGTCGCAGGATCGCTCTCCACTTTCGCCAGGCGCCGCCGTAGGATTTCACATCCTCCCTGGCCGCGCCTCCGAAGACCCCCTCTCCCGACAGAAGGCCGATCCGATGACGAACCACCGCGCGATGATCTTCCTTGCCGTGCTGGCCCTCTCCGCTCTCGGCGTCTCCTGCGGAGGAGAAGATGGCCCAGAGGGTGCGGGTGGTGGCGGCGGTGTCGCGACAGGAGGCGACGGTGGCGGGGGTGGCGGGGGTGGAGGATCGGGGGGCAGCGGCGGCTCGGGAGGAGACGGCGCTCACCCTTGTTCCCTCGATGACCTCCAGAATCCCGTTTGCGTCGTGTGCATCGAAGCAGCGGCCCGAGGCTGCCGCCTCGCCGGGGCGTCGTGTCTCCTCTCCAGCGGAGCCGACACGTGCATCACGGAGAACGAGTGCAGCACCCTCACGCTGCCGCCCGACGTCGACATCGAGTGCGTCCTCGAGAACTGCCGCGAGGAGTTCCTGGACGCGCACACCTGTCTGTCGAAGGGGTGTCCGGCGTACGCCCGTTGCTTTCCCTGATCGGCGACCGCGCCGTTTGCCTTGGCGCCGGCCCCCGGATCAGACGGCCTCGAGGAAGCGGGTGAGGATCCGCTTCACACCGACCTTGGGAAATCGCACGGAGGCCCTGTCGCCTTCGATCTCCTCCACCATCCCCACGCCGTACATGGCGTGGCGCACCGGGGTGCCGGCGACGAAGTCTCCGTTGGCCGCGAGGCGGGTGGCCTGCGCGGATCGCGGCGGTCCTGCCCGGGCGGGGGCGCGGACCGCCGGGCGCGCCGGCTGCGGCGCGGGGCGCTGATCGAACGAGTAGTCGATCGTGTAGCGATCTTCGAAGCCGTCCTCGTCGCCCAGGTCGATGTCGGCCTCCGCCTCGGGGTACTGGTCGTAGATAACATGCACGCCCGCTGACGCCCGCGGCGCCGGCAGGGAGGTCGCCGCGCCGAAGAGCTCGCGGGGGACGTCGCCCAGGAAGCGGGAGGGCTCGTTGAACTTGAGCTCGCCGAAGAGCGCGCGGCAGTTCGCGAGGGAGAGCACCAGCCGCCGCTTCGCCCGGGTGAAGCCGACGTAGCAGAGGCGCCGCTCCTCGGCGAGGCCCTCGGGATCGCCGACGCCGTCGTCGCCTCCCTCCGCCTCGCGGATCGAGCGCACGTGGGGGAAGACCGTCTCCTCCATCCCGGTGAGGAAGACCTCCTCGAACTCGAGGCCCTTGGAGGCGTGGAGCGTCATCAGCGCCACCTTGGGGCCGGCCGTCTTCTCGTCGGCATCGCCGAGGAGCGCGATCTGCTCCAGGAACGCGGCGAGCGGCGTCGCGGCCTCCTCCGGATCGGGTGACGGCTCCCAGCTCTCGTCCCACTCCCGCGCCGCTCCGACGAGCTCTCGCACGTTGTCCAGCCGATCCATCGACTCGTCGGTGCCATCGGCGAGGAACGCCTCCTCCATCCCGGACTCCCGAAGCGCTGCCTCGGCCACCTCGCCGGCGGACGCCTCGCTCCCGGCGAGCCGCGCGAGCCGATCGACGAGCTGGGCGAAGGCCTGCACCTTGCGCTGAGCGGCTGCGGCGAGGCCGGGCACCTGGGGCCCCTGCCTGCACGCGTCCACGATCGACACGCCCCATGCAGCCGCGGCCGCCTCGACGCGGCCCACCGTGGTGTCGCCGATGCCGCGGGCGGGCTTGTTGATCACCCGCAGGGCGTCGGCGTTCGAGAGGGGGTTCAGGGCGAGGCGCAGGTACGCGGCCAGGTCCTTGACCTCCGCCCGCTCGTAGAACGAGCGCCCCCGCACGATCACGTAGGGGATCCTGCCGAAGCGGAACGCCTCCTCCAGCACGCGGCTCTGCGCGTTGGTGCGGTAGAAGACGGCGATCTCCAGCGGATCGACGCCCCGCTGCAGCGACGCCCGCACCATGTCGGCCACCCGCTCGGCCTCGCTGCGCTCGTCCCGCGCCACGAACAGCTCGAGGGGCGCGCCGCCCGACGAGTCGGTCCAGAGGCGCTTGTCCATCCGGTTCCGGTTCTGGCGGATCACCGCGTGGGCGGCATCGAGGATCACCTGGCTGGAGCGGTAGTTGCGCTCGAGCTTCACCACCTCGGCGCCGGGGAAGTCGTCGGGGAACGTGAGCAGGTTGCTCACGTCGGCGCCGCGCCAGCGGTAGATCGCCTGGTCGTCGTCACCCACGACGCACAGGCCCCTGCCGTCCCCGGCGAGCATCTTCAGCAGCCGGTACTGCACCTGGTTGGTGTCCTGGAACTCGTCCACCAGCACGTGCTGGAAGCGCGCCCGGTACTTCTGCAGGACGTCCGGGGCCTTCTCGAAGAGCTCCACCAGGCGGGAGAGGAGATCGCCGAAGTCCGCGGCGCCGGCTCCGGCGAGCGCCTTCTGGTAGCGGCGGTAGAGGTCGGGCGTCACCCGGGACAGCTCGTCCCAGCCGGGCCGCTTCGCGAGGTCGTCGGGCGTGCGGCCATGGTTCTTGGCGTCGTCGATCCGGTGGAGGACCTTGCGGGGATCCACGAGCTTGGGATCCACGCCGGCGGCCTTCATCACCCGCTTCATCTCCGCGAGCTGATCGGCCTCGTCGTAGATCACGAAGCTGCGGGGGAGGCCGATGATCTCGCCGTCGCGACGAAGGATGCGCGCGCCCGTGGCGTGGAACGTGGAGATCCAGGCCTCGCCGGCAGAGGGACCCAGCAGCCGCTCGAGACGCTCCCGCATCTCGCCCGCCGCCTTGTTGGTGAAGGTCACCGCGAGGATCCGCCACGGCTCCACCCCGTGGGCGAGGACCAGGTTCGCGATCCGGTAGGTGATGACCCGGGTCTTTCCCGAGCCGGCCCCGGCGAGGACGAGCAGGGGACCGCCCGTATGCGTCGCGGCGCGGAGCTGCTCCGGGTTGAGCAGCGACGGGAGCTGTGAGGGATCGAACGCCATGGAGCCGCGCAAGCTAACCGACGGCGGCACACGCCGCAAACGACGGAGCACGTCTGGGCGAGAACCCGCGCCGCGCCGCGCCTATTGCCGCCGAAGCGTCACGCGGCAGGGGATCTTTCCCGATGGCGGGCCCCTGCGCGAGGCAGGGGCCCTGGCCAAGGGCTCCTACTTGACCCAAGTGCCGTTGCGGCAGGACTCCTTGACGTCCTCCTCCTCGAGCAGGCCGCCCACCGAGTACTGCACCACCGCCATCTCGCCGGGCTGGCCGCAGCCCTCCAAGCAAGTGCCCAGGTAGTCGTCACCCTTTTCGCAAGGCGTGTTCCGGACGGCCATCCCGATCTCCACGCAGATCTCCTCTAGCTTCGACACCGGGAGGTGATTGGAGCCGCGGTACTCCGTGCAGATCGAGCCCTCCATCTCGCACGCGGTGAGGAACGTGCCGGGGACGGAGTCCTCGGTGCACGTGTTCTCGCCCCACCCGGTGGCGCCCGTCCCGCCGGTGCCTCCCGTGCCTCCACCGCCGCCATCCGAATCCCCGCACCCGATCGCGATCGCCCCGGCGGCGATGCAGCTCACAACCAAGAACCAAGTCGACTTCATGAACATCCTCCTGGGGGCGTTCAGGTCCCCGTCGCCGGCATACATGGCTGTGCAAGCTTTTTCCACCTGGCACCGGCGTCGCGGTTGATTGCCCCACGAGGCCGGTGCTACCTGTCGCCCCTCTCCCTCAGACGCAGGAAGGCACATGCTCCGCATCGTCCCCCTGGGCGGCCTCGGCGAGGTCGGCCTCAACGCCATGGTCTTCGAGTCGGAGGACGAGGCGTTCCTGGTCGACTGCGGGATCATGTTCCCCCAGGAATCCCTGGGCGTGGACGTGGTGCTCCCGGACTTCACCTACCTGCGGGAGCTGGGCGACAAGCTGAAGGGCGTGGTGCTCACCCACGGCCACGAGGACCACATCGGCGCCCTGCCCTTCCTGCTGCGCGAGCGGCCGCTGCCGGTGTGGGGGTCGCGGTTCACCCTCGGCCTGCTCGAGCCCAAGCTGGCGGAGCACGGGGTCCGCGCCACGCTCTCCGAGCTCGCCGCCGGCGACTCGATCGAGGTCTCCGGGGCGTTCCGGGTGGAGGGGATCCGGGTGACGCACTCGATCCCCGACGCCCTGGGGCTCGCCGTCCACACGCCCGAAGGGCTGGTGGTCCATACCGGCGACTTCAAGATCGACCACACGCCGATCGGCGATCTGCCCACCGACCTGCAGCGCTTCGCCCGCCTCGGCGGCGACGGCGTGCTCGCGCTCCTCTCCGACTCCACCAACTCCGAGCGGCCCGGGACGAGCCTCTCCGAGCGCCAGGTGGGCGCCGCCCTCGAGGGGATCTTCGCCAGGGCCCGCTCGCGGGTCTTCGTCGCCACGTTCGCCTCGAACGTCCACCGCATCCAGCAGGTGCTCGACGCGTCGAGGCGCTTCGGCCGCAAGGTGGTCCTCGTCGGCCGCTCGATGCAGCAGAACGCCCGCATCGCCGCGGAGCTCCGGCTCCTCGACGTCCCCATGGGCCTGATCGTCGACGAGAAGGAGGGCCGCCGGCTTCGCCATCACGAGGTGACGGTGCTGTCCACCGGCGCGCAGGGAGAGCCCCGCTCGGCGCTGGTGCGGATGGCGCTGGGCGATCCGAACGCGCCGATGCCGATCGACGAGGGGGATCTGGTGGTGCTCTCCTCGCGCTTCATCCCCGGCAACGAGGTGGCGATCGGCCACATGATCAACCGCCTGGCGATGCGCGGCGCGGAGGTGATCTACGAGGGGGCGGAGGACATCCACGCGTCCGGCCACGCCTACCGCGAAGAGCAGCGGCTGATGCTGCGCCTCACGAACCCCCGCCACTTCGTACCCATCCACGGCGAATACCGGCACCTGATCCGGCACGTGAGGACCGCCCACGAGGTGGGGATCCCGGACTCGGCCTGCCACCTGATCACCGACGGCGAGGTGCTGCAGTTCGAGGCCGGCCGCGCGTTCGTGAACGGCTCGGTGCCCTCGGGGCGTGTGTACGTCGACCGCCGGGGCGGGCCCGACGTGCCGGAGCTCGTCCTGCGCGAGCGCGCGCTCATCGCGGAGACCGGACTGGTGACGGCCGTGGTCGTGATCGATCGTGCGAGCGGCGCGGTGGTGCGGGGCCCCGAGATCACGGCGAGAGGCACCGCCGTCCCCGACGAGGAGGCGCTCCTCGGGGACGTGCGCCGCGAGGTCCACGACGCCCTGGGGGCGCTGACCCCCGCCCTCCGCGTCGATCCCGGCACGGTGCAGGAGGAGGTGCGCCGGGCCGTCCGTCGTGCCTATAAGCGCAGGACCGAGCGCAAGCCCGTGGTGCTGCCGCTGGTGATCGAGCTCTAACGGAGGAGGAAGAGATGCCATCGTTCGACATCGTCTCGAAGGTCGACCTGCAGGAGGTCGACAACGCCGTCAACCAGGCCCGCAAGGAGCTGCAGGGGCGGTGGGATTTCAAGGGCGTGCCCGTCGAGATCGCGCTCACCGACGACAAGAAGGCCCTCGTCCTGAAGACAGACGGCGAGGAGCGGATCGACGCGGTCTGGGACGTCCTCCTCGGCAAGCTCCTCAAGCGCGGCCTCACCGCCAACTCCCTGGAGCGAGGCAAGAAGGAGCCGGTGGGCGGCAAGCAGTTCAAGCAGCAGGTCACGCTCCAGCAGGGGATCCCTTCGGACAAGGCCAAGGAGCTCGTGAAGCTGATCAAGGACACGAAGCTGAAGGTGCAGGCCTCGATCCAGGGCGACTCGCTGCGGGTCACCGGCAAGGACCGGGACGATCTGCAGGCCGTCATCCGGTTGTGCCGCGAGAAGGCGGACTCCCTCCACCTCGACATGCAGTACGAGAACTTCCGCGACTGATCGCGGGCATGCCCGCCCGGCCCCGTGGCTCGCGCGGGTGAAACGAGTCGCGCCTTTGCCGCAGCGGCGCGCGAAGAACAGGTTGTCTCCAAGTGACCGAGAAGAAGAACGTCCACATCGTCACCCTCGGCTGCCCGAAGAATCGGGTGGACTCCGAGATCATGCTCGGCGGCCTGGTGCAGGACGGCTGGCAGCTCACCGAGGCGGCGAACGACGCCGACGTGATCGTGGTGAACACCTGCGCCTTCATCGAGGCGTCGAAGACCGAGTCGATCGAGGCGATCCTCGAGGCCTCCCGGTGGAAGGAGACGGGCCGCGCGCAGAAGGTGGTGGTGACGGGCTGCCTGTCGCAGCGCTACCCCGACGCGATCGCCCAGGAGATCCCCGAGGTGGACCACATCCTCGGCACCTCCGCCTACGCGCAGCTCCCCGCCCTGCTGGCCGACGTGGGCGACGCGCCCAGGCAGGTGATCCCGGATCCGGACTACATCCACACGTCCCACACGCCGCGGATCAACTCGCTGCCTTCCTACACGGCCTACCTCAAGATCGCCGAAGGCTGTGACAACGAGTGCGCGTTCTGCATCATCCCCACCCTGCGCGGCGATCAGCGCTCCCGGCCCATCGAGGACGTGGTGGCGGAGGCGCGCACGCTCGCGGCGCAGGGGGCGCGGGAGCTGAACCTCGTCGCCCAGGATCTCACCGCCTACGGGCACGACCTCCCCGGCCGGCCCAAGCTGCACCAGCTCGTCCGCGCACTGGGCGAGGTGGAGGGGGTGCGCTGGATCCGCCTCCACTACGCGTATCCGCGCAACTTCCCCGACGAGCTGGTCGCCGCCATCCGGGACACGCCTCAGGTCGTGAAGTACCTCGACATGCCCGTCCAGCACGCCAGCGACCGGTTGCTGCGGGCCATGCGGCGCGGCCGCAACTCCGCCTTCCTGCGGGAGCTCTTGGCCAAGCTGCGCCGGGAGATCCCCGGCATCGTCCTGCGCACCTCACTCATCGTGGGACTGCCGGGCGAGACGGAAGGAGACTTCGAGGAGCTCCTCGCGTTCATCAGGGAGCAGCGCTTCGACCACCTCGGGATCTTCCGCTACTCCAAGGAGGAGGGGACCCTCGCCGGCGAGATGGAGGAGCAGCTCGACGAGGAGGTGAAGCTCGCCCGCTGGCAGCAGGCCATGGCGCTGCAGGCGGAGATCCGCAGGGAGCAGCAGCAGGCCTGGGTCGGCAAGGAGATCGAGGTGCTCGTCGAGGGTCCCCATGAAGAGACCGAGCACCTCCTCGTGGGCCGGCACGCCGGACAGGCGCCGGAGATCGACGGCCAGGTGATCATCAACGACCTCCCTGAGGGAGGCGTCGGCGCCGGCGACATCGTGAGGGTGCTGGTGGAGGAGGCCTACGAGTACGACCTGGTGGGGCCGGCGACCGAGGTGATCCTCCGCGCCCCGGCGGTCGCGCACCCTGCATCACATAGGGTGAAGCTGCCTGTATTCGTGGCGCAGCGGTGAATGGTCCGTTCGCCAGGGAGATCGAGGTCGCCTCCCGGCTCGCCCGCGAGGCGGGGCGCGCGATCCTCGAGGTGTACGCCGGCGAGTTCGAGGTGATCGAGAAGCCGGCCGGCGGCGGCCCCGTCACGGTGGCGGACGCCCGCGCCAACGAGATCATCGTCGCCGGGCTGCGGGACGCGTTCCCGGACGACGGCGTGGTCGCCGAGGAGTCGGAGGTGAACGCGAACCCCGAGCGCTTCGAGCGCTGCTGGTTCGTGGATCCCCTCGACGGCACCAAGGAGTTCACCCGACGCAACGATCAGTTCGCCGTGCACGTGGGGCTCGCCGTGGGCGGAGAGGCAAAGGCGGGCGTCGTCTTCCAGCCTACCGCTGATCGCCTCTTCGCCGGCGTCGTGGGAGAGGGCTGCGTGCTCTGGTCCGGCGGGAGCTCGCGGGAGGTCCACGTGGCGCCGGAGCCTCACGATCCCTTGCGCCTGGTGGCCTCGCGATCCCACCGTTCCCGTTGGACCGCCGCGATCGTCGAGCCATTGGGGATCGAGCAGGTGGAGGGCGTCGGCTCCGTCGGGATCAAGTGCGGCATGGTCGCGACCAGCGAGGTCGATCTCTACGTGCACCCCAGCCGGGTGAGCTTCCGGTGGGACGCGTGCGCGCCCGAGGCGGTCGTCCGGTCCGCAGGCGGATTCTTCTCCGACCTGTCCGGTACCGCCTACCGCTACGACGGCAAGGACCTCCAGAACACCCGGGGCATCCTGGCCTGCCACCCGGCGATCGTCGATCGCATACTGCCGATCGTCGCCGACGTCGGCCGCCGGGCCCACGTCCTCGACTGAGCCGCCGCCTCCTGTCGGCCACCGGTCAGCCTTCCGACGGATCCTCTCCCTCCCCCTTGCGCGAGGGTCGGGGCGATGGACATCCATGATCGCCGACCCGGCCCCACTCCCCTGGGGAGGCCGCAACGAGCGTGCTGGAGGAGGACGCCATGCTCCACTACCGATCCACCGGCAACCTGGCGATCCGGCCCTGCGAGGTATGCGGCATCCTCGTCCTCCACGAGGAGGGCACGCCCACCGCCTTCAACCGGAGGGAGGAGGCCACCATCCAGCCTTGGCGCTGGCGCCCCTTCCCGCACAACGCGCCGGGTGGGCCGAGCTGCATCGGCGGCGGCCCAGCCGCCCGGGCGTTGAGGCGCGCGGCCACGACGAGCTCTGGCATGACCAGTCCGCACTTGGACGACGAGCCGGCCTGATGGTCCGTCAGCGACCGGGAACGGCCGCCTTCACCCGGGTCGTGCCCGCGGGGAACGCTTTGGCGGGATCGAAATCGGCGGAGGAGACGTCGGCCTTCACGACCGCGTCGCGGAAGGAGAGGTCGTTCTCGCTGCCGTTCGATTGCACCACGACCGAGCGCGACACCTGACCGGTGGCGGCGTCCACCAGCAGGAGCACCTTCTTGAACCCCCCGTTCGGCTGGAGCGGCGTGAGCTCGAGGGGCACCCCTTCCCCGAGCGTTCGAGTCGACCGGGCGATCGAGAACTCGTCGGCGAGGCGGCCCTTGCCCCACATGAAGGTCACCGCAGCGGAGAGCTGCCCCACGTCGACCGCGTACTCGGTGGCCTGCTTCGTGTCGGGATCGTAGGTCCAGCTCCGGTCCTTCACCAGCAGCAGGATCCGGCCGTCGTCATAGTCCCAGCGCATCAGCGGGCCGGTGCCGCCGGCCGGCTTGCGAAAGCGCATGCGCCCGGTGGCCTTCGAGTCGCCGAGGCGAGAGGGGATCCCCGCGTGGGCGAAGGACTGCTCGAAGCGGGTGTCGAAGCCCTGGCTCTTCTCGTAGAACGCCTGCACCCGCGCGACCACCTCGGCGACGTCGGGGGCCACCGAGCCCTTCGCCTTCTGCTTCCTGGGGAGGTTCGCCTGCTTGGAGGGCCCATCCGCCTTCGGCGCCGCGGACGCCGGCGGAGCGTCAGCCGCAGAGGCCATGGCGGGGACCGCCGCGAACACGAGCGCTGCAAGGATGTGGTTCTTCACGTCCGCTCCTTCTCTCCCGAGAGCTCCAGGAATCACGAGGACGCACCATAGGACGCCTCGCACGTCGATCAACCGATTCGACCGGGAGGACGATCCCGAGGCGGTCTTTCTTCATGCCGCGCCCGGTCGCGGCCGGATGCGTCAGGCCCCGTCCGGCCAGAGGCGCTCGGCGCAGGCGTCGACCAGCGCATCCACGCCCTCACGGGTCGCGGCGGAGATCAGGAAGACCCTGGGGGGATCCTTGCGCCTGCGCAGCTTCTTGGCGAAGGCCTCGGCCCGCGCCCTGGCGTCGGGGAGGTCGCACTTGTTCAGGGCCACGATCTGCGGCCGGCCCGCGAGCTCGGGGGAGTAGCGGGCGAGCTCCTTGTTGATCGTCGCGAAGTCCTTGGACAGCTCACGATCGGGGTCGAGGTCGGGCGCCGACGCGTCGACCACGTGTACGAGCATGCGACACCGCTCCACGTGGCGGAGGAACTGGTGTCCGAGGCCCGCCCCCTCGCTCGCGCCCTCGATGAGCCCGGGGATGTCGGCCACCACGAAGCTCTTGTGATCCTTGTACCCGACTACGCCGAGGTTCGGGACGAGGGTGGTGAACGGGTAGTCCGCGATCTTGGGCTTCGCCCGGGAGACCACCGAGATCAGGGTCGACTTCCCCGCGTTGGGGTACCCGACCAGCCCCACGTCGGCCAGGAGCTTCAGCTCGAGGGTGAGGGTCACCTCCTCCCCCGGCGTCCCCGACTGCGCGAAGCGGGGGGCCTGCCGGGTCGAGGTGGCGAAGTTCATGTTGCCCAGGCCGCCCCGCCCGCCCCTGGCGGCCACCCACTCCTGACCCGCCTCGGCGAGGTCGGCGAGCGGCTCGCCGGTCTCGTGGTCGCGGAACACCGTGCCCACCGGCACGCGCAGGATCAGGTCCTCGCCCGCCCTGCCGTTGCAGTCCGATCCCATCCCCGGCTGCCCGTTCGGCGCCCGGTGGTGCTGCATGTAGCGGTAGTCGAGGAGGGTGGTGAGCTGGGGATCGGCGCGGAAGACGACGCTGCCGCCGCCGCCGCCGTCTCCGCCGGACGGGCCGCCCTTGGCCACGAACTTCTCGCGGCGGAAGGCGATCGCTCCTCCTCCGCCGTCGCCGGCCTTGACGAAGATTCGGACCTGGTCGACGAACTTCATACGGTGCTACGCCTTTCGCCCCGCGCTTCGATGCCGGCCGCGCCGGTGGCGCGCCGTATAAACACGAAGACCGCGGCGGCACATCCATGCCCCGCGGTCCGCGTGGAGAGGCGCATAGGCCCGATCGGTCAGACCTGCGGGACGACCGAGACGCGCTTGCGATCCTTGCCGAAGCGCTCGAACGTCACCACGCCGGGCACGGTCGCGTAGATCGTGTAGTCGCGGCCCATGCCCACGCCCGTGCCGGGGTGAATCTTGGTGCCGAGCTGCCGGATGATGATGTTGCCGGGGATCACCGCCTGGCCGCCGAAGCGCTTCACGCCGCGGCGCTGGCCGCGCGAGTCGCGGCCGTTGCGAGACGAGCCCTGGCCCTTTTTGTGTGCCATCTGCCTGCTCCTGCTCTATCGGGCCGATCAGCCCGTGATCTGCGTGATCTTGACCGCGGTGAAGGCCTGGCGGTGGCCGCGGATGCGCTTCCAGCCTTCCTTCTTCTTGCGGAACGAGAAGACCTTCTTGCCGCGGCCCTGCTCGACGATGCTGCCGACGACCTTGGCGCCCTCGATGACCGGCATGCCGATCTTGGGGGAGTCGGTGCCACCGAGCATCAGCACCTCGGCGAACTCCACCTGGTCGCCGGACTCGCCGGTGAGCTTCTCCACGCGGAGGGTGTCGCCCTCCTGGACCCGGTACTGCTTGCCGCCCGTCTTGATCACGGCGTACATCGAAGACCTCGATCGTCCGATCGAGCCGCTGTTTCGGCTCGGTTGTCATCAGGTCGGCCGTGCTACGGATGGGCCGCCCGCGAAAGCGGCTGATCTAGGGGATCGACCCCGCCTTTGTCAAGCAACGATCGGTCGGATCGGATCAAGCCCGGGCGGCCTGACGGCGTTTCTCCACGGGACGAAGGCGCAGCGCCATGAACCAGCCGAGCGGCAGGCCGTACGCCAGGGCGTGGAGCAGGAGGAGCCTCAGCGAAGAGAGCTGGGCGATCCACGGATACACGACGAGCCCGATCACCCGCACGTCGATCACCCAGATCGCGAAACCGTAGGCGATCCCCGCGAGGCCGTGGAGCACGAAGTTGTCGCGGGCCAGCGGAGTGAGGCGGTTGGCGATCGCCCCCCAGATCACGCCGAAGATTGCCGACAGCAGGAAGTGCACCACGAAGCCGACGATGAAGACGCCCCAGGTGGCCGGACCAGCCAGGGCCCGGCTCCCCAGCACGATCGAGGACGCGTTCCTCCAGGGCTCGGCGAGGCTCCTGCCGTCGATGGCGGCCACCGCCATCGCCGCGACCATCAGGATGACGCCTGCGATCAGACCGCCCTCCAGGGCGTCCGTCACCACGATCCCCTGGATCGCCTCCAGCTTCCGCGTGCGTGCCCCTGTCTGCGCCATCGTTCCCCAGAGGGTGCTGCGGGGCGGCGCTCCGAACAAGAGCCGACAAAGGGCGAAGCCTGCATTGGCAGGCCGCCCCCGGAGGGAGGCGGCCTGCGTTCCCGGCGGGCTATCGCCTGCGGCGGACGAGCGCGGCCACGCCGAGCGCCAGGCCGAGGCCCAGGAGCCCCGCGTCACCCGACGTCGACTGGCAGCCGCTGCCCTTCTTCTCCGTCCGGATGGGCTCCACGGGCGGAGCGGGCGGACGATCGTCGAAGAGCTCGAGCTCGAGGGTCGCCCGCGCCACCTTCTGCGCCGAGTCCGTCGCCACCACCTCGAACGTGAACGTGCGGGTCTTCTCCGTGCCG
>Ga0182742_1000155_pt1 | contig 129589 bp, 115 predicted proteins | sample eDN5th37CBELigMG_FD_128880 | JGI IMG/M metagenome (GOLD analysis project Ga0182742, IMG submission 128880) | Enriched Miracle-Growth compost microbial communities from Emeryville, California, USA - eDNA 5th pass 37_C BE-Lig MG (version 2)... ... | reverse complement strand
GGTCGACATCAAGCTGTTCACCGGCGGCGTGCTGGTCGGCCACACCCAGACCGCCTTCGAGATCGTCAAGATCGGCTTCGAGCAGTTCATCGCCACCGCCGCCAATCAGCACAGCCTGATCTACGGCCTCGCCACCGCAATCATGGCCCTCCTCACCGGATGGATCGCATCCATCGTCTTCCGAAGAGATTGAGGTTCACATCGCATAGCTTGCCGCCATGCCGGCGATGCTGATCGCCATCACGCCGGTCGCCAGCCAACCGAGCCAGTGCAGCGGCCCGTCGACGACGAAGCGGTCCATCACGTCCGGACGCCGCACCATCAGCATCAGCAGCACCATCACCGGCACCGCCAGAATGCCGTTGACGACGGCACTCCAATACAGCGCCGAAATCGGATTGATCGGCGAGAAGTTGAGGACAACGCCGATCAGCGTCGACAAAGCCAGCACCGCATAAAACGCGCGCGCCTCCTTGGGCTTGCGCGCCAGTCCGATCGGCCAGCGGCGCCCCTCGCCGATCGCATAAGCCGCCGAGCCGGCCAGCACCGGCACCGCCAGCAGTCCGGTGCCAACGATGCCGAGCGCGAAAACGAATTCGGCGAACGCACCGGCGATCGGACGCAACGCTTCCGCGGCCTGCGCCGACGTCTCGATGTCGGTCTTGCCGCTGGCGTGCAGCGTCGCGGCGGCGGTGACGATGATGGCCAGCGCGATAATCGTGGAGAATCCCATGCCGACCACGGTGTCGGCGCGAATGCGGCCGAACTCGTTCACCGCTTCGCTCGGCGTGTCGATCAGCGGCTCCTTGTCAGGATCGATCCGCTCATCCTCGGCCTCCTGCGAGGCCTGCCAGAAGAACAGGTATGGCGAGATGGTGGTGCCAAGGATGGCGACAACCGTCGTCCAGTAGGCGGCGCTCCATTCCAGCCGCGGCAAGGCGGCGCCCTTGAAAGCCTGTGCCCAATCGACATTGGTCACCGCCAGTGCCGCGACGTAGGTGAACAGGCTCAGCGTCAACCACTTCAGCACGGCGACATAGCGCTTATAGTCGAAGAAGATCTGCGCCAGCACCGAGATCAGGCCGTACATGATGACGTAGGCGAAAACCGGTCCGCCCACCAGGAGCTTCGAGGCATCGGCCATGGCTGCCAGATCGGCGCCGATATTGATCGTATTGGCAACGAACAGCAGCGCGACGATCAGATAGAGCAGCCATGCCGGATAGTGGCGGCAGATATTGCCGCCGATGCCGTGGCCGGTGACGCGTCCGACGCGTGCGGAAATTTCCTGGATCGCCGCCATCAGCGGAAAGGTGAGCACCATCGTCCAGCCGATACTGTAGCCGAGTTGCGCGCCGGCCTGACTGTAGGTGCCGATCCCGGACGGATCGTCGTCCGCTGCGCCGGTAATCAGTCCCGGTCCTAGCGTTCCCAGCCAACGGCGCGGGTCGACGATCCTGGGTGTCTTGCTGCCGCTCGTTTCAACGGTTTGCGTCACGCCCGCCAATCTCACGGCAGATCCCGCTGCCTCGGCGAACAGCCAACGCGTTGGCGGCCAACCGGGTTCCTTGAACCCGAGACGCCGCCACTTGGCGCTGGAGAAATCGTCAGTCCACACCGGCGGCAGACCGTGCCGGCCGCGTCACCAGATAGACGCCGAGCGCCACCGGCACGATGCCGAGCAGGTCGCGCATCTCTAAATGTTCGCCGAGCACGAGGTACGCGAACAACATCCCGAGCGGCGGCATCACGAAGTGATAGGCGCTCGCCGCCGTCGCGCCGCAGGTGCGCAGCATATGAAACCACAATTGATAGGCGAGGATCGAACCGCCGAGCACCAGGAAGGCGAAGGCGCCCAGCAGTTGCACGTTCGGCACGATGTCGGCGGGCGACGCGAAGGCCGCGGCAAAGGGAATCGTGGCGAGGCCCGCCGCGAGATTCTGCACGCCGTTGCCGACCCACAGGCTGCCCGATGGCGACAGCACCTTGAACAGAATGGTGCCGGCGACCAGCGAGGCAAGCGAGGCCAGCGTGAACATGATGCCATGCAGGCTATCGGTGCCGACGGAGATACGGTGCCAGACGATCATCGCGACGCCGACGATGCCGAGCAACAGGCCCCCGACCTTGCGCCAGGTCAGCGATTCACCCAGCAACAGCGCCGCCAGCATCGCGGTGAAGATCGGGTTGGCGCTGACGATCAGGCCGCCAAGCCCGGCCGAGACCGTTTGCAGGCCGGTGTAGCCAAGCCCGAGATACAGCGCGTTATTGGCGATGCCGAGCACGGCGAACACGGCGACGTCGCGCCACGACAGGCTCCAGCTCTCGCGCCGCAGGGCCGCGAAGCCGAGGATCAGCACGCCGGCAAGCGTGAAGCGGGCCGCCAGCAGAATCAGCGGCGGGCAATAAGTGACGCCGGTCTTGCCGGCGACGAAGGCGAAGCTCCACAGCACGCAGAACAGCGCGATGGCGAGCGGCAGGAGGTTGAACGAGGGGCGCGACAGGCTGACCGAGGGGGCGAGGGACATAACCGGATTCCTTGGTTGATCTCCTTGCTCCTCGATCTAGGCCCGCCCCTTCTCATTTGGAAATTAAATGATAAAATCCATTCCAGTGGAAAATCGAATGGACCGCCCATGTTCGATCTCGATCTGCTCCGCAGCTTCGTGTCCGTGGTGGATTCCGGCGGCTTCACCCGCGCTGGCGAGCGCGTCCACAAGACCCAATCCACCGTCAGCCAGCAGATCAAGCGTCTGGAGGACGATGTCGGCCGCCCGTTGCTGATCCGCTCCGGCCGCAACGTAACGCCGACCGAGGACGGCGAACGGTTGCTCTCCTACGCGCGGCGGATGCTGGCGCTGGCGGAGGAAGCCCGCGACGTGATGGCGCGACCGGCGGCGGAAGGCGCGGTGCGGCTCGGCATTCCGGAGGACTTCGCCGCCTATCGCCTGACCGAACTGCTGGCCAATTTCACGCGCGCGCGGCCGGGCTTGCGGCTCGACGTCCAAGCCGATCAAAGCACCAACCTGCGCCGCGCGCTGGAGCGCGGTGAACTCGATCTGGCCCTGCTGAAACGCGCCGCTGGCGAGAAAGACGCGATTGCGGTGTGGCCGGAGCGCGTGCATTGGGTCACCAGCAAGGTGCACCCGGTCGATCTGACGCGGCATTCGATCCCGCTGATCGGATTTCCCGCCGGCTGCCTCTATCGCGCCGGCGCCATCCACGCCATCGAGGCGGCGGGCCGCGCCTGGCATATGGCCTATTCGAGTTCGAGCCTCGCCGGGATTCAGGCGGCGGTGGCCGCAGGGCTCGGGCTCAGCATTCTGTCCGAAATGGCCATTCAGCCGGGCCATCGCATTCTGACGGCGGCGGATGGCTTTGCGCCGATCGACAAGACGGAGATGGCGCTGGTGGCAGCCCCCGACGCCAGCCCCGCAACGCTGCGGTTGGCCGACGTACTGGCCGAATTCTGCAACACCGTGCAGGCGAAGGCTGCTTGATTTCGTCATGCGCGGACTTGATCCGCGCATCCATCTTTCTCGAAAGGATGGATTGCCGGGTCAGCCCGGCAATGACGCATCGTGTGAATCGGGCGTTGAAACGCTTCAGGAGCACCGCGCCGCGGCGATGGCGTGCATGCGGCTGTCGCCGAGCACATGCGCGGTGAATTCCAGCGACTTGAAGATCGCCGCGAAGGCGAGGTCGCGAATGCTGAGGCCGCCGGTATAGGCGCCGAACGCCGGCATGATCGCGCGCTCGCCGTCGCTGGCGAAGCAGCGCCGTTCCACCGAACGGCCGCGGCGGCTGATCCGCGCTTTCGGATGCAGGTGACCGGCGATCTCGCCGATAGCACCAGTCGGTTCGTGACGGAACACGAGCGAACCGATCGCGACGTCCCTGGCGATGCTGCCGCCGAGATCGCGCGGCAGATCGGGATCGTGATTGCCGACGATCCAGATCCAGTCGCGTCCCGCTTGCAGCGTTGTCAGCGTCGCGCGATGCGCGACCGACAGACGATCATGTGCCTCGCGATCGTGAAAACTGTCGCCGAGCGCAATCACCGTGCGCGGCCGATAGCGCGCGATCACGGCATCGAGCCGCGCCAGCGTTTCGGTCGTGTCGTGCGGCGGCAACAGCACACTGCGCATGGCGAAGCTGGACCCCTTTTCAAAATGCAGATCGGACACCACGAGCAGGCGCTCATCAGCCCAGTACAACGCGCCCGAGAGATCGGCGGTGAAGCTCACACCAGCGACGATGACGGTTGAAAAGTGTCCCGTCATGGCCGGGCATAGCCGTTCGAAGAACGGCGTCGCACCGCTCGCCTATGTCCCGGCCATCCGCGTCTTACTTCCGATGGGGACAAGGAAGACGTGGATGCCCGGCACAAGGCCGGGCATGACGACAAAGTTCTTTGATTATGCGGCTTCACGTTCCCGTCGCCTCGCGCACCAGTTCCTCGGCGGCTTCCGCCAGCAATTCGTCCGAGGCTTCGCCGTAAACCGCTTCGCGCCCGATTTCCAGCATCACCGGCACCGCGAGCGGTGAAATGCGGTCGAGTTCCTTGTGGGTGATTCGGCCGGCGATGCGCGCCAGCATATCACTGAGGCGGCGCAAATCGAGCAACCCGGTCGCTGCATCAGCGCGCGCCGCGCGCAGCAAGATATGATCCGGCTGATGCTTGCGCAGTACATCATAGACGAGATCGGTGGAGAACAGCACCTGTCGGCGGCTTTTCTCCTCGCCGGTAAAGCGACGCGGAATCAGCCCCGAGATGATGGCGCAGTTGCGGAACGTGCGCTTCATCAGCGCGGATTCCGCAAGCCACGCCTCGAGATCGTCGCCGAGCATGTCGGGATCGAACAGCGTGGCGAGATTCAAGCGGCCCTGCCGGATCATCGCGGACATATCGCCGAGCGCCCATACCGCGAGCGCATATTCGTTGGCAACGAAGCCGAGCGGCCGCACCCGTGCGCGCTCCAGCCGTCGGGTCAGCAGCATGCCGAGCGTCTGGTGCGCCAATCGCCCCTCGAAAGGATAGCAAACAAGGTAATGCTTGTCGGCGCGCGGAAACGTCTCCACCACCATCTCGCGCGAGCCCGGCACGCGCGAGCGATCGGCTTGCAGCGACAGCCACTCGCGCACCTGATCCGGCAAGCCGTTCCACGCACGCTGATCGGCCAAGAGTCCGCGCACACGTTCGGCGAGATAGGTCGAGAGCGGAAACTTGCCGCCCATGTAGGACGGCACCTTGGCATCGACATCGTTGGCGCGCGAGACATAGACCTCGTCTTCCACCAGCGCCTCGTAACGCACGATCTCGCCGCCGAATACGAAAGTGTCGCCGACCACCAGGCCCTCGATGAAGTATTCCTCGATCTGGCCGAGCATACGGCCGCCGCGTGCGACAGCGCCGGTCGAACCGCTGCCACCGCGCCGCGAGCGCACCAGCCGCACGTTCAGCATCGACTCCTCGACGATGGTGCCGACGTTTAACCGATACGTTTGCCGTACCTTCGGATTGGCGACGCGCCAGCGGCCTTGCTTATCCTGCTTGATGCGCGCGAAACGCTCGTAGCTTTTCAGCGCGTAGCCGCCGGTGGCAACGAAATCGACCACGTCATCGAAATCCGCGCGCGACAAGTCCGCATACGGCGCCGCCGTGCGCACTTCCGCGTAAAGATCGTCAGCGAGAAACGGTTCGCCGCAGGCGCAGCCGAGCACGTGCTGCGCCAGCACATCGAGCGCGCCGAAGCGCAGCGGCGGTGTGTCCTGCGCGTTCTCGTTCACCGCGTCGATGGCGACGCTGCATTCCAACACTTCGAAGCGATTGGCCGGCACCAGCACCGCGCGCGAGGCTTCATCAAGACGGTGATTGGCGCGGCCGATCCGCTGCATCAGCCGCGACGCCCCCTTCGGTGCGCCGACATTGACGACGAGATCGACGTCGCCCCAGTCGACGCCGAGATCGAGCGACGAGGTGCAGACCACGCCGCGCAATTTGCCGGCGGTCATCGCATCCTCGACCTTGCGACGCTGGCCGACATCGAGCGAGCCGTGATGCAAAGCGATGGCGAGATTGTCGTCGTTCATGCGCCAGAGATCCTGAAACAGCATCTCGGCCTGGCTCCGGGTGTTGACGAACACCAGCGTGGTCTTGTTGCGCCTGATCAGATCGTAGATTTCGCCGAGCGCGTGACGCGCCGAATGTCCCGCCCACGGCAACCGCTCGCGGGTGTCGAGCATTTCGACCACGGGCGCCGCCGCGCCGCCCGCGACGACGATATCGGCTATAGCGTCGTTCTTCCCGTTCGGCACAGCACCTTCTCCCCTCCCCCCACGCTCTTGCGTGGCGAGGAGGGGTCGGGGGTGGGGGGAAGCTGCGGAGGAAACATGAGCGCTGTCTTCGCTGAAGGCTCCCCCAGCCCTGCCCCCTTCCCGCCGCTTCACGGGAGGAGGGGAAATGACTTGCGGCACGAGAAATCTTGCCAGTGATTCAGGGTCGGCCACTGTCGCGGACAATCCGATCGCCCGCAGGCGCGGCGCGATCTTCCACAGCCGCGCCAAACCCAGCGACAACAGATCGCCGCGCTTGGAGGTAACCAGCGCGTGCAGTTCATCGAGCACAATCCGCCGCAGCGACGAAAACAAATACGGCGCGTCATCGGACGCCAGCAGCAGCGCCAGTTGCTCGGGCGTCGTCAGCAGGATGTCGGGCGGATAACGGCGCTGCCGCTGCCGCCGCGACGCGGGGGTATCGCCGGTGCGGGTCTCGATCCGGATCGGCAGGCCCATTTCGGCCACCGGCCGTTCCAGATTACGCGCGATGTCGACCGCCAATGCCTTCAGCGGCGAGACGTAGAGAGTATGGAGGCCGTGGATTTTCTCCCCTCCTCCCACGCTCTTGCGTAGTGGGGCGTGGGGCACTTTCTTTTCAAAAAGCAAAGCCTGTGCCGGCGTAGGTCCCCCCACCCCCGACCCCTCCCCGCCGCTTCGCGGAGGGAGGGGAGCGCGCTGCCTTCCCGAGATAGTCCCGCTCAGTTCCACCAGCGTCGGCAAAAATCCGGCCAGCGTCTTGCCGGCGCCGGTCGGGGCGATCAGCAGCGCGGAGCGATTCGCCCGGGCCTTGGCCAGCAGCGCAAGCTGATGCTCGCGCGGCGACCAGCCGCGCCGGGCGAACCAGCGGGCGAATGTTTCCGGCAGCAGCGGCTGCGAATCAGGATCGGCGGGCGGCACAGCCCAGAGGTAAGCCCTCCGTTTGCCGCGGTCGAGGGCCGGGCCGGCCTCGCGGCTGCCGCGGTCGGCGCAATTTGAGGCAAGGTTTGGTCAACCCTCGGCCGCAATCCACCACGGTGTGACCAACGTGCCACAGACAGTCTTCTGTTCCCGGGTTAAAGTTTGGCAGTCACAAGAATGGAATCGACGATGAAAAAGATTATTGCCGGCGTTGCTCTCATTGGAACCGCCGTCAGCGCGCAGGCCGCCGACCTCGCCGTCAAAGCTCCCTATACCAAGGCACCGCCGATCGCGGCGCTTTATGACTGGACCGGGTTCTATCTCGGCGTCAACGCCGGCGTCGGCCTCGGCCGCAACCGCACCCAGCAGTTCAACGGCGGCGTCGAGAACTCGACCTACCTCTCACCGCTGGGCGCCATCGGCGGCATTCAGGCCGGCTACAACTGGCAGACCAATTCCTTCCTGGGTCCGATCGTGTTCGGCATCGAAGCCGACATCCAGGGCTCCGACATGCGTGACGGTTACGTCAACCTCGTCGGCGACACTTTCAACCAGCGGCTCGACTGGTTCGGCACTGTGCGCGGCCGCATCGGCCTCGTCACCGGCCCGACCCTGAGCTACGTCACCGGCGGTTACGCCTACGGCAACGTCAACACCTCGGTGGTGACCGGCGGCGTGCCGTTTGCGATGAGCGGCGGCCGCAGCGGCTGGACCTGGGGCAGCGGCGTCGAAGCGGCGCTGGGCGGCAACTGGACCGGCAAGATCGAATATCTCTATCTCGACCTCGGCGACCCGACCGGCGTTTACGGCGCCGGCACCCAGGCGATCCGCTCCGAACTGCGCGAGCACATCTTCCGCGTCGGCCTGAACTACCGCATCGGCGGCAACAGCACCTACATGCAGACCGCTGCGGCGAACTGGAACGGCTTCTATCTCGGCGGCAACTTCGGTTCGGGCACCGCCCGCAACCGCAGCACCATGCTGGACGTGCCCACCGCCACCACCAGCACCTTCAACCTGGCGCCCGATGGCATCAACGGCGGTATCCAGGCCGGTTACAACTGGCAGACCGGCAACACGGTGTTCGGCCTCGAAGCCGACATCCAGGGCGCCTCGCTCGAGGACAACAAGAGCTGCTTCGACTGCGGCGCAGGCCTGAGAGTCAACTCCAAGCTGCCGTGGTTCGGCACCGTTCGTGGTCGCCTCGGCTATTCGGTCGGTCCCTCGCTGTTCTACGCCACCGGCGGTTTCGCCTATGGCGGCGTCAAGACGGCCTTCAACGACCTGAGCTTCTCCGAGACCCGCACCGGCTGGACCGTCGGCGCCGGCATCGAGACGCCGTTCACCCTGCTGGGCCTGTTCGGCCCGAACTGGACCTCGAAGACCGAATATCTCTATGTCGATCTCGGCCGCTCCACCACCGCCCTCGACCTCGGCGGCGCGCCGGCGGTGTTCTCGACCCGGGTGCAGGAGCACATCTTCCGCACCGGCCTGAACTATCACTTCAATGCTCCGGTGGTCGCGAAATACTGATCGACATCGCCTAACCAAGATCGAAAAGCCCCGGCAGCGATGCCGGGGCTTTTGTTTTAATAACCGAGCCTTGAGCACGACTGGTTAGCGTTGTTCGCAGAACGCCAGCGCTTCGCTTGGCGATATCGCAAGCCATCCGCGCTGCGAGTCTTGTCAACGCCGGCAAAGGACAAAGACCTGGATGGCCGGATGAGCTCGGGCATGGCGCAAGGAGCCTCGGCTCTTCATTTTCCGTGCCGTTCCTGAAATGCCGGAGCCCGGATTGCATATTGCCCTCAAGGCTCCGTTCTCACGTCGTATCGGAGCCGACGCGCGGCTACTCGGTGTAGGGCTTCTCCGACAGATCCCAATCCTTGCCGTTGAAGATCGAGATGTAGAGGGTCTTGATCGGCGTGTAGTCGTTCGGAGTGAACGAATAGGTGATGCCGTTCAGCATGTAAGGCGAATGATACCCGTTGAGATTGGCGGCCTGCTTCAGCACGTTCTCGCGGGTCAGATCGTCGCCGCAGCGGCGCAGGATCTCCGCCATCGTCACCGCCTGTCCGTAGCCGGCAAAGGCGATGGTGTTGTCGCGGTCGACGTTCGGCAGATATTTCTGCCGGAACTCCTCGAACGCCTTCACCTCTGGATCGTTCTCGAACTGCGGCACGCCGACTTCCTTGGCGTAGCGGATGGCGACGATGCCCTTGGCATTCTCAAGGCCGGCCGCGTGCAGGATCGAACGCCCGGTCGAGCCGGCCGAGAGCAGATGCAGTGGCTTCCAGCCGAGTTCGGCGATCTTGCGGATCGACTGCGACGTCGCCTTGCCGGTGGTGATGTTGTAGAAAACATCGGCGCCGGACTTCGACAGGTTGATGATCTGCGAGTCGATGGTCGGATCGGTGAGATCGTAGGTGGTCTCCGCCACCACCTTGGCCTTGCCGCCGGCCTTCTCCAGCTCTTCCTTGAACGGGCCGAGGAAGTCGCGGCCGAAGTCGTCGTTCTGGTAGAGGATGCCGACCTTGGCATCGGGCTTCACGCTCAGCACGTATTTGGCAAGGATACGCGCTTCGGTCGGATACAGCGGCAGGCCCGCCATCGTCCACTTGAACTGCTTCGGATTATTCCACTTGGACGCGCCGGTGTTGAGCAGGAGCTGCGGCACGCCCTTGCTGTTGAGATACTTGTGCACGGCGGTCTGCGGCGCGGTGCCGAGCGAGCCGAACAGCGCCAGCACCTCTTCCTGCTCGACCAGACGCCGGGTCTGCTCGACCGCCTTCGGCGCCGAATAGGCATCGTCCGCGGTGATGAACTTGATCTTGCGGCCGTTGATGCCGCCCTGCTCGTTCAGCATCTGGAAATAGGCTTCGCCGACGCGGCCGAGCACGCCGTAGAGCGAGCCGGGTCCGGAATGCGGCACGGTCTGTCCCAGCTTGATTTCGGTATCGCTGGCGCCGGGGCTGTATTTCTTTTCGGCGGCGAAGGCATGGGTGGCGACGAGCAGGGCCGCGCCCGCGACCAGCGGATAAAGGCGTTGAGACATCCTTCCGATTCCTCCTTGGCTTGTTAATTAATCGATTAAGTATGGCAGCCTAGCACAGTCGGGCAGCACCACAACCGGCTCGTGTGCGCGGTTTAAGCGGCCGCGATGCGGCCTATATACGCACCATGCATCCGCACGAGCTTCTCGTCCCCACTGCCGCCGGCCTGTGCTGCAAGCCCGGCGGCTTTCATATCGACCCGGTGCGGCCGGTGGAGCGCGCGCTGATCACGCATGGCCACTCCGACCACGCCCGCGCCGGTCACGGCACGGTGCTGGCGACGCAGGAAACGCTGGACATGATGCGGCTACGCTATGGCGACCATTTCGCCGGCCGCACGCGAGCGGTCCGCTACGGCGAAACGCTGCAGCTGGACGAGGTCGGCGTCAGCTTCCATTCGGCCGGCCATGTGCTCGGCTCGGCGCAGATCGCGGTGACCTGCAACGGCCTGCGGATCGTCGCCTCCGGCGATTACAAGGACGTGCCCGACCCGACCTGCGCGCCGTTCGAGGTGGTGCCGTGCGACGTCTTCATTACCGAGGCCACCTTCGGCCTGCCGGTGTTCCGGCATCCCGATGCCGCGCACGAAGTGTGCAAGCTGCTCGATTCGGTTCGGCTGTTTCCGGAGCGTGCGCATCTGATCGGCGCCTATTCGCTCGGCAAGGCGCAGCGCGTTATCGCGCTGCTGCGCGCGGCGGGATATGACGCGCCGATCTATCTGCACGGCGCGATGGAGACGATCACCCGCTATTACGAGAGTCGCGGGATCGCGCTGGGCGATCTGCGTCTGGTGAGGGGCATGAAGAAGGCCGATCTCGCCGGCACCATCACGCTCGCGCCACCCTCGGCGACATCCGATATCTGGACCCGCCGCTTCCCCGATCCGGTGACGGCCTTTGCGTCGGGGTGGATGCGGATTCGCGCGCGGGCGCGCCAGCGCGGCGTCGAGCTGCCGCTGGTGATCTCCGATCACGCCGATTGGGACGGGCTCACCGCGACGATCAAGGCGACCGGTGCCGGCGAAATCTGGGTCACGCATGGCGAGGAAGAGGCGCTGGTGCATTGGTGCAAGACACAGGGGCTTGCGGCGCGGCCCCTGGCGCTGGTCGGCTACGGTGAGGAGGACGACGAGGGCGGTGTCGCCGGCGGCGAGGATGCGGCATGAATCGCTTCGCCGAACTGCTCGACCGCCTGAGCTTCGAGCCCGGCCGCAACAACAAGCTGCGGCTGATCACCCAATACTTTCGCGAGGTGCCCGATCCCGATCGCGGCTACGCGCTCGCCGCGCTCACCGGCGCGCTGTCGTTCAAGCACGCCAAGCCCGGCCTGATCCGCGAACTGATCGCCGCGCGCGCCGATCCCGAACTGTTCGCGTTGTCTTATGATTACGTCGGTGATCTCTCGGAGACGGTCGCGCTGATGTGGCCAAAGACGTTGGCTTCATCCTCGATCAAAGAGCCCCCCACCCCTCCCCCACAAGGGGGGCGGGAGTAGGAAGAGGCCGCAACAACCCGCCGCCGCCGTCACTCACCGACGTCGTCACCACACTGGCGACGCTGGGCAAAGCCGAGCTGCCCGCGCAGCTCACGCGCTGGCTGGACGAACTTGACGAGACCGGACGCTGGGCGCTGCTCAAGCTGGTGACCGGCGCGATGCGCATCGGCGTCTCGGCGCGGCTGGCGAAGACCGCCGTCGCCGCGCTCGGCGACAGGGACCCGCACGAAATCGAGCTGCTCTGGCCCGGTCTGGTGCCGCCCTATCTCGATCTGTTCGCCTGGCTCGAAGGCCGCAGCGACAAGCCGATCAACCGCGACCCTGCGCCGTTCCGCCCGGTGATGCTGGCGTATGCGATCGAGGAGAGCGACTTCACGACGCTGGACGCGCGCGACTTCATTGCCGAATGGAAGTGGGATGGCATCCGCGTCCAGGCGGTGAGCGGCCGCGATAGCGATGGACACATCGTCGCCCGCCTCTATTCGCGCACCGGCGAGGACATCTCGAAAAGCTTTCCGGATCTGCTGCCGTCGCTGCGCCTGCCCGGCGCGATCGACGGCGAACTCCTGGTGCTGCGCGAGGGCCGCGTGCAGTCGTTCAACATCCTGCAGCAGCGGCTCAACCGTAAAAGCGTGACGCCGAAGCTGATGAAGGAATTTCCGATTCATCTGCGCGCCTATGATCTGCTCGACGACGGCGACAACGATCTGCGCCTGCTGCCGTTCGAGGAGCGGCGCGCGCGGCTCGAGACCTTCATTGCAACACTTGACGATCCGCGCATCGACCTCTCGCCGATGATCCCGTTCGGGGACTGGGCAACCATGACTGCGGCGCGCGCCGCCCCCGCGGCATTCGGCGCCGGTGCCGATGCCGAGGCCGTCGAAGGCGTGATGCTGAAGCGGCGCGACGCGCCCTACCTGCCCGGCCGCCCGAAAGGGCAATGGTGGAAGTGGAAGCGCGATCCGCATCTTATCGATGCCGTGCTGATGTATGCGCAGCGCGGCCATGGCAAGCGCTCGTCCTACTATTCGGACTACACCTTCGGCGTCTGGACCGAACAGAACGACGGCGATCAACTGGTGCCGGTCGGCAAGGCTTATTTCGGCTTCACCGACGAGGAGCTGCTGCAGATCGATCGCTTCGTCCGCCGCAACACGACGGAAAAATTCGGCCCGGTCCGCCATGTCGTGCACGAGCCGGACCGGGGACTGGTGCTGGAGGTCGCCTTCGAGGGCCTGCAGCGCTCGCCACGGCACAAATCCGGCATCGCAATGCGCTTCCCCCGCATCAACCGCCTGCGCTGGGACAAGCCGCCGGGCGAGGCCGACCGGCTGGAAACACTGGAACGGATGCTGAAGACGGAACAAACCCATTGATGTGATCGTCGGCCCGCTCCTGCATTCGTCATGCCCGGGTTTGTCCCGGGCATCTGCGTCCAAGCGGCACGACGGTGAGACAAGAAAGGGCGTGGATTGCATATTTGGGGAGCCATTGTGAGAAGATGGCGGCGCCGGTCTCCGAACGGCTATGCCTGGCGGCCATGACAGAATGAAAGATACCGAGAAAACAGCAGGCCAAACATTCCGTTGACGGCACCGCATTGGTTCCCCATCGGCAACGCGTTATAGTTGGGGGAATCGATCCCGGAGACCCAAGATGCCCGACGACACCCGAGACCTGCCGACGCGCAACGACGCCCTGTCGCGCTTTCTCGGCGGCTCCCCGCTGGGCGTGGCGTTTCGCCTGGTGATGCTGTCGATCCTGGTCGGCGTGGTGCTGGCGGCGATCGGCTTCGATCCGTGGAATATCGTCCACTCGATCCGCCTTTTGTTCATCCGCATCTGGGATCTCGGCTTCGACGCCATCAACGGCCTGTGGCGCTATTTCCTGCTCGGCGCCGTGATCGTGATACCGATCTGGCTGATCGCGCGCCTCGTCAACGCTCCGCGTGGCCGCTGAATCGGCCACATCCATGACCTTCGCAGATCAGGCCGCCGCGCTGCGGGTCGACAGCCGCCGCGTGTTCATCATTGCCGGCCCGGCGATGCTCGCCAATCTCACCACGCCGCTGCTCGGCGTCGTTTCCACCGGCGCGATCGGGCAACTCGGCGATACCGCGCTGCTCGGCGGCGTCGCATTGGCGGCGGTGGCGTTCGACTGCGTGTTCTGGCTGTTCGGCTTCCTGCGGATGGCGACAGTGGCGTTCACCGCACAGGCGCTCGGCGCCGGCGACCGCCTCGAGATTCGCGCAGTGCTGATCCGCGCGCTGCTACTGGCCGCCTTGATCGGCGCGCTGCTGATCGCGCTGCGCGTACCGCTGGCCTCGCTGATCTTCACCATCATGGGCGGCAGCGATGCGGTGACCGCGGCCGCGACCAGTTACTTCCACATCCGGCTGTGGTCCGCCACTTTCATGCTCGGCAACTATGTCGTTCTCGGCTGGCTGGTGGGACAGGCCCGCACCGGCATCGCGCTGGGTATCCAGGTCGGCATCAACCTGCTCAACATGGCGCTCACCGTTCTGCTGGTGCTGATCCTGCGCTTCGGCATCGAAGGCGCGGCTTACGCCACGGTGATCGCCGAGACCACCGGTTTCGCCAGCGGCCTCGCCATCGCCCGCATGCTGCTCGGCCCGAACTATCGCGCGCCCCGCGCGCTGTTGTTCGATCGCGCCCGCTGGCTGCGGATGCTGGCTGTCAACCGCGACATCATGATCCGCACCGCGGCATTGATCGGCGCGTTCCTGTTCTTCACCGCGCAGGGCGCCCGCGCCGGCGACCGCGTGCTCGCCGCCAACGCGGTGCTATACAATTTCCTGATGATCGGCTCGTTCTTTCTCGACGGTCTCGCCAACGCCGCCGAGCAACTCTGCGGACAGACGTTCGGTGCGCGCAGCCGCGCGCAGTTCGCGCAGGCGGTGCGGCTGGTGCTGGCCTGGAGCGTCGGCTTCGGCGTCGCGGTGTCCGTGATCTTCATCGTCGCCGGCGATCATCTGGTCGATCTCATCACCACCAGTCCCGATGTGCGGCTGTCGGCGCGCGACTATCTGGCGCTGGCGGCGCTGGCACCGGCCTGCGGCGTGCTCGCCTATTGCTTCGATGGCGTCTTCATCGGCGCATCATGGGCGCGCGACATGCGCAACCTGATGGTGGCGGCCTTCGCGATCTATATCGGAGTCTGGTATCTGCTGACGCCATGGGGCAATGCCGGTTTGTGGATGGCGTTTCTCGCTTTCCTGCTGGCGCGCGGCGTGCTGCAGGCGATGCGTTACCCGGCGCTGATGCGCGCGACGTTTTAGTTTGCAGTTCCGGTCGATTCGCCCCGACAATTGCGGGCAACGATGACGGAGATAAGCGATGCGCCTGCAATTCATCGGCTGCGGCGACGCCCTCGGCTCCGGCGGCCGCTTTAACACCTGCTTCCACGTCAGCGGCGAGAAGGCCAATTTCCTGATCGATTGCGGCGCCTCGTCGCTGATCGCGCTGAAGACGTTCGGCGTGCCGCGTGAGCCGATCGATCTGATCCTGATCACGCATTTTCACGGCGATCATTTCGCCGGCCTGCCCTTCCTGCTGCTCGACGCGCAGTTCAGCCAGCGTGCGCGTCCGCTGGTGATCGCCGGGCCGCAAGGCATTGCCGCACGCTTGCAGCAGACGATGGAAGCGCTGTTCGAGCAGTCCTCGCGCACGCCCCAGAAGTTCGACCTCTCCGTCGTCGCGCTCGAACCCGGACAGACGTATCGCTTCGGCGCAGTCGGCGTCACGCCTTTCGCGGTGGAGCATGGCCGCTCGGGCGGGCCGTTCCTCGGCTACCGAATTGCAGCGGACGATCGCGTCATCGCCTACAGCGCCGACACCGAATGGACCGAAACGCTGGTGCCGCTCGGACAGAACGCCGATCTCTTCATCTGCGAAGCTTACTATTACGAGCGCGCCGTCAAGAATCATCTCAGTCTGAGCACGCTCGAAGCGCAGCTCGACCGCATCCGTCCGAAACGGCTGGTGCTGACGCATATGAGCGACGACATGTTGAGCCGCCGCGGCCGGATCAATCACACGATGGCCGAAGACGGCATGATCGTGGAGCTGTGATCAGACCGGCCAGTCTTCCGCGGTGATGGCGGCGGCATCCGCGCCGACGATCTCCGACAACGAATCGCGCCCCGTCCGCAGCATCGTCGCCACCAGATCGCTCTTGATGTCGTCGATCAGGCCAAGCCCCTTGTAGATCAGCGCCGAGTAGATCTGGATCAGGCTGGCCCCGGCCCGGATTTTCGTCAACGCCGCGCCGCCGCCGTCGATGCCGCCGACGCCGATCAGCGGAAACGCGCCTTCGGCCCGCACATAGGTCTCCGCCACCATGCGGGTCGAGAGCCGGAACAGCGGCCGTCCCGACAGGCCGCCCTGCTCCTTGGCACGCGAGGTCTCGCGCAGGGTCTGCGGCCGCGCCAGGGTAGTATTGCCGATGATCATGCCGTCGACCCGCCGCGAGCGCGCGATGTGCACGACATCGTCCAGTTCGCCGAGCGTCAGATCCGGCGCGATCTTCAGGAGCACCGGCGTCTCGCCCGCATTCTGCTGCACGCGCTCGCGCGCATCGATCACCCGCGCCAGCAGATCGTCGAGCGCCTCACCCTGCTGCAGATTGCGCAGCCCCGGCGTGTTCGGCGAGGAGATATTGACGGTGAAATAGCTCGCCACCGGCGCAAAGGTTTCGATCAGCCGCACATAGTCGTCGGTACGATCCTGCGAATCCTTGTTGGCACCGAGATTGACGCCGACGATGCCGGGCTGCTGGGCGCGGCCGGCGAGCCGCCGCAGCACCACTTCGGCGCCGTCATTGTTGAAGCCCATGCGATTGATCACCGCCTCGTCGCGTTCGAGCCGGAACAATCGCGGGCGCGGATTGCCGACTTGCGGCCGCGGCGTCACTGAGCCGATCTCGACGAATCCGAAGCCCAGCCGAAGCAGCGCGTCCGGCGCTTCGCCGCTCTTGTCGAAGCCGGCCGCGAGCCCGACCGGATTGCGGAAGTTGAGGCCGAACGCCCGCACTGCCAGCTTGGGATCGTCGGGGCGCGGCCGCACCGGCGGCATGAAGCGCAGGCCGGAGATCGCCATGCGATGCGCGTCTTCCGGATCGAACAGCCGCAACAAGGGCAGCGAGAACGTATCGAAGGCACGGATCACGATGGCAGCTCCGGAATGTCATGACTGCCATCGGCGCGCAGCGGCAGGTCCATCACCTCGGTCACCGCGCCGAGATCCAATGGGCTGTAGAGATGCGGAAACAGTTCATCATTGCGGGACGGCTCCCAGCGCAGCGCATCGCCCAGCGCATCGGCATCGACCGCGACCAAAAACAGGCCGACCTGCCCGGTGAAATGCTTGCGCGCGGTCTCCGCCACCTGCGCAGCGGTGGAAAAGTGGATGAACCCGTCGCGCAGGTCGTCAGCGCTGCCGCCATAGACGCCGAGGCGCTCGGCTTCGCGCCAGGCCGAAGCAGGACAGATTTTATAGATGATGCGAACCCGCGGCATTCCAGCGAATTGTTGAGTTCCCTCAGGAATTTCGATTGCCCTGGCGGGGCGCTGAGTTGTTGCTGCCGACCGTATCGGCGCCCCCGGCGGACTTCAAGTGCCGCAAAACGTCCCGGCATCCGATTGCAGAAAAACTGCGGATAAGGTAATAATTCCTAGATCGCAGCTTGCCGCAAGCTCTTTGCCTCACAACGCCACGGACACCAGGATGCTGACCCATCATCAAATCTGGACCGCCCTCGACCGCCTCGCCGAGCGCGCCGGGCTGTCGCCGTCCGGGCTTGCCAAACGCGCCGGGCTCGACCCCACCACCTTCAACAAATCGAAGCGCGTCACCAGCGACGGGCGCGAGCGCTGGCCGTCCACCGAATCCGTCGCCAAGGCGCTCGCCGCCACCAACACCGCCATCGACACCTTCGTGCAACTGATCGAGGAGACCGCGCGCGGCACGCCCTCGGTGCCGCTGCTCGGTTTCGCCGAGGCCGGCGCCGGCGGGTATTTCGACGATGGCGGCTTTCCGGTCGGCAAGGGCTGGGACGAAGTCGGGCTGCCATCGGTCAACGACGAGCACGCCTATGCGCTGGAGATTTCCGGCGATTCGATGAAGCCCGCTTATCGCGACGGCGACGTGATCATCGTCTCGCCCGGGACGCCGATCCGCCGCGGCGACCGCGTGGTGGTGAAAACCCGCGACGGCGAGGTGATGGTCAAGGAATTGAAGCGACGCACCGCGAAGACGCTGGAACTGCAGTCGCTCAACCCGGCGCATCCCGACCGGACGCTGTCGCCCGCCGAGGTCGAATGGATCGCGCGCATCGTCTGGGCGAGCCAGTAGAACGCCGGCACTCGACGGGTTGCCAAGAGCGGCTTCGGGGTTTACAGCGCAGGGCCAAGCCTTTGGGGGCCCATTCCCCTCCCACCCCGGATTCCAGAGATGATTGCCGGACTGCCAATGCTCGATGTGGCATGGCTTGCCATTGCACTATTGGTCGCGGGCGCGATCACGGGTTTTCTCGCCGGCCTGTTCGGCGTTGGCGGCGGAGCCGTGCTGGTGCCCGCGCTCTACGAATTGTTTCGTTTCGCCGGCGTGCCGGATGACGTGCGCATGCCGCTGTGCGTGGGAACCTCGCTGGCCATCATCATCCCCACCTCGATCCGCTCCTATTACGCGCATCGGGCGACGCGCGCGGTGGACACCACCGTGCTGCGCAACTGGGCGGTGCCGGTGGTGATCGGCGTCGTGGTCGGCAGCTTCATCGCCCGCTATGCGCCCGCCGAACTGTTCAAGATCGTGTTCGTGGCGATCGCAGGCATCTCGGCCGTGCGCCTCCTGTTCGGCCGCGATAGCTGGCGCTTTGCCGACGACATGCCGAAGGGCTTTTTCCTGCGCGCCTATGGCGGTATGATCGGCATCCTCTCGACGCTGATGGGCATCGGCGGCGGCCAGCTCTCCAATCTGTTCATGACGTTCTACGGCCGCCCGATCCATCAGGCGATCGCGACATCGTCCGGCCTCGGCGTTCTGATCTCGATCCCGGGCGCGATCGGCTACATTTATGCGGGCTGGCCGGCGGCCGCGGCGAATCCCGATGTGCTGGCGCTGCAATTGCCGTTCGCGCTCGGCTACGTCTCGCTGATCGCGACCATCATCGTGGCGCCGACCAGCGTGCTGACGGCGCCGCTCGGCGTCAAGCTGGCGCATGCGCTGCCGAAGCGCGCGCTGGAAATCTCCTTCGGCATCTTCCTGCTGCTGGTCTGCGCACGCTTCTTCGTCAGCCTATTCTGAGCATTTTAGCTTTTGACGAAAATACTTGGGCCGTCATTGCCCGGGCTTGATCCGGCAATCCATCGTTCTTTTCTTTTTTGAAGATGGATGCCCGGATCGAGTCCGGGCATGACGACGTTTCATCAAAAGCGCAAACGCTTCAGCAATCACGCGCTCCGCGCCAAGGCGCCGTCGATCATCGCCACCGCGTTGCCGATGCCATAGACCGCAACGAAGGAGCCGAAGCGCGGGCCTTTCTCCTGCCCGAGCAGCACCTGATAGAGCATGTTGAACCACTCCAGCGACACGCCGGGGCGGCCGTCCTTGCCGGTCTTCTTGTGGTCGAGGAACGGCTCGCGGCGGCCGATCTCGTAGACGACATTCTGGATGTCCTCGGCGCTAGCATCCTCGGGCAATTGCGACAGCGCATCGCGCAAATCCAGCAGCGCGGCCCGCTCGCTGTCGCTCGGCGCACGGAACTGCTTCGCCGGCGCGACGAAGTCGCGATAGTAGTTGATCGCATAGCCGACCAGCGCATCGAGTGCGGGATGGGTCTGCGGCGTGACGCCCGGACGGTAGCGCCCGATGAAGCCCCACAGCGTCTCCGCGTTCTCGGCGTTGGAGGACGACACCAAGGTCAGCAGAAGCTGGAACGTCACCGGCATGTCCGCCTTCGGCGGATTGCCGGCATGGATGTGCCACACCGGATTGCTCAGCCGCTGCTTGGTGTCCTGCCGCGCATAGCCTTCGAGGAATTGCTGATACTCGTCGACGTTGCGAGGAATGACATCGAAGTACAGCCGCTTCGCCGCCTTCGGCTCGCGATACATGAACAGCGACAGCGATTCCGGCGAGGCGTAACGGAGCCATTCGTCGATGGTAAGCCCGTTGCCCTTCGACTTGGAAATCTTCTGGCCCTTATCGTCGAGAAACAGTTCGTAGTTGAAGCCCGCGGGCGGCGTGCCGCCGAGCGCCGTGCAGATCTTGCCCGACAGCTTCACCGAATCGATCAGGTCCTTGCCCGCCATTTCATAGTCAACACCGAGCGCGGTCCAGCGCATCGCCCAATCCGGCTTCCACTGCAGCTTGCAGTGGCCGCCGGTGACCGGAACGGTGACGCGCTCCCTGGTCTCCGGATCGTCGTAAGACACTGTGCCGGCTTCGACGTCATGCGCGACGATCGGCACCTGCAGCACCACGCCGGTGCGCGGGCAGATGGGCAGGAACGGCGAATAGCTGGCCGCGCGCTCCTCGCGCAGGCTCGGCAGCATGATCGCCATCACCTTGTCGATCCTCTCCAGCATCTTCAGCAGCGTCGCATCAAAGCGGCCGGACTTGTAGTACTGCGTCGAACTCGCGAACTCGTAATCGAAACCAAACGTATCGAGGAAGGCACGCAGCCGCGCATTGTTGTGCTCGCCGAAGCTCGGATGGGTGCCGAACGGATCGCGGACCTGCGTCAGCGGCTTGCCGAGATCCTGCTCCAGCATCTCCTTATTCGGCACGTTGTCCGGTACCTTGCGCAGGCCGTCCATGTCATCGGAGAAGGCAATGAGCCGCGTCTTGATCTTGTCCTCGGTCAGCACCCGGAAGGCATGCCGCACCATGGTGGTGCGCGCGACCTCGCCGAAGGTGCCGATATGCGGCAGCCCCGACGGACCGTAACCGGTCTCGAACAACACCTCGTCCTTGGGCGACTTCTGCAGCCGCGCGATCAGCGCCCGCGCCTGCTCGAACGGCCAGGCATTGGATTTTTCGGCGATCGCCCGCAACTCGGACGCGGTCATCTCATTCGACATTCAATTGCTCCACGCGAACGGCGCAAACCGCCGCCTTCGCGACCTTCGATCGGATCAGAATGGGTTTACCGGGAAATAGCGCAGCCACAAGTCGCTGTAGCGGCCTTTTTCCCAGATGCGGAACAGCGCCCAGTTCAGCGCCTGGCGCAGCACGTCATTGCCTTTCTTGACGGCGATGCCGACGCCCTCGCCGAAATAGCGGCTTTCGATGAACGGACCGCCGCTGAAGGCGCAGCAGTTCTCGGAATCGGTGCCGTTGATCCAGAACGCCAGCGAGATGGCATCGCCGAAGATCAATTCGACCTCACCCTGCCTCAAGGCCTGACGCAAGGCCTCGTCGTTCGGATAGGTGTGCAGCTCGGTGCCGGTGAACATCGCCTTCAGATAGGCTTCGTGGGTCGACCCGGCGACCACGCCGACCTTCTTGCCCTCGAGCGTTTCCGGGCGAACCTCCGCCGACACCGCGTCGCGCCGCGCCGCGAAACGGGCCGGCGTGCGATAATACAGGTCGCTGAAATCGACCCGCTTGCGCAGCTCCGGCGTCACCGCCAGCGAAGCGATCACGGCGTCGCCGCGATTGGAGGCGATGGCGTCGAGCAGGGTGTCGAAGCGGCGCATCTGAATGGTGCAGGCCACTTTGATCTCGTCGCAGATCAGGCGCGCCAGATCGACGTTGAAGCCGGCGGGATTGCCGTCCGGCCCGGTGAAGTTGAACGGCGGATAATCGGTCTCCGTCATGAAACGGATCACCGTGAGGCGCGACAGATCCGGCCGGTCCGGCCGGCGGCGCGGGTCCCAGAAGCCGGGCACCGCCTGCGTCACCGCGGGCGAGACCGACGCGCCCTGAGCATGGGCGACATCCGCCGGCGCACATGCCAGCAGCCATCCCAGCACGGCAGAGCCGATCCCGATGGCTCTGGCGAGACGGGACGGCAGGAATCCGTTGAAGAGCTTCTCTATCCGTGGTTGCATCGCGTGAGGTTTCCGCGTCGGGGCCGAGTTATAGACCATCCGACGCGGGAGGCGAGTGCCGTTTGCGGGCTGGAGACGTCGCGTTGGCTGCCGGGGAGCATGTCAGGCGTGTCGGCGGGGACGGATGGGGGTGGCCGCTGCCCGAGGGGCGCAGCGCCCTGCCCATCGCGCGGTCGCGTCTGCCGTCGAGTCATCTGTTCCTGCACCATCCATTGCCCGATTTTTTGTGCCGCATGTACCGGCTGCGGAATGGAACCGGCTCCGCGCCAACTGCAGTCGTGGAGTGCGACCCGCCTCCGCCAACCAGCGCCTGGCCGGATTCCAAGGCGACGCCTGAACTCGATTGCCTGCGCGAATACCTTCCCCCGGACCTGCTGGAGGCAGCCGCGCAGCGCAGCCGGCGCATCGGCACCGGTGCAGACCGGGTTCTGATCCAGTGGGGCGTGCTCGACGAGGATACCTATTTGCAGCATCTCGCCGCCCATACCGGCGTACGCATCGACAGCTGGACGGACAGTTTACGCAGCGACATTTCGTTGCCGCATACGCGCCTGCCGCTGGCAGCCCAGCATGGTCTGCTACCGATGCGCCGCGACGGCGAATACCTGCTCGGCATCGCGCCCCGCACGCTGACCGCGCGATGGTTGAGCCGCGCCGCCGCAACCGCCTCCGCCACCACCAGGCGATTCCGGCTGCTCTCGACGGCGCAGCTCAACCAGCTGCTGCTGGTGCGAGCCCATGCGCCGCTGGCGCACGCGGCCTCAGAGGGCTTGGATCAACGATGCCCCGGCCTGACGGCGGGGCCGTCCGCCGCGCATCCGCCGGCGAAGCGACCGTGGATCGGCCATCTCGTCGTCGCGGCAGCAGCGGGCCTTGCGATGATGTTGCCACTGACAATGCTCCATGTCGTCGGCGGCCTGTTCGCGATCTGGTTCCTGGCCTTCAGCGCGCTCCGGCTGGTCGGGGCGATGATTCCGGATACGCCCGTTGCACCGTCCCCCGACCAGCGCGACGATGCGCTGCCGGTCTATACGGTGATCGCCGCGCTCTATCGCGAGGCAGCCACGGTCAGCCAGTTGCTGCGGGCGATTTCCGATCTGAACTATCCGAAGGAAAAGCTCGACGTCATTCTCGTGGTCGAACCGGACGATCACGAGACTCGTGCCGCCATTGCGCGATGGGGGCCGCGGTCGCCGTTCCAGGTCCTGACCGCACCGGCGACGCGGCCGCGCACCAAACCGAAAGCCTTGAACTGGGCGCTGCCCTTCGTGCGCGGCAGCTTCGTCACGATCTTCGATGCCGAGGACATTCCCGAGCCGGATCAGCTGCGTGCCGCGCTCGACGCCTTTCATGCCTACGGTCCGCGCACCGTCTGCGTGCAGGCGCGCCTGTGCATCGATAATCCGGCGGAGGGCTGGCTCGCGCGGATGTTCGCCGCCGAATATGCCGGGCAGTTCGATGTCTTCCTGCCCGGCCTCGCGCGGCTCGGCCTGCCGTTGCCGCTCGGCGGCTCATCGAACCATTTCCGCACCGCCGCGCTGCGCGAAGCCGGCGGCTGGGACGCCTACAACGTCACCGAAGATGCCGATCTCGGTTTCCGGCTGGCGCGGTTCGGCTATCGCGCCATGACCTTCGCCTCAACCACCTATGAGGAAGCGCCGACGCGGCTCGGCGGCTGGCTGCCCCAGCGCACGCGATGGATGAAGGGATGGATGCAGACCTGGTGCGTGCACATGCGCTCGCCGCGGCGACTGTGGGACGAGGCCGGCATCGGCGGTGTTCTCTCGCTCAATCTCCTGGTCGGCGGCAACGTGCTGACCGCGCTCGCTGCGCCGATCCTGCTGCTGCAACTGATCGCTTATCTGGTCGCGCGCATGCTGGAAGCAGAACCGACCCCGTTCTTCTCCGGCCCGTTCATTGCGGTCCACATTGCGGCCATCGTCGCCGGCGGCCTCTCCACCGCCCTGGTCGGCGCGCTGGGACTGGCGAGGCGTGGCCAGCTCCGGCATGGCGGCGTGCTGTTACTGACGCCGATCTACTGGACGCTGCTGTCGGTCGCGGCCTGGCGGGCGCTGTACCAATTCTTCGTCGACCGCTACCGCTGGGAGAAGACCGAACACGGACTGGCGGCGCGGCACCGGCCGAAGCCGCGTCATCCGCTCGCCGCACTGACCGTGCGCGCCGCTACGCTGCTCGCGCCGCGTGCGAATCGGCGCCGCGATGTCAGAGATAGCGCTTGAGATCGGCGGCGGCGGCCTCCGGCGCCTGCTTCAGATTGAACGGCGCGACGAAATTGCCCTTCTTGTCCATCAGGTAGATCAGGGCGGTGTGATCCATCGTGTAGTCGTTGCCGTCCTTCGCCGGCACTTTCTTGGCGTAAACGCGGAACTCGGTCAGCACCTTGCTGATCATCTGCGGATCGCCGGTCAGCCCCTTCAGATGCGGATCGAAGCTGCCGAGATAGTCCTTCATCACGGCGGCGGTGTCGCGCTCCGGGTCCACCGAGATGAAATAGGCGTTGACGCGGTCGGCATCCTTGCCCAGGGCCCGCAACACTTCGGACATCTCGAACAGCGAGGTCGGGCAGACATCGGGACAATGGGTATAACCGAAGAAGATGATGGTCGGGCGCCCCTGCAGGCTCTTCTCGGTGACGGTCTGGCCGTTCTGGTCGGTGAGCTGGAACGCGCCGCCGATCGGCGCCGGCCCGGCCACGGTGCGCAGCCCCCCGGCCAGCCACAGCACCACCAGGAGCCCGATCGCGAGGCTGCCGGCAAACGCCGCGAACACCACCAGCGGTCGGGTCGAACGATCGGTCATCACCACATCCTCTCCAGCCACGGCCAACCGGCGCGCCGGCCCAAAACCTGCATCTCACGCAGCCGGCCGCGTGCCGCCGGCCCGTTCGGGTTCCTGATAGAGGGTGCAGTGCGGCGGAGCAAGCGCCACAGGGCGCCCGCCGTTCACGTCATGCTGAAGGAAATGCGGCGAACGCATGCCGCGCTGAACGGTGGCCGGTCAAGCCGACCATCAGCGTGCGGTGGCCTGCGCGTTCATCATGTAGCAGGGCCGGTACATGCTGGCGAGCTGCGCGCCGCGCAGAAAGATCATGTGGCGGGTCAGCCCACCGCGCTGCGCGATCCAGCGCCGCACCGGCGAGGGATACATCGCATAGAGCATGCGCGTCGCCTCGCGGTTGGTGACGATACGGCCGTTGGCTCCGACATCCCAGGCCGCATGAAATCCGAGCGTCGCCCGCGAGGTGACGCAGATCCGCTCAGGGGGTAGCGCCCCGAGGATGATGGTGCAGGCCGACGCGCACAGCCCGTCGATCATCACCCGTTCGCCGGAACTGCGCAGGGCCTCGTAGCGATCGACATAGGTCCCGATCCGGCCGCCGCGATCTTCCACGATGCGCACCGTTGCATGACTGGCGACGATTCCTGCAAGCAGAATGACAGCCGTCAGCAGCCCCGTCGCGATTCTCATGTCCCGGCCCCGGAAGTGATTGTGTTGTTATTGATGCGAACCCTCGTGGTCATCAGGGTGTTGCGAGACGGCGATTTTGTCCAGACGTCATTGTGACGATACACCGGATTCAAATGCAGTGTTGCGTCCAGGATGCAGTCGGCTGCAACACGACGTTAACAATCACATCGCAGATGGCGCTTACCCGCACACGGCTGCGGCTGCCAACCTGAAATGGCACGATCACGGATATCGACAATCGGGTCAGAGCACGCTTTGATCGTTCCAGGGGGAGGAACCAGCGATGGCCATGGATGCGGATGTGATCGTCGTCGGCGCGGGGCTAGCGGGACTGGTGGCGGCGACGGAAATCGCCGATGCCGGCAAGCGCGTCATCGTCGTGGAGCAGGAAGGCGAGCAGAGTCTCGGCGGCCAGGCGTTCTGGTCGTTCGGTGGCCTGTTCCTGGTGAACTCGCCGGAGCAGCGGCGGCTCGGCATCAAGGACAGCATTGACCTGGCGCTGCAGGACTGGATCGGCACCGCCGGCTTCGACCGCGGCGAGGATCACTGGCCGCGGCGCTGGGCGGAGGCCTATGTCGCCTTCGCGGCCGGCGAAAAGCGCGACTGGCTGCGCGCCATGGGGCATCGCATCTTCCCCATCGTCGGCTGGGCCGAACGCGGCGGCTACGACGCCATGGGACATGGCAACTCGGTGCCGCGCTTCCACGTCACATGGGGCACCGGCCCCGGCATCGTCGAGCCGTTCGAGCGGCGGGCACGCGAGGCACAGGCGCGCGGCCGGCTCGAATTCCGCTTCCGTCACCGCGTCGATGCCCTGACCGTAGCCAACGGCGTCATCGACGGCGTGCGCGGCGCGATTCTGGAGCCCACCGCGGCGGCGCGCGGGGTCAGCACGTCGCGCAACGTCACCGGCGAATTCACCCTCAGCGCGCAGGCGGTGATCGTCGCCTCCGGCGGCATCGGCGGCAATCACGATCTCGTCCGCAGGAACTGGCCACGCCGGTTCGGCGCGCCGCCGAAACGGATGATTTCCGGCGTGCCGGAGCACGTCGACGGCCGCATGATCGAAATCACTGAGGCCGCCGGCGCACGGCTGATCAACCGCGACCGCATGTGGCATTACGTCGAAGGGATCGAGAACTTCGCGCCGATCTGGCCGCGTCACGGTATCCGCATCCTGCCCGGCCCATCCCCGATGTGGTTCGACGCCACCGGCAAACGGCTGCCGGCGCCGCTGTTCCCCGGCTCCGACACGCTGGGCCAGCTCGAATACATCATGTCCACCGGCTACGATTATTCGTGGTTCATCCTGACCCAGAGCATCATCAAGAAGGAGTTCGCGCTGTCGGGCTCCGAGCAGAATCCCGACCTCACCGGCAAGAGCTGGCGCATGACGCTCAAGCGCGCCACCAACAAGGGCGCGCCGGCGCCGGTGGAAGCCTTCAAGCAGCACGGCGTCGATTTCATCGTCCGCGATACGCTCGAGGATCTCGTCGCTGCGATGAATGCGCTGAGCGGCGACAACCTGCTTCGCACCGACGGCATCCGCGCGCAGATCGAGGCACGCGACCGCGAGGTCGCCAATGCCTATGCCAAGGATGCGCAGATCATCAACCTGCACAATGCGCGGCGCTATATCGGCGACAGACTGATCCGCACCGCCAGGCCGCATCGCATTCTCGATCCCGCGCACGGGCCGCTGATCGCGGTGCGTCTCAATATCCTGACGCGCAAGACGCTGGGCGGCTTCGAGACCGATCTGGATGCGCGGGTCTTCGGCAATAACGGCGCGATCATGCCGGGCCTCTATGCAGTCGGTGAAGCCGCCGGTTTCGGCGGCGGCGGCATGCACGGCTATCGCGCGCTGGAAGGCACCTTCCTCGGCGGCTGTCTGTTCTCCGGCCGAACCGCGGGACGCGCAGCGGCGAAGGCCGTGGGATGACAAGCTCACGCGCCGCGCGTGCCGCCGGAAGCGTGAAAAGCTTCGCAGCCTCGTCTCTTGGCTGAGCACGCCGTGCCGATCGGCTTCGCCATTTTCGCTTTGATGACCTGCGAGGTAATCGATTGACGGCGTGCGAGCGCCGATACTGGCGTCATTGAAGACGTCAGCAACAGGAGCATCCCATGACCGACGCCAAGACAATCGCCACCCGCTACATCGAGCTGTGGAACGAGCGCGATCCGCAGCGCCGCCGCCAGTTGCTCGCCACCCACTGGGCGGACAACGCCAGCTATGTCGATCCGCTGATGGCGGGCGATGGCCATGATGGCATCGACGCGCTCGTCGCCGGCGTGCAGCAGCGCTTCCCGGATTTCCGCTTCGCGCTGATCGGCGAGCCCAACGGCTATGGCGATCACATTCGGTTCTCGTGGGGCCTCGGTCCCGACGGTGACGACAGTCCCATCAAGGGCACCGACTTCGCGATGCTGAACGCCGGGCGCATCCAGCGCATCACCGGCTTCCTCGACCAGGTGCCGGCGTGATGACCCGTGATGGCCGGGTTCGTCCCGGCCATCCACGACTTTGCTGCTGAATCGATCAAGACGTGGATGCCCGCGACACAGGCAAGCGAAGCGACGCCGTTCTTCGAACGGCTATGCGCGGGCATGACGGACAGAGAGTGATCGGCGTTTATCCCCTCCGGAACGGTAGCGCCGGACCTTCGAGCTTGCGCAGGCCCGGTTCGCGGCGCTCCAGCCACCAGCCGTATTGCTTCGGCCAATCGCCGAACACCTCGCCGCTTGCCTCGCTGAGCGCGAGCCGCGCATGCTGCGTCCAGTTCGGATCGAACAGCGCCTCGCGGCCGATGCCGATCAGATCGGCCTGACCCCGGACCAGCACGTCCTCCGCCTGCTGCGGATGCAGGATCAGGCCCACCGCCATGGTGGCGATCTCCGCCTCGCGCCGGATCGCTTCGGCATAAGGCACCTGAAAACTGTAGCCGCGCGGAATCCGCGCCGCGGTCGCCGAGCCCATCAATCCGCCCGACGAGCAATCGATCACATCGGCGCCGCGCGCCTTGGCCTCACGCGCGAAGACGATCGAATCCTCGATCTGCACGCCGCCGTCGACCCCGTCCACCGACGATATCCGCACCGAGAGCGGCTTATCCGCAGGCCAGGCCGCGCGCACCGTCTCGATGATCTCCAGCGGATAGCGCATGCGGCCGGCGCGGTCGCCGCCATAGGCGTCATCGCGCTTGTTGGAGAGCGGCGAGAGGAATTCGTGCAGGAGATAACCGTGGGCGCAGTGCACTTCGAGAAATTCGAAGCCGGCGGCCGCCGCGCGCAAGGTCGCCAGCCGCCATTGCTCGCGCAGCACCGTCAGGTCGTCGATGGTGAGCGCGTGCGGCATCAGCCAGCCGTCTTCCATCGGAATCGCGCTCGGCGCCACGATCTGCCACGGCATATCGCCCCGCGCACGATCCTCGGCGGTGAGCGCCGCGTTGCCATACCACGGCCGCTGCATACTGGCCTTGCGTCCGGCATGTGCCAGTTGGATCGCCGGCACCGAGCCCATGCTGCGCAGGAACGCGGCGATGCGCGCCAGCGGCGCCTGCTGCGCGTCATTCCACAACCCGACGTCGCCGTGGGTGATGCGGCCTTCCGGCACCACCGCCGTCGCTTCCACCATGACGACTCCGGCGCCGCCCTGGGCGAACTTGCCGAGATGCACGAAGTGCCAGTCATTGGCGACGCCATCGACCGCGGAATACTGGCACATCGGCGAGATGACGACGCGGTTCGGCAGCGTGACGCCACGCAGCGTGAGCGGCTGGAACAGGTGTGGTTGCGACATATCACCTCGTTTGAAGATTGGATCGTGGGACGGAACGCGCGCCATGCGGCGCGCGCCGCCCGCCTTGTCGCATTGGCTGCACGGCGATGACAAGAGCGTCGACGACAAAGGGCCCGGACCGCATCACGGTGCCGTGGGACCGACAATCGGCGTGCGATTGCGTGGGCCCTTCGCCACGCCGAACCGGCGTCAGGCGCGGAGGAAATCCTCGATCGAGGTGGCAAGCGCCACCGGCGTCTCGTCCATCGGATAATGGCCGGCATTGGCCATCACCTCGAGTTCGGCGTTGGGATACCAGGCGAGATAGGTCGCCTTCATCACGTCGGCATTCAAGGCTGGATCGTTGGCGCCGACGATTACCTTGACCGGCGTGGTCTTGCCCTGAATCTCGGCATGAAAGTCGGTCTTTGCCCAGGCTTGCAGATAGGCGGCAAAGGCGGCGCGGTCGGAGGTCTGCTCGGAATAACGCGCGACGTGATCGATCCAGCGCTTCGACAGCCGATTGCCGGTGGTAAAATCGATGATGCCGCGCCGATTGTCGAGGCTGGCGGCGGCACCGTCGAACAGCGCCCAGCCATCGGGATCGAACGGCACGCCCGACGCCGGCACCGGCGTCACCGCCACCAGCTTGCGCACCCGCGTCGGCGCATCCGCCAGCACGCGCTGCACCGCCATGCCGCCCATCGAATGGCCGATCAGGCTGAACTCGCGCCAGCCCAGTTCGTCCGCCAGCGCGCGGACGTCGGCGGAGATTTCCGCCATGGTGTAGTTGCCGGTGATGTTCCGCGACAGGCCGTAGCCGCGATAGGCGACGGTCGCGTAAGTGAATTCGTCGAGGGTCAGCGCATCGCGCATCGGGCGGAAGGTGGTGTGATCGCCGAACCAGCCATGCAGCACGATCACCTTGTGCGCGCCTTCGCCCATGGTTTCAAATCCGATGCTCATTGCTCCTCCCTGTCGCCGGCCTTGCTTGTTGGACAGATTAGCGGAGCGCCGGCAGCCGCGCACCATCCTGATTGCAAGCTGGAACGGGCGAGGCTCGAGCCCGCATATGCGGCTTGGAAAGATGAATTTCTAAAGCCTGACACTCCACCTTCCTGAGATACTAACACATCAACAATGCGATTCTTTCTTCCACTCCAAAGCGGTAGATGTTCGCAAATATGCTTTGTGGTTTGGGCATACTGTATCGCCAAGCGTTGGCAATTCAATCCTAAGTCCCATATGTGCGCCGCGCCGATCGTCGCCAGAGGACGACTCTTGTTTCTGGCGAATGCGTGCCGGATGCTGTGCCACTGCTGGCCCCCGATCGGTAACGGATGCTGAACCGGCGGTGCCTGAGATGGCAGCCGCCGGTTCCGCGTCGTCGTATCATCCGCTCTTGATCTCGATGCGCCTCACCTGGGACTGCGCCTTCGCGCTCTTGGGAAGCGCGATGTTCAGAACGCCATTCTTGAAGCGCGCCTCGATCTTGTCCTCGTCCACCTCAAGCCCCACCGGGATACGGCGCTCGAAGTGGCCATAGAAGCGCTCGGAGAACTGCTTGTCCTTGTCCTCCACCTCAGAGCGCTTCTCGCCTCTGAGCGTCAGCACACCGTCGTTGAGCAGCACCTCGACGTCTTTCTCGTCGAGGCCTGGGATCTCCGCCGTCACCTTGATCTCCTTGTCGGTCTCGGAGATCTCGACATTCGGCCAGCCGCCGTTGAAAGAGGACAACCCGCCGAACGCCGGGAATCGACTGTCGAACCCACGGAAAACGTCGTCGAACAGGCGATTCATTTCGCGATGTAACGAAAGGAATGGATTGCGATCGCCATCGCGAAACATCGCGGGAGGTTGACTGTTGGAGCGACCCCACGGAATCAGATCACGTACACTCATGGTTACCTCCTTTCTGTTGTCCGTTTGCAAAGCTCCTCTCGCCTGCGCCGGGCGAGCCTGGAACAAGCCGCCTGATGCAGGGTCAAGCGGCCCTTCTCTCCGCCTCGATCTGCTTCGTCGCGGTCTTCATCGCCGGCTCGCCTGTCGCGATGGCAATGCGGCGCGGCCTCATCTCTTCCGGAACCTCGCGCTTGAGATCGATGGTCAACAGACCGTTCGCGAGGCTCGCGCCCACGACCTTGACGTGGTCGGCAAGTTCGAACCGGCGCCGGAAGGCGCGCGCGGCAATCCCGCGATGCAAGTATTGCCGGTTTGGAGCATCCACATCCTGCTTCTGGCCCGCAATCACGAGCGTATTCTGCTCCTGCGTGAGAGCGAGGTCAGCCGCGCTGAAGCCGGCGACCGCCATGCTGATGCGGTAGTCATCCTCGCCGGTGCGGACAATGTCGTAAGGCGGCCACGTGTCGATCGGTGCGACCCGGCTCGCGGAGTCGAGGACATCCAGCATGCGATCGAAACCGATGCTGGACCGAAACAGAGGCGCGAAATCAAAAGTGGTTCTCATAGCCACATCCTCCTTTGAGCAACATGGATACGAAAGAGCCAAGGCGCTGACGCTCCTTGGAAGGCCATCCCGTTTCAGCAGATGGCGATTTCGATTTAGGACGCTTGGCCGGGCCGTCAAGAGGAGAACTGATGGATGGCGAGGCTCCATGGAACATCTTGGAGCGGCCCCTGTTTATTGGTTTTGAGAGCGACCGGAGGTGCGAGATGACCCGTCTGACACGCAACGACGTTCTCTCCGTTATCGGTCCCGCCGATGAGGTGCTGGTGACGGAAATCATCGCGACGGAAGCGACGCTGGAAGAACTCACCCAGGCCTGGGCGTGGGTGAAAAACGACGAAGCGCTGATCAACGAAGGACGGGCGTTGCCAAGCGGCCGAACGGGTGAGCTGATCGAGCTGCTCGATCGGCAAGACGACGACGAGGAAGCGTGATTTCAGGAACAGCTTGAGCTGGAAGCGAGATTGAAAACGGTGCTAGGAGATTTGAGACCAGTTGCTCGGCGCGGCCCGAGTCCACCCAGACGGGATCGCGCAGATCAAACGCGCGGTCAATCTTGCGATCGGGATGGGCGGGCTGCAATTCGTCGACCACATGGTTCTCGTTAAGGCGAATGGGCAGTAACGCCCAGGAGGCCTCGCCGCTCTTTCGATCACAAATGCACTCTCCATAATTTCTGGACTACCAGGTATCGATGCACGGCCGCTTGCGATGCGTCCGCTTCTCCGGCATCGGCACCGAGCGTAACCCGGCCATGATCCAATCCCGCGTCTCGGCCGGGTCGATCACCTCGTCGATCTCCAGCACCGAGGCGATCGAGACCGCCTTGCCGTTGGCATAGAGCTGCGCGACTTTGTCCTGATAATACTTTTCGCGCTCGGCCGGATCGGCGATGGCTTCCATCTCCTTGCGGAAGCCGAGCCGCACATAGCCTTCCAACCCCATGCCGCCGAACTCGCCGGTCGGCCACGCCACCGTAAAGAACGAGGCGTGGAAACCGCCGCCGAGCATCGACTGTGCACCGAGCCCGTACCCCTTGCGCAGCACGACGCCGAACAGCGGCACCGTGAGGCTGGCGCCGGTGACGAACATCCGCGCAACATGGCGCACGATCGCGGTCTTCTCGGCTTCGGGGCCGACCATGAAGCCCGGTGTATCGCACAACGAGATAAGCGGGATATCGAACGCGTCGCACAGCTGCATGAAGCGCGCCGCCTTGTCGCCGGCATCGGCATCGATCGCGCCGCCGAGATGCTTCGGATTGTTGGCGATGAGACCGAACGGTTTGCCTTCGATGCGGATGAAGGCGGTGATCATGCCGACGCCGAAGTCGCGGCGGATTTCCAGCACCGAGCCTTCGTCCGCCAGCAAGTTGATGACGTTGCGGATATCGTAGACGCGTAACCGGTTCTCGGGGATGGCCCGACGCAGCAACCGCTGATCCGGGGCTTCCCAACTGGTCACCGCGCCCTGGAAATACGACAGATACTTTTGCGCGACGGCGGTGGCTTCTTCCTCGTCCTCGACAAGGATATCGATCACACCATTGGGCGACTGGAACGACACCGGCCCCACCTCGGCCGGATGATAAACGCCCAGCCCGCCGCCCTCGATCATCGCCGGGCCGCCCATGCCGATCGACGCATTCTTGGTTGCGATGATGACGTCGCAGACGCCCAGCATCGCGGCGTTGCCGGCGAAGCAATAACCCGAGACGACGCCGACCACCGGCACCAGTCCGGAGAGCTTTGCGAACTGCACGAACGACGGGCCGTCAAGGCCGGTCATGCCGAGGCGGTCGGTATCGCCGGGACGGCCGCCACCGCCCTCGCCGTAGAACACCAGCGGCATCCGCCATTGCTCGGCAAGGCCAAGCATGCGGTCAATCTTCTTGTGATTCATGTGGCCCTGGGTGCCGGCCAGCACGGTGTAATCGTAGGAGATCACCATGCAGCGCGCACCATGGGCGCCGAACTTGTCGGCATTGACCGTCGCGACGCCGGCAATCAAGCCATCCGCCGGCGTGTTCTTGATGAGATCGTCGAGCGGTCGGCGGCGACGCTGTGCCGCAATCGCCAGCGAGCCGTATTCGACGAAGGAGCCTTCATCGACAAGTTGGGCGATATTTTCGCGCGCGGTGCGCTGGTTGGTCTTGCGCCGCCGCTGGACAGCCGCGGGGCGGTTCTCGTCGCGCGTGTTGGCGTGACGGGCAATGACCTCCGCGAGATCGGGACGGATGTGATCGAGATCGATATCGAGCTGTTCCTCGGCCGCGCTGCCGCCGACATCCGCGGGCTCGATGAACAGGATCGCATCGCCCTGCATCAGCGTCTCGCCGTCACCGGCCGCGATCTTCACCACCTTGCCGCCCTGCGGCGCGGCGACGAGATGCTCCATCTTCATCGACTCGATCACCACGATATGCTGCCCGGGCCGCACCAGATCGCCCTCGGCGACATTGATGGTGACGAGAGTGCCCTGCAACGGCGCCGGCACAGCAATCGCACCTTCCGGCGCGGCCGCGGGACCACCCGCCGTCTTCGCTCCATCCGCGCTCGCAGTTCCCGCAACCTGCTCGAAAAACAGTGGCCGTACCGGCGTCTTCGTCGCACCGACAAGCTCGGCCACGTGCGTATCGACAAAGTTGGTGCTGATGCGGTTGGCGACGAAATCCGGATGCGCCAGCACCGCCTGAATGAACGGCGCGTTGGTGGCAACGCCCTCGACGCGGAATTCACGCAATGCGCGTCCCGCCTTGGCCACCGCTTCCGGCCAGCGCGCGGCCGGCGCGTGGACGATCACCTTCGCGAGCAGCGAATCGAACGCGGCGCTGGTCTTGTAGCCTGAATAGCCGAAGGTATCGACGCGGACGCCGGGACCGGACGGCGGATCGAACACCGAGAGCGTGCCGCCCGTCGGCTTGGTCGCGCCCTTCTCGTCCATCGTTTCCATGTTGATACGAAGCTGGATGGCATAGCCGCGCGGCGCTGGAACGGCATCCTGCGTGAGACCGAGAGAAGCCAACGTCGCGCCGGCGGCGACCGCGATCTGCGAGCGCACCAGATCGACGCCGAGCACTTCCTCGGTCACCGTATGCTCGACCTGGAGACGCGGATTGGCTTCGATGAAGGCGAAGGCCGGTTCGTCGCCCGTGCTCTCGCCGTCTACCAGAAATTCGAAAGTGCCGAGGCTGTCGTAATGCGCCGCTGCCGCAAGCTGCTTGGCGGCGTCGACGATGCGCGCGCGGAGGCTTTCACTCAGGGATGGACTTGGCGCGACCTCGATCAGTTTCTGATTACGGCGCTGAATGGTGCATTCGCGCTCCCACAAATGACTGATGCCGCCGTGCTTGTCGCCGATGATCTGCACTTCGATGTGACGCGCCTTGCGGATCAGCCGCTCGACATAAACGCCATCGCTGCCGAATGCCGCCTTGGCTTCCGACTGGCAGCGCGCATAGGCGTCATCGAGTTGCGAGGCCTGCTCGACGATGCGCATGCCGCGCCCGCCGCCGCCGGCCAATGCCTTGATTATCACCGCTGCGTTGTTGCCGAGCGAGGCGAAGAAGGCTTTCACCTCGTCCAGTGTGGTCGGCCCCTCGGTGCCCTCGATGATCGGCACGCCGCAGCGCTTCGCCAATATCTTGGCTTCGACCTTGTCGCCGAACAGTTCGAGGGCTTCCGGCGACGGCCCGACGAAAGTGATGCCCTCGTCCTTGCAACGCCGCGCCAGCCCCGCATTCTCGCTGAGAAAGCCGTAGCCCGGATGCAGCGCATCGCAGCCGGCGGCCTTCGCCGCCGCCACCACCGCCTCGATATCGAGATAGGCACGCGCGCCGCGGCCGGGGATTTCACGCGCCTCGTCGGCGGCGCGGACATGCAGCGACAGCGCGTCGTCGGCCGGGTAGATGGCAACGGTGGCAATGCCGGACTCACCGGCGGCGCGGGCAATGCGGATGGCGATCTCGCCGCGATTGGCGATCAACAGCTTGCGGAATGACATGAATGATTTCCGGTTCAACACAAAGACAAGCGAGGCCGCGACGATCCGCAGCCCCGCAAACAATCAGGCGCTCAGTTCCTGCTTCTTGACCTTGCCGGTCGCCGTCATCGGCAGCGCATCGATGATGCGGACCTCCGGCACCTTGTAGACGGCCATGCGCTCCTTGCACCACGCCTGAATTTCTTCCGGCGTCACGGTGCCGATCGCTTCCGGCTTGAGCTGGATGAAGGCGACAGGCACCTGCCCCTTGCCGGGATCCTCACGGCCGACGACGCCCGAGCCGAGCACCGCCGGGTGCTGGCCGAGCAGCGCCTCGATTTCCGGCGGAAACACGCTCATGCCCTTGACCTTCAGCATCTCCTTGCGGCGGCCGAGAAAGTGGATGAACCCGCTGGAGTCGATCACGCCGATATCGCCGGTACGCAACCAGCCATCAACGAGGCATTCGGCGGTTGCTTCCGGCTTATTCCAGTAGCCCTTGAGCAGCGACGGGGTGCGAACGCGGATTTCGCCCTCCGAGCCGATCGGCAGCAGTTCACCGGTTTCGAAGTCCGTAATCTTGAATTCCGCGCCGGGCACCGGCAGGCCGACGAAGATCGGCTGCGCATTGAGATCGAAGTTGTCGTCCTGAAAGCCGGTGGTGAAGGTGTTCGAGGTGTGGGTCTCGGTCATCCCCCACGAGCTTTCCGCGAGAATGGTGCCGGTGAGGTCTTTCCAGCGCTGGCGATAGCCGGCGTTGAGTTTCTTGACGAACGACACCACCCGCACCTGGCTGAGCGACGACAGATCGAACTCCTTGAAGCGCGGGTGATCCATCATCTCCACCGCGCCATCGACCGGCATCGCCATGATGGTGACTTTGTATTTCTCGATCGCCGCGAGCACGCCGATCGCATCCCATCGCGACAGCAGCACCAGCGTGGCACCGGAAAACAGCGGGAAAATCAAGCCGAGGTTCTCGCCGGCGATCCAGAACTCCGGGAAGAACGAGAGGAACACGCTGTTTTCGTTGCTGGTCAGCCCGGTGCCGTAATTCGCGGCGGCGGTGTAGACCATGTCGCGCTGGGTATGGACACAGCCCTTCGGCATCCCGGTGGTGCCGCCGGTGTAGTTGAGCGCGGCGACATCGTCGAGCGCCGCCGGCGGCAGCGGCTTGACGTCGCCCATCGCGGCGAGCGCCGGCAACAAGTCGGTTGCGCCCGGAATCACGATGCGCGGCGCGCGCAACGAATCCGGCAACGGAATGGTCGGCGCGGCCGGGATCACATCGGCGAGGCTGGTGACGATGATCTCGCGCAGCTTGGTCTCGCCCTTCACCTGGTTGACCGTCTCGATCAACTGATCCTGCGCAACGATCACTTCGGCATCGGTGTCGTTCAGTTCATAGGCGAGTTCGAACGCGCGCGACAGCGGGCTGACCGGCACATGGATCGCGCCGAGCTTGAGGATGCCGAAGAACACGATGTGGAACTGCGGGCAATTCGGCATGAACACCGCGACGCGATCGCCTTTCTTGACGCCCCTGGACATCAGCAATGCGGCGAACCGATCGCTCTGCTTGTCGAGATCGGCATATGTCAGCGTGTGGCCGTAAAAGATCACCGCCGGATGCTCCGGCTGTTTCTTCGCCCATGCTCGCAGATACTCGGTGAGCGCGACTTCTCCGTGAAGATATTGCGGTTCGCGCGACGCGCCCTTCGGCCACGCCTTGCGCCACAGCGCGTGCACCTGATCGAGATATTCCTTTTCGTTCAAAGCAGCGGCCATCCTCGCCGGTCCTTCATGCTTGTGCGCCGCCTACGACGCGGATGAGGTGAGTTCGCCCAAAATCTGATTCTTGAGCTTGTACTTCTCGACCTTGTTGGTCGGCGTCACCGGCAGCGCCGGGACGAAACGGATGTGGGCGGGCTGCATGTATTTCGGCATCACCCGCTTGGTGTGCTCGCGCAGTTCATCCTCGCTCAAGGTTTCGCCGGCGACGAGTTCGACGAACACCGCGATGTCTTCCTCGCTGCCGATCTTCGCGGGGATCGGCACGGCGGCCGCGGCCCGCACCTTGGCGTGACTCGCGATCAGCGCCTCGACTTCATAGGACGAGACGTTCTCGCCGCGCACGCGGAAGAAACCGCCCATGCGGTCGACGAAGCAATACAGGCCCGAACCGTCGTCGAGTTGCTTGCAGGCGTCGCCGGTGTGAAACCAGCAGGTGCGGAACACCTTGATGGTGGCTTCCGGTTTGCGGAAGTATTCCTGAAGCAGGAGCCCTGGAAAACGCGGGCGAAAGGCAAGCTGACCGACCTGGCCCGGTGGCAGCACGTTGTCGTCCTCGTCAAGAATGGCGACCTCGAACAGCGGATTGGGCACGCCCATTAGCCCCTTCGGCAAGGTCTGCGCGCCATCCAGCAGCGGCCGACCGATCGCCGCGCAACGCGCGCGAATCTCGGCCTTCGACGGCCCGCGCCACAGCGCCGCCGGCGTGCCCTGCTCGTCGCCGAACTGGTCGATCACCACAGCGAAGGCTGAGCCCGACTCGGTTTGCCCGAAGCCTGCCGTGACGAAATCGAAACCGAAGCGGCGCGCGACCTCGTGATGATTGCGCGGGAACGGCTGCATATGCACCTTATTCAAGGTGTTGGCGCGATCGTCGGCACGCGGCTCGGCGCTCATCAGATACGGCACCATCACATCGAGCAGCACGCAACTGGTGGCGCCACATTCCCTGATGCGATCCCAGAACTTGTTGGGACTGAACTTGTCCCACAGTCCCACCGTATTGCCCTGCCACACCGCGCGAGCCAGCAGGAAGAACGCGCCGCCAACGTGATACAGTGGCAGATCGCAGTAGATCACGTCGTCGGACGAGGTCAGTTGCCGGGTCTGGAAGCCGTAGTGATTCATCCAGCGGAACGGTTGCAGCACGCCCTTGGAGGGACCGGTGGTGCCCGACGTGTAGACAATGTTAGCGAGATCGAACGGGCCGCGCGGAATATTCGGCACCAGCGCGGCGCTGGCGGCAAGGCTTTCGAACGATACGATCTCAAGCCGGTTGAAAGCCGGACCAAACGTATCATCGGTGCGGTCATGATCGTTCGGATGCGGCGTGTGCACGATCAGCCGCTGCAACGGAATGTCGTCGACCACTTCGCCAAGCACGTCCGCGAAAGACGGGTCCGTGATCAGCGCGAACGGATCGGTATCCTTGAGCTGATAGGACAGCAACACGCCGCGGAAATTGAAATTGACCGGCGCGAAGATGCCCCCCGCCCGCCAGATTGCGAACATCGCGAGCGCGCTGAGCAGCGAGTTGCGCGTCAGCACGCTGACCGGCGCGCCTTCGGTGACGCCGAGCGCGACCAGCCCCGCCGCGATGCGGTCGGTGCGCGCCTTGAATTCGGCAAAAGTCAGCTTGATGTCGTCTTCACCGTAGTGAATGAAGACCTTGTCCGGCACGGTGCGGGCGCATTCATCGAGCTTGTCGAGCACGACATCGCCCTCCGCGACCAGTGCGGCGAATGTCTGTTCCGGTGTCAGCGTCTCTTGCATGGTTCGGTCATCCACTAGCGGCGCTTCATGGTCGGATCGAGTGCGACGCGCATCGATTCGCCGAGCGCATTGAAGGCAAGCGCGGTGAAGAGAATCGCGAGCCCCGGCGGATACATCTGCTCTGGTGAAATCTCCATGTTCTGATACGCCCGCGCCAACATTGCGCCCCAGCTTGCATTCGGCGGCTGAATGCCGAGGCCGAGAAAGCTGAGGCTGGCCTCCGCGAGCAACGCACCGGCAAGCAGCAGCGTCACTTGCACGATCACTGGCTGAATGGTGTTCGGCAGCACATGACGCCACAGGATGCGGCTGGTCGAGGCGCCGAAGCAGCGGGCACTGTCGACATACAGCTCATGTCGCACCACCAGCGTGCGCGCACGCACCAGCCGCGCGAGCTGTGGCGCGAACACGATACCGACCGAGATCATGCCGTTGGTCAGGCCGATGCCGAGCGCGCCGGTGACCGCAATCGCCAGCACGATCGCAGGGAACGACAGGAAGCTGTCGATGATGCGGCTGATGATTTCGTCGACCCAGCCGCCGAGATAGCCCGCCAGCAGACCGACCGGAACGCCGATCAGAATCGCGACGAACACCGCGAGGAAGCTCGCATAGAGCGACGCCGTGCCGCCGTAGATCAACCGGCTGAGCGTGTCGCGGCCAAGATCGTCCGCGCCGAGCCAGTGCGCCGCCGACATCGGCGCCAGCGTGGCATCGAAATCCTGCGCGAGCGGAGAATACGGCGAGATCCACGGCGCCAGTGCGGACATCACGACAAGGGCGCAGAGAAATACTAGGCTGATCGCGCCGCGCAGATCCGACCTGAACCACCTGCCGAATTTGCTCATGCGGCTCGGCCGCGCCTCAAACGTCAATGCGGTGTCCGTCATGTTAACTGATCCTCGGATCCAGGATGCTGTAAAGCACGTCGGTCAATAGGTTGAGCGCCACCACGATCAGCACCATGGTGAAGACCACGCCCTGCACCACCGGGAAATCGCGATGAATGGCGCCGTTGACGATCAGATTGCCCATGCCGGGAATCGCGAACACCGCCTCGACCACAACGGTCGCGGCCAGCATCCGGTTGAACAACAGGCTGATGACGGTCAGCAGATTGACGCTGACGTTCTTCAAGCCGTGGCGCCACAGGATCGACGATGGTCGCAGTCCCTTGGCATGAAGCGTTCGCACCTGTTGCGACGACAGAATTTCCACCAGCGACGAACGGAGTTGACGCGCGACCTCCGCGACGCCACCGGCCGCCAGCGCGCAGGCCGGCAGGATCGCGTGGCGGATCGCATCCCAGAAATCCTCGCTGATCGGGGTGGCGCCGGTGGCAGGCAGCCAGTTGAGATCGAGCGAAAAGAACGCGACCATCAACATGCCGAGCCAGAAGTTCGGAATCGCCACGCCCAGCGAAGCAATCGTCATCACAAAGCCGTCGGTCCACGACCCAGGCCGGCTCGCCGCAGCGATGCCGAGCGGAATGCCGATGGCGAGCGCCAGCAGCATCGCGAGCACCACAATCAGCATGGTGTGCGGCAGGCAACGCTCGATCGACGACAGCACGGATTCGCTCGAGACTAACGAACTCGACAGATCGCCATGGACGGCCTTCCACAGCCACGAGCCGTATTGCACCAGGAACGGCCGATCGAGCCCGTAGATATGGCGGATTTCGGCGATCCGGGCGTCGGAGGCGTTGTCGCCGGCAAGCGTGACCGCCACGTCGCCCGGCACCAGCTTCAACAATCCGAATACGATGAACGTCGACAGCACGATCACCGGGACCGCCTGCAACAGGCGACGAACAATGATGCTGCGCTTGCGGGATTGAGACATGATGCCGATAATCCGAGGAGAAGGAAGGCGTCGCGTTCACCGAGAGAGCGGTAACGCGACGCCGGAAGGTCAGCCGAGATGCATATTCTCGAACTTCGGCTTGCCGAGCAGGTTCGGCTTGTAGCCCAGCGCCTTCTTGCTCAGCGCGTCGAGCTCGTACTGGAACGCGATCGGCGCCGAGAGGCCGTTCTCCATGACGAAGCGCTGGATTTTGGCGAACACCTTGGCGCGTTCGGTCAGATCCTCGCTTTCGCGGCTCTGCTGGATCAGCTTCACCAGTTCGGGATCGGCTTCGCGGCCGGCGTTGTAGTAGGCGCCTTTATCGAAGCCGAGCGCGTAGGTCATGCTCGGATCGGGACGCCCGGTCCATGCCGACAGCAAAACGTCGAACTTCTTCTCAGTGGCGAAGAACTGCGCGCTGATTTCAGCGATGGTGCCACGCGTGAACTTCAGGCGAATACCGGCCGCCGCAAGCTGCGCCTGCAGCACTTCACTGCGGCGAACCGAATCCTGGTCGGTGTAGCTGCCGATGGTCAAGTCGACGCCGTCCTTGAAGCCGGCTTCCGTCAGCAGCTTTTTCGCCTTGGCTGGATCGTGCGGATAAAGCGTCGACACCGACTTATCGTAAGCCCAGTGCGAACTCGGCAGCGTCATGGTCGCCGGCTCGCCGAGGCCGCCCATGGTGGCCTTGACGAAGGCCTCGCGGTCGATCGCGAAGTTGATCGCCTGCCGCACCTTGACGTTGTCGAGCGGGGCGCGTGCGTAGTTGAAATAAAGCTGAATGCAATACAACGTCGGCGCGGTGATGACCTGCAAGTTTTTGGCGCGGTCGATCACCGGCTTCAGGCGCGCCGGCAGCGAGAAGGCCATTTCGTTCTCGCCGGCGATGACGGAGCGCAGCGCGGTGGCGAGCTCCGGAATGATCGCGAACTCGATGCCGTCGAGATAAGGCCGGCCTGGACGCCAGTAGGTCTCGTTGCGTGTGACGACGATGCTGGCATTGTCAGCCCAGCTCACGAACTTCCACGGGCCTGCGCCGACCGGCTTGCGGTTGGTGTCATTGCCGAGCGCCTTGATGTTGGTCGGCGACACCATCATGCCGGCGCGGTCGGACAGGATCGCGGGGAGCGCGGTATCGGGATTCTTCAGTTTCAGCGTGACCTGTAGGGGACCGGTCACCTCGACGGACGCAACGCTGGTGAGGTCCGCCTTGACGTTGGAGCGCTGATCCTGCCGGTTGCGATCGAGATTGAACTTGACGGCCTCGGCGTCGAGGTCGGTGCCGTCGTGGAATTTGATGCCCTGGGTGATGTCGAGAACCATGGTGCTCGAATCGGGATAAGACCACCTGGCGAGGCCGGGCTTCGGCTTCAGCGTCGTGTAGTCCCACTCGACGAGCGTATCGTACATCGTCCACAGAATGCTGTGGTCGGAGCCTGCACCGCCGGTGGCGGGATCAAGCGACGACGGATTGGCGGGAGCCGCGACCTTAAGGACGCTGCCCTTCTTCGCGGCCTCCTGCGCAAAAGCCGGCAGGCCGGTCATGCCGGCCAACGCCGCGCCGCCCGCCAGCGCCATGATCTCGCGCCGGCTCAGCATTCCGGCCATGCGATTGGAGTTCGTCATCCTATCCTCCCTGTTTCGAATTGTGTTGCGACATGGCATTGGTCGACGGGGGACCGTTTGCGGTCGAAAAATGGCAAGCGACCCAGTGCCCCGGCTTCAGTTCGCGCCACGCCGGCACCTCGTCGGTGCAACGCGGCTGCGCGACGGGACAACGGGTCCGGAAGCGGCACCCGCTTGGCGGTGAGATCGGGCTGGGGATTTCACCTTCGAGCACGATGCGTCGCGTCGTGCGCATGGAGGACGGCAACGGTAGCGGCTCGGCCGACAGCAACGCTTGCGTGTAAGGATGCAACGGCCGCTCGATTACGTCTTCGGCCGAACCCAGTTCCATCAGCTTGCCGAGATAGGTAACGGCAATGCGATCCGAGATATGCGACACCACGGAGATGTCGTGGGTGATGAAAACGTAGGTCAGGCCGAATTCGCGTTGCAGATCGGCGAACAGATTGAGGACGTCGCCACGGATCGAGACGTCGAGCGCAGCGACCACCTCGTCGCACACGATCACCTTGGGCCGCAGCATCAGCACGCGCGCGATGTTGACGCGCTGCTTCTGACCGCCGGAAAGCTGGTGCGGATAACGGTCGGCCATGTCGCGCGGCAGCCCGACGCGCGACAGTACGGCGAGACCGTTCTTGCGCCGCGAGGCGTCGTTACCTTCCTTGAGGACCTCGGCTGGCTCGATCACGCTATCAAGAATGGTCATGCGCGGATTGAGCGCGGCATTCGGGTCCTGAAACACGATCTGGTAATCGCGTCGATGGCGGCGAAACTCGGCGCGGCCCAAGGTCGCCGGATCACGGCCTTGATGCAATACCTGCCCTTCGGACGGTTTGATCAACGACACCAGCGCCCGTCCCAGCGTCGTCTTCCCCGATCCCGACTCGCCAATGATGCCGAGCGTCTCGCCCGGAAACACATCGAAGTTGACGTCATCGACGGCTTTTACCGTGTTGGCGCCGTCTCGCGTCGGAAACAGGATGCGAAGGTTTCGCACTGACATGATCGGCGTCTGCACGGAGGTTGTCGCCAACTCTTGAACTGATGTGCTCAATTCACGGCTCCCGGCAAGGAAATCTCCGCCGCTCGGCAGCATTGAACGGAATGTTGCGGCCCAAGCGTCATCAGCGTTTGCCGAACCTGACAGCCCTCCGCGGCGTACGAACACCTTGGCGCGAACCGACATCCAGGGGGCATGGCATTCGGCGGCGGTACTCGCCCTGGGATCGACGGCAAAACGCTGCGGCGCGCACTGAGACTTGGCAGCGAGCGCAGCAGGCCCGACGTGTACGGATGACGCGGCTTCATCAGCACATCATCGACCGGCGCATCCTCCACCACCTCACCCGCATACATCGTGATCATCCGGGTGCAGGTTTCAGCGACGACGCCGAGATCGTGGGTGATGAACAACAGCGCCGTGCCGGTACGCTCGCTCAGCGTCCGAAGCAAATCCGTAATCTGCGACTGCACCGTGACGTCGAGCGCGGTGGTCGGCTCGTCGGCGATCAAGAGCTTCGGCTTGCAGATCAGCGCCATCGCGATCATCACACGTTGGCGCATCCCGCCCGAAAGCTGATGCGGATATTCGTCGCAACGCCGCTCCGGCGCGGGAATGCCGACTTCCGTCAACGCGGCAATGGCGCGCTGCCGCGCTTCCTTGCGATCGGCGGGGAAATGCGCGCGATAGGCTTCGCCGATCTGCTCACCGACGGTAAAGACCGGATCGAGAGCGCTCATCGGCTCCTGGAAAATCATCGCCATGTCGCGCCCGCGCACCGCGCGCATCTGCCGCGCCGACAGCGTCGCAAGATCGCGGCCTTCGAACAAAATCTGTCCGGACAGGCGCGTGGTTTGCTCCGGAAGAAGCCGCAACAGGGACAATCCGGTGATGGTCTTTCCGCACCCGCTTTCGCCGACAATCCCGACCCTCTCGCCTGGCGCCACGGAAAAACTGACCTCGCGAAGGATCGGCAGCTCTCCCTCGGAAGTCTGGAAAGCTAACGACAGCTTGCGCACGTCGAGCAGTGCATCCGCGTGACCGGCGTGTGTTGCGGTTGGAACGGGGTGAAAGGCGGCCGATGCGATCGTCATGATCACGCCGCCTTAGACGCAGAGAACGTCAAGCCGCGGCGGCAAAACGCCCTCAGCACAAGCGGCTCCTGCGCCAGGGAGCGGTTGCTCCCTCCGCCCCTTAAGCAGGCCAGAAAGTCCAATTTTGCGGCTGACTGCCACACGCGGCTCGCTCCTTCCCGATACCCGATCTTGATGCCGGGTTCCGATCCTCCTTGTGCCTCCGCAAAGAACGGTTGAATCGTTCAACAAGGGGATTCTTCCAGCCCTCAACGGCCAGATTCCTGTTCGCGGATCATGCAACGTTATAAAAGCTCAGCCTTTGTCAATTGTCAACAATTGACAAACTAAGTTATAGATCATGCTCGGCCACTCGGCCGGCCACGAAAGACTGGAGCAGGTTATGGCAGCCCCTCTGAAGCTGGCGGCGAACGACGGCGACGCGGACGGACGGTTTTCACCGCGGACAATCCCCGAACAACTCGCCGAAGAACTGGGCGCCGATATTGTCGCGGGGCGGCGCAAGGCTGGTGAACGCCTGATCGAACTCGAACTTGCCCAGACCTTCGGCGTCAGCCGGGGTCCGGTTCGTGAAGCCCTGCGCATTCTCGAACGCCGTCGCATGGTCGATCTTCTACCGCGCCGGGGCGCTTACGTGCGGCCGCTCTCATTGAAGTCGATCGCCGACCTCTTCAATGTCCGCCTGGCTCTCTCGCTTTTGGCGGCACGAACGATGGCGACTTCGCCGGTCGAAAGCTATGTGGAAACCCTGGCGCGCCGCTGCAAAGAACTGAACGATCTGGTCGAGACCGGAGATCCGATCGCGTTTGCGCGTGTCACAACGCGCGCGGTGAGAACCATCGCGCACGGCTCCGGCAACGAGCTTCTGCTTGAATTGTCGATTGATCTCGCCAACCAGACGGTCTGGGAGACAATCTGGAAAACACCCCTCGATTATCTCACTCGAGATGTGCGCCGCGAGGCTGCGGACCTGATGGCAGAAACGCTGGAAGCCATTAAAGCGCGAAACCCCGAAACGGCGGTTCGGAGCCTTGGCCTGCTGCTTGAAAACGACCGCGATCGCGCCCTCGCCGTACTGGCAGATTTGCGCAAGGAAGCCGGTGATCTGAGCGCAATCTCCTCAGGTTAGTGGCCCGCCTCGAGCGATGAAACCATTCCAAACTGCGAATCTGACATCTTCCAAAATCAGATTGAGCATTGTCTGGTCCTGACACCCGCTCGACAAGGCGGAGGAACCTGACCACCACGCGCGGCCAGGCCAGGTCTTGGAGGAAACGCCCAGCGATGGCACGGCTTGTTTGGCTTGCCGCCCATGCACCGACGTGATCGCCTAAACATTGAGCGTTCTTGCCAAAAACTGGATAGCCGGATTGCTCAATCACTAGCCGCGCACAAAAGTTAAGCAGCAAGAGAAAATGGAAGATTCCCGCTTACTTCAGATGCTTAGGCGCTTCTGAGGTTCTGGCACGCTTCTTGCGATCTTCGACTTAGGCGATCCGACAAATACCTGTCGGTCCATGAGCCGAGGAGAGCTTGCCACATGACGCTTTCAACGAAGTCGCTTTCATCAGGACTGTTAAGCCGCCGCACTTGGCTCGCGGCGGTCGCGGGCCTTTGCCTTGGTTTCTCGACATTCACGCCGGCACACGCCGCGGATGACACCATCAAGGTCGGCATCCTGCACTCGCTTTCTGGCACCATGGCCATCAGCGAGACCACCCTGAAGGACGTCATGCTCATGCTCATCGACGAGCAGAACAAGAAGGGCGGCGTACTCGGCAGAAAGCTTGAAGCCGTGGTGGTCGATCCCGCGTCGAACTGGCCGCTCTTTGCCGAAAAAGCGCGCGAGCTGATCACCAAGGATAAAGTCAGCGTCGTCTTCGGTTGCTGGACATCGGTATCGCGCAAGTCCGTCCTGCCGGTCTTCAAGGAGCTGAACTCAATCCTGTTCTATCCGGTGCAGTACGAAGGCGAGGAAAGCGAGCGCAACGTATTTTACACCGGCGCGGCGCCCAATCAGCAGGCAATTCCGGCCGTCGATTATCTGATGAAGGAAGAGAAGGTGAAGCGCTGGGTGCTCGCCGGCACCGACTATGTCTATCCGCGCACCACCAACAAGATCCTAGAAGCCTACCTGAAGTCCAAGGGCGTCTCCGGCGACGACATCATGATCAACTATACGCCGTTCGGTCATAGCGATTGGCAGACCATCGTGTCGGACATCAAGAAGTTCGGCTCGGCCGGCAAGAAAACCGCGGTCGTCTCCACCATCAATGGCGACGCCAACGTGCCGTTCTACAAAGAGCTGGGTAATCAGGGCATCAAGGCGACGGATATCCCTGTCGTCGCGTTCTCGGTCGGCGAGGAAGAACTGGCCGGCATCGATACCAAGCCGCTGGTTGGCCACCTTGCAGCCTGGAATTACTTCGAATCGATCAAGACGCCAGCCAACCTCGCTTTCATCAAGGAATGGCACGCCTTCACCAACAACCCGAAGCGCACCACCAACGATCCGATGGAGGCGCATTACATCGGCTTCAACATGTGGGTGAAGGCGGTCGAGAAGGCGAAGTCGTTCGATCCGGACAAGGTGATCGAGGCGCTGCCCGGCATCAAGCAGGCCAACCTGACCGGCGGCATCTCCGAAATGCTGCCCAACCATCACATCACCAAACCGGTGTTCATCGGCGAAATCCAGGGCGACGGACAGTTCAACATCGTCTCTCCCGACGATCCGACGAAGGCCAAGCTGGTGCCCGGCGATGCGTGGTCGGACTACCTGGAAGGCTCCAAGGATCTCGAAGCCGATTGGGTGACGTTGAAGTGCGGCAACTACAACAAGGTCACCAAGAAGTGCGGCGGTCAGGCGTCGTAACGGTCGCGACCTGATACCGGAAGGCGGCCACGCGCCGCCTTCCTTTCCTTGCCGGAGCATTGCCGTGTTTTTCAATTCGGACGTTTTACGCCACGTCGCTGGCCGCATCAGGCGCGCGGGTGCAATCCTCGCTCTGTCGATCACGATGTGGTCCGGATGCCCAGGCATTGCCGCTCACGCGGGATCGTTCGAAGACGATGTTGCCCTGTTTGCCGCGCGATCCTTCGCGGAGTCCGAAACCGCCGTCACGCATCTGCAAGTCAGCGGCAATCCGCTCGCCTACCCCATCATCAGCGCATTGAAAGATGGCAGGCTGTATGCGGAGGACGACAGCAAGAAGGTTTTCATCAAGGCTGCAGACGGCAAAATCATCGACGCCGCGAACGGTCGATCCGTCGGCGCTCTGCCCGATGGCGCCAGCGTCGTTCGTCTCAACAATCGCCTGCGCCGGACCATCGATGCGGCGCTGGGCAGTCTGACGCTGCTTTCGCCGAATGTGTCCGTTCGGGTTCGGGCCGCGCAGTCCGTTTTCAAAAGCCATGAGGAAAGTTCGCTGGCGCCGCTCGATGCCGCATTGAAGAACGAGAGCAACGACGCGGCGCGAAAGGCTCTCACCGCAGCCCGCGCCGCTGTCATTCTATTCAAGGCCGACGCCAGCGAGGCCGACAAGCTCGACGCCATCACCATCATCAAGGCGCGCGGCGATCAGGAAGCGCTGGCGCTGCTTTCCGGTTTGCCTGGCGACATGTCGCCAGCCGTCGCCCGCGCCGCGACCGCTGCCATGACGTCGATCAAAGGCAACCTCGCGCTGTGGTCGACCGTTCAGAACGCCTGGTACGGCCTGTCGCTCGGCTCGGTGCTGCTGCTCGCTGCCATCGGCCTCGCCATTACCTTTGGCGTGATGGGCGTCATCAACATGGCGCACGGCGAAATGGTGATGGTCGGCGCCTACACAACCTTCGTGGTGCAGGAGACGATCCGCACCAGCTATCCCACGGCCTTCGATTATTCGCTGCTGATCGCCGTGCCGCTCGCTTTCGTCGTCGCCGGCGCGATCGGCGTGTTGATCGAGCGCACCATCATCCGCTTTCTCTATGGCCGGCCGCTGGAAACCTTGCTGGCGACGTGGGGTCTTTCGCTCATTCTCCAGCAGGCCGTCCGCACCATCTTCGGACCCAACAACCGCGAGGTCGGCAATCCATCCTGGATGAGCGGCGCCTTCGATATCGGGCAGATGACCATCACCTATAACAGGCTCTGGATCCTCTGCTTCGCGCTGACGGTATTCATCATCCTGCTCGCCATGCTGCGCTTCACGCGCCTCGGCCTCGAAATGCGGGCGGTGACGCAGAACCGCAGAATGGCAGCCTCGATGGGCATCGCGACCTCGCGGGTGGATGCGCTGACCTTCGGCCTCGGCTCCGGAATTGCCGGAGTCGCAGGCGTCGCGCTATCGCAGATCGACAATGTCAGCCCCAATCTTGGGCAAAGCTACATCATCGATTCTTTCATGGTGGTGGTGTTCGGCGGCGTCGGCAATTTGTGGGGAACGTTGATCGGCGCCTTCACGCTCGGCATCGCCAACAAATTTCTTGAACCGGTGGCAGGTGCGGTGCTCGGCAAGATCGCGATCCTGGTTCTCATCATCCTGTTCATTCAGAAACGTCCGCGCGGTCTGTTCGCGCTCAAGGGTCGGGCGGTGGACGCATGACGTCGCATTTCCTCACGCGCTCCCTCGATCGCAGCGCGACGGTCTTTCTCACGATCGTCGCGGCTGTCGGCGTGTTGCTGCCGCTGCTGAATCTGCTGCTGCCGGATACGTCGATACTTCACGTGCCGACCTATCTGATGACGCTGTTCGGCAAATACGTTTGCTACGCCGTGCTGGCACTCTCGATCGACCTAATCTGGGGCTACTGCGGCATTCTCTCGCTCGGTCATGGCGCGTTCTTCGCGCTGGGCGGATACGCCATGGGCATGTATCTGATGCGCCAGATCGGCCCGCGCGGCGTCTATGCCGATCCGGTGCTGCCGGATTTCATGGTGTTCCTGAACTGGAAATCGCTGCCGTGGTACTGGCAGGGTTTCGACATGTTCTGGTTTGCGGCGCTGATGGTGGTGTTGGTGCCCGGCGTGCTCGCGTTCTGCTTCGGCTGGCTCGCATTTCGCTCGCGCGTCACCGGCGTTTACCTCTCCATCATCACGCAGGCGATGACCTACGCCTTGCTGCTGGGTTTCTTCCGCAACGATTTCGGCTTCGGCGGCAATAACGGCCTCACTGACTTCAAGGATATCCTCGGCTTCAATGTGCAGGCTGAAGGCACGCGCGCGGCGTTGTTCACGCTCAGTTGTCTTGCGCTTGCGGTCAGCTTTCTGATCTGTCGCGCCGTGGTCGGTTCGAAACTCGGCAAGGTGTTGATCGCCATCCGCGATGCCGAGTCCCGCACACGGTTTCTGGGATATCGCGTGGAATCCTACAAGCTGTTCGTGTTCACGCTGTCGGCCTGCATCGCCGGCGTCGCGGGCGCGCTTTATGTGCCGCAGGTCGGCATCATCAATCCAAGCGAGTTCGCGCCGGGCAACTCCATCGAGGCGGTGATCTGGGTCGCGGTCGGCGGCCGCGGCACGCTGGTCGGCGCGGCACTGGGCGCCGTCGTGGTCAACTATGCCAAGACCCTGTTCACGTCGGGCATGCTGGCTCCCTACTGGCTGTTCATGCTCGGCGCCCTTTTCGTCCTCGTGACCCTGCTGTTGCCGAAGGGAATCGTCGGCACCTGGAATGCGTGGCGAGACGCACGGCAGGTGACCGGCCTCACGGACGATACTCATAGCGCCACTTTCGAAGACGGCGCCGTCAAACCGCACATGGCGGAGTGAGCGGATGAATGCACTGGATACCCGCAAGACATCGGCCATGCTCTATCTCGACGGCGTGCATGTCTCGTTCGACGGCTTTCATGCCATCAACAATTTGTCGATGACCATCGCGCCCGGAGAAATGCGGGCAATCATCGGCCCCAACGGCGCGGGCAAGACGACGATGATGGACATCATCACCGGCAAGACCAAACCGGATAGCGGCGATGTGCTGTTCGACGGCGTCACCGACCTGACGCGGCTGGACGAAACGCAGATCGCCGAACTTGGCATCGGCCGGAAGTTTCAGAAGCCGACCGTCTTCGAGAGCCAGACGGTCGAAGACAATCTGCTGCTGGCCCTCAACGTCGATCATCGTGTCCGCACCACCTTGTTCTGGCAGGATTCCAAGGCTGACACTGAGCGGATCGGCAAGATTCTCGAAACCATCCGCCTGACCAACGCGCGGCATCGGCTGGCGGGAAATCTGTCGCACGGCCAGAAACAATGGCTCGAGATCGGCATGCTGCTGGCGCAGGACCCGAAACTGTTGCTGGTGGACGAACCGGTCGCCGGCATGACCGATGTCGAAACCCATCAGACCGCGGAATTGCTCAAGACCATCAATCGCGACAAGACCGTCGTGGTTGTCGAACACGACATGACGTTCATTCGCGAACTCGGCGTCCGGGTCACCTGTCTGCACGAGGGATCAGTGCTGGCGGAAGGGACCATCGATCAGGTGTCCGCGAACGAGCGTGTGATCGAGGTCTATCTGGGAAGATAAAATGCTCGCAGTGAACGATATCAACCTCTTTTACGGCGCGGCGCAGGCGTTGCGCGGCATTTCACTGACCGCCGAACCCGGCAAGGTGACCTGCGTGCTGGGCCGCAACGGCGTCGGCAAAACCAGCCTGCTGCGCGCCCTTGTCGGCCAGCAGGCCATCGCAAGCGGCTCGATCAACCTCGATGGCAGCAACGTCTCGTCGCTCAAGTCTTATGAGCGGGCGAGGCGCGGCATCTCGCTGGTGCCGCAGGGCCGTGAAATATTTCCGTTGCTGACCGTCGAGGAGAATCTCAAGACCGGCTATGCCCCGCTGAAACGGCGCGACCGCAGCATTCCCGATGATGTGTTCTCGCTCTTTCCCGTGCTGCAATCGATGCTGACGCGCCGGGGCGGCGACCTGTCCGGCGGTCAGCAGCAACAGCTCGCGATCGGACGTGCGCTGGTGATGCGGCCGAAGTTGCTGCTGCTCGACGAGCCGACGGAAGGCATTCAACCCTCGATCATCAAGGATATCGGCCGCGCTATCTCCTATCTCCGGAATCTGGGCAACATGGCCATCGTGCTGGTCGAACAGTATCTCGATTTCGCATGTGAACTGGGAGATGATTTTATCGTGATGGATCGCGGCGCGGTGAAGTATCGCTGCGACCGCGCCGCGCTCGATCCAACCGAGATCGCCCGGCAAATGGCGCTGTGAGGCAGGGATCGACATCGTGCCGAGCGATCATTGCCCGATGCTGCATAGAGAAGCCGCAACTCGCCTAGATCATATGCAGAGCTGCCAAGGCACCCGCACCCATCATCGAGCCGCGCCACTCGGACACATCGGCGAGGACTGCTGAAATCCGCCGTTTCGGTGGGAAACACGCGATATCTCCGACAAATCCCGGTTGGTACGAACCTTGCTGAAAGCATGTCGCCCCGCGACACGGCCATTCATATCGCGGGCTTGTGATGTGATTGCGGGGATCGTTCCAGATGCCGATGTTCAAGACTGTTCTTGTCGCCAACCGCGGCGAGATCGCCACCCGGATCATGCGCACCCTGCGCGAGATGGGCATCCGCAGTATCGCGGTCTACTCCGATCCCGATCGCGGCAGTCCGCACGTGGAACTCGCCGACATCGCTGTCCCTCTGCCGGGCAACAGCGCCAGCGACACCTATCTGCGTGGCGACCTCATCATCGCCGCAGCGAAACAACATCATGCTGAAGCCATCATTCCGGGATACGGCTTCCTCTCGGAAAACGCCGATTTCGCCGAGCAGTGCGAGGCCCAGGGCATCGCTTTCATCGGCCCTACACCAGACCAGATCCGGCGCTTCGGATTGAAGCACGCATCGCGCGAAATCGCGCAAGCGGCTGGCGTGCCGCTGGTGCCGGGAACGCACTTGCTGACCGACCTGGCGCAAGCACAGATCGAAGCGATGCGGCTCGGCTTCCCGGTGATGCTCAAGTCCACCGCCGGCGGCGGCGGCATTGGCCTGACCCGCTGCGGCGATCCCGATGAACTCGCGACTGCCTACGCGGTCGTGCAGCGGCTGGCGCAGAACTTCTTCAAGGATTCCGGTGTGTTTCTCGAGCGCTGTATCGACGATGCCCGCCACGTCGAGGTGCAGATCTTTGGCGATGGCCGCGGCAATGTCGCAGCGCTCGGCGAACGCGATTGCTCCCTGCAACGCCGTAACCAGAAGGTCGTCGAGGAGACGCCCGCACCCGATCTTCCGGCAACGACCCGCAGGCGAATGCTGGAAGCCGCCGAAAAGCTCGGCCGCGCGGTCGGCTACCGTTCGGCAGGCACCGTCGAGTTCATCTACGACCGTGCACAGGACGAATTCTATTTCCTCGAAGTCAACACGCGGCTCCAGGTCGAACATCCCGTCACCGAAAACGTCCTCGGGATCGATCTCGTCGCGTGGATGGTGCGCACCGCGGCAGGCGAGCCGCCCGATCTTGAAAATCTACCGCAGCCCAAGGGGGCTTCGATCGAAGTCCGGCTGTATGCGGAGGATCCTCTCCACGATTTCCAGCCCTCGCCGGGCGTTCTGACCGAGGTGGTTTTCCCCGACAATGCACGGATCGACGGATGGATCGCGAGCGGAACGGAGGTTTCGCCGTTCTACGATCCGATGCTGGCGAAACTGATCGTGCACGGGTCCGATCGCGCCGATGCGATTCGCAAAATGGACGAGGCGCTGGCAGCGACGCGCCTGTGCGGCATCGCGACCAATCTCGATTATCTCAGGCAGATCGTCGTCTCTCCGATGTTCGTTACGGGCGACGTCTCCACCAAGGCGCTGACGCGGCTGCGATACCGCCCCAACGCCATCGAGGTCATTGCGCCCGGCACGTTCACAACGGTTCAGGATTATCCGGGCCGCACCGGCCATTGGGATGTCGGCGTGCCGCCATCAGGGCCGATGGACGACTACGCATTCCGAATGAGCAATCGTATCGTTGGAAACACAGACGATGCCGCCGGACTCGAATGCACATTGGCGGGCCCGACGCTGAAATTCCACGCCGACACTGTTGTCGCGCTGACCGGCGCGGTGGCAGAGGCAACTCTCGACGGCATTCCGGTCCCATGGTGGGCGCCGATCCCCGTCCATGCCGGCCAGACCATGAGCGTCGGGCGCGCGACCTCCGGCTGTCGCACCTATCTTTCAGTGCAAGGCGGCGTCGATGTCCCGCTCTATCTGGGCAGCCGGTCGACTTTCGTACTCGGCCAGTTCGGCGGGCATGCCGGACGCACACTGCGTTCTGGCGATATGTTGCCGCTCGCCGCACGGCCTTCCGATGCGCCGGCGATGGAAGCTGCACCGCCATCACTCATTCCCTCCTACACCTCGGAATGGGAGGTCGGTGTCCTCTATGGACCGCATGGCGCACCGGATTTCTTCACCAATGATGCGATCGAAACGTTTTTCGAAACGGCATGGGAGGTGCATTACAACTCGAACCGGCTCGGAATTCGGCTGCTTGGACCCAAGCCGACATGGACGCGCAGCGACGGTGGCGAGGCCGGCCTTCATCCCTCCAATATTCATGATTGCGAATACGCGATCGGTTCAGTGAATTTCACCGGCGACATGCCGGTCATCCTGACGCGCGATGGGCCGAGCCTTGGCGGCTTCGTCTGCCCCGTCACCATCGCGAAGGCAGAGCTTTGGAAGGTCGGGCAAGCCAAGCCCGGCGATCGCATACGCTTCAGGCCGATCTCGTTCGACGAGGCGCTCGCGCTGGAAAAGGCTCAGGACCGGGCGATCGCGACGCTATCGCCGGTCGAGCCGTTACCGTTCAGTGTAGCCCCCACGCTCGCACCGAACGGCACTGTCTCCGCCACCGTGCTCGTCGCGCTTCCGGCGAAGGGAGATCGTCCGGCGGTCGCCTATCGACAGGCGGGCGACCGTTACATCCTGCTCGAATATGGCCCCAATGAGCTGGATCTTCGTTATCGCTTCCGTGTCCACGCTTTGATGGAAGAACTCAAGGCTAGTCCGGTCGACGGGATTCTCGAGTTGTCGCCCGGCGTCCGCTCGCTGCAAATCAACTACGACAGCCGCGTAATTCATCAGAAAACGCTGATCGATACATTGCTGGCCGTCGAAGAACGGCTGCCGCCAAGCGATACCATGAAGCTAACGACGCGCGTGCTGCATCTGCCGATGACATTCGAGGATTCAGCCACCCTCGACGCAGTCACGCGATATCGGGAGACCGTGCGCGACAGCGCGCCGTGGCTGCCGAACAATGTCGACTTCATCCAACGCATCAATGGCCTGTCGAATCGCGACGAAGTCAGGGATATCATTTTCAAGGCCAGCTACATGGTATTGGGCCTCGGAGATGTCTATCTCGGCGCACCATGCGCGGTGCCGGTCGATCCGCGTCATCGGCTCGTGACTTCGAAATACAATCCAGCACGCACCTTCACCGCGGAAGGCACCGTGGGCATCGGCGGCGTCTACATGTGCATCTACGGCATGGATAGTCCGGGCGGCTATCAGCTCGTCGGCCGTACACTGCCGATCTGGAATAAATTTTTGAAGAACCCGGTCTTCGCACCGGGCGAGCCATGGTTGCTGCGCTTTTTCGATCAGGTGCGTTTCTATCCGGTGGAAGAAGACGAGTTGAGCCGGTTACGCGAGGATTTTCGCGCCGGTCGCGCCACCATCCGCATTGAGGAAGAGGTGTTCGACCTCGACGCCTATCAAGCGTTCCTTGCGCGCGAGGCCGATTCCATCGCGGCGTTCAAGGCACGGCAGAAGATTGCATTCGACGAGGAAGTTTCACGCTGGCAGGCGGAGGATAACCTCACTGCGACGATCGAAGAAGAAATCACAGCCGAAGAGGAGGAAATCGACGGACACCTGGTCTCGTCCGATATCCACGGCAACGTCTGGAAGGTCTTGGTGGAGGAAGGACAATCGATTGAAGCCGGCACGCCCATCGTCATCCTGGAGGCGATGAAAACCGAACTGAGCATCAATGCGCCACTTGCCGGCATCGTGCGTACGCTCTATTGCCGCGCCGGCCGCCAGGTGACGACCGGCGATCGACTTCTTGTCATCGAACCCGCCTGATACGCCGCGAGAGTGTCTATGTTGCCAGCATTTCCGACGATTGCGGACCTTCACGCCGCTTATGCGCGTGGAGCAAAACCGAGCGAAATCATTGCTGAAGTCTATCGACGCATCGTTGCGGCAGACGATCCGGGTATTTTCATTGCGCTGGTGCCGGAGACGGAGGCGCTCGCGGCGGGAGAAAAGCTTCACTCTTTCGACCCTGTCACAAAGCCGCTCTGGGGTATTCCCTTCGCGGTCAAGGACAACATCGATGTTGCAGGCATGCCGACAACGGCCGCATGTCCCGACTTCGCCTACACCCCGGACGAGACGGCATTTGCCGTGCAACGGCTGCTCGATGCCGGGGCCATCCTTGTTGGCAAAACCAACCTCGATCAATTCGCGACAGGGCTCGTCGGCGTACGTACGCCATTCCCGATCCCACGCAATCCGTTTAATCCGGCGTATGTGCCGGGCGGATCGAGCAGCGGTTCAGCCGTTGCAGTCGCGCGCGGGCTCGTGACCTTCGCGATCGGCACCGACACGGCAGGATCGGGTCGCGTCCCCGCGGGGCTGAACAATATTGTCGGACTCAAGCCGTCGCTCGGCAGCGTCTCGACGCGCGGCGGCGTCCCGGCGTGCCGAACGCTCGATACGTTTTCGGTGTTCGCTGGAACCGTCGCCGATGCTGATGCGGCCTATCGGGTGATGCTCGCTTACGATGCGAAAGACGCCTATGCGCGTGCGCTTCCGGTGCCGCCGCAACCCGGAGCAATTCCTCCCGGCCTTCGCATCGGCGTGCCGGATGCGAGGAGCCGCCGCTTCGGTGGCGACGCATTATCGGAAGCTGCATTCGATGCCACGCTCAATGATCTCGCAAGCATTGCAGGCGGCAAAACGTTTGCGCCGATCGATATGAACGTATTGTTCGATGTCGCCAATCTGCTCTACAGCGGCCCATGGGTCGCGGAGCGTTATCATGCGGTGCGCGACCAGATCGAAAACAACCCCGACTCGCTTTGTCCGATCACGAAACGCATTATCGCCACGGCTGCGTCCTACAGCGCGACCGATACATTCGACTGTCTCTATAAGCTGGCGGAGCTCCGCCGGCTGACAGAACCGATCTGGAGCGCAATCGACGTTCTGCTGGTTCCCACCTATCCGCGGCCACGCACCCTGACCGATCTTGAGATCGATCCGATCGGACCTAACAGCGAGCTCGGGACCTACACGAATTTCGTCAATCTGCTGGATTTGTGCGCGCTCGCCGTCCCCGGCCGCTTTCGCGGCGACAATTTTCCCTCCGGCATCACGTTGATCGCGCCGCGCGGACGCGATGGCCTTCTTGCCGCGGTCGGCGCGCGGCTGCATGCGGCTTCCGGCGTTCCGATCGGCAACACTGGCGCGCCGCTGCCGCGATCTCAGGATTCGGCAGCGACAGCCGCGCCTGGCGAAATCGAACTCGCCGTAGTCGGCGCCCACCTCTCCGGCATGCCGCTCAATCACGAACTGACCAGCCGAAATGCGCGCTTCCTGCGCGCCGGCACGACAACGCCAGACTATAAGCTTTATGCGCTCGCAGGCGGACCGCCCTTTCGGCCAGGCTTGCTTCGCGTCGCGTCCGGCACCGGGACGCCGATCGCCGCCGAAGTTTGGGCGTTGACGCCGGACGCACTCGGAAGCTTCATGGCGGGAATTCCAGCGCCGCTTGGCATCGGAACGACATCGCTCTCCGACGGCACGTCGCCAAGGGGATTCATCGTCGAGGCCGAGGGCATCGTCGGCGGCCGCGACATCTCCGCATTCGGCGGCTGGCGAAATTTCATCGCCTCTCGTTCCGGAGAAAAGCCATAACCTCTGCACCTCTGCGAGGTGTAGGTCAGGTCGCGAATGACATCCTCGCGCGCGAGACACCGCATCAGTTGCGTACCCGCCGTGTCCGGTACAAGGCCCCATTTGGTTTCGATGATGGCAAGCGGGCATCGGGCGCAACGTAGCGCAGGTCCGCGCCGAGCATGAGCTGGAAGCCGCCGCCGAAAGCAACGCCGTGCACAGCAGCGATCACGGGCACCGGAAGCTCCCGCCATAGCCACACGAGATGCTGCGTCCAGTTGGCAATGCCGTGGCTGCGTTTGCCGAGATCGGCAAACGGCAGGATGGACTCGGTCATAGCGATGGACCGGCGCCGGCTCGAATATATCGAGAACCTGCTGAGGCAAGCCGGCCTTACCGAGACGGTCGCCCGTGCCCGCGCGCAAATCCTGTTCTGGGCCTTCTTCGGCTATGCCTGTCGGACCAGCCGCTGCCGGCCGAAAGGCGACGGGCGATCCTCGACGAGCTTTTGCGGATCGTCGCTCACTAGTTTAGCCGAGCAAGAGAGCGCCTAGACGAGATAATTCGTTTTGGAGCGGGCGAAGGGAATCGAACCCTCGTATGCAGCTTGGGAAGCTGCCGTTCTACCATTGAACTACGCCCGCGCTGGGTCCGCACAGGTGTAGCCGAGACTGCGCGTCAGGCCAAGCCCCCGTCCTCGCCGCAGCGACCGTCCGCCGCGGCGACGAGATCTTCAGACCGCCGGCTGGCGTAGCGGCGCGACCCTGGCCGCACGCGGCTCCCAACGGCTCCAGACCACCGTCACGGTGCCCAGCACGCCGAGCACGACCATCGACAGTCCGGCCAGCACGAAGAACGCGGTGCTCGATGCGTTCTGCGCGATCAGCAGCCAGCCGCCGAGGCCGATCACCACAAGCCGCGCGCTCTGCGCCAGCACCGGGCCGAGCACCTTGGCCGCGCCCTGCGAGGAAAAATACATCGAGGTGCCGAGCCCGAGGAATGCATAGAGCGGCGCGGCGATGAACAGATAGTGCCGGCAAGCGGCGCGCACGCCGGCATCGTCGGTGAAGAGGTTCACCCACAGATCGGGGAAGATCGCCAGCACCGACCCGATCGCCCCCGCCATCACGAAGGAGATGATGCCGGTGACCCAGGTGGTCCGGCGCGCCCGCGCGATCTGGCCGGCGCCCATGGCCATGCCGATCATCGGCACCGAGGCGACGCCGACCGCGAAAGTTAGCGTCGTCAGCATGAATTCGAGCCGCGCGCCGATGCCGTAGGCCGCCAGCACCGCGTCGCCGAAGCGCGCCAGCATCGCCGTGAAGATCGCGACCGTCAGCACCGACTGGATCGGCGAGAAGCAGGCGACGGCGCCCACCTTGAGAATGTCGACGAACATCGCGCGCTCGACGCGCAGCGCCTGCGCCAGCGGATTGACGCGGGCGCGGCCCGACAGCACGTACCACGCCATGATCGCCGCGCCGATGCCATAGGCGAGCACGGTGCCGGCGGCGACGCCGCGCATCCCGAATTGCGGTACCGGGCCGAGGCCGAGCCCGAGGGTGCCGCCGAACACGATCTGGCACACCGCGGTGTTGAGGGTGACCAGCGACGGCAGCTTCATGTTGCCGGTGCCGCGCAGGATCGCCGCGAAGGTGTTCAGCAGCCATGGCAGCAGCGCCGCGCCGAAGAAGATGTGGCTGTAGCCGAGCGCCTGATACAGCACCTCGCCGCGGCCGCCGAGTGTCCACAACAGGCGATTGCCGCTCAGCACCATGCCGAGCGTGAACAGCGCGCCGACACCGCAGGCGATCATCAGCGCATGCGCCGCCAGCAGATTGGCGCGCGCGGTGTCGCCGGCGCCGAGCGCACGGGCGATCGCCGAGGACACGCCGCCGCCCATCGCCCCGCCCGAGGTGGTCAGCGTCAGGATCACGAATGGCAGCACCAGCGCCATCGCCGCCAGCGATTCCGTGCCGAGCCGGCCGATATAGGAGGTTTCCGCGATCACCACGCAGGTGCCGGCGCTGATCGCCACGACGTTGGGCGTCGCGAGGCGGAGCAGCGTGCCCAGTATCGGCCCTTCCAGCAGCGGATTACCGGCCACCGCGAGGCGCGACAAGGCGCGCTCGTCGGCCGCTGCGACAGGAACCTCGGCGATTCCGACCTCGGACATTTGCTCCCTGGCGGCCGCTGACCGAAACGCTTCTGGCAGGACCTGATCGAATCAGTAGCACCGATCCGCCGCTTCGCCATCCCGCGCCGCGCGCATGGGCCCATTCGATCCGCTAGCCGATGGTCCAGACAAAGGGCGGGCGTCCGTCCGCCGGCGCCGTCAGCCTCACCGGGATGAAGCGGCCGCAGCCGGCCGCCAGACCCTCGACCAGCCCTTCCAGCAGCCGCAGGCAGGCCGGATGATAGTCGGGAAGATCGGCCATCAGCTTCCAGCTGCGCTGATGCAGCTCATAGCGGTCGCCCGACGACGCCAGCTCGACGGTGTCGTCCTGCGCGAGGAACAGCGCGCGCAGAAAGTCAGCGAAGTCCTTTGCGCCGCCGCGCCTCGCGTCAAGGCTCGGGGCGATCTCGTCGAAATACTGCATGCCGATCAGCTTGCCGGTGAGATGCAGCAGGTAAGCAGCGTCGAGCGGGCCAAACACCTGCGCCGCCACCGGCGCGGCGGTGCGGACATATTCCATCGCATAATTGCGATAGGCTCTTTCCAGCCGCGGCTTCGGCCAGCTGTCGACCGGCAGCGCCGGCGCGGCCTCGGCATCGAACGGCGGCGCCTCGAGATGTGGCGCGAACACCAGCCGCTGATCGGGCAGCAGCGGATGATCGTATTCGCAATAATAGCCTTCGAGGCCGTCCTGGCCTTCGAGGGATTGCTTGGTGCAGACGAAGCCGAGATTGAGGTTGCCGAGCGCCACGCCGTTATTGGCATGCCAGCCGCGCAGCATCGCCCGCGACACCTCGCCGGGCACGCCGCAGATCGCGGTGCCGCGCCAGATCCAGCGCGGCGGTGGATACCGCACCCACGCCTTGCGATCGGTCTCGTACATGTATTCGACATGCACGCCGCCGATCCAGTTGGAGAGATAATGATACTGCGCCGCCGCCACCGCCGGCGGCAGCTTATCGAGGCCGAGCTTGGTCAGCCCCGGCAGGAAGCGCTCCTGCTGCTGGCGCCGAAACACCCGAAACACGAATTCGGCGGCGTCGACCGTGCCGCGCCGGCTCACCATGGTGAGAATCAGGCCGGTGAAATAGGCGTGATGCAGATCGGCGACGCTGCGCCAGCTTCGCCATGTCGCCTCGCGCGCCGCGCTGTCATCAGTCAAGGTCACCTCCCGGATCGTTGCCCGGAAGCCGCCTTCCGGTGCGCCGCGTGTCCCGCGCATTGAGATCGCTGCCAGCGTTCTCAATTTTGCAGAAAACTTCAACCGCCAACGCGGCGCACGCCCTCTTGCATAAGGGCGTTGCCGCCCGTCTTGTTCCCGGGACTGGGATGTCCGGAAAACGAAAGGGCCGGATTCGCGAGAACCCGGCCCGGGTCGTCCCGTCTGGCGGACGATGCGTCCAGCCTCAGTCGAACATCGCCACGCAATCGATCTCGACATTGACGCCCTTGCGGTGCGGCGTGCCGCCGACGCAGGTGCGGGTGACGCGGTCGTTCTCAAAATAGCTGCGGAAGACCTCATTGAAGCGCGGGAAGTCGGCGACGTCGCGCAGGATCACGCGCATGTTGACGACATTGGCCAGCGTGGCGCCGCCGGCTTCCAGCACGCTGAGCAGATTGTCGAGCGTGCGCCGCGTCTGCACCTCGATGTCGCCTTCGACCACGGTCTTGGTGGCGGGATCGAGCGGCCCCTGGCCGGACACGAACAGCATGTTGCCGAAGCGGATCGCCTGCGCGATCGGCGGCGGCTTCTGCAGATCGGTGAAGCCGGTGGTCGGCGCGTTGGCCGAGGTGATGAACTGCTTGGGCACGGAAGCCTCCCTGAATACGATGTGACTGCGATGATTGAATTGCGGCAACGCTGAACAGTCCGGGACGCGCCGACCGCGCCGGCCTCACCCCGACATCGAGGGCTGGGTGCGAGCCGTCGAGACGAAACGCGCCGCCGCACTCCTGTCGCGGGCGAAGCGCGCCCGCTCAGTCCTTCTTCGACGCCTGCGCCATCGCGTTCGGCATCACCGTGCCGCACTTCTTGCAGGTGCGCGCGTCTTCGTTTTCGAAGAAGCGGGCATAGGCCTTCGACACCGGATCGGCGCGATAATCGCTGACGACGAAGGTTTCCTCGTGCAGGAAGTTGCCGCAGTTCTGGCAATACCAGTGGAACTTGTCGACCTCGCCGGGATGGCGCTGCCGCTCGACGATCAGCGCGAACGCATCGGGTGGAAAACGCGGCGAATGCGGCACGCCCGGCGGCATCCAGTTGGTGGAGCCTTCGGGAATGACGGCGATCTCTTCCTTGCCCTCCGGGGTACGATAGTGAAGATTCATCGTGCCGCGGATCATGTAGGTGACTTCGTCGCTATCATTGATGTGGAATTCGCTGCGATATTCCCGCCCGCGCGCCACGAAGGCGAGCGAGCCGGGCTCCTGCCACAGCACCTTGACGCGCTGGCCGCTGGCGGCGAGTTCGTCGGCGATTTCCTGAAGTTTGAGAACCGGGAGCTGTTGCATTCTGGCCTCCTGTGAGATGTGACTCGATCTGTTGCCGCTCAGGCCGTTTTGAACGATGCCGCGAGCGCATCGGCATGCTTGGCCAAGAGTCCGATGTCGGTCCCCACCGCGACGAAACGGTAGCCCCATTCGATGTAGCGACGCGCGTCGGCTTCCGCACCGGTGAGAATGCCCGACACCTTGCCGCAGGCGGCGATGCGCCGGCCGGCATCCTCGATGGCGCGCTGCACGTCGGGATGCAGCGGATTGCCGATGTGTCCCATCGAGGCACTGAGATCGGACGGGCCGACGAAGATGCCGTCGACGCCCTCGACCGCGGCGATCGCCTCGATCTGGTCGACCGCGGTCATGGTCTCGACCTGCACCAGCACGCAGACCTCGCGATCCGCCTCCTTGAGATAACCGGGCGCGCGGCCGAAGCGCGCGGCGCGGCCGCCGGTGGTGATGCCGCGCACGCCGGCCGGCGGATAACGGCACGCCGCCACCGCGCGCGCCGCCTCCTCGGCGTTCTGCACGAACGGAATCAGCAGCGTCTGCGCGCCGACATCGAGCAGCCGCTTGATCAGCACCGCGTCGTTCCAGGCCGGCCGCACCACGGGCGCGGCGGTGCCGCGCGCCATGGCCTGAAGCTGGCCGAGAATGTTCGGCAATTCGTTCGGCGCATGCTCGGTGTCGAGCAGCATCCAGTCGAAGCCGGCATCGCCGAGGATTTCGGCGCTGAGATTGCTGCACAGGCTGCACCACAGCCCAATCTGCAACTCCTTCGCCAGCAGGCGCCGCTTGAACGCGTTTTCCGGAGTCTTCATCGCCGCGCTCACACGAACTGAACGGCGACCGAGCCGAGCGGGCCGAAGTCGGCGTGCAGCGTGTCGCCCTTGTCTGCCCACACCGGCCGCGTGAACGAGCCCGACAGCATGACGTGGCCCGGCTCCAGCACCGTGCCGAAGCGGCCGACCTTGTTGGCGAGCCAGGCGATGCCCATCGCCGGATGGCCGAGCACGCCGGCGGCGATGCCGGTCTCCTCGATTTCGGAGTTGCGGTAGAACACCGCGCCGACCCAGCGCAGATCGACGTCATGTGGCCGCACCGGACGCCCGCCCAGCACGATGCCGGCAGCGGCGCCGTTGTCGGCGACGGTGTCGAAGATCTTGCGCGGATTCTGCACGCGCGCGTCGATGATCTCGATCGCCGGCACCACATATTCGGTGGCGCGCAGCACGTCGAGCAGGCCGATGCCCGGGCCCTTCAGCGGCTGGCCCAGCACGAAGGCCAATTCCGGCTCCACGCGCGGCACACAATAATTGGCGTGCGGCACCTTGGCGCCGTCCTGCAGCATCATGTCGTCGAGCAGATGGCCGTAATCCGGCTCGTCGATCTGCGATGACTGCTGCATCGCCTTCGAGGTGAGGCCGACCTTGTGGCCGATCAGGCGGCGGCCATTGGCGATCTTGCGCCGGGTGGTCTCGCTCTGGATCGCGTAGGAGTCCTCGATCTCGATATTCGGAAAGGTCTTGGACAGTTGCACGGCCGGCGTGCGGGTCCGCTCGGCTTCCATCAGAATGTCGGCGGCCTTGGCACGCTCTTGGTCGGTCAGCATGGTCGAAAAATCCTCTGAGTGGACGGGAATCAGAGCTTGATACAGACGTTTCGCAGTTCGGTATAGAACTCCATCGAGTGGACGCCGCCCTCGCGGCCGATGCCCGACTGCTTGGATCCGCCGAACGGCGTGCGCAGGTCGCGCAGGAACCAGGAATTGACCCAGGTGATGCCGACCTCGATCTGCGCGGCGACGCGATGCGCCCGCGTCAGGTTCTCGGTCCAGATCGACGTCGCCAGGCCGTAAGGACTGTCATTGGCCAGCGCGATGGCCTCCTCATCGCCGTCGAACGGCTGGATATGGCAGCACGGGCCGAAGATTTCCTCGCGCACCACCGCCGACGTTTCCGGCAGGCCGGTCCAGATCGTCGGCTGCACGAAGGAGCCGTTGGCATAGGCGCCGTCGAGCTGCGGCACGCCGCCGCCGAGCACCACGGTCGCACCCTCGGCCTTCGCCTTCTCGTAATAGGACAGCACCTTGCGGCGATGCTCCTGGCTGATCAGCGGGCCCATCGTGGTCGTCTTGTCGAACGGATCGCCCATGCGCAGGCCGGACGCGGTCGCCTTCAGGCGCCCGACGAAACGATCGAAGATCGGCCGCTCGACATAGACCCGCTCGGTGCCGAGGCAGACCTGGCCGCAATTGGCGAATACCGAACGCATGGTGCCCTCGATCGCCTTGTCGAGATCGCAATCGGCGAATACCACGGCGGCGTTCTTGCCGCCGAGCTCGAACGACACCGGCCGCACACCTTCGGCGGCCGCCTTCATGATCGCGGTGCCGGTTACGGTCTCGCCGGTGAAGGTGATGCCGTTGACGTCGGGATGGCGTGTGAGGAATTCGCCGGCGCTATCGGGGCCGAAGCCGTGCACCACGTTGTAGACGCCCGGCGGCACGCCGGCCTCGTTCATCACCTCGCCGAGCAGCGCGGCCGTGGTCGGCGTTTCCTCCGACGGCTTGACCACGACGGTATTGCCGCAGGCCAGCGCCGGCGCGACCTTCCACGTCATCAGCAGCAGCGGCAGATTCCATGGGCACACCACGCCGATCACGCCGCGCGGCACGCGGATCGCGTAGTTCAATGCGCCGGCCCCGTCCGGCGTCGCCATCTGGAACGTTTCGGTCGAAAGCGTCAGCACCTGATCGGCGAAGATGTTGAAATTGGCGGCGCCGCGCGGAATGTCGATATGTGAGGCCAGCGACGCCGGCTTGCCGGTGTCCAGCACCTCGGCGCGCAGAAATTCATCGAAGCGCTTCATGATGCCGTCGGCGATCTTGCGCAGCACGGCCGAGCGCTCCTGCACGCTCATGCGTCCCCATGGCCCCTTGAGCGCGCGGCGCGCCGCCTGCACCGCATCGTCGACGATCGCGGCATCGGCTTCGGAGACGACGCTGACGACATTGCCGGTGACCGGATTGCGATTCTCGAATGGCGCCCCGCTGGCGGTGACGAACTTGCCATCGACGAAGTTCGCGAGACAGGGGCTCGCCGTCTCGATCCTGGTGAAAGCCTTGTTCATGTCCGTCTCCGATCTTCCTTGAAGACTCGCGGCCCGCCAGCCTTCTCAACCTTCCCCTGTGGGCGCGAGGCACTTCGATCTGCCGCGACGCGAGAGGACGCGCGGAGCGCGCCGCCATCGTCGCGCCGGTCTCGGCGAGGCGCGGCCCGTGCGACCAGCATTGCCGACGCATCAGCGATTCACGAGCGCCCTCGCTCCAACCCCGCTCCAGGCTAACCCGGCGCGGCCTGATTTCATAAATTTCATTTATTTCATAAAACAAGTAATGCTCTACTATGCAAGGGCGAATTTTCCCAGGCCTGGCTTCCGCCGCGACGCGGCGGACCATCCCGGACAAGACTCACCGTTGACGCATCCCGATACCATTTTGCATCGCGGCGAGATCTACGCCGTGGATACCGCGGACAGCACCGCCGAGGCGCCAGCGATCCAAAACGGACAGATTGTCGCCATCGGTTCGTCACAAGAATCCCGGGCCCTTGCGGGCCCCGAAACCCGCGTCATCGACCTCGAAGGCGCGCCGTCGTGCCGGGCCTCGTCGACGGTCATCCGCATATGGACGGCCCCGGCATCCGCGCGCTGCAGCCTTCGTTCGACGACCGTCCCGTCCGCGCGAGAAAAGAAATTTTATATAATTATGCTGATTGAATGATGTTGGTCAACGTATATAAATGCCACAGGAGAGTTAGCAGGAGGTCGTCATGGGACGGATTGTTTTCGCCGCCGGCGCGCCGCACGCACCCGCGATCGTGGGCCTGTTCGACCGCGCGCCCGCCGAATCCCAGAAGGTGGTCAAGGACACCTATGCCGCCATCTCGCACGAGTTGAGGGCGGCGCGGCCCGACGTCGTCATCATGTTCGCCAACGATCATCTCGCGAACAGCCGCATCACGTTCTATCCGGACTTCCTGATCGGCACCGCGGCCGTCCATAGCGGCCCGCACGAGTGGTTCCAGGAGTGGATCGCCTGCCGCAACTACACGGCCAAGGGCAATCCCGATGTCGCGAAGGCTCTGTTCCAAGGCATGACACGCCGCGGCATTCGGATGTCGTCGCGGGAGGAAAACCTCAATTTCGACGACAATATTTCCGTGCCCGTGGTGATGACGGATCTCGACCAGACCGACATGACCTTGGTGCCGGTGCTGCAGAACTGCACCGTGCCGCCATATCCCAGCCCGGAGAAATGCTACGAGGTCGGCAAGGCGCTACGCGAATTCATCGAGCAGGATCTCCCGCAAGACATGCGCGTTGCCCTGTTCGGCTCCGGCGGCCTCAGCCACGAGCCCGGCGGCGTCAAGTACTACAAGATCGACGAAGATTTCGATCGCGCCTTCCTCGACATCTGCGTCGCGGGCGACCACAAGAAGCTCTTGAAGGAGATCACCATCGAGCGCCTGGAGGAGGCCGGCACCGGCGGCACGGCCGAATTGCTGTCGTGGTTTCCGGTGATGGCGGCGATCGGCGAACGGCCCGGCCGTTCGTTCGGTTATACCGGCTGGCCGAGCTTCCGCTGCGGCGTCGGCGGCGTTATCTGGGATCTCGACAGTAAGCAGTGAGGACCATCATGGCTTGGGAAAAATTCAATCCAAACCTTGCCGCCCACGATCTCGTTCAGGATATGAAGTGGGATCCGAAACTGCGCGAGGAATTCAAGCAGAACGAATCGGCCGTACTGGACCGCTACAAACTGATGCCGCAGGAACGCAAGGCAATCGAAGAACGCGACTTCCGGACGCTTTACGATCTCGGCATGCATCCTTACCTCGGCGGCCAGCTTTCCCGGTTCATCTGGGGCAACGATGCCGGCAAAGGCGCCGTTGAGGCCTCCAATAAACTGGTGGCGTCCCTGCAAGGGCACTCACGCGATATTCCTCCCACTTGAGCAATATCCCGAAAACACGCGGGTTCTTCGCGCCGGCACCGACCTGCCGGCGCACGATGCTCGCCAGTTCATAGCCTCGAGTTCGAAGACCTGCACGATTGTCATTCATGTCCGCATATCGCATCGATATCCATCATCACACGTTGCCGCCCAACTACATCCGGGCCATCGGCGAGGAACGCATCGGCCCGCTGCTGGTATCCGGCAAGACGCCGGTCTGGACGCCGCAGCACTCCATCGAAGCGATGGATCGTAACGGCATTGAGAAGGCGATCACGTCGTTGTCCGCGCCGAACGTGTGGTTCGACGATGTCCGGCAGACGCGCGCATTGACGCGCGAATGCAACGAATACGCCGCGCGGGTGAGAGACGATCATCCCCAGCGCTTCGGTCTTTTTGCCAGCCTGCCATTGCCGGACATCGAGGGCAGCCTGCGCGAAATCGCCTATGCGCTCGACGAGTTGAAGGCCGACGGCATCACGCTGCTGACGAACTACGACGGGAAGTATCCGGGCGAGCCGGAATTCGCGCCGATCTTCGAAGAGTTGCACCGGCGCCGCGCCATCGTGCATTTTCATCCGGGAGAGTCGCCCGATAACAATCCGCATCCGCTGCCGATTCCGGCCGCGACGCTCGACTTTCCGTTCGAAACCACCAGGGCCGTGACTAGCCTCCTGGTAAGCGGAACGCTCGCGCGCAGCCGCAACGCCCGTTTCATTTTCTCCCACGCAGGCGGCACCATTCCGTTTCTGGCGGAGCGGATTGCGCGCCTCGAGATGCGGCCCGGCTTTCGCGAGAAGGCCCCGGACGGCGCGATGTTCGAGCTGAAGCGGCTGTATTTCGATACGGCGCTCTCGGCGAACAAGCTGATCTTCGGCTCGCTCTTGAAATTCGTGTCGCATGAACAGATCCTGTTCGGCAGCGATTATCCCTACGCGCCCGAAACGACGATGACGGCGACGGTCAAGGGGCTCTCCGATCTCGAACTGCCGCCGGATGTCCTGCGTGCGATCGAGCGCACCAACGCGCTGCGGCTCCTCAATGCGGTCGAGACGGTCTGACCTTGCCGAGGATCGTGGCCGCCGCGCGACGACGATCAGCCGCGGAAGTGCTTGGACAGCTTGAGGCCTTGAGCCTGATAATTCGAGCCGATGCGCTGACCGTAGAGCGCATCCGGGCGCGCGAGCATCTTTTCATAGATCAGCCGGCCGACGATCTGGCCGTGCTCGAGAATGAACGGCACCTCGCGCGAACGTACTTCAAGCACGGCGCGCGCGCCCTGCCCCCCGGCGCCGGCATAGCCGAAACCGGGATCGAAGAAACCGGCATAGTGGACGCGAAATTCGCCGACCAGCGGATCGAACGGCACCATCTCGGCCGCGTAATCCGGCGGCACCTGCACTGCTTCCTTTGACGCAAGAATGTAGAATTCACCGGGATCGAGGATGAGGCTGCCGTCGGGCCGGGCCGCGATCGGTTCCCAGAAATCATCCACCGGATAGCCGCCGCGCCGGTCGATGTCGACCACGCCGGTGTGCCGCTTGGCGCGATAGCCGACGAAGCCACTGGAATTCTCGCCGGCCAGATCGACGCTCACCGCGAGGCCGCCATTGAGATCAGCATCGTCGATATCGACCAGCCGCTCGCAGGCGTGCAGCGCTTCAAGTTCATCGGCTTCGAGAATGGCGTCACCGGTGCGGAAGCGCACCTGCGACAGGCGAGAGCCCTCGCGCACCAGGATCGGGAACGTCTTCGGACTGATCTCGGCATAGAGCGGACCGTGATAGCCCGCGCCGATCATGTCGAAGCGACGGGTGCCGTCGGCGATCACACGCGTGAACACATCGAGCCGCCCGGTTGAACTCTTCGGGTTTGCCGCCGCAACGATCTCCGGCGGCAGCGCAAGACTCTCCAGCAGCGGCACGATGTAGACGCAATTGGTCTCCAGCACCGCGCCGTCTGCAAGGCTGATCTCATGCAGCTTCAGTTCATCGATACGCTCGGCGACGGTAGCGCCCGGGCCCGGCAGGAAGCTCGCGCGCACGCGATAGGCGATATCACCGAGCCGCAAATCCAGGCTCGCCGGCTGGATCTGGCTTTCAACGAAGGGATAAGCCGGCAGGATCAATCCCGCATCAGCCATCGCTGCAATCATGCGGTCGGACAAAATACCATTGGCATCGGGATCAAGCGTAAACGGCACAACGATTATCCTCGTGTCCTCTCGTCGAAGCAGTCGCACCGTCATCCTGAGGTGCGAGCCATCTTTGGCGAGCCTCGAAGGGTGAACGGCCGTCGCCCCTTCGAGGGCTTCGCTGCGCTCCGCCGTCTCTGGGTGACGGCCCAACCTCGAAAATACCAGCCTTATCGGTTATCCGATGGATGGCTTGACGGAAAGACCGGGTCGGATTATCAGCGGGACTTATCCCGTGGTGATTTGAGCCGGCCGGCTTGCAGCCACGTTAAACAACTCGCTAAACAGGCCGGGGACGTATGATCCCGGCCGTTGTTCAAGGCCGGATTTTTTATGGCCGTGTCCGCGCGGCCATGCTGGAGGTCATATGTCCGTCTCGAAACCCGCCGCGTCACCGTTGCGTCCTGAAACCCAGCTGATCCATTCTGGTGTGCTGCGCTCGCAGTTCAACGAGACGGCGGAGGCGCTCTATCTCACGCAAGGCTTCATCTACGACACCGCCGAGCAATGCGAGGCGCGTTTCAACGGCGAAGATCCCGGCTTCATCTATTCGCGCTTCTCCAATCCGAATATCTCGATGTTCGAGCGCCGCATGTGCGAACTGGAAGGCGCCGAAGCGGCGCGCGCCACCGCAACCGGCATGGCGGCGGTGACCACCGCGATCCTCGCACCGGTGCGCAGCGGCGATCACGTCGTCGCTTCGAAAGCGATGTTCGGATCCTGCCGCTATGTCGTGGAGGACCTGCTGCCGCGCTACGGCATCGAGTCCACCTTGGTGGACGGCCTCGATCTCGATGCATGGCGCAAGGCGATGCGGCCGAACACGCGCAGCTGTTTTCTCGAGAGCCCGACCAATCCCACCCTTCAGGTGCTCGACATCGGCGCCATTGCCGAGATCGCCCACGCTTCCGGCGCACGACTGATCGTGGACAACGTTTTCGCGACGCCGATCTGGCAAAGCCCGCTCGATCTCGGCGCTGATGTCGTGGTGTACTCCGCCACCAAGCACATCGACGGGCAAGGCCGCTGCCTGGGCGGCATCATTCTCGCGTCGAATGACTTCATTCAGGAACACATCCACAATTTCATGCGGCAGACGGGCCCGTCGATTTCGCCCTTCAATGCCTGGACACTCACGAAGGGGCTTGAAACACTGGCGATCCGCGTCAGACAGCAGACCGCAAATGCCGCGGCGATCGCGGGCGCGCTGGCACAGCACCCGAAGATAACGCGGCTGATCTATCCGGGTCGCGCCGATCACCCGCAAGCGGCCGTGGTGAAGAAACAGATGCGCGCCGGCTCCACGCTGATCGGTTTCGAGGTGCGGGGCGGCAAGGCCGCCGCATTTCGCTTCCTCAATGCGCTGAAGCTCGCGCGCATCAGCAACAATCTCGGCGACGCGCGCAGCCTGGTCACCCACCCGGCAACCACCACCCACCAGCGGCTGCCGCCCGACGCACGCGCGGAACTCGGGATCGGCGAAGGCTTCGTGCGGTTCTCCGCCGGGCTCGAACACGCCGACGATCTGATCGACGACATTAATGCCGCGCTTGATGCGGCATGATGACAGCGCGGCTCTCACGGGCGCAACCAGTGCCGATCGCCATGCGGAGTGCATGGCCAGATACCCGACAGGCAACAGCGCCCCACGAACTCAGGGGCGGCCCAGTCGAACCTCTTCCCGCGCAGGAACGCTATAGACGAAAGATGCAGACGGTTGGATTGTTCTGCGGCGTTTTGCGGGTCGCCGCCATCACACAGACCGACTAGAATCCCGGCGGCTTTTGGCCAAACGGCAATATCAAAACAAAAAGAGGGCGTTTGATGAATTTCAAAACCATCCTGATGACAGCCGCAGCGGTGCTGGCACTGAGCAGCACGGCGCACGCGGAAATTTCGGTCAAGCTTGGCGTGCTGAACGACATGTCCAGCCTCTATGCAGATATTTCGGGGCCGGGCTCGGTGGTCGCCGCGAAGCTCGCCGTTGAAGATTTCGCCAAGACCAACAAGGACATCAAGGCCGAGGTGATCGGCGCCGATCACCAGAACAAGCCGGACATTGGCAGCAACATCGCTCGCCAGTGGTACGACCGCGAGAACGTCGACGTCATTCTCGACACGACGACATCCTCGGTGGCGCTCGCGGTGGCGGAAGTGACCAAGGAAAAGAAGAAGATCTTCATCCCGTCCGGCGGCGGCACCTCCGACCTGACCGGCAAAGCCTGCTCGCCTTATACCGTGCATTGGACCTACGACACCTGGGCGCTCGCCAATGGCACCGGATCGGCATTGACCAAGAAGGGCGCCGACACCTGGTTCCTGCTGGTCGCCGACTACGCCTTCGGCGCGGCGCTGGAACGCGACACGTCGGAAGCCGTCACCAAGGCCGGCGGCAAGGTCATCGGCAGCGTCAAGCATCCGCTCAACACTTCGGACTTTTCGTCATTCCTGCTGCGCGCCCAGGCCTCGAAGGCCAAGGTGATCGCCATGGCTAACGCCGGCAGCGACACCATCAACACCATCAAACAGGCGGCGGAATTCGGCATCACCCAGGGCGGCCAGTCGCTCGCGGGCCTGCTGATCTTCTCCAGCGACGTCAAGGCGCTCGGCCTGCAGGCGGCTCAGGGCCTGGTGCTAACCGAAGCCTTCTACTGGGATCAGACCGACGCGACCCGCGCCTTCTCCAAGCGCTTTGCCGAGCACTTCAACGGCAAGATGCCGACCAGTTCGCAGGCCGGCGTATACTCCAGCGTCTTGCACTACCTCAAGGCCGTCGCCGCCGCGAAGACCAAGGATTCCGACGCAGTGATGGCCAAGATGAAGGAACTGCCGATCGACGACGCACTGTTCGGCAAGGGCAAGATCCGCGCCGACGGCCGCGCGATTCATGACATGTATCTCTATCAGGTGAAGACACCGGCGGAATCGAAGGGCGAGTGGGACCTCTACAAGGTGCTCGCGACCATTCCGGCCGAAGAGGCCTTCCGCCCGATGGATCAGGGCGGCTGCCCGCTGGTCGCCAACAAGTAAGCCTGCGAGCGATCATTTCCGATCGCGCGATCGACAAAGAAAACCCCGGCTTCCGTGGAGCCGGGGTTTTTGCATGCTTGACCGGTCACCAGGTCACATCGAGACCCAGCAGTCCCAGAATCTGGTGCAAAGCGCAGGGATGGAAAATCGCGGAGTAGAATCGTCTGCTCGGCGGCATCGGCCTGATAGACGATTCATCTTGCGGCAATAACGCCGCGCACACGCCCATCGATCAAGATTCGCCGCGCAGCAACTACATCGGCTGATAGATGAGCACCTCTGAGGGCGAATTGACGCCGAGCTTGATCTGCCCGACCGAGCGGATGATGTCGTCGCCCAATAACTGCGCAAAGCAGGCATAGCCCCAGTCGTTCATGTGCAGTCCGTCGGCAATCGAGAAGCTGGCGAAAGAGAGAGCCTGCTTTTCGTGCCATTCGCGCATCACCGCGAAACGCGGGAAGATGCCGATATGCCGCTGCCCGGCGACCTTGTTCAGCAATTGCACCATGCGATTTGCGCTCTCGCGCTTCTGATTTACCGCCGGCACGTATTGCGGATCCACCAGCACCACGTCGGCGCCCGCCGCCTGGATGCGCGAGATCCCCTCCTCTACCTGCGCGATGGTCGCCGCGGTGTCGAGGTTGCGCAGGATGGCGTTGGTGCCCACCTGCCAGATGACAAGGTCAGGCTTTTCATCGATCACCGCCTGCTTGAGGCGCTTGAGCATCTCCGGTGCATCCTCGCCGCCGCGGCCGCGGTTGAGCACCGTGATGTTGGCGGTCGGATACTTGCGCTTGAGTTGCGCCGCGAGCCGGTTCGGGTAGGTGAATTCCGGCGCGCTCGATCCATATCCCTCGGTCGAGGACGAGCCAAACGCGATGATCGTGACCGGCAGCCCGGCCGCCAGCTTTCCGGCCACATGAGGCAGCGCGCGCATTGTCTTGCTGACGCCCTTTGGCGACAGGCATGGCACGCGATGAAAGATATCCGTGACCTTGGTCGCGGCGTCTTTCGCGCGGGCCACGGCTTTAGTGGCGGCATTCGGCGGGGTTGGCTCGGCCGAGGCAGTGTGATTTGGCGCGGCCGCTTGGGCGCTGCTGATCTGCCCAGCTCCCTGCGCCATTGCGTTATCAGCTTGTGTCAGGCTCACAGATAGAAGTACCGCCAGAACGGCGGTCGAAGCAAAACAATTTCGGAGAAACATTAACGCTGCGTCCTCAACTCTGCGGGCTTGATCCGCGCTGCATCGATGACAAACGTCGACAGCGCACGGCCCAGGCAATCATGCACCCGCTTCGCCAATTCAACGCCGCGGGAAGGACTGAACAGATCGAAACTGCCCGTCTCGTTCCAGTGGTGCATGATCGCGAAGCGATCGAATAGCGGAATCTCGTGCTGTTGCGCGACGACACGCATTACATCGAGATAGGGCGCCGTCGTCATCATGGTTTCCATGCGGGGGCCGTATTGCAGATTCATCAACATGACGTCCGCGCCATGTTTCTGCAAAGCGGCCACACCGTCATCAACGGCCGTCCTGAAATCATCCGGATCGACCGCGCGCATAGCATCGACCGTACCGGTCTGCCAAATCACAAGATTCGGGTTCCGTCCGGCGAGCAGGCTCTCCATGTCCTTGACGACATCCTCGGCGGTCCGCTTGATCTGGAGTTGCAGGCTGACCTGGACCTGGACGGTCGGCAGCTTTTCCCGTAGCGCCGCTTCCATCCGCCCGGGGAAGCCGGAACCGTCGGGAGCCGTTACGGTGGCGGACCGGCTGCCGATCACGAGAATATCCAGCCGCCGGTCGGTTTTCACCGCCTCGGCCACCTTGTTCAATTTGACGTCGGTGCTGAGAAGGTAGGCCGGCACATCGCAACCGGCCGCCGGCTCCTCGGCCCAGGCCGCCGCCGCATTCCACAGCAAGGCAAGTGCGGTCAGGCCGGCAATGGCCCTCATGATCCCCCTCCCGCCAGGTCGGCATTGGCTTCGGCGCTTTTCGCGTCCTTTCCGCCCTTGGCTGCCACCTGCTTATACCACGAAAATACCGCAGCGGCGGCCGACATGATGACAATTCCGGAAAGACTGACCGCAAAGTGAATCACGGCCCCGCCGGATACCTCGGCCAGGACGAAATGGCCGGCGAAAGCCAGGAAGACGCCGAGGCAGAAGATCTCCAAGGAGTGCTGCCCGCACAGGATCGCCGGCCTGAGCCAGGGCGAGCGCAATCCCGGCCAGTTGCTCGGCAGGAAATAAACCGCCACCGCCGCCAGTGCGAGAAAATGCGCGAAACGCAGGACGTCGAGGTCGGTCTTGTTGATCGGGTACATCCACTGCTCGATGATCCGCGGCACGAAATGCCCGAGACGCGGCACGTGCCAGGTCAGCGTGACGAAGAACGCAGCTAATAGATAAGCAATGCAGATCCCGAGCAGGACGCGCGACGACAGGAAGGGTGCCATGCGTTTGGCGCCGCCCAACGCGCACCACGCGCCGAACACGAATAGTAACTGCCACGCGAACGGATTGAAGTACCAGACCCCGTTCGGATAGGCGGGCAGGTTCAGGCCGAATTCCCAAGTCATGGCATAGATCACCACCGACAGTGCCAGGGTGAGATCGGGCTTGCGCTGCATCAGCCAGAGGATCGGCGGCAGAAACAACATCAGCACGATGTAGAGCGGCAGCACATCCATATTGACCGGGCGGAACTTGAGCAGCAGCGCCTGGACGATGGTGACGTCGGGGTGCTTCAGAAAATCGAGGATGCCCATTTCCTCGGTGTAGAGCGGGTTCTCGAAGCTGGTGGCGACGTAGGAGATTTCCGCGAGAAAGATGGTGAACAGGAAGACGTGGGCGACATAGATTTGCCAGACCCGCTTCATGATACGGGCGCTCGCCACCACAAAGCCGCGGTCGGTCATGGCGCGGCCATAGACGAAGGCTGCGGTATACCCCGAGATGAAGATGAAGATTTCGGTGGCGTCGCTGAAGCCGTAGTTACGGATCGTCAGCCACGTAAACAGATTGGGAGGCAAGTGATCGACGAAGATCAGCCAAAGCGCCAGCCCGCGAAACAGATCGAGCCGCAGTTCGCGTTCCCCGCTTGCAGGTGGGCCAACCGGAGGCGCAAGCTTTTTCTGCACCGGCGGCGGGGCAGGCGCCGGGTCCCTCGCGGCACTCTCGGCGAGACCGCTGGACGGGTGATCTGTCACAGACGTCATCTGTTTCGTAAGCCTGAAGCTGCGCCCGACGCACCGCCTGATCCGGTGCCAACGATCCGGCTTCAATACGGCCAAACCCGCGAATAATCTACGCCACCGTGGGAACCGATTTGGCCGCTCTGTGGCCGACAACTATGTTGAAATCGCGGTCGCTTCGGCTGGAATAACCTTCGGCAATTTGGTTCCTCCGCTGGTTTTGGATATGCTCGGTTAAGCTTGGAGACCGAAGACCTCGACATGTATCGCGCCGTCACCCGCCAGATCGAAGTTACCGTCGAGCCGAATTTTATGCCGGAGCGATCCTCGGAGGCCGAGCCTCGCTACTTCTGGTCGTACACCATCGTCATCACCAATTCCGGACCGGAAACGGTGCAGTTGCGCACCCGCCATTGGGTTATCACCGACGCCACCGGTCGCACCCAGGAGGTACGCGGCGAAGGTGTGGTCGGCGAGCAGCCGGTGCTCGCACCGGGCGAGCGCTTCGAATATACCAGCGGCGTGCCGCTCCCCACCTCGTCCGGATTCATGACCGAGCGTTACCAGATGGTGACGGACCGCGGCGAGCAGTTCGAGATCGATATTCCCGCCTTTTCGCTCGACAGCCCGCAAACCAAGCGGACGCTGAATTAGATCAACTATCGGCAACATGCGGAGACGCATGCACCGCCTCCAGCGTCGCCATCGGGCCCCCGATGACCCACCTGGGAGAGTCCTTGCGAAGATTTATGAAGGCCTGATCGGGTCGGCCAGGACGGGATCGGCAACCAGAGGCAAAACTATTCGATGCCCGCTTCCTGCGGTGTGAATTCATAAACCGAGCTGCAGAACTCACAGGTCACCACGACCTTGCCGTCCTTCACCATGTCAGCACGATCCTGCGGCGCGAAGCTCGCCAGCATTCCCGCCACGGCGTCACGCGAGCACGAACACTTCGCGCGCACCGGCTGAGTCGGAAACACTCGAACGCCGCGTTCATGAAAGAGGCGATACAGCAGCCGCTCACCCGACAGATCGGGATCAATCAGCTCGATGTCCTCGACCGTCTGAATCAGCGATTGACCTTCAACCCACGCATCATCCTCGGCGATCTGGTGCACGGCGCTGCCTTCGGGGGCATCGCCGGGGTGAAGATCGGCCTGCCGCGCGCGCTCCGGTGCCTTCGGCAGGAACTGCAACAACAGGCCGCCGGCGCGCCAGCGATGCTTCGGCCCATCCTCGCCGCTGCGCCACTCCTCGCCGACCGCGATGCGCACCCGTGTCGGAATCTGCTCCGAGCGCAGAAAATACTCGTGGGCCGCATCTTCCAGATTGCCGCCCTCCAGCGCCACCAGTCCTTGATAGCGGCTGGTGTTCGGTCCCTGATCGATGGTCATGGCCAGGTGCCCGCGCCCGAGCAGGGCGGCGGAGTCCTGTCCGTCACCGAGCCGCGTCACATCGAAACGAGCATAGGCCCGCAGCCGATCCGGCGCCTGGAAATCGACGATCATCAGCGAGACCGGGCCATCGGTCTGGGTCTGCAGAATGAACCGCCCATCGAATTTGAGCGATGAGCCGAGCAGCACGGTGAGCACGATCGCCTCGCCAAGCAACTTACCGACCGGGACGGGATAAGCGTGCTTCTCCAGCAATTCGTCGAGCGCCGGGCCAAGCTTGGTCAGGCGGCCACGCAGATCGAGGGCACCGACATCAAACGGCAGCACGGCATCGTCAATAGGCACCATGGATGGCGCCCGTACGCGCGAGGTTTCGGTTTGAGCGGATTCGGGCGAATGGGGTGTGGTCATGGCACGCTATCTAGGAACGATCAGACCGAATTGATAGCCCCGCATAGCAGCAATCAAATACGCGGTTCCCGCATCTTCAGGGCAGATTGAGCTGCCACGATACGTCGAAGCGGTCGTTGACCCAGCCGAAGCGGCGGGTGAAGCCGTAATCGGCGAGCGGCATCAGCACACCGCCGCCCTCCGATAGCGCGGCGAAGATCCGGTCCAGTTCGGGCTCGGACTCGCAATCGACGAACAGTGAGAGCGACGGCGTGAAACTGAACCCGTGCGAGACGAAGCTGTCGCTGAACAGCACCGGCTGGCCGGCAAGCCGAACGACGGCGAATTTGACGGTTCCCTCCGGACCGGGCCCTTCGGCGCCATAACGCGTGATATCGACGATCTCGCTGTTCGGAAGCAGCCCGGTGTAGAACGCGATCGCCTCCCCGGCGCGCCCCTCGAACATCAGAAAAGGACGAACGGACGTCGCCATCCTACGCTCCCGTCTCGGTTCAGTTCACCGCGTTGAGACACCAGGCAAGAATGCCCTTCTGCGCATGCAGGCGATTTTCCGCCTCGTCGAACACCACCGATTGCGGACCGTCGATCACCTCATCGGTGACCTCATCGCCGCGATGCGCCGGCAGACAATGCATGAACAAGGCATCGGGCTTCGCCAGCGCCATCAGCTGACCGTTGACCTGATAGGGCTTCAGCAGGTTGTGCCGATGTTCGCCGTCCTTGTCGCCCATCGACACCCACGTATCGGTGACGACACAGTCGGCGCCACGAACGGCCGCTTCCGGGTCGGTACCGACCGTGATCGCCGCGCCAGACGACTTGATCCAGTCCTTCAGAAGCTTGTTTGGCGCCAATTCCGGCGGTGTCGCAATGTTGAGCTTGAACTTGAAACGCTCGGCAGCGTGCGCCCACGACGCGAGAACATTGTTGTCGTCACCGGTCCAGGCTACGGTGCGGCCGGCGATCGGCCCCCGATGCTCCTCGAAGGTCATCAGGTCGGCCATCACCTGACACGGATGCGAGCGCCGCGTCAGCCCGTTGATCACCGGCACGGTGGCGTGAGCCGCCAATTCCAGCAACGCCTCGTGATTGAGGATGCGGATCATGATCGCATCGACATAGCGCGACAGCACGCGTGCGGTATCGGCGATCGTCTCGCCACGCCCCAGCTGCATCTCCGCGCCGGTCAGCATGATGGTCTCCCCGCCGAGTTGCCGCATGCCGACATCGAACGAGACGCGGGTACGCGTTGACGGCTTGTCGAAGATCATCGCCAAGGTCTTGCCTTCGAGCGGCCTGTCCGCCCGATGGCTCTTCAGCTTCGCCTTGATCGTCGCGCCGGCATCGAGAATGGTCCGCAGTTCGGCGGCCGGAATTTCCGTCAGATCGAGGAAGTGACGCACCTTGCTCATCGCGCCGCCTCGAGCTTGGCGCCACTTGCGAGTGTGGCGCAGGCGCGCTCCAGCCGCGCCACGCCCTCGTCCAGTTCAGCCTCCGTCACGATCAACGGCGGCAGGAAGCGAACCACGTTGTCTCCCGCGCCAACCGTCAACAGCTTTTCGGCGCGCAATGCGTTCACCAGATCGCCGGACGGCACCACCGCCTTGACGCCAAGCAGCAAGCCTTCGCCGCGCACCTCCGCCAGAACGTCGGGATGCCGATCGACCACCGAGGCCAGTTTCTGTTTCAAGAGCAGCGACATCTTCTGCGCATGCTCGAAGAAGCCGGGCTTCAGCATCACGTCAAGAACGGCATTGGCGGCGGCGATAGCCAGCGGATTGCCGCCGAAAGTGGAGCCGTGCGAGCCCGGCGTCATACCGGACGCAGCCTCCTCGGTAGCAAGACACGCGCCGATCGGGAAGCCGCCGCCGAGCGCCTTGGCGAGCGACATCACATCAGGCGTCACGCCGAGACGCTTATATGCGAACAACGCGCCGGTGCGGCCCATGCCGGTCTGCACCTCGTCGAAAATCAGCAGCAAACCGTGCTCATCGCAGAGCTGTCGCAGTTCCTTGAAGAATGCGTGCGAGGCTGCGCGCACGCCGCCTTCGCCTTGCACCGGCTCGATCAGGATGGCCGCGGTCTGCGGGCCGATCGCTTTCTTCACCGCGGCAATATCGCCGAGCGGAACCTGATCGAAACCATCCATCGGCGGTCCGAAACCTTCGAGATACTTCGCGGAACCGGTGGCGGCGAGCGTCGCCAGGGTCCGGCCATGAAACGCGCCTTCAAAGGTGACGATCCGATAGCGCTCCGGATGTCCCTTCATGGCGTGATAACGCCGCGCCAGTTTGATCGAGCATTCCATTGCCTCGGCGCCGGAGTTGCAGAAGAACACCTTGTCGGCAAAGCTCTGTTCGCAGAGCCGCACGGCAAGCCGTTCGCCATCCGGGCTCTTGAAAAGATTCGACATATGCCAGAGCTTGGTCGCCTGCTCCTGCAGCGCGGCCACGAGATGCGGGTGCGCATGGCCGAGCGCGTTCACCGCGACGCCGCTGGTGAAGTCCAGGTAACGCTCGCCATCGGTCCCGATCAGCCACGCACCCTCGCCGCGTTCGAAAGCAACATCGGCACGGGCAAAAACAGGCAACAGATGAGACGGCGCGCTCTTGGTCATGGTTGGTCCGATCGAACAAATGGGGAGATAGGCCGTGCTGACGCCAGTCAGCAGAAAGCTTTCGGCGTCGAAAACCCTGTCCCGAAAACGAAATGTGCCGCCTTTCCAGGCGGCACATGCGATTATTCTAGGACTGCTTTGAACGCTGTCAACCTCGCAAGCGAGGCGCGGATGGGCTTTTCGATGCGCAGGAGCGCCACGAAAGCTGCCACGAGTGATGGGAACGGATCACGCCGAGTCGCAGAAAAAGCCCATTTTTGCCGTTGACTACGGAAGATGTGGACGCATCAGGCGCGACTCTTGCGCCTGAGTCGCCGCATATTGTAGCGTTTGAGCTATCGAGTACGACATCTCGTGCGGCAGTTTTGATCCAGCTTAAGTCCTGACTACGGCGTTAACGTCCGGCGCACTTTTCGTGTCCGGCGAGGGCTAAGGGATTCTAACCGCAGGGATTTTGAAGCAACTGGCGCCGCCAGCGTGGCCTCTGTGACGGCCGCACGACACGAAGGAAACAGTGCGATGACGGTATTGACCTGGTCCGACGAGCGCGTCGAGCAACTGAAAAAACTTTGGGAAGCCGGCCTCTCCGCGAGCCAGATCGCGGCGGAACTCGGCAACGTGACGCGCAATGCCGTCATCGGCAAGGTGCATCGGCTTGGCCTCTCCGGCCGTGCGAAGACGCCATCCTCGGCCGCGCCACGTCCACGCAAGGTCCGTCCGGCGCAGCAGATGATGCGGGTATCGCGCCCTGTCTCGCGGGGCAACACCGCGCTGGCGCAGGCTTTCGAAGTGGAGATCGAGGCGGACCCGATCGCTCACGACAACGTCGTGCCGATGAGCCAGCGTCTGACGCTGCTGGAACTCAACGAGAGCACCTGCCACTGGCCGGTGGGCGATCCCAGCAATCCGGAATTCTTCTTCTGCGGCGGCAAGGCCCTGACCGGCCTGCCCTACTGCGCGCATCACTCGCGCATCGCCTATCAGCCGGCCGCCGACCGCCGCCGGACCCAGAGCAAGCCGCGTTAAACGCGAGGGTCTCGGAGTTAGCCGGCCATCGCCCGTGCCGGAGGCGTCAGCGGATGGGCGTGCTGATGCCATGCCCAGGCCGAGCCGATGATGGTGGCGAGATCGGAATGCCGCGGCTTGAAATCCAGAACATCGCGCGCCGCTGACGGATCCGCGACCAGATAGGTCGGATCACCGGCACGGCGCGGCTCGATCCGGCAAGGCACCTCGCGGCCGGTGATCGCCGCGATCGAGGCCAGAATCTCCTTCACGGAAAACCCGGTCCCGGTGCCGAGATTGAAACTGCCGCCGGCATGTCCGGTCAGCAGCAGCCGCAGAGCCTGCACATGGGCCGCGGCGAGATCGGTGACGTGAATGTAATCGCGAATGGCGGTGCCGTCGGGCGTGTCATAGTCATCGCCGAACACCGCGAAATCAGAGACATGGCCTTGCAGCGCCATCATCGCGCGCGGGATCAGATGGGTTTCAGGATCGCGCAGTTCACCGATGGTGGCGGAGGGATCGGCTCCGCTGGCGTTGAAGTAACGCAGACAGAACGCGCCGAAGCCATAGGCGCGACGATGATCCTCCAGCATCTGTTCAATCATCAGTTTCGAACGGCCGTAGGGATTGATCGGCTGGCACGGATAGGTTTCCGGCAGCGCCTTGCTGTCGGCATTGCCATACACCGCACCCGTACTCGAGAAGACGAGTTTGTTGCAGCCGGCCGCGCGCATCGCATCCAGCAGCGCCAGCGTGCCCCCGAGATTGTTGAGATAATACTTGTGCGGATCGGCCATCGACTCTCCGACCAGGCTCGCGGCAGCGAAATGCATCACGGCAACGATCGGATACTGCCGAAAGGCCGATGCCAATGCCGCGCGGTCATGCAGGTCGCCGGTCACCAGCGCGCCATCGACGAAGCTGCGGTGACCCGTCGAGAAATTGTCATAACAGACGGCATGGTAGCCGGCCCGCTTCAACGCCCTGCAGCAGTGAGAGCCGATATAGCCGGCACCGCCGGTCACCAGAACTGCGGGTTGATCCATCATCTCGTCCCTGCCCGATACTCACACGCATAAGCTCGCGATCGCTAGCAACTGGGTCGCCATCGCGATCAGGGATGGCTGTGCTTCCATAACAAATGCAGCGCGTGCGGATTGGTCGTCAGATAACGCCAGAACAGCCGGCGTGGCTCCTGCCCGATCCGCCAGGCCCATTCGAGCCCGATGTTCTGCATCCATTGCGGCGCCCGCTTGCGGCTGCCGGACAGGAAGTTGAACAATCCACCCGACGTCTTGATCATGCCGACGCGCGACAGGCGTGACGAATAGGTCTCGACGAACGCCTGCTCGCGCGGCACGCCGAGGGCGAGCCACAGATAATCCGGCGCCAGTTCGTTGATCTCGTCGATCTTGGCTTCCAATTCTTCGCCCTGAAGATAGCCGTGCGACCGGCCGACGATCTTCAGAGTCGGATACATCTTCTGGACGTTCTCCACCGCACGCGCATTCTCCTCCTCGGAGGCGCCATACATGTAGAACGTGAGATCGGCTTCCGCCGCCTTGCGCGCGACGACGTGGAACAGATCGGTGGTCGCCACCCGCTCGGGCAACGGTGTCGACGTGCGCAGCCGCGACGCGCTCACCAGCGGCTGACCGTCGGCATTGATCAGATCAGCCGAGGTGAACAGGCGCTTCACTTCGGGATCGGTCGCGCAGCGCGACAGAACTTCGCCATTGGCGGACGTCAGAAACAGTGGACGTCCGATCCGGCGATCGGCGAAGGCCATCTCGATCATGTAATTCGCGGTTTCCTCGAGGCTGAGAACGGCGACGCGCAACCCGCCCAGCGTGACACGCGGGATTGCCGCCGTCGCGGCACGACCTGTGGGATTGTTACGACGCTCAAGCATGTTGTTTGCCTCGACTATGATCGGCTCCGACAGGATCGACCTCATTCAGAATCACACCAATGAGCTTGTGCTGCTCATCACCGAGAGCATCGAGGATCTCCTCCATGCTTTCATTGATATCGAGCCGTGTTGGCAGCACCGCCACGAAAGCATCCGCCGCATTCAAGATGTGGCGGCGCGCGGCATTCCAGGGCATGGCCGGCCCCTCGACCAGCACGAGATCGTATGCCTGCGACGTACCGAGCTGGGCGATCGCCCTTTGCACATGCGACCCGGCCGCAGCCTCCGTCGTGCCGCCCGGAATCGGCAGAACAGCGATTCCGCTGCCAACGGGAAGATGCGCAGCTTTACCGACGCCGAACGCCAGCAGCGAAACGGCTTTCTTGCTTTCCGCCGCGCCGAGGCGCGAGGACAGCGCGCGGCGATCGATGTCGGCATCGACCATCAGGACGCGAGCGCCATCGCGGGCGGCGGCAAGGGCGAAGTTGGCGGAGACGACCGATCGGCCCGCCTCTTCCGCAAGTCCGATCACCGCCACCACCGGCGCGCGTGCCTCGGGTGCGCGTCCACGTGCCGCCGCTCGCAGCTTCCGGATCGCATCAGAAAACCCGGTAGCGCCACCGGCTCGCAGGGTCGGCCATCCCATCCGCGTCAGATCCGGCTGACCGCTGGTCGGGAGAATGCCGCTGAGCGTGCACAGTACATCTGTCTCGGCCAGATAGGCCAGCAGCGGTTTTTCGATGACCGCCATCACCGGCTTTGCGGCAGCGATGGGTGCCTCGCGCATGGCCGGCGTCGGACACCCGGTCGCCGCCCCATCAGGCGTTTGGCCCGGCTCGGCCGCTATGGCGCGCAATTGCGCGACGAGGAAGACATAGCCTGCCGCCGCAAGGCCACCGAGAACGAAACCGATCATGGCCAAGAGGCTCATCGCCGGCGGGAATGTGCGACGGCGCGGCTGGACGGCTTCGCCGATCACACGGGCGCTCGATGTATTCAGCGCTTCCTGCTCCTCGGTCTCGCGTGAACGCTTGAGGAAGGCCAGATAGACCGCGCGGCTGGCTTCGACATCGCGCTCCAGTTCACGCGCCTTCACCGCAGCCTGGCTGAGGTCGACGCTCTGCTGCTTCTGGCGCTCGAGCTCCTTGGTCAGCGAGGCCTCGAATTCCTTTGCGCGAGCGAGATCGGTCCGCGCGGCGACCGCGTATCGATTGACCTCGTCGTTGATGTTCCGGCGCAGATCCTCGACCTGACGCTCCATATTCATCAGGGTCGGATGGCGCGGCCCCAGTTCGTTGCGCAGTTCGGCATAGCGCTTGCGCGTATCGCTATATTGCGAGCGCAAGTTGGCGATGGTCGGCGACTGCAGCGCCTCCGGCATCGCGCCGGGATCGGTGGCATTATGCTTTGCCTTCTCGATCTGATCATACTTCGCTTGCGCGTCCAACGTCACGGCGCGCGCCGCCGCAAGGCGCTGGGTAATCGCCGACAGCTGCTGGTCGCTGATCGCCGTATCCTGGCTGCCCATGAAGTTGTGCTGCGCCTTATAGTCAGCCAGCTTGGTCTCGGCGGTCCGCAGCCTTGCCTGCAGCTCCTGTAGCCGGCCGGACAGATCGGCCGTGGCACGGCGCGCGGCGGCCGACTGCGACTGGCGCGATTCGGTGAGGAAGGCGCTGGCGATCGCATTCGCCAGCATCGCCGCTTTCGCCGGGTCCTGCGACCACACATCAATATCGACGATAAAGGTCTTGTCGGTGCGCTTGACGCTGACGTGGCGATTGAGGATGTCCAACGTTTCCGTCAGATCGGCCGCCGCCATCGGTGGACGGCGCCCAAGCATCGACCATAGCGGCGCGAAGAAGCTGGTGGATTTGCCGCCGAATTCCGGATCCTTGTCGATGCCGGTGTCCTTGATGACCCGCAAAAGCACGGTATTCGAGGTGATGAATCTCGCCTGGCTTTCGGCGACGATCGACAGACCGGTCAGGTCCTGCGCGCGCGGTGTCAGTTCACGCTCGACGAGCTGTAGCTCGCGTGGGTCCACATAGAGCTGCGTAGTCGCCGTATAGCGCGGTGTGAGACTCTTGCCGATCGCGACCGCAAGACAAGCGCAGCCAAAGGCCGCCAGCACAATGAACAGACGCCGGCGCCACAGCAGGCTGATCAGCCCCTGAAGATCGACGGCAAACGGCGCACGACCCGGCGCCCGTTGCGCGGCGGCGGGCGACAAAGCGACAGGCTGATCATACTTGAACATGACCCACCCCGTTCGCGAGTGCCGACAACCGCATCGGCCGCGGTGTCGCCGGCCCGATCTCAACAATCCGGAGAGCCGCCATGGGCACCACGCCGATTAATGAAGGCTTAACCATACTCATCGGCCGAGTATTTGCCGGAAAGGCAAATAAAGCGTTTAAGCACCGAAGCATTGCAGTGCCTCCGCGATACTGAGGATGCGCGTGTCGCGGCGACGCGCTTTCTGAATCGTCTTCTCAAGGAAGCCCGGAGTGCAGCCGAAGCGGCTCGGCGACGACGCGACGTCATGCGTGTAGAAGATGAGCCAGCCGCCCTTGGCGATCGTCTCATCAAGGATGCATTCGATGTCGCTCGCGTCGAATCGCCCGCTTTCCAGCGGAATCGCGCTCAGAAACTGCAGATCGATAGTGCCGCTGTTCACTTTCGGCACGACGCTCCGGCAGGAGCCGAAAATCTCGCCAAGCTGCCGCTTGCGCTGAAACGAGCCGATTCCATACGGATAAGCGAAATTACGGAGTTCGATGTCGGGATCAAGCGACTGGAAATAGCGGCGATTGCACGTGACCTCGCAGGCCATGGCATCGGCATCGAGGTCGCAGGCCCTGGCGTGCGAATAGGTGTGGCAACCGATCTCGTGACCGGCGCGATGAAGCGCAAGCACGCCATCGGCATCGATCATCTTCCAGTCCGGCGAAGGCCGGTCCACCAGACCGCCGGCGATATAGAAAGTGCCGTGCGCGCCGTAGTCGCTGAGGATGCTGGCGCCCCGCGCCACGGCGCTTTGCGGAACATCGTCGAACGTGAAGCTGACCACCGGCTGGTCGCCGGGCAGCGCCAGCGGCGCGACGCGGAAGTGCATCGCCATCCGATGGCTGAGCCGAGCCTGCGCTGCCGACCAGATCGCTTCCATGGCTCACATCTTCCGTAGAGCGGCCGAGCCGCCACGTGCCAATCGTCCCCGCAGCAACGTCCATCCGCGATGCAGGCGATAGCGCATACGCGCGATATCGAAGGTCCAGCACAGCGCGGCATAGCTGAGAAGGCCGACCGGAATCAGGATGACGCACGCCATCACATCCGAAACACGAAGGTGGCGATCGATCGCTGCAACCAGCAACGCCATCACGAGCGACGCTGCCGTCACCCGCGCCAGTCGCGCGGCAGGGAATGGCATCGCGAACGATCGCCGCGTTAGTAGCCAGGCCGACAGCACGCCGACGATATCCGCGCCCAGCCGGGCCCAGGAGGCGCCGATCGCGCCGTACCAACTGACAAACAGATAGGCCATGATCAGATTGGCGACGATAATGGCTGCGGTATTGATCAGGTAAAAGGAGTTGCGGCCGGCGAGCAGGAAGCTCGCATGCAGATACTGCTGCGTCAGGATCTGGAAAAGCACCGCAATCGCGATGATCGGCATCACTGCCGCGGCGAGATCGCGGAAATCAGTGCCAAGCACAATATTGGCGATATGCGATGCGATCACCGCAAAGCCCAGGCAGGCCGGCAGCGAGACGGCGAGCAGCAGTTCGACGCAATCGCGCAGATGATGGCGAACAGCCTCGCGGCCATGCTTGGCATAGATCTGCACCGCAATCGGCACAAACGCGGCGGCCAGGCTGAATGCCGGCATCATCAGGGTCTGACGCACCAGATCGAGCCCCGAGACATACTTTCCGGCATCGCCGGTGCCGACCAGATTAGCGATCATGAAGCGGTCGATGACGTTGGAGATAGCCAGTAGGGTCAGCGACACGGTCAGCGGCAGACCGAGCTTGGCCACCTTGATCAGACGCGCCTTGTCCACGGACAGAAACGCGGTGTCCTTCCAGACCAGCCGCAGCTGCATCCCGACCGCGAGCAGGCACGCCAGCGTCGCCGCGATCAGCAGAGCAGTCCCATCAGCATCGATCATCGCCAGCATGATGCCGATGACCAGCATTGCGGCGGCGCGGATCACCGTACTTTTCAATGCATGCCCTGCCTGCAGGCGGGCGCGCAGAAAGTCCTGGGTCATTTCAAACAGGCCGATGGCCATCGCCAACGCGACGGAAGCCGCGGCGACGGCGACGTTCAGCCCCAGCGCGATGCCGAGGACAATGGAGAGCGGCGCAGTCAGGCAGACCAGCAGGAAGCCCTGCAGCACGAGCCCGCGCACGTCTTCGCCGTCATCGCGCGCATGCTCGCTGATGATCAGGTTACGGAACCAGCCGACCAGAAAAACGCTGACCACCGACGCAAAGCCGATGCCGAGCAGATATGCGCCGTAGTCTCGCGGCGCGAACAGCCGCGTAAACACGAACACGCTTCCCAGACCCAGCACGGCGCTGAGAATGTTGGCGGTCAGGTTGATGGCGGCCTGGCTGATCAGCATAGCGCGTTCACACCGGCAAACATGTCGGGAGGGCTGGCGGGCGCGAGCCGCGCCTTATGCTCGACCACGGCGGCGCGAATCGTTTCCACAGGCGTGCCCGAGAACGATGTCACGGAGAACGCAACATCGGTTTCCACAGCATCGCGCAGCAACCGCCGCAACTGGGTTTCGTCAAGGCGCTTACCGCCCCAGTAACTAACGCAGGGGGTCTTGCGGCAGGGAACGTGATGACGCGCGGCTTCCGCGTCACTCGCGACGAAATACCCATAGAGCAAATATTCGGAGAACTCCCGGGCGCGGCACAGGGCGGTGACCCAGTCCATGCCGGTCGCCTGCTCGATCCGCGACACCATTCCCTGCGTTGTCTGCCGGTCCCAGAAAATGATATGCCCGATGAAGTCGGACGCCGGTAGCGGCGGCGTCGCCATTCCCAGAAGCTCATGACTGGTCTCGACCCATCGCGGATGGCGCTGATGGTCTGACGTGATGCCGCCAGGCAGCATCAGCAGGGGAATGGGATTGGGGACTTCGAACTGAGACAGGTCGAAGTCCCGAAAGAAGACAATATCCGAATCCAGGATGCAGTAGCGTTCGAACGGCAGAACCATGGTCGCCGCGATCTTGAGAATCTGCTGGACATGCCACCCGCTGACCGGCTTGGCGCGGAGCGACCACCAATATTGCCGGCGATTGCGCTGCACGACGCGCGGCAGCGGTCGCAGCCACGACGGCAGCAGCGTCGACGCCCGCACGATGACGCGCCGCTCGCTCGCCAGTGGCGCGAACAGGGGCAGATCGCAGTCCGGCACCAGCAGATAGTGCTTGGAGGACGAACTGATGTGACGATCGACGCTCTCGCAAAGAAGGGTGCAGAGGTGCAGGTCTCGCCCGTATGTGGGGGTCAGCAGGGCAACAGGGCTCATTCGTTCGGTCTCTTTGGATCAGCCATCCGTAGGTCGTCGCGGACAGGCCTGGAGGCATCGCGCCAAAGAGAGCAAGAAGGATGCCGACCAGTTCCCCACGAGGGCGGCGGAGCAAAGAGTGGTTAATATTTCCTTATTATTTACCAAGGTACCCCACATGCCGCCATCACCCGGGGGATTGGACCGGATATTGCACAACCGGGGTCGTGCACGAGACCATTGGACCGGTTCAGATCACGATGTCCGTACTTTCCCGCCGCCAAATGCTTGCCGGAGCTGCCGCACTCGGCGGGACAGCCGTGCCCAATCTGTCCGGACTGTCCGCTTTTGGGACGCCCTTTAAGCCGACAACCGGACGATCCCGGGAAATTCCGTTCGGAGCCGCAGTGCGCGCCGGAGCGCTCAATGACGACGCCAGCTATCGCCAGGCTGTTATCGACAATTGCCAGATCATCGTCGCCGAAGGCGAAATGAAGTGGTCGGACATTCATCCGGCGCGAGACACCTACAGCTTTGAGAAGGCTGACACCATCGCCGCCTTCGCGCGCCAGAACAGCCTTGCGGTGCGCGGCCATACGCTGGCTTGGTACGGCGGCCTGCCGGCATGGACCGACGGAATCGCGACGCGGCGCGAGGCCGAGCGTGAATTGACCCGTCATATCGAGACGGTCGCGTCCCGTTATCGCGATGTCATCCCGTCCTGGGACGTCATCAACGAGCCATTGGTGGATGCGCCCTCGGGCGCGCAAAACCTGCGCGACTCGATCTGGACCCGCAAGCTCGGCGCGGAGTATTTGCCGATCGCCCTGCGTGCAACTGCGGCGGCCGATCCCAAGGTGCGCCTCGTCCTCAACGAGTACGATATCGAATTCACCGGCGCCCGCTTCGCCGCCAAACGGCGCGCATTGCTGGAACTGATCCGTTCGCTACGCGACCGGGACGTGCCGCTGCACGCGGTCGGCCTTCAGGCCCACCTGTTCGCCGATCGCACCATCGATCGCGACGGACTGCAGGCTTTCCTTGCCGAGATCGCCGCGATGAAACTGGAGGTGCTTGTTACCGAACTCGATGTGATAGATTTCGAGTTGCCCGGACCGATCGAGACCCGCGACGCCATGGTGGCGAAGGTCGCAAAGGATTTTCTCGAAGCGGTCTGCGAAGTCACGCCTCCCACAGCCATTGTCACCTGGGGATTGAGCGACCGCTACACCTGGGTTCCGATCTATTTCACCCGTCATGACGGCATGCCGAACCGGCCGTTGCCGCTCGATGCCCAACTGCATCGCAAACCGCTGTTCGACGTCATTGACGATATCCGCCGCAGATTTGCGTGAGGCGCCATGTCCATTTTGAACCCGACCGCTCACCAGGAGATTTCGAAGCTGCTGCCAGCCCAAGAACCGTCACGTCACCGCAGCCGGATCACACCGGCAACCAAGCCGGCATCGCGCCGCGCGATCGCGATGGCATCGCCTGATCTCGATCGGAACGTTGATATTGTCATCTGCATCCCGAGCTTCCGGCGCGCCGATCACCTCCGGCTGACACTGGATTCGCTGTTCACGCAGCAGACCATGCGTCCCTTTGCCGTCGTGCTGGTGGAAAATGACGCTGTCGGCCGCGCAGCCGTGACGGTGGCTCACGATGTGTTCGGCCGCAACCTGCTCAATGGCCTCTGCGTGGTCGAGCCGATGCAAGGCAATTGCAGCGCCATCAACGCGGCATTCGAAACGGCCCGCGATGTCTTTCCGGCCGCGACCATGTTCCTGATGATCGACGACGACGAAATCGCATCGCCAGTCTGGCTGGAGAGGATGATCATCGCAGCGGAAACGAGCGGAGCGGACGTTGTCGGCGGTCCGGTGTTTCCGCGCTTCAAAGCGCCAAGGGCGCGCTCGCTCGATCGTCATCCCGCCTTCTGCCCGGCCTATCACGCGAGCGGCCCGGTGCCGATCATCTACGGCAGCGGCAATTGCTTGATCCGCCGCTCGACCTTCGCCCAACTTGACGACCCGAATTTCGATCTCCGCTTCAATTTCCTCGGCGGCGGCGATACCGATTTCTTCACGCGCTGCCGCCGGGCGGGGCTGTCGTTCTATTGGGCCGCCGATGCCGTCATCACCGAAACGGTTCCGGAAGCGCGAACGCGGACGCCATGGCTGATCACACGCGGCTTGCGCATCGGCGCCATCAACTACCGGATCGAGGACAAGGTGGCGACGTCGCTTGCGTCGCGCGCGAAACTGTTCGCCAAGACGGCAGCCAGGCTACCGCTGTCGATATGGCGCGCCGCGTGGCTCGCGCTGACCGCGCCCACTCTTTCCACTGCGCTGCATCCGATTGTTGTGGCGCTCGGTAGCGCACTGGCGGCCGTCGGTATCGAGCCGCAAGCCTACAAGGCTTCAAAGATCACCCACTGAGCCGGATCGCGCACGGCGCTCGCCTGTCAGAACTGGGCGCGGATTGCCTGCGCGACGTCCTGCCACCAGCCTCTGAAATCGAAAGCGCGCGCGGACGAGGGCTGGCCTGCCGCGGCCACAACCGCGTCCGCATAGTCCGCGTCGCTGGCGCCGCGCGGCACCCGAATGATGGCGCCGTCATCCATCAGGGCCTTGAACCGCAAGTGATGATCGAACTCGGCGGGATCGATGGCATCGGTCACCACCACGGGTCGCCCGGATTGCGCCACCGCCAGGATACTGGAGCGGCGTGCGGTCAAGCCTTCGCCGAGCACATAACAGAAGACGTCGACCTCTTGAAACAGGCCAAATACTTCGTCGTCGGAGGCAATGAAGCCGGTCACGACGACGTCGTCCTGCAAGCCAAGCTGCATGACGCGCGCCTTGAAGATCGCCTCGACATTATCGAGCGCGCGAATGAACGATCCGATATACACTGCGACCGGCTTCAATCCCCGTTGCTTCAGCAGCGCTGCGATCTCCAGCACAGCTTCCGGCTGCTTGCCTGGATAAATCGATCCGAAATGGCCGATCACGAGGCGTCCCTCGGCGCGCGCATCAGCGAGGCGGCGGCGCAGGTCCGAATCCGCAACAACCGCCGGCGCCTCGATGTTCGGCGGCAAGGGCGCCAGCACGCACTTTCGCGCAAACCATCCCGCGATCGGATCCTCCGCCAGTTCACGGCGCACCAGGGGCGAAAACATCACGATGACATTGGCCATCAGCAACGCGGGCACATAGGTCAGGCGGCGCAGATGGTGCAGCGAGGCCCATTCGTGCTGGACCAGAATGACGCGCCGCCGCCGCAGCCGCGCCATCGCCACAGCCGCCAATGGTTTGAGAATGACCCGCTTCCAGGCAACGATCGGAAAATTGCAGATCACCGCATCGGCATCGCCGATCGCCCGCCAGAGCTCGGACCAGCGCGGTTCAGACGCCGTCAAGGTTAGTGCCGCACAGGTCCCCGGGGCCAACGAATCCACTGCCGCCTCGAGCAGCCGGGTGAACTGGCCGACGCCGCATTGCATCTGCGGTCCGGCACCAAGAAAAAGCGCGTCGAAGCGGGATTTGTCGGCTGTCATTGGCTCTCGCGGAAACGCCTCCGGTCCTTTGCCGCGGCCGACGCGCGACCGTGCGGCGCTGTTGTAAAGCGCGGACGTTAGTTTCGGGTAAGCGAAACGGCACTTGCCGCGCCACATCCAAGTGCAATGCAGCGTCGCATCAGCGCAAAGCTGTTCCGGCAAAACTGCCCATGAGATGCGCGCAGCACAGCCAAAGGTCGAAGGCCGGTGGTCGTGACTATTTTGGCCGGTTTTGTTAAGCCGGTCTGATAGGAGCGCCGTGCAGCCCTGCACGGCGCTCACATATGCGACAATGAGAAGCAATTTGCTGGGAGGCAACATATGGCATCGGGAATCAAGAAATTGGGCGTTTGGTCGGCGGCGGTTGCGACATGCAGCCTGCTCGCAGCGGTTCCCGCCCTGGCGCAGGGCGTGAAGATCGGAATTCTGAACGACCAGTCCGGCGTTTATGCCGATTACGGCGGCAAGAGCTCGATCGAGGCCGCCAAGATGGCGATCGAGGATTTCGGCGGCGAAGTCCTCGGGCAGAAGATCGAATTGGTGGCGGCCGATCACCAGAACAAGCCCGACCTCGCCGTCAGCATCGCGCGCAAGTGGTATGACAGCGATGGCGTCGACATGATCACCGAGCTGACGACCTCCTCGGTCGCGCTCGCGGTGCAGGAAGTCGCCAAGGAGAAGAAGAAGATCGATATCGTCGTCGGCGCCGCCTCCTCGGCCGTGACCGGCGCGAACTGCTCGCCTTACGGCTTCCACTGGGCGTTCGATACCCATGCGCTGGCGGTCGGCACCGGCGGCGCGATGGTGAAGGCCGGCGGCGATAGCTGGTTCTTCCTCACCGTGGACTACGCTTTCGGTCACGCGCTCGAGAAGGACACCAGCGACGTCGTCAAGGCCGCGGGCGGCAAGGTGCTCGGCGCCGTGCGGACCCCGCTCAACACCTCCGACTACTCCTCCTTCCTGTTGCAGGCGCAAAGCTCGAAAGCCAAGGTGGTGGGTCTCGCCAATGCCGGCGCGGACACCATCAACTCGATCAAGCAGGCGGCGGAGTTCGGCATTGTCGCCGGCGGCCAGAAGCTCGCGGCGTTGTTGCTGACGGCGTCGGAGGTCCACGGCCTCGGCCTCAAAGCCGCGCAAGGCACCGTGCTGACGGAAAGCTTCTACTGGGATCTGAATGACAAGACGCGCGCTTTCGGCGAGCGGTTTTACAAGCGCACGGGCCGGATGCCGAGCATGATTCAGGCCGGCACCTATTCGGCGACCCTGTCCTACCTGAAGGCGGTCAAGGCCGCCGGCACCAGGGACAGCGATGCCGTGGTCAAGAAGCTGAAGGAGCTCCCGGTCGATGACGCCTTCACCACCGGCGGCAAGGTACTGGCGAATGGCCGTATGGTCGCCGACCTCTATCTATTCGAGGTCAAGAAGCCGGAAGAAAGCAAGCGCGATTGGGACTACTACAAGCTGCTTGCCAAGGTCCCGGGCGACACCGCCTATCCGTCCGCGAAGGACAGCGGCTGCCCGCTGACGAAGTAAGCGGACATTCACCCGGGCGGGTGACCTATGATACACAAGGGCGCGATCTCGATGGGATCGCGCCCTTTGCGTTTTGATCAATAGCCTGTCATTTCCAGATAGCCGATGCCATCGTGACTGCCGCGGCATGAAATCGGCCCTTCCCAATAGGGAAAGCTGGTCGCCATCCAGCTTTGCGCATTGAGCGGCACACAATCAATCGTCAAGCCGTGCGCGGGCACTGCGAGGTGCCACTGCGTCGGCACCTTTCGCCCCGCGACCTCGGTAAGCACCGTCGGCGCCATCATGATCGCGTCGGATGTCAGGGCGGCTGATCGCCCCTGGCTGTCAATCCAGTTGCCCGCGAAGTAATGACTGCCGTCACGCTGCCGCAGCCGAAACAACATTACCTTCGCACCGCCCGCGAGGTGCAGCGAGAACCAGTCCCATCCGGTCTGGTCCGAAGCCAGCGGCTGGCTTGACCATTCTCGATCGAGCCATCCTTGCCCGGTGACATCGACGGTTCCGCTGTTGAGCACAAGCTGCCCCGACACGACGAAAAACGGCTGGCTGAGATAATACGACGCCTGACCCCGCTCGGACTTGCGGCTGTAGCCGCCATCGCCCTGCAGCACCAGCGGGCGCTCGGCATCGAGGCGCAGCGCATACCTGAAATCCGGACCCGAGGCCGTGACCTCAAGCGGCGCAACCGTGTCGTTGACAAACGGCGCCGGGGCCGCTATCCGCCAGTCATCGATCCACGCTTGAAACGGCATCGCATCCACGCCCGCCTGCCCGACACCGCCGCGCGCGAATTTTTCGGCAAAGCGATGCGTGGTGGCGCTCGTCACCGCCGCATGGCCCATCCATACCTGCTGGCTATCCCATCCGCTGCGTTGCGGACCCGGCGCCATCGCCTGGCGAAACAGCGTCCACTGCGCGCCATAGTGCGCACCAGCCTTGTCGCGCAGATTGGCGGTCAGGTACCACCACTCGATGCGAAATTCCGGATGCGCGCCGAAATCGTCGGGAAATGCAAATTTACGTCCCGGTACCACCGGTGCGAATCCCGCCGCATCACCGCCGAGGCCGGCAAACCCCTGCGCCCGCGCATGCCCCGAACTGAGGCCGGCCAGCACCAGGCCAGCAATAACGCTACGGCGCGACAATCGGCGATTACCGTTCATGGGCAAAAATCTTGATCAATGTCGCGGGCTGCATCCGCGCCAGCTTGAGAACCGGCATCAAGGTGGCGGCCAGCGCCGCCACCATAGCGACGCCGAGTAGCTGCAGCAGTTGCATCGGAAAGATATCGAACGGCAGCCGCCAGCCAAAGGCTTTGACGTTGACCACTGCGATCAGACACCACGCCACCAGAAGGCCGAGCGGCAGCGCCAGCAGCGCGGTGACGAAAGCCACCGCCATTGTTTTCATCAACTCGATGGCGGCGAGGCTGCGCCGCGTCAGACCGATGGCCCAGAGTGGCGCCAGCTGCGGCAGACGCGATGCGCTCAAGGTCAGAAGGCTGGTCAATAACGCGATGCCGGCCACGCCGAGCGTAAAGGTATTGAGCGCGGCCGTAACCGCAAAGGTTCGACTGAAGATGCGTTTTGACTCCGCCTTCACCGTGGCCTGATCGGCCAATTGGCGAGGCCCGAACTGAAAGTGGTCGCGCAATGCCGCCATCACCCCGGCGAGATGCTCGGGCGCGACAGCCAGGCCGAAGCGCCGCTGCGCCGTATCGGGGAAGTGCCGCAGCATCGCATCGACGTTTACCGCGACCTGCCCTTTCGGATTGCCGTAATCGGCATAGATGCCGGCGACTTCGACCGACCAGTCGCCGCCTGAGGCAGCAAGCTGCAGCCGATCGCCAAGATCGAGATGGAGCCGCCGCGACAACTGCTCGCTGATGAACGCGGCGTCACCGTCGCGCAATCGCGTCCATCCGTTCGGAACGATACGCAGCAACGGCCAGCGCGCGCGATATGTGGCATGATCGGGCAGCCCGATCAGTTCCACTGCGGCGCCCGCGATCCTGATCTCGGCACGCGCCCCCGGCAGGACGGCGGCGATGTCACTGCGCCGGTCGAGCCAATGGTTCAACTCGTCCGCCTGCGCCTCGCTGGCCGGCGTGATGTAGACGTCGGCGGCGAGCCGCCCGTCGAGCCAGCGCTCGAAGGTGACGCTGAAGCTCTTGACCATGGTGCCGACGCCGACATTGACGGCCAGGGCCAGCAGCAGCGCCATCAATGCCAACGACAGGCCCGGCAGTTGCTGGCGGCTATCTGCCCAGAACCAGATCGGCAGCGCCTTGCGCGCCCCATGCGCGCCGACCCGCAAGATACCATCGAGCAGCACCGACAGCGCCAATGCGGCCGACAGCAGCAACGCGGCAAGCACGGCGAAGCCCGATAGCAACGAATCGCCGAAGGCCAGAAACGCCATCGCAACTGCCAGCATCGCGAGCGCCAGCGCGCCCTGACGCAGCAGCCAGCGCCGCTGTGTCTGCTGCCATACATAAGGCTGCGCCGCCGCCAGGACTGGGAGCCGCGCCATCCGGACGAAACTCGCGGTCGCCGCCGCCAGCGCGCCGAGCACACTCATGGCCATGCCGGCCAGCCACCACTGGGGCCGCAGCGACAATGCGCCAGGCAGCTGCGCGCCGTAAAGGCCGCGCAGGCTGGCGGCCACATCGGGCAGCAATGCCGCGGCGATGACGTACCCGCCGATCAATCCGACCAGCCCCGCAATCAGCGCGATCGAGACCAGTTCGATCAGCACCACGCCATTCAGCAGCCGGGCCGATGCTCCACAGGCGCGCAGCGTTCGCAATGTCGGCAGGCGCTGCTCGAATGCGAGCCCGATCGCCGAATTGACGATGAACAGCCCGACCAGAAACGACAGCAGACCGAACGCCGTCAGATTGAGATGAAAGCTGTCGGTCAGCCGTTCGAGGTCGGTTTCACGATCCGCCGCGATCCATTGCAGCGACGTGCCGGCGATCGCCGCAGGCAACGTCCCCGGATCACGCGTTGTCTGCGCCACCAGCAGGCGCGAAATCTGTCCCGGCTTTTCGAGCACGCGCTGGGCCACGCCGATATCGACGATCAGCACGCCGGGCGCCAGTTGCGGCTGCACCCGCAGCGGCGGCAGCGCCACGGTCTCGTTGAGGCGCGGCGTCGTGCCCGGTGCAAGGCCAAGATCGGCCAGCGTCTCCGCCGCGACCAGCGTCTGCCCCGGCAGGGCGATGAAGGCCCGCAGTTCGCGCTGGCTGATCGCCGAAGCCGACGCCGTTTCCGGCGGCAAGCTGACCGGCTCGATCCCCAGCAGGCGATAGGAGCGCCCACCAATCTGCACGCGATCCTCCAGGACCGGCGAAACCGGCCAGCCGGCGCGGCGCAGATCAACGAACGCCGCTTGAGAAAACGTCGGATGCGCGGGATCGATCAGCATGGCCGTGCGCGCACCGCCGAACATCGCCGCCGCGCGATCGTAACTGATGCGCGCCTGCTGGTTGAGCGCCTGTACTCCGCTCCATAGCGCGGTAGCCGCAATCAGCCCGATCGTCAGAGTGGCGAGTTGCATCGGATGCCGCCGCCAATGGCTGAGCAAGACCGCAAGCACCCAGGCCGCGCGTCTCATGTCAAGTAGCCGCCGCTGAGACGCAGTTGTCGATCCAGCATCGCGGCGAGCCGAGCCGAATGCGTCACCATCAGCATGCCGCAGCCGGATCGCGTTACCAGATCGCGCAAGAGGTGCACGACCTCGTCGGCGGTCGCCTCGTCGAGATTGCCGGTCGGCTCGTCCGCCAACAGGAGCGCCGGCTTCACGGCCAGCGCCCGGCCGATGGCGACACGCTGCTGCTGACCGCCGGACAACTGTTCCGGATACCGCTTCGCCATCGCGGCCAGACCGAGCCGCGCGGTCAATTCCGCCAGCCACGCCGCGTCGTGCTTCTCCGCGAGCCGCGCCTGAAACGCCAGATTGTCGGCGACCGACAGGCTCGGCACCAGATTGAACTGCTGAAAGATCAAGCCCAGCCGCGTGCGGCGCAGTGCGGCGCGCTGGGCATCAGGCAATCCGGTGACGCGGGTCTGTTCGATCCGGATCTCGCCGCCGTCTGCCTCGTCGAGGCCGGCGATCAGATGCAGAAGCGTGCTCTTGCCGCTGCCGGATTCGCCGGTCAGCGCCACGCTCTCGCCGCGTGCCACATGAAACGTGACACCGCGCAGCACGCTCACGGTGTCGGCGGCGGAGCGGTAGGTCTTGGTAAGGTCGATGACGTCCAGCATCCGGTCCGGCAGCCTCTGGCACTACATATAACAACAGGCGGCTCATACTGTTGCAGCGCCGCAATGTCTTCGATCCATCACACACTTGCGCGCCAGCGGGCAAGCTCGCAAAGCCATCAATATTGTGTTGCAGCGGAAGCTCCGGGAATATGCTGCGCGCTTGCGATCTTGCGCTGCAATACAGCCCGTCCCGCATATGGCGCACTGAGGGTTCGGCAAATCCGCAATTGCTATCCCGGCGAACCTGCAGGTAGCATCAGTGCAATGTCGTCACGCAAGGTCGACGACGATAGCGGGGGAACGTTCATGTCCGCAGCGCCAACACCAAAGGAGGCGTGGAAGATCACGTTCCTGCTGTTCCTCTTCATGGTCGTCAACTTCGCCGACAAGATTGTCGTCGGTCTCGCAGCCGTCCCGATCATGACCGATCTCAAGCTCGACGCCGAACAGTTCGGCCTGTTGGGATCGTCGTTCTTTTTCCTATTCTCCATTTCCGCGATCATCGTCGGGTTTATTGTCAACCGCGTGGACGCCCGCTGGGTGCTGCTGGTGCTGGCGCTGATCTGGGCGCTGGCGCAGTTCCCGATGGTCGGCACGGTTGGCTTCGCCACGCTGCTTGTGTGCCGCATCATTCTTGGCGCCGGCGAAGGACCGGCCTTCTCGGTGGCGGTGCATGCGATCTACAAGTGGTTCCCCGATGAAAGGCGCACGCTGCCCACCGCCGTCTTGTCGCAGGGCTCCGCATTCGGCGTCATCCTCGCAGTGCCCACGCTGAACTGGCTGATCGTCAATTACTCCTGGCACTATGCTTTCGGCGCGCTCGGCCTTGTCGGCCTGCTGTGGTGCGGCGTGTGGCTGCTGCTCGGCAGGGAAGGACCGCTGGTGCCCTCTGCAGCGGATGCGCGGGAGGAAACGCGCTTCTCCTATTTGCATTTATTGACAACGCCGACCTTCATCGGCTGCTGCATCGCGACCTTCGGCGCCTACTGGGCGCTGTCGCTCGGCCTAACCTGGTTCACCGCATTCATCGTGCAAGGACTGGGTTTCACACAGCATGCGGCAGGACTGATCTCGATTCTGCCATGGGTATTCGGTGCCTGCATCGTGATCCTCACGGGATGGCTGTCGCAGCGATGGGTAACGGGCGGCATGTCGACGCGCGGCGCCCGCGGCGTGCTGGGTTCGGCGCCATTGATTGTCGGCGGTCTGATTCTGATGATGATGCCCTACACCGACAGCGCGACATTGCGCATCGCACTGCTGGTGGTGGGCTCCGGCCTCTGTGGTGCGATCTATGTCGTCTGCCCGCCGATGCTGAGCGAATTCACTCCCGTCTCCCAGCGCGGGGCGGTGATTGCCATCTATGGCGCGATCTATACGCTTGCCGGCATTGTCGCGCCGGCCGCGATGGGCAGCATCATCCAGCACGCCGGCGACGTCGTGCAAGGTTATCTGCATGGCTTCGTCATCAACGGACTGGTGATGGTCGGCTCGGGGCTGCTCGGCCTGCTGCTGCTGTGGCCCAACAGCGAGCGGGCGCGGCTGATGCGGCGCGAAACGCCCGCTGCAGGGCTGGTGCATGGATAGAGCACCGGGCCTGTCCGGCCGCGGCCGGCGACCCGTATCAGGATGGCAGAATACCGACGGCGCGCTTGTCGCGGTCGCTGGCGCTGCGCTCCGGCACCAGCGCCAGCAGCACGGTGAGCGTCATGAAGACAGCCGATGCACCGAATACCCAGTGCGGCATATGCTGATCCATGATCCAGCCGAACAGCAGCGGCCCCACGATGCCGCCGATGTTGAAACCTGTCGACACGATTCCGAAAGCGCGGCCGGCGGCACCCGGGGGCGCGGCATTGCGCACCATCATGTCGCGCGACGGCGCGATGACGCCGCTGAGAAAACCGGCTGCCGCAAGCACCGCCACCAGCGGTGGAGGCGGCAGCGACGTCGCCGCCACCATCACCACGATCAGGGCATTCACGGCAAAGCAGATCGCCGCCAGCTGGCCATGGCGCGCGGTGCGGTCGGCCAGCCAGCCGCCGGCCAGAACGCCGGCGGCGCTGGCGCCAAGGAAAGCTGTCAAAGCCAGGTTGGCGCTCGACAACGAACTGCCATAACCCTCCATCAACGCCACCACACCGAAGGTACTGATGCCCGAGGTCGACATGCTGAGCAGCAGGAAGAACGCCGTCAGCACCAGCATGGCCGGCGTCAACATGCTGGCCGGAGCGGATCCGCGCGAATCCGAACTAGCCGCGCTGGCGTCGGGGATTCTCATGGCGGCGAGCAGCAGCGCCACCAGCGGCCCGACCATGCCGACGATGATCAACGCGCCGCGCCCGCCGAAGCCGATTAGCAGGGCGGCGACAATCGCCGGCGCGACAGCGCCGCCCAGAAATCCTGCGAAGGTATGGACCGAAAATGCCCGTCCCATCCGCCGCTCGTCCATGTGCACCGCTAGGATCGCATAGTCCGCCGGATGATAGACGCTGTTGGCGAGGCCGAGCAGCAAGGCGCAGGCGATCAGGTTGACGTAGCTGAGATGCACGGCGAGCAGCAGGAAGGCCAGTCCGCCGAGGCCAAGGCCGGCCATCAGGATAAGGCGCGCTCCGACACGATCGACCAGATAGCCGATCGGCGCCTGCGTCAGTCCCGAGATCACTGCGAAAACGGTCAACGCGAACCCGAGCTCCACGAAGCCGACGCCGAGTTGCTGCTTGAGAAACGGGAACAGCATCGGGAGCACCAGCATGTAGAAATGGCTGACCCAATGCGCGATCGAAATCCCGGTCAGCGTGCGCAGCGCCGAATCCTTCCGATCCGGCGGATTGGCCACTCCATCGACCATGATGCGCGAAAACTCCTTCTGCCGGGCGAACCTATCGGTTTCTTCTGCGGCTTGTCTATCAGGTGACGACGCATGACAGGCCCGCCCGCCGCGTCGTGTCGCTGGGCGGCGCTGCAGCGTTCAGCGATCCGCTACCATGCGCGGGGGGCTGTTGGTCCCTCACGCCCGTACAAGAGGTCTCCTGCCACGACGAGAGAAGCAGATGTCCGATCATGCTCCAACGCCGATCAGTCCCTTAAAGTCAGTCCCTTAAAGGCAGCGCTGCTCGTCGTCGCGATCCGGCTCCGGCGTTGCGATGTCGCCGGCGTCATCCAAACCGTCATCAACGGGCGGCGGTAACTTCCGCTTGTCCGGTTTTGGAGCGTGCTTGCGTTTGTCCGGCTGCTGCAATGTCCCGCACATGCGGCTTGTCCTTCCCGTTGAGCGAATGCCGAGCATTGCCGTCGCATCGCCGCTTGCATCATCATAGCAAAATGGCGGGCGAATCAGAACCATGGTCCGCGGCGGTATTGCGGCAGGGAAGCAGGAACTGCAGCGCGCTCAGCGCGTTATGCTTTGCCGGGTACGCTGGCGAAACCCTTTGTGCCTTCGGCGTGGCCGGTATAAAAGCAGGACATCCGCAACGTACTCGGATTCGCCGCTAACTAGCGTCGCGATGGTCGTTGCCTTTCAGGACATGCCCTTGGCGAATCAGGAAGCGACGCCGTCGAACCGCTGCGTGCGACGGACTCGCCCTACGGAGTGACCATGAAGAAGCCGAAGCTCGAAATCGAAGAACCGCAGCCGCGCAAGATCGTCCGCGCCGACAAAGCTCCGACCGAAGGTTATTCGCTGGTCGTCGATGGCCATTTCAAGTCGCATCATGACACCGTCGAAGCCGCCGAAGAAGCCGGGCTGGCGCTGAAGCATCGCTACCAGATGCTGCAAGTGCAGGTTTACGATGCGGCGACGAAGACCCGTTCGACGATTCAATTGCCGACCACCTGACCATCCTGAGGCCGATCAGATACGGACGTCCCGGCCGTATCGATAGGCACGCACAAGGCGCCGCCATATCGTTAAAGATCGCAGTTGCGCGCGCCGCGACACTGTGCTTCTTTCTGCCCGTCATCGGTGCCTCCCGAGGATGATCCAAGGGAGGTGAAACGGGAATGCGGTGCGACGACATCTCTGTTCAGAGATCGACTCAACTCCGCGGCTGCCCCCGCAACTGTAAGCGGTCATCCGATCCACAATGCCACTGGGCCTCGCAGGCAGGTCCGGGAAGGCGGATCCGGATAACGACCGCGAGCCAGGAGACCGGCCGTTGACGCACTTCAACGCGTCCGACGGTGGGTCGGCGAAAGGGGCTACGATGAATCTGCGAAATTTCGCTGCCGGTACGGCAGCTTGTCTTGCGCTGTCTCCAGTTTGCAGCGGCGCGAATGCACAGTCACGTCTCGAACAGCTTCCCGACATCGTGGTGACAGCGGACCGAACGTCGGAGCCGATCGCATCCACTGGCAGCGCCATCAGTGTTATCAGTGGCGAAACGCTGGCAACCAGCAGCCCGACATCCGTGGTCGACGCGCTTCGTTCGGTGCCGGGCCTGACGATGACGCAAGCGGGCGGCTCCGCCGGCACCACCGGCCTGATGCTGCGCGGCGCCAACACCGGCCAGACGCTGGTGCTGATCGACGGCATCCGCGTCAACGATCCGACCGGAACCGCGACCGACTTCAATTTCGCGCTTCTCGCGCCGGGCATGATCGACCGGATCGAGGTTCTGCGCGGCCCGCAGAGCGCCCTTTATGGGTCCGACGCCATCGGCGGCGTCATTAACATCATCACCAAGAAAGGGACCGGCCCGGCGCAATTCAACGTCCGCACCGAAGCCGGCAGCTATGGCACGATTGCGACGACGGCGTCGGTCGCCGGCACCACCGGGCCGTGGTCTTACGCCTTCACCGGCACCGCCGCCCACGCCGACGGCTTCTCCAACTATGGCTACCGGGTGCCCGCCATCGAGGCCAAATTCCCGCGCCTTGAGAACGATCCGCTCAATCGTGTCGGAGGATCGGCACGGATCGGCTACGACGCCGGCGACGGCGTTCGCCTCGATGCCGGGATCTCGTCCACCTTCACCAGGGCCGGCTACGACGCCGCATTCGGCACGTTCCCGGACACACCCTCGGTCGCGACGCAGCAACTGCGTCAGGTCTGGGCCAAGGCCAGCTTCGACTCGCTCGGTGGCATGCTGACCCAGAGCATCTCCACGTTCGCCACCCAGACGCTACGCTCTTTCAACAGTGTCTCTTATGGCGCAACCCAGCTTCCTAGCGACACCTATCAATCGATCACCGATTACATCGGCAACAGCGTCGGCGCGGAATATCAGGGTACACTGAACCTGGCTAAGGCGGGCACGTTCACCTACGGTGCGCGCACCCAGCACGAAACTGCCGGCATCGCCGCCGCCGACATCTCTCCGTTCCCGAGCCCGCGGATGTCGAGCCTCCAGGCCACGCAGGATACCAACTCGGCCTTCGCACTGTGGAAGCTGCCGATCGGCGACCGGCTCACCGTGTCGCTCGGCGGCCGGGTCGACGACGTCGTCGACGTGGCAACTTTCACAACCTGGCGGACCACGGCGGCCTACAGCATATCCGAGACCGGCACCAAGCTGCGCGCCAGCGTCGGCACAGGCGCCAAGGCGCCATCGCTCTATCAGCTTTATGGCCCGTATGGCGGCAATCCGCTGCTGAAGCCCGAGGAAAGCACCGGCTATGACGCCGGTATCGACCAGACCTTGTTCGATGGGCGCGTGACGCTGTCGCTGACAGGCTTCTACAACAAGTTCAACAACATGATCGACTATGTCTATGATCCGATCAATGTCTATAACGGCAAATACGTCAACGTCGCACGCGCTGAAACCCAAGGCATCGAACTTGCCAGCGACATCAATATCGTGCCGGGCACGCTGCGGCTGAAGACCGCTTACACCTATCTGGAGGCGCATGACCTCTCCACCGGCCTGACGCTGGCGCGACGCCCCGAGCATCTGGCGCGCATCGCGTTCGCCATCACGCCCACCGATCGCTGGCTGATCGAGCCGCGCGTTCTGATGGTCTCGAAGCGCTTCAGCGGCACCAACGAGACAAGTCCGCTTGCCCCCTACACCCGTGTCGATCTCTATACCGAATACAAGATCGACAATAACTGGAAGGTGTTCGCGCGCGGCGAAAACATCTTCAACGAACGCTATCAGGAAGTGCTGAACTACGGCACCACCGGCCCGGCCGTGTATGGAGGTTTCAACGTCACATGGTGACGGATAGCGCGGCAGCCAAACGGCGGACCAGCACCATCATCATCATGATGTTGCTGGTCGTGCTGCTGGCGCTGATCTCGCTCGGCGTCGGGCCGGTGCGGATGTCGCCGCTAGAGGTGCTCGACACCCTGTTCGGCGGCGGCAACGACGTCTATCGCGTCATCGTGCAGGAGATTCGCCTGCCGCGCACGATCCTCGCGGTCGCGATCGGGGCTATTCTCGGCCTCTCCGGCGCGGCGCTGCAAGGGCTGCTGCGCAATCCCCTCGCCTCGCCGTCGCTGTTCGGCGCGCCGCAGGCGGCGGCGTTCGGCGCGGTGCTGGTGATTGCGCTCGGCCTCGCTGACGTGCGTTCCTATGCGCTGCCCGGCGCGGCAGTCGTGACGGCATTCCTGTCGGTCTTCGTGCTGCTGGTGGTGGCGGGACGCAATGCCGGACTGCTGATCCTGATCCTGGCCGGCCTTGCGATCTCCAGTCTCGCCGGCTCCGCCACCGCGCTGGCGATGAACTTGTCAAGCAATCCGTTCGTGGCGCTGGAAATCGCCTTCTGGCTGCTCGGCTCGCTGGAGGATCGCAGCTTCCGCCACGTCATGCTGGCGCTGCCGTTCATCACCATCGGCGCGATCATCCTGATGAGCCAGCGCAACGCGTTGCGCGCGCTGAGCCTCGGCGAAGAAACCGCGCAAAGCCTCGGCGTCCATGTCGGCGCGCTACGGCTGATCGTGATTCTCGGCGTCGCGTTCGGCGTCGGCGGCGCCGTGGCCGTGACCGGCACCATCGGTTTCATCGGCTTGATCGCACCGCATCTGATGCGGCCGCTGATCGGCTACGATCCGGCGCGGCTGCTGGTGCCGAGCGCGCTGACCGGCGCGGCGCTGCTGCTGGCCGCAGACATCGCCGTGCGCATCATTCCCTCCACCAGCGACATCAAGGTCGGCGTCCTCACGTCGCTGATCGGCGTGCCGTTCTTCCTTTACCTGATCGTGCGCGAGCGTCGCGCACTGGGAGGTGGTGTCGGATGATGGATGCCTTCCTCACCGCGCACAAACTGAGCGTCATGCTCGCGGGACGCGAGGTGCTGCATGATATCTCGCTGGCCCTGCCGCGCCAGCATCTCGTCGCCCTCGTCGGGCCGAACGGTGCCGGCAAGACTACGCTGCTGCGCGCGCTGGCGGGACTGTTGCCCGCACGCGGCGCGATCCACGTCGGCGGCGACCCGCTTGCATCGTTATCCCTGCGCGAGCGCGCCAAGCGCTTCGGCTATCTGCCGCAAGGCCACATGGTGCACTGGCCATTGCCGGCCCGTGACATCGTGGCACTGGGACGCTATCCGCACGGCGCCACCGATCCGGCGCGACTGTCGCCGACCGATGAAGCCGCCGTCGAACGCGCGATGCAGGCGACCGACGTAACGCAATTCAGCACCCGTCCCGCCACCGAACTCTCCGGTGGCGAGCGCAGCCGCGTCGCATTGGCGCGCGTGCTCGCGGTGGAAGCGCCGGTGATCCTCGCGGATGAGCCAACCGCTGCGCTCGACCCGCGCTTCCAGATCGAGGTGATGAAGAACCTGCGCGCTGCCGCCGACAGTGGCATCCTCGCCATCGTCGTCACCCACGATCTCGGCCTCGCCGCGCGCTATGCCGACGTCGTGATGGTGATGCAGGAAGGCCGGTTGGTGGCGCAAGGCGCGCCGGCCGAAGCGCTTTCCGACACTATTCTTGCCGATGTGTTTCGCGTCACCGCCTATCGCACCGGGCACGAGCATCGCATGATCATCGTGCCATGGGCCGGCGTGTGAGCGTGATGCGATCAGATCTCCACCAGCGCCCGCGCGAGGCGATCGAGCGCGGCATCGTCCGGCGGCAGACCGAAGCGCAGCAGATCATCGGCCCAGTCAAAACATCGGCACCAGATCTGCCGCCGCGCCAGCGCCGTGTGATAGGCTGATGCATGCGGATGCCTGACCAAACGAAACAACGTGGTGCCGCCGGCGGCCGCGAAGCCAGCCGCCTGCAACGCGGCGTCGAGCTTCGCGGCCTGCTGGCGCAGTTTGTCGCGCATCTCGTTCGCCCATCGCTCGTCGTCGAGCGCGATGCGGCCGACGGTGAGCGCGGGGCCGGAACATATCCACGGCCCCATGGCCTCGCGGACCTGCGCGATCAAGCTCTGCGGCCCAACAGCAAAGCCGAGCCGCAATCCGGCAAGGCCATAGAACTTGCCGAACGAGCGCAGCACGACGACCGGAAAGCCCTTGCACAACACAACCGCGCTGATCGCGGAATCGAGATCGGCAAACGCTTCATCGATCACCATCACGCCGCCGCGGGCCGCGACAACCTTGGCAACACGCGCCAGTGCGGCATGATCGACGACGCGGCCATCGGGATTGTTCGGATTGACGATCACGACGTGACGAACGGTCTGCGGAATCTCCACAACCGCGTCGATGGCAATCACCTCTTGTCCGGCCAGTCGCCACGCGGCGGCGTGCTCATTGTAGGTAGGCGAGACGATGGCGACAGCGCCGTGCGCCGCGAGGCGCGGCAGCCACTGGATCAGAGCCTGCGTGCCGGGCGCGGCGGCGATCCCGACATCATCCGGAACAGCGTAGGCACGGCGCGCCGCGACGAGCAGCGCGGCCTCATCGTCACGCGACGGCAAACGTTGCCAGACATCGTGCGGCAATGGCGGAAGCGGATAGGGATTCGGATTGATGCCGGTCGACAGATCGAGCCATGCCTCCGGCGCGCCGCCGAATTGCGCCATTGCCTCACCGAGATCGCCGCCGTGTTTCATGGTCTTCTCATGCCACGCCACGACGCGCTGCGCGAGAAATTATCGCTCGTCCGCGTCGTCATTGTTGCGGCAACGTCCATCGCGGCCGTTGCGCCGACGCGCGCGGCGGAGCTGCCGCGCATCGCCTCGATCAATGCCTGCACCGATCAGTTGTTGCTCGCGCTGGCCGACCCTGAACAAATTCTCGGCCTCGGCCCCTATTCACGCGACGCCACCCGCTCGTGGAGCGCCGCCGCCGCGCACCGCTATCCGCGCCTGTCAGGCGAAGCCGAAGACGTGCTGGTGCTGAAGCCGGATATCGTGGTGGCCGGCAGCTTCACCAAGCGCGCCACCCGCGAACTGCTGAAAGAACAAGGCGAGAAGGTCGTCACCTTCGACGTCGCGCACTCGCTCGACGAGGTGAAAGCGCAGATCCGCAAGATGGGCGAGGTGACACAGCATCCCGACCGTGCAGAGACCCACATCGCGCGCATCGATGCCGCGCTGGCGCGGACACGGCAATTCGTCGCGAAACGCCGTTATCGCGTGCTGTCGATCTCGCGGCGCGGCTGGGTCGCGGGCAGCCGCAGCCTGATGAGTTCGCTGCTCACGGAAACGGGACTGACCAACGCCGCCGGCGAGCTTGGCCTCAAGTTCGGCGGCTTTGCCTCGCTGGAGGCCATCATCAAACTGCAACCGGACTTCATCGTGGTGTCGAACGACAGCGACTTTGCCGAAGACGAAGGCCGCGCCTTCCTGCTGCATCCGGCGCTGGAACATTTCTATCCGGCGTCGAAGCGCCTTGTGGTGCCGGAGCGGCTGACTGTCTGCGGCGGTCCGATGGTGGCCGATGCGCTGAACCGCATCGTGAGCGAAATCAGCCGCGCCGAACGCGCGGCCGCAGCGACGCACTGACATGCTGCCGTGGAGCGACACGCTTGTCCTCACGATGGTAGCGCTCGTTGCCGACGCCCTGATCGGCGATCCGGACTGGCTGTGGCGCAGGCTCGCGCATCCGGTGGCGCTGATCGGCCGCGCCATCGCCGCGCTGGATCGCGCGCTCAATCGCGAAACGTGGTCGCCGGCACGGCGCAAGCTTTTCGGAATCATCACCATCCTGCTGCTAATTATCGCATCACTTCTACTCGGATACGCCATTGAAGCCATCATCCCGCGCGGCCTCGCCGGCAACATCGCGCTTGGCCTTCTGGCCTCGACATTAATCGCGCAGAAAAGCCTCTATCAGCACGTCGCGCGAGTCCATGCGGCATTCGGCACGGGCGGGCTCGCAGCCGCGCGCGACGCCGTGAGTCTGATCGTCGGCCGCGACCCCAACAGTCTCGACGAGAGCGGCGTCAGCCGCGCCGCCATCGAGTCCTGCGCCGAGAATTTTTCCGATGGCGTGGTGGCGCCGACCCTCTGGTTGGCGCTGTTCGGCCTGCCGGGACTGCTCGCTTACAAGGCGATCAATACCGCGGATTCAATGATCGGTCATCGCAGCGGCAGGTATCGCGATTTCGGCTGGGCCTCGGCGCGGCTCGATGATCTCGTCAATTTCATTCCTGCACGGCTCTCCGGCTTGATGCTGGTGCTCGCGGCGCCGGCCGCCCGCGGGTCGATGAGATCGGCGCTGAAAGCGATGTGGCGCGACGCGCGGAAGCATCGATCGCCCAATGCCGGCTGGCCGGAAAGCGCGATGGCCGCCGCGCTCGGCCTCAGACTCGCAGGCCCGCGCCGCTACGCCGAAGGATTGATCGACGACCCTTATCTCAACACGGATGGCCGCGACGCCGCGCCCGCCGACATCCGCCGCGCGCTGCGGATGCTGGTGACCGCATGCCTGATCGAATTTGTGATCCTTGCAATACCGGCGCTGTGCCTCATCGCACTCCGACAAACCGAATAAACTCGTCCCGCTCGGACTTTTCCCGGCATGACCGAGAATGAATGCAGCAACACGATCCGATTCTACCTTATCTAAATGCACCCGTCCTGTCGTCGCCGCGCGATCGCCAGCAGTGCATCGATATCCAGATGCGTTTCGAGATGATCGGCCAACGCATCCAGCGCGGTTTCGACGCGCGCCTCATAAGCCAGCGAGGAAGCCGCGCCTAAACCCTTCAGCCATGCGGCGCGAAACGCATCGCTGGAAAACAATCCGTGCAAGTATGTGCCTTGCACGCGGCCATCGCGCGACGTCGCGCCGTCATATCGCTCGCCGATACGCAGCATCGGCCGCGCGGCATCCGGCCCGTCGCTGCGGCCGAGATGAATTTCATAGCCCTCGACCGGCAGGCCGCTGGCGCAGTGAACGCCGTGCGTCAGCGTGGTGGATTTATCACCCTGCATCACGGTGTCGATATCGAGCAGGCCCAGTCCCTCGACGCAGCCCGGCGCGCCGTCGAGCCCGTCGGGATCGGCGATGGTCTTGCCCAGCATCTGATAGCCGCCGCAAAGACCCAGCACATGCCCGCCGCGCCGCACGTGCGCCGCGATATCGATGTCCCAGCCCTGCGCGCGCAGGAAGGCAAGATCGCCCAGCGTCGATTTGCTGCCGGGCAGGATCACGACATTCGCCTCGGCGGGGATAGGCTCGCCCGGCCGCACGAAGCGCAGGCTGACGCCAGGCTCCATCGCCAGCGGATCGAGATCGTCGAAATTGGCGATGCGCGCCAGCATCGGCACCGCGACCACGCAAGCCGCGCCGTCGCGGGCGGCGTTGCTTTCGAGATCGAGGGCATCCTCGGCCGGCAGCCACGCCGCCTGCGGCAGCCACGGCACCACGCCAAGCGACGACCAGCCGGTCATCCGCGTCACGGCTTCCAGCCCGCCGTCGAACAATCTCACCTCGCCGCGAAACTTGTTGATGAGGAAGCCGCGAATCTGCGCGCGCTCTTCCGGCTCCAGCACCGCATGGGTGCCGACCAGGCTGGCGATGACGCCGCCGCGATCGATATCGCCCGCCAGCACCACCGGCACGCCGGCGGCGACGGCGAAACCCATGTTGGCGATGTCGCCTGCGCGCAGGTTGATTTCCGCCGGGCTGCCCGCGCCTTCCACCAGCACGATGTCAGCCTCGCGTGCGAGATGCGCAAAGCTCTCCAGCACCAGCGGCAGCAGATCCTTCTTCTTGTCGAGAAAATTCTTCGCGCGCAGCGTTCCGATGCGCTGGCCACGCACGATCACCTGCGCGCCGGTGTCGGTCTCCGGCTTCAGCAGCACGGGATTCATGTGCACGCTCGGCTGCAATCGCGCGGCGCGCGCCTGCACCGCCTGCGCGCGGCCGATCTCGCCGCCGTCCACCGCGATCGCCGCGTTGTTCGACATGTTCTGCGGCTTGAACGGCGCGACGCGTAGTCCGCGCCGCACCAGCACGCGCGCAAGGCCCGCCACCAGCGTCGACTTGCCGGCATTGGAGCCGGTGGCCTGAATCATCAGCGCGGGCGTTGGAGTCAAAACTCGATGCCCTTCTGCGCCTTCACGCCCTGGCGGAACGGATGCTTCACCATGGTCATGTCGGTGACGAGGTCGGCCATCTCGATCAGGCTGTCATGCGCGTTGCGGCCGGTGATGATGACATGCTTGTCGGCGGGTTTTTCGTCGCGCAGGAACGCTAGCACCTCGTCGAGCGGCAGGTAATCGTAGCGCAGCACGATGTTGAGTTCGTCGAGCAACACCAGTTGATGACGGTCGTCGCGGATCAGTGCCTTGGCCTGCTCCCAGCCGGCCCGCGCCGCGGCGATGTCGCGGGCGCGATCCTGCGTCTCCCAGGTGAAGCCCTCGCCCATGATGTGCAGCGTCACCAGATCGGGAAATTTGTTCAAGAGCCGTGCTTCGCCGGTGTCCCACTTCGCCGACTTGGTGAACTGCACGATGCCGACCGGCATGTCGTGGCCGATGTGGCGGAACACCATGCCGAGGGCGGCGGAGGTCTTGCCCTTGCCGTTGCCGGTGTGCACGATGAGCAAACCTTTCTCGACGGTCTTGGTCTCCATTAAGCGGTCGCGCGCGGCCTTCAGCTTGCGCATCTTGTCATTGTGTTTGGCGTTTCGCGCGTCGTCGCTCGCTTGATCGGTCATGGTGCTCCCTCGCTAGATTCGCGTTTCAGCCACAGCGGCAGTCCGGCGGCGACGAACGCCACGTTCGGCACCGCTGCGGCGATGGCCTGATTGAGCCGCCCCTGCGCGTCGCGAAAATCGCGGCCGAGCGGCGTTTCCGGCACGAGGCCGAGACCGACCTCGTTCGACACCAGCAGCACGGGATGCCGCGTGCCGCGCAGCCATTCCGCCAGCGCCTTTGTTTCAGCCTCGACATCGCGCGATGCGTGCATCAGGTTCGACAGCCACAACGTGAGGCAATCGACCAGCACGACGCGGCCCTCGCCGGCCTCGCGCGATAATACATCGACCAGCGCCAACGGCTCCTCCAGCGTGCGCCAGCCGTCGCCGCGTTGCGCGCGATGATGCGCGATCCGCGCGCGCATCTCGTCATCGCCGGCGGTCGCGGTGGCGAGATAGATGCGCACCAACCCGCTCTCGCGGGCAAGCCGTTCGGCGAAACGCGATTTGCCGGAGCGTGCGCCGCCCAGCACCAGCGTCGGGCGCGAAACGAGAGACGAATCGTGCGGCATCGATGGCCCGGATCCAAACGCGAGCTTTGCCGGTCGTGCTGCTGGCTTGGCCAACGCGCGCTCGCCGGATGCACCCCGCCCCGACGCCGTCAAAACACAAATGCGATGGCAGGTCTCCTGGCTCGCGGGTCACCGCCTCGCACCGCCTTCCCGGATTGCTCCAGTGGCCTCGGCACAAGGCTCCTCAAAACAGAGGCTCGTCGCTCACAGTTGCGGGGGCAGCGCCGGCGTTGGAATTTCTCCGCACCGGCTTCCCTTTTCACCTTCCTTGTGGAAGGACCATCGCGGTGAACGCTAGCCTTCGGCGCATGCGCGGTCAACCGCGGCGCGCCCGATGAGGACATCAACATGACCGATGCCAATGCCGTGCAGTGGCAACATCCGCACATCACGCCGCTCGACCGCGTACACGAGGCGGCATTGCGGGCGCGGATCGACGGCAAGGCGAAACCGCCGGGCTCGCTCGGCCGGATCGAGGAACTGGCGCTGCAACTCGGCCTGATCGCGCAGCCGGCCGAGCCGCGCGCGGACAACGCCGTGCTGCTGGTGTTCGCCGGTGATCACGGCATGACGGCCTCCGGCGTCTCGCAATATCCGTCGGATGTGACGGCGGCGATGGTGAAAACCTTTCTCGCCGGTCGTGCCAGCGCCAATGCATTCGCCGCCGCGACCGGCGCGCGGCTGCGGGTGATTGATGCCGGCGTCGCCGCCGATCTGGCGCCGCATCTCGACCTGATCGATGCCAAGATCGCACGCGGCACCGCCGACGCCGCACATGCCCCGGCAATGTCGCGCGCGCAGGCGACCGCCTCGCTGACGCGCGGCTGCGAAATCGCGACGAAGGAAATTCGCGACGGCGCCGACGTCATCGCGATCGGTGAGATGGGCATCGGCAACACCGCATCCGCCGCGCTGCTCGCGCATCGCCTCGCGCCCGCGCCGCTGGACGATTGTATCGGCGTCGGCGCCGGACAAAACGACGAGGGCCTGGCACGCAAGCGCGCCGTGCTGATGCAAGCCGCCGCGCGCAGCGACGCCACTACGCCACTCGACGTGCTGACCGAATTCGGCGGTTTCGAAATCGCGATGATGGCCGGCGCGGTGATCGGCGCGGCCGCATCGCGCCGACTGGTGATCGTCGACGGCTTCATTTCCAGCGCCGCCGCGCTGGTGGCGGTGCGGCTGTGCCCGACGGCGCGCGATTATTGTGTTTTCGCGCATCGCTCGGCGGAGCGCGGCCATGGCCTCATGCTCGACGCGATGCGAGCGATGCCGCTCCTCGATCTCGGCTTGCGGCTCGGCGAAGGCACCGGCGCATTGCTGGCGCTACCGCTGCTGCGCGTCGCCGCGCGGCTGCTCACCGACGTCGCGAGCCTCGACGACGTGTTGAGCGGAGCGATCCGATGAGCGAGATGGAGCACTTCCGCAACGCCGCGCGCTTCATGACCATCCTGCCGGTGCGCGCGGCGGCCGTTGAGATCGCGCCGGATTGGCTGACGCGTTGCCTGAAGTATTCGCCGCTGGTCGGCATCGGCATCGGGCTCGTGTCGGGACTTGTGTTGCTGATCGCGACCGAACTGTGGAACGAGACCATTGCCGCGATACTGGCGGTCGCGACCAGCATCGCGCTGACCGGCGCGCTGCATGAGGACGGTTTTGCCGATACCTTCGACGGCTTCGGCGGCGGCTTTACCGCCGAGAGGCGTCTCGCCATCATGAAGGACAGCCGCATCGGCACTTACGGCGCGCTGGCGCTCGGCCTCAATGTCGCGCTACGGATCGCGGGGCTGGCGGCGCTGACGCCATGGCAGGGCGTTGCCGCGCTGATCGCGGCGCACGCGGCGGCACGCGCCGCGCCGGCCTGGGTGATGACGCGTCTTGCGTACAGTGGCGATGTCAGCGCGATGAAGGTGGCCTATGCCGAATCGCGGCCGCGCGTCGATGAACTGCAACTCGGCCTGATCTTCGTCCTGGTGGCGATCCTGCCCTTGACGCTGATCTCCGCCTCGTCGGTGGCCTTCGGCGCGCTGCTCGGCGCGGCGTCGGCGACATTGCTGGCGCTGTGGGCGCGGCGATTGATCGGCGGCTACACCGGCGACGTGCTCGGCGGCATCGAACAGGCGTTCGAGATCGGCTTCCTGCTCGGCGTCGCGGCGCTGCTGGGGTAGACGAACCGTTCTTCGTCATGGCCTGATTTATTCCTGCCATCCACGTCCTTCTCGCTGGGTCCATGAAGAAGACGTGGATGCCGGGACAAGCCCGGGCATGACGAGGGAAGGCTCAGTAGATCACAATGACGATCTACTTTAGAGGGCGAACCGATACGGCATCCCCTCGAACGTCTCCGCGCCGCGACCGATGCGGGCGATGGCATCGACCATTACGCCGTTCCGCCCCAGCAGATCGTCGGCCAGCGCCACCATCAACCGGTTCGGCGTGACGAACGGCGCGCGCGTGCGCAACGCGGCCGCAAGTTCACTTTCCCGTCCGGGATGACGATCGCAAGCGAGAATATAGGCCGCAGCACTGGAACGGCTGATGCCGGCCCAGCAATGAATCAACAGCGGCGTTGCGCGCGCGCAAGCGCGGCTGAAATCCAGCATCGCCGCGATCATCTCTGCGCTCGGCGCGATCAATCCGTCGCGCGCTTCGACGATATCGTGAAACACCAGATGCAACCGCCGTTGCGGCGTCAGTGCGGCAAGCGCCTCCGCATCGGTGTCGGGCGAGAGCAGCGTCAACAAATCGTAGAAACGAAGTTGTCGCGCGACGTCCTGCACCGCGCTCAACGGCGCAACATGGATCGCGCCGCCGCTTAAGGGCGAAGCAGCCGCCTCAGCCGGCAATCACCGGTCCTCCGGCCTTCTTCCACGCGTCGATGCCGCCTTCGAGATGCATCGCATCGGCGATACCGGCATCCTTCGCGGCTTTCACCGCCATCGCCGAGCGCTCGCCGAAGGCACAGAAGAAGACGATGCGGCGATGGCTTGCGGCCGCAACCTCGCGCAACATGCCGCCAGCCTTCAGACTATCGCTGATGATGGGATAAGGCGCGTGCAGCGCGCCCGCGAGGGTGCCATGCTTGGCGCGCTCGGCCTGCTCGCGCAGATCGACGAGCAGAATATCCGGCCGACCGAGTTGGTGGATCGCATCGCGCGGCCGCAGCGCGCAGCCCTGCTCGGCCAACATGTCCTGATGCAGGCCGATCTTCATGTTGGCGGGAATCACCACGTCCATCAGCTTCGGGTTCGGCAGATTGAGATTGCCCATCAGCTCGATATACTCGTCCACCGAGGCGACTTGCAGGCGCGGATTATAGCGCCGCTCCTCACCGATGGTGGAGACGGTGTCGCCCTTATAATCGTGCGCCGGAAACACCATGGTTTCCTCGGGCAGCTTCAACAGCCGATTGAAGATCGAATCGTATTGCGCCCGCGCGCTGCCGTTCTGAAAATCGGTGCGGCCGGTGCCGCGGATCAACAGCGTGTCGCCGGTGAAAACACGGTCCGCCATGCGATAGCTGTAGGAATCGTCGGTGTGGCCCGGCGTATACATCACGTCAAGCGCCAGCCCCTCGATGGTGATCTTGTCGCCGTCGCCGACGCGCATCGCCACCACGTCGGCCTTGCTCTGCTCGCCCATGATGGTGACGCATTGCGTGCGGTCGCGCAGCTCGCCGAGTCCGGTGACGTGATCGGCGTGCAGGTGAGTGTCCACCGCCTTGACCAGCTTGAGGTCGAGTTCGCGCAGCAACTGGCAATAGCGGTCGACCTTCTCCAGCACCGGATCGATCAGCAACGCCTCGCCGCCGGCGCGGCTCGCCAGCAGATAGCTGTAGGTTCCCGATACGCTGTCGAACAGTTGACGGAAAATCATGATCGCCTCGACGCTCTTTCGTGGAACAATATAGCCCGATAGATAGGAACGGGAAAATACTATTCCATGGAAGCGGCGCGGATTGGTCGCGACGAAATTCTATAGCGTTATTATTTCTGATGAAATTGCTTCGGACGATGCCTCACCTCTCCCCGCCGGGGAGAGGTCGGAGCCGCAGGCTCCGGGTGAGGGGATTCGATCGCTACTGAGGGCGTAACCCCTCACCCCAACCCTCTCCCAACGGGAGAGGGAGCGCGCACCGTTCCATGGTTAATGTTTCCATCAAAACCAAAAGGCACTAGAAATCGAGGCTGTCGCGGATGGCGTCGAGCCCGGCCTTAGCGCAGACCTCGTCCTTCTCGCCACCCGGCGCGCCGGAGACACCGATGCCGCCGAGCAAGGTGCCGCCGGATTCGATGACGAGCCCGCCGCCGAGCAACGCCACGTTCGGCAACCGCGCCAGGCCGGGATCGAGCCCGCCGTCGCGAATCGATTTCGCGAGATCGGCGGTGGAGGCGCGGAAGCTCAACGCGGTGTAGGCCTTGCGCGTCGCTGTGTCATTAGCGGGAAGTCCCGCGAAGCGATCGCGCAACAGCACCTGCGGCAGGCCGAAGCGATCCACCACCGCGACGGAAATCTGATAGCCGTTGTCGCGACAGGTTTTCATCGCCGCCTGCGCGGCCTGCAACGCCATCTCCGGCGTCAACGACTTGTAGGTCACCATCGCGGCGTCATCGGCGCGGGCGGATGAAATCGCGAGCGCTGTCAGCGCGGCGACGAGTGCGGCGGTTGCTTTTCTCATGGCCGCAGATAGCTCCAGCCCTGCTCCTGCAATTCCATCAGCCGCACCACGCCGGACGGCACCGACGTCGCATCCGACATGATCGGGATGGGGTGACCTTCCTTCTTTTCCATGCCCTTGCGGGTGTTCTCGCAGGCGGAGAACTGAATCTTGCCGGGGAAGGCGAGATCCTTGATGTGCGTGATGCGATCCTTCACCGGCGAGGTGTCGTCGCGCAGCATGTTGAGGCCGGGGCCATAAGTGACGATCTCGACATCGGCGCTCTCGCCCTTGCCGCGATAATATTCGATGACGTTGGTGGCGTTGTTGAGCGCCAGATTCATCACCGCCGGATCGTTCTGGTCGACATGGATGGCGAGGCGGTGCGGCTTGGCATCAGTGGCAAAGCCCGGCGACGACAGCGACAGCATCGCGATAATGGCCAGCGACGTCGCATGAAAGAGACTCCGCATCTTCAACCTCCGCGTTCGAGGCGACCACAGGTCGCCTCATTCGTGAAACTAAGGCCGCACCAGCGTAAAACCGTTCTCGGTCAGCGACAGGATGTGGCCGACGCCGACCTGCACCGGAACGGCGCCGGGGATGATGTCCGGCCGCTTGCCGGTCTCGCGCTCGATGGTGTCGAGCGTGTTGACGCAGACGTCGAACTTCACCCCCTGCGCGATCAGGCTTTCCACCCGCGTGCGGTTGGTGTTGCCGGTGCGCAGCACATCGATGCCGGGACCGAAAGCCACCACCTCGACGGCAATGGCGTCGGGGCCGTAGGCCTTGATCAGGTTGTTGGCGACGCTGATGACGAGGCTTTCCTTCTTGGCATCGGAATCGGAAAGCTGAAGCACCACGCGATGCTCGGCGAAGGGCTTGTCGGCTAGCTGCTTCGGCTCGGCCATCGCGGCGGCGACGGGCAATGCCGCGAGCAGCGCGCCCAACACGCCTCCGATATGGCACCGCGTCATCATCCGCATGGTTTCAGCCTTGCCCGGCGATGCCGGGATTGTTCTCGACGCCGCGCAGGCTCACCGCTTCGGCCGGCGCCGACAGCTTGCCCTCGCGCAGATGTTTCGCGAACACATCCCATACCGGCTCGCCCTTCTGCTCGTTGACGGAGGCCCAACCCGCGACCTTGTAAGTCTTTCCGGACTGCAACGCCTTGCCGTTCGCGAGCTTCAAATCCGAAATACGTTTACCGACGCTCTCGTTCGGCGCACAAGTATAGGACAGGCCGCCGACCCGCACCATGTCGCCGCCCTGCTGATAGAACGGATCGGCGTTGAAGAGATTATCGCAGACATCTTCCAGCACGCTCTTGATCTGCTCGCCGCTCATCGGCTGCGCGTAGACTTCGGAGTAAGTGGTGGCGGTTTCCGCCAGCACGTCTTCCATGGTCATCGCCTGCCCCGGCAACACGCTGGTGCCCCAGCGGAAGCCCGGCGACAGCGCGATCTCGGCATCGAGTTGCTGACGCAGCGCGTCGCACAGCAGGCTGTCCATGGTGCCGTTGAAGTTGCCGCGACGATACAACAGATGCGGCGCGGTTGCGACTTTCGCCGAAAACGCTTCCGCGTGCGGCGCGCGCAGCCGCTCGATCAGCGCCAGCATCTCGGCATCCGGCTTCAGTAGTTCGGAGAACACCGGCAGCAGGCGATAGCGCACGTCGCGCATCTTGCCCCTGGCGAGATCAAGATCGAGCACGCCCAAAAACTTGCCGTTGGAGCCGGCGTTGGTGACAAGCGTGACGCCGCCTGCGTTTGTCACCGGGATCGGCTGCGGCACCGCGTCGTGGGTGTGGCCGCCAAGAATCACGTCGATGCCGCTGACCTTGCTGGCGAGTTTGAGATCGACATCCATGCCGTTATGCGACAGCAGCACGATGGCGTCGATCTTCTCATCGGCGCGCAACGCCTGCACCAGCTTCTGCAACTCGTCGTCGCGAATGCCGAAGGTCCAGTCCGGCGTGAAGCGTTTCGGATGCGCGATCGGCACATAAGGAAAGGCCTGGCCGATCACCGCGACGCGATGGCCGCCGAGTTGCTTGACGACATAGGGCTTGAACACCCGGCCGGATGCGGCATCGAACGCGGCCGCGTCGTTGAACGCGGCTTCCTCCGTCAGGAACACATTCTGCGCGATGAACTCGCCCTTGAACTTCGCGAGGTTGGCGCGCAGCACCTTCTCGCCGTAGGTGAATTCCCAATGGCCGGTCATCGCCTCGATGCCGAGCAGGTTGGCGGCCTCCACCATATCGGCGCCCTGCATCGCGTTGGCGAGGCCGGAGCCCTGCCACAGGTCGCCGCCGTCGAGCAGTATCGCGTTGCTCTCGCCGACGTCCCCACGCAGCCGATCGATCAGCGTCTTGAGATGCGCGAAGCCGCCGAGCCGGCCGAACCGCGCCGCCGCTTTCTCGAAATCGAGGCAGGTGAAGGCGTAAGCATTGGCGCTTCCTGCCGTCACCTGAAAGCGATCGAGAAACGCCTGTCCCACCAGATGCGGCGGCTGGCCGAGCATTGCGCCGATACCGAGATTGACGCTGGGCTCGCGAAACAGCACAGGCTGCAACTGCGCGTGGGTATCGGTCATATGCAGGATGCGCGCGTTGCCGAAACGCGGCAGATCGTAGATGCTGACATCGCCGGCGCCAAGTGCGCGGCGCGGCAGCGCGCTGGCCAATGCAGCGCCTGCGGTCCATCCCAGAAAATCGCGGCGGCGAATGGTCATACGATGGATCCGAACATTTGCAGCAGCCTCACGTCTGGCTCGAGAGGGTCATTACTCTGAATATCCGAGAGGAAAGTCGTTTGTTTGACGAATGCAAAACACAAAAATCGTCGTCCCCGCGAAGGCGGGGACCCATAACCCCTGGCAGTCGTGGTCTACGTAACTGTCCAACCAGGATCACGATCGCTGCCCGCATCATGAGCGACACGGCGTATGGGTCCCCGCCTTCGCGGGGACGACGCCGAGATTGTTGAGGCGCTTCGTTCGCAATGACGGCTCCCTCTCAACTCGCCCACTCAGCGAATCTCCAGCAGCTTCCAGTTTTCCTTCTGCTCGTTGGCCTGGAAGATCGCGGCTTTCGACAATTCTTCGGATTTCTTGGCTTCGGCGGTCGCCTTGTCGAAGTCACCCTCTTCGGCGGCCTTCTTGGCGGCGGCGAGCGCGGAGACCGCGGTGGTCCACTGGTTGCGCAGCTTGTTGGCCTCGGCGTTGGCGGATTCCGCCGCCGCATAGGCGGCCTTGTAGTCGGCTTCGGTGCTCGCCGCATGCACGGGGGCAACAAAGCCACCCAGCAACAGCGTGACAGCTAGCGTGGCGATCGATCGAGACATCATCACCTCCGCTCGCATCACGGCCGCGCGCCGGGGCCGGAGATCGGCAACCCGTTGCTGACATAGGACAGATAATATTCGAGGTCGCGATATTCCTCGTCCTGCGGCTTCAGCGGCACGCTGCGCACCTGGCTGTTGCAGGTGGTGAAGCGGCGGCTGGTGGTGCCCATGCCGGACCATTCGGACCGATAGATCGGCATCGCGTTGAGAATGCCGAGCGCAGGCGCCAGCACCTCGGCGCGAATCCGCTCGCCCGGGCTTTGCACATGGCAGGTGGCGCAGGAGAAATTGAGCTGGCCGCGGCGCGTATAGAAATAGCGCTTGCCGTTTTCATACGCGGCGAGCGCGCGCGGATCGTCCGGAATCTTCACGTCGAACACTTTGCCGCGCGACGTATAGGCCATGTAGGCGGTCACCGCCGCCATCTCGTCTTTGACGTAGGAATATGGCTGTTCGCCGTTACTCTCAAGGCACTGGTTCACCGCCAGCTCGAGCGTGATCACCTTGCCCTGCTTGGTGTCGAAGTAAGGATAATCCTGGCGGACGCCGATGCCCTTGTTGGGGAAGCAATCGGCCAGCGTCTTGCCGTTCTTGAACGGCTTCGCCATCAGTTCCTTGCCGAGATCGAGCGCGAACTCGTAAGGCGGAAACTCCTCCTTCTCCTTCCACTGCTTGTAGAGCCCCTCGTCCATCGAATAGGGGCCGTTGACGAAGTCCTCGAACTTCACCTTCGGGAATTTGTCCTTGAAGTATTTCTGGAAGGCCTTGAGGTCGGCGGGAGGATTCGGCGTGTCGGCGGCGGTCGCGACCGCCGGCACGGCGAGCAGCGTTACCGCCATCGTCATCCCGGCAAGCACCACCCCGGAAAGTTTCCGCATCGTCATTCCCCCTCTCCGCCTTTGCCGCGATCCCTTATTGGATCTTGGCGGTGAGCGTATCGCTGGCGCCCTTGTTGTCGGTCCAGCTCACCTTGAGGTCGTCGCCCTTCTTGCCGCCCTTGAAGGCGAACTTCAGGTACGGATCCTTGGAGACGGCCGGGCCCCAGTCCGCGATGAACACCGGCTTGCCGTCATGTTCAACGACGACCTGCTGAATGAAATGCGGCGGAATCAACTGCCCCTTGGCATCCTTGACGAAGCCGGAATCCATCGGATGCTGAATCAGCGCCTGCACTTCCGTGCTGTCGCCGCTTGCGGTGGCGCGAACGCGAATGGTCGATGCCATGATGCTCTTCCCTGTTCCTGATCTCAGCCGCCGCAGCCGCCGACGGTGACCTTCACTTCCTTGGTGGCGCTGTAGAGCTTGCCGCCGGCTTCCACCACGGCGATGACGTTGCTGGTCTTCGCCATCTTGAGCCGGTTCGACACGCTCGGCGCCGTGCCGGGAAGGATGCGATAAGCGGCGGCCAGCGTATTCGGATTTTCCGTCACGAGGATCGCGATCGACGTGACGTCGGGGAGCGACGACGACACCGCGACCGGCACCACCGCGCCGTTCTCGGCGATCTCCGGCGCATCGAGCTTCACCTTGTCGGATTTCTCCGCGGTCTTACCGTAGAGCGACTTGATGGCGTCCGCCTCGCTCTTCTGCTTGAAGGCGTCTTCCGGATACTTGTCGTTGGCGGCGGCGAAGGCTTCGGTGATGTCGAAGCGAATGCCGGTGAAGCCGATCACCGCGACCGCGCCGAGGCCTTGCAGCACCGCGCGCCGGCTCACGGTGGCGTCGTTCCAGATCGAACTGCTCATCTCAATCTCCATGTTGCGGCCCCACGCATGGCCCGGCCGTCACAGCGTCTGTAGAAAATCCACCACCGCGTTGATTTCCTGTTCGGTCAGGATGTGGTTACGGCCGAACGGCGGCATCACGGTGGTCGGGTTGCGCTTGGTTTCGTCGCTGACGATCGCCACCAGTTCGTTGCGATCGGGATATTTCGATTTGATGTCGACCAGCGGCGGGCCGATGGTGCCGGCGAGATCACCGCCCTTGATGTCATGGCAGGTCAGGCAATTGCCCTTGCCGCGATCGAAGGCGATCTTGCGCCCCTCATCAACATTGGACGATTGCGCCTGCGCGATCGCCGGCGCGCCGGCGAGGCCGAGCAGCACCAGAAGCGCCATCGTTCGAACCCGGCCGTGGGTCATCGGGAAGGACATTCTCACGGAGCAAAATCCTGCATCGGTTTCGTACTGTTGCGCGGTCACGTCAGAGCAAACATTACTTCGGCTGCATATCGTCGAGCGGGCCGGTGGTGCGCGGCGTGAGATCCTTCCCTTCCGCTGTCGACGAGATGGTGACAGCAGCGGGATCGACGCACGCGCTCATGCACGGCTTGGCGGCGGTATCCGGCCTCGGATCGGTCCAGATGAAGTTGTCGCGGTTCGGCATCCTGACCTTCGGCAGGCTGTCGCGGTCGGCGACGAATTCATTCGGCACGATATTATTCAGGTTCAGAATATAGGCCGTCAACGCATAAACGTCATCCGCCGAAAGTGTATGTGGCGTCGGCATCGGCATCGCGCGGTTAATGTAATCCCACAATGTCGGCGCGAACGGCCAATAGCTGCCGATGGTCAGTTCCGGGCGGTCGTCCTTGAGCGTGCCCTGCCCGCCCGCGAGCTTGGGAAAGCGGCCCTCGCCCTCGCCGAACGTGCCGTGGCAGGCGGCGCATTGCTCGGCGAACACCTTCTCGCCGGTGGTGACGTCGCCCTTGCCCGGCGGCAGGCCAACGCCGTCCTCGCCCCGCGCGTCGATATCCCAGCCGGCGATCTGCTCGGCGGTCGGCACCGTGCCGTAACCGAAATGACCGGGCTCGGCGGCGGATGCCGTGCCGATGGAGAGTCCGAACAGGGCAACCACAATGAGAGCTAATCGCGACCGTGAGGCAAGGCGCTTGTTTCTCGTCATGGCCGGGCTTGTCCCGGCCATCCACGTCTGCCTGATCGGCGAATTCAAAAGGACGTGGATGCCCGGCACAAGGCCGGGCATGACGGTGCGGATGTGGATGGCGCGTCGCAAACGAAACATCTCACGAAAGCTGGACATCGAACACGCTCCCGTCCGCTTTCACCTGCCAGGTCTGAATCGCGTTATTGTGGTAGACCGAATTGGTGCCGCGCTTTTCACGCAGTTGCACGATGGTCGGCTGCACGTAGCCGGTCTCATCGATGACACGCGATTCCAGCAGCGCCGGTTTGCCGTCCCAGCGCCACGGCAGCGAGAAACGCGTCAGCGCCTTCGACAGGACCGGCTCGTGCAGTTCCGCGGTCTGCCAGTTGACGCCGCCGTCCACCGAGACATCGACGCGCTTGACCTTGCCGTGGCCGGTCCATGCCAGCCCGCGAATTTCATAGAGGCCAGGCCCGTGCAGCGGCTTCTCCGGACAGGGGAAGGTGATGACCGATTTCGCGTCGATCAGCCAGGTGAATCCGCGCGAGGTGCCGTCCGGCATCAGATCGGTGTACTTCGAGGTTTCCTCGCGCGAATGCCAAGGCTTGTCGCCGAGCTTGATGCGACGCAGCCACTTGATGCTGACATTGCCTTCCCAGCCCGGCACCACGAGCCGCAGCGGATAGCCCTGCTCCGGCCGCAACGCCTCGCCGTTCTGCGCATAGACCACCAGGCAATCGTCGAGGCATTTCTCCAGCGGCAGGCTGCGGTTCATGTGCGCGCCGTCGGCGCCTTCGACCATGACCCACTTCGCCCCCTTCTTGAGGCCGACTTCCTCGAGCAAGGTCGAGAGCTTCACGCCGGTCCATTCCGCGCAACTGACCATGCCGTGATTGAATTGCAGCGAGTTGAGCTGCGCCGCGCGCCATTCCATGCCGCCATTGGCCGGGCATTCGATGAAATGAATGCGCGACACCGAGGGGAAGCGGACGATGTCCTCCATGGTCAGCAGCAGCGGCCGCTCGACGAGACCATGGATCATCAATCTGTGCTGCTTCGGATCGACGTCGGGACGCCCGGCGTGATAGCGCTCGAAGAACAGGCCGTTCGGCGTGATGATGCCGTTGAGGTGCTGCAGCGGCGAGAAGCTGATGGAGGATTCGGTGCCGGCGGTGAGCCACGGCACGTTGCGGCGGATGACGCCGGCCTCGAACTCCGCCGGATTGCCGTAAGGCCGATCCACCACGCCGGCGCCGAGCGATTGCGACCACGGCGCATCCGCCGGCGGCGAGGCGCTTTCGCTTTGCGCCAGCGCCGTATTGCGGCCGAGCGCAAGGGCTCCGGTGACGGCCGCGCCGAGACCGAGCATTGCGCGACGGTTGACGCCGTCTTGCGGAGCAAGATCGCTTGAATTGAGATTGCGTGGATTGGGATCGCGCACACCGCTCTCGCGCAATTTGGCGTCGCGCGGATTGGCGGGCTTGAACAGTCCGGGCTTGCCGCGCCAGAAGGTGGGCCGCACGTTTCCTCGCTTTGCGGCGCGCAGCCGCTTCTCTCTCGGCGGTTTGCGACCGCCGTGTTGTTTGCATAAGGCGTATCGTCGCGGCTTAATTTAGTCAATGCTAAACAAGCGCGGACGCGGTAGGATGGAACCCCGTCACGCATCATTGCTGGTTCCCGTCATGGCCCTTGCAAGACGTCCCGCGCGCAGGAAAGCTCGCAGCGAGGCCGCCGCGCTGAAACAACTCGCGCGGCAGGCCGGCGACGCGGCGCAACTGCTGAAACTGTTGGGCAACGAAAAGCGTTTGCTGATTCTATGCTTCCTTGCGGTGCGTCGCGAGATGACGGTGGGTGACATGCTCGAGGTGATCGATCTCAGCCCGTCGGCGCTGTCGCAGCATCTCGCCAAGCTGCGCGGCGATCGCCTGGTTGCCTATCGGCGCACCTCGCAGACGTTGCATTATCGCGTCGCCGATCCGCGCGCGCTGAAGGTGCTCAAGGTGCTGAAGCAGATTTATTGCGGAGACATGACATGATCCGCCTTGTTCTCGCGCTGGCGATGCTGTTTGAATTGACATCGTTCGCGCCAGCCGCTGACGCGCCCTACGCGCCGCTGACGAAACCGCTGCATATCGAGCAGGTGCCCAACGCGCCGATCTGGTACAGCATCGGCAACCCCGGCATTCCCGGCAAGGACAACGAAGGCAACACCTCAAATGCCGGCTTCGTCGTCACCTCGGATGGCGTCGCGGTGTTCGATGCGCTCGGCACGCCGAGCCTCGGCTGGGCCTTGTTGCAGGAGATCAGGAAGGCCACCGACAAGCCGGTGCGCTATGTCATCGCGAGCCATTACCATGCCGATCACATCTACGGCTTGCAGGCATTCAAGGATCACACGCAGGCCCTGATCATCGCGCAGGAGCAGGCCGGCGACTACAAGGTCAACGAGGAGACCGCCGACGAGCGCGCCGAGCAGCGGCTCGACCAGCGGCGTGGCGTCTTGTTTCCGTGGGTCGACGAGAACACCCGCGTGGTACCGCCGGACATCACATTCAAGGAGCGCATGACGATCACGCTCGGCGACCGAATCCTGACGCTGCTGTTCGCCGGACCCGCGCATTCCTCCAGCGACATGATGATGATGGTGGAGCCGGACGGCGTGCTGTTCGCCGGCGACATCGTGCAGAACAGCCGCATCCCCTTCATGAACAGCGACGACGTCTCCACCGCGCACTGGCTCGGCGCGCTGAGCGAGGTCGAGAAGCTGCAACCGAAGTTCATCATCCCCGGCCACGGCAAGGCCTCGACCAAAGCGGCGGAAGCGATCGCCTTCACCCGCGATTACATCCAATACGTCCGCGACGCGATGGCCAAGGCCGTGCAGGACTGGACCGATTTCGATGCGGCCTACGCGCAGACCGACTGGTCGAAATACAAGGACATGCCGGCCTTCGCCAGCAACAATCGCGGCAACGCCTACCGCATCTATCTCGAACTCGAGCAATCGCAGTTCAAGGACGACAAGAAGTGAGACGGAGCTGACCATGGCCGACTACGTCGTCGAATTCGGCAAGGACGGCCGCCGGGTCGAGCCCGACGGGCGGCTGGACGCGGCCGCGTTTCATCGCAATCATCAGGCGATCTGGGCGGTGTTGGAGCCGTTCCTGCGCGACAAAAGCGGCGACGTGCTGGAGGCCGGCAGCGGCACCGGACAACACATCGTCTATTTCGCGCGCCATACGCCGAAGATCGACTGGTGGCCGAGCGACTATAACGACGCGCATCTCAAGAGCATCGCGGCGTGGCGCGCCGACGCGAAGCTCGCCAACGTTCATGCGCCGCAGCGGCTCGACCTGTCCGATCCGACGTGGCGCGCCAAAATGCCGGGCGCCGATCCGCATCGCCTGCTGGCGATCTTCTGCGCCAATGTCATTCACATCGCGCCGTGGACTGTCGCGGAAGGTCTGCTCGCGGGCGCCGGCCGCGCGTTGCGGCCGGACGGACGGCTGTTTCTCTACGGCCCGTTCAAGCGCGGCGGCAAGCACACCGCCGTCAGCAACGCTGTGTTCGACGCCAGCCTGCGCGAAGGCAATCCGGAGTGGGGCGTGCGCGATGTTGACGAGGTCCGCGCCGTCGCCGAGCGTCACGGCCTCGCGCTGCAAGACGTGGTGGAGATGCCCGCCAACAATCTGATCGTGGTGTTTTCACGCTGAGGCCAGCACATCGCTTGCCATCACGCACGGCCGGCTCCCTCTCCCCACCGGGAGAGGGCTGGGGTGAGGGGAATCGATCCTATCGAAACACTGATCTCCCTTCACCCGGATCGCAGCGCGATCCGACCTCTCGCTATGGGAGAGGTGGCCCGCCGTGCGGAATGGGTTGTTCGCCGCGACAGATGAGTGCATGAAATACATCTATTCCGTCTCTTCTTGCTGCCGAAAGCCGCCATGCCGATCGAAACCGCGCTCACCTCGCTACTCGATATCGAACACCCGATCCTGCTGGCGCCGATGGCGGGCGTGGCTGGCGGCGCGCTGGCCTCGGCGGTGACCAATGCCGGCGGGCTCGGCATCGTCGGCGGCGGTTACGGCGACAAGGAGTGGCTCGGCCGCGAACTGCTCAACGCCGGCAACACCCGCGTCGGCGTCGGCTTCATCACCTGGTCGCTGCGCAAGAATCCCGCGCTGCTCGATCTCGCGCTGGCGCATCACCCCAAGGCGATGTTCCTGTCGTTCGGCGACATCGACGAATTCGCCGCGCCGATCAAGCGCGCCAACATTCCATTGATCGCGCAGATCCAGACGCTGGCGCAGGCGCGCAAGGCGGTCGCGGACGGCGCGGACGTCATCGTCGCGCAGGGCGCGGAAGCCGGCGGCCATGGCGGCGGACGTTCGACCCTGCCGCTGGTGCCGGCGGTGGTCGATGCGGTCGGCCACATGGTGCCGGTGGTCGCCGCCGGCGGCATCGCCGACGGGCGCGGCCTCGCGGCGGCGCTGATGCTGGGCGCGGCCGGCGTGCTGTGCGGCTCGCTGTTCTATGCCAGCCGCGAATCGCTGACTCACCCCAACAACAAGCGCGCGGCGGTCGAGGCCAGCGGCGACGACACCATCCGCAGCTCGGCGATCGATGTCGCGCGCGGCATCGACTGGCCCGGCCAGTGGAACATCCGCACCCTGAAGAACCCCGCCATCGTGCAATGGGACCGCGACCTCGACGGCCTCAAGAACCAGGTCGAGACCGAAAAGCCGCGCTATCTGAAAGCCGCCGCCGAGGGCGACACCAACGTCGCCGCCGTGATCGTCGGCGAGGCGGTGGACCTGATCAAGGCCGAACAAAGCGCGGCGGAGATCGTCGCCGCCATGGTCGCCGACGCCACCAAGCGCCTTGCCGCCGCGCCGCAAATGCTGGGCTGACCCGCGTTTGCGCGCGTTGATTCCTGCGCCGCAATAAGATTTATCTTCCCCGGCGCCGCACTTTTGCGGACGTTATGCCATCACGACGCGACGCTGAAGAATAACTTCCCTATCGGAAGCGGTTCGGCGTCCGAGCGATCCGGGATAGCGGGGAATGACGGAAGCCACCCTCGACGAATTCGCCGACGACCAGCGGGCGCGCGCCAACGTGGTGCGGCTGTCGATCGCGCAGGCGTTGACCGGCGCCAACTCCGCGGTGATTTTCGCCACCGGCTCCATCATCGGCGCAACGCTCGCGCCCAGCCTCGCGCTAGCGACGGTGCCGCTGTCGGTCTACGTGCTCGGCCTGGCCATGGCGACCTTGCCGACCGGCTATATCTCGCGCCGCTACGGCCGCCGCACCGCCTTCATCATCGGCACCGGCTTCGGCACGCTGACCGGCGTGCTCGGCTGCATCGCCATCCTGCGCGGCTCGTTCGCGCTGTTCTGCGTCGCCACCATGCTCGGCGGCTTCTACGGCGCGGTGTCGCAATCCTATCGCTTCGCCGCCGCCGATGGCGCCAGCGCCGCGTTTCGCCCCAAGGCGGTGTCGTGGGTGATGGCGGGCGGCGTGTTCGCCGGCGTGCTCGGTCCGCAGATGGTGCAGTGGACCATGGGCATCTGGCCGCCCTACCTGTTCGCCTTCAGCTTCGCGGTGCAGGCGGTGATCGCGCTGATCGCGATGGCGGTGGTCGCCGGTGTCGATTCGCCGCCGGCGCCCCCGTCCGATCTTGGCGCGGGCCGCCCGCTGATGCAGATCGCGCGGCAGCCGCGCTTTATTGCTGCGGCGATCTCGGGCGTGGTTTCCTATTCGATGATGAATCTGGTCATGACTTCGGCGCCTCTGGCGATGCAGATGTGCGGTCTGCCGGTGAGCGCTTCCAACACCGGTATCCAGTGGCACATCGTGGCGATGTTCGGCCCGAGCTTCTTCACCGGCGCACTGATCACGCGCTTCGGCGCGCCGACCGTCGCCGCCGCCGGGTTGCTGCTGGAAGCGACCGCCGCGGGGATAGGGCTCGCCGGTATCACCGCGCAGCATTTCTGGGCCGGGCTGTTCGTGCTCGGGCTCGGCTGGAACCTGAGCTTCATCGGCGCCTCCGCTCTGGTGCTGGAAACCCATTGGCCGCAGGAGCGCAACAAGGTGCAGGCGTTCAACGATTTCCTGGTGTTCGGCACCATGGCGATCGGCTCGTTCATTTCCGGGCAGTTGCTGGCGGATTTCGGCTGGTCGATGGTCAACCTCGTGGTCTATCCGCCGGTCGTCATCGGCCTCATCGCGCTCGCCTTCGCCGCGGCGGGACGGCGACGGCGGATGGTTGTGCCGTAACGCCATTCCCGAAACCGGGTGCCGCTCGCCGGAATCATGCTCTACTCTGTGGTTATAGAACGAACAGGGAGAGACCAATGCCGACGCGGGCGCGCGTGGACGAATTCATCGCCGTGGTCGAGAGCGGCGATCATGCCGGCGCCATCGAGCGCTACTACACCGAAGATGCCACCATGCAGGAGAACGCAGCAACACCGCGCGTCGGCCGCGACACGCTGGTCGCGCACGAGCGCGGCGTGCTGGCGCGGATGAAGCACGTCTATTCCAAGGCGCTCGGCTCGACCGTCGACGGCGACCGCGTCGCCATCCATTGGATCTTCGAGCTCACCGACCACGACGGCAAAGTGCTCAAGGTCGACGAGATCGCCTGGCAGGAATGGCGCGGCGACCGCATCTGTCGCGAGCGGTTCTTTTACCAACCGATCAAGCCGGGGACGTGAGGGCGCGTGAGGCTTGATCTGGGTATTTCCTTCGTCATGGCCGGGCTTGTCCCGGCCATCCACGTTCTTCATGTTGAATCTCTGCAAAGACGTGGATGGCCGGAATAAATCCGGCCATGACGGAGGAGAGATTGTTCCCTGATTTCCATCCTTCGGCCGTCGCCGAACTATTTCAGAGATCGTCTCCCTATGATGTGCTGACGTCGATCCGAATCCAGCAACTCCCGTCATTGCGGGCACTCGGATCAGTGCTTCGCACTGTCCGAGCACAGGCTCCGCGAAGCAGTCCAGAAGCCACGTAAAAAGGGATGCTTCGTCGCTTTGCTCCTTGTATTAGCGCGCCGCTCTATAATGGGTCCGTTCCGAGAGGAACGACCCGCTTCGGGCGGCCACCCGAAGCGGGTCGCCGATCGTCGGATCGGACGCTCCTGAGCCT
>Ga0182742_1000154_pt1 | contig 130208 bp, 123 predicted proteins | sample eDN5th37CBELigMG_FD_128880 | JGI IMG/M metagenome (GOLD analysis project Ga0182742, IMG submission 128880) | Enriched Miracle-Growth compost microbial communities from Emeryville, California, USA - eDNA 5th pass 37_C BE-Lig MG (version 2)... ... | reverse complement strand
TGTTCACCCAGAACTGGTCGGGCAAGATCGAGTATCAGTACTACGACTTCGGCAACGTCAACGTGTTCAGCCCGGCTGGCGCGTTCCTCGGCCGCATCCGCAACGACGAGCACACTGTGAAGGCCGGCATCAACTACCGGTTCGGCTGGGGTGCAGCGCCGGTGGTTGCGAAGTACTAAGCCACATACTCCCAGACTTGACGTTCCAAGAGCCGGCCTCGTGCCGGCTCTTTTGTTTGTCACGCCATGAACGCATCATAAGGTCTGCATAAGGTCTGCGATAATGCCGGGAACCGGAGTCACGGATCCCCCGCGTAAACGAGGCGCGTCCACAACAATCGTGCGAAGACTGATGGGAAGCACTGGAAATCCGTTTACGTTCTTCCTATGTTCCAAGAAAGTCGTTGGCGTCTGATCCCGGCTCACCGGTGATGCGCGCCCGAATGCGCCGCACGTCTGCGTCCTGGAAAAGCCGAATATGGTCGATGAGATTCTCAAGGCAAAACGCCAACTTTCCGCTGGCTCGAACCAACGCGCCATTACGATCCGCGGCGCGCGCGAACACAATCTAAAGAACATCGATCTCGAGATTCCCCGCGACAAGTTGGTGGTCTTCACCGGCCTCTCGGGCTCGGGGAAGTCATCTCTCGCCTTCGATACGATCTATGCCGAAGGCCAGCGCCGCTACGTCGAATCGCTTTCGGCCTATGCGCGGCAATTCCTGGAGATGATGCAGAAGCCGGATGTCGATCAGATCGATGGCCTGTCGCCGGCGATCTCGATCGAGCAGAAGACCACGTCCAAGAATCCGCGCTCGACCGTCGGGACCGTCACCGAGATCTACGACTACATGCGCCTGCTTTGGGCGCGTGTCGGCGTGCCCTATTCGCCCGCGACGGGACTGCCCATCGAGAGCCAGACCGTATCGCAGATGGTCGATCGCGTGCTGGCGCTGCCGGAAGGGACGCGACTTTATCTGCTGGCGCCGGTCGTGCGCGGCCGGAAGGGCGAATACCGCAAGGAACTGGCCGACTATCTCAAGAAGGGCTTTCAGCGCGTCAAGATCGACGGCGCCTTCCATGACCTTGCCGAAGCACCGGCGCTGGATAAGAAATTCCCCCACGACATCGATGTGGTGGTGGATCGCATCGTGGTGCGGCCTGATATCGGCCAGCGCTTGGCCGAGAGCTTCGAAACGGCGCTGAAACTCGCCGACGGTCTTGCCGTCATCGAGTTTGCCGACGCACCGGCCGCGACTTCTGACGACAAGAAAGCAGACAAGAAAGTCGCCAAGATTCACGATAAAAGTGGCCCCGAACGGATTCTGTTCTCGGAAAAATTCGCCTGTCCCGTTTCCGGATTCACCATTCCCGAAATCGAGCCTCGGCTGTTCTCGTTCAACAATCCTTACGGCGCCTGTCCGGCCTGTGGCGGCCTCGGTATCGAGCAGCACATCGACCCCGATCTCGTCATCCCCGACAAGGACCTCACCTTGCGCAAAGGCGCGATCGCGCCCTGGGCGAAATCGTCGTCGCCCTACTACGTGCAGACGTTGCAGGCACTCGGCAAATTCTACAAGTTCACGCTCGACACTAAATGGAAGGACCTGCCGAAGAAGACGCAGAACGCCATTCTGTTCGGTTCGGGCGACGATGAAATCAAATTCGCCTATGAAGATGGCGTGCGCTCTTACGAGACGAAAAAACCTTTCGAAGGGGTCGTCACCAACATCGAGCGCCGTTTCCGCGAGACCGAAAGCGAGTGGGCCCGCGAGGAACTCGGCAAGTATTTTTCCGACGTTCCGTGTGAAGCTTGTCAGGGGCATCGCCTGAAGCCGGAAGCGCTGTGCGTCAAGATCGGCGGCAAGCACATCGGAGAGATCGCCGAGCTGTCCGTGAAGCGTGCCGGCGAATGGTTCGCCTCGGTGCCCGAAACCTTGAACAGTCAGCAGAACGAGATCGCCGTTCGTATTCTGAAAGAAATTCGCGAGCGGCTGTCGTTTCTGCTTGATGTCGGTCTCAATTATCTGACGCTGGCGCGTTCATCCGGCACGCTGTCTGGCGGCGAGAGTCAACGCATCCGTCTTGCTTCGCAAATCGGAAGCGGCCTCACAGGCGTGCTTTATGTGCTGGACGAGCCCTCGATCGGCCTGCACCAGCGCGATAATGCGCGGCTGCTCGATACGCTGAAGCGGCTGCGCGACCTCGGCAATACAGTGATTGTCGTGGAACACGATGAGGATGCCATCCGCCTCGCCGATCACGTCGTCGACGTTGGTCCCGGCGCGGGTGTGCACGGCGGCAACATCGTCGCTAAAGGCACGCCGCAAGAGATCATGCGCAATCCGAAATCACTCACCGGACAATATCTCACCGGCGAGCGCTTCGTGCCGATTCCGGAGCGCCGGCCGCCGAACCATCGCCGCACCTTGAAGGTTGTCAATGCACGCGGCAACAATCTGAAAAACGTTTCGGCTGAAATTCCGCTCGGCCTGTTCACCTGCGTCACCGGCGTCTCTGGCGGCGGCAAGTCGACACTGTTGATCGATACGCTATATCGCGCCATCGCGCGCAAGCTCAACAATGCGAGCGAGGCCGCAGCGCCACACGATCGCATCGAGGGTCTGGAGCATATCGACAAGATCATCGACATCGATCAGTCGCCGATCGGCCGCACGCCGCGCTCCAATCCCGCGACCTATACCGGCGCGTTCACGCCGATCCGCGAATGGTTCGCCGGCCTGCCGGAAGCCAAGGCGCGCGGCTACGAACCAGGCCGCTTCTCTTTCAACGTTAAAGGCGGCCGCTGCGAAGCCTGCCAGGGCGATGGTGTCATCAAGATCGAGATGCATTTCCTCCCGGACGTTTACGTCACCTGCGACGTCTGCAAAGGCAAGCGTTACAACCGCGAAACGCTGGAAGTATTATTTAAGGGCAAGTCGATCGCCGACGTGCTCGACATGACCGTGGAAGAAGCCGCCGAATTCTTCAAAGCCGTTCCCCGCGTCCGCGAAACATTCAAGACGCTTCATCGGGTCGGCCTTGACTATATCAAGGTGGGCCAGCAGGCGACGACGCTCTCCGGCGGCGAAGCGCAGCGCGTCAAGCTCGCGAAGGAACTGTCGAAGCGCGCGACCGGCCGTACACTCTATATTCTCGACGAGCCGACCACCGGCCTGCACTTCCACGATGTCGCGAAACTGCTCGAGGTGCTGCATGAACTGGTGGCGCAGGGCAACACTGTCGTCGTCATCGAGCACAACCTCGAAGTCATCAAGACGGCGGACTGGGTCATCGATCTCGGTCCTGAAGGCGGCGACGGCGGCGGCGAGATAGTGGCCTGGGGCCCGCCCGAAGACATCGCAAAAGCTCCACGCAGCCACACCGGAGAATTCCTGAAGCCGGTGCTGGAGAAGGCCTGCGGGAAGCGGAAATCGCGGACCGAAGCGGCCGAGTAACGCGGACCGACGGCAAGATGCCCAGTTCGACATACAAAATTTTTCGTGACGCCATTCTCGCCGCACAACAGGTGACCTGCACTTATCAGGGCCGTCGGCGCGAATTGTGCCCGCATATTATCGGGCACGACAAGGAAGGTCGCGAAGCGGTCCTGGCATGGCAGTTCGCCGGCGGGAGCAGCGGCTTGCTACCGCAATGGCGCTGCCTGAAGCTCGCAGGCGTGAGCGATGCCCGCACGCGAAACGGCAAATGGCATACCGGCAGCTATCATCGGACGACGCAAGTCTGCGTTTCGTCGATCGATCTTGATATCAACGTGCATGTTCGTAAGAACTGAGCCAGCTTCAGCGGTCCGGCCATAAATTCGTTCACCCGCGATACAGTAGGATATCGGGCGCAATAGTCATAGAGGTCCGGCCGTCGAAGCCTTCGTCGGTGACGGCCGGTTGCGAAAAAGTATCCAGGCAGGGCCGGAAATCCGCCTTCGATGCATCAGAGCGGACGAACTCCTGGTCGCATCAAGTTCGGCTGTCACCTGCCGAACATCCTGCCGCGCCTCATCATATCTTTGTCGCTGCGCTCCCAGTCCTGCCACAGCTCCAGCGCGGCAAGGAGAAGCAAAAGGCCACCCAGCGTCGAATGCCAGAAGCGCAGGCTGCCGCTGGTCGCGTAGTGGAATATGTAAGGCGACACGATCAGCCAAAGGCCGAGCAGAAGCTGCACGGTTTCCTCCCAACGCTGCAATACCACATATTCCAGTTCGGCGATGAAAAACGTCAGCAAGCCGATCACGACCGTATTCCAGATTGCGATCCGGCTGACATGACCGTCGCCAGATGCCCATGGTGATAGCGCGATCGCAATGCCGAGCAGCATTCCGAACCAGTCTTCCCAGGTCCGATGAGTGGTGAACAACCGCGACAACATGGTAGCCTCCTGCCAAAAGAGGCATACGTCAGCGGCGGGACAGGAGTGCGCTCCGACGTCAACACGACCGGTCCAGCCGCATCGGGGCGTATGTCCACCACTTCAGCTAGGTAGGCCGCGCCCCGGCGCAAGGCCTGGCGGATAAAATCCACCAATTGACGTCCCCCATAGGGTCCTCGCAGCGGCTTGCAGCGGCGCGGCGGCTTGCTACGATGCGCAGCACAGACCTTGGACGCCAATACGCTTATGGGGCGGGGGGCGCGTGCAGCCTGCCGCCCCTCTGTTCGCCACAGGTTGGCCGGTCCGCAACATCCTCAGCGCGAGGCCCGCTGATGTGGAGATCATCACTATGACCGACGACGTTCGCAATAATGCCGAAAAACATCGCTACGAACTGAGCGTGGATGGGCATCTCGCGGCAACTTATTATCGGGTCGCCGAAGGCGTCATCACCTTCGTGCACACGGAAGTACCCGACGCACTCGCTGGACGGGGCATAGGCTCCAAACTGGTCAAAGGCGCACTCGACCAAGTCCGCGCCGATGGCCTCAAGGTCGTCGCGCAGTGTCCTTTCGTCAAAGCCTATATCGAGAAACACCCGGATTATGCAGATCTGCTGAAGCACTAGGCCAATCGGTTTAGGCAGATGATACTGGCAGAACGCTCTCGAGGCCTTATCTCCACTCAAATAGCGAACCGGCATTCGGAAGCATCGACGAACTGATACGTCTTTCAACGGTGCTTCTGGAGACCAGCAGCGCGGAAAGCCGGCACATCGCAGATATCCCTTACCTTTGCAGGAATAATCATGCCAGAACCAGTCCGCCGTGTTCGAGACAATGCAGCAATGAGCCGTTATGAGCTGGATGTCGGCGGCGCGATCGCCTTTGCGAATTATCGCCGCAGCGCCACGACAGACATCATCACACACACCGAAACCCCGCCCGCGCTACGTGGGCGTGGCATCGCATCCGAGTTGATCAAGGGTGCGCTCGAGCTGATCCGTGCCGACGGTCGCAAGGTAGTCGCGGGATGCAGCTTCGTTGCGGACTATCTCCGCAGAACGCCCGAGAACGCGGATCTGATCGATTAGAGTCCCGCCGCAGATTTGCTGAGCAAAGACCACGCCAAAAATGAAGGCCCGCAGCAATGCGGGCCTTGTGGTTTGGATCGTCAAGCCGGTCAGTTCTTGAGATCGTCCGGCACTTTACCGCCATTGGCCGCCAGCTTGGCCATCACCTGCTTATGCAGCCAGATGTTCATCGATGCGGAATCATTCGTGTCGCCGGTGTAGCCGAGCTCTTTTGCGAGCTCCTTGCGGGCGGACAGGCTGGAATCGATATCGAGCGCCTTCATCAGATCGACGATCGAACGCCGCCAGTCGAGTTTCTCGCCCTTGGCCGCGACGGCCTTATCAAGAATGGGAGCAACGTCGACCGTCGGCGCGGCGGAAGCGCCACCGGGTGACGCCGGCGCCGCGCCAGAGGATCCGGCGGGGGCAGCAGTCGTTCCGGGTGTCGCGGCATCGGCCTTGGTGCCGAAGATCGCGCCCATGATCTTTCCGAAAATGCTCATGCGATTTTGCTCCTGATGAATGTCCACCGTAATCAAGCGAAGCGATGAAGACCGCGATACGAAATCGGATCGCTCGTGACCTTAGCGAGTCAGCCGATAATTGCCAACATCGGGAACTTGTTCCGTCAAATACCTCGCGACACCGCGCATGTGGACGAACGTGCGCCTGTCATCACCCTTTCATATTGACGTCACTCGGATCATGAACGCGGCAAACTGATACATCGAGGATCGGACGGCCGGACGACCGTCTCGCAGATTTGACTCCGCACCCGGCGACAGATGCCTCGAACAGCGCTAGACTATTCGGACCGGTCGCGGCAAGGCCATATCCAAAGGTCAAGTCTATCGCGGGTCTGGTCGGGTCGTGATCCAATCGCGGCAACATGTGCCGTTGCGAGACGGTCAGTGTTGTCCCTGCGACAAGGGAGATTGCGACCATGGCAACATCCGCCTTCGATACTGCGCCTCTCGCTCGCGGCGCATCATCATCCCTGCCCGAGGTGAAGCGTATCGGTCTCGCCGACCTGCACGACGCGCTTCGCCGCGGTTGGGATGATTTCAAAGCCGTTCCCAGCCACGCAATCGTGCTGTGCGCGATTTATCCGGTGCTCGGACTGATGCTGGCACGCGCGGTTCTTGGTTATTCCGTGCTTCCGCTGCTGTTTCCGTTGGCGGCGGGTTTTGCGCTGCTGGGGCCCTTCGCTGCAATCGGTCTCTATGAACTGAGCCGCCGCCGCGAAATCGGCCAGACGCCCACGGCTTGGCAGGCGACCTCGGTGCTTCGCTCCCCCTCATTCGGTTCGATGCTTGCGCTGGGTACCTTGTTGCTGACATTGTTCGTGGTGTGGGTGGCGACCGCACAAGCCATCTACGTCTGGACATTCGGCTACGAACCGGCGGCGGACATTCCCGGCTTTGCCACGCGGGTGCTGACCACATCCGAAGGCTGGCGTCTCATTATCGTTGGCTGCGGCGTCGGCTTTCTATTCGCGCTGGCCGCGCTTTGCCTCAGCGTGGTGTCGTTCCCGATGATGCTGGATCGCCACGCCGGCGTAGCCGACGCGATGTTGACCTCCATGCGGGTCATGGCCAAGAACCCGCTCACAATGGCAGCCTGGGGCCTGATCGTGGCGGTGCTGTTGGTGCTGGGATCGATTCCATTCTTCCTCGGGCTGGCAGTCGTGATTCCCCTGCTCGGCCATGCCACCTGGCATCTCTATCGAAGAGTTCTGGAGCCGAATCCGAATCCCCAGTCAGAGATTCTTCCGCCCCACCGTCAGCGACGTCCGGCGGCAGATTTTCCCGCCGCTTTGTTCCCCTGGCGTCAAAAGGATCAATAAGCCGCTCCCGACCGGACGGAGTGCCGCGGGGAGAAGTAAGCCTCCCCGCGGTTGCGCGTCCGGTACGCTCTTCCCATGTCAAAGAGCGGCAGATGGGGCCCACCGAAACGATCTGCTCTCCCATCCCGCTTCCCGCTATAATAATGAATATATATTCACGCAAAATGTGGCACATGCGGCAATTGCATAGTTCGAGATGCCGCCGCGAGCGAGGGAGACTTCCCGCCCTGTGCGCCTCATCCGGTGTCGCGAGAACCTTGAAGCCTCAAACAATTCTTCCACCGGATATCAATCCAAGAACATAAGCCATTTAAAAGGCACAATTATTGTGCCACCTGGAAGATCCGGGCTGAACATTGGCCTGAAGTCGTCACGTGCGCCCCTCTATCCGACATGCTTAATCATTCCTTGACATAGCCATGCAAATATCTCCTAGCTGCATCGCAACAATTGAACTGTTGCAACGCGAAGATGGGTATATATTGCGGTCAACGGTTCGCTGCTTCGAGCAAAGTCTGAACCGAGAATACAGGAGCCTACGATGTTTCTTTCCATCATTCGGATGATCAATTCGTTCCGCGAGTATCATCGGAACCTCGCTGAGCTGTCGCAGCTCACCGATCGCGAACTGGCCGACATCGGCCTCGACCGCTCGGACATTCCGCGGGTTGCCGCAGGTTCGTACAACGGATGATCCGCCCTCGCCGGCTGATCGAAGGATAGCGCCCGCCTCGAGCGGGCGTTGTCGTATTTGTATCCTGCTTGACGCACCGGAACCGAAGAGCAACGACCGTTGAGATGCCGGCAAATCGAATTCCCCTCCGGGGAAAAACGCGCTACCTGTGCGTCATGACCGAATTGACGCCCAGTTCCAGCCCCGTTCATATCATTGGCGGTGGCCTCGCCGGCTCGGAAGCGGCCTGGCAAATCGCCCGCGCAGGCGTGCCTGTGGTGCTGCACGAAATGCGCCCGGTGCGCCGGACGGAGGCACATCATACCGATGGCCTTGCCGAACTGGTGTGTTCGAATTCATTCCGCTCCGACGACGCGGCCAATAACGCCGTCGGCCTGCTGCATGCTGAAATGCGCCGTTTGGGATCGCTGGTGATGCGCGCTGCGGATGCCAATCAGGTGCCAGCCGGCGGCGCGCTGGCGGTCGACCGTGATGGTTTTTCCGCGGCCATCACCACTGCTATCGCCTCTCATCCCCTGATCGAGATCGTGCGTGAGGAAATTGCCGGTCTGCCGCCGCTCGACTGGACGAACGTGATCGTCGCCACGGGGCCCCTCACCTCGGCGCCGCTGGCCGAAGCGGTCCGCGCGCTGACGGGACAGGATTCGCTGGCCTTTTTCGACGCCATTGCCCCCATCGTCCATCGCGACTCCATCGATATGGAGAAAGCCTGGTTTCAGTCGCGCTACGACAAGGTCGGTCCTGGCGGCAATGGCACGGACTACATCAATTGCCCGCTCACTCGCGAGCAATACGATGCCTTCATCGATGCGCTGATTGCGGGCGAAAAGGTCGACTTCAAGGATTGGGAGACCGATACGCCCTATTTCGATGGCTGCCTTCCGATCGAAGTGATGGCGGAGCGCGGTCGCGAGACATTGCGCTATGGTCCGCTGAAGCCGGTCGGCCTGACTGATCCGCGCAATCCTACCGTCAAGCCCTACGCCATCGTGCAACTGCGGCAGGACAACAAGCTCGGCACGCTCTACAACCTCGTCGGCTTCCAGACCAAGTTGAGGCATGGCGCGCAGCTTCGGATTTTCCGCACCATTCCCGGACTCGAGAATGCCGAATTCGCACGGCTCGGCGGCCTTCACCGCAACACTTTTCTCAACTCGCCGAAGCTGCTCGACCAGCAGTTGCGGCTTCGCGCCGACCCGCGCCTGCGCTTTGCCGGCCAGATCACCGGCTGCGAGGGATACGTCGAGTCCGCCAGCGTCGGCTTGATGGCCGGCCTATGCGCTGCCGCGAATGCCCTTGGGCAATCGCTGGCGCCGCCACCGCCCACAACCGCGCATGGCGCCCTCCTCAACCACATCACCGGCGGCCATATCGAGACTGTCGATGCTGGACCGCGGTCGTTTCAACCGATGAACATCAACTTCGGGCTGTTTCCTCCGCTCACCAATCCGCCGACCCGCAAGGCCGACGGCACGCGGCTGCGGGGCAACGAAAAGTCCATCGCCAAGAAACAGGCCTTGAGCGCGCGCGCGCTCGCCGATCTCGACGGCTGGATCGCCGACAATCTGCGCCTGGCGCAGGCGGCCTGACCTCGTTCGGACTTCACTCATGACCCTGCCGAAACCGGACGCGGCCGTGCTGTCCGCCCAATGGACCGAAGGCGTTTTGCTCAAGCGCGACGTATTCTCGACCGTCGAACGCGGCCGCTTTCGCGGACCGTCCGGCGAGGTCGATGCCGTGCTGCGCCGGCTCGATCAGGTGCCGTGGTGGTCCTACGGCGTCGCCTATCATTTGTTCAGCCGCGAGCGGCATGCGCTTGGATTGGCGCGCGGCCTGGAGGTCGGACCCGAGCTGCTTTGGGCAGGCAAGAAGGCGCTGGTGCGCGGCTTCATCGATGGCGTTGCATTGCATCTCGCCCGTCCGGTGGGCGATGCGGCCTACTTCCGCTCGGCCAAGCAGGCGCTCCATCGGCTGCATCGCCGTGGCATCTGTCACAACGATCTCGCGAAAGAACAGAACTGGCTGCGCGGCAGCGACGGCCAGGCTTATCTCACCGATTTCCAGCTCGCGGTGTGCTTCCGCAAGCGCAGCAAGCTGTTTCGGATCGCGGCCTATGAAGATCTGCGTCATTTGCTGAAGCATAAGAGGACTTACGCGCCGGAAGCGCTGACGCCGAAGGAGCGTAAAATCCTGGCGCGCAAATCCGCGGTCGCCCGGCTGTGGCTCATGACCGGCAAGCGCGTCTACAAAGCGGTCACCCGCGGCATCTTTAACTTTACCGACCGCGAGGGCGGCGGCCGCCGCCTGGTCAATGACGCGCCGGTGTTACGGGACGTGATGCTGCGGGATTCCGACGTGCGCGACGTCGCTATCGTCGCATTCGCAGATCGGCGCAGCGGCGTTGGTCTTTACGCCTTCGTTGAAACGGATCGTGCCGATATCGAGACCCGGTTGAAAACGGCGTTGGCGAACGGCCTGAAACCACCGGAACATCTTCAGATGGTAAAGGCGCTGCCGCGCGATGCCGCAGGCAAGATCCGCACCGAGATCCTGCAACTGGTGGCGATGAACCAGGTTGATCTGATTCCGCCGCTCCTCACGAGCGAGGCTGACCACGTCCTGATGCGCGACATTCTCGACGCCCGCAAGAACCTGCGGGACCGCTTCAGTTTCTGATGGCCAGGGAAGCAGCGTTATTCAGATCGCTCGCCCCGCATTGATCCAGTAAGGATCGCGCAACCGGCGCTTGAAAATCTTGCCCGAGTCCTCTCGCGGCAAACTGGCGCGCACTTCGATGTGCTTCGGGACCTTGTAGCCCGCCAGCGTCTTCGCCAATTCCGCGCGAACTGCCGCAACATCGAGCTCTATCCCCGAGACCGGCTGCACGACGGCCATCAAAGCTTCGCCGAATTCATCGTCAGGAATGCCGAACACTGCGCAATCATGCACGCCACGCACCGCCAGCAGCGCGGCTTCGATCTCCGCCGGATAGATATTGACGCCGCCGGAAATCACCATGTCGCGCTTGCGGTCGCAAATGAAAACATAACCGTCGGCATCGACATAACCAATATCGCCGCTGGTGATGAAACCGTCACGATCGATCTCAGCGCGTTTTTCCGGTTTGTTGTGATAGGTGAAATCCGGATTGCCGGCGATCCGCGAATAGATTTCGCCGATCTCACCCTGGCGCAATTCGCGACCATCCTCGCCGATGAACCGCAACTCGGCGCCCGGCGCGATTTTGCCGACGGTGCCGGGCTTCTTCAGCGCATCTTCCGATGTCGCGAAGGTCACCGCGCCGGATTCCGTGCTGCCGTAGAACTCGTAGATCACCGGTCCCCACCAATCGATCATCGCCCGCTTCACATCCGCTGGACACGGCGCCGCGGCGTGAATGACATGGCGCAGTGAGGAGACGTCGTATTTGTCGCGAACACTCTGTGGCAGCTTCATGAGCCGGATAAACATTGTCGGCACCATGAAGATCGTATCGATCTTTTCGTCCTGCACCAGCTGCAGGAACCGCTCCGGGTCGAACCGCGGCATCAGCACCAGCACGCCGCCGAGTTTGCCGGCGCGAAGACCGAACGAGTTGGGTGCAGAGTGATAGAGCGGTCCGGGACACAAGGCACGGGCATTCGGCTTCAAGCCGTAAATCATCGCGCGCATCCGCTCGGCCGATGCGGTCTGCTCCGGGGTCGGTGCAAAGCGTTTCACCCCCTTCGGATGCCCGGTGGTACCGGACGTGTAGATCATGTTCTGTGGCTGCGGCAGCGCGGGCCCGTCATAAGGTGACTGCTGCGCAAGCCATGCTTCCAGATCAATCGCGCCGGGCATATCGGCGCCTCGCGAGTCGATCTTATAGCTTGCCACGATCTCCGGCGGCGTCGACGCGCTCAGCATCGTGATGCCGGCCGGGATATGGTTCTGCAGCGGACACAGAAGATCGGCATGACCGATCAGGACTCGCGTGCCGGTGTCGCCGAGAATGTAGGCGACCTCGTCCGGCTTGAAATGCCAGTTGATTGGCACCGCATAGGCACCGAGCATCATCGTGGCGTAAGCGGCCTCGATGAAGGCGATGTCATTGCGCATCAGAATGCAGACGCAATCGCCGGGCCTGACGCCGAGTTGCTGCAACCCGCCTGCGATCTGAGCTGCACGCGTGGCAACCTCGTCGTGAGTGCGCCGCCGCTCGCCGCTGACGATTCCATGAAAGAGGTCTGAAGTTTCTGTCATCTGCCGTCTTCTTGCTTTTCTAAGGATGTTGCCACACCAACCGGCCCCTCATCCCCGGACCGATTCCTGCCATCCACGTCCTGTTGGGACGACAGGGATCGCCCGGACGAGCCCGGTGATGAGAAGCTGATCATCAGTCGATGAAGTTGGGGGCACGCTTCTCGAGGTTGGCGCGGACCGCTTCGGTCTGGTTCGGTGATCCCATCAGCGCCTGCTGCTCATAAGATTCAGCAAGCAGCGCCGCAGCCGGATCGGCCGCGAGGTTATTGATCAGCCGCTTTGCCGCGCGAATGGCGGTCGGACTCTTGCCGGCAATCTCCCGCGCCGCCGCCATCGCTTCCTGATAAGGATCGTCGCAGACGCGCGTCGCAAGGCCATATTCCAGCGCCTCCCTCCCCGAGAAGACGCGGCCCGTGAAGGTCAGATCCCGCAACACGTCGTCGCGAACCAACCGTGCCAGAATCGGCGTCCCCGCCATGTCCGGCACCAATCCCCATTTGATCTCGAGGATCGAAAGCTTGGTATCGGGAGCGACAAACCGCATATCCGCACCCAGCATGAGTTGGAAGCCGCCGCCGAGCGCAACGCCATGTACCGCGGCGATGACCGGCACCGGCAGTTCGCGCCAGCCCCAGACCGCATATTGCGGATCATTCACGACACCTCGGGTGCGCGGCACCAGACTACCGAGACGCCCGGATCCTTTACCCTCTTTCATCGTCTCGAAACGTGAAGTGTCGAGCCCGGCGCAAAACGCCCGGCCCTCGCCCGACAGAACGACCGCGCGCAATCCCTTTTCGGCCTTAAGACGATCACAGGTCGCGGTCAGCGCATCGAACATCGCAAAATCGAGGGCATTCATCTTGTCCGCCCTGACAAGGCGCACATCGGCGACCCCTTCCGCGATGGACACCTTGACGCGATCTTCCATGAGCTTTTCTCCAAGAATTATGCTTTCGATCCCTTTACAGAAGAGCTTTGGCAGGTTTTAGTCAATCAACTAATTAATGCATAAATTCATTCCTGATCGGACTTGGCCATGTTCAATGAGAAGTTGCTCGCCAATCGTCGCATTCTGGTCACGGGAGGAGGCACCGGCCTGGGCAAAGCAATGGCGGCGCGCTTTCTCAGCCTCGGCGCTGAGGTTCATATCTGCGGCCGCCGCAAAAGCGTCTGCGATGATACCGCCACCGAGTTGATGGACACCTATGGCGGACGCGTCATGACGCACGGCGTCGATATTCGCGATGCCAGCGCTGTTGACGACATGATCGAAGACATTTTCGCCGAAGGCCCCCTTACCGATCTCATCAACAATGCCGCAGGCAATTTCATCTCGCGCACCGAGGAGCTCTCGCCGCGTGGTTTCGATGCCGTCGCCAACATCGTCATGCATGGTACGTTCTACGTCACCCATGCGGTCGGCCGGCGCTGGATCGCCAACAAGCTTCCCGGCAATGTCGTTTCCATCACCGTGACATGGGTGCGCAACGGCAGCCCGTATGTCGTCCCCTCGGCCATGAGCAAATCGGCGATCCACGCCATGACCATGTCGCTCGCCACCGAATGGGGGCGCCACGGCATCCGCCTCAACACCATCGCCCCGGGGGAAATTCCGACCGAGGGCATGAGCAAGCGGATCAAGCCAGGCGATGAGTCCGGCGCACGAACCAAGGCGATGAATCCGATGGGTCGGGTCGGCCGCATGGAAGAACTGCAAAACCTTGCGGTCTTCCTGATCTCCGGCGGCTGTGACTGGATCAACGGCGAGACCATTGCCATGGATGGCGGCCAGGCGCTTGCGATGGGCGGCAACTTCTATCAGTTGCGCGACTGGTCCGATGCCGATTGGCAGCAGGCACGGGAATCCATCAAGGCCCAGAACGACAAGGATCGCGCCGCGCGAAGCCGGGTCTGATCCGCCATCCCTTCGACTAACATGCCTGCGGCGCATCAGCGCCGCGATTATCACTCGCCTGCAATTTGGAGCGGCGGATGCGTCCGCCGTCGAGACAATGCAACATCGCGCCGCTGGGCCCTTGCATCCATCTTGCGTCCCGTGATGAACAGCGTCACTATCTCAATAAACAAAAACATTTCGGGGGAAACATGACGACGGTTGAAAATGCGACCGACCTGACGGAAGTCGTGCGCGCGCAAGCACGAGCGCGCGGCGATGCGACCGTATTCGAATTCGAGGGGCGGTCGACATCGTTTGCGCAACTCGATGTCCACACCAATCAGATTGCGAACGGACTGATCGCGCTCGGCGTCAAGCCGCACGAGCGGATCGCTTATCTCGGAAAGAACAGCGACCTGTTCTTCGAGCTGCTGCTCGGAGCCATGAAGGCCAACGTGGTGATGGCGCCGGTGAACTGGCGCCTTGCCGGGCCGGAGATCGCGTACATCGTCGAGGATTGCAAGGCCGCGGTGCTGTTCGTCGGTCCTGAGTTCGTCGATCAGGTCCGGAGCATCAAATCCCAAATTCCCAGCGTGCGCCATATCATGACGACGGAGGGCGGCGCGCCTGAATGGACCGACGTGCCGGCGTGGCGCGATGCGCAAAGCAAAGATGATCCCGGTGTCGCGATCACGCCGAACGATGTTGCCATTCAGCTCTACACGTCGGGAACGACCGGCCGTCCGAAAGGCGCGATGCTGTCACATGCCAATTTCCTGTCGCTGGTGCGCGCCGGACAGGACAACAAGCCCGAGTGGAACACCTGGACGGAAGATGACGTCTCTCTGGTCGCCATGCCGATCTTCCACATCGGGGGATCCGGCTGGGGTACGCTTGGCGTTTACCACGGCGCGAAGGGCGTTATCGCGCGCGAATTCGATCCGACCAAGGTGCTCGATTTCTTCGAACAGTCAAAGATCACCAAGCTGTTCATGGTGCCGGCCGCCATGCAATTCGTGGTCCGGCAACCGCGCGCCCGCTCGGTCGACTTTTCGCGATTGCGCTACATGATGTACGGCGCATCGCCGATTCCCGCGGCGCTGCTGAAGGAATGTATCGAGGTGTTCAAATGCGGATTCGTGCAGATGTACGGTATGACCGAAACCACCGGCACCATCGTGGCACTTGCACCGGAGGATCACATTGAAGGATCGGAGCGGATGCGCTCCGCGGGCAAAGCTCTGCCCGGCGTCGAAATCGCCATCCTCGACCCTGACGGCAATCGCCTGCCGCCGCGCCAGGTCGGAGAGATCGCCACGCGATCAGGCTCCAACATGGTCGGCTACTGGAATCTGCCGGAAGCAACCGCCCAGACCATCGACAAGGACAACTGGCTGCGCACCGGCGATGCCGGCTATATGGACGAGGACGGCTTTCTCTATATCCACGATCGTATCAAGGACATGATCATTTCCGGCGCGGAAAACATCTATCCGGCGGAAGTCGAAAGCGCCATCTGCGATCATCCGGATGTCGCGGAGGCCGCTGTGATCGGCGTTCCTGACGACAAATGGGGCGAAGCCGTCAAGGCCATCGTGGTCATGAAGCCGGGCAAGACCGCAACGGCCACCGACATCATCAACTTCACCCGCGAACGGATCGCCAGCTTCAAGACGCCGAAGACCGTGGACTTCATTCCCGCTCTGCCGCGCAATCCGTCCGGCAAAATCCTGCGGCGGCATCTGCGCGATCCTTACTGGGAAGGCAAGGACCGCAAAGTGAATTAAGAACGGCGGGCGGTGAGGAGACGATCCCTCACCGCTTGTTCGCGCCCATATAGCCAAACAGGAATCCGGCGACCTTGCGCATCTGGATTTCCTCGCTTCCTTCCGTGATCCGATAGCGGCGGTGATGCCGATAGATGTGCTCGAACGGCTTATGGCGCGAATAGCCGATGCCGCCATGAACCTGTATGGCGCGGTCGGCCGCCTGCCCGCATAGCCGGTTTGCCCAGTAGTTGCACATCGACACCTTGTCAGACAGCGTGTGTTCGACCTGCGCTTGCGTCATCTGGTCCATTTCCCACGCGGTCTTGCGAATGAGGAGGCGCAGCATTTCCGCCTGCGTCGCCAATTCGACCAGGGGAAACTGAATCGCTTGATTGCGCGCCAACTCCTCGCCGAACGGCTTGCGCTCGCGCGCATATTTGACACTTTCATTGATGCAATAGACCGCTGCGCCCAACGAACTCGCCGCCTGCCGGATGCGGTTTTCATGGACGAAGCATTGCGCCAGCGACAAGCCGCGTCCGACCTCACCGAACAGCGCGTCGTCTGGCACGAAGACGTCCGTGAAACTGACGCGCGGATGATCGGTCGGCATGTTGAAGGTCCACAGATACTCCTCGACCTTCACGCCCTTCGCATCCGCCGGGACGAGGAAGCAGGTGATGCCGCGCGCATCGCCATCGTTGCCGGAGGTGCGAGCGAACAGCGCGCAGTGCGTGGCCACATGCATGCCGGTCGTCCACATCTTCTCCCCATTGATGATCCAGCCGGACTTGCCGTCGCGCGTCCCCTGCACTGCCCGTGTTTCCATATGCGTCGCGTCGGACCCGTGGTCCGGCTCGGTGAGGCCAAAGGTGATGCGATACTTGCCGGTGATCGATCCCTCGATCATCGTCTTCTGATCGCCGCGACCGTAGAGGTCGAGCATCTTCACGATCGGAAAATTGCCGACGACCGAGTGCTCGTTCTGCAGATCGTTATGAAGCCCAAGCCCCTGCGCCGCAAAGTGCTCGCGGATCACGGCCATCCACAGATTGGAACCATCCTTACCGCCATAGCGCTTGGGAATTGCGAACCGCAGATGTCCCGCTTCGTCGGCAAGGTCCTTGGCTCGACGCAACAAGGCTTCCCACTCGTGCCGCGGCAAACCGCCCTTCTCGAAATCGGTACGCGCCCATTCGCGGCGATGATCGAAGAAGCGGATATTGTCGTCCTGCGCCTCCAGGGGTTTGATCTTGTCCGCAATGAAGCGATCGAGTTCGTGGAGGTATGCGGTGAGATCCGCAGGCAAGGAAAAGTCCAAAAGCTCTCTCCCGATGTGAGCGTTTCTTTGCCCAAAATTAGGGAGCCACAAGCTCACCAAGTCAAGCCGGCGATTTGGGTTGCGCTCGCAGATGCGGCATGCGTATCTGGCGATCGAAGGCTCGCGGGCGTCGCCCCGTGCTAAATCATGTCGGATTTTTCACGCAAAGAAAAAACGCGAGGAAACATCATGGATTTGCAATTCTCGAAGGTCACGCGCAAGGGTCCGGTCACCATCGTCACGCTGTCGCGGCCGGAGGTTTACAATGCGCTCCATACTGATGCGCATTTCGAGCTGAACCGCGTCTTCAATGAATTTTCGGCGGATCCTGCCCAATGGGTCGCCATCATCACCGGCGCCGGCGACAAGGCCTTCTGTGCCGGCAACGATCTCAAGTGGCAGGCGGCCGGCGGCAAGCGCGGCTGGGATACCGGCGGCTTCGGCGGGCTGACCTCGCGTTTCGACTGCGACAAACCGATTATCGCCGCGGTCAACGGCGTCGCGATGGGTGGCGGCTTCGAAATCGCGCTCGCCTGCGACCTGATCATCGCCGCGGAGAATGCCAAGTTTGCGCTGCCCGAACCGCATGTCGGTCTCGCGGCGCTGGCCGGCGGCCTGCACCGCCTTCCGCGCCAGATCGGACTGAAACGGGCGATGGGCATGATCCTCACCGCTCGCCATGTCTCGGCGCGCGAGGGCTTTGAACTCGGCTTCGTCAACGAAGTCGTGCCGCAGGGCGAGGCGCTGGCGGCGGCCGAACGCTGGGCCGACACCATCTGCAAGAACAGCCCGATGTCGATCCGTGCTTCGAAGCAGACCACCATGCGCGGGCTGGAGGTTTCGCTCGAACAGGCGATCAACGAGCAGCGCGACTATCCGGCCGTCAAAGCGATGGTGGCATCGCAGGACTATATCGAAGGGCCGAAGGCTTTCGCCGAGAAGCGTCCGCCGAAATGGATTGGCAAGTAACGCACGCGCCGTGACTCGACCGGTACTGTCCTGGCCGGGCTTCGCCGGCCATGACGGGAGCTTCCGCGTCAGTTGCGGCGGAACAGGTTCGCCGAACAATCAGGAGCTCTTCTCACGCTCCATCTCGCGCCGATAGCTTGCATAGTTCGGCTGATCGACCGCGAGTTTGTCCATCGTGGTCTGCCACAGATGTTCGGCAAGACCAGGCGTCGCAAGATCCACTGTACCGCTGGCAATCGCTTCAGCCAGCTTGCGATTGAGATCGAGCAGCGAGCCGTCCTGCGCGAGCAGCGCAGACAGGCGCTCGTGCTCCGCGGCATCACTCGCCTGCGCAAGCGTCAGTTGCCGAACCACGAGGTCGAGGGCGTTGATGCCGACGCGTAGCTTGAAGGCCGACGCGCCGGTGAGTTGCGGCGCGATATCATCGCGAAGAAATGCGGCGACCGCGGTGAGCAGTTCGACCGGTGTCGGTTCGTCCTGCATGTTCAGCGTCCTCCCGCTCTCGTGATTCCACGCGGCGCCAGGAGCCGAAGCAGATCGATCTCTGTTTCCGACGCGCGGCGGCCGATCATCGCGCGCTCCATCGAGCGATCGCCGGTGCGGAAGCGTTGCATCATGCCGCAGCACATCATGCCCCAGCGCAGCGTGCCCATGACTTCCCAATACATGACGCGCGCGGCATCGACACGGCCGCCTTCGGCTTCGTAACCGGCAAACAGGTCTTCGCGCGTTCCGAATCCGCCGACCGGCTTGTCGATCGCGCCGAACCGCCATGAGTTGACGCAGATCCAGCCCAGATCCTCCATCGGATCACCGAAATGCGCCAGCTCCCAATCCAGCACCGCGCGAACGCCATCGGCGCCGATAATCAGGTTGCCATGACGAAAATCGCCGTGCACCAGTGTGACGTCCGGTGACGGTCCGGGATCGTTGTCGCGCAACCAGCGCAGTGCCAGATCGAACACCGGCCGCGGCCAATCCATCCCCTGATAATCCCGCGTCAGTTCGGCGATTTCCGTCGCGGGATTCATGCGGCGAAGTTGTGGCAAGCCCGCGGGGTCCAGCCGATGGATTTTGCACAGCACGCCCCCAAGCTGCCGCGCCAGTTTCGGGCGTACCGCGGCAAAGATCCCGTCGCGGAGAATCTTGCGCGGGATGGTTTCGCCCGCGATGCGTCCCATGATGAAGCCGGTGCCGAGTTCCTCGGCCGGCTGCAGGACATGCAGGACGGGGGGCGACGGGATTCCTGCCGCATGGGCGCGCTGCATGAGAACCGCTTCGGCATCGAGGCCGGCCGCGCGCTCCGGGGCGGCGCCGTAACCCGCGGGCGCACGCCGCAGGATCGCGCCGATATTGCCGTCGGGATGCACGATGTCGAACGACCACGTCTCCTGGCTGGCGCCGCCCGACAGCCGGGAGGCGCCAGCGATTCCCGTCGCGCCGTCGCACCATGAGGTGACGCAGCGCGCGAGGCCGGCTTCGAAACTCTCGCTCAACGGCTACTTGCCCTGGAATTTGGCGGGCCGCTTCTCGAGAAACGCGGTGACGCCTTCCTTGAAATCCTCGGCCGCGCCAGCGATGCGCTGACACTGGAACTCCAGGTTGAGCTGCTCCTCATAGGAATTTTCCGGACTGTCCCAGTAGAGCTTGCGGATCAGCGAGAGTGCGATGGTCGGACCGTTGGCGAGTTCATGAGCAAGCTTCATTGCCTCGTCCATCAGCGCGGCGTCGTCGTGGACGCGATTGACGAGTCCCCACTCCAGCGCCTTTTCCGCTGGCAGCTTTTCGCCCATCAGCGAGAGCTCCACCGCCCTCGCCTTGCCGACCAGGCGCGGCAACAGCCACGTCGAGCCGCAATCCGGCACCAGTCCGATGCGGCGGAACGCCTGCAGGAAATACGACGAGCGCGCGCACAGGATCATGTCGCCCATCAGTGCGAAGCTCATGCCGGCTCCGGCGGCGGGGCCGTTGACCGCGGTCACGATGGGACAGTGCAGATTGCGCAGCCGCCGCAGGAATGGATGGAACGCGGTTTCCAGCGCACCGCCCGCATTGCGCCGGCTGCCCGGCTGGGCGTTGTTGCGCCCCTGCAGGTTGGCGCCGGTGCAGAAAGCGCGCCCCGCGCCGGTGATGACCAGGCAGCGCACCTCGCTTCGCCGATCCTCGATGGCGTCGAGCGCTTCGGCCAGACCGCCCAGCATGTCGATCGAAACCGCGTTCATCACCTCCTGATGATCGAGCGTAAGGACAGCGACCGCGCCGTCGAATGCGAGCGTTACGTGCTTGAACTGCATGGGATCCTCTTAGGCTGCGCCCGGCCTCCGACGATCGGGCCGGCCCCGCGCGAATTCCTGATTGAAGTATGGCCGCCATATTTGATTTTTAATCCGCGGTTGTCCATGGTCAGGACCGAAAACATCATGATCCGCGAATGCGGGGCACAGCAGGACAACGCAAGACAAGGCAGGGTGACCGATGTCGATTTTTGATCTCAGCGGACGCGTGGCAGTCATCACCGGCGGCAACGGCGGTATCGGTCTCGGCATGGCGCAGGCGCTCGCCGCCGCCGGCTGCCATGTGTCGATCTGGGGCCGCAATGCCGACAAGAACAAATCCGCAGCCGCCAGCATGGCGGGCACGAAAGGCGAGATCGACGCGCAGGTCTGCGACGTGACCAGCGCGGCCTCCGTGAAGAGCGCGATGGATTCCACGCTGCGGAAATTCGGGCGCGTCGACGGCTGTTTCGCCAATGCCGGCATCGGCGGCGGGGGCCGTCATGCCTTCATCGACCGCACCGAAGAACAGTGGCGCACCATGTTTGCGACCAATCTCGACGGCGTCTTCCATGTCTTTCAGGCCGCGGCCCGCCACATGGTTGAGCGTGCAGGCAACGGCGATGCCTTCGGCCGCCTGGTCGCGACATCCAGCCTCGCTTCGCTGTTCGGCACCGCGCGCAACGAGCACTATGCCGCGACCAAAGCGGCGATCAACGCGCTGGTCCGCGCCCTCGCCGTCGAGGAGGCACGCTACGGCATCACCGCGAACGCGATCCTGCCGGGCTGGATCAAGAGTGACATGACCGCCGGCATCATGGCGAACGACAAGTTCGTCGGCAATGTGATGCCGCGCATTCCGATGCGCCGTTTCGGCGAACCATCGGATTTCGGCGGCATCGCCGTCTACCTGATGAGCCAAGCCTCGGCCTATCACACCGCTGACTGCTTCGTGATCGACGGTGGCTATACGGCGTTCTAGTCGCGCGGTCTTGCCCCACGACGGGAGTCCTGATCCGTAGGCCAGTCAGCCGCAGCATACGTCGCGGCTGTCGCTTTCTGTCATAATTGTGTAGCAATGACAGAATCGAACCCAGACCCTGCTGCCATCGTGATGCTGCTGACAACGATAGGTCTGGCGACCGCGGGCGTTGTCTGGAACGCCGAGCGTTCCCTCGCGCACCTGAAACTGGCGGTCGCCTCACTCTGTTTCCTGATTGCGGCGCTGATGCCCCTCACCGGCGACGTGGCCCGATCCATCGCTCTGGCGCTGATCGCCATCAGCGCCATTCATGGCGCATCCAGTCTGAAATATGCCCACAGCGGACTGAAGCTGACCGTGACCGATCTGCCGCTGCTGGCGGCCGGCACCGTTCCGTTCTTCATCGTGCAATATCCGTTCGCGGTCGCGGCGGCCGTCGCCGGCCTTGCCGCGCTGATTGCGCTCGCGGTGGCAACGATCCTGTATGTACACAGCTTCGCGCTCGCACCGCTCTGGCAGGCCGTTCTGCTCAGCCTGGCGACGCTGGGGCTGGCGCTGGCCTATCGCTCAAGCGGCGGCGCCGCGGCCTTGCAGCGGATCGCGGCGCAGCCCCGGTGCTTTTTCTCAGCTTTCGTCGCGTCGCTGCTCGATCCGCGATCCTGGCGCCAATTCACCGGCTTTACGCTCGACGACATCGCCGACGATCCGCTGCCGCTGCTTCCAGCGCGGCCCGCCCGGCGGTCACGCTATCCCGACATCGTCATCATTCAGCATGAATCGATCTTCGATCCTCGCCTCTATGGCCTGCCGGTCGGACCACTGGTGGAAAACTTCCTGACGCCACCGCGCGGCATGCACGGGCGGCTTAATGTCGATATTTTCGGCGGTGGGTCATGGCAATCCGAATTCAGTCTGCTGACCGGCCTCTCAAGCGCCAGCTTCGGTTCGAATGGCTATTTCCTGTTCGAGCGCGGCGCCGGCTGCTTCCATCACAGCCTGCCGCGCACGCTTGATGCCCTCGGCTATGCAACGACACTGATCTCAAGCTGCCGCCGCAACTTCCTCAACTACGACAATTTCTATCGCTCCATCGGGATGCGCGACCGAATCTTCACCGACGACCTTCCGCCCCCGTTCGATATCGACCGCTTCGAGGTGACCCATTCCGACAGCGAATTCCTGAAAGCCGCCCTCGACATTCACACAGCCGCGATCGCCCGCGATCCAGCCCCGCGCTTCCTGAACCTCCTGACCAACTACAATCATGGTCCGCACCACCGCCGTCGGGTCCCGCCGGGACAATTCGAGACCCAGCGCGCCTTCGCGCTCGAGAGTTTTCCCGACGCCACCTACGCCGAATATTATGCACGTCTGGTCGAGACCGCTTCCACCTGGGCGCAGTTGAAGGCGGAGTTGGCCGCACGTCATCCCGAGCGTCCCACCCTCGTCGTTCACTACGGCGATCATCAGCCGGTAATGACGCGACGGATCGAAGCGCGACAGCAGTTGCCGACCGACGAGCGGCGTCAGTTCCAGACCTTCTATGCGATCGAAATGCTGAATGACGACCAATCCACGCTCGCCGCCGGCCGCGGTCCGGATCTCGACATCGCGTTTCTGGGCACTGTCGCGCTTCAGGCCGCGGGGCTGCCGCTCGATCCGGTCTTCGCAACGCGCGCAAGCCTGATGGAGCAATGCGGCAGCAGCTATTTTGCCGCGCACTCAGAACGCAAACGCCGCTTTCATCGCACGCTGGTCGAACTCGGCCTGATCGACCTCGCGCCGGCGAACCGGCATTCCTGAGCATTCGCACGGGACGCGAACGGCAACGGATTGCAGACGCGATCGCCCGGCCTGCATAGCAACGCGGCGTTACGGCGTCTCCGGGCGCGACAGCAAGCGCGCAAACACCGCCACCAGCTCCGCCTGCCGGCGCACGCCGGTTTTCGCGAACACGTGCTTGAGATGGAAGCGCGCCGTCTCCTTGGTAATGTTCAAGTCGTCGGCGATCGCCTCGAGTGCCTCGCCTGCCGCAAGCCGGGCTGCCAGCCGTGCCTCGGCGGCGGTCAGCCCGAACACGTCGCGCAAGGTGGCTTCCGGCGGCCGCGGCCGCGTGGTGGGATCGACCAGAACTACCAATGCCTTCGCCTCCGCGAACGGGTTCGCCGTGAGGCTGGCGAGCTTCAGCGGATAGGCCAGCAGCGGCAAGCGATCCTGCCGGGTCAGTGCCACCGGCGGCGACAGCGCCCCTTGGCTCGGCAGCCACAGCAGGCGGTGCAGCATGCGGTCGAGCTGATCCGTCGCCGCGGTGTCAGTGGTCACCAGCCGTCGCCCGGCGATGCGGACGCCATGGCCGAGCATCCGCTCGGCCGCGCGATTGACGCGAGCGATTTCGCCGCGCCAGTTCAAGAGCAGGATGCCGGCCCCGCTGACCTCGAACGCCTCCATCGCGGCGTCGGTGGCGGCGAAACCGAGCGCCTGTGCCACAGTCGCAGCGCTCGACAGGCTTTCCGAGAGCTTGGCAAGCTTCCGCTTCTCGTCGCGGGAGTAGAGGTCGTCGGTGATGCCTCGTTGCAGCGACAGGCACCAGGTGTCCCTGTCGGTTGCCATTCGCACGCCGGCGAAACTACGCAGGCCGAACGGCGCCAGGAATTCCTGATAGTAGGGATGCCGCTTGATAACGTCACTGTCCATGATCTCGAGATCATCGCAGACGCCATTGCGCATCATGATCGAGATGCCGCGAAAGCGCTCGTCGCGCAGATACCATTCGTCCCGGAAATAACACTCGGCCGAGGGCTTCATGCGCTCGGTCATGGGACTGTCCGGCAGCAACTTGCCGTTGGTGTTGAGCAGAATGGCGCCGTAGCTGCCGGTTTGCTCCACCGCGATCTCAAGCGCGCCGTTCCAGGACGAGCCGTCGACGGCGGCTCCGGCGAATGCCTGCTCGATGACGCTTAAGTCCCACTTGGCCAATGCAGACCTGCAAATTCGAGGGAGCGTATGGATTGAATATTATCCAGCGTTCAAGCATTGATCGCAAGGAGTCCGCGTCGCCGCCGGCCGCCCGCCGCGCCGGAGGCGATCTCAAGGTTTACACATTACTTGTCAGGAATCGCGCCAGCCCATGAACCGTCCATCGTCCTCCGCTCCCGATCGCACGCCCGTCATCGTCGGCGTCGGCGAAATCTCCGATCATCCGCGGGAGCTGACCGCAGGGCTGGAACCGATCGACATGATGGTCGCCGCGCTTCGCAACGCGGAACGCGATAGCGGCGGCAGCCTGCTTTCGGACATCCAGTCGCTCGATATCATCAATTTCCTGAGCTGGCGCTATTCCGATCCCGCCGCCTTGCTGAGCGCGCGGCTCGGCATTTCGCCTACCCATGCCGTGTACGGCCCGGTCGGCGGCGAGAGCCCGGTCCGCTACATTCACGAGGCGGCCAAGCGGATCGCGCGTGGCGAATGCGAGGTCGCGGCGGTCTGCGGCGCGGAAGCGCAAGGCACCGTCACCAAGGCGGAGCGCGCCGGGATCAGCCTGCCCTGGACCCCATTTGCGCATGACGCGCCGGTGTCGCCACGCAGCGCCAGCTTCCAGAAGCCGATGGCGACTACCCTCGGTGTCGCCAAGCCGGTGACGGTCTATCCGCTCTACGAGGCCGCTTCGTCCGCGCATTGGGGGCAGACCCCGCGCGAGGCGCTGACGGAATCCGGCAATCTGTGGGCGGTCTATTCCCGCGTGGCCGCGCAAAATCCCAATGCGTGGATGAAGCGCGCCGTGCCAGCGCAGGAGATCGTCACGCCGACGCCGGACAATCGCCTGATCGCGTGGCCCTACACCAAGCTGATGGTGGCCAATCCCTCGGTCAATCAGAGCGCCGCGATCCTGCTGACGAGCCTCGCCAAGGCCCGTGCGGCCGGTATTGCCGAAGACCGGCTGATCCATGTCTGGGGCGGCGCCTCGGCAGAGGAGCCGCGCGATTATCTGGAGCGCGACCAGTTTCACCAGAGCCACGCCCAGAATGCGGTGCTGAGAACGGTGATGGACATGGTGGAAGGCGACGGAACGGCGTTCGACGCCATGGAGCTCTACAGCTGCTTTCCCACCGTGCCCAAGATGGCGCGGCGCACGCTCAAGCTCGGGCCCGACGTCCAACCCACGGTGACCGGCGGTCTGACCTTCTTCGGCGCGCCGCTCAACGCCTACATGGCCCATGCCGCCTGCGCGATGGTGCGCCAGCTGCGCCGCGGCGGCACGCTCGGCCTGCTGTACGGCCAGGGCGGCTTCGTCACCAAGCACCATGCGCTGGTCCTGTCGACGCAAGCGCCCCCTGCCGCGCTCGCGCAGGACACCAGCGTCCAGGCCGAGGCCGATCGGCACCGGCAAGCGGCGCCGCTGTTCGTGACGGCAGCCAGCGGCAGCGGCAAGGTCGAGAGCTTTACCGTGATCTACGGGCGCGGCGGCGCGGCGGAACACGGCGTCGTCATGCTGCGGACCAATGACAATGCTCGCGCCCTCGCCCGCGTCCCGGCCAGCGACGCCCGGACGCTGGCCTATCTCACCGATCTTGACCACACCCCGGTCGGGGGGCTCGGCGAGATTTCGACCGCCGCGGACGGCATTCTGGAGTGGCGGCCCATGTAAGACAGAGTGGCCAGGTTAAATTGAGTCACATCTTCGTCGTGGCCGGGCTTGTCCCGGTGATCCCCGCCTTTGGACCCGCAATGCTTCAAGACGTGGATGCCCGGCATAAAGCCCGATCCGTTTGAATGCATCGCGTCCACCAGCCCCTTCACGGCGTCAACTAAGCACTGGCATTTTGGCACATGACGGAGGATAACTTCGGTTCATGTGTGCAGGAATACAGAACAGAACGCGGATACGCGCATGGACTGGGACAACATCCGGGTCTTCCTGAGCGTGGCACGCGCAGGGCAGTTTCTCGCGGCGGCGCGGCAGCTCAGGATCGACCACGGCACCGTCAGCCGTAAGATCGGCGCGCTGGAGAAGGCGCTCGGGGTGCGGCTGTTCGACCGCCAGACCACCGGCTGCGTGCTCACCTCCGCCGGCGACCGGCTCTATGCCGCCGCCGAGGAGGTCGAAGCCCAGCTGCTGCGCGCGCAGGGCGATCTCTCGCAATCCGATGTCGAACTCTCCGGCACCGTGCGGGTCGCGGCGCCCGACGGTTTTACGGCCCTGTTCCTCTGCGCGCGGCTCGGCAAGCTGAAGCGCAAATATCCCTCGCTGACGATCCAGATGGTGCCGATGTCGCGCACCTTCTCGCTCTCCAAGCGGGAGGCGGACATCGCCATCACCATCGCGCGGCCGGAGGAAGGCCGCCTCACCGTCCGCAAGCTCACCGATTATTCGCTGCATTTCTACGCGGCCAAGACTTACCTTGCCGAGCACGGCGCGCCGCAGACCGTCGCCGATCTCGAGCGGCATTGCCTCATCACCTATGTGCAGGATCTGGTGTTCGCCGATCAGCTCCACTTCATGCCGGAGCTGTATGGACCGAACTACAGCCGGCTGGAATGCTCCGGGGCGGTCGGGCAGCTCGAAACAGTGCGCGGCGGCGCCGGCATCGGCATCCTGCACGACTACGCCGCGCAGGCCGATCCCGAATTGCAGATCGTGCTGCCGGGGACCGCATTCCAGCGCAGCTACTGGATCATCACCCACGTCGACATGCGCCAGTTGAGCCGGGTGCGCGCCGTCTCCGATTTCATTTTCGCGGAAGTTGGCGCCCAGCGCTCGATCTTCCTGCTCTGACGCAAGCAGACGCCGTCAGCTCTTCTCGTCCTGCGCCCGCGAGGCCGTCGCCGGCTTGGTGCTCCTCTCCTGCCCCGCGACGCGCACCTTGTCGCCATCGAGAATGCCGTCGGGCGGCGCGACGACGACGCGATCATTGGCGGCCAGACCCGACGCCAGTTCGATGGTCTTGCCGAGATCGCGGGCGATCACCACGGTCTTGAACACGATCCGATCTTCGGCGTTCACGGTGGCGACCCGCAAACCGTTGCGATCGAAGATCAGCGCGCTCGCCGGAATATGCAGCGGCGCCGCGGACCGATCGAGGCTGAGCCTCACATTGGCATAGCTTCCCGGCATCAGCTGGCCGCCGGCATTGTCGAGCGCAAGCTGCATCCGCGTGGTTCCGGTCGCGGCATCGACGGACTGCGACGAGGATTCCATCGTCGCCGGGAACGTTCGATCCGCATAGCCCGGCATCGAGATCTCGGCCTTGGCGCCGATCCGGATCGAGGGAACGTAACTCTGCGGCACGTCGACATAGACGCGCAGCTTCTTGATATCGGAGACGACGAACATCGGCGGACCGCTGGAGGCACCGGCATTGATCAGCGCGCCGACGTCGGTATTGCGGGCGGTCACCACCCCATCGAACGGCGCGACGATCTTCTTGTAGCCGGTCAAGGCTTCGAGACGATCGACATTGGCCTGTCCGGATTTGACGGCCGCGCGCTTATTGGCGAGGTCAGCCGTCTTCTCGTCGATTTCCTGCTTGGAGACGAAGTTCGACGACAGCAGCGTCTTGCGCCGCTCCAGCGTCGCCGCCGACAGTTCGGCGCTGGCCTGCTGGCTCGCGAGATCGGCCCGCGCCTGCACCAGCTGCTGATCGAGATCCGGTGCCTCGATATCGGCCAATAACTGCCCCGCCTTCACCTGCGCGCCGATATCGACGTACCAGCCTTTCACGTAACCGCTGACGCGGGCGTAAATCGGCGCCCGGGAATACGCTTCCAGACGTCCCGGCAATTCGAGGGTCGCGCTCAGCTCCGCCGAACTCGGCGCCGCCACCGCCACCGTCGGAATGGCCTGCTCGTCGGTCCAGGTGCGCAGATCCGCACTGCTGCGCTCCCGCGACATGATGCCGGTGGTGACAAGCAGCGCCGCCGCGCCGGCAACGACCAGGCCGAGAATGCCCAGCTTGCGGGGCGCGACCTTCGCTTCATTCTGGATTGCATCGTGTTCAGTGGGCATACGCCATCTCCGATGCATTCGCCGCCGCAGCCGGCTGTCGCTTATGAACCATGCTGAAAACCACCGGTACAAATATCAAGGTTGCAAATGTCGCAAAGATCAGGCCGCCGATCACGGCGCGGCCGAGCGGCGCGTTCTGTTCGCCGCCCTCGCCGAGGCCGAGCGCCATCGGCGCCATGCCGATGATCATCGCCAGCGCCGTCATCAGCACCGGGCGGAAACGGACGAAGCCGGCTTCGAGCGCGGCCTTCACCGGATCGCCCGTCGCTTCATACACCTCTCGCGCGAAACTGATCACCAGCACGCTGTTCGCCGTGGCGACGCCCATGCACATGATGGCTCCCGTGAGCGCCGGGACCGACAAGGTCGTGTGCGTCACGAACAGCATCCAGATGATGCCTGCGAGCGCGGCCGGCAATGCCATCACGATCACGAATGGGTCAGACCACGACTGGAAGTTGACGACGATCAGCAGGTAGATCAGGACGATGGCGCCAAGCAGCCCGAACAGCAGGCCGGAAAAGGCCTTGTTCATGGTATCAACCTGTCCCAACAGCACCACCGAACTGCCGCGCGGCACATCCTTGGCGGTTTCGGCGATCATCTTCTGGATGTCGGCGGCAACCGCGCCGAGATCGCGGCCTTGCGTCGTCGCATAGATCTGCACCATCGACTGAATGTCGTATTGCGACACCACGGCATTCGAAGCCGTGCGCGAGATGTCGGCGATGCCGCCGAGAATGCGCGGCGTATCGGTTCCGGTCGCGGAGATCGGCAACGTCTGCAGCTTGCTCAGCGAGTCGATCTGGTACTGCGGCGTCTGCATCACGATGTTGTAGGACACCCCATTGTCCGGGTTGAGGAAGAACGTCGGCGCGACCTGCGAGCTGCCGGCGAGATTCACCACAAGGCTGTTGGTAACGTCGCGCGCGGTGAGGCCGACATACTGGGCGCGGGTCCGGTCGATATCGACATTGAACCCGGGATTGTTGGGCGATTGCTGAATCCGCGCGTCGGCGACGCCCGGAATCAGGCGGATGCGCCGCAACAGATCGTTGGCATACTTGAAATTGGCTTCCTCGTTCGCGCCGCGAATCTGAAGATCGATCGGCGCCGGCGCGCCGAAATTCAGGATCTGGCTGACGATGTCGGCGGGCAGGAACGCAAACGACATGCCCGGAAACGCGCGCGGAAGCTTCTCGCGCAGCGCACGGATGTATTCCTCCGTCGGACGGTGCCCCTCGCGCAGCTTGATCTGAATGTCGCCGTCCTGCGTGCCGATCACGCCGGTGTTGTTATAGGTCATGTTGATGCCGCTGACCGGCATGCCGACATTGTCGGCGATGGTGTCGATCTCATGCGGCGGGATCACCTGACGGATCACGCGCTGCACGTCCGCAAGGCGCGCCGCCGCTTCCTCCACGCGCGTTCCGACCTGCTGACGGACATGGATCAGCATCTGACCGGTGTCCACCGACGGGAAGAAGTTGCGCCCCAGGAACGGCACCAGCAGGAACGACAATGCGATGCAGCCGAGAAAGCCGACCACGAAGGTGCGACGATGGCCGAGCGCCAGCGCCAGCGTCCCGCGATAGGTCGCGCGCAGCCGCTCGAAAGCACGTTCGAACGCGCGCTGGAAGCGCGCCAGCGGATTGCGGGTCGCGGGCTTCTCACCCTCGTGATAGACGTGCGGGTTGAGCAGGTACTTCGCCATGGTCGGCACCAGGGTGCGCGACAGGATGAAAGACCACGTCATCGCGAACATCACCGACAGCGCCATCGGCACGAACAGGAAGCGCGACACACCCGTGAGGAAGAACATCGGCACGAACACGATGCAGATACAGAGCAGCGAGACGAATGCCGGGGTCACGATCTGCTGCGCGCCATCGAGAATGGCGGGCTCGACATCCTTGCCCTGTTCGAGATGCCAGTTGATGTTCTCGATGGTCACGGTGGCGTCGTCGACCAGGATGCCGACGGCCAGCGCAAGGCCGCCGAGCGTCATGATGTTCAGCGTCTCGCCGACCAGCGCCAGCATGATGATGGCGCCGAGCACCGATAGCGGGATGGAGATCGCGATGATCAGCGTGGAGCGCCAGCTCCCGAGGAACAGCAGGATCATCAGGCTGGTCAGGAGCGCGGCGATCAGACCTTCCGTCGCGACCCCGAGGATGGCGCCGCGCACGAACACCGACTGGTCGCCGAGCAGGCCGATCTTGAGCGATTCCGGAAGCGTGTCGCGCACCTCGACGATCTTTTTCTTGATGCCGCTGATGATGTCGAGCGTGGAGACCGAGCCCGCCTTCAGCACCATCATCAGGACGGAACGGCCGCCGTCGACATGCACGATATTGGTCTGTGGCGAGTTGCCGTCCAGCACATGCCCGACGTCGCGGATATAGACCATCGCGCCGTTCACCGTCTTGATCGGCAGATTGCCGAGCTCCTCGATCTTCAGCGGCGAGTTGTTGAGCTGAATGACATATTCGAACTGCCCGATCTTCTGGGTGCCGACCGGCGTGATCAGGTTCTGCGCCGCCAGCGCGTTGGCGACATCCTGCGCGGACAGACCGCGTGACTGCATCGCCACCGGGTCGAGATCGATCCGGATCTGCCGCTGCTTGCCGCCGAACGGCCACGGGATCGCCGCGCCCGGCACGGTCACCAGCGGCGTTCGCAACTGGTTGGTGGCGATGTCGAACAGGTTCTGCTCGGTCAGCCCCTCGCCGGCCAGCGCGACCTGGATGATCGGCACCGTCGAGGCGCTGTAGTTGAGGATCAAGGGCGGTGTCGCACCGGGCGGCAACTGCTTGATCATGGTCTGCGCGATCGCCGTCACCTGGGCGTTGGCGGTGCGGATATCGACATTGGGCTGGAAGAAAATCTTGATGATGCCGACGCCGTTATAGGAATTGGCGACGATGTGCTCGATATCGTTGACGGTGGTGGTCAGCGCCCGCTGGAACGGGGTGGTGATCCGGCCCGCCATCTGGTCCGGCGGCAGGCCGGTATAGGACCAGACCACGCCGATCACGGGAATGCGGATTTCCGGAAAGATATCGGTCGGAGTGCGCAGCGCCGCCAGGGGGCCGACGATGAGCAGCAGCAGCGCCAGTACCACGAAGGTGTAAGGGCGGCTCAGTGCGATCCGAACCAGCGAGACCATTAAGCGGCGATCCTCTTCGTCAACACCTTGCAATCAACGGCGGGCAGGTCCGCGCTTTTAGCAGACGACCACAGCGCGCGCCTCCCGAAGAGGTGGTGATGAGCCATCACGAAGCGTTGAAAGCCGATCTCGTGCCGCCGAAGGCCGCGCATCACAGCCCGGCAATACGAACCGGCCTCATCCAAATACCTCGATTTTGGCTCAATGTCACCGCATCAGGCTGAGTGCGTCGCTGAAGAAGGCCGGACCGCCGAAATTGCCGGATTTGAGCGCCAGCAGCATGTGACCCTGCCCTCCGCCCACGGCACGGAGCACCGGGACCCCCGGCGCGATTTCCGGCCCGACCAGGAAGCCGGGCAGACCGAGCCGGTCCACCGCCGCGCCCGAGGTCTCGCCGCCAGCGATCACCAGCCTGCGGACACCGGCCTGCACCAGCGCTTCCGCAATCGAGGCCATCGCCTGTTCGATGGCGTGGCCGGCTGCGTCGCGGCTGTGGCGGCGCTGTACGGCGGCGACCTGGTCCGCGGTGGCGCTGCTGGCAATCAGGACCGGCCCGGCGGGAAGCCGCTCACGGGCCCACCTCACCGCCCGCTCAACCTCCGCGGCCTCCGCGATAAGCCTTTCCGGATCGAGCCGCAGCACCGGCATCACCCGCTCCGCCTCGGCGATCTGCCCCAGCGTCGCCTGCGAACAGCTTCCGGCGAGACAGGCGGCCGCGCCACCGATCTCGCGTTGCCCGGCATCTGCCATCGCATCGCCGCCGCGCACCCGGCCCGCGGCGACCAGCCCGCGCGCCAGTCCGAGACCAAGACCGGAGGCACCGACCGACAGCCGATGCACCAGCGCCGCCTGACCGATCGTCTCAAGATCGGTATCGAACACGGCATCGACAATTGCGGCGCGCACCCCTTCGCCCGCCAGTTTTGACAGCCGCTCACGGATAGCATCCGCACCGCGCGCCACCGTCGCCAGATCGACAAGGCCGATCCGCGATTTGCTCTGCCGCCCCAGCACCCGCACCAGATTGGCGTCGCGCATCGGATTGAGCGGATGATCCTTGAGCGGGCTTTCGTTGAGCGGCACGGCGCCGACGAACAGGTTGCCCTGATAGACGGTGCGCGCGGTGCCGGGGAACGCCGGCGTCACCAGCACGATGGCATCGCCGGAATCCGCTTGCAGCGCGTCCATCACCGGGCCGATATTGCCGGCATCGGTGGAATCGAAGGTCGAGCAGATCTTGAACAGCACATGCGCCGCACCGCGCCCCCGCAGCCAGCGCTCTGCGGCGCGGGAGGCGGCAACTGCGTCAGCCGCAGCGATGGAGCGGCTTTTCAGCGACACCACCACCGCGTCGACCTCCGGCAACGGAAAATCGTCGGCCGGCACGCCGATGGTCTGCATGGTCCGCAGCCCGCAGCGGGTCAGCGTGTTGGCGAGGTCCGACGCCCCAGTGTAGTCGTCGGCGATGCAGCCCAGCGCCAGATTCACGACTTTGCTCCGCGCGGTTTTGCGTAAGGCGCGAACCAGCCGAGACCAGCCTCGGTCTTGCCGCGCGGGCGATATTCGCAGCCAACGAAACCGCGATAGCCGAGCCGATCCAGTTCGTCGAACAGGAACGGATCATTCAATTCCTCGCTGCCGGGCTCATTGCGCGACGGCACGCTGGCGATCTGGATATGACCGATCATCGGCATCATCGCGCGCAGCCGCACCGTCACGTCGCCGTGAATGATCTGGCAGTGATAGATGTCGAATTGCAGTTTGAGGTTCGGGTGATTCAATTCCGCGATCAGATCGCGTGCGAAAGCGAAATCGTTGAGGAAATAGCCCGGTACGTCGCGCGGATTGATCGGCTCGATCAAGGTATCGATGCCGTGGCGGCCGAGTTCTTCCGCGACCCACGCGACGGAGCGACGAAACGCGGCCACCGCCTGCGCGTCACGGCGATCGGCGATGCCTGCCATCAGGTGCAGCCGCTTCACGCCGGTAGCCGCCGCGTAAGGCAAGGCGGTGCGCACGCTCTCCTGCAATTGCGCGAAGCAATCCGGCCGCGCCGCGAAGCCGCGCTCGCCGGCGTCCCACGCGCCCGGCGGCAGATTGAACAGCGCCTGCGTCAGGGCGTTGCGGCGCAGGCGATCGCCGATCTCCTCCGGCGCGAAGTCGTAGGGAAAAAGATATTCGACCGCATCGAAACCGGCGTCCGCCGCGGCGTCGAAGCGGTCGAGAAACGGCCATTCGGTGAACATCATCGTCAGGTTGGCGGCGAAGCGAGGCATGGTGTGTGTTCTTCTCGTTCGAAATTATCGCTCAATCGCGCTTCGGCGCACCGGGCAGCGGCGCGCCGGTCACCTGCGCGTAGATCTTGGCGACAGCAATATCGTCGTCGCGGCCCATGCCTGCGGCGGAAGCCATCAGGAACATCTGCAAGGCAGCGGCCGACATCGGCACCGGAAACTTGGCATTGCGCGCCATGTCCTGCACGATGCCCAAATCCTTGACAAAGATATCGACGGCGCTGCGCGGCGTGTAATCGCCCTCCAACACATGCGGCACGCGGTTCTCGAACATCCACGAATTGCCGGCCGACGCGGTGATGACTTCGTAGACCTTGCGGATGTCCAGCCCCTGCTTCGCCGCGAAGCTGATCGCTTCCGACGCGGCGGCGATATGCACGCCGGCCAATAGTTGGTTGATCATCTTGAAGGCGGAACCCTGCCCCGGCGCGTCGCCGAGTTCGTAGAGCCTCAAAGCCATCGCATCGAGCGCCGGCCGCGCCTTGGCGAACGCCGCCGCGCTGCCCGACGCCAGAATGGTGAGCTCGCCTTGCGCCGCGCGCTGCGCGCCGCCGCTGATCGGCGCATCGAGATAGAGCCGTCCGCTCGCCTCGACCCGCGCGGCGAGACGCCTGGCGATTTCGGGGTCCATGGTCGCGGCCGAGACGAACACCGCACCCCGCGCCATCGCCTCGAGCGCGCCGTCCTCACCGAACAGAACCGCCTCGGTCTGCGCGGCATTGACCACGACGCTGACGATGATCTCGGCATCATGCACCGCCTCGGCCGGTGTCGTTGCGCCCTCTCCGCCGGCGGTCTTGAAGCGCGCGACGCTATCAGTAGAGACGTCACAACCGGTCACCGCAAAGCCCGCGCGCAACAACGAGGTGGCCATCCCGAACCCCATCGAGCCCAGCCCGATGACGGCGATACGTTGCGCGGAGGTGGCCATGATGCGTTTCCTTTTTGGTTTCCCTTCTGCCTATCACGGCTTGGCCGCGCTGCCAAAGCATGGAACAAATGCAGGGTTAAGGATGCAACCATGACCGAAACCAAACTGCGCGAGGATATTTGCCGCTTCGGGCGCTCGCTGTTCGAGCGTGGGCTGACGCCGGGCTCCTCCGGCAACATCAGCGTGCGGCTCGACGACGGCGGCTGGCTGGTGACGCCAACCAACGCCTCGCTCGGCTTCCTCGATCCGGCGCGCATCTCACGGCTGGACGCCGGCCACCGGTTGATCGGCGGCGACCCGCCGACCAAGGAAATCCCGCTGCACCGGGCGTTGTACGACACGCGCGGCTCGGCCCGCGCCGTAGTGCATCTGCATTCGACCCACAGCGTCGCGGTATCGATGCTGCCGGAGATCGACCCGCGCGCGGCGCTGCCGCCGATGACGCCTTACTATCTGATGCGTTGCGGGCCCACGGCGCTGGTGCCCTACTTCCATCCCGGCGATCCGGCAGTGGCCGACGCCATCAAGGGTCTCGCCGGGAAATACGCCTCGGTGCTGCTCGCCAATCACGGCCCGGTGGTCGCGGGGGACTCGCTGGAAGCCGCGGTGTTCGCCACCGAGGAGTTGGAGGAAACCGCGAAGCTCTACCTGCTGCTGCGCGGCATGAACCCGCGCTACCTCTCGCCGCAACAGATCGCGGATTTGAACACGGCGTTCGGGTTTTCGGTGTCGGAGCACGGACACGAATAGACCCACTCATTTGCAGAACGCGAACGTCCTGCCTCAGCGAGTACCTCTCCCCGTCATGGCCGGATTTATTCCGGCCATCCACGTCTTAAAGGTCTCTTCTGGAAGAAAGAACGTGGATGGCCGGGACAAACCCGGCCATGACGAGGTCTGCGTTTCCCGCTAACCTTACAATCCCAGATATGCCTTGCGCACATCGGGGTTGGTGCGGATGTCGGCGGCGGGGCCCTGCATCTGCACGCGGCCGGTTTGCAGGATGTAGGCGCGGTCGGCGATTTCCAGCACCTCCGCCATGCGTTGCTCGACGATCAGCACCGTCATGCCGGTCTTGCGGATTTCCAGCACCGCCTGAAAGATTTCGTCCACCAGCTTCGGCATGATGCCTTGCGATGGCTCGTCCAACATCAGCAATCGCGGCCGCGTCATCAATGCGCGGCCGATCGCCAGCATCTGCTGCTCGCCTCCGGAGAGCGTGCCGGCCAGTTGGTCGAGCCGCTCCTTGAGGCGCGGAAACAGTTGGAACACCAGTGCCAGCGGTTCGTCGCGATCCGCCTTGCCGCGATAGAGATAGCTGCCGAGCCGCAGGTTGTCGTCCACCGTCAGGCTCGGAAACAGCCGGCGGTTTTCCGGCACGAAGGCGATGCCGCGCGCGGTGATCAGATGCTGCGCGACGCCGTCGATCCGTGCGCCGTCGAAGGTCACGCTGCCGCTGCGCGGCCGCACCGCGCCGGCGATGGTTTTCAGCAAGGTCGACTTGCCCGCGCCGTTGGCGCCGGCGACGCAAACGACTTCGCCCTTGGCGACGTCGATGGAAACGTCGGAGATCGCGACAAGCCCTTCATAGGCGGTGGTCAGATCACGCGCCGACAGCATGGCGATCCCCTAGATATGCGGCAATGACTTTCGGATCGCGTACCACGTCGGCGGGCTTGCCCTCGACCAGCACCTTGCCGAGATCGAGCACGATGGCGCGATCCACCAGCGGCATGACGATTTCCATGACGTGCTCGACCATCAGTACGGTGACGCCGGTTTCGCGCACGCGGCGCACCAGTTCGACGCCGGTTTGCGCCTCGAGAGGCGTCAGGCCCGTCAGCACCTCGTCGAGCAGCAGCAGCTTCGGCTCCGTGGCAAGCGCCCGCGCCACTTCGAGCCGCCGCTTTTCAGAGGGAATGAGTTCGGAGGCCATCACGTCGGCGCGCGCGGCGAGGCCGCAGAATTCCAGCACCTCGAACGCCTTGCGCCGCGCCGCGCGCATCTCCGTGGTGCGCACCAGCGCGCCGACAATGACGTTATCGATCACCGTCATGGTCTCGAAGCTCTTCACCACCTGAAAGGTGCGCGCGATGCCGCGCCGGCAGCGCTCGGTGGCCGGCGTCGCGGTGATGTCCTCGCCATCGAGCCAGATGGTGCCCTGCGTCGGCGGCCGCACGCCCGCGATCAAGTTGAACAGCGTCGATTTGCCGGCGCCATTCGGACCGATCAGGCCGACGATCTCACCACGCCCGACCGAGATCGACACGTCGCTGTTGGCGACAAGGCCGCCAAAGCGCTGCCAGACACCGCACGTTTCCAGCAATGCCGTCATTGCACCGCCTCCTTCTTGCGCTTGCGCGAGAACAGGCCGAGCAGACCGTCGGGGCGCGTCAGCGACACGATGACGATCAAGCTGCCATACACAATGAGATCGACGCCGCGGCCGGAGCCACCAATGAACGAACGCGTCAGTTCGGTGACCGGGATCAGCACCGCCGCGCCGAGCACCGGCCCCCACAAGGTGCCGATGCCGCCGAGCACGGCAGGCAAGGCGATCAGCAGCGAGAACTGGAAGCTCATCACCGCATCGGGATCGATGTAGGACACGAACATCGCGTAGAAAGCGCCGCCGATGGCGGTGAGAAAGGCCGAGATCGCCCCCGCCCCCATCTTCGATTTGAACACGACGACGCCGAGGCTCTCCGCCGCGTCCGGATTGTCCTTCACCGCCCGCCACCAATAACCCCACTTGGAGTTTTCCAGCCACCAGGTGACCAGCCAGGCGACGGCGGCGAAGAACAGCGCGAAGTAGAAGTATGGCAGCTTTGAGCGGGTAAACTGGAATTTCGCCCAGCTATCCTCGCGCACCATGATGTCGATGCCGAGCGCCGCTCCGGCCCAGTCCCAATTGAGGAAGAGGAGATAGGCGATTTCCGCGATCACGATGGTGGCGATGGCGAAGTAATGCCCGCCGAGCCGGAAGGTCGGATAGCCCAGCGCCAGCGCGATCAATGCCGAGATAATGCCGCCGGTGAGCATCCCGAACCACGGCAGCACATCGAACTTGGTGAGCAGGATCGCGGTGACATAGGCGCCTAGCCCGAAATACAGCGCGTGGCCGAGCGAGATCTGGCCGCAATAGCCGCCGAGAATGTTCCAGCTCTGCGACAGCCCGGCATACATCAGGGTCAGCACCATGATGTTCTGGACATAGACGTCCTTGACGAACAGCGGCACGCAGGCCGCGAGCGCGACAAAGACGGCGGCGAGGATGAGGTCGCGGCGGCGTTGTTTGGCGTGGGTGACGTCGTGCATCAGATTGATCCGAACAGCCCGCGCGGGCGAATGAACACCACCAGCAAGTAGACCGCATAGATGCCGACCGCCTTCAGCGACGGCGGCATCACGAGCGCCGTCGTCGCCTCCACCAGTCCGACCAGGATGCCGCCGGCGAAGGCGCCGAACACGCTGCCGAAGCCGCCGAGCGCGACCACGACATAGGCGATCAGCGCGAACGACGCGCCGACATCCGGATAGATATAGAAGAAGGTGGCCATGATCGCGCCGGCCAGCCCCACCAGCGCCGAACCGAGCCCCCAGCCGAGCGCGAAGACGCGGTTCTGGTCGATGCCGACCAGTGCCACCGCGCCGGCATCCTCACGCGTCGCCTCAAGCGCGCGGCCGAAGTCGGTGCGCTTGATGAAGAAGTACAGCGCGCCGAAGGCGAGGATCGCCAGCACCGCGCCGACCAGTTGCGGCACCGGCAGATAGATGCCGAAGACCGAGACGGTTTTGCCGCCGAGCCAGGAGTGCGTGATGCTGCGATAGTCGGGCGTGAAGAAATACTGCGCCAGGCCGCGCAGCACGATGGCAAGGCCGAAGGTGGCGAAGATCTGTACCATGCCGACATTGGTCTTCGCCCGCATCGCGAAGCGGACGATCAGAAGATAGATCGCCGCGCCGAACACAAACATCGCGGCCGCCACCAGAGGCATCGACAGCAAGGGATCGATGGCGAAGAAGGCGAACAGGAAGAAGGCGCCGTACATCGACAACATCAGGAACTCGCCATGGGCGAAGTTGACGATGTTCATCAGGCCGAAGATGAGCGATAGCCCGACGGCGATGAGACCGTAGAGCAAGCCCATCAGGAGGCCGCTCGCCAGACTCTGGATAATGGTCTCGGCTGTCACGTGTATTGCTCCGTTGCCGCTCGCTGTCTTAAAGAAGCTGATCGAAGGACGCATTCATATCGACCGGGCCGCGCTAACAGACCGAGCGTGAGCCTGTTTCCGTCATGGCCGGATTTATTCCGGCCATGACGAGTCAAACTGGGATTTGCCCCATTTCGTTGACCGCCTTTTGAGTCGGAATCGCGGGATGATGGAGCATCGTCACATTACTTCATCGGCCAGATCGCTTCGGCCACCGCCGCCTGCGGCGGGAAGATGGTCACGAAGGTCTTGTTGACGTATTGCAGCAGCACGGGATCGGCGTCCTCGTTCTGGCCCTGCGCGTCGAACTTGACGTCCTTCCACGGCATGATGGTGTGATCGCCCGGCATGTTGGTGGCGACCAGCGCCTGGCGGATCTTCTCGCCATCGGTCGACTTGGCGCGATTGATGGCGTCGGCCATCACGATCAGGCCCATGAACTGCCGCGACGAATAGTCGTTGAAGTCCTTGCCGGAGCGCTTCTTGTACATCTCGTTGATCGCGCCGACCATCGGCCGCTTCTTGGCGAGATCGAGCGAGAAACTGCCGCGCGAAATCACGCCTTCCAGCTTGTCGCCGACGGCGTCATACAGCGCCTTCTCGGAGAAGCCAGCGTCCTGCGCCACGATGGCTTTCGGCTTGTAGCCGAGTTCGGCCATGGTCTTCACCAGCAAAATGCCGTCGGTGGTGTAGCTCGACGGCATCAGGACGTCGGCATTCGCCGCCTTGAGCTGCTGCACCTCGGCGGTGAGCGACGGCGAGTTGGCGCGGTACTTGATGTCGGCGACCACCTTGTAACCGCGCTCCTTGGCCAGTGCGAGCTGGGCGTTGGCGGAGTCGGTGCCGAAGATGGTGTCCTCGTGGAACAGCGCCAGCGTTTCGATCTTTTGGCCTTTCTTCTTCAGCGCGTCGAAGAAGTCGAACATCGCCTTCGAGAACATCTCGTCATGCGGCGCGGCGCGGAAATAGAACTTCAAACCACGGCGATGCAGGCTCGGCGACGAGTTGTCGGCCGAGAGGAACGGTATCTGGTAGCGTTCGCAGATCTGGCTGACGGTGACCGCCACCGCGCTCTGATAGGTGCCGATGATGGCGCAGACCTTTTCCTGCGTGATGAGACGCTCGGCCTCGGCGCGGCCCTTCTGCGGGTCGGCCTGATGGTCGGCGAACACGAGGCGGATTTTCGCGCCGCCAAGACCGGGCAGCCCTTCGTCGCGCGCGAGCGGCAGATCGAAATCGTATTTGTTGTTGATGATGTCCGCCGCCGTTTCGAACGCGCGCTGCGCGTCGACGCCGATCTGCGCGCTGGCGCCGGACAGCGGATAGATCACGCCGATCACCACTTCCTTGGTTTGGGCACGGGCCGCGAGCGGCAAGAGCGCGGCGGAAGCGGTCGCTCCCAGCAATACGGTTCGACGCGTGATGGTCATGTTGTTCCTCTCCAGCGATTATTTGTTGTTCGAACGAATTATTGTCTCGGCGTCTTATCTTCGGATCGATTGACGTCCGGGCCAAGCATTAAAGTACGGCAAGCTGCTTGTTTTTCAGATCGGTGACAAGCATCAGGCCCGGCGCATGCGTGATGGCGAACGGCACCTTGGCGGCTGCGATGACCGCCTGCGGCGTCACTCCGCAGGCCCAGAATACCGGGATTTCGTCGTCGTGGATCGGCACCGGATCGCCGTAGTCCGGCTTCATGATATCGGCGATGCCGATCGACTGCGGCAGGCCGAGATGCACCGGCGCGCCGTGGACCGACGGATAGCGCGAGGTGATCTGCACCGCGCGAATGGCATCGGCCGGCTTCAGCGGCCGCATCGAGACCACCATCGGCCCGGCGAACGGTCCCGCCGGCGCGCAGGTGATGTTGGTTCGATACATCGGGACCCGAACGCCGCATTCGATGTGACGGATGGGAATGTCGTCGGCGATCAGCGCTTCCTCGAACGAGAACGAGCAGCCGATCACGAAGGCCACAAGATCATCGCGCCAATGCGCCTTGATGTCGGTCGGTTCCTCGATCGCTTCGCCGTTGCGCCAGACGCGGTAGCGCGGCAGGTCGGTGCGGATGTCGAGATCGAGGCCGAGCGAGGGAATTCGCGGATCGCCAACCTCCGATATGCCGATGATCGGACACGGCTTCGGATTGAGCTGGCAGAAGCGATGGAACGCGGAAGCGTCTTTCTCCGGCAGGATCGCGAGGTTGCCCTGCACATAGCCGGGCGCGACACCCGCTGTCTGCTCGGCATTGCCGTTGCGACAGGCGAGACGCGCCGCAAGACTCGTCGAGTTGGCAGACCCGCTGCCTTCAGGCTTTCGCGCTGCGTTGCTCACCTGGCGTCCCCCGTTTTTCTCGACAGCAAATGGGACACAGGTCTAACATAATGTCTAATCGTGGTTTCTAATCAAGATCGATAAATTGAATTTATCCAACTAGGCGCGCCGCATGGTCGATTTCAAAGCCATCGAAACCTTCCTCTGGGTCGTGACGCTCGGCAGCTTTCGCGGCGCGGCGCAAAAACTCAACACCACACAGCCGGCGATCTCGCAACGCATCGCGCAACTCGAAGACGACATGGGCGTGCAGTTGCTGAAGCGCGATCGTCGCGCGGCAACGCCGACGCCGGCGGGCCGCCGCCTGATGCTCTATGCCGAAAAGCTGATCGGCCTGCGGTCCGAGATGATGGCGTCGGTGAGCGATCGCACCGAGATGCGCGGCGTGCTGCGGCTCGGCGTAGCCGAAACCATCGTCCACACCTGGCTCTCGCAACTGATCAAGAGCGTCAACCAGACCTACCCCAACCTGTCGCTGGAAATCGAGGTCGATATCACTTCCAACCTGCGCGCGCGCCTGCTGGCGCAGGAGATTGAACTCGCGTTCCTGATGGGGCCGCTGTCGATTTCCAACATCCGCAATCGCGTGCTGGGCGATTACCCGATCGGCTTCGTCGCAAGCCCGTCGCTCGGTCTCGGCAAGGAACCGCTGACGACCGACGATCTGGCGAAGTTTCCGATCATCACCTTTCCCCGCCGCACCCAACCTTACGAATGGGTGCGATCGCTGTTCAATCGTCCGGACCTGCCGGCGATGCGTTTGCATGCGAGCGCCTCGCTCGCGACCGTAATCCACATGACGCTCGAAGGCCTCGGCATTGCCGTCATCCCGCGCGCCATCGTCGAGAACGAGATCGCCGACGGCAGCCTGCAACTGCTTGCGACCGACGTGCTGCTGCCGCCGCTCACCTTCTCAGCGAGCTGGCTCGCCTCGCCGGACACGGCGGCGATCGAACTCGTTGCCGACCTTGCCGTGCAACTCGCACAGAAAGCGCGGTTCGTATCCTGAATTTGCAGCCGGCCACATCGCCACCGGTTGACGCTTCCGCCATGGCGCGGCAATGAATCGAACATCTCTCCCACGAAATCCGGAGCCGTCGCATGAGCGCCAAACCGTCCAATCTGCAAATCGATTCCGGCCGCCTGTGGGGTGCCATTCACGAGACGGCGCAATTCGGCGCCACCGCCAAGGGCGGCGTGCGGCGTCTGACGCTCGGCGTGGAGGACAAGCAGGTCCGCGACTGGTTTCGCAACGCTTGCGAAGCGGCGGGGCTGGAGGTGCATGTCGATGCGCTCGGCTCGATGTTCGGCCTGCGCAAAGGCCGCGACATGTCGAAGCCGCCGCTCGGAATCGGTTCGCACCTCGACACCCAGCCGACCGGCGGCAAATATGACGGCATTCTCGGCACGCTCGCGGCGCTCGAAGTGGTGCGCACGCTGAACGATGCCGGCATCGAGACTGAAACCCCGCTCTGCGTCATCAACTGGACCAACGAGGAAGGCTCGCGCTTTGCGCCGGCGATGATGGCCTCCGCGACCTATGCCGGCGACTACACCACCGACGACATCTGGAGCCGCAAGGATGCCGCCGGCGTCACCGTCAAGGACGCGCTCGACGACATCGGCTATCGCGGCAGCGAGCCGGTCGGTAGCCGCAAGCTCGGCGCGTTCCTCGAACTGCATATCGAACAGGGGCCGCTGCTCGAGGCCGAAGGCAAGACGATCGGCGTGGTCGATCGCGGCCAAGGCATCATCTGGTATGACGGCCACATCACCGGCTTCGAGAGCCACGCCGGCACCACGCCGATGCCGTTGCGGCGCGACGCCCTGTCGGCGCACGCGGAACTGGTGCTGGCGATCGAGAAAATTGCGCTGGCGCACGCCCCCCATGCGGTGGCGACCATTGGCGAGACCGTCATCGCCAATCCATCCCGCAACGTCATTCCCGGCGAGATCGCCTTCACCCTCGACGTTCGCAGCCCCGATGCGGCGGTGATGGACGCGCTCGATCGCGACATCCGCGCGGCACTCAGTGAGATCGCCGCGCGTCGCCGGGTCGAGATCAAGCTGGACCAGATCTGGCGCAAGCCACCGACCATCTTCGACAACAAGCTGGTGGACGCGGTGCAGACGGCCGCCGCTGAACTCGGCTACAGCTATCGGCGCATCACCTCGGGCGCGGGCCACGACGCCTGCAACGTCGCAAGCGTCATACCGGCGGCGATGATCTTCGTGCCATGCAAGGACGGCATCAGCCACAACGAACTCGAGGATGCGACCCAGGCCGATTGCAGCGCCGGCGCCAACGTGCTGCTGCATGCGGTGCTCGCCGTCGCGGGCGTCGCGAAGTAAACCGGAGTGATCGGGTACACCTCAGCCGTCATGCCCGGCTTTATGCCGGGCATCCACGTTCTTGCTAACATTCTGCGAGTAGGACGTGGATGGCCGGGACAAGCCCGGCCATGACGGAGTTGATAGTCTTTACGACTGCGTAGCGTCGTTATCTTTACTCCACCATCTCGGCCACGGCCTTGCCGCAGGTCGTGGTATCGGCATTGCCGCCGAGATCGCGCGTGCGCACCGTACGCTCCGCCAATGTGCGTTCGATGGCATCGACGATCGCCTTCGCCGCGACCTTCTCGCCGAGATGTTCGAGCATCATCGCGCCCGACCAGATCATGCCGATCGGATTGGCAATGCCCTGCCCGGCGATGTCCGGCGCCGAGCCGTGCACCGGTTCGAACACCGACGGGAAATCGCCGGTGGGGTTGATGTTGCCGGACGGCGCGATGCCGATGGTGCCGGTGCAGGCCGGACCGAGATCGGACAGAATATCGCCGAACAGATTAGAGCCGACCACGACATCGAACCAGTCCGGATGCAGCACGAAATGCGCGGTCAGGATATCGATGTGATACTTGTCCCACTTCACGCCGGGATAGTTCTTCGCCATCGCCTCGACGCGCTCGTCCCAATACGGCATCGTGATGGAAATGCCGTTCGACTTGGTCGCCGACGTCAGATGCTTCTTCGGACGTGACTGCGCCAGCTCGAATGCGAATTTGAGGATGCGATCGACGCCGATGCGCGTCATCACGGTTTGCTGAGTGACGAACTCGCGCTCGGTATCCGGGAACATGCGGCCGCCGACCGACGAATACTCGCCTTCGGTATTTTCGCGCACCACCCAGAAATCGATATCACCGGGCTTGCGGCCGACCAGCGGCGACGGAACGCCCGGCATCAACCGTACCGGCCGCAAGTTGACATACTGGTCGAACTCGCGGCGAAACTTGAGCAGCGATCCCCACAGCGAGATGTGATCGGGAATCTTCTCGGGCCAGCCGACCGCGCCGAAGTAGATCGCGTCGTGGGATCCGATCTTGTCCTTCCAGTCGTCCGGCATCATCTGCTGATGCTTGGCATAGTAGTCCCACGAGGCGAAATCGAAATGATCGAAGTGGAGCTGGACGCCATGTTTCTTGGCGGCGGCTTCAATCACGCGCAGACCTTCGGGAACGACCTCCTTGCCGATGCCGTCGCCGGGAATGACGGCGATCCGATAGGTCTTGTTCTGCTTGCTCACGAGATGGTTCCTTCCTAGTCAGGCGAGATATTGATCACGACGCGGAAAATCGCGAAACCGTGAGCATAAAGAAAGAGGCATATCGATCGAAAGTCTATGCTTCGCAACGCTGCACTGCAATGTTGACCTCTTCAACCGGTCGGGCATAGTTCGCATCCTACTCGCGGGTTCTCACGCTGAGTCATCACGCCGGGTGCTCGCTGAACAGATCGAAAACTTAACAATAAAAGTTCAATCAGTTCGAAGAGGAAACACCATGACATCAACCACATTCCGCCGCAGCGCGTGGTCGCTGCTCTTAACAAGCGCGGCTGCCGTCGGCTTGAGCCTGAGCGCCGCCAACGCGGCCGAGCCGATCAAGATCGGCGTGATCGCTGAAGCGCAGGCCATCGCCGGCGCCTCGATTCCGCAGGCCGCGCAGATGGCCGCCGAGGAAATCAACGCCAAGGGGGGCGTCGACGGCCGCCAGATCCAGATCGTCGCCTATGACAATCACTCCTCCTCCGCCGACTCGGTCCGCGCCTTCCAGCGCGCCGTCAATGAGGACAAGGTCAACGCGGTGATCACCAGCTACATCAGCGAGGTGGTTCTGGCGCTGGAGCCGTGGGCGTCGCGGCTCAAGACTCCGATGATCACCCCAGGCGCCGCGTCCAACGAAATCACACGCGCCATCCACGACAACTACGAGAAGAACAAATACACCTTCCACGGCTATCTGACCTCGGCCGCGCTGGCGCAGTCGGTCTGCGACGCCGCGAAGGACCTGCTCGTCGACGGCAAGAAGATGAAGTCCGCCGTCATCATGAGCGAGGACGCGGCGTGGACCAAGCCGCTCGACATCGGCTACGAGGAATGTCTGCCGAAGATCGGCCTGAAGGTGCTGGATCACATCCGCTTCTCGCCGGATACCACCGACTTCACCCCGATTTTCAACAAGATCGAGTCCTCCAAGCCGGATGTGATCATCACCGGTATATCCCATGTCGGCGTGCAACCGACGGTGCAATGGAAGAACCAGCAGGTGCCAATCCCGATGTTCGGCATCTCCTCGCAGGCCACCAACTCGACCTTCGGCAAGGACACCAACAACGCCGCCGACGGCGTGCTGTATCAGGGCGTTTCCGGGCCGGGAGTGGCTGTGACGCCGAAGTCCGTGCCGTTCGCCGAGAACTTCAAGAAGAAGTTCGGCAATTATCCCTCCTATGCCGGCTACACCTCCTATGACGAGGTGTACATGATCGCCGATGCCATCAAGCGCGCCGGCTCGACCGATGCCGACAAGATGGTGGCCGCACTGGAAAAGACCGATTGGGAGGGTACCATCGGCCGCGTCCAGTTCTACGGCAAGGAGGACAAGTTCACCCACGGCCTCAAGTACGGCAAGGGCCTGATCACCGGCCTGATCCTGCAATGGCAGAACGGTCAGCAGGTTGCTGTCTGGCCGAAGGAAGTCGCCAAGAGCGAACTGAAGTTCCCGAGCTTCATCAAGTTCTCTTCGGCGAACTGATCGTGCTGTCACCTCCCGGACATTCTGCCCGGGAGGCTCCCTCCTCTCCCTCACGATCCCCCATTGGCGCGGCGAAAAGCTGCTACGGCTGGTGTAGATGCTTGGCTTACAAATCCTGATCGATGGCTTCGCCATCAGCGCCCTTTATGCGCTCGGAGCGACCGGCTTCACGCTCATCTTCGGTGTGTCCGGTGTGTTGAACCTCTCCCACGGCGCCATCATGGTGGCGGCTGCGGTGGCGGCCTGGGCGGCGGCGAGCGTTTTCCAGCTCGGCAGCTATTCCGGCGCGCTGGTCGGCGTCGCGGTGGCGGCGCTGCTATCGCTCGCCACCTACTTCATCGTGGTGCAGCCGATCCAGCGCTCCAACAAGATTCCGAACGAGGAGAAGGAAATCTTCGTCCTCACCGCGACGCTGCTCTGGGGCATCATGATCCAGGAAGCGATCGCCTATTTCTTCACCAACAACGCCAAGACCGTACTGCCGATCATCGAAGGCGTGGTCAATATCGTCGGCGTCCGTACTCCGGCCAATGAACTGTTCACCGCCGCGGTCTGCTGTCTGGTGATCGCGCTGCTCTGGGTGCTGGTCAATCGCACCCGCACCGGCAAGGTGGTGCTTGCCGCGTCGATGAATCCGCGCGGCGTGACCATCCTCGGCTTCGAACTGACCAACGTCTATATCGTGGTCTGGATCATCTATGGCATACTCGCGGGCATCGCCGGCGTGCTGCTCGGCATGTTCCTCGGCGTCAGCTCCTACAGCGTCGGCCCCCTCACCGCGAGCGCGTTCTCGATCGTGGTGCTTGGCGGCCTCGGCAGCGTCTCCGGCTCGCTGATCGCCGCCTTCGTGGTTGGCTATCTCGAGACCTTCACCGCCTACATGATCTCGCCTGCCTACCGGACGATCCCGGCGCTGCTGCTGCTGGTGATCGTCATGTATATCCGGCCACAAGGCCTGCTGGGGAGACGCTGAGATGACGGGCTTTTTCAAGTCGCCCCTGTTCGGGGTGTCGCTGATCCTCGTGGTCATCGCGGCGACGCTGCCGTGGTACGTGTCCGGCTACATTCTCGGCCTTCTGACCGTCGCCTATTACTTCGGCGTGTTCGCGATGTCGTGGGACCTGCTATTCGGCTTCGCCGGCGAAGTGAACTTCGGCCCGACCTTCCTGATCGGCACCGGCGCCTACACCGCCGGCATTCTCAACAACCACTACGGCCTGCCGATGTATCCCTGCATCGCGCTCGGCGCAGTGGCGGCGGTGATCGCGGGCTTCATTCTCGCGTTGCCGGCGCTGCGGGTCCGCGGCCCCTATTTCGGCCTCACCACGCTGGTGGCGGTGCTGATCCTGCAGAACTTCGTGGTGGTGTTCGCCGACCTCACCGGCGGCGAGATCGGCCTTACCATTCCGGACGTGCTGTCGATCGACGCCGGCGTCAATTACTGGATCGCGCTGGGCTTCATGGTGATCAGCGCCGCGATCCTTTACGGCCTGTCGCAATCGCCGGTCGGCCTGGTGCTGCAGGCGAGCGGCCAGGATCCGGTGCAGGCCGGCGCGCTCGGCTTCAATATCGTCAAACACAAGCTGGCGGCGTTCATCGTCAGCGCGTTCTTCTCCGGCCTGTCCGGCGCGCTGCTGGTGTTCTACTTCGGCACGGCATCGGTGGGCACCGTGGTCGATATCGCCGTCGGCGTGCAGGTCATCGTCGCCGCCGTGCTCGGTGGGCGGCGCACCGTGCTCGGCGCCGCGCTCGGCGCCATCTTCCTGATCGTCGCCGGCGAATTCCTGCGGCCGACCGGCGAACTGGCAACCTTCATCGTCTCCGCGGTCGCCCTGGTCGTCATCCTGTTTTTCCCCGGCGGTTTCCTTGGTTCGGTGCTGTCGCGCGAGGCACGCTCATGAGCAGCAATCAGACCTCTCCCGTTCTCGAAGTCCGGGGACTGACCAAACGCTTCGGCGGCCTGACGGCGGTGAAGAACCTGAGCTTCGACGTCCACGGCGGCGAAATCTTCGGCCTGATCGGTCCTAACGGCTCGGGCAAATCGACCGCGATGAAAGCCATCATGGGAATCGAGCGGCCGACCGAGGGCACCGTTCGCTTTGAAGGCAATAATGTCGCCGGCATGCCCGCGCACCAGATCGCGCGGCGCGGCTTCGGCATGGTGTTCCAGCACTCGCGGCCGCTGAACCGGCAAACCGTGCTGGAAAACATCATGGTGGCGCTGCTGCCTGACAGCCTCTTCATACTGTTTCCCGACAGGGAACTCACCGAGCGGGCCAAATGGATCGCCCGGCGGGTCGGGCTCGGCGACGTCATGCATCGGCGGCCGCCCACGCTGCCCTTCGCGGACCTGCGCCGGCTCGAACTCGCCAAGGCGATCGCGCGCGATCCCAAGGTGGTATTGGTGGACGAGCCGTTCGCCGGCCTGACGCTGGCGGAGGTCGCGACTTTTTCCGAACTGATCCGCTCGTTCCGCGACGAAGGCCGGGCGGTGATGCTGGTCGACCACAACGTCAAGAGCGTCGCCGCGCTGGTCGACCGCGTGCTGGCAATGTATCTCGGCGAAGAGATCGCGACCGGCCGCGCCGACGAGGTGATGCGCAACGAAACGGTGCGCCGGGTCTATCTCGGCGGCGCGATCGAAACCTCGGCGCGCCCCGAGGCCAACTTCACCGACAAGGTGCCGATGCTGCAGGTCGAGAACGTCAGCGTCCATTACGGCAAGGCGCAGGCGCTCGAAAACGTCTCGATCCATGTGCATCAAGGCGAGTTCGTCTCCATCGTGGGCCTCAACGGCGCCGGCAAGACCACGCTGTTCAATACCATCTCCGGGTTCCTGCCCTATACCGGCGAGATCATTCGCGACGGCGAGAAACTGCGCGGCACCAGCGCCGCAAAGATCGCCCGCAGCGGCCTCGTGCAGTGCCCCGAGACGCGCGAGCTGTTCGGCGAAATGACGGTGCGGGAGAATCTCGATCTCGGCGGCCAGCATCTCGACCCGGCCGACCAGGAGAAGCAGCTCGAATGGTTGTTCGATCTGTTCCCGATCCTCAAGCAGCGGCAGGGCCAGATGGCGCAGACGCTGTCCGGCGGCGAGCAGCAGATGCTGGCGATCGGCCGCGCCCTGATGATGAAGCCGAAGATCCTGATCCTCGACGAGCCGACGCTGGGGCTCGCCCCGGTCATTCTCGAACAGCTCTCCAAGGCGCTCGAGAAGCTGCGGCAGACCACGGCGATCACCGTGCTGCTGGGCGAGCAGAACGTCACCTTCGCACTGCCGCACGCCGATCGCGTCTACGTGCTCGAGCATGCGCGCATCGTTTGGGAAGGCGATCCCGGCCGCTTTGCCGAAGAGGCCGGCGCGGGGTATTTGTAAGACCAATGACTCGGTTATGGCCGGGCATAGCCGTTCGAAGAACGGCGTCGCTTCGCTCGCCTATGTCCCGGGCCATGACGAACCAAATCGCCGAACGTTATTCGTAACAGCCGCTTGAGAAAGCCGTTCAAGATGATGGCTTCGGCAGCGCCATTCGCGATCAGGAGCACATCATGGACCTTCATTTGCGCGGCAAGCGCGTTCTCATTACGGGTGCCTCGAAGGGCATCGGCGCGGCGGCCGCGGAAGCCTTCGCCGAGGAAGGCTGCCACCTGCATCTCGCGGCACGCAGCGCAGGCCTGCTGACAACATTGGCGGAGCGGCTGCGCAGCAGCCATCAGGTCAATGTCACGATCCACATCGTCGATCTGCGCAGTTCCGACGATATCGCGCGCCTCGCCAATGACGCGGGTGACGTCGACGTTCTCGTCAACAACGCCGGCGATATCCCGGGCGGTTCGCTCGACAAGATCGACGAGGCGACCTGGCGCCACGCCTGGGATCTCAAGGTGTTCGGCTTCATCAATCTGACCCGCCTCGTCTATGCGCGCATGAAGGCGCAGGGCCACGGCGTCATCATCAACGACATCGGCGCCGCGGGCGAGAAGTTCGACGCCAACTACATCACCGGCAGCGCCGGCAATGCCGCGCTGATGGCCTTCACCCGCGCCCTCGGCGGCAAGAGCCTTGCCGACAACATCCGCGTCGTCGGCATCAATCCCGGCCCGGTCGGCACCGATCGCCACATCACGCTGATGAAGACCCGGGCGCGCACCCAGTTCGGTGATGAAAACCGGTACAAGGAATTGCAGGCAGGCCTGCCACTCAAGCGCCCTGCCCATCCGCGCGAGATCGCCGATCTGATGGCGTTTCTCGCCTCGGACCGCTCCGGCTACACCAGTGGCGTCGTCTTCACGGTCGACGGCGGCCTCGCCGCGGGATGGAATTAGCGCCACCGCCGGCCATCGGAGTCCAACGCGGGCCGCGAGCCGCGGGTCGGATCACCATGCGATGCCGTAGGCATTTCGCGGAAGCGCGGTATATTGACGTCGCGACAACGATACGAAATCCAACGGAGACCCCTGTGGCGGACCAATCCCTGATCCATGAGACCGCAACCACCATCGTCGCCAAGCTGAATGCCGGCGAGGTCACGCCGCTCGATCTGCTGGATGTTCTGGAAGAACGGATCAAGGCCGTGGACGGCAAGGTCAACGCGCTGCCGATCCTGTGTTTCGATCGCGCCCGCGCGCATGCGAAGAAACTGATGCAGCGTCCCGCGGGCGAGCGGGGCCTGCTGGCGGGAATGCCGATCCCGATCAAGGATCTCAACGATGTCGCGGGCGTGCTGAGCACCAACGGCTCGCCGATCTTCAAGGACAATGTGCCGGCAAAGTCCGATGCGCTGGTGGAGCGGATCGAAGGCAACGGCGGCATCGTCTATGCGAAATCCAATACGCCGGAATTCGGCGCTGGCGCCAACACATTCAACGAGGTGTTCGGCCGCACGCTCAATCCATGGGACACGACGCGCTCGGCGGCCGGCTCGTCCGGTGGAGCGGCCGCGGCGCTGGCGAGCGGCACCGCATGGCTCGCCCACGGCTCCGACATGGGCGGCTCCCTGCGCAATCCGGCCAGCTTCTGCGGCATCGTCGGCATGCGCCCGAGCATCGGCCGCGTCACCCACACGCCCGCCGCCAAGATCGACCGGGCGCTCGGCGTGCAGGGGCCGATGGCACGCAATGTCGAGGATCTTGCCTTGCTGCTCGATGCCATGAGCGGCGAACATCCGGCCGATCCGCTCTCGCTCCCGGCCCTGCCGACGTCCTTCCGCGCCGCCGCGCGCTCAGGCGAGAGGCCGAAGCGCGTTGCCTATTCGCGCGATCTCGGCATTACGCCGGTCGACCCCGAGGTGGCGCGCATCACCCGCAAAGCCGCCGAGCGCTTCGCCGAGGTCGGCGTCGTCGTCGAGGAAGCCCAGCCGGATTTGCGCGAGGCCCACGAATGTTTTCACGTGCTGCGGGCCTTCGATTTCGCCATCAGCAAGGCCGCCTTGCTGCGCGAGAAACGCGACCTGCTGAAGCCGGAGGTCATCTGGAATATCGAGCAGGGCCTCAAGCTCAAGGTCGAAGATATCGAGCGGGCCGAGGCCCAACGCCTCGCGATGACCCAGCGCACGCTGGCCTTCTTCGAGACCTATGATCTCCTGCTGTGCCCGGCGACCATCGTGCCGCCATTTCCGGTCGAGAACCGCTACGTCGCCGAATGCGCCGGCAAGACATTCGACAACTATGTGGAGTGGCTCGGCATCGTCTATGCCATCACCCTCGTCTGCTGTCCGGCGCTCTCGCTGCCGTGCGGCTTCACAGACAGCGGTCTGCCGGTCGGCCTGCAGATGGTGGCGCGGCCGCGCAACGAGGCCGACCTGCTGGCCGGTGCGCGCGCGCTTGAAGACATCCTGGGCGTGCGCGGTTCGACACCGATCGATCCGCGCTAACCCATCCTCAATCGCTACCGAGCATCCCGGAGCGCCTGCTGCAATGCAGCAGGCGCTCGTTTCGAATGCCGCTGGCATCGCCCAAAAGGGCGGGCTAGACTTTTTGCAACGATTCAAACCTGCCGCGGGCAAAAGCCCCAAGGCGGAGACAGGGAGCAGCGTTGCATGGCCGGCCAACTCAAGATCCACGTCGACCCCGACAAATGCCAGGGTCACAGCCGGTGCAAGTCTCTTGCTCCCGAACTGTTCGAGCTCGACGGGTTCGGCAATGCCCACGAGGTGGGCGACGGTGTCGTTCCGGCGGGTCTGGAGGACAAGGCCTGGCTGGCGAAATCCAACTGTCCCGAATTGGCCATCGACATCACGGAGGATTGAGCCCTTTCTCGGCGCAACCGCCGGATCATCGCAACAGGTCGCTCGCTGACGACAATCGATTGAGCCAGGATGACGTCCATGAACAAGCCCGTGCCCGTTACCGACTGGATCGCCGACTTCGACCACACCGACCCCCGCTGGACCGAGAACCCCTATCCGATCTGGGACCAACTGCGCGCCGCGAGCCCGGTGGTTCACACCGACCGCTTTCTCGGCGTCTACATGCCGACAACATATGAGGCCGTGAAAGAGGTCGCCTACGACACCGAGCATTTCTCGTCACGGCGCATCATCGTCCGCAACTCCCGCCCGCCGATCACTCAATCCGCGCCGCCGATCACCTCCGATCCGCCCGAGCACAAGCCGGCCAAGCAGTTATTGCTGCCGCCATTCACGCCGGACGCGATGAAGAAGCTCGAGCCCCGGGTGCGCGAGATCTGCAACGAGTTGATTGACCAGTTCGTCAACGAGCCGAGCGTCGATGCCGCCGCGCGCTACACAAAACACATTCCGGTGCGCGCCATCGCCCATATGCTCGGCATTCCGGAGCAGGACGGCGATCTGTTCATCAAATGGATCCATGAAATCCTCGAACTCGGCATCACCGATGAAGAGACCCTGATGCGCGCCGTCGAAGAGATGTCCCACTACTTTATGGGGCATATTCAGGCCCGCAAATCGAACCCTACCGATGATCTGATCTCGACTCTGATGAACGCGCGCGGTCCAGATGGCCAGCCGCTATCGGACATGCACGTGCTGGGCTCGCTGCGCCTGCTGCTCATCGCCGGCATCGACACCACCTGGAGCGCGATCGGCGCCTCGCTCTGGCATCTGGCCAAAACGCCGGCTGATCGTGAGCGCCTGATCGCCGAGCCCGAATTGATGCCGATCGCGATCGAGGAATTCCTGCGCGCCTATTCCCCGGTGACCATGGCGCGCGAGGTGATCAAGGAAACCACAATTGCCGGCTGCCCGATCAAGACCGATCACATGGTCCTGCTCTCATTCCCCGCAGCCAATCGCGATCCGGCGGTGTTTCCGAATGCGGACAAGGTCATCATCGATCGCAAGGAGAACCGCCACGTCGCATTCGGCCTCGGCATTCATCGCTGCGTCGGCTCCAATCTGGCGCGCATGGAGATGATCGTCGCGCTGGAGGAATGGCTGAAGCGCATTCCGGACTTCCGCCTCGATCCCGCCGGCAAGGTGACATGGTCGGAGGGAACCGTACGCGGCCCACGGCAGTTGCCGTTGTTGCTGGGAGCAGCGCATTGACGTAGCCGCGAGCGGGAGCCCGATGTGACCGACCAGAGCTCAAATCCCACATCGACCTCCTCCTTCGACCTGATCGATGTCGAGCAACGGCTGAAATCGATTTTCATCGGCTCGATCGGCAATCTGGTCGAGTGGTACGACTTCTACGCCTATACCGCCTTTGCGTTATATTTCGCGCCGGCGTTCTTTCCGCACAGCGATCCGGTCGTGCAGCAGCTCAACGCTGCGGTGCTGTTCGCCGCCACCTTCCTGATGCGGCCGCTCGGCGGCTGGCTGTTCGGCTTCCTCGCGGATCGCTATGGCCGGCGGCTGTCATTGACATTGTCGGTGGTATGCATGTGCTTCGGCTCACTGGTGATCGCGGTGACGCCGACTTATGCGACCATCGGCATCCTCGCGCCGATCATGCTGGCTATTGCCCGCATTATCGAGGGCCTCAGCTTGGGGGGCGAATACGGCGCCAGCGCCACCTATCTCAGCGAAATCGCCGATCCGAACCACCGCGGTTTCTATTCCAGCTTCCAATACGTCACGCTGATCGGCGGGCAGCTCACGGCCATCATGGTGCTGCTGCTTCTGCAGAAGGTGTTTCTCACGGAAGAGCAGCTTTATGCCTGGGGCTGGCGCATCCCCTTCGTCATCGGCGCGATGCTGGCGATCTTCGCCGCCGTGATGCGGCGGGACATGCACGAGACCGAAGCCTTCGTCTCGGCCAGGAAGACCGCGAAGCCCGCCGGCTCGCTTCGTGCGCTGTTCCGCTACCCGAAGGAAGTGCTGCTGGTGGTCGGCCTCACGGCCGGCGGCACGGCGGCGTTCTACACCTTCACCACCTACATGCAGACATTCGTAAAACTGTCGGTGGGCCTCACCGCCGACCAGACCACCTTCGTGATCTTCGGATCGCTGGTGTTCGCCACGCTGTTGCAGCCGCTCTACGGCGCCATTTCCGACCGGATCGGCCGCAAACCGCTGCTGATCTTCTTCGGTCTTGCCGGCACGCTCGCGACCGTGCCCATCCTGATGACGCTCCACTCAACCAAATCGCCTTTCGTCGCGTTCCTGCTGATCTGCGCCGCGTGGCTGTTCGTCGCCGGATATACCTCGATCAACGCCGTGGTGAAAGCGGAGCTATTCCCCACCAACATCCGCGCGCTGGGCGTCGGCCTGCCTTACGCCGTGACGGTGTCGCTGTTCGGCGGCACGGCGCCGGCGGTCGCGCTATGGTTCAAGACGATCGGTCACGAAACCTGGTTCTACTACTACCTCTCGGGGATCATCTGCATCTCGCTGATCATCTATGCGACGATGCGCGACACCAAACATCAGTCCGCGATGCATCGCCACGAATGACGCGCTTGCCGCAGCATGGCTGCGCACCGGCTTTTCTGCCTCGTCGTGCCCGCGGACATCTGGTAAAATCGCCCGCATCGACGATGTTCGGAGAAAGACCTTGCGCACCGAGCGGTTTCAATTTTCCGGGACAGACGGGCAGCAACTCGCCGCGACGTTCGATCTTCCCGATACGCTGCCGGTCGCCTATGCGCTGTTCGCCCATTGCTTCACCTGCGGCATGAACGTGCTGGCGGCGAAGCGCATCGCGACGGCCCTGGCCGCCCATGGCATCGCGGTGCTGCGGTTCGACTTCACCGGCATCGGCGCCAGCGAGGGCGAATTCGCCAACACCACGTTTTCGTCCAACGTCGCCGATCTGGTCCGCGCCGCCGACCACCTGCGCGAGACGAAGATGGCGCCGGCGATTCTGATCGGCCACTCGCTCGGCGGTGCCGCCGTGCTGGCGGCCGCCGAGCACATTCCCGAAGCGAAGGCCGTTGTCACCATCGCCGCGCCCTCCGATCCGGCCCATGTGACCCACATGTTCAAGGACCGTATCGAAGACATCCGCCGCGACGGCGACGTCGAAGTGCGACTCGCCGGTCGCCCGTTCCGCATCAAGCGCGAATTTCTCGACGATGTCGCCGAACAAAGTCTGACCGCCCGTATCGCCAGGCTACGCAAGGCGTTGCTGATCCTGCATTCACCGACCGACAACACCGTCGGCATCGACAATGCGACACACATTTTCGTCGCGGCCAAGCATCCCAAGAGTTTTGTTTCACTGACAGGCGCGGATCATCTGCTCAACCAGAAGCGCGATGCCGAATATGTCGCCCATGTCGTCGCGGCCTGGGTCGAACGCTATCTCGATCCCGCCGTGGCGAACCAGCCGGCCGATGCCGAGCCGCGCCGCGTCGTGGTGCAGGAAACCCGCGACGGAAAACTCCAGCAACAGATCACCATCGGCCCGCACCGGATGCTGGCGGACGAACCCGCCTCCGTCGGCGGCGCGGACACTGGGCCTAACCCTTACGAATTCCTGCTGAGCGGGCTCGGCGCCTGCACCTCGATGACGATGCGGATGTACGCGGACCGCAAGGCGCTGCCGCTCGATCGCGTCACCGTCACGCTGTCGCATCGCAAGATTCATGCGAAAGATTGTGCGGAGTGCGAAAACAAGGATGGCATGCTCGACCACATCGAGCGCGTCATCGCCATCGAAGGCGATCTCGACGACGCGCAACGCCAAAGGCTGATGGACATCGCCGACAAATGCCCGGTGCATCGGACGCTGACGTCGGAAATTCACATCACAACGCACGCCGCCGATTCAGGAAAGTAACGTCATGGCACCCGTCTCCCGCATCGATCCGAAAACGCTGTTCACGCCCGACGAGTGGCGGCAACTGACCAGCCGCAGCTCATGGCGCGGCTGCTGGCTGGTGGCGCACGCGTGGGGCACCATCGCGGCGGCGATTGCGCTGGTGACGATCTGGCCCAATCCGCTGACCTGGCTGGTCGCGGTGATGATCGTCGGCACGCGGCAACTCGGCCTCGCCATCCTGATGCACGAGGCGGCGCATGGCGGACTGCATTCCGACAAGGCGATCAACGAATGGATCGGGCAATGGCTCTGCGCGGTGCCGGTCGGCTCCGACCTTGCCAGCTACCGCTCTTACCATTTGCAGCACCACCGCTTCACGCAACAGCCGGAAGACCCGGACCTGTCGCTGTCCGCGCCGTTTCCGATCACCAAGGAAAGCTTTACCCGCAAGGCGATCCGCGATCTCACCGGCCAGACCTTCGTGAAGCAACGGCTGCCGCTGTTTCTCTCGCTGTTCAAGCGCCGAGCGTCCGGCAGCGCGGACTCGCACGAGAGTTTCCTCTCCAGCGGTGCCGACAAGATGGCGCGCTTTTTGATCGCCAATGCGATCCTGTTCGTGGTGTTCTGGCTATCTGGCGCGGGCGTGTGGTTCTTCGGGGTCTGGATTTTCGCGATGGCGACGTGGCTGCCGCTGGTGACGCGGATCCGCAACATTGCCGAACATGCCTGCACCAGCGGCGGCCCTGATCCGTTCAGCCACGCCCGCACCACCCGCGCCAACATCGTTGAGCGCGCGCTGATCGCGCCCTATTGGGTGAATTATCACGCCGAGCATCACCTGTTCATGTATCTGCCGTGCTATCGGCTGCCGCTGGCGCATCGGCTGCTACAGGACAAAGGATTGATCGGCCGGATAACGGTGAGCGACGGCTATCTCAACGTGCTGCGGCTCGCGACGTCGCGCGCCTGAGCCGGCGACTCAGCCCTTGTGGTCGATGGCGAAGTTGGAAATCTAAAGATCAGGCCTTGAAGAATCAGGCTTTGGCGAGCGCGCGCACCTGCAGCGGTCCGCGCAGGCCGAACGCCGCGCCGGTCACGATGCCGGTTGCGGCAACGAATGAGGCCAGCGCCAGCGTCGAGAGCCCCGTCAGCCCCTGCCCGACCGAGCAGCCGAGCGCCATGGCGCCGCCGGCACCCATCAGCACCGCACCGCCGATCGAGCGGACCATGTGGCCCGGCGAGGTGTAGCCTTCCAGCTTGAACCGATTGGTGAGCAGCGCCGTGATGAAGCTGCCGGCCAGGACGCCGCCGACCAGCGCGATGCCGAAGTTCAGTGTGAGGCCCGTGGACAGCATGACATACTGCACCGAGTCCGCGATCGGCGCGACGTAGGTCAGCGACGTGACCGGAACGGGGTTGAAGTCGTCGGCGCCGAGGAAGCCGGTCGCGAACCAGCCTGCGGTCACCAGCAGCCCGATCACCACACCGGCCGCGATCTGCCCCCAGGATTTGCGGAAGGCCGGATGCGCGAATGCGAAGACGATAAGGCTTCCGCTCACGACAAGCATCGCCAAGAGACGCGCCACGGTCGCATCGAGCCCCAGTGTGGCAACCAGAGCCGGCAGCGAAACGATGTCGGGCGCACTCTGCGTTGCCGCCAGCGCCGACAGTCGCGCCGGCGCGATCAGGCCCTTCAACGTCATCTGCGCAACGATGCCCACGGTGATGACCACGACAAACGAACGCAGGTTGCCGCGCCCGAGCAGCACCAGCGCCCGCGAGGCGCAGCCGTTCGACAGCACCATGCCATAGCCGAACATCAGGCCGCCGAGGAACATCAGCGGCGCGGAAAAGCTCGGCTGCAGATAGATCGATTTATCGAGATCGACATATTGGCCGAACGCCAGGAGCTGCGTTGCCAGTACCGCGACGCCGATGGCCAGCGCATAGGTGCGCACCAGGCGGCCGTCGCCGTTGCCCCACCATCCGCGCAGGCTGCTCAACAGGCAGAAGCCGCTGAGCAGGCCCGCCGCGCCGAAGATGAGACCGATCACGAGACCGGAATAAACGACAATGTTGGGACCGAATGACACAGGCGTTCCTCGAGCCGGCGGAGAACAAAGTACCCCCGCCGCAATAGCCGCAGTGAGAAATCCTCCTCCGCTATATATCCCGCACCCGATCGCCGTCCACGGCCCGGAAAATATAAGAAGGAAGCCACCGCCCATCGCCTGCGGGAGAGAAAAACTCTCTCCCCCGCCTTCAATCCGGGCAACTTCCTGCCCCGCTCAGACGCAGAAAATCCTGCTATTCGGCGGCCATCCGAGAAGCGTGAGCTCCGAAGCAATCTTGAGGTTGTCCGTTTGTAGAATTGTCCGTCGTCATGCCCGGGCATAGCCGTTCGAAGAACGGCGTCGCTTTGCTCGCCTATGTCCCGGGCATCCACGCCTTTCTTGCTCACGTCATGCAAAAACGTGGATGGCCGGAATAAATCCGGTCATGACGCCAGTGACGTTTCTGTCAAAACATAAAACACTACAACAAAGAAATGGATTGCTCGCGGCACGCTTGTCGTAGAATCAAGTCGGCCGCGCGCTCATGGTCAGGAGATCGTAACGGGCGACCGGTTCGTCGTTCTGGTTCACCACCTCGACATCCCAGCGCACCTCGCCATATTCCGGCCGCCGCGCCGGCGACTTCTGCTTCACCGTCAGCCGCACGCGAATGACGTCGTCTGGCGAAACAGGTTTGAGGAAGCGCAGATTGTCGAGGCCGTAATTGGCGAGCAGCGGTCCCGGTGCCGGATCGACGAACAGACCCGCCGCGAACGACAGGATCAGATAGCCGTGCGCCACGCGCCCCGGGAAGAACGGGTTGGCCTTTGCCGCCGCTTCATCCATGTGCGCATAGAAGGTGTCGCCGGTGAAATGCGCGAAGTGCTCGATATCGTCGAGCGTGATCGGCCGGCTGGCGGTCTCGATGGTGTCGCCGACGCGCAGTTCGTCGAAGTTGCGCTTGAACGGATGCACCTCGGCGCGCGGCGCCGGCGCCCCCTTCATCCATGTGCCGGTGATGGCCGACAGGCGCGCGGGCGACGCCTGCACCGCCGTACGCTGCATGTAGTGATGGACCGCGCGCAGCCCGCCGAGTTCTTCGCCGCCGCCGGCACGGCCGGGACCGCCGTGCAATAGCGACGGCATCGGCGAGCCGTGGCCCGTGGATTCCTTGGCGCAATCGCGATCGACGATCAGCACGCGGCCATGGAACGGCGCGATGCCGAGCAGTACCGCTTCCGCCACGCTGGCATCGTAAGTGAACACCGATGACACCAGACTGCCTTCGCCGCGCTGAATGAAGTCGATGGCCTCATCGAGCGTGTCATAGGCCATCACGGTCGCCACCGGTCCGAAGGCTTCGGTGTCGTGCACGCGCTTTGCGGTTTTCGGATCGGTGGCGCGCAGCAGCACCGGAGCGATGAATGCGCCGGCCTCAACATCGATGCCGCTCGCCTCGCAGCGGTCGGGATCGCCGAACACGATTTCGGCTTCTCCCTTCAGCTTGGCGATCTGCCTGCGTACGGACTCGCGCTGCGCGCGGCTCACCAGCGGTCCCATCACCTTGTCCTCGGTGCGCGGATCGCCGAGCTTCACCGCGCCGAGCGCGGTCTTCAATGCGGCAATCACCGCCGCCTCCTGCGCGCGCGGCACCAGCACGCGGCGGATCGCAGTACACTTCTGCCCGGCTTTCACCGTCATCTCGCGCGCCACCTCGCGCACGAACAAATCGAATTCCGGCTGCGACGGATCGACGTCGGGACCGAGCAGCGAGGCGTTCAGCGAATCGCGCTCCGCAACGAAGCGGATCGAATGTTTCGCGATATTGGGATGGTTGCGCAGTTTCTCCGAGGTCTCGATCGAGCCGGTGAAGGCAATCAGATCCTGCCCGCCGAGGTGATCGAGCAGATCGCCGGTCGGGCCGCAGATCAGTTGAAGGCTGCCGGGCGGCAGCGCGCCGGATTCATGCATCAGCCGCACCAAGGCCTCGGTCACATAGGCCGTGGCCGTCGCCGGCTTGGCGATCACCGGCACGCCGGCGAGAAATGCCGGCGCGAATTTTTCCAGCAGGCCCCAGCAGGGAAAATTGAACGCATTGATATGCACCGCGACGCCGTGCAGCGGCGTCAGGATATGCTGACCGACGAACGTGCCGCCTTTCGACAGTCCCTCCACCTCGCCTTCGACGATGAATCGCGTCGCAGGCAATTCGCGCCGGCCGCGCGAGGCATAGGCGGAGAGCGTGCCGAGGCCGCCCTCGATATCCACCCCATTGTCGCGGCGGCTCGCGCCGGTGTCGCCCGCGAGCTTGTAGAGTTGCTCCTTGCGCTCGGAGACATAGGCTGCGATCGCCTTCAGCCGATCCGCGCGCTGATGAAACGTCAGGCCACGCTGCGCGGGGCCGCCCACGTCGCGCGCATGTTTCACCATGGCGGCGAAATCGAGCCCGGCGCTGGACGCGCGCGCCACGGTCTTGCCGTCCACCGCGCTCGGGATGTCGACGAAGCCGCTCGGCGCCTCGACCCAACGATCCAGCGCAAGATTTTGCAACGTGATGGTCATCGTTTCCTCCCGTCTCGGGTGTCGATCGGCCGTTGACAGCGCGGCCGCTTGGGCCAATAATTAACTGACCGCCCGTTCAATTCAATAGGCTTGTGTGATGGCCTTGCGAACGGCAGTGCCCCGCTCCAACATCGGGATGCCGCGCGGTCGAGGGAGAAACGTCGTGACCTACGTCCTGACCGATTGCGGGAAATGGCCGCGCATGCCGCGCCACATCGGGAGGACAGTTTGAGCATAGCGACCATTCTTTCGCCGGACGACCTTGCGCGCGCCTGCGCCGACGCGATGTGGAAAGAGGACAACGCCTCGCGCGGCCTCGGCATGGAGATCGTCGAGATCGGCGCGGGCCGCGCCGTGCTGTCGATGACGATCCGGCCCGAAATGGTCAACGGCCACGGCATCGCCCATGGTGGCTTCATCTTTACGCTGGCGGATTCCGCATTCGCCTTCGCCTGCAATTCCTACAACGAGCGCACCGTGGCGGCGCACGGCAACATCTCCTTCATCCGCCCCGGCAAACTGGGCGACCGTCTGATGGCGGACGCCCGCGAAATTTCAAAATCCGGCCGCTCCGGCATCTACGACATCCGCGTGACCGCCAATGGCGACACCGTGATCGCCGAATTGCGCGGCTATTCGCGCACCATCGGCGGCACCATGGTCGATGTCGCGTCGCCGGATAAAGCCTTACTCCGCGATTAGATCAGGATGATTGCCATGGCCATGACCGAGACCGCTCCGAAATTCAGCAATGGCCTTGTGCTCGATCCCGCCGAGCGCGCGTCGCGCGACGAGATCATGGCACTGCAGACCCGGCGCCTCGCCTGGTCGCTCAGGCATGCCTATGAGAACGTCGCCCACTACAGGCAGGCGTTCGATGCCAACGGCGTGCATCCGTCGGATTTCAAGCAGCTTTCGGACCTCGCCAAATTTCCGTTCACGGTGAAGACGGACCTGCGCGACAACTATCCCTTCAACATGTTTGCCGTGCCGCGCGAGCAAATGGTGCGCGTGCACGCCTCCTCGGGCACCACCGGCAAGCCAATCGTCGTCGGCTACACGCAAGGCGACATCGATATCTGGTCCGAAGTGATGGCGCGCTCGATCCGCGCCGCCGGCGGCCGCAAAGGCATGATCCTGCACAATGCTTACGGCTATGGCCTGTTCACCGGCGGCCTCGGCGCGCATTACGGCGGCGAACGGCTCGGCTGCACCGTGGTGCCGGTCTCCGGCGGCATGACCGAGCGGCAGGTGCAACTCATCAACGACTTCAAACCCGACATCATCATGGTGACGCCGAGCTATATGCTCGCGATCCTCGATGAATTTCACCGCCAGGGCATCGACCCGCGCCAATGCTCGCTGAAATTCGGCATCTTCGGCGCCGAGCCGTGGACCAACGCCATGCGCGGCGAGATCGAACAGGCCTTCAACATGGATGCCACCGACATCTACGGCCTGTCGGAAGTGATCGGCCCCGGCGTCGCGCAGGAATGCGTCGAGACCAAGGACGGCCTGCACATCTGGGAGGACCATTTCTATCCGGAGATCATCGATCCCGAAACCGGCGCGGTGCTGCCCGACGGCGAAAAGGGCGAACTGGTCTTCACCTCGCTGACCAAGGAAGCATTTCCCATCGTGCGCTATCGCACCCGCGACCTCACGCGGCTCCTGCCGGGCACGGCAAGGCCAAGCATGCGGCGCATGGAGAAGGTCACCGGCCGCTCCGACGACATGATCATCCTGCGCGGCGTCAACGTGTTCCCAACGCAGATCGAGGAAGTGCTGCTCGCGACCGATTGGTGCGGCGGTCACTTCCAGATCGAACTGACGCGCGAGGGCCGCATGGATGAAATGACGGTGCTGGCGGAAGCGCGGCCGGAAAGCTGGGACGGCCAGGGCCTTGTCGCCCACGCGGAAAAGATCGTGGCGCATATCAAGAACACCATCGGCGTCACCAGCAAGGTTTCAATCGTCGCCCCGGAAACGCTGGCGCGCTCTCAAGGCAAGGCCAAGCGTGTCTACGACAAGCGACCGAAAGAATGATCAACAGACGCTATCGAGGAATTTAGAAAGCGAACCTCACCTGAACGGACGGAGAGACTGTCATGCCACTCCACCCCTCACGCCGTGATATGCTGAAAACCTCGCTGGGCGTCGCCGCAGCCACCGCCCTTCCTTCCCTCACGTTGATGGAGCGAGCCATGGCCCAAGCCGGCGCAACGCCCTCCGCCGCCGAGATCGTTCAGGCGATCCGCGACAAGAAGATCACCGCGGTCAGCGTCGTGCAGGCGGCCATCGACCGCGCGGAGAAATTGAAAGATCTCAACACGCTGATCTATCTGAACAAGGAGGCTGCGCTGGCGGCCGCCCGCGATGTCGATGCCGGCAAGATCACCGGACCGCTGGCGGGCCTGCCGATCGTGGTCAAGGACAACATCAATACCAGGGACATGCCGACCACGGGCGGCACGCCTGCATTGCAGAACGCGCGACCGTCCAACAACGCGCCGTCGCTGCAGAAGCTGCTGGATGCCGGAGCCATCGTCATCGGCAAGGCCAACATGCACGAACTCGCCTTCGGCATCACCAGCACCAACCTGTCGTCCTTCGCCGGGCCGGTGAAGAATCCATATGATCTAACGCGCATTCCCGGCGGCTCCTCCGGCGGGACGGCGGCGGCGATTGCGGCCGGCATCGTTACCTGCGGGCTCGGCACCGATACCGGCGGCTCGACGCGGGTCCCCGCCGCGCTGACGGGCACCGTTGGCTTGCGCCCCTCGGTCGGCGATGGCGGCGCGCGACGACGCTACAATGATGATCACGCTGTCGTCCCGATCAGCCATACGCGCGATACCGTCGGGCCGATGGGCCGCACCGTCGCGGATGTCGCACTGCTGGACTCCGTCATCACCGGCACGGTGATGGCGTCGGCCATCGATCTGCGCGGCAAGCGCTTCGGCGTGCCGCCCTCGATGTGGAGCGGGCTCGATAACGGTTTGAAGGAGGTTGTCGATGCCGCGCGCAAGACGCTGACCGATGCCGGCGCCGAACTGATCGACAAGGAGATCGACGGCCTCGCCGATCTCAACGCCAAGCTGTCGTTTCCGATCGCGCTGCACGAGCCGATCGAGGATATTCCCGCTTACCTGAAAGCCTCCGGCATCGAAGGCGTCACGCTCGCGGATATCGCGGCGAAGATCGCCAGCCCCGATGTGAAAGGCGCGTTCGGCGCGATCACCGCGGATGCTTTCGGCAAGGCCTATCCCGACGCCATCGGCACGCTTCGGCCGCAATTGCAAAAGCTCTACGAGAATTACTTCCGCGACAACAATCTCGACGCCATTCTGTTTCCGACCACGATTGCGCCGGCGCCACCGATCGACGCCGCGAACGGATCAGGCGAGATGACGGTCAACGGTGGCAAGCCGGTGCCGACTTTCGACACCATGATCCGCAATACCGATCCCGGCAGCAATGCCGGCATTCCCGGGCTGTCGCTGTTCGCCGGCATGACGCAGGATGGTCTGCCCGTCGGGCTGGAAATCGATGGACCTGTCGGCAGCGATACAACCTTGCTCGGATTGGGTCTGTCGATGGAGAAGCTGCTCGGCTATGCGCCGCCACCGAAACTGTGAGCGCACGGAAGTAGCGCCGCGCAAATCAATCGTGCTGAATTCGCGCTGCGCACCGCATCGCCGCAGCAAGGATTTTTCCGACCTCCGCGCCGCGAGAGAATAGGATTGCAACGCGCGTCTCGCGCGCCTATATAACGAAAGCCTGCGCATTCGCAGGCTTCATCTGCTGGTTGGGGAGGACGCCATGTCACGCGACGCCCTCTTCCAATTGGGGATGGGCGCAGTTTCGCTGAATGCCTCCCAAAAGGAAGAACATTTTCACGCCCACGCGCAGGACGCGCTTCGGGAACAGGCCGATCATTTCATCGAAAAAGACGGGGTCGTTTGCGCGGGGTCGCATCTGATCATCGATCTTTATGAGGCCGAACGGCTCGATGATCTCGATCATATTTCCGACACGCTCAAGCTGTGCGTTGAAACCGCCGGCGCGACGCTGCTGCACATGCATCTGCATCCGTTCGAGCCAAATGGCGGCATCAGCGGCGTGGCAGTTTTGGCGGAAAGCCATATTTCGATCCATTCCTGGCCCGAGCGACGCTATGCCGCGCTCGATGTCTTCATGTGCGGAGATGCCGAACCGGCGCGCTGCATCGATGTGCTGCGCAAGGCATTCAAACCGAAGCGCATCGCCGTTCAGGAGCTCTTGCGTGGGAAAGGCGCATGAACGAGCGCCACTGGCTGAGCGAAACGGCATTCGACAACATGCGGCTTTCGTTCGTGGTCACGCGCGTGCTGCGGGAAGAACACAGCCCGCAGCAGCGCCTCGACCTGATCGAGAATCCGCTGTTCGGCAAAGTGCTGATGCTCGACGGCGCGACGCAGGTCACCACCGCCGACGAATTCATCTATCACGAGATGATGGCGCACGTGCCGATCGTCGCGCATGGCGCCGTGCGCGACGTGCTGATCATCGGCGGCGGCGACTGCGGGCTGGCCGAGGAAGTTCTCAAGCATGCCGGCATCAGCCGCGTCCTGCAGATCGAGATCGACGCGCAGGTGGTGGAGTTTGCTCGCGCGCATTTCGCCGAGTTCAACGCCGCGGCCTTTGCCGATCCGCGCTTCAAGATCGAGATCGCCGATGGCGCGGCCTTTGCCGCGACCACCGATCAGCGCTTCGACGTGATCCTGGTCGATTCCACAGATCCGATCGGCCCTGGCGCGGTGCTGTTCACGAAAAGCTTTTATGCCAGCCTGCGGCGATGTCTGCGTCCCGGCGGGGTCGTCGTGACGCAGAGCGGTGTGCCATTCGTGCAGCAGGACGAATTCATCACCGCGATGCAGAATCTCGCGCGGGTGTTTCCCATCGCCGATTGCTACGTGCTGGCGACGCCGTCATATGCCGGCGGGCACATGGCCCTGGGCTGGGGCAGTGTCGATCGCGATCCGGCTGAGCCGGCGCGCGAGACATTGGCCGAACGTGCCAGTCCGCTCGCCACCCGCTACTACACGCCCGACGTGCATCGCGCCGCGTTTGCGCTGCCGCGCTACATTCTCGACGCCAAGATCGCCGCCATCGCGGCCGACCGATAGGTGCAGCTCACATCTGATCGTAGTCGACGACCACTTTCGCTGACGTCGGGTGCGCCTGACAGGTGAGGATGAATCCTGCCTCCAGTTCCCACGGCTCCAGCGAGTAGTTCAACTCCATCGGCGCCTCGCCTTCCACCAGCCTGGCGCGGCAGGTCGAACACATGCCGCCCTTGCAGGCGAACGGCAGGTCCATGCCGGCGCGCAATGCGGCATCGAGGATGGCCTCGCCTTCCGCCACCGGAACATCGCGGCGCTTGCCGTCGATGATCAGCGACGCAATCGCCTTCGGCGGCGTGCCTTCCGCGACGACGGTTTTCGGCCGCGCCTTGCCGCCGAACTCCGACACGAAACGCTCGACGTGAATGCGCTCCTCGGCGATGCCGAGCGCGCGGCAGGTCGCCTCGATATCCTCGCTCATGCCGAGCGGACCACAGATGAAGACATGATCGACACTGTCGGCCGGCACCAGCGAACGCAGCAGAACCTTCACCTTTTCGGCGTCGAGGCGGCCGTGCAGGATCGGGATGTCCTGCTCCTCCTGCGAGATCACATGAAACACCGACAGCCGCTCCATGTAGCGGTCCTTCAGTTCCTCCAGCACCTCGCGGAAAATAATCCCGTCGGCGGAGCGGTTGCCGTAGAAAAGAAAGAAACGGCTGTGCGGCTCGCGCGCCAGCACGCCACGAATGATCGACAGGATCGGCGTGATGCCCGAGCCGGCGGCAAAGCCGACATGAGTGCGCGCCTCGTTTGGCGTGAAGGCAACGCCGAAGCGGCCGGTCGGCGTCATCACGTCGAGCGTGTCGCCGGCCTTCAACGCCTCAGCCGCCCAACTCGAAAAAGCACCGCCGTCGACCCGCTTCACCGCGATGCGCATCTCGCCATCGTCCGGTCCCGAGCAGATCGAATAGGAGCGCCGCACCTCCTCGCCGTCCATCACCGTCCGCAAGGTCAGATACTGGCCGGGGGCGAAGGCATAATCGTCCGCCAGTTCTTTCGGGATCGCAAAGGTCAGCGAGATCGCGTCGTTCGCTTCGCGGCGCAGATCGTTGACAGAGAGACGATGAAATCTGGGAATCTGTGACATGGTCGGCGCTTTCTTCCCCTCTCCCCTCGCGGGAGAGAGTGGATCGCCGCTGGCGATCCGGGTGCGGTTTTTTTCATGTGGCGCCCCTCCTTTCGCCTTCGCTCCGCGAGGGCACCTTCTCCCACAAGGGGGGAAGGAAAAAAGGCGCCACCTAAGTCATCCAGGTAGTCAGCTCAGTGACACTTGAAGTAGTCGAACGGCTCGCGACAGCTCTTGCAGCGCCATAGCGCCTTGCACGAGGTTGACCCGAATTCCGACAGCGTTTCGGTGTCGGTCGAACCGCATTGTGGGCAGGCGACCTGCTCGACGCCGAACAGCGCGCGGCGGCTGCTGCCCGGTTGTGGCGGTGCAATGCCGTAATCCTTCAGCTTGCGACGGCCGTCCTCGCTCATCCAGTCGGTGGTCCAGGCCGGCGACAGTACCGTACGCACTTTGGGCTTGCGGAAGCCCGCGCGCTCCAGGGCGACCTCGATTTCCACGGCGATCATGTTCATCGCCGGGCAACCCGAATAAGTCGGCGTGATCGCGACCTCAATGGCACCATCATGCACGGAAACCTCGCGCAGCACGCCGAGATCGGCGATGGTCAGGACCGGAATTTCCGGATCGACCACCTGCGCAGCGGCGTCCCACGCGCGCTGGCGCAACTCCATATCGCGGGCGGCGTGATTCACCATGTCGCTCCCGGAAAGGTGCGCTGCAGCGATTGCAATTCGCTGAGCAGATGGCCGAGATGTTCAGTGTGGTGGCCGATGCGGCCGCCCTTCTGCATCCAGTCGTTGGCGGGCCGCGCCAGCGTCGCTTCGCCGAATACACCCGATACGGTCTTGAGCCACTGCGGACGCAGCGCCTCCGGATCGACGACGATGCCGCCGTCGATCAAGCCGCGCTCGCTGTCATCGACGGAAAACATTTCGCCAGTGAAAGCCCAGAGGTCGTCGATGGCGGCTTGCGCGCGGCGGTGGCTTTCCTCGGTGCCGTCGCCGAAGCGCACCATCCATTCCGACGAATGCCGCAGGTGATAAGCGCTTTCCTTCTCCGACTTTGCGGCGATGGCCGCCAGCGTCGCGTCACGCGACGTCATCATCGCGCGCCAGTAGAGATCGGCGAACGCGGAATAGAAGAACTGCCGCACCATGGTGCGGGCGAAATCGCCATTCTGCTGCTCCACCAGAAGGAGATTGCGATACTGCCGTACGTCGCGCAGATAAGCGAGCTTGTCCTCGTCGTTGTCCTTGCCCTCGACCCTGGCGGCGTAGGCATAAAGCTCGCGTGCCTGTCCCAGCAAGTCGAGACCCATATTGGCAAGCGCCATGTCCTCTTCCAGCATCGGCGCGTGGCCGCACCATTCCGAAAGGCGATGGCCGAGGATCAACGCGTCGTCGGCGCGGCGCAACGCGTAAAGCACCAGCGGCGTTTCGGACACCTGAATGGGGGCTGCGCTCATGGACAACCTTGCTCCGATAAATTGATCTGAGGCCGCGACTACATATGCCCGACTTCGTCCGGCACCTCGTAAAAGGTCGGATGCCGGTAGATCTTGGATTCCGCGGGCTCGAACATCATCCCCTTCTCGGCGGGATCGGACGCGGTGATCGCGCTGGACGGCACGACCCAGATCGAAAGCCCCTCGCCGCGCCGCGTGTAGATGTCGCGCGCAGCCTGCAACGCCAGCGTCGCGTCGGCGGCATGCAGCGAGCCGACATGCTTGTGCGCAAGGCCGTTGCGGCTGCGAATGAAAACCTCCCAGAGCGGCGTATTCGGTGTCGCCATCGTCGCCTCCTTGCGTTTACTCGGCCGCCTGCGCGACCGCGCGACGTTCACGCTTGGCGGCATAGGCGGCCGCCGCCTCGCGCACCCACGCGCCCTCGTCATGCGCCTTGCGCCGCGCAGCGAGACGATCGCGATTGCACGGGCCGTTGCCGGCCAGCACCTGCTTGAATTCGGTCCAGTCGATCGCGCTGTAGCGCCAGTGGCCGTCGGCATCCTGCGTCATGCCCGGATCGGGAATGGTAAGGCCGAGGAATTGCGCCTGCGGCACCGTCGCATCGACGAACTTCTGGCGCAGTTCATCATTGGAGAAGCGCTTGATCTTCCACTTGGTCGAGGTGTCGCTGTGCTGGCTCGCCTGGTCCGGCGGGCCGAACATCATCAGCACCGGCCACCACCAGCGATCCAGCGCGTTCTGCGCCATCGCCTTCTGCTCGTCGGTGCCGCGACACAGCGTCAGCATGATCTCGAAGCCTTGCCGCTGATGAAACGACTCTTCCTTGCAGACGCGGATCATCGCGCGCGCGTAAGGCCCATACGAACAGCGGCACAGCGGGATCTGATTCATAATCGCCGCGCCGTCGACCAGCCAGCCGATGGCGCCGATGTCGGCCCAGGTCAGCGTCGGATAATTGAAGATGGAGGAATACTTGGCTTTGCCCGACAGCATCGCGTCGACCAGTTCTTCGCGCGAGGTGCCGAGCGTTTCCGCCGCCGCATAAAGATAGAGCCCATGGCCGCACTCGTCCTGCACCTTGGCGAGCAGCGCCGCCTTGCGGCGAAGCGTCGGCGCACGGGTGATCCAATTGCCTTCCGGCAACATGCCGACGATCTCGGAATGGGCGTGCTGTGAAATCTGCCGCGTCAGCGTCTTGCGATAGGCGGCGGGCATCCAGTCGTTCGGCTCGATGCGCTCATCGGCATCAATGCGCGCCTGAAATGCGGCCGCACGGTCTGCATCTTCAACGAAGCGGTCTTCGCCATCCGAGGTATTGAGCGCCTGAGTATACATGGGCCGCCTCCCGCATGTGATTGGCCCAAATATATAACAGAAAAAATTCCAATCAAGAATTTATTGTAACATATCAGGCCGCATCCTCGAATCGCCGGAACAGGTCCGCGCTGGCCGGCGGCAGGGTCCCCTGTGGGCTAACGCCGTGCTGGTCAAGCCATTGTTCGGAGGCCGAAATCAGGCGCCGATAGAGATCGGCGCAAAGCTGGCGCGCCGCAGTCCCGGGCCAGTCGGCCGGCAGCAGGCTGCCGGGCAGCAAGGGGTCGCGCAACACGACGCGGCGATAGTGATGGATCAGCAGAATACGCGCGGTGAGAGCGTCCGCCTCCGACAGCGAACGATCCCGACCGAGCCAGTCGCGCAGCGGGGTGAACGTGGTGATGAAGCGCTGATAGGCATCGGCCGTCAGGTGCAGCGGCCAGCTTTCGCTCAAGAGTCGGCGCCCGCTGTCATCCTCCGCGGAAACCTCCAGCCGGATCGCACTGGCCGCCTCGACCGGCACCCGCACGCCGGACGGGGCCACCCAGACGCCCGGCAGCGGACTGCCGAAACCGGCAGCACGCAGTGCTTCGCGCGCGGAATCGCGATCGCCGCCGTTGCCGATCAGAAGAAGCTCGAAGCGCCCGGTCCAGTCCGAGGGCTGCGGATTGTAGACATGACGCACCGCCGTATCGAAGGTCTCACGGCCCTTGTCGGCCAGCCGATAGAAGCTGTTGCGCCCGACCCGCTCGCGCTCGAACCAGCCGTCGGCAGTGAGTCGTGACATCGCAGTGCGGACCACGCCCCCCTCGGTGTCGAGCATGGCGAAGAACGCCAGCAGCGTACCGAGCCCCACAGAGCCGCCACGCGGCACGATAGCGTCGCCGAACAGCGTGATGACGATGGAGCCGGTGCGCGAGGGTTCGCGTTTGAGCTGCTGGAGAATACGGACAAGCGGTTGAGGCATCGGCCCGGCATAGCCTGTTTCGCCGGAACAGACCACAGCAGCCCGTGTCGTTCGAGGGTTCTCGGCGCTCCGGCGAGAGCTGGCCGCGGCGGATTATAATTGACCAATTGGACGGTCAATGCGAAGTTGCCGGCCGGCTGCCCTCGGGCGGCGGCACGCTTGGCCTCGCGCCGGCACGGCTTCAGGGTAGCGGACTGCATGGCTCGGACGCGGGCGATCGACTACGACAAGAAACGCCTGGGTATTCTCAGCCAGTCCGCCCGGCTATTCGCGCAGCATGGCTTTACCGGCACCTCGATCACCATGATCGCCGAGGCCTGCGGGGTCTCCAAGGCGCTGATGTATCACTACTACAAGTCCAAGGACGACGTGCTGTTCGATGTCCTTGCGGATCATCTCAAGCACCTCGTCACGGTCATCGAGGAGGCGGCGCAAACCGCGCGCGAAGGACGGCCGCGCCTTGTCGCGATCTCGACCGCCCTGCTCGACGCCTATCGCGGCGCCGACGCCGAACATCAGGTGCAGATATCCAGCCTGAAATTGCTGCCGCCCGCGCAGCAGGACATCCTGAAAGAACTGGAACGGCGGCTGGTCACGATTTTCTCCGAGGCCATCGCCGCGGCGCTTCCGTCAGTTGCCAGGCAGTCCGATACGCTCAAGCCGCTGACGATGTCGCTGTTCGGCATGTTGAACTGGCACTATCTGTGGTTTCGCGAAGGCAAGGGCATGACCCGCGAGGCCTATGCGCGCATGGCGGCGAACTTGATCCTGTCCGGCGCCGAAGACGCGATCGGCGCGGCGACTGTGTCCGCCGCACCGTCGAAAGCGGCCGCGCCCGTCAAACCGACGCCGGCGAAGAAGAAAGTCGAGAAGGCCCGCTCTTAGCGCACCGATGGTCAACGAGCGCCAGCGATGGACGATGAAACGCCCGGCGCGTTAGCGGTTGGGATCCGGATACACCAGGCTGCGCCAGCCGCTGCGGTCAAACGGCTTCCACTCGCCTTCGGCCTGCGCGAGACGGTCCGCCACCGCATAGACCACCGCCGGGTGATGGCCCATGCCGCAATGGCTGCTTTCGACCTCGATGCTCTCCGAAAGCGCCGTCGCTTTCTCCATGCAGCCCTGCCAGGCGCAGATGCCATCGGTGCGGCTGAAGATCGCCGTCGTCGGCACCGGCGGCGTCAGCGCCAGCGAGCCGCCGAAATGATCGTCCTCCTCGTCGGCGCGCCGGCCGCTGGCAAACTCGTAGACCCGCCAGGCATTGGTGGACTTCGGACCAGCGGCGAACGGGCTGCCGAGCGAGATCACCGAGCGCACGCGATCCGGCATCATTTTCGCAAGCTGCCGCGCGTAAAGACCACCGAGGCTCCAGCCGACGAGGCTGATCTTGCCCCCATGCTCATCACTCATTTCCTTGACGAGATCGACCATGGTGTCCTGCACGCCGGCGCGCAGGCCGAGATTGCGGCCCTGCCCCCAGCCGCAGACCGCGTAACCGCGGTTGCGCAGGAAGCTGCGCAGCGGCCGGGTCGACACATCGCTGGCCATGAGGCCCGGGAGCACCAGCACCGGATGCCCGTCGCCGCGCGGCGCCAGGCTCAGCAGCGGCAGCGCGCCGAGGAAAGCACCGAATTCCGAGAATGCCCGCCCCTCGAGAAACATCAGGGTCCGGGACGGCGGTCGCAACGTCTGAGCGGTGGCTGACATCTTATTCCTTTCGTGCCCGGCCTGCGTGTGCGCAATGCCGAATAACTCATTCAAAGACGCAAAAGCCTCATCACGCCGACGACACATTGCCGTCATATATCAAGCTAGGGTGGGGTTTTTCCGATTTCAAGCGCATTCAGCGCTTGCGGAAGATGCGGCGCGCCGGTCAGTTCCGGCACTTGCGCGATTCGCTACAGCCAGCGCAGCAGCATCTCGAGGCTGTAGAGCGCCAGTCCGGCGAGACCGCCGATGACGGAGCCGTTGAAGCGAATGTATTGCAGGTCCTTGCCGACATTGGTTTCGATCAGTGTGATGAGCTGCGCCATGTCCCATCCCTTCACCTGATCGGCGATGAAGATGGAGACGCCGCTCTTCTGCTCGGCGATGAAGCTGCGCAGCACCACAATCAGTCCCTGATTGATCTCGGCGCGCATCTCGGCGTCAGCCGCCAGGGCCTTGCCGGCTTCGACGAAGACGTTGGCGAGATGATGCTGCAGCACGCTGGATTCACCCGACGCGCTTCTCTCGATGAAAGCTTTGGCCTGCGACCAGATGCTTTGCGCCAGCCCGCCGAGTTCGGGACGCGCCAGCAGGCTCCGCTTGAGATCGTCGAGATGTGCGGCATAGGCCGGATCGCTCGACATCTTGTCCACGAGGGACAGCACCATGCGATCGAACTCGCTGCGGAACGGATGCTGCGGATCGGCGCGCACTTCGTCGAAGAATGCGGAAGCCGAGGTCAGAATCCGTTTCACCAGAAACGCATCGGTTCGGTAAAACCGCAACAGCGTCGGCAGTTCATCGCGCAGTTTGGCCCGAAACGCCGTCATGGTTTCGGGCTGGCTGAGCGCGCCGTGAATGGCGGTCAAGAGATCGTCGAGCAACGCTTTATGGCGCCCCTCCGCGACGAAGGCGTGCAAGGTGCTGGTGGCCAGCGGCGCCAGATCGATCGCTTGCAACTGCGTCATCACGCGACGCGTCACATACTGCGTCAATCCCGACGTCTCCGTCGCATCGAACGCTTCCGGCAGCAGGCGGAGCACGAAGCGCGAAAGATCGGCGCTGCGTTTGCGATCGCTCATCCACTCCGCGATGAATGAGGCGAAGTCCACCTCGCGCAGCTTCGCGTCGACCGGCGCGGCGTCGAGAAAATTCGTCTCGATGAATTCGCCGAGCTTGTCGGCGATCCGCGCCTGATTGTTCTGGATGATCGCCGTATGCGGGATCGGCAGTCCCAGCGGCCGGCGAAACAGCGCGACCACCGCGTACCAATCCGCCAGGCCGCCGATGGTGGCGGCTTCCGCGAATGCCGCAACGAAGCCGAAAACCGGATGATACGCCAGCAGCAGCTTCGCCGTGACGAACACCGCGAGGCAGTCGACCAGCACCAGCGTTGCGAGAAATTTGACGCGCCGAAGTTCAGCCGCGCGCGTGGCATCACCGCTTGTCGCCATCACACCGGCTCGACCACTGACCGCCATCGCATCCCTGCCGCATTCACGTTCGCCCGAACTATAACGAATGATGCCGACATCCGCCCGGCCGCTCCGCAACTTTCGAAGAGCCGCGTCGCACTTGCCAAACGCGTCGAAGCCGTCATGCACCCGGGCACAAAAAAAGGCCCGTGAGAACGGACCTTTTAGTTGAGAACCGCGGCGGGGAGGAACGCCGGCGGTCCTTCACGAGAAAAGGTTAGGCAGCCTTGCCGTAGGAGGCCGCGACCTTGGAGAAATTCTCCTGGGCCGACTTCGCGCCTTCGCTCACCAGCTTGCCGACGTATTCGCCGGTCGACTTGGCGCGGGCAACGAGAGTCTCGCCGTGGGCGCGGTACAGATCGGTCTGGATCTGGAAGGCTTCGCTGAACGATTTCGCAGACGCCAGCTTCTCGATGCCGTTAAAGAACGCCTGGGCGTCTTCGTACATCGCCTGCTGGATGTTGCGGCTGATCTTGGCGACCTCGCTCACCGAATTGGCGGCGGCGGTCTCGATCGCGGCGGTCACCTTCTCGGAGCCATGGTGCAGGTTGGCAGTGCGATCCTTGGCGGTGCCGGCAGCGCGCTTGACGAAATCACGGGCAGCCTCTGGAACGTCCAGATTCTGGAAATTCTTCAGCGCATCGGAAATCGGAGCAAAGGCTTCTTTCACGCCGTTCAGCACGGAATTGGTTTCGGTGGTCATGACAATCTCCATCCTCGGGTTGAGCTATGGGCTCGCCCCGTCCTGCATGGCCCGGGGTGAGCGTGTTATGCCATGAAAACTTGTGCATTGCAACATCGTTGCTGCATCGCGACATCACAAATCCGTGATAGCACTCCATTTGATCCAGCAGATAAGAATATTCTTTTCTTTCAAATGTTTAGTCCTGACGCGCCCCGCGGCTCAGTTCCGAACTGCAGCCGAAACTCCATACGCTTCCAGCTTTGCCCTCACCTGCGCGACATTGTGCCCCAGCACGACGATATCGTGTGTCCGCCCGTCGCGGTCCCGCACGTGGTCCCGAAGCAAGGCCTCGGCCTTGAAGCCGAGGCCTTCGAAGATGGCTATGGCGCCGGTCTGATCCACCGTCATCTGCGCCATCAGCTTTGCGAGGCCCATCGACAGCGCGAGCGCAAAGGTCTCCTGCGTCAGCGCGCGGCCGACACCGAGACCTCGGAGGTCCTTCGAGATCACCATGCGAATCTCGCCGACATGCGGCGACCACGAATGCAGGTCGCGCACCACGGTGCCGCAGCCAACCACCCGGTCGCCCTTCCAGGCCAGCAGGCTGGTGATGGTGCCGCGCTCGATTTCCTTGATCCACGCGCTCAGCACCTTCGGCTCGCTGATGTTGCGCGGCAGGAACAGCAGATCGTGCACCGGCAATTCGCGCGCGAAGGCCAGCACGGCCGCTTCATCGGCGGCCCCCATCAGGCGGAATGTGATGTCGCCGGCCTCGGTCACGACCCGCCGCGGATAGGAACGCAATTCAGGACTGCTCATGTCGATCTCTCGCTTAACCAGGAATCCAGTTTTGGCCACAGCCGCTTGATGGCGTTGGCGCCCGCCACCAGGCTGACGTGCCCGCCCTTCAGCATGATCTCTTCCTTGTCGGCCGAGCCGATCTTGGCGATCAGATGCCGGGCCGCCTCATACGGCACGATGTGATCGTGCTCGGCCACCGCATGCAGGATCGGCACGGTGATATCGGCGAGGCTCGCCTTGCGCCCGCCGACCGTCATGGTGTCGTTGAACAGCTTGTTGTCCCACATCAGATCCTTGGTGATCTGGCGGAAATACTCGCCGGCGAGCGGCAGCGTGTCGTTGGCCCAGCGGTCGAACATGCGATACGATTTGACGTATTCGTCGTTCCAGATGTTCTCCCACAACTGCACCTGCCCCGCCGCGCGCGACGCCGGCCGCAGCATCTCGAATGAAGTGAGGATCATCTCCGGCGGCATATTGCCGACGCTGTCGATCAGCCGATCGACGTCGAAGTAACGCCGGTCGGAGAAATTCGAGAACAGCGTCATCTGGCGGAAATCGATCGGCGTCGTGAAACAGATCAGGTTCTTCAGCGGCCCGTCGGCGTGGATCGAGGCGTAGAGCAGCGACAGCACGCCGCCGAAGCAGTAGCCGATGATGCTGACATCCGGCTCGCCGGAGTCGCGCTGGATGCGGCGGATGCAATCCGGGATGAAGTCGAGAACGTAATCCTCCATCCGCAGCGACTTCTCTTCCGGCGTCGGCGCGGTCCAGTCCAGCATATAGACGTCGTATCCCTGCTTGAGCAGGAATTCGATGAAGCTCATGCCGGGCACCATGTCGAGAATGTAGCCGCGGTTGGTGGTGGCCATCACGATCAGCACCGGCACGCGATAGATCTCGTCGGCCAGCGGCCGGTAGTGATAGAGCCGCATGGTGCCGCGGGTGACCAGCGTGTCTTTCGGTGTCGAGCCCAGCGTCGGGCCGGACGAGGCGAAATACTCGACGCCCTTGATGCTGCGCTGAATGGCGCGCTGCACTTCCGTCTGGATGCGGTCGGGAATCGAGGCAAAGTCAAGACCCGAGGTGGCATTCATGCCGCGCCTCCTTTCGCCGAGGGAGGACGCTTGGTCCGCGGCGGGCGCGGCGCACCAAGCGGCTTGTCATCGACCGCTGCCGAGTTGTGATGCACCTGCTGCAGCAGCGCCTTGATCTCGTGCAGTTGTGCCTCCACCGCCTGCAGCCGCTCGCCCATGGCGGTCAGTTGCGCGCGGCTCGGCAGGTTCATGCTGACAAGATATTTTTCCATCAGGTCGCCGAGCTGCTTCTGCGCACCGGCCGCGACACCGCCCGCCTGATTCATCATCCGGGAGAACTCCGGCGACGACATCGCCTGATTGGCGAACGCGTTGAAGCCTTTCTCCATCTCGCCGAGCATGGTGTGCCATATCTCGACCGGATCGTTGCTTTTGCCTGCCACCGGGGTCCCTCCAGTTGAAACGCGCGCCGCCTTGCGGAGGTCAGCCTCGCTTTTCTTTTGCTGTCATTCCATACTGTTGTGACAGGGCGGTCAATATTCAGCCGCCCCTCTCCGGATACCTGCCTGCCGCCTTCAACCCCGTCATCCTCAGCCACCTCTCATCGCGACGATCCAAGGAGCCCGCCACGTGACCGCAGTCCCGCATCAGCCGCCGCAGATGGCACGCGCCAACGGTATCGAGCTTTGCTACGAAATCTTCGGCGCGCCGGATGCCGAGCCGCTGGTCCTGATCATGGGGCTCGGGGCGCAGATGATTCACTGGGACGATGAGTTCTGCCGGCAGCTTGCGGCGCGCGGCTTTCGCGTCATTCGCTTCGACAATCGCGACATCGGCAAATCGACGCAGCTCAAGGGCGGCGGCCGCATCACCGCGCTGGAATTCCTGAAGCTGCGTTTCCTGAAGATCCCCGTCGCCGCGCCTTACAAGCTGCGCGACATGGCCACCGACGTGGTCGGGCTGCTCGATGCCCTCAACATCCGCTCCGCCCACATCGTCGGCGCCTCGATGGGCGGCATGATCGCGCAGGAGATGGCACTGATCTTTCCCGAGCGGGTGCGCTCGCTGACCTCGATCATGTCCACCACAGGCAACCCGAAGCTGCCCGGCCCGACGCGGGAGGCCGCTGCCTTGCTGATGGCGCCGCCGGTGACCGAGCGCGAGGCATTCATCGCGCGCTTTGCGCAGACCTGGAAACTGCTGCGCGTCGGCAGCTTTCCGGAGGATGAAGCGCTCGACCGCGAGCGCGCGATCCGCACCTTCGATCGCGGCCTCAATCCGGCCGGCGTGTCGCGGCAGTTGCGCGCGATCCTCGCGTCCGGCAGCCGCAAGGAACGGCTCCGCGCCCTGAAGACACCGACGCTGGTGATTCACGGCGATGTCGATCCGCTGGTGCGGCTCGCGGGCGGTCAGGACACGGCGGCATCGATTCCCGGCGCCAAACTGGTGACGATCCGCGGCATGGGGCATGCATTGCCGATCCCGCTCTGGCCGCAGATCATCGACGCCATCGCCAGCCATGCCCACGGGGAGCAGCTGGCGGCGCAGTGAGTTCGGCCGTCACGGCTCCGCCTGCGGGACGTCATTGCCGGGCTTGACCCGGCAATCCCTTATTCGCCGAGAACGGAAAGCGCTAGCCGCCGGCCCAGACGTCCAGCACGTAGCGATTGCGGGTGCCGAGATCGTCGATCCAGCGCGCCGCCGCAAGCTCATCGCTGCCGGTCTTCTCGCGATGGATCGCCATCAGCGCCGCCTTGACGTCCGGCTCCATCTCGCCGCCGTCGCCGCAGACGTAAATGATCGCGCCCTGCCCGATCAGATCCCAGACCCGATCCTTCTGCTGCGCGATCAGGTGCTGCACATAGGTCTTCGTCGCGCCGGCGCGCGAGAAGGCGACATGCAGCTCGGTGATGCCCTGATCGGCGAACGCCGTCAGTTCATCGGCATAGAGATAGTCCTGCTCGGGATGGCGGCAGCCGAAAAACAGGAGCGAGGGGCCGAGCGTGGCGCCATTGGCTTTCGCCGCCGCGCGTTCCTGCAAAAAGCCGCGGAACGGCGCAAGGCCCGTGCCCGGCCCGATCATGATGATCGGGACCGCCGCATCGGCCGGCAGCCGGAAGCCGGCCTTGGTTTCGCGCACCGTGGCGTAGATGGTGTCGCCGGCGCGCCGGCCGGCCATGTAGTTCGAGCAGATGCCCTTATACGTGCCGCGTCCCGACGCCGCCGGCCCTTCCACCACGCCCACGGTGACGCTGCAACGCGACGGCTCGGCGGACGGCGATGACGAAATCGAATAGTAGCGTGGCGCCAGCAGCGAGAGCATTTCCAGATAGGCATGGAACGGCAATTCGCAGGCCGGGAATTCCTCCAGAAGGTCGAACACCGATTTGCGCTTGCCCATCACCTCGCTGCGATAGCGCTCATCTGCATCGGGAGCCTCGCCGACATAGGACAACAGCTTCGGTTTGGTGACCGGGCAGCGGGTATGCTCTGCCATGATCTGGATCTGCTTGCGCGTGGCGATCTGCTGCAGCTCGACGAATTCGCCGAGCAGCCGCCCGACCGACACCGTATCACCCACCGGCAATTGCGCGCGCCGCCCCTCGGCGACGTGCAGGCGGATCTGGTCGGTCGGCAGGAAACCGAAACGGCGCGCCACCGCATCCACCAGCGCCGGATCGTTGCGCGGCACCACGCTGAGATGGTCGCCGACGCGATAGCTGACGCCAGCCGGCAGTTCGACTTCGATATGCCGGGTCGAGCGGTCTGACGCATGCGCGCCCCCGCGGTTCTGCAATTCGCGATTGGCGAGAATCTTCATCGTCACCGCGCCGCCCAGCGCCGCGACGGTGTTGGTCACGGTCGGCGCCACCGGCTCGATCTTGTAGAGCGGCGCATCCTCGGCGCTGCGGCTGAACGCGGCATCAATGCCGAGTGCTTTCACCGCGCGCGGACCAAGCTTCTCGAACCATGCATCGAACTGGCCGTCGAGGTCCTCGCGCGCATTGCCTTCGCCGCGTTCGTAGACGCTCTGCGCGCCATGCGCCGCGAGCCGTTCGTCGATCAGCCGCGGCACCGATTGATAGGTCGCGGTCCAGTCGCTGTTGCCGCAGCCGAACACCGCATACTTCACCTTGGCGAACGCGTCCTTCGGCAAATCGCTGTTCAGCCACTTGACGAACTGGGTGGCATTGTCCGGCGGCGCCCCGTTATAGGACGCGCAGAAGATCAAGACGCCGCCCTCCTCCGGCAGATGGCCGCTCGCATCGTCCAGCGGCGCGAGCCGGGTCGCGAAGCCATTGACCTCGGCGAGATCGGCGGTGCGCGTCGCCAGTTCCTCCGCCGTGCCGAGATTGGAGCCATACAGCACCAGAAGCGGCGTGTTGTGGCCGGGCCGCGCCCGCACCGGCGCTTTGGGCGGCGCCGCTTGCGCAGCCGGCACGGCGGCGACACCGGCATGCGCCGCGCGCTCGCTGTCCAGCCGCGGCCGCACCTTGATCTTGAAGCCTTCCGGCTTGATCGTCAGCGTCTCCTTGAGGTGCATCTGATAACGGGTGTGGTCGATCAGCTTGAAGCGCTGCAGGATCATGCCGAGCGCGAGGGCAGCTTCATGCATGGCAAAGCCGCGGCCGATGCAGGCGCGCTGGCCGTTGCCGAAAGGCTTCCAGGCATTGGGCGGACGCTTGGCTTCCGCCTCGCGGCTGAAATTCTCCGGATCGAACGCATCCGGGTTCGGCCCCCAGACCGACGGGTCGCGATGCAGCGCCGTGACCAGCACGGTGGTGAAAGTGCCCTTCTTCAGCTTGTATCGCCCGGCCAGCATCTCGTCCTGCAGCGGCGCGATGCCGTAGGCTGGCGCCGGCGGCCACAGCCGCAGCGCCTCCTTGAGGATCTGGGTGATGTAGGTGAGCTGCGTCACCTGCTGGAAGGTCGGCCTGACGTCGAGATTGGCGCCCAGCACGCGATCCACCTCGTCATAGGCCTTCTTCAGCACCTCCGGATGTTTCAGCAAGGCGTAGATCGCGTAAGACAGAAGGCCGCTGGTGGTCTCATGGCCGGCGATCAGGAACGTGTTGATCTGATAACGGATGTTGACGTCGTCGAGCTGTTCGCCGCTGGCGCGGTCGACGCCGGTCATCATCGCGCCGAGCAGATCCTTCTTGGCATCGGCGGCGGGATCGCCGCGCCGCGCCGCGATCACCTCGTCCACCATCTTGTTCATGAAAGCGACGTCGGCGGCGAGATCGCGGTTGCGCTTCTGCATCCACACTTTCTCGAACGGCAGTCCGCGCGTCATCATGATGGTTTCGAGCGAGCGGACCAGCGACTCCACGAAGGGATGATAGTCGCGGCGGTAGAACGAATTGAAGCGATAGTCGAAGCCGCACAGTCCGATGGTGTCGAGCGTCAGCGCCGTCATGTCGTGAACGACGTCGATCTCCTCGTCGGGGTTGAGCCGCTCCCATTTCTTTACGAGCTGCTCGGCGATATCGACCATGCTCGGGTGATATAACTGCATCGCGCGGTTGCCGAACGGCTGCAGCAGGATGTTGTGCGCCTTGCTCCAGTTCGGCTCCTTGGTATCGGCGGTGAACAGGCCGTCGCCGCCGACGGCGCGCACCCGCCGCAGCGCGCCGCGCACCACCTTGTCGAAGCGCTTTTCGTCGCTCAGCTCCTCGATCAGATCATGACCCGACACCACGACCATCGGCTTGCCCATCATATCGAGCCAGTAGATCGGGCCCAGCTCCTTGGCGAGCCGGGTCAGGTGCTGGACCGGCGATGTCGAGTCGATCGACAGCATGTTGCCGACCACCGGCTTGGTCGGTGGATGCGGAATCGGGTCCAGTCGGTTGGTCGACGCCATTTGAAATCATCTCCTCGCTTGTCCACACTATGCACGGTGCGAGCGCCTCGCGCATGTCAGCCGTCTCATTCTGTCTCGGAGTTCGTCATATCCGGGCTTGTCCCGGATATCCACGTCTTGCCTTTCATACCAGAAGCAGGAAGACGTAGATGGCCGGCACATCGGCGAGCAAAGCGACGCCGTTCTTCGAACGGCTATGCCCGGCCATGACAACTGATAGTTCCTGGCCCGACTAGCCGAATCTCCGCCGCCGCCACTCGATCAGCTTGTTGCTCAGCTCTTCCGGCTGCTCCTGCTGCGTCCAGTGGCCGCTGTTGCGGATCAGATATTTTTCCAGGTCGGGAATGATCTTCTCCATGCCGTCGGCCGCCGACGGCGGCAGCACCGCGTCATCCTCAGCCATCACCATCAGCGACGGCACCCGCACGGTGTGATCGAGCGTCGCCGCACGCTCCCAGTTGCGGGTCATGTTGCGATACCAGTTGATGCCGCCGGTGAAGCCGGTGCGCGTGAAGGTGTCGACGAACACCTGCATCTCTTCCGGCGACAGGATCTTCTGACGCGGGTCACGGCTCGCGTCGTAGCCTTCGACCATCTGCGGAAACGCCATGTTCAGCTTCGACGACGCGCCGATACCGGCCGCCGCGGGCTCCGACGGCTTGTCCTTGCGCGGCAGCGGCTTGCGCATGAAGAAGTCGAAGGTTTCGGCCACCTTGCTGCCGAAGATGCGATCGGGATGCCGCGCCGGGTCCTGAAACTGCACGATATACATGCTGTCGCCGAACCGTTTGCGATAGATCGCGATCGGATCGGCCGGCGCGCGGTCGGCGTGCGGCGTGTTGACGCCGACGACGCCGGCAACGCGCGAGGGATGGCGCAGCGGCATCTGCCAGACCACGAAGCCGCCCCAGTCGTGGCCGACGAAGATCGCCTTGTCGATGTTGAGATGATCGAGCAGCCCGACCAGATCGGCGGTCAGGTGTTCGAGATCGTAATCCTCGACCTTCGCGGGCCGCTCCGTCGCGCCATAGCCGCGCTGGTCCGGCGCGATGACGCGAAGGCCCGCCTCGCTCAGCGCCTTGATCTGGTGGCGCCAGGAGAACGCCATCTCGGGCCAGCCATGGCACAGCACCATCGGCAGCGGGTCGGATTTCGGTCCCGCCTCGTAATAGCCCATGCGGATTCCGTTGGTCTGCGCGAACTGCAGCGGCGGCATCTCGATCATCGACAGCTCCATTCAGCTCGCGGCGCGCGACGCGTCGGGCGCTGCGCCATAGGCCGCCTCGAGGGCCGCCAATTCGCCCGGCAGCATGTCGGCCAGCACTTGCGCATGCGGAATGACATTGGCGCCGGCGATGAATCCGAAGTCGAGATTGTCGCGATAGCTCTGCACCGTGATGTTGAGCGCCACGCCATGAGTCGCGATCGAAACCGGAAAGATGTGCAGCAATTCGGCGCCGACCGCATACAGCGTCTGCCGTGGCCCGGGAACGTTGGACACGGTGATGTTAACCGCCGGCGGCAGCACGTCGGAGAGATTGGAGCGGCTGTAGAGCAGTGCCAGGATCTGCACCATGATCGGCGCACCCAGCATCGAAATGTTGGAAATCTGCGGCATCAGCGCGCGCAGCGGATGCGCCATCTCCTTCGACTTGCCGGATTGCGCGATGATCGCCTCCAGCCGCGCCTTGGGATCGGCAATATCGGTCGCAAGCGAGCAGATCATCCCGAACACCTGGTTGTTGGAGTCGGTATTGCCCTCCTCGCGCAACGAGATCGGCACGCCCGCCGTCAGCGACTTGTTGGGCAACGCATCGTGCTGCAGCAGATAGCGCCGGACCACGCCGCTGGCGAGCGCCAGCACCACGTCGTTGAGTTTGCCGCCGGCGCGCTTCGCCAGCGCCTTGGTTTGCGACAGCGGAATCGACACGCCGGCGAAGCTGCGTTCCGACGAGATCGACTTGTTGAGAATGGTTGGCGGCGACGCCATCCGCTCCAGGCTTTCGCGCGATTTCGGATCGGCGATCTTACCGACGACCTCGGAAAGGCTTTTCAGCATCGTCGGCATGCTGCCGACGAAACGCACCGCGCTTTCGATCTGGAACATGGCGTTGTCGAACAGCACCGAGCCGAGATCGCTCTTGCCGGAGCGCGGCAGTTCGATGCCTTTTGAAAAGCCCGAGCCTTCGAGTTGCTGGCGCCACATCTCCTGATAGGAGTTGAGGAAGTTCGCCGCCATTTCGCGCGGCTCCGGCGCCCCCTTGCGGCGCGCCGGCGGCTCGGGAATGTCGCGCGGCACCTTTGAGACGTCATAGATCATGCTGGTCAACGCCGCGCCCGCGCCGCCATCGATGCAGGCATGGTGCATCTTGGAGTAGAGGCCGATCTCGTTGTCCTTCATGCCCTCGAAGACATAGAACTCCCATAGCGGACGCGCCCGATTGAGCAGCTTGGCGTGAATCCAGCCGACGATGCGTTCCAGCGTCGCGCGATCGTAAGGCGCCGGCAGACTGCCACGGAAGATATGACGGTCGATATCGAACTGATCATCCTCGACCCAGCTCGGATGATCGATATCAAGCGGCGCCTTTTCGAGCCGCGCCTTGAGGATCGGCGCGACGTGCAGCCGCGAGGCGATCATCGCCTTGAAGTCCTCGAAGAAGTTGCCGGAATATCCGTCAGGCAGCCGGAAGATCGCGATGCTGCCGACATGCATCGGCATCTCAGGCGTCTCATAGTAAAGGAAAGACGCGTCCAGCGAAGACAGCTTCTTGGCGCCACTCATGGGTCTCACTCCGGTCAGGATTCATCGACGCCTTGGCAGCGTTCTGATTGGATTGTGCCTGTTTCCGCCGGCCATTTGCAACGGCAATCGGCATCCTCGCCCGCTGTGCCGGCTCGCCCGGCGGCACCTGAACCGGTTACCGCCGCACGGCGGCCGGACGCGATTACTTCTTCGCGCGGCCGGTGCCGAGCCCGGCCATGTTGGCAAACATGTCCTGGAAACGTTCGGTCATCATCTTCGGATCGAAGGTGAACCAGTTCTGCATGATGGCTTCCGGCGAGAACTGATCGATGGTGGCCGACATCTTTTCCTGGAGCTTGTCCATCATCGCGGCCTGCATCGGCTGCACGTCGGGCAGCCCCATGAATTCGCGCGCTTCCAGCGGCGTGCAGTCGACCTCGATGGTTACCTTCATGTCTCGCTCCTATTCACCCGAAGACCAGTATCGTCATGGTCGTCATGACGATGCAAGCCACATGGCGCCATGCCGCTTGGCAGACGACGTCCCTGCTTCGACATTCGCCTGATCTACCCGCACGGCGTGAACACCGCGCCGGCAAATAAAGCGAACGTCCGAACCCCTACACCAGGTTATCTCACGCGAGCGTTAATCGAAACGTTCTGCGGCAAAGGGCGATGGATCGGCGAAAGGCGTTTCGCCCGTCATCATTTCAGCCAGCAGCCGCCCGGTGGCCGGACCGAGCGTCAGGCCGTGATGCTGATGGCCGAAATCGAACCACAGCCCGGCATGGCGCGGCGCCTTGCCGATCACCGGCAGCATATCCGGCAGGCACGGCCGCGCGCCCATCCAGGGCTTCGCCTCGATCGGTTCGCCGAGCGGGAACAGATCGCGCGCCAGCGGCAGCGCGCGCTCAAGCTGCACGGGGGTCGGCGGCGCGTCGCGGCGCGCGAACTCCGCTCCCGTGGTCAGGCGGATGCCGCGATTCATCGGCGCCAGCAGGAAGCCGCGATCAGCGTCCAGCACCGGATGATGCAGCACCGCGTTGCCACGCGGCGCGAAGTGCTGATGGTAGCCGCGCTTGATGCCGAGCGGGATGTTATAGCCGAGCGGCCGGAACACCAGATCGGCCCACGGCCCCAACGCCACCACCACCTCACGGGCCGCGATGGTATTGCCATCCGCGTCGCGCAGCTGCCAGCCGCCGCCATCCTGCTGCAGCGTCCGCGCATCCCCCGCGACGAAGCGGCCGCCCCTGCGGGTGAAAAGCTCGGCATAGGATTTGGCGAGCTTGCCGGGATCGGGCACGAAGCCCGGCGCCGGCCAGTGGATCGCGCCGGTGAAATCGCCGGAGAAGTTGGGCTCGCGCGCGGCGATGCCGGCGACATCGAGAACCTCGCCTTCGACGCCCGCGAACTCGCGCGCCAGCTTGAGCTCGACGACGCCTTGCGCCAGCGAGGCCTGCGACCGGAACAGCTTGATCCAGCCGGTCCGGCGCAACAGGTGCTGCGCGCCGGCCGCTTCCATCAGGGCCTCATGCTCGGCCAGGCTGCGCTCGATCAGCGGCAACGCCGCACGCGCGCTGCGCAATGCGCCGGCCGGCGACGAGGCGCGAAAATAGCGCCACAGCCACGGCAGCACCGTCGGCAGCGCGGAGAGGTGATAATGCGCTTCGGTCGAGCGGTTCAGCGCGTAACGCACGAGATGCGGCAGATCGCGCGGAAACGTGTAGGGGAACACGGAGGCGCGCTCGATCAGCCCGGCATTGCCGTAGCTGGTTTCCTCGCCGGCGATGCCGTGCCTGTCGAGCAGGATCACATCACGGCCGCGCTGCTGCAGATGCAACGCCGCCGAGACGCCGACGATACCCGCGCCCAACACCACGACATCCGCGCGCTGTGCTGCCATCGAATGCTCCAGGATTGCAGACCGCAGACGATTGCAGCCCCTTGTCACGTAAGCACTGACGGCTCACGTTGCAAATGAGTGAGACAAATCGCGCGCGATCAGATCACGATCTCGCGCATGACGCGGCGGCAATCCATCTCGTATTCGAGATCGACCACCGGCGACCGCGCGAAATGCCAGGTCATGCCGAAGCGCGCCGCACTTCGCCGAACCAGTTCGTCGGCCACCATCGCGTGAAAATCATGCACGGTGTAGATCTGTGTCGCCGTAGTGTCGGTCCATGACAGACCGAAATCGGCCAGCCGCCGCTCCATCTCGCCGACGACGAAATGCACCTTCTCGCGCAGGCCTTCCGCGCTGACGTCGCGATAGCGGACGATGCGCTCGGGATAAGGCGCGCGGCCGCCGCGGGCCTCCGCGCTGCCCGCCAGCACGAAAGTCCGGCGCGTCTCACGGCTCGGCCGCGTGAAGGAGAACGCATGAAACACCGGCTCCGCCGGCGGATCGATCTCCGGACAGACATTGCTGCGCGCCACCGGATTGATGCTGTCGACGTGGCCGTCGAAGAGGCCCCATGCCGCCAGCGTCTTCACGTAATGCTCGTTGAAGGCGCGGAAACCGGCCTCGCTGAACGCGCCCGGCGAGCGCAGTTCACAGGCGCAGAATGCCGTCAGTGGCCGCTCCGCCGCGCCGATATATTCGGCGGCGCGTGCGAAACCTTGCGCGAGCGGAAGCGGCGTCGCGAAGCGCACCCGCTCGATCTCGAAGCCGGGATTGGCCGCGACTCCGCCCGAGAACTGAAAGACCGCAGGAATGAAGTGATAATCGCCGGCGGCGAAATTCTCGGCCATGTCGCCTCCCGTTGCATCGCAATGCCGTGAACGCGGCGCCGCGCAGGCCGGGTGGAAGCGCGCATCGAACTAGCCGCGCGCGTCGCAGGCCCAGGCACGAATGACGCATTCCCTGCCGCCAAATTCGTAGCATTTGCGCATGGCGCTGTTCAAGGACGTGGAGATGCGCGGCTCCACCGCATAGCCATGGGCGCCGCAGGGATTGGCCATGTCCACCGAAAATGCCGCGCAGGCCCGCCGCATGGTGATGGTGGTGCAATCGCCCGAGCAGTTCTTGCGCGCCGCGCTCTTCGCCTCGGCCTCGGCGGGATAGTCGATGGCCTTGCCGTAGGCGCCGCACTTGCCGATGGCGAAGGCACCGGCGGCCTGCGATGAGGCGATCGTCGATCCGATCAGAACACATCCCAGCGCGAAGCTGGCGAGTGGTCGTGACAGCGCCGCAAGGCGGCGCGCGGCAGCGCGGCGTGGCAACACCATTGAATCCCCCGCTCGTCGCGTATCCGTGCGCACAGCCGGCGCATATCGGACCACGCGTCAAGACATTATCGAGAGCCTCCGCTTCCCCCGAAGCGAAGGCTCCCGTCCTCAGCGGCACGGATGCTAAGCGGCGGACGTTTCAAACTGGTGAACGGATTGGAACCCGACGATCAGCTCGGCGAGCGCGAGGACATGCGCGACCGGGTCGGCGGCGAATCGACGTGGGCCGCCTGCTGTACCACTTCCAGCACTTGCGGCGTATCGATATCGAGGAAAGCGCCGTTTCCCTCCACCGGCACTTCCACCACCGCCTCGCTGTGATGGTCGACCAGATGGCGGCCGCCGATATCGCCGGACAGGCCCATCAGCTCGCCGAAGAAGCGGCGCGACCACAGCACCGGATTGCCGCGCCGGCCATCGCAGGTCGGCACCACGATCAGGCTGCCGCGCTCCGGCGAGAACGCGCCGATCAGCTTGTCGATCAGGTGCGCATCGATCAGCGGCATGTCGCCGAGGCAGACCAGCGCGCCGGCGGCCCCGGCCGGCACCGCGGCGATGCCGGTTTTCACCGAGCTGGCGAGACCGCTGGCGAAATCCGGATTGCGCACGAACGTGACGTTCAGGCCGGTGAGCGCCTTCTCGACGTCCTCGGCCTGATGCCCGGTGACGACGATCACCGGCGAGGCTTTCGAGGCCAGCGCCTGCTCGGCCACCATCCGCACCAGCGGCTTGCCGCCGAGTTCGGCCAGCATCTTGTTGGGGCCGCCCATGCGGGTCGAGCGGCCGGCGGCCAGCACCACCGCAGCGACCTTGGCGTCGTCGGCGGGCGCGGGTTCGGCGACGCGCGGCTGCGGCCGGGTGACGATCTCCATCAACAGTCCTCCGACGCCGAAGCCGGTGATGTCCGAACGCTTGACCGGCAATCCCGCCAGCATCCGCATCAGCACCCAGTCGAAGCCGTTCTCCACCGGCGAGCGCGCGCAGCCGGGCGCGCCGATCACCGGACGGCCGCCGGCAGTGCCGAGCAGCAGCAGGTTGCCGGGATCGACCGGCATGCCGAAGTGATCCACCGTGCCACCGTTGCTGACGATCGCCGCTGGAATCACGTCGCGGCGATCGGCAATGGCCGAGGCGCCGAACACGATCACCATCTCGACGTCGAGTTTCAGAACCTCCGCGATCGCGGCAGCGAGCGCCGTCTGATCGTGCGGCACCCGCTTCTCGACCACGATCTTCGCACCGGCCGGCGCGAGGCGCTCGGCGGTGACGCGCAGGGTCTTGTCGATCACCTTCGGCACCAGCCCGGGCAGCATCGTCGACACCACGCCGATCCGCTTGATGACATAGGGTGCGACGCGCAGTGCATTGTGCCCCGCCGCCTTCACCGCGGCATCGCGCAGCTTGGCTTCGACGCCGAACGGGATCAGCTTGACGGTGGCGATCATCTCGCCTTCGACCACCGGCTTGTAAGCCGACAGCGTCGCGAAGGTGATGGCCTCGTCGACGTTGTTGATGCGGTCCACCGCGTCGCGGTCCACCACCAATACGCCGCTGCGTTCCGAGAACAGGTTGGCGCGGCCGGTGAAGGCGCGCTCGACCATCACCCCGTCGCCGGCGATCGCCTGCGCGATATCGGCGGCGGCGACGTCTTCCGACACGTCGCCCTCCTCGAGCCGCACCACCACGATCTGCTCGATGCCGGCGGCCTTCAGCGCATCGGCCTCCGCCGGTCCGATCGTCGTGCCCTTCTTCATCACCAGCGAACCCTGACGCAGCGTGTGCACGGTGACACCGCCGATGGCCTCGTCGGGCTTGGCCGGTCCGAACTTCATGACGCGCTCTCTTTCGGCAGTCGCAACTGCGCGGTGATCTGCGCCATGATCGCCACCGCCACTTCGCCGGGCGAGATCGCGCCGATCGGCAACCCGATCGGCGCGTGAATCTTGGCAATATCGCTGTCGCTCGCGCCCTGCGCCTTGAGGCGGTCAACGCGCTTGGCGTGGGTTTTGCGCGAGCCGAGCGCGCCGATGTAGAAACAGTCGCGCTCGAATGCGTGCAGCAGCGCCGGATCGTCGATCTTCGGATCGTGCGTCACCGCGACGAACGCCGTATAGTGATCGACATCGAGCGGCGGCAGCGCCACGTCCGGCCATTCGGCGATGACGCGCACGTCAGGAAACCGCTCCGGGCTCGCGAACGCGGTGCGCGGATCGACCACCGTGACGTCGTAGCCGAGCGAACGCGCCATCGGTGCCAGCGCCTGGCTGATGTGCACCGCGCCGATGATCACCATGCGCGCGACCGGCGCGTAGACGTTGACGAACAGCTTCTTGCCGTCCGCCTCGATCATCGCGCTCTTGCCCATGCGCAGTTGCTTGCGCAGCTCGGCCTCGAGCGGATCGCCGGCGAGATCGGCGGCCTTGACCATGCGCTGGTCGCCATTGGTCACGTCGGTGATCACGAACACCGGCCGCCGCGCCGCGCGTTCGATGTTGACCTGCGTCAGCGTCTCCAGATTCACCTACGCCACCTTCTCGACGAACACGCGGATGGTGCCGCCGCAGGACAGGCCGACATTGAACGCCGTCTCGTCGGCGACACCGAATTCGAGCAGCTTCGGCTGTCCGCTGGCGATGATGTCGAGCGCTTCGGTCACTACCGCGCCTTCGACGCAGCCCCCGGACACCGAGCCGAGAAAGGTGCCTTCATCATTGATCACGAGATTGGAGCCGGCCGGCCGGGGCGCCGAGCCCCAGGTCTCGACCACGGTGGCGAGCGCCACGCCATGGCCTGCCTTCTTCCATTCTTCAGCGGCTTGCAGAATATCTTCGTCGCGCTCGAGCATGGGGGACCTCTCGTTCAAGCTGCGGGGCGGATCGCATCGCGCCGTTGCGCGGGTGGCGCTACGGAGAGCGCGGCAATCAAATCCTCGATGGAGGACAAGCTATGCACCGGACGGAATTCGTCAACGTAGGGCAGCATCATTTTGATTCCCTGCGCCTTTGCTTCGAAACCGCTGAAGCGTAGCAGCGGATTGAGCCAGATCAGGCGGCGGCAGGAGCGATGCAGCCGGTCCATCTCGAACGCCAGCCGGTCGTCGGCCTCGCGCTCCAGCCCATCGGAGATCAGCAGCACGATCGCGCCCTGCCCGAGCACGCGCCGGCCCCACAGTTTGTTGAAGGTCTGCAGCGACGTGCCGATCCGCGTGCCTCCCGCCCAGTCTTCCACCGTGGACGAACAACTCGCCAGCGCCTCGTCGGGATCGCGGGCCCGCAGCGCGCGCGTCACGTTGGTGAGCCGGGTGCCGAACAGAAACACCGAGACACGCTTGCGCGCATCGGTGATGGCATGGAGAAAATGCAGAAACAGCCGCGTGTATTCGCTCATCGAGCCGGAGATATCGAGCAGCGCGACAATCGGCGCCGGCTTGTCGATGCGCCCGAGGTGACGCAGATCGACGATATCGCCGCCGGTGCGCAGGCTGGCGCGGATGGTGCGGCGCAGGTCGAGCTTCAATCCGCGCGAGTCCGGCGCGAAGCGCCGCGTGCGCAATTCGGCCTGCGGCAATTTCATCTTGGCGATGGCGCGGGTGACCTCGGCGATCTCGGCCGCGCTCATCTGCGCGAAATCCTTTTTCTGCAGGATTTCCTGATCGGAGGGCGACAGCCGCAATTCCTGCACCTCGGACGGTGCCTGCTCCACCTTGCGGGACTGCGACATCGCCTCCTGTACGCGGCGCGAGGCCGGCTTCGGCTTCGGCTTGGCCTGATCAGGCAGCGGCACCGAGTCGAGCAGATGCATCCATTCCTGCTCGGCGCGGAAGAACAGATCGAAGGCCTGGGCGAAAATCAGCGAATGCTCATGCCGCGTGACGAACACCGCCTGCAGCGTGGCGTAGACCTCGGCGCGGTGACCGATGTCGATCACGCGCAAGGCTTCCAGCGCGTCGATCACCGCGCCAGGGCCGACCGGAATACCGGCCGCGCGCAAGGCGCGGGCAAAGCCCACGACATTGTCGGCAATCAATCCGGTCACGGGTGACGACGTTGTCATTGGCGGCTCCGACGATTGTCACCTCATCTCGGCGTCGTCCCCCTCCCCCCAAAGCGGGCCCCTCTGTCGTCGTGACCGGATTTATTCCGGCCATGACGGAACGATGGACGTGGGCGTACCCGCCTTCATGGGGACGACGGCTTACGCGATATATTCCACCTTATATATCGCTCGTGGCTTCCTTCAAAACCTTTTGCAAGGTGCCGGCCTGCATTTTCGCGATATCGTCCTGATATTTCAGCAGCGCGCCCAGCGTGTCGCCAACCACTTCCGGCGTCAGCTCCCGCGCATCGAGCTGGGTCAGCGCGGTCGCCCAGTCGATGGTCTCGGCGACGCCCGGGTTCTTGTAGAAATCCTGGTCGCGCAAGGCCTGCACGAAGCGCACCACCTGCTCCGACAGCTTCGCCGAAATCCCCGGCACGCGCGACTTGACGATGGCGAGTTCGCGCTCGGCGGAAGGATAGTCGACCCAGTGATAGAGACAGCGCCGCTTCAGGGCGTCGTGGATCTCGCGGGTGCGGTTCGAGGTGACGATGACGATGGGCGGATGCGGCGCCTTGACGGTGCCGAGCTCCGGAATGGTCACCTGGAAGTCGCTGAGGATTTCCAGGAGATAGGCTTCGAACGCCTCGTCGGCGCGATCGAGTTCGTCGATCAGCAGCACCGGGGCGCCGGCAACATCCGGCTCCAGCGCCTGCAGCAGCGGCCGCTTGATCAGATAGCGCTCGCTGAAAATGTCATGCGAGAGCTGCTCGCGGTCGGCATCGCCGGCGGCCTCGGCCAGCCGGATGCCGATCATCTGCGCCGCGCTGTTCCACTCGTAGACGGCGGAGGCGACGTCTAGACCCTCGTAGCATTGCAGGCGGATCAGACTGCGCCCGAGCGCCGCCGACAGCACCTTGGCGATCTCGGTCTTGCCGACTCCCGCCTCGCCTTCGAGGAAGAGCGGCCGTCCGAGCCGCAGCGACAGATACACCACGGTGGCCAGCGAACGCTCGGCGAAATAACCGCGGCTGTTCAGGAGCTGGAGGGTGGCATCGACAGATTGCGGAAGGCCTTCGGCTGTACTCATCAAATGGCCCATCTAGGCAAAAGCGGAATGAAGAAGGCCGGGCGATGAGCCGTCATCCTGAGGTGCCGTTGCCAAGCAACAGCCTCAAAGGGTGGCGGCGCATCCTTCGCGGCTTCGCGCCGATGCTTGGCGCGGCTCAGGATGACGGCATCGAGCCAGCCCGAAGCCATTCGGCCCTAGGCCCTGTTGTTTGCGGCATCGACGGCACGGCGCGCCAGCACCCCAATCAAGTGCGCGCGATATTCCGCGCTGCCGTGCAGATCGCTGTTGAGTCCGTCCGCGGAAACCGACAGGCCCTCCAGCACCTTTGCCGAGAACCGCTTCTTCAAGGCTTCCTCGAAGGCCGGCACGCGAAACACGCCGTCCGCGCCCGCGCCGGTCACCGCCACCCGGACATCCGAGGGCATGCGGGCGACGAACACGCCGACCAGCGCATAGCGCGAGGCCTGATTGCGAAACTTCTGATAGGCCGCCTTCTTCGCCAGCGGGAACATCACGCGGGTGATGATCTCGTCGCTTTCCAGCGCGGTGGTGAACAGGCCCTGGAAGAATTCCTCGGCCTTGATGCGGCGCTTGTTGGTGACGATGGTGGCGCCGAGCGCGACGCATGCGGCGGGATAGTCCGCGGTCGGGTCGTTGTTGGCGATCGAGCCGCCGATGGTGCCCTTGTGGCGCACCGCCGGGTCGCCGATCTGGCCGGCGAGTTCGGCCAGCGCCGGAATGGCTTCGCGCACGGTCGCCGAATCGGCCACCTCGACATGGGTGGTGGTGGCGCCGATCACCAGCGAGCGGCCCTTCATCTCGATGCCGCTCAGCCCCTCGATCCGGGTCAGATCGACGATATGCGGCGGCGCCGCGAGACGCTGCTTCATCACCGGCACCAAAGTGTGGCCGCCGGCGATCAGCTTGGCGTCTTCGTTCTTGGCCAGCAGGTTGGCGGCTTGGCGCACCGTCGCCGGCCGATGATATTTGAATTCGTACATGCGTGAATCCTGAAAATGTCTGTCAGCGCGGCGCGCCGCCGGCCGGCACGGTTATGCGGGATCGGACTTCGCCATCGCCTTGGCGCCGGCGGCGATCGACAGCACGATGTTCTGATAGCCGGTGCAGCGGCACAGGTTGCCTTCGAGCTCCTCGCGGATGGTGTGATCGTCGAGATCGTGGCCCTTGCGACGCACTAGGTCGACCGCGGTCATGATCATGCCCGGGGTGCAGAAGCCGCATTGCAGTCCGTGATTCTCGCGAAACGCCTCCTGCATCGGATGCAGCGGCGCGCCGTCCGGCGCAAGGCCTTCGATGGTGGTAACGCTGCCGCCGTCTGCCATCACCGCCAGCGTGGTGCAGGATTTCACCGCCTTGCCGTCGAGATGGACGACGCAGGCGCCGCACTGAGAGGTGTCGCAGCCGACATGGGTGCCGGTCAGCCGCAGATTCTCGCGCAGAAACTGCACCAGCAACGTGCGGGGATCGATATTCGCGGTGACGGGATTGCCATTCACGACGAGAGAAATTTTGGCCATATGCACTCTCTGCCCGCGCCGCATGACGTGCCGCGCGGTTCTTTGAAATCATTCCAAAGGCATATTATGGTCCTGTGGCAGGTTGAGCAACCTCGCTCATCGGCAGCCCTGCTGTGCCGTTCGGCATCGCGCCGGCGCTATGCGGCCGGTCACGACGCCGACAGACCGGCATCATGACCGGTTTGTGACGGGCGTCGATCAGGCCCGCAATCAGCCCTGCACGGCTTTGGCGAAATTGGCGAAAAATTCGTCGGCGAGTTTCTTCGCGGTGCCGTTGATGAGACGCTGGCCGAGCTGCGCCAGCTTGCCGCCGATCTGCGCCTCGACATTATAGCTGAGCAGCGTGCCGCCATCCTTGTCGCTGAGGCCGACCGTGGCGCCGCCCTTGGCGAAGCCGGCGACGCCACCCTCGCCCTCGCCGGAAATCTTGTAGCCGTTCGGCGGATCGAGGTCGCTGAGCATGACCTTGCCCTTGAAGCGCGCCGACACCGGCCCGACCTTCATCTTGGCGACGGCGCGGAAGCCGTTGTCCTCGGTCCGCTCCAGCTCCTCGCAACCGGGAATGCAGGCCTTCAGCACGTCGGGATCGTTGAGCTTCTCCCATACGGTCTCGCGCGGCGCGGCCAGTTGCACTTCGCCGGTCATCGTCATCGCCATGGGATATCCTCCTGAAACACTGAATGCCGACCGCCTCGCCCGGCGTCCGCAATGAGCTCCTCAATTAAGCCGGACCGAAGCAAAATGAAAGAGCGCGCCGCCATCGCGGCCTGTCGATGAATGGCCTGAAGGGATTGGCAGCGGCGGCCTTGCGTGGTTAGGGTCTGTCACGATGAGCACCGCATTACCGCCCCTTCTCGCGCCGATGCTGTCGAGCGCCGCCATGCGCGAGGCTTGCGACGACGCGACCGTGCTTCAGCACATGCTGGATTTCGAGGCGGCGCTGGCGCGCGCCGAAGCCGCGACGAACGTCATTCCGGCCGCCGCGGCCGGGCCGATCGCCGCCGCCTGCCGCGCCGATCGCTTCGACGAGGCCGCGCTGGCGGAGGCCGCGATGCGCGCCGGCAATCTCGCCATCCCGCTCGTCAAGGCGCTCACCGCCGCGGTCGCCAAAGCCGATGCCGACGCGGCGCGTTACGTGCACTGGGGCGCCACCAGTCAGGACGTCATCGACACCGCGACCATGCTGACGCTGCGCGCGGCGATCGATGCGCTGCTGGGCGACCTTGCGCGCGCCATCGCCGGCTTCGCCAGGCTCGCCCGTGCCCATCGCCATACCCCGATGGTGGCGCGCACCTGGCTGCAGCATGCGCTGCCGATGCCGTTCGGCCTCAAGCTCGCCGAATATGCCGCGGCGCTCGACCGCTCCCGCGCCCGCTTGCAGGCGTTGCGCGACAACGGCCTGGCGCTGCAGTTCGGCGGCGCAGCCGGCACCCTCGCCGCGCTCGGCGACAACGGCGTGGCGGTGGCCGAAGCACTGGCCGATGAGCTGGCGCTGCCGCTGCCCGACGCGCCGTGGCACAGCCACCGTGACCGTATCGCCGAAGCCGCATCGGTGATGGCGATCCTTGCCGGCACCTGCGGCAAGATCGCCCGCGACGTCTCGCTGCTGATGCAGACCGACGTGGGCGAAGCCTTCGAGCCCGCCGGCGCCGGACGCGGCGGCTCCTCCACCATGCCGCACAAGCGCAATCCGGTGGCCGCCGCCTCGGCGCTCGCCGCCGCGACCATGGCGCCCAATCTCGCCGCGACGATTTTCGCCGCCCAGGTGCAGGAGCACGAGCGCAGCGCCGGGCCGTGGCATGCCGAATGGCCGACGCTGCCGACGCTCTTGCTGGTCACCTCCGGCGCGCTCGCCGCCATTGTCGACATCGCCGAAGGGATCGAGGTCGATGCGGAACGGATGCGCGCCAATCTCGATGCCACCCACGGCCTGATCATGGCGGAAGCGGTGACCATGGCGCTGGCGGACCGAATCGGCAAAGCCGACGCGCACCATCTCGTCGAGGACGCCTCGCGCAAGGCGGTGGCCGACAAGCGGCATCTGCGCGACGTCCTCGCCGAGGACGCCCGCGTCACCGCGCATCTCGACGCGGCGCGGCTGGAAAAGCTGTTCGATCCGCTGGCCTATCAGGGCGCGTCGCAAGCGCTGATCGACCGGCTGCTAGAGTCGCTCAATGATGGTCGTTAGCAAATCGTCGAGAGTCGTTTTGTGCCCCGGACGCGGTGCGGCATGAAATGCCGCTCCGCAGAGCCGGGGCTGTTTCAACCGCGGTGTTTAAGACGGTCCCGGTTCTGCGATGCAGCGTTGCACGCTGCGTCGCGCCCGGGACACGACTACACGTTATGACTGCAAGGAACTGGGAGAACCATAATGCCCACCATCAACGCCGATGACGGCTGCCTGCTGAATGTCGCGGTCGAAGGCCGCGACGACGGCCCCACCCTGATGCTGTCGAACTCGCTCGGCTGCACCATGGCGATGTGGGAGCCGCAGCTCGGCGCGCTGGCCAAGCAGTTTCGCGTCATCCGCTATGACCGGCGCGGTCACGGCCAGTCCGGCGCGCCGGCGGGCCCCTATGCGATGGAGCGTTTCGGCCGCGACGTGCTCGCGATCCTCAATGCGCTCAAGATCGAGAAGACCCATTGGTGCGGTCTCTCCATGGGCGGCATGGTCGGGCAATGGCTGGGGGCCAACGCGCCCGAGCGCTTCGACCGCATGATCCTCGCCAACACCAGTTGCTACTATCCGGACCCCACCAACTGGGACAATCGCATCAAGGCGGTGCAGGAAGGCGGCCTCGCCGCGGTGGCCGACGCCGTCATCGCCGGCTGGCTCACCGCAGGCTTTCGCGAACGCGAGCCCGCCGCCACCGCGCGCATGAAGGCGATGCTGCTGTCGGCGCCGCCGGCCGGCTATATCGCCTGCTGCCAGGCGCTGCGCACGCTCGATCAGCGCGATCTGCTGCCGCGCGTCTCGCGCCCGACGCTGGTGATCGCGGGCCGCCAGGATCCGGCGACGCCGGTCGCCGCCGGCGAATACATCCGCGCGCATATCCCCGGCGCCAGCATGACCATTCTCGACGCCGCGCATATTTCCAATGTCGAGCAGCCGCAGGCCTTCACCGAGGCCGTGATCGGCTTCCTGACGCAGCGTTGAAACTTCCTCGACCCGCAAGCGGGACAAGGTCACATCGGAGACGACCATGGACGACCAACAACGACGTGATGACGGCATGGCGATGCGCCGCAAGGTGCTGGGCAACGCCTGGGTCGACAAGTCGCTCAACAACAAGAATGCCTTCAACGCCGATTTCATCGATCTGATCACCCGCCATGCGTGGGGCGAGATTTGGACGCGGCCGCATTTCGACGAGCGCACCCGCCGCGTGCTGGTGATCGGCACCATGGTGGCGCTGGGACAATGGGACGAATTTCGCCTGCACGTGCGCGCGGCGCTCGCCGAGGGCGGCTTCACGCCGGACGACATCAAGGAAATTCTGTTGCAGCAGGCAATCTATTGCGGCGTGCCCGCCGCCAATCACGCGGTGAAAGAGGCGACCGCGGTGGTTCAGGAGCTCGGGCTGCTCAAGGAGTAGCCGGCTTCCGGCAGGCCGGCATCGCCGGACGACAGCGTCGCCGCCGGCGGCTGATCAACCAGCATCAGGATCGCCGTGCCGAGCAGCAGCATCAGCTCGGTGGCGTGCAGTTGCAGCGCCGCCGCCTCTCCCACCTTGGCGGCGAAGGCCATGCTGGCGAAGCTGATGGCGCAACCGAGCGTGAGCGCGATGCCGAGCGCCTCGTCACCGCCGCGGCCGCGCCGCACCGCACGGCGCAGCATCAAGGCTGCGAACACCAGGAAGAAGGCGACCACCGTCAGCTTGCCGAGCGCCAGCAGCCAGGCCAGCCGCACCGTCGTCAAGGCCGGCGTCTGCAGATGCTCGCTGATGAAAATGGCGACCGCCACATTCGGCCGCTCGAACAGGCCGTGAATCGGCGACAGCACGATGCGCCACGCCGCCACGGCCCAGACCGGCACGAAATAAGCCGCCAGCAGCAAGCCGCTGAAGGTGCTCAGTCGCCAATGGGATTCCCGCCAAACCGGTTGCATTCTGCGCTCCGCCGCGCGCCGACTCGCGGCGCCTGTGCCGGGGAGCTAACCGCCGGCACATTGCCGCAGCAATGGAAACCATTTGTTTACCTTAACGGGGCGCCGCGGGGTGTGGACAAACAGAAAGCCCCGCCATCCGGAGATGGGGGGCCAGGAGTTTTTGACGGTCTTGGAGAGAGCTCGACGGCGCGCGGCTGGTTCCCGCGCGCCGGTTCCATCTCTCGCAGGGGGTTAGGACCGGCGCTCGTCCTGCTGGCCGTGCCGCCCCTGCTGCTGCGAGGACTTCTGGCCGCCCTGCTGTTGCTGCTGGCCTGATTTCTGGCCGCCACCCTGCTGCTGTTGCTGGCCGGGCTGACGATTGCCCTTCTGATTCTGCTGGTCCGACTGGTTCCGGTTTTGCATAGCACTCTCCGATGAACCGTGCGCATGCGCACGTCCAGCGCCCGCACATCAACGCCCGGCCCCGCGCCGCGTTTCTCCAAAAGCCGTTGTTCCGCGATGATCTTTTCGCGACATCGCTGTGAAGATGTTGCGGCGCATTGCACCGCGCGGGCTCTCCGGCCGTCCACAACGCGCGCTGCGCGGTTGCCCACCCCGACTCCCACTGTTAAGAATTTCAAAAGATGCGGGTTCGCCGAATGAGGGGCGGCGCGGTTCGCATCGGCACGGGTCAGGACACGCCGGGGTGACCATCTTCGGAGGGGGCCGGAACGGACTCGTGAAGCGTGTTGGTTTCGTCCTCACCTCGGCGGCGAATGGATTATTTTTTCCAGCAACTGATCAACGGCCTTGTGCTCGGTTCGATCTACGGGTTGATCGCCATCGGCTACACGATGGTCTACGGCATCGTCGGCATGATCAATTTCGCCCATGGCGATATCTTCATGATCGGCGGCTTCATCGCCCTCATCACCTTCCTGATCCTGGTATCGGTCGGCCTCTCCACGGTGCCGGTGATCCTGCTGCTGGTGCTCCTGGTGGCGATGGCGGTGACCGCGCTCTACGGCTGGACGGTGGAGCGCATCGCCTATCGTCCGCTGCGGCAGTCGTTCCGTCTCGCGCCGATGCTGTCCGCCATCGGCATGTCGTTCGTGCTCTCCAACTTCGCGCAGGTCTCGCAGGGCGCGCGCGTCAAACCGGTGCCGCCGATCATCACCGGCGGCTACACGCTGCATGACTCCGGCAACTTCGCGGTGCAGCTCTCCAACGTGCAGATCGTGGTGGTGATCACCACCGTCGTGCTGCTGGCGGCCTTCACCTACATCGTGTCGCGCACCCGCTTCGGCCGCGACATGCGTGCCTGCGAGCAGGACCAGACCATGGCCGCGCTGCTCGGGGTCGATGTCGACCGCACCATCTCGCTGACTTTCGTGACCGGTGCCGCGCTCGCCGCGGTCGCCGGCATGATGTACCTGCTCTATTACGGCCTGGTCGATTTCTTCATGGGCTTCATCGCCGGCATCAAGGCCTTCACCGCCGCGGTGCTCGGCGGCATCGGCTCGCTGCCCGGCGCGATGCTCGGCGGCCTTGCCATCGGCCTGATCGAGACGTTCTGGTCGGCCTATTTCTCGGTCGAATACAAGGACGTCGCCGCCTTCTCGATCCTTATCATCGTGCTGATCTTCATGCCGACCGGCCTGCTCGGCCGGCCCGAAGTCGAAAAAGTCTGATCTCGATGCTGGATGTTCCTCACCTCGTGCCGCGATGCTTACCTCTCCCCGCTTGCGGGGAGAGGTCGGATTGCGCAGCAATCCGGGTGAGGGGCTGATCGATGGAAGAAGTCGCGCGCCCCCTCACCCCAACCCTCTCCCCGCAAGCGGGGAGAGGGAGCATGGCCTTCATCCTGAAGAAAGCCGTCATCAGCGCTCTGGTGGCGCTGGTGCTATTCTCGCTGATGGTCGGCATCCGCACCGAAGCCGGCCCCGCGGGCCAGCTGATCTACTGGACGCGGTTCGGCGAACTTGCCGCCATCGTCGGCGCAGTGTTCGTCGGCAGCATCATCGTCGAATTGCTGCGCCGCTGGATCGGCCCGGTCGGGCTGCGCGAAACCCCGCCGCAACTCCGGCGCACCTTGACGGCGCTGGGCCGCTTTCTGGCCCCTGCGCTGCTGATCTTCGCGCTGCTGGTGCCGGTGATCTTCTACAATCAGCGCTACCTGCTCGATCTGGCGATCCTTGTGCTGACCTATGTGATGCTGGGCTGGGGCCTCAACATCGTGGTCGGCCTCGCCGGCCTGCTCGACCTCGGCTATGTCGCGTTCTATGCCGTCGGCGCCTATTCCTACGCGCTGCTCGCGCAAAGCCCGTTGCCGCTGCCGCATCTGGTCGACGGCTTCCCCTATGTCGCCTTCAGCATGGAGCAGCTCGGGCCATGGGCGTTCTGGGTGCTGCTGCCGGTGTCCGGCCTGCTCGCGGCCTTGTGGGGCGTCATGCTCGGCTTCCCGGTGCTGCGGCTGCGCGGCGACTATCTCGCCATCGTCACACTGGCGTTCGGCGAAATCATCCGCCTCGTCATTCTCAACTGGCAAACCCTGACCGGCGGCCCCAACGGCATCAGCGGCATTCCGCGTCCGACCGTGTTCGGCATCCCGCTGACGCCGGGCGAAAACGGATTCGCGGCGCTGATCGGCGTGCCGTTCTCGCCGACGCATCGCCTTGTGTTCCTGTTCTACCTGATCCTCGCCTTGGCGCTGCTCACCAACTGGGTCACGATCCGGCTGCGCCGGCTGCCGATCGGCCGCGCGTGGGAAGCGATGCGCGAGGATGAAGTCGCCTGCCGCGCGCTCGGCATCAACATCACCACGACAAAACTCTCGGCCTTCGCCATCGGCGCGATGTTCGGCGGCTTCGCCGGCGCATTCTTCGCGACCCGACAGGGCTTCATCAGCCCGGAGTCGTTCACCTTTCAGGAATCGGCGCTGGTGCTGGCCATCGTCGTGCTTGGCGGCATGGGCTCGCAGCTCGGCGTCGCATTGGCCGCGCTCGCGATGATCGGCGGCTTCGAGCTGTTCCGCGGCCTCGATCAATTCCGCATGCTGGTGTTCGGCGGCGTCATGGTGCTGTTGATGATCTGGCGGCCGCGCGGCCTGGTCGGCCATCGCGCGCCCACCGTGTTTCTGCAGAAGCGCACCGAGATATCGTCATCGCTGGTGAAGGAAGGCCACGGATGACGAGCGCCGCGCCCATCCTCGCCATCGACGGGCTGACGATGCGCTTCGGCGGCATCGTCGCCATCAACGACCTGTCGTTCACGGCGCAGCGCCGCCAGATCACCGCGCTGATCGGACCGAACGGCGCCGGCAAGACCACGGTCTTCAACTGCATCACCGGCTTCTACCGGCCGACCGGCGGCAGGATGCGGCTGGTACATGACGACGGCGCGGCGTACCAGCTCGACCGCCTGCACGATTTCCGTATCTGCAAATACGCCAAGGTCGCGCGCACCTTCCAGAACATCCGGTTGTTTCCCGGCATGACCGCGCTGGAGAACCTGATGGTGGCGCAGCATAACACCTTGATGCGCGCCTCCGGCTTCAGCCTGCTCGGTCTGTTCGGCGCGCCCTCGTTCCGCGCCGCCGAGAGCCACGCCATTGACGTGGCGCGGCAGTGGCTCGACCGCATCGGCCTGCTCGCGCGCGCCGACGAGGCCGCCGGCAATCTGCCTTATGGCGACCAGCGCCGGCTCGAGATCGCCCGCGCGATGTGCGCCGAGCCGGCGTTGCTCTGTCTGGATGAGCCCGCCGCCGGCCTCAACGCCAACGAAAGCGCCGCGCTCAGCGATCTGCTGCTGTCGATCCGCGACGATATCGGCACGTCGATCCTGCTGATCGAGCACGACATGAGCGTGGTGATGGAAATCTCCGACCACATCGTCGTGCTCGACCACGGCGTCAAGATCGCCGACGGCGCGCCGCGCGCGGTGCGCGACGATCCGAAAGTCGTCGCCGCCTATCTCGGCGCGGAGGAGGACGAGGTTGCGGCTGTCGAGCAGGAGCTCGGGCTGTGACGGGCAACACCTACATTTCGTCATGGCCGGGCATAGCCGTTCGAAGAACGGCGTCGCTCCGCTCGCCTTGGTCCCGGCCATCCACGTCTTCTTCGCCGCTGCCTCGAAAAGACGTGGATGCCCGGCACAAGGCCGGGCATGACGGTGGAGAGGTCTCGCGATGACCTCACCCCTCACCCCGCTCCTGAAGATCGAAAACCTGCACGCGGCCTACGGCAAGATCGAGGCGCTGAAGGGTGTCGATCTCGACATCCAGCCCGGCGAGATCGTCGCGCTGATCGGCGCCAACGGCGCCGGCAAATCCACCTTGATGATGTCGATCTTCGGCCGCCCGCGCGCCCGCGCCGGCCACATCCTGTTCGACGGCCACGACATCACCGCGCTGCCGACCCACCACATCGCGCGGCTGCGCATCGCGCAATCGCCCGAAGGCCGCCGCATCTTCCCGCGCATGACGGTCGCGGAAAACCTGCAGATGGGCGCCGACGCCACCCCCGGCAGCGAGGCCGAGCGCGCCGCGAGCCTCGCGCGCGTGCTGAAGCTGTTCCCACGCCTCGAGGAGCGCATGACCCAGCGCGGCGGCACGCTCTCCGGCGGCGAGCAGCAGATGCTGGCGATCGGCCGCGCGCTGATGAGCCGCCCACGCCTGCTGCTGCTGGACGAGCCCTCGCTCGGCCTCGCGCCGCTGATCACGCGGCAGATCTTCGCCGCCATCCGCACGCTGAACCGCGAGGACCGCCTTACCGTGCTGATCGTCGAGCAAAACGCCAACCACGCGCTCCGCCTCGCCCATCGCGGCTATGTGATGGTCAACGGCCTGATCACCATGAGCGGCCCCGGCATGGAACTGCTGCAACGCCCTGAAATCCGCGCCGCCTATCTCGAAGGCGGCCGCCACGGTTGAGGCGGCGACCAAGTGACGCGGTCCCGAGGGCGGGCGGCGCACGAAATTTGCCCATGACACCGGCGGCAAATCATCGGACAATGCAGATAACCGGCTCCAGGCCGGACGCAACTTGAACATCCCCTGCGCGAGGAACACGCGAATGAAACCCTTGAAACTGATCGGCCTGGCTTTCGGCGCCTCGCTGGCGCTGTCGACCGCAGCCTTCGCCCAGGACATCACTGTCGCCGTGGCCGGTCCGATGACCGGCAGTGAGTCCGCCTTCGGCCGGCAGTTGCAGAACGGCGCCGAGCAGTTCGTCGCCGATGCCAACGCCGCCGGCGGCCTGCTCGGCAAGAAGCTCAAGCTGTTCGTCGGCGACGACGCCTGCGATCCGAAGCAGGCGCGCTCCATCGCCGAGAAGATCGGCAGCGCGGGCATTCCGTTCGTCGCCGGCCACTTCTGCTCGTCGTCGTCGATCCCGGCGTCGGAAGCCTATGCCGACAGCAACGTGCTTCAGATCACCCCCGCCTCGACCAATCCGCTGTTTACCGAGCGCAAGCTGTGGAACGTGCTGCGCATCTGCGGCCGCGACGATCAGCAGGGCGTGGTCGCCGCGCAGTACATCGCGAAGAACTTCGCCGGCAAGAACGTCGCGATCCTCAACGACAAGACCACCTACGGCAAGGGCCTCGCCGACGAGACCAAGAAGGCGCTGAACAAGGCCGGCTTCCAGGAGAAGATGTTCGAGTCCTACAACAAGGACGACAAGGACTTTAACTCCATCGTCTCGCGGCTGAAGCGCGACAACATCGATCTCGTCTACATCGGCGGCTATCACCAGCAGGCCGGCCTGATCCTGCGCCAGATGCGCGACCAGGGTCTCAAGACGGTGATGATGTCCGGCGACTCGATGAACGACAAGGAGTTCGCCTCGATCACCGGTCCGCTTGCGGAAGGCACGCTGTTCACCTTCGGCCCCGATCCGCGCAACAAGCCGACCGCGAAAGCCATCGTCGAGGAGTTCAAGAAGAAGGGCATCGATCCGGAAGGCTACACGCTCTACACCTACGCCGCGATGCAGGTATGGACGGAAGCCGCCAAGAAGGCCGGCACCACCGATCCGCAGAAGGTGATGAAGGTTGTCAAGGACGGCGAATGGGACACCGTGCTCGGCAAGCTCGGCTTCGACGCCAAGGGCGACATCAAGGCGATCGACTACGTCGTCTACAAGTGGGACGCCAAGGGTAACTACGCCGAGATTTCGGACTGACGTTGTGACGAGGCGCGAGACATCGCGCTTCTTCGCGCCGACCGACGACATCAAACGCCCCGGTTCGCCGGGGCGTTCTGTTTGTAACGCCGACCTATTCTCCGTCGTTGCGAGCGAATGCTTCTCGTCATGGCCGGATTTATTCCGGCCATCCACGTTTCTGCGGCGAAAAGAAAGACGTGGATGGCCGGGACAAGCCCGGCCATGACGCGTTGTATGCAAAGGAGCTCAATTCAACCCCGCACTTCCTCGTTGCGCCACGCGCGCGCCGACGTGATCTCGTCCAGGCAGTCTCCGGGAGAAACGGCAGCGCCGCGACACCGTCAGGCTTGAAAGCAAAAGCGGCGTCAGCGGAGGAAACCGAGCCATGGGCGACCTCCCGTCGAAGACACCGGCGTTCTCCTCCGCCGACATCACCGCGCTGGCGCATCTCTATCGCGGCGAGGTCTATCGCAGCACGGTGTGGCGCACGCGGCTCGACGCCACCACCAACTGGGCGGCGCTGACCACGGCATCGCGCTCTCGCTGACCTTCAGCAGCGAATCCGCCTCGCCGCTGCCGCTGGTCGTGGTCGGCCTGCTGGTCGCGACCATGCAATGGCCCGTTTCACCCGAAATTCGCCAGCGCCGGGAACGTTTCCAAGAGCCAGATGCTCAGCCAGGTGATCGAGCCGGTGAGAAACGCGACGCCGGTCAGCACCATCAGCACGCCCATCACCTTTTCCACGGTGTGGAGGTGCCGCTTCATGCGCGCGAAGACGCTGGAGAACTGTTCGATCATCAGCGCTGCCAGCAGGAACGGAATGCCGAGTCCGGCGGAATAGATCGCCAGCAGTCCCGCGCCCTTGGTCACCGTGGCCTCGGCGGCGGCCACCGACAGGATCGCGGCGAGGATCGGACCGATGCACGGCGTCCAGCCGAAGGCGAAGGCGAGTCCCATGACATAGGCGCCCCACAGGCCGACCGGCTTCGACATCGACAGCCGCCCTTCGCGCATCAACAGGCCGATCCGCGTCAGCCCGAGGAAATGCAGCCCCATGAGGATGATGACGATGCCGGCGAGGATCGATAGCTGCGCCGACCACGCGCGGATCAATCCGCCGATCAGGCTGGCGCTGGCGCCGAGCGCCACGAATACCGTCGAGAATCCCAGCACGAACAGCAGGGCGGACAGCATCACCGCGCGCCGCGACGCCGATTCCTTCTCGTCCTCGGCGACGTGCTCGACGGTCGCACCGGTGAGATAGACCAGATACGGCGGCACCAGCGGCAATACGCATGGCGACAGAAAGCTGACCAGCCCGGCGATCAGCGCGGCCGGCAAGGTGACATCGTGGATCATGCGGCTAATTGCACCGGCGGCGCAGCAAGATGCAAGGGCGCGCCCGTCCGATTCCGGCGCTTCCGCCCGGTTTCAGCTGGCACTCTCGCAAATGTTATGACGAAGTGAGCGGCCTCCGAGAGCAGAAACAGCAGCTGATGTGGTCAGTCGCAAGCATTGTTTGTCCATTCTTCAGGGGCCGGCGCATTCGCAGGGCAGATCAAGCCGACCGACGGATGCGAATCCCGGCGGCGTCATCGCGACAACCGCGATCGGCGCAAAGGAGGCGGTGCGGCATTGTCGGGCTTGACCCGGCAATCCGTCCTTGCCGAAAACGTCGATGCTGGAATCAGACAATGATTCACCGCCGCCGATCACAGCAGACCAAGGACGCCGCCGCATGAAGAATCTTCTGACCGATATTGCCGGCGTGCGCGTCGGCAACGCGCATGACGCAGCTCTCGCATCCGGCGTCACCGCCATCGTCTTCGACAAGCCGGCGGTGGCTTCGCTCGACATTCGCGGCGGAGGCCCCGGCACGCGCGATAGCGCCCTGCTCGATCCGGTCAACACCGTCGAGGGCATCGACGGCATCGCGCTCGCCGGCGGCTCGGCCTTCGGGCTCGACGCCGCGGGCGGCATGCAGGGCTGGCTCGCCGAACAGGGGCGCGGCTTCGTGATTGCTGATGCGGTGATCCCGATCGTGCCCGGTGCCATCGTGTTCGACCTCCTCAACGGCGGCAACAAGACGTGGGGCCGCTTCTCGCCCTATCGCGACCTCGGCTATGCGGCGGCCAGCGCCGCCGCCGATGATTTCGCACTCGGCACCGCGGGGGCCGGATTCGGCGCCACCACGGTGAATTTCAAGGGCGGGCTCGGCTCGGCCTCCGCCGAACTGCCGAACGGCGTGCGCGTCGCCGCGCTCGCGGTGGTCAATGCGGTCGGCAGCGTCACCGTCGGCGACGGCCCATGGTTCTGGTCGGCGCCCTACGAGATCGGCGGCGAATTTGGCGGCCACGGCATGCCCGCGACCTTCACCGACCAGATGCGCACGATGCGCGTCAAGGGCGCCGCCGCCGCCACCGCTATCGAGAACACCACGCTGGTCGCCGTGGTGACCGACGCCCTGCTCACCAAGGCGCAGGCGCAGCGGCTGGCGATGTCGGCGCAGACCGGCTTCGCCCGTGCCATCTATCCGGTGCACGCGCCGCTCGACGGCGATCTGGTGTTCGCCGCCGCCACCGGCGCGAAACCGATCGACCCGCTCTATGGCCTCACCGAACTCGGCACTGTCGCCGCCAACACCGTCGCCCGCGCCATCGCGCGCGGCGTCTATGAAGCGACGGCGCTCCCGTTCCCTGGCGCGCTGCCGGCATGGAAGGACGTGTTCGGAAAGACGTGACCGCTGCAACCGGCGGGCGATACGCGCGTTGTCGCCCGGAGATGGCTGCCGACCGAGATTCCACGACGTGGATCACATGCCTTCGACCGCGATCCGCACCCATGCCTATGACGACAGGACGCGCCAGTTGACCATCACCTTCGTCAGCGGCCGCCGCTATGTCTATGACGAGGTGCCGAAGGCGGTGTACACCGCCTTCACCCGCGCGGACTCGCTCGGCGGCTTTTTCAATTCCAAAATTCGCGATCATTACCGTTATCGCGAGATCGAAGCTGACGGCTGAGCGGCGACGGCCTGCCGAACCACCAGCCTTCGGCCCCCGCAAAACGCCTCAAGGTTCGGAGTTTGCCACCCTGTCAACCGTGGCAACGCTGCCTGCAAACCGCCATGGGATCGCCGCAAGAATCCCGGCGCGAAGGAGGTCGGCGCCCGCTCATTCGATGACAGTATTTCACCGGATGCAAGCGGCATTGTTGTAGGTTCGTCTAAGTATTCGATCCGATGTTCAGGCCAGATTTAAGGTTAGAATCGAGTATAGATTGCAGAGCGCTCGGAGCCGGTCGATGCTTCTCCTGTGCTCGCTTGTGAGCATGCATCAAAACAGTGGAGAAACGTCATGAAGAAAGTTCTGATCCTCGCGGCTCTCGCCACCTCGCTCGTCAGCGCGCCGGCGTTGGCGGGCGGCCGCGGCGGCGGCACGCAGGGCATCGCGATCGGCGCCAACCTGTTGTCGGGACATGGCGGCGTGCTGGGGCTGGTCAACGGACGCAGCGCGCTGGTCACCAACGTCTCGGTGACGACCGGCAAGAACGGCCTGCTCGGCGCCGTCCTCGGCAAGGGCAATCTGCTGGGCGGACTGCTCGGCGGCGGTCACGGCGGCTGCGGCTGCTACTGACCCGCGACGATTGCGGACGGGGATCCCCCCGCCCGCACGATCGCATCGTCAACGCCACTATCGCGCGGCCGCGACCTGCGACGATGAGGGCAAGCGGGCGGCCTTCGCCGGCGAGCCGAACTTTTTCGTCAACGACGTCATCACGATCAGCGCATCGGCGCGCGCGCCGGAAATCAGCGTCCCCTGCGCGCGGGTGAGATCCAGGCCCCAGACCAGATCGGCGTCCAGTTCGCGCGTTACGCCCACCCCGTAACTCAGCGTGCGGGCGCGGAACGGCGAAGCCAGATACTCGGTGTCGGCGTAGCCGAGCGAGGCCAGCACCGTCCATTGCGGATCGATCGTCCATGACGCTTTCGCCGAATAGATCGTATCGATGGTGATCGGCGAGATCGGAAACGTGGTTTCGGAGGCGCGGCGCGACGCGAGAAAGTCTATTTTGAAAGGCTTTGCGCGCCATGTCAGGTTGGCCTCGAACAACAGACGATCGACATCGCTGAAGTCCACGTCGTGCCATTTGCCATAGAGCCGCGAGATCGCGCCGAACGCGGTGACGCTGTCGCCGTCATACTTCGCGAACACGAACGGCTGCATCCGTTCGTTGTCGCGACGAAAACCGAAATCGTCCAATTCGTCGACATAGCGGCGCGTCGAGACGTTGACGGACACGCCGAGCTCCGCCTTGCCGCGCACCAGACTGATGCCGGGCACGATGGAAGCGCGCAAAAACTGCTGCGGACGCGGCAGAAAGTCCTGGAAGATGGCGTTGGTCTGGTTGAGGCTGCCGCGGCCGCCCTCCGCGGTCGCGAACAGCTTGACATCGCCCACCCTCGCCTCCAGCTTCAGTGCCTGGCTGATGTCGCGCGAGCGCTGATTGTAGCTGTCGATGTCGGCAAGCGTCGTCGTCGAGCTCAGGCGCAGCTCGTCGGTCCCGAACGAACCGCGCAGGATCACCTTGCCGCGCCGGGTCGGCGTGGCGCGCGGATTGGCATAGTCGATGGTGCCGGCCTCGGCGGCGATGCCGAGCGTAGTGTCGCCTGTCTTCGCCCCGGCGATCAGCGCCGTTTCGGTGCCGAGAAATGCGCTGCCGCCGATGCCATTTCCGGAGGAAAATTGCGGGTTGGTGTCATAGCCGCCGCGCATCAGGAATGATGCGGCGAAGTCGTGATCGCTTGGCGGCGAAACCGTGTCGGCCGCCCGCGCCGCGCTGGTCGCCATCGGTAGAAATACTAGCGCCATTACTTGGAGCAGCCGCATCGTCGCCCCGCAATACTTTGCCGCAGGAGCGATTACTGGCGCGCATGGTTAGCGAAAGATGAAGCCGGCGTGGATTGCGGCGGAAATGCGAAATGCTGCTGAACCACGCATGATGCAATTACCGCAGATACGGCGCATCACGCACGCAGCGCCGCACAACACGAATCGCAATCAGGATGAAATCAAACGCTCGTCGAAAGCGAGGCCGTTGTCGCCGCGGCGATGGCCTGTGCCTGACGCTGGATCGCCTGCTCGACGAAGTTATACGACGACGTCGCAGCGCTGGCGGTGGCGTTGCTCGGCGGCGAGGTCATCGTCACCTTGGAGCCATCGGCATAGGTCACGGTGGTGGTCGACGAGCCATCGCTGTTGCTGGCGGTTGTCGTCGATGCGCCGCGCAATGCCTGCATCAGCGGATCGGCATTGCCGCCGCCGCCTTTCGCTCCGCCCGCGTGGTGATGGCCATGACTGCGCCGCGATGCGGTCAGCGCCGACGCCAGTTCGTCCGCGCTCACGCTGCCGTCGCCGTTCTTGTCGATCTTGTCGAACACGTTGTCGGCAGCCGCAAGGTTGGTGCCGCCGGCGCCCAGCGCCTGCTCGAATTCCGACTTGCTGATACCGCCGCTGCCATCGGCATCGAGCAGCCCGAACAGATCTTTGAGCGCGCCCGCCTTGGTCTTGTGAGAGGCGCGCGCGCCGGATTGATCCTGCGCAGCGAACAGCGCGGCCGTGGTGTCGGGCGACAGATTGCCGGTGCCGGATCCGCCGCCCGTGAGCGGCGCGCTGATTGCCATCGACGAGGTCGTCGTAGCCGAGAACGTGGCCGCGCTTTGCGTGAAGCCGGTCGTTGTCTGCGCCGCCCTCGAGGAAGCCGATGAGCTTAGCGATTTCAGCGCATCGAAAATCGTGGATGCAGCACCGATCGCAGCCAACATGTCCGTCTCCTCGTAGCGCCGCGCGCAGCGGCCACACCGTAAAGACCTCAAAGCAAGTCCCGTGCCTTCGCCTACGTCCTTGGAAAGTCCGGATAATTTCCAATCGCCCTCGTCTAGGGTCCGGCAAATATTGCCGATACCGCGCGAGGCCGCGGCAGCACTTGCCGACACGGTTCCGCACAGACTCGCGTGATTTGCTCCGCCGGGCCGCGCGTGATACCGGGGCGCATTCAACATCCAAGACATCGGGAAGCCGCCATGTCCCAAGCTTTCGCACCGCGCCCGCTGGTGATCGCCCCCTCGATCCTGGCTGCGGATTTCGCCCGTCTCGGCGAAGAGGTCAGCGCCGTCGATCAGGCCGGCGCGGACTGGATGCATCTCGACGTGATGGACGGCCATTTCGTGCCGAACATTTCCTATGGCCCGGATGTGATCAAGGCGATGCGGCCCTACACGAAGAAGATCTTCGACGCGCACCTGATGATCGCGCCGTGCGATCCGTATCTCGAAGCCTTCGCCAAGGCCGGCTGCGATCACATCACGGTGCACGCCGAAGCCGGGCCGCATCTGCATCGCTCGCTGCAATCGATCCGCGCGCTCGGCAAGAAGGCTGGCGTCTCGCTCAACCCGGCGACGCCGCTCTCCGCGATCGAATACGTGCTCGATCTCGTCGATCTCGTGCTGGTGATGTCGGTCAATCCCGGCTTCGGCGGCCAGGCATTCATTCCGGCCATGATCAACAAGGTGACGGACCTACGCGCGATGCTCGCCGGCCGGCCGATCGATATCGAAGTCGATGGCGGCGTGGTGCCGGATGTCGCCGCGAAACTCGCCGCCGCCGGCGCCAACGCGCTGGTCGCCGGCTCCGCCGTATTCAAGGGCGGCACGCAGGCGAGCTACAAGGCCAATATCGACGCGATCCGCGACGCCGCTGCAAATGCGCGCGGGGAGATGATTTAGATGAGGCATTGCCTCAAGCGTCATGGCCGGGCTTGTCCCGGCCATCCACGTCTTGACTAGGACAATGCGAAAAGAAAAGACGTGGATGCCCGACACAAGGCCGGGCATGACGAGACAGATCGACAGGACGCTTGAAATGATCCCGCGCTACACCCGCCCCGAAATGGCTTCGATCTGGGAGCCGCAGACCCGTTTCAAGATCTGGTTCGAGATCGAGGCGCATGCCGCCGACGCGCTGGCGGACCTGGGGGTGATCCCGAAGGACGCCGCCAAGACCATCTGGGCCAAGGCCAAGGATGCCGTCTTCAACGTCGAGCGCATCGATGAGATCGAGCGCGAGACCAAGCACGACGTCATCGCCTTCCTGACGCATCTCGCTGAGATCGTCGGCCCCGAGGCGCGCTTCGTGCATCAGGGCATGACGTCGTCGGACGTGCTCGACACCTGCCTCAACGTGCAGCTCACCCGCGCCGCCGACATCCTGCTCAAGGATCTCGACAAGCTGCTCGCCGCGCTGAAGACCCGCGCCTTCGAACACAAGATGACGCCGACCATCGGTCGCTCCCACGGCATTCACGCCGAGCCGGTGACCTTCGGCCTCAAGATGGCTTACGCCTATGCCGAGTTCTCGCGCGCCAAGGAGCGCCTGATTGCGGCGCGCAAGGACATCGCGACCTGCGCCATCTCCGGCGCGGTCGGCACCTTCGCGCAGATCGATCCGCGCGTCGAGGAGCACGTCGCCAAGGCGATGGGCCTCACGCCCGAGCCGATCTCGACGCAAGTAATTCCGCGCGACCGTCACGCGATGTTCTTCGCAACGCTGGGCGTCATCGCCTCATCAATGGAGCGGCTGGCGATCGAGATCCGCCACCTGCAACGCACTGAGGTTCTGGAAGCCGAAGAGTTCTTCTCCGAGGGCCAGAAGGGCTCATCCGCGATGCCGCACAAGCGCAATCCGGTGCTGACCGAGAACATCACCGGCCTCGCCCGCATGGTGCGCGCCTATGTGACTCCGGCGCTGGAGAACGTCGCACTATGGCACGAGCGCGATATCTCGCACTCCTCCGCCGAGCGCATGTTCGGCCCTGACGCCACGGTGACACTCGACTTCGCGCTCAACCGCCTCGCCGGCGTGATCGAGAAGCTGCTGGTCTATCCCGCCAACATGCAGAAGAACCTCGACCGCCTTGGCGGCCTCGTCCACTCGCAGCGCGTGCTGATCGCGCTCACGCAGAAGGGCGCGAGCCGCGAGGACTCCTACAAGCTCGTTCAGCGCAACGCGATGCCGGTGTGGCGCGGCGAAGGCGACTTCCGCACGCTGTTGAAAGCCGATGCCGACGTCCGCAAGTACCTCAGCGACGCGGAGATCGATGAAAAGTTCGACCTCGGATATCACCTCAAGCACGTCGATACGATCTTCAAGCGGGTGTTTGGGAACGCGTAAAATCCACTCCGCAGAGGAATCGAACTACGTTTGCCTCGGTCATGCCCGCGCTTGTCGCGGGCATCCACGTCCTTCGATATCTCCATCTTCGTAATAAGGACGTGGATGGCCGGGACGAGCCCGGCCATGACCTCGACGATGCACGTAATCCTCCCTGATCCCGCCGCAATGACAACCTACTGGTAACCACGTTGGGGTAGAATTGTCTGGTGCCTGAACGTCCCACCATTCTCGTGTTCGATTCCGGTCTCGGCGGCCTCACCGTGCTGCGCGAGATCGTGCGGGCGCGGCCGGAGGCTCGGAACGTCTACGTCGCCGATGACGCCTATTTCCCCTACGGCCAGCATACCGAGGCCGAACTGATCGCCCGCGTGGGGCCGCTGATCGGCGACCTGATCGACACGCATACGCCCGACCTTGTGGTGATCGCCTGCAACACTGCCTCGACATTGGTGCTGAGCCATCTGCGCGCCGCTTACAGCGTGCCGTTCGTCGGCACCGTGCCGGCGATCAAGCCGGCCTGCGAGCGCTCGAAAACCCGTCATGTCTCGGTGCTAGGCACCAAGGGCACCGTGCAGCGCGAATATACCCGCGCGCTGATCCGGGATTTCGCCCACGACTGCGAGGTCACGCTGGTCGGCTCACCCCGCCTCGCCTCGCTGACCGAAGCAGCGCTGAACGGCGAGAATATTGCCGACGCCGACATCGCCGCCGAAATCGCGCCCTGCTTCGTCGATGGCGACGCCCGCACCGATACCGTGGTGCTGGCCTGCACCCATTACCCGCTGCTGCTGGACCGGCTGGAGCGGCTGGCGCCCTGGCCTGTGGAGTGGATCGATCCCGCGCCGGCCATCGCCCGCCGCGTTTCCAATCTGCTCGGCCCCGACGTCGGCGGCCTATCGCCCGCCGGCGATCCGCGCCTGATCTTCACCTCGGGGCGACGGCATCCGGCGGCCGAGGCGCTGGTGCATTCCTTCGCGGACGAGGTTGCGGCTTAACCCGACGTCGGTGGACTTCTCCCTTCCGCGACACGCTGCTAGCGTGAGCACTCCATTGGGAGGAACAATGATGATCAAGACAATCGTATTCGGGCTGGGAGTGATGTCGTTCGCACTGGCAGGGGCCGCCGTCGCGCAGCAGGGCGGCATCAAGCGCACGCCCTTGCAGAAGGTCGAGTTTCCGGACGGCTATGTCACCGTGACCGGCCTCGCCGAGCTGCCGCCGGGCGCCGCCGCCGGCCGCCATACCCACCCCGGCATCGAGACCGGCTATGTGCTGGAGGGCGAGCTCAATCTGGAGATCGACGGCCAGCCGGCCAAGCTCTTGAAGCCCGGCGACTCCTATCAGATTCCGGCGGGCGCCGTACACGACGCTAAAGTTCATGGCGATAAGTCCATGAAAGTGCTCGGCGTTTACGTCGTGGACAAGACCAAGCCGCTGGCCTCGCCCGCGGAGTGAACTGGCGGCGGGAGCGTCCCGGCGGGATTTGACATTCCGGCGCGATCCCCCTAGAAACCGCTTGCTCGCGGGCCGTTTTCGGCCCGCGTTGCGTTTCGCGACCCGTGGTCCTCCCCTTAAGCTTTAAGGACGGACCTGTCGGCACCAGGGCCTTGCCCTGTCGCACAGGAGGGCGCGTTTCCTCAACCACCAACTCACAGAGGACGCGATGACAAAGCGTGCAGAAGCCAAGTACAAAATCGACCGCCGTATGGGCCAGAACATCTGGGGCCGCCCGAAGAGCCCGGTCAACAAGCGTGAATACGGCCCCGGCCAGCACGGCCAGCGCCGCAAGGGCAAGCTCTCCGACTTCGGCACCCAGCTCCGCGCCAAGCAGAAGCTGAAGGGTTACTACGCCAACATTTCCGAGCGCCAGTTCTACGCCATTTACGTCGAGGCGACCCGTATGAAGGGCGACTCGGGCGAGAACCTGATCGGCCTGCTCGAGCGCCGCCTCGACACCGTCGTCTACCGCGCCAAGTTCGTCTCGACCATGTTCGCCGCGCGGCAGTTCATCAATCATGGCCACGTCAAGGTCAACGGCAAGCGCGTCAACATCGCCAGCTACAAGGTGAAGCCGGGCGACGTCATCGAGGTCAAGGAAGCTTCCAAGCAACTCGCCATCGTGCTCGAGGCCAACCAGCTCGGCGAGCGCGACGTGCCGGACTTCATCGAAGTCGACCACAACAAGCAGACCGCGACCTTCGCGCGCATTCCCTCGCTGTCGGATGTTCCGTTCCCGGTGCAAATGGAACCGCATCTGATCGTCGAATTCTATTCGCGCTGATCCGGCGCGACTATCTCGACAACGCAAGGCCCCGGTTTTGCCGGGGCCTTTTGTTGTTGTAAGCATCAAGCGTGCCGTCATCCTGAGGTGCGGGCCCTTGCGAGCCTCGAAGGATGACTGCCCAGGCACACGCCTTCGCAGACCTTCGAGGGCGTCGCTGCGCTCCGCCACCTCAGGGTGACGGCTACTCTCCGATGCGAGACGTTTGAAAATGCCCTACGCCCCCTCGCCCACCGATCCGAAACAACCGCCGATCCGCATCAACCTGCTCTCGGATACGCAGACGCGCCCGACACCGGCGATGCGCGAAGCCATGGCGCGCGCGGAGGTCGGCGACGAGCAGATTGGCGACGATCCCACCGTGAACCTGCTGTGCGAGCGGGTCGCGGACCTGCTCGGCAAGGAAGCGGCGGTATACATGCCATCCGGAACGATGTGTAACGTCGCGGCGACACTGGCGCATTGTCGCTCCGGCGATGAAATCATCGCCGAGCGCACCGCGCACCTGATCGCGCGCGAGGGCGGCGCCCACGCCGCGCTCGGCGGCTTCCAGATCATGCCGCTGGACGGCAAGGATGGTCAGTTCACACTGGAGACGCTGCGCGCCGCGTTGCGTCCGCCGACGCGCTATCAGCCGCCGCAAAGGCTGATCAGCGCCGAGCAGACCGCCAATATCGGCGGCGGCACCATCTGGCCGCGGGAGACCCTGGCCGACATCGCCGCGCTCGCGAAGCAGCACGGCATCGCGACCCACATGGACGGCGCACGGTTGATGAACGCCTGCGTCGCCACCGGCATTTCCGCGCGCGAGATGACCGCAGGCTGGGACTCGGCCTGGATCGATTTCAGCAAGGGTTTAGGTGCGCCGATCGGCGCGGTGATCGCCGGCTCAACCGCCTTCATCGACGAGGTATGGCGCTGGAAACAGCGGCTCGGCGGCGCGATGCGCCAAGCCGGTGTCTGCGCGGCCGCCTGCATTCACGCGCTGGATCATCATGTCGATCGGCTTGCCGACGATCACGCCAACGCCAAGGCGCTGGCGCGCGGTCTGTCGCAGATCGCGGGCGTGAGCGTGCAGCAGCCGCAGACCAATCTGGTGTTCTTCGATTCTTCCGGCGCGGGGCTGCCGAGCGAACAACTCGTCACCGCGTTACGCACGCGCGGCGTCCTGCTCGCCACCATGGATGGCCGCATCCGGGCCTGCACCCATCTCGACGTCACGGCCGCCATGATCGACGACACCATCGGCCTGGTCCGCGACATCCTTCGCGCCGCATAACTTTCATAGTGTAGCCCCGCCAGCAAAGCCCGATCGGCAACGCAACAAGCGCTTGACTAATGCATAACTAGATGGTTATGAATTAAACCCATAGCCAACGAGTTATAAATTATGAACCCTTCCGCCCCTGACCAATTATTCAGGTCTCTCGCCGATCCCAGCCGCCGGGCGATCTTCGAGCGGCTCTGCCGCGACGGCGAATTGACGGTGGGCGCCCTCACCGCGCGCGCCGGCATCTCGCAGCCCGCCGTCTCAAAGCACCTCGGCGTGCTCAAGCAGGCCGGACTGGTGCGCGACCGGCATGAAGGCCGGCAGACCCACTACAGCGCGCAAGTGCGTGCGCTCGCACCGCTGGTCGACTGGACCAGCCAGATGACCGGCTTCTGGAACAGCCGGTTCGACAAACTCGAAGATGTTCTGAAAAGGATGGACCAATGAACACCGTGGCAGCCGAAACGCTCTCCGTTGTCGTCGAACGAGACATGCCGCACCCGCCGGAGAAGGTCTGGCGCGCATTGACGCAACCGCATCTGATCGATGAGTGGCTGATGAAGACCGACTTCAAGCCGACCGTCGGCCATCACTTCACGCTGCGCGCGGATTGGGGCACGGTCGAATGTCAGGTCACGGCGATCGAGCCGAACAAATCACTGTCCTACCGATGGGACGCGCTTGGCATCGAAACCGTCGTGACCTGGACGTTAACGCCGACCTCCTCCGGCACGCATCTTCGCATGGAGCAGATCGGCTTCCGTCCGGATCAGCAGCAGGCCTATCAGGGCGCGAAATTCGGCTGGCCAAAATTCTTCGCCAATCTCGAGCAAGTGCTGGCGCGGCCGGAGTGAAGAGCGCGCGAGGCATACATGGCAAGCGGATCGCAGACGGCAACGCCGTCGCAACAGATCGACGCACGGATCGAGGAGCTCGGTGACTGGCGCGGCGAGATGCTCGCGCGCATCCGCGCCATCATCAGAGAGGCCGATCCCGACGTCGTCGAGGAATGGAAGTGGCGCGGCGTGCCGGTGTGGGAGCACGACGGCATCATCTGCACCGGCGAGACGTACAAGACAGCCGTCAAGATGACGTTCTCCAAGGGCGCGTCGCTTGACGATCCGGCAAAGCTGTTCAACGCCAGCCTCGACGGCAACACTCGCCGCGCCATCGACTTTCACGAAGGCGACAAGATCAACGAGAAGGCGCTGAAGACGCTGATCCGTGCCGCGGTGGCGTTGAACAAGACGAAGGGCAAGAAGAAGTAGCGAATATCAAAAGCCAGTTTTTTCCTCGTCATGGCCGGGCTTGTCCCGGCCATCTACGTCTGTCCTGTTGCGGTGGTGTTAAGACGTGGATGGCCGGAATAAATCCGGCCATGACGAACCTCGTCGTCATTGCGAGGAGTACTCGGATCGGCGCTTTGCGCCGTCCGAGCACAGGCTCCGCGACGAAGCAATCAGAGGCCGCAAAGGAAGACTGGATTGCTTCGCTTCGCTCGCAATGACGGATAGCTAGAGTTACGCCGCTAGTTTTCCAGCGCCTCATAGACCAGCTGCTTCACCGTGCGCTGGATGCGCTGACGCTGGGTCGGCGTCTGCTCCATCAGCACGAAGAAGAAATCCTGCTTCGGATCGACGACGAAGTAACAGCCGCTGGCGCCATCCCACTTCAGTTCGCCCAGCGAGCCGGGTGGCGGCGGCTTGGCGTTGCCTGGATCGGTGCGCACGCCGAAGCCGAGGCCGAAGCCGAAACCGTCGCCCGGGAAATAAGCCCAGTCGCGCTCGATGCCGGAGTCGGGGCCGACGTGATCCGTCGTCATTTCCTTGAACGTCGCCGGGCTGAGAATCTGCCGGCCGTCCAGCGTGCCGCCATTGAGGATCATCTGGGCGAAACGCGCGTAGTCATGCGGTGTCGAGATCATTCCGCCGGTGCCGGCCTCGCGCCGGCGCGGCACCAGCGGATCGAGCTTGTAGCCCACGCGGAAATCGGCGTCGTTCGGCATCGGCTGCGCCACCCGATCGCGCTTTGCCGGATCCTTGACGTAGAAGCCGGTGTCGACCATGCCGAGCGGATCGAGCAGGTTCGCCTTCTCGAACTGATACAGCGACGTCCCGGACACCACCTCGATGATGCGGCCGAGAATGTCGGTGGAATGGCCGTAATCCCATAACGTGCCGGGCTGCTCCTGCAGCGGCAGCCGCGCAATCCGCTCGGCGAATTCGGCATTGTCCGGATCGCCCTCGAAGAGGTTGGCCGCGGCGTAAGCCTTGCGGACGAGACTGTCGCCATAGAAGCCGTATGTGATGCCGGAGGTATGGCGCAGCAGATCAAGCACCGTGATCGGCCGCTTCAGCGGCACCATCTCGAGCGCCACGTTGCCGTCCTCCGCCTTCTTCTCGACGCCCACTTTCATATCGGCGAACGAGGGAATGTATTTCGAAACCGGATCGTCCAACTTCAGCTTGCCTTGATCCACCAGCATCATCGCCGCGACGCTGGTGATCGGCTTGGTCATCGAGGAGATGCGGAAGATCGTATCCAGCGTCATCGGCAGCTTGGTCGCGACATCGCGGACACCGAACAGGCCGGTGTAGACCGGCTTGCCGTGCTGATGGATCACTAGTACCGCGCCGGGAATCTTGCCCTGCGCGATCTCGGCGTTGAAGAAATCGGCGATCTTCGCAAGCTTGGCCTGCGAGAAGGTCGCGCCGGCAGGAATCTCGAACGTCCCTTCCGCCCGCGCCGGGCTCAAGGCCGCAAGAAACAACAGGGCAGCGCTGACGAGGCCGCCCAACACCGGTCTTGCATTCATGTCGCTCTCCGTCGCGATCAGGGCATGGAGGGGTTCAGGGGATCAGAGGACATCATTCTTATCAGAAGGATGCGATGTTGCTCAGGGCCTGGCGGTGCCAATCGGCACTGGCCGAGGAAAAGCAGCAAAAGATAACGCGCGCAATCCCGCTCTCCGACGGATTGGCCCCGATCGTGGTCGTAACCGCAATCCGAGCCGCTCGCGCGGCGGGAAACCCGTAGACTCCGGTCGAAATGGCAGAAAAGGCGATCGAGCGCAGGGCATGGTCCCCCGCCAGCGCGAGCGAACGCCGATAGCAGGCGGCGAGCGCCTCGTCCTCGCCGCGGTCGCCGCCCTGCCAGACCGGTCCCACGGCGTGGATGACGTGCCGGGCCGGCAGACGGTAGCCCTTGGTGATCTTGGCGTCCCCTGTCGCGCAGCCGCCGAGGCTGCGGCATTCGGCCAGAAGATCCGGTCCGGCGGCCCTGTGAATCGCGCCGTCGACCCCTCCGCCGCCAAGCAGCGAGTTGTTCGCTGCATTGACGATGGCGTCGACATCCAGCGTCGTGATGTCGGCGACGACGACTTCATATTGCGCCGCGCCGACCTGTCGTATGAAAGGCGTCAGGCCGAGGCCGGGGCGCTGAGCGTGATGCCCTTGTCGGCAAACAGCTTCTGCAATTCGCCCGCCTGGAACATCTCGCGGACGATGTCACAGCCGCCGACGAACTCGCCCTTGACGTAAAGTTGCGGAATGGTCGGCCAGTTGGAATAGACCTTGATGCCGTCGCGCAGTTCAGGGGATTCCAGCACGTTGTGGCCCTTGTAGCCGACCCCGATATGGTCGAGGATTTGGACCACCTGGCCGGAGAATCCGCACTGCGGGAATTGCGGGGTGCCCTTCATGAACAGCACCACGTCGTTCGACTTCACTTCGTTCTCGATAAACTGCTCAATGCTCATCTTGCATCCTCTTGCGGCGCCGCTCGCGACGACCGGCGAACCATCCTGCTGCTCATATATGTAGCCCGAAACCCTTTGCATCCCAAGCAAAATGCTTGATTTCCAACGGGCCGGCACCCGCGTGCGCTAGGCCAACCCGGCCGGCAACCTTGATGCTGCCGCGTAAGAACTTTCTGCGGAACCCATTCGCCGCGACCGCGTTTTTCCCTGAACCGGAGATTTACGTGACGCAATCCGCTGCCGCGGGCCTCGTGTCGGCCAACCACGCCCTGCACCCGGACAGCGCCCGGCTGCCTCTGACCTCGCTCGCCCGGAGTTTATCGGCGGCTTATATCGACGTGCGCGGTGAAACCGAGCGCAGGGCGGCCTCGCTCAGCCCCGAAGATCAGGTGGTGCAATCGATGCCGGACGCCAGCCCGGCGAAATGGCACCGCGCCCATACCACCTGGTTCTTCGAGCAGTTCCTGCTCGGCCCGCATTGTTCGGGCTATCGCCCGTTCGATCCGGATTATGCCTTCCTGTTCAACTCCTATTACGTCAGCGCCGGCCCGCGTCACGCCCGAGGCGCACGCGGCCTGCTCACCCGCCCCGGCGCCGGTGAGGTCACCGCCTATCGCCGTCACGTCGATGCGGCAGTCCTTGCCTTTTTCCGCGATGCCGATCCCGATAAGCTGAGCGAACTCGCTCCACTGGTCGAGGTCGGCCTCAACCACGAGCAGCAACATCAGGAGCTGCTCGTCACCGATATCCTGCACGCTTTTGCCCAGAACCCGCTGTGTCCGGCCTATGATCCGGATTGGACGCCGCCCGCCTCCGACCGCAGCGGTGAGACGTGGTGCGAATTGCAGGAAGGCATTCATAGCATAGGTCATGCCGACGAGACCTTTCATTTCGACAACGAGAAGCCCGCGCACCGCGCGCTGGTCGGGCCGGTGAAGCTCGCCCGGCACCTCGTCACCAACCGCGAATGGCTGGCCTTCATGGATGACGGCGGCTACCGGACCGCGACGCTGTGGCTGATGGACGGCTTCGCCAAGGCTACCGCGGATGACTGGCAGGCCCCCGGCCATTGGCGCCGGATTGACGGGCAATGGCATGTCCTCACTCTCGGCGGCCTTCGTCCGCTCGATCCCGACGCACCGGTGATGCACGTCAGTTACTACGAGGCCGACGCGTTTGCGCGCTGGTGCGGCAAACATCTTCCGACCGAGATGGAATGGGAAGTCGCGGCCCGCGCGGGTGTTCTCAACGACGCCTTCGGCATCGTCTGGCAATGGACCCGCAGCGCCTATGCGCCCTATCCCGGCTACCGCGCCATCGAGGGTGCGCTCGGCGAATACAACGGCAAGTTCATGGTCAATCAACTGGTGTTGCGCGGCTCGTCGCTGGCGACGCCGCACGGCCACAGCCGGATCACCTATCGCAACTTCTTCTATCCCCATCATCGCTGGCAGTTCACCGGACTGCGCCTTGCCGACTACGGCGCCTGATCGCGCCGCATCCGACCGCAGGAGACTTTGATGAACGCCCGCGCCGCCGTATCGGCCAAAGTCCAGCCCTTCGATCCGCAAACCTCGGCCTTTGCCGCCGACGTCCTCGACGGTTTGAGCCGCCAGCCAAAGCAGATCTCGCCGAAGTATTTCTATGACGCCGCCGGCTCCGAGTTGTTCGAGCAGATTACGCGGCTGCCGGAATATTATCCGACCCGCACCGAGCTCGGCATCCTGCGCGCGCACGGCGCTGAGATCGCCACGATCATTCCCGCCGACGCCGCTCTGGTCGAATTCGGTGCCGGTGCCACCACCAAGGTGCGGCTGCTGCTGCAGCATTGCAGCATCGGCGCTTACGTTCCGGTGGACATTTCCGGCGAATTCCTCAAGGCGCAGGCCCGCGCCCTGCAGCAGGATTTTCCCGCGCTGCGGGTGATGCCGGTCGTCGCTGATTTCACCGCGCCGTTCGAGCTGCCCGATGCCGTCGCCGCCATGCCGAAAGTCGGCTTCTTTCCAGGCTCGACGCTGGGCAATTTCGAGCCGTATGAGGCCAGCGCCTTTTTGCGCAGCGCGCGGCAAATTCTGGGGCCCGGCGCATTGCTGCTGATCGGCGTCGACCTCGAGAAGGACGACCGCGCGCTCTATGCCGCCTATAACGACGCGGCCGGCGTCACCGCGCGGTTCAATCTGAACTTGCTCGCGCGCATCAATCGCGAACTGGGTGGCAACTTCGACCTGTCGGCCTTCACCCATCGCGCGATCTATAACCGCGAGCGCCACCGCATCGAAATGCATCTCGTCAGCCGCAATGCGCAGACCGTGCGCATTCTCGGCAAGAGCTTTGCGTTCCGTGCCGGCGAAAGCATTCACACCGAGAACAGCTACAAATACAGCTTCGAACGTTTCAATACGCTCGCCAGAGGCACCGGCTGGATGCCGAATGCATCATGGACCGACCATGACGGCCTCTTCTCGGTTCACGCGCTGGTGGCGTCGGCGTGACTCTCGGAAGCTGGCACCGGCGTATTCGACGATCCGAGCGACACCGCCTCCCAGGCGGCGACCAGCGTAAGGACCGCCGTCGTAGTGCCCGATAGCCAGAGTGGCGACATCATCGCTCCGAACGGGATCAGCACCAGCAACAGGCCAATGCCGACCAGATGCGACAATTGCAGATGGCCGCGAATGGTGCGCTTGAACAGGATCACGCCGACGAGATAGAGCAGCGGCCCGCCGATCATGCTCAGCATTTCCTTGGCGCCGACATGTCCCGCCGGGTGCGCCAGCAGCATTTCATCGCCGACCGCGCAGACCACGATGCCGGCCACGATCAGCAGGTGCAGATAGGTATAGGCCAGACGCGCCATCCGGCCGGTCTCATCCGCATGGGAGATCCGGTGCGAGCCGGCTTCCGCGCCGATATGGAAATAGATCCACCACATCGCAATGCTGCCGAGCAGCGCGATCACGAATGCGACAGCGGTCGGCCCGCTCCATGCCGCCTCGCTGAATGTTGCTCCCGTGACCACGATGGATTCGCCGAGCGCGATGATGATGAACAGCGCGCAGCGTTCCGCCATGTGTCCGCCTTCGACGGTCCAGTCCTGCATCGACGACGCACCGAGACCCGGGGTGCGAAACCGCATCGCGGGACCGGAATATTCGATCGCCAGCGCGGTCACCCAAAGCCACAGCCGCGTGGCGGGCTCGCACAGGCCGCCGGCAATCCAGAACACCCCGCTGACCGAAAGCCAGATCGCGATACGCTGAAAGTTTCGGCGATGACCTGTCTCGGACTTCGGCACCGCGAAGATGAAGAACACCGAGCGTCCCACCTGCATGGTGACGAACGCCAGCGAAAAAGCGAGGCCGCGGTCACCGAAGGCCTTCGGAATCGACGTCGAGAGCACCAGTCCTGCCAGCATCATCCCGAACAGCATGAGCCGCACCGGCGTCCGCTCGGGATCGAGCCAGTTGGTGACCCAGGACATGAAGACCCACACCCACCAGACCGCCAGCATCAGAATGGCGACCTGCACTGCGCCGAGTAACGAAAAATGCGCCAGCAGGGTGTGGGAGATCTGGGTGATGGCAAAGACAAAGACCAGATCGTAGAACAGCTCGACATAGGTGACGCGGTGATGCTGGTGCGGATGCAGCTTGCGAAGCAGAGTTCTGCGTTGCACCGCGTCTGTCATGCGCTCTCCCCGGGTCCTTGTCAGAGCAGCCTCAGTCCGGCACGCCGGTTTGCAGCGCCAGCGCGTGCAGCACGCCGCCCATCTGGCCCTGTAGCGACTGATAGACGATCTGGTGCTGCTGCACGCGCGACTTGCCCCGGAACGATTCCGAGATCACCGTCGCCGCATAGTGATCGCCATCCCCGGCGAGGTCCCGGATTGTCACCTCGGCGTCGGGTATCGCAGCCTTGATGAGGGATTCGATATCGCGGGCGTCCATCGGCATCTATATTCTCCAGAGCGGCCGGCCGAGTCCGCGACCCGACGCGGCCCTGTTTCCGGCATGTTGAAGATATTATATCCGATTCACGGCCAATAGACCGCCCCGTTTGCCTGCGGCATCGGGGCCGCCCCGCGAGGTTGTCGATGAAGCTCCCAGGCCCCGACCATCCCATCACCATTACGCCCGCGACCAAACGCATCCGGGTCTCGGTCGGCGACACGGTGATCGCCGATACCACCCGCGCGCTGACACTGAAGGAAGCCACCTACCCGCCGGTCTACTACATCCCCCGCGCCGACGTCGATCAGGCCCACCTCGTGCGCACCGACCGCGTCACGCATTGCCCATACAAGGGCGATGCCAACTATTTCAGCATCCGTACCGACACCGCAATGCTCGACAATGCGATCTGGAGTTATGAGACGCCGTTTCTGGCGATGGCGCAGATCGCCGGCCACGTGGCCTTCTACCCGGATAAGGTCACCATCGAGGAATTGCAGCTTTGATCATCGGCTGTTCAGGTCGGCATCTATTCGATCGCCTCGTCATATATCAAGGCCCCGCAAACCGGTCGGCCGCGGGGCCAGCATTCGGATGATATCCCATCAATCTGCGCGGGCCGTCCGGGCCGAAGGCCCGCTAAGCGCGAAAGATCGTCAGACCAAGGATCAGCAACACCAGGAAGATCACCACGAAGATGTAGAACAACACGCGTGCGATATCCGCCGACGCCGCCGATACGCCGGTAAAACCAAGCAGACCAGCGATAATCGACACCACCAGAAATATCAGTGCCCATTTGAGAATGCTCATTCGCCTGTTCTCCAAACCAACCGCCGCGACAACGCGCGGCCGGGAACATGGTTCCGTCGCGGCCGGAACGGCGGGCCGCGGAGACCCGCCATGCATTCTGCTCAACCCATCCACATTGGTCGTCGCCTGCAAATCAGCTATGGCATTTTCCGAAAACCGACCGCCGCGGCACTTGGGATCATGAGAGGAGGACCAAGTCAGTTCGGAAATTCACCCGAGCGGAGCGCGGCAGAATCCGACAAACTGCGGCTTCGAAACGCGAGCTAGCGTCCGACTGGTGACTCTCGCGCTGGAGTTTTGGATCATCGTATGAAATCGATCGCTCATCCCGCTCCCGCAGCCCCCGCTGAAAACGCCGCCCGCGCGCATGGCCGCAATCTCGCGCTGGATCGCGCGCGCACATTTCTCACGGTTGTCGTCGTCATCCACCACGCGGTGATCCCCTACACCTATTTCGGACATACCGACCCGAAGTCGTGGCTGGGCTTCGACATGGTCGTGCTCGCCACCGACAGCTTCTTCATGGCGATGTTCTTCTTCCTGTCCGGGCTGTTCGTTTGGCCAAGCCTGGCGCGGCGCGTTCCGGGCGTATTCGCGCGGGACCGCCTGCTGCGCCTGGGGCTGCCGTTCGTGATCGCGGCACTCACGGTGGTTCCGATCGCCTACTATGCGCTAGCCCTGCGCGAGCAGCCTGACCTGCGCTTCGGCGCGTTCTGGTGGAATATGGTGACCGAGGGACCGTGGCCGAGCGGCCCGGTATGGTTCGTCTGGGTACTGCTGCTGTTCGACCTCGCCGCCGGCGCGCTCTATCGCATCAGTGCGAACTCGCTGTTCTGGATCAACCGGCTCTCGGTGCAAGGCTTCAAGAGTCCCGCGCTGTTCTTCATCGTGCTGGTCCTCGTCACCGGCATCGCCTATGTGCCGATGCGGCTGATCTTCGGCCCGAGCCACTGGTTCGAATGGGGCCCGTTCTCAGTGCAGGCGAGCCGCGTCCTGCTCTATGCGCTGTACTTCTTCATCGGCGCGGGCATCGGCGCCGGCCGCTTCAGCGAAGGCGTGCTCGCGTCCGAGGGGCGCCTCGCCAATTCGAGCTGGGTGGGATGGGGCATCGTCACCCTGCTTCCCTATTCCGGCCTTTGGGGACTGATCTACGTCAAGCGCGAAATCCTCGACAATCCCGATACGCTGCCGATGTGGTACGAAGCCAGCTATGGCGTCCTGTTCGTGGTCTTCAGCGCGGGAATGATGTTCACCATCCTCGCCTTCTTCATGCGCTGGAAACGCTCGGGCTGGAGCATTCTCGATCCGATGCAGAACGATGCCTACGGCATCTTTCTAGTGCACTATGCTTTCGTCCTGTGGATCCAGTACTGGATGCTGGACCTCGGCTGGCCGGCCATCGTCAAGGCGCTGGTCGCCTTCATCGTGACGATGGCGGCGAGCTGGATCGCCACGAGGGTGCTACGGCAAATTCCCGGCTCGCAGCACGTGCTGTAACGCGCGCGGCGTTCACACGGGCTTCAAGGCGCGCGACTTACAAAGAAGTGATGCCGAAAACGTAAACGGAATGGAACGGTGTGGCCGCCACCGTGTTCCAGCAAAAATTGTGTCGCGGCGTTTCCCAGAGTGAACGGTGATCGGCTCCCACGCCGCTGCTCATCCGGAGAAACGCTATGACCTCCACGGACAGCGCCTCGGCGCTTCTTTCCCCTACCGAACATCGCATCCAACTCCGTCGGGCCGTTCTGGCCTCGACCATCGGGACGGCGATCGAATGGTATGATTTCTTCCTCTACAGCACAGTCACGGGACTGGTTTTTGCGAAGCTGTTCTTCCCGCATTCCGATCCATGGGTCGGGACGCTCGAAGCCTTCGCGATCTACGCCGTCGGCTTCATCGCGCGCCCGATCGGTGCCGCCATTTTCGGACATTACGGCGACCGTATCGGCCGCAAGTCCACCTTGATCGCGACGCTGTTGCTGATGGGGCTGGCGACCTTCGCGGTGGCCTTGGTCCCGACCTATGCCACCATCGGCATCTGGGGCGCAGTGCTGCTGACCGTGCTGCGCTTCATCCAGGGCGTCGGCGTCGGCGGCGAATGGGGCGGCTCGGTGCTGTTGTCCATGGAATGGGCCCGCACCAACGGCTCGCGCGGACTGATCGCATCGTGGCCGCAGTTCGGCGTGCCCTGCGGACTGTTTCTCGCCAACCTCGCGGTGCTCGCCTTCAGCCAGATGTCCGGCGAGCAATTCCTCGCCTGGGGCTGGCGCGTACCATTCATTCTCAGCCTGGTGCTGGTGGCGATCGGCCTCTACATTCGCCTCGGCATCCTGGAAACGCCGGTGTTCAGCCGGCTGGTTGCGGAACAACGGATCGAACGCACGCCGATCCTCGAAGTGATCAAGAAGCAGCCGCTGGAAATCATCCAATGCGCCTTCGCACGCATGGCCGAGCAGGCGCCATTTTATATCTTCACCGCCTTCATCTTCGCCTATGGCGTCGGGACATTGCACGTCTCGCGGGATTTTCTGCTGACCGCGGTACTGGCGGCCTCGGTGGTATCGTTCTTCTCGATTCCGATCTTCGGCCACGTCTCCGACCGCATCGGACGCAAGGCGATGTATATGATCGGCGCGGTCGTCACCGGCGTGTTCGGCTTCATCTACTTCGGCATGGTCAACACGGGCGTAGCGTGGGTCATCTTCCTCGCCATCGTGCTGTCGCTGATCCCGCACGACATGATGTACGGGCCGCAAGCCGCGCTGATCGCCGAGAGCTTTACGGGCCGGCTGCGCTATAGCGGCGCGTCGCTCGGCTACCAGCTCGCGTCGGTGATAGCCGGCGGGCCGGCGCCCCTGATCGCGACGTGGCTGTTCGGGACATACAAATCGTCCTACGCGATTGCGATCTACATCGCCGCCTGCGCGGTTGTCAGCCTGATCGCCACCGCGACGATGGTTGACTACACCGGCAAGGACATCAGCAACGAATATCCGGCCACGGCCTGAGCGCTTGGCTGTTCACAACTCAAGCTCCTCCGTCATGCCCGCGCTTGTCGCGGGCATTCACGTCTTTTTTCGGAGATGCATCGAAGAACGTGGGTGGCCGGGACAAGCCTGGCCATGACCATAGAGAGCTGCGGCCATGACGACCGAGAGGCTGATAGCCGCCGCTCGCGCCTCAGTTCTTTCCGGCCATGTAGTCCGGCAGCCAGCTTTCGAATGCGTGGCGCAGCGCATCGATCTTCACAGGCTGCTCGCCGGCAATCGCGATCGCGTCGCCGCCGGTCCTGCCGATCTGCACGCACGGCACCTCGACCGCCTTCAGCTTGCTCAGCACGCCGAGCAGGTCGGCATCGCGCACGGTGACGACGTAGCGCGCCTGGTCCTCGCCGAACCAGTAGCCGTGCGGCACCAGCGCGCCCGGCGCGGCGTCGAGCACCGCGCCAACATTGCCCGCCATCGCCATCTCGGCCAGCGCAACCAGCAAGCCGCCGTCGGAGAGATCATGCACCGCCGTCGCGGTAGCGGCATGGATCATGCCGCGCACGACATCGCCGTTGCGCTTTTCGGCGGCGAGATCTACCGGCGGGGGCGCGCCCTCCTCGCGGCCGCAGACGTCGCGCAGGTATACTGATTGGCCGAGCCACCCCTTGGTATCGCCGATCAGCAGGATCGCCTCGCCTTCGCCCTTGAACGCCAGCGTCGCGGATTTCGTGAAGTCGTCGAGCAGCCCGACGCCACCGATGGACGGCGTCGGCAGGATGCCGCGTCCGTTGGTCTCGTTGTAGAGCGAGACGTTGCCGGACACGACCGGGAAATCCAGCGCACGGCAGGCGTCGCCGATGCCCTTCAGGCAGCCGACGAACTGGCCCATGATCTCGGGCCGCTCGGGATTACCGAAATTGAGATTGTCGGTGATGGCGAGCGGCTTGCCGCCGACCGCGGTGATGTTGCGCCAGGCTTCCGCCACGGCCTGCTTGCCGCCCTCGAACGGGTCGGCCTCGCAATAGCGCGGCGTCACATCCACCGTCATGGCAAGCCCCTTCGGCCCCTCCTCGATGCGCACCACCGCGGCATCGCCGCCGGGGCGCTGCACGGTGTTGCCGCCGATGACATGGTCATACTGTTCCCACACCCAGCGGCGCGAGCAGAGGTCGGGGGAGCCAATCAGTTTCACCAACGCATCGCCGATCGATACCGGCGGCGCGATATCGCGCGCATGAATGACCGGCAGCGCCGACGACGGCACGTGCGGACGATCATAGACCGGCGCCTCGTCGCCAAGCTCCTTGATCGGCAGATCGGCCATCACCTTTCCGCCGTGCTTGACGACGAACCGCTTGGTCGGCGTCGTATAGCCGACGATCGCGAAATCGAGCCCCCACTTGCGGAAGATCGCTTCTGCTTCCTTTTCCTTCTCCGGCTTGAGCACCATGAGCATGCGCTCCTGACTTTCGGAGAGCATCATCTCATAGGCGCTCATGCCGGTCTCGCGGGTCGGCACCGCGTCGAGATCGAGATCGACGCCGAGGTCGCCCTTCGCGCCCATCTCCACCGCCGAGCAGGTCAGCCCCGCCGCGCCCATGTCCTGAATGGCGATGACACAGTCCTTCGCCATGATTTCGAGGCAGGCCTCCAGCAGCAGCTTCTCCGCGAACGGATCGCCGACCTGCACGGTGGGGCGCTTCTCCTCGCTGTCGTCATCGAACTCGGCCGAGGCCATGGTCGCGCCGTGGATGCCGTCGCGGCCGGTCTTGGAGCCGAGATAGACGATCGGCATGTTCACGCCGGAGGCGGCCGCGAGGAAGATGCCATCGCTGCGGGCGAGTCCCACCGCCATGGCATTGACGAGGATGTTGCCGTCGTAACGGGTGTGGAAACGCACCTGCCCGCCCACCGTCGGCACGCCGAACGAATTGCCGTAGCCGCCGATGCCGGCGACGACGCCGCCGACCAGATGGCGGGTCTTGGGATGCTCCGGCGCGCCGAAGCGCAGCAGGTTGAGGCAGGCCACGGGCCGCGCGCCCATGGTGAACACGTCGCGCAGGATGCCGCCGACGCCCGTCGCCGCGCCCTGATAGGGCTCGATGAACGACGGATGGTTGTGGCTTTCCATCTTGAACACGCAGGCGAGCCCGTCGCCGATGTCGATGACGCCGGCGTTCTCGCCCGGGCCCTG